>Ga0308159_1000071_pt1 | contig 425274 bp, 395 predicted proteins | sample PhyCR1_FD_201040 | JGI IMG/M metagenome (GOLD analysis project Ga0308159, IMG submission 201040) | Phyllosphere microbial communities from UC Gill Tract Community Farm, Albany, California, United States - DLSLC.R1 | ecosystem: Host-associated > Plants > Phyllosphere > Unclassified | place...
TGTGCCCCAGGATTTCGTGATCGTTCTCGAGCCGGACGCGGAACATCGCGTTGGGCAGCAGTTCGACCACCTGGCCGCGCATTTCGAGAAGTTCTTCCTTCGCCAAACAAATACCTCGTCAGAAAAAGCACGCCGGGAACCGGGCGGGTTCCCTTACGCGCGAACGGTAAAAAAGGAAAGCGCCGTGCGTCGGGCGCGCGCATGGCACGGCCGGTCGCGGCGGTTCGGGTTAAAGATGGGTTGCCGGTGCCGGTTTGGCAAGCGACTTCGGCAGAGGCATCCCCGTTCGTGCCGAGCGCAGTCGAGGGACGGACGTCGGCGACAGGTGTCTCGACTGCGCTCGACACGAACGGTTCGGAAGGAACAGCGGGTACGCCGGAATCGACCGCCCCTTCAGGCCGGATTGTTCGCCTTCAGAAAGTCGGTCATCGCTTTGAGGAACTGCAACCGGTCCTCGCCCCGGCTGAAGAAATGGTCGCCCAGCGGTTGTTCGATATAGATGTGCGGCTTGCCCGCGCGGCGCAGTTCGGCGGCGAGCGTCCGCGACTGGTTGACCGGCACGCGCTTGTCGAGCTTGCCATGCACCAGCAGGATCGGGGTGGAGAAGGTGGCGGCACCGAACCGCGGAGAGATCGCGCGGAAATCCGGTGCCTGTTTGCGCAGCCAGTCGCCGATGGAGCGCCCGTTCAGGAACTGGCTGTCATATTTGCGCAGCGCTTCGAGGTCGGAGACGCCTGCGAACGACACCGCGCAGCGATAGAGCGCACCGTCGCGCTGGGCCGCCCGCATCGCGGCATAGCCGCCATAGGAGCCGCCGACCATGCACACCCGCTTCGGATCGGCGATGCCTTCCCTCGCCAGATGGGTGATCGCGTCGTTCAGGTCGTCCTGCATCTTCAGGCCCCATTCGCCTGCCCCCTTGCGGGAGAAGGCGCGGCCATAGCCCGACGATCCGCGGTAATTGGGCTGGATCACGACATAGCCGAGTTCGGCCAGATATTGCGACCACCAGTCCCAGCCTTCGCTGTCGCGGGCCGCGGGGCCGCCATGCGGCATGACGATCAGCGGCAGGTTACGTTGCCCGGCACGATGGCGCGGCATGGTCAGGACCGATTCGATCGGCGTACCGTCGCGCGCGGTATAGCGGATGGTGGTGACGGGGGACATGCGCCGGTCCTGCAACCCGGCGCTGTTCCATGCGATCCGTTGCATCCTCGCCTGCGAAGCGTCCCAGTAATACAGCCCACCGGCCTGCGACGCCGTGCCGATTTCGATCAGGAACCGTCGCCGCGAACGATCCCACGACACGATCCGCGCCCGCCGGTCGCCGATCGATCCGTCCACGGCGGTCTGCAACTCCTTCAGCGTCTCGTCGAACCAGATGCTATGGGTGAACCGGTCGGTGACGACCGCACCGGCAATGTCGTTTTCCGCCGCATTGTCATGGATCGAATCGACGTCGTATCCGGGCAGCGAATACAGCTTCCGCACCGGGTTCAGGTCGGGCAACGATACCTGATAGATTGAGGTGAAGCCGTCATCCTCGTCGAACGCGATCGCCGTGCCGTCGGTTCGGAAGGTGAGCGGGATGGTCAGTCCATCCTCGTCGTCGCGGTTGCGCTGGGCGATGACGCGGAATGCCTCGCTGTTGTCCGCGCGGTACAGCAACTGGGATCTGCGGGTCTCGTCATTATATCGATACCCGGCCCGCACCTGTCCGGCACCGTCGGCATACCAGGTGTTGACGTTGTGGCGCCCTTCGGCGACGCGGCGCGACCTGCCGGTGGACACGTCGACCTCGAACACGCCGGGGTTCCACCAGTCCTGCGTCTCGATATTGCTCTGGCGGGACTGGAGTATCCGTGGCGACCCGTCCTTGGCGACCCACAGCACGTCGTCGGCCACAAGGCCCGATGCGTCCCATGCGATGCGCTTCACCGTCTTCATGTCGGCGCTGACGCCGAGCAGGCGGGTGACATAGACTTCGGTGCCGTACACCATCTGTTGCGATCCGACGCCGACGACCAGCCAGTCGTCATTGACCCAGCGCCACCAGTTGATGTCGACATCGTCACCCGCGCCCAGTGCGGACATTTTGCCCTGTTCGAACAACGACGTGACGACCAGCACCTGTCGTCCGCCGACCGCCTGTTTCGACATCACGCGCGTGCCGTCGGGCGACAGGGTCGGCGCTTCGATCCGGGGAAGTTCGGCGAAGACCTCGACCGGGACCACCGGCGACGCGGCGGTGGCGGGCCGGGCGGGCGATGGCGGGGAGGGTGCCGTCTGGGCAACCGCGATACCGGCCATCGCCAGTCCGCCGAGCAACATCCACCGCATCGTCCGTCATCCCCCCGTGCCGCCGGCGACATGGTCGTCGCTCCCCCCGGCGTTTCGGGCGATCCTATGCGAAGGGCGGTCCGACGCAATCGCAAAAGGTGCGAATGTCTATCCCGCCCCACCACCCGCCAGCGCGGTGAGCAGCAACAGCGCGACGATGTTGGTGATCTTTATCATCGGATTGACCGCCGGACCTGCGGTATCCTTGTACGGGTCGCCCACCGTGTCGCCGGTGACGGCGGCCATATGCGCCTCCGACCCCTTGCCGCCGTGATTGCCGTCCTCGATGAATTTCTTGGCATTGTCCCACGCGCCGCCGCCGCTGGTCATCGAAATGGCAACGAACAATCCCGACACGATCACGCCGAGCAGCATCGCACCGAGCGCGGCGAACCCCTGCGCCTGTCCGGCGACCAGCGCGATGCCGTAATAGACCGCGACCGGCGACAGCACCGGCAGCAGCGAGGGCACGATCATCTCGCGGATCGCGGCGCGGGTGACGATATCGACGGTGCGGCCGTAATCGGGGCGGCTGGTGCCCGCCATGATGCCGGGATCGGCGGCGAATTGCGCGCGCACGTCCTGCACCACCGCCCCCGCCGCGCGGCCGACCGCCGTCATCCCGAAGGCCGCGAACAGATAGGGGAGCAGTGCGCCGAGCAGCAGCCCGACGATGACATAGGGGTTGGACAGCGAGAAATCGACGATCAGGTCGGGAAAGAACAGCCGCAGATCGGTGGTGTACGCCCCGAACAGCACCAGCGCCGCCAGCGCCGCCGATCCGATCGCATAGCCCTTCGTCACCGCCTTCGTCGTGTTGCCGACCGCATCCAGCGCGTCGGTCCGGCGGCGGACCTCGTCGGGCAATTGCGCCATTTCGGCGATGCCCCCGGCATTGTCGGTGACCGGGCCATAGGCGTCGAGCGCCACGACCATCCCGGCCAGCGCCAGCAGCGAGGTGGCGGCGAACGCCACGCCGATGATCCCGGCCAGTTGGTACGACCCGATCACCGCGACGACGATCACCAGCGTCGGCAGCGCGGTCGATTCGAGGCTGATCGCCAGCCCCTGAATCACGTTGGTGCCGTGGCCGGTGACGGAGGCCCGCGCGATCGAGCGCACCGGACGATAGGGGGTGCCGGTGTAATATTCGGTGATCCACACCAGCGCGCCGGTGACGCCCAGCCCGATCATCATGCACCAGAACAGGTCCATGCCGGTAAACGCCTGTCCCCCGACCGCCGCCGCCTGTGCCCCCAGCGCGCCCTCGACCGTCAGCGTGTCGCCCGCCGGATCGAGGAACCCGGCCCCGCCGATCACGGCGTTCAGATCGCCCAGCGTAGTGTGCGCCACCGCATAGATCGCCGGGATCGCGAGGAGTACCGTCGTCCAGAACCCCTTGTACAACGCCCCCATGATCGATTCGCCGCGCCCCAGCCGGACCATGTAGGTGCCGAGGATCGAGGTCAGGATGCACACGCCGCCGACGATCAGCGGCAACGCCATCAGTCGCAACAGCTCGTCGGGCGGGGCCTGTACCAGCAGCGCGATCGACACCATCGTCAGCCCGATCGTGACGACATAGGTCTCGAACAGGTCGGCGGCCATCCCCGCGCAGTCGCCGACATTGTCCCCGACATTGTCGGCGATGACGGCGGGATTGCGCGGATCGTCCTCCGGGATGCCCGCCTCGACCTTGCCGACCAGATCGGCGCCGACATCGGCCGCCTTGGTGAAGATGCCGCCGCCCAGCCGCGCGAAGATCGAGATGAGCGACGCGCCGAATGCCAGCGCGGTCAGCGCCTCGACGATCTCGCGGTCGCCGGGGCCATGTCCGGCGATGGCGACGAGATACCAGAAGACGCCGGCGATCGAGAGCAGCCCCAGCCCGGCGACCAGCATCCCCGTGATAGCCCCCGACCGGAACGCCATCGTCAGCCCGCCCTGCAACGACCCGCGCGCGGCCTCCGCCGTGCGGACATTGGCGCGCACCGAAATCTCCATCCCGACATAGCCCGCCACCCCCGACAGGATCGCCCCGATCAGGAAGGCGACGGTCGATACCGGGCCGAGCGTCGGGAACAACAGGATCGCGACGATGACGCCGACGATCGCGATCGTGCGATATTGCCGCCCCAGATAGGCCTTTGCCCCTTCCTGGATCGCGGCGGCGATATCCTGCATCCGCGCATCGCCCGGCGACGCGCGCAGCACCTGAACACTGGTGACGAGGCCATAGAGCAGTGCGATCGCGCCGCAGAGCATGGCCAGATAGACGAACGTCATGCGCCGAACCCCTCCTGTGGGGGGATCGCCCGGCCGTGCCGTCGGGTCGAACCCTGTGGTGGACAGCTTATGCCGATGCGACGGGCGCGCAAGCCGAAACCGGGGCCTGCCCCTATCGCGGCGTGTCGCGCCATTCGCGATACCAGTCGACAAAGGCCGCGACCCCGACGTCCAGCGGCGTCGCGGGGGTGTAGCCGGTCAGCGCGTGCAGCAGCCGTTCGTCGGCCCAGGTCCGCCGCACGTCGCCCGGCTGCATCGGCATCCGGTTGAGTTGCGCGGTGCGCCCCGTCGCCGATTCGAGCGTCCGTACGAAGTCGAGCAGCGGCACCGGCTGGCCCCCGGCGATGTTGACGACGCGATAGGGCGCGACGCGCGACAGCGTGTCGGTCACGCCGGGAGCGGTTACGCGGTCGCCTGCGCCGGGAACGACATCGACCAGTCGCAACACCGATTCGACCAGATCGTCGACATAGGTGAAGTCGCGCCCCATCTCCCCCTCGCCATACAGGTCGAGCGGACGCCCTTCGAGAATCGCATCGGTGAACTTGAACAGCGCCATGTCGGGCCGACCCCAGGGGCCATAGACCGTGAAGAATCGGAACATCGTGCTCGGCACCCCGAACAGATGGGCATAGCTGTGCGCCATCGCCTCCATGCTCTTCTTGGTGGCGGCGTACAGGCTCATCGGGTTGTCGGCGGCGTGATTCTCGGCGAACGGCATCGCCTCGTTCGCGCCATAGACCGAGGAGGTGGACGCCATCAGCAGGTGGCGCGGCCGGACCTGTCGCGCGAGTTCGAGCACGGCCCAAGATCCGGTCAGGTTGCTGTCGATATAGGTGCGTGGCGCATCGATCGAATAGCGGACGCCCGCCTGTGCCGCGAGGTGCACGATCACGTCCGGCGCGTCGGAGGCGCAGGCGGCGGCGAGCGCCCCGTCCTGCTCCAGCAGCCCCTCGACATGGGTATAGCCGGGGAAACGCGACAGCCGCGCGACGCGCGCGCGTTTGAGCGCCGGGTCGTAATAGTCGGTCATCGCATCGAAACCGGTCACGGCGTGCCCGTCCGCCAGCAGCCGCCGCGACAGGTGATAGCCGATGAAGCCGGCCGCGCCGGTGATGAGGAACCGGGTCATGCCGCGCCGATATCGTCCGACGGACCTGCGCCTCGAATCGCAGGGTGCCCCGATTCGGGCGTCAGGATATGCATGCGGATCGTTTCCGTGACACGAGCAATGAGCGAACGTCGCACAGGTGGACGAACGGCGAACCGCCATCCGCTACATCGTCGAACGGGCCGATCAAGCAGTTCTTTCGCGCGATCCGGGCGCACGGGCCGGACCCCGTCTTCGCCAAACAAAAAAATAGCGGCCCGAAGGCCGCTATTTCCCGTCCGGCTTTCGCCGATCGATCAGTTGCTGTCCGAATCGTCGTCGCTGTCAGCGACGATGACGATGCCGGCAACCACAGCCGCAGCGGCCAGGATCGCAACGATCACGCCGCCACCGGCGAGTTCGTTCTTGGCCGACGCCTTGCCGCTTGCGCGAACCGACTTGGCAACCGAGAGGCTGCTTGCTGCCGGAGCAGCAACGGCCGGTGCAACTGCCATCGAAGCGGCAGCGACGGTGAGTGCAATCTTACCGAAACCCATAAAATTCCCTTTCATTGACCCGAAGCCATCCCCTCCCATAAATTCCTTATGGTTGGCAAGAGCTTCCCAGATCCATCCACCACGCGCGGGGGCAACGGCGACCGGATCGCGCACCCTGTAAGGGCATGCAGCCTGACCCATACGCAATTTGTCCAACGGGTGCGAGGAGAAAATGTTGCACCGCGAGAATTTCAGACGCTCTGGAGTATCCACTGGTCGCATTGTTCGACCCCCAACGCGGTCAGAACGCCGTTCCGATAGGCTCCGGTATCGATGCCGATCCGATTCGCCAGCAATTCGGGTTCGTCGGTGACTGTATGACCGTGGACGATCACCTTCTCGTGCGGCTTGACATAATCCAGAAACAATTTGCGAATCCAGCGTAAGTCTTGCGGTTGCTGGTCGGCCAGCGCCACGCCGGGCCGTATTCCCGCGTGGACGAACGCATAGTCACCCAGAATGATCTGGTCGCGGGCTTCGGCAAGGAATGTGCGATGCGTGTCGGGGATGCATTCCCGCAGCACGACCGCCAGTTCGTCGAAGTCGAGCTGGTCGTAGCGTTCGTCGCTGACGCCATAGCTCCGCATCGTCTCGCGCCCGCCGATGCGGGAGAACAGCCGCAATGCGTCCCGGTCGCCGTCGAGCGCGCTCAACAATACTTCCTCGTGATTGCCGAGCAGGAACCGGACGTCGAATCCATCGAGGCGCAGCGTCCGGCACCGTTCGACCACCCCGGCCGAATCGGGGCCGCGATCGATCAGGTCGCCGAGAAAGACGATCGTGCGCACGGCATCGCCCCGCCCGGCATCGTCGGCGACGATCCGGTCGAGCAGGATGTCGAGTTCGCGGCGCATCCCGTGCACGTCGCCGATCGCATAGATTCTGACACCTTCGGGTGCCGCCGGTCGCGGCGCGGCGCGGCGCGACGTTCCAAATAACCTGGTAAACATACTGGTCCTGCTTTGAAGACGGCCGGGGAAGTAGGCAACGGGTCCGCGCCCGGCAATGGGCGGCGGCGTACCGTATCGCGACACCGTGGGGGGCGCTGTAGCACTTTTGGGGTGTGACGCACACGGGATCGCGATAAGAGGATCGGCATTGCGCGGAACCGGTCCGCGCCACAACAGGGGCAAGTGGAATCCATGACCATCAAGCGGATTCGCAAGGCAGTCTTCCCGGTCGCGGGTCTCGGCACCCGGTTCCTGCCGGCCACCAAGTCGATGCCGAAGGAAATGCTGACCGTCGTCGACAAGCCATTGATCCAGTACGCGGTCGAGGAAGCGCTGGAGGCCGGTGTCGAGCAGATTATCTTCGTGACCGGACGCGGCAAGGGCGCGCTCGAAGATCATTTCGACATCTCGTACGAACTCGAAGCGACGATGAAGGCGCGCGGCAAGTCGCTGTCGATCATCGAAGGTATCCGCCAGAAGCCGGGCAGCCCGGTCTATGTCCGCCAGCAGGAGCCGCTGGGTCTGGGCCATGCGGTGTGGTGCGCGCGCGAGATCGTCGGCGACGAGCCGTTCGCGGTGCTGCTGCCCGACGAATTGATGGTCGGCGGATTCCTGAAGCAGATGGTCGAGGCGTATAACGAAGTCGGCGGCAACGTCATCGGCGCGCTGGAAGTGCCCGACAGCGAGACCGACAAATACGGCATCATCTCGCCCGGCAAGACCAACGGTCGCCTGACCGAAGTCACTGCGCTGGTCGAAAAGCCCAAGGGCAAGGCACCGTCGAACCTGATGATTCCGGGCCGCTATATCCTGCAGCCCGAAGTGATGCAGATCCTCGACCAGCAGGAGCCGGGCGCGGGCGGCGAGATCCAGTTGACCGACGCGATGGCCAAGCTGATCGGGAACCAGCCGTTCCACGGCTTCACCTTCGACGGCAAGCGCTACGACTGCGGCGACAAGGCGGGTTGGGTGCAGGCGAATATCGCGCTGGCGCTGGCCCGCGCCGATATCGGCCCGGCCGTACGCAGCTTTGCCGAGGAATTGCTGGCGCAGGGCTGATCCACGCCGGTCCCGCCCGCCGCATGGTCGCGGCGGGCGGGGCCCTACACCGTTACCAGCCGATCGTCGCCCAGCGTGGCGAGCAGGTCGATCAGCCCGCCCGCCGCCACGCCCAGCGTGTCGGCGGACAGCCCGGCGAGCGCCAGCCCGGTCTGACATGCGATGACCGCGACGTCGCTTTCCGCCGCCATCGCCAGCAACTCGCCCAGCGTCGGCACGCCCGGCGGCACGGCGCGGTCGGGTGCATCGAGCAACGCCACCGCACCTTCATGCAGATAGACGCGCGCCCGCCCGCCCAGCGCGGCGGCGGCACAGGCCAGCGTCAGCGCGGCGCGCAGCCGGTCGTGATCGGCGGAAGCGACGATCGCGGTCAGCCCGCGCATCGGCACCCCGGGTCCTTGGGCAATGCCAGCGTGCGGAACCGGAACGCCAGCAGGTCAGCGACCAGCACCCGCCCCGCCGGATCGTCGCCGAACCCGATAATTGCGCGCATCGCCTCCAGCGCGGCAAGGCTGCCCATCACCCCGGTCAGCGCGCCCAGCACGCCCTGATCGGCGCAACTGGCATCGGCGCGGAACGGATCGTCGCCGACGAAACAGCGATAGCAGGGCAGGGTCGCCTCCCACCCGCGAAACACGCCCAACTGTCCCTCGAACCGTCCGACCGCCGCCGATACCAGCGGGATGTGCAGCGCCAGCGCGGCGTCGGCCACGATCAGCCGGGTGGCGAAATTGTCGCAGCCGTCGACCACCACATCGGCACCGCGCAACAGGGCGGCGGCATTGGTCGCGTCGATCCGCGCATTCACCGGATCGACCGTGACGAACGGGTTGATCCGCGCCGCCGCGTCCGCCGCCGCCGCGACCTTTTCCCGCCCGATATCGGCGTCGCCGAACAGCGTCTGGCGTTGCAGGTTACTGGCATCGACCCGGTCGTCGTCGATCAGCACGATCGTGCCGACCCCGGCGGCGGCGAGATACTGGACGACCGGCGACCCGATCCCGCCCGCGCCGATCACGACGATTCGCGCCGCCTTCAACGCCGCCTGTCCCGCGCCGCCGACCTCGTGCAGCACGAGGTGGCGGGCATAGCGATCGAGTTCGGCGTCGGTGAAATTCATGCCGCCCAGTCGAACACCATGCTCGCGCGATACCATCCGCCCTCGCTGACCAGTCGCGGGACGAGGTTGTTGCGCGCGAAGCTGAGGATCAGGCCGGCGGCATATTGTTCGACGACCGGACAATTGATGGCGCGCGGAATGGTCGCGCGCACCACGCCTTCGCCGCCGATCAGCACCGCGACATCGACCTGTAGCTGCACACGGCCCGCCACCGGAGTGGGATCGGGACAGGCGGTGCGGTGCATTTCGGACGCGACGAAGCCGGTCATGCGCGGAGTCGGGCGCGGTATCCGGCGCCAGGGCAGCGGCGGCAGCGCATTCCAGTCGATCGCGCGCACGACCGGCCGTTCGGCCACGACCGGCGGTGGCTGGAGCTGTACGTCGGACTGTATTGCCAGCCCGGTCAGCAGGGCGACCGCGATCACCGTCCGGTCGATCCGAACCCGCCCGCCCCGCGCGCGGTATCGTCAAGGTCCGCAACCTCGACCCAGTCGGCACGGGTCACGGCGGCGGGGACCAGTTGCGCGATGCGTTCGCCGCGCACGACCCGGAACATTTCCTGTGCCAGATTGGCGAGGATCACCTTCACCTCGCCACGATAATCGCTGTCGATCGTGCCGGGGGTGTTGAGACAGGTGATGCCGTGGCGCAGCGCGAGGCCGGATCGCGGGCGCACCTGTACCTCATAGCCGTCCGGGATCGCCAGCGCGAAGCCGGTGGCGACCGCGTGGCGCGCGCCGGGGAGCAGGTCGATCGTCTCCGCCGCGACCACGTCCATTCCCGCCGCACCGGCGGTGGCATAGGCGGGCAGCGGCAGGTCGGCCCCGTGTGGCAGGCGCAGGATCTTCAACGCGATCATCGCGTCACCATCGCACTGGCGGTGGGGTGGGTCGCCGGATCGGCCGCGACGCGGCGAATCGCGTCGATCAGTTCGGGATCGGTCAACAAATCGTGGCCACGCCCCGGCAAGACGCGATATTCGGTCGCGATCCCGCGCAGCGCCAGCGCCTCCGCATAGGCGCGGGAAAAGCGCTGCGGCGTATCGCGGTCGTCGGCCCCGACCAGCAGCGCGACCCGCGTGGCGGGGGCGACGCCGCCCACGGTCATCAGCGGGTCAAAACTCGCCACCGTGCCCGCAAACGCCGCCCCCTGTGCCCCCGCATCGGCGCGTCGCGCCATATAGCGCCGCCATTCGGGCAACATGCACGGACACCCGGCGAGCACCAGTCCGTCGACCAGTCCGGGGCGCAATCCGGCCAGCGTGGCCGCCATCGCCGCGCCGCCCGATTGCCCGACCAATATCGCACGCGCGCCGGGATAGCGGGCGCGCCATGCCGTCACCGTATCGCCGATCGCGGCGATCCGTTCGGGAGTATAGCTGTCGCCGCCGGTCCCGCCGCGGTTGCCGGGCGAGCGGTTGCCCGCCGCATCCGAATAGCCGGGCCGCAGGATCGCGACGGTGCGCGAACCGGGAATGGCATCGGCGATGGCATGGGCGGCGTCGGCGAACGCGGCGGGCACCGGCGCATCGCCGTCCCCGTGCAGCACCAGCACCAGCGTGCGGACTTCGCGCGTCGCATCCGGCCCGAACGCCTGTCCCGCCAGCATCGGCGGCGCGGGCGGCGTGGTGGCACAGCCCGCGACGGCGAGCAGGAGGAGCGGGCCGGCACCGCGAAACGCGCTCCGGCGCGTTTTCAAACAGACTTCAAGACAACGCATCGGCGATCCGGTCGGCAAGGCGGGCGGCGATGTCGGTCTTGGCCGCGTCGGGCCAGCTATCGACACCGTCGGCGGTGATGAGGTGGATCTGGTTACGGTCGCCGCCCATGACGTCGCCCGACACGTCGTTGGCGACGATCCAGTCGACATTCTTGGCGGTCCGCTTGGCGGCGGCATGGGCCAGTACGTCGTTGGTTTCCGCTGCGAACCCGACCAGCAGGCGCGGGCGGCGCGGCGACCGGCCGAGCATGGCGAGGATGTCGGGGTTGGGTTGCAGCGTCAGCACCGGCATCCCGTCGCCCTTCTTCAGCTTGGTCGGGGCGGCATCGACATGCCAGTCGGCGACGGCGGCGACCATGATCGCGGCATCGGCGGGCAGCCCCTGTGCCACCGCATTCGCCATGTCGCGCGCGGTTTCCACGTCGATCCGGGTCACGCCGGGCGGAGTAGGCAGCGCCACCGGCCCCGCCACCAGCGTCACCCGGCCCCCGCGCGCGGCACAGGCGGCGGCGATCGCGAACCCCTGTTTCCCCGAGGAGCGGTTGGCGAGATAGCGGACCGGGTCGATCGGCTCATGCGTCGGCCCGGCGGTGACGAGGATATGGCGGCCCGCCAGCGACGGCGGCACCGTGTCCTGCGGCTTCGGGGCCGCGCCGGTCGCCATTCCCTCGATCGCGGCGACGATCGCCTGCGGATCGGGCAGGCGGCCGGGACCGAACTCGCCGCAGGCCATCGGGCCTTCGTCCGGCTCCAGCACGGCAATACCGTCGCCGCGCAACGTCGCCACGTTGCGGACGGTCGCGGGATGTTGCCACATGCGCACGTTCATCGCGGGCACCGCCAGTACGGGCTTGTCGGTCGCGAGCAGCAGCGTGGTGGCAAGGTCGTCGGCCATGCCCGCCGCCATCCGTGCCAGCAGGTCGGCGGTGGCGGGGGCGACGACGATCAGGTCGGCCTGACGGCTGAGCTGGATATGGCCCATCTCCGCCTCGTCCTTCAGATCCCACAGGCTGGTATGCACCGGCTGTTCGGACAGGGCGGCCAGCGTCATCGGCGTGACGAACTGCGCGCCGCCATCGGTCAGCACGCAGCGCACCGAATGGCCGCCACGCCGCAACAGGCGGATCAGCTCGCACGCCTTGTACGCGGCGATGCCGCCCCCGACGATCAGCAATATGCGTGTCATCGGGTGATCCTCTGCACCCGAACGCGCCGCCTGTCGAGGACAGCGCGCCACAGATCGCGCGCCGCATCGGGCAGAAAGGCCAGTCCGACCGGAAACACCGGCGCGACGATCGCGACCCAGCCGCCGCCGTCCGGCCCGATCAGGACCGCCGCCAGCGCGACGCCGCCGAACGCCCATGCCATGCGCCGTCCCAGCGGCCCCGGCGCGGCGAACCACCCGGCCAGCGCCAGCAGCGCGGCGGGCGCGCCGATCCACCACGGCAGCGGGTGCAGGATGCTTGCCCCTGCCAGCGCGTCGGCGACGGCCGCCGGACCCAGCGGCCCGGCCCAGGGCGGGGCGGCGAGGTCGAGCGGTCCGGCGGTCAGCGCCGCCGCGCGCGCGTGCAGCGTCAGCACCGCGACGAACACCGCCAGTGCCGCGCCCCATCCGATCGCCTCGCGCCGCCGCCGCTCGACCATCGCCGCCGCCAGCATCGCCAGCACCGGGATCGCCGCCGTTTCGCGCACCAGCATCGCGCACAGCCCGATCGCCGCCGCCTCGACCCAGCGGTCGTCGCGGCGAATCGCCATCGCCCATGCCACCAGCAGCCCGGCCCATACGTCGTGCGCGCGGATCGCATCGGGGCGCACCACCGCGACGATCCCGCCCGCCAGCACCGCCAGCGCCACGATCCGCCCGGCCGGCGCGGTGAACCAGCCCGCGATGCGCCGCGTCCATGCCAGCGCCGTCGCCGCCGCAATGGCGATCAGCAACAGGATGCCGATCAGGTCGGGCAACGCCGCCTGCACGACGGTCAGCGTCGGCAGCCGGAATAGGAAGACCGGTTTCAGCGGATCGCCCGCCGCACGCAACGCCTGTGCCGCGACCGAATAATAATCGCCGCCCGCGCGCGCACCCTCGACCATCGCGGTTTGCAGGCTGGGGTCGGCGGTGGCGATCCCGCGTCCGTCATGCGTCGCGAGGACCGCGATCAGCGCGGCGAGGATCAGCGCCACGCCCAGCAGCGCATGGCCGGGCCGCAGCGACGCGAACCGGCCGGGCTGTGCCAGCCAGACCGGCGATCGCACGCGAATCATCCCAGCAGCGCGACCAGCGCCGCGCCGATCGCCCCGCTCGCCAACGCGACCGCGCCATAGCGCCAGCCGCCATCGGTCCGCACGACCGTGACGTCGCGCAGCGGCGGCGACGGCGGCGCGCCGCCCGGCCCCGGAAAGCGTGCCTCGATATTGCGGATCAGGTCGGGCAACCGGGCAAAGGTGCGCAGGTCGGTGATGAGCCGGTCGGCGACCATCGCCTCCGGTCCCAGTTCGTCGCGAATCCAGCCGCGCACGAACGGTGCCGCCGTTTCCCACAGGTTGATGTCGGGATCGAGCGCGGTCGCCACCCCTTCGACCATCACCATCGTCTTTTGCAGCAGCAACAAATGCGGCTGGGTCTGCATGTCGAAATCGCGGGTGATGTTGAACAGCGAATCGAGCATCATGCCGACCGACATGTCCTTGACCGCAAGGCCCCGCATCGGTTCGCCCACCGCGCGCAGGGCAGTGGCGAATTCGGCGACATTGTGATGCGCGGGAACATAGCCCGCCTCGAAATGAATCTCCGCGACGCGCTTATAGTCGCCGGTGATGAGACCATAGAGAATCTCGGCCAGCCACACCCGCGCGCGCCGGTCGATCCGGCCCATGATCCCGAAATCGATCGCGGCGATGCGCCCGTCGGGCAGCGCGAACAGGTTTCCCTGATGCATGTCGGCATGGAAAAATCCGTCGGCGATCGCCTGACGCAGGAACGCGCGGACCAGCCGGGTCGCCATCTGGGTCAGGTCGTGCCCCGCCGCGACCAGCGCCGGACGGTTCGACAGCTTAATGCCGTCGATCCATTCGGTAGTCAGGATCTTGCTGGTGGTCCGCTGCCAGTCGATCGCCGGGATGGTGAAGTCCGGTTCGGCCTGCATCCCCTCGGCCAGTTCGGACGCCGAGGCCGCTTCGCGCCGCAGATCGAGTTCGCGCGCGGTCCACCGCTTCATCGTCTCGATGACGAGGCGCGGACGCAGGCGGCGCAATTCGCCGCCCATCGTCTCCAGCTTGGCGGCGGCCCATTCATAGGTGTCGATCGCGTCGAAGAACTGCGTCTCTACGCCGGGGCGCAGCACCTTCACCGCGACCTGTCGTCCGTCGGTGGTGACGGCACGGTGGACCTGCGCGATCGAGGCCGCGCCGACCGGCGCTTCCTCGATCGAGGCGAACAGGGCCGCGATCGGCTGTCCCAGCCCCGATTCGATCGCCGGGCGGATCACGTCCCACGGCAGCGGCGGCAGCGCGTCCTGCAACGTCAGCAGGTCATGCGCCACATCCTCCCCGACCAGATCGGGGCGGGTCGCCAGCGTCTGGCCCAGCTTGACGGCGGCGGGGCCGAGCGCGGCGAACGCTTCGGCATAGCGCGGCGTCTTCGGCACGCGCGCGCCCAGCCGGGCGAGGCGCACCACGCGCCGCAACCGCGCCGGGCTGCGCGGATTGCGCTCGATCTCGATCAGCGCGCCGTGCCGGGCCAGCGTGCGCCCCCATTTCAGGATGCGCCAGTAATGGGTGAGGGGGGCGGTCATGCGGCGATCGGACCGGACGGCATTGCGCCGACCACCCTATCGTCGGTCCGGCGAAGGCCGGAACCCGTGGATGGGGAAAGGTCGCGCCTCATCGATGCCACCCGACACAATGGATTCCGGCCTGCGCCGGAAGGACGGATACGCAGGTGGCCGCCACCGTCCGCCGTCAAATCTTCCACCCGCTATGGATCGCGACCAGCCCGCCCATGATCGGTTCGACCCGCGTCCGCACGAATCCGGCCTCGCCGATCATGCGTTCGAACGTCGGCATGTCGGGGAAGCGGCGAATCGATTCGATCAGATAGCGATAGCTGTCCTCGTCGTTCGCCAGCAGCTTGCCGAGCTTGGGCACCAGCTTGTGCGAATAGCTGTCATAGACGTCGGCGAATCCCGGCCATGTCACGGTCGAGAATTCGAGGCAGAAGAACCGCCCGCCGCGCTTGAGCACGCGGTGCGCTTCCCGCAATGCCTTGGGGATATCGGTCACGTTGCGGATGCCGAACGCGATCGTATAGCCGTCGAAGAACCGGTCGGGGAATGCCAGCACCTCGGCATTCTGTTCGGACCAGACGAGGCCGTCGATCCCGCGCTTCGCCGCGCGTTCCATGCCGACGTCGAGCATCGCCGGATTGATGTCCGACACCGTCACCGCCGCGCCGTATTTCGCCATGCGGAACGCGATGTCGCCGGTGCCGCCCGCCATGTCGAGAATCTGTTCGCCCTTTTGCGGTTTGACCCGCGCGACGAACCGATCCTTCCACAGGCGGTGCATCCCGCCCGACATCGCATCGTTCATCAGGTCGTAGCGCTGCGCGACGGAGGCGAAGACGTCGCCGACGCGCCGGGTCTTTTCGGCGGGGGCCACCTGTTCGTAGCCGAAGGATACCGTGTCGTTCATGTGCCTGCCCTAGCCGTGCCTTGTGGCCGGAGCAAACCGAACCTAGCTGTTTGTCGTTGCGGACGGTTTGTCGTTGCGGAGGGCACCGGTCCACCCCCCGGCGTTCCGGCCCCGCGCCACGCCTTTTCCCAAGGATTCCATGCCCGAACTTCCCGAAGTCGAAACCACGGTGCGCGGCCTGCGCCCGGTGTTGTCGGGCCGGCGCCTTGCCCGGGTCGTCGCCAACCGCGCCGACCTGCGCCGGGCGATGCCGGTCGATCTGGGGCAGCGGATGACCGGGGCGACCGTCACCGGCCTGTCGCGGCGCGCCAAATACGGGCTGATCGATACCGATCGCGGCGATACGCTGATCTTTCACCTCGGCATGTCGGGGCGGTGGCGGGTCGATCCGGTCGAGGCGCTGGCGCACGACCATGTCGAGATCGCGACCGATTCGGGGCGGCGGGTGGTACTGAACGATTCGCGCCGGTTCGGGTCGATCGACCTGATGCCGACCGCCGACGTCGCCGCATGGCCGCCGTTCGTCGCGCTGGGGCCGGAGCCGCTTGGTCCCGATCTGACCGCCGATCACCTGCTGGCCCGATTCGCGGGACGGATCGCGCCGATCAAGCTGTTGCTGCTCGACCAGCGAATCGTCGCGGGACTCGGCAACATCTATGTCTGCGAAGCGCTGAACGTCGCGCGAATCGCCCCGACCCGTGCGGCGGGACAGGTATCGCGCGAACGGCTGTCGGCACTGGTCGATGCGATTCGCGCGGTATTGCTGGCGGCGATCGATGCCGGGGGATCAACGCTGCGCGACTATGCCCGGCCCGATGGCGAGCTTGGCTATTTTTCCAAGCAATTCCGGGTATATGGCCGCGAAGGCGAGCGGTGCCCGTGCGGGGGCGTGGTCGAGCGTCGTGTCGATGGCGGGCGGTCGACCTTTTGGTGCGCGACATGCCAGCGATAGTTGACCGGGCGGCACCAAGGCGGTAAGGGGCGCACCTTCTCCGGTCGGAATTGCTCGATCGGACCCAATTCATTTGCGAGAGTCGAGGACGGCATGGCGAATACGCCACAGGCGAAGAAGCGTATCCGGCGCAATGCGCGTCGCGCGGACATCAATGGTGCGCGCGTCGGCCGCATCCGGACCTTTGTGAAGAAGGTCGAAGCGGCCATCGTCGCAGGCGATCGGGACGCGGCCACCGCCGCGCTCGCATCGGTACAGCCGGAACTGGCACGCGGCGTCGCCAAGGGCGTGCTGCACAAGAACACCGCATCGCGGAAGTTCTCGCGCCTGACGAAGGCGGTCGGCGCGATCGCCTGATCGCCCGTTCCATTGCGACACGAAATCGCCCCGCCGACCCCCCTGGTCGGCGGGGTTTTTCGCGTGCCCTGAAGACGCCCCGGCGCGGTGCAGGATCGACCCCCCGAGTCCATGCCGGACACCCGAATCGCTGCCTCCGAAAAAACGGCGGAAATCCTTGGATTCGATGAGCATTGTGACAGGCATTGGCCGCAAAATACTGATTCAGAAAGATAAAAAATAAATGCGACGGGTTTCTGCGCCGCGTTCGGTGTCAACCGCCTTTATTTCGGTTTCGTGACTTGATCGAATCTGTCGGCGGTTCCTAAACAGCACCTCCCGCCGCCGGATGGTGGTCGGGGCCCATGCGAGCCATCGTGTGCGATCACCCTTCGCGGCGATCGATGGGGGATTTTTAAACAACGGATTCTACGCGGCGGAAAGCGTGCTTTTCCGCCCGGGAGAGGTGTGCCTACGTGACGTTGCCGATGGATCATGAACAGGTGGAGGTTGCGGCGGCATGGACCCGCGTGCGCCACAACCTGCGCATGTCGGCCGGGCAACGCCTGTTCGATCGCTGGCTGAAGCCGATGGAGCTGGTGGCGGACGCCGACCCCGCGATCGTGCGGCTGGCGCTGCCGTCGGCGTTCATGACCGACTGGGTCCGCAACCATTATGCCGAGCGGCTGACCCACGAATTTCGCGCGCAGTTGCCGCAGGTGCGCGAAGTCGTGGTCGAGACGCTGAGCGGGCGTCAGGCGCGAATCGTGCCCACGACGACGACGGGCGACGCAGCGCCGGTCTTCACCCCGCCCGAAGGGGCCGGGGCCACCCGCCCGATGTCCGAACGGCCCGAGTTCGACGCGCGCTACGACTTCGACCGATTCGTCGTGTCGGCGTCCAACCGCGTCGCGTTCAATGCCGCCCGCGCGCTGGCCGAACCGGGTATCCCGCGCTTCAGCCCGCTGTTCCTCCACAGCGCCACCGGACTGGGCAAGACCCACCTGATGCAGGCGATCGGCCGGTCGTTCCTTGCCGCCAACCCCGATGCCGGTGCGGTCTATCTTCCCGCCGAGCGATTCATGTTCGAGTTCGTCGCGGCGGTGCGCGCGCGCGATACCCATTCGTTCAAGGCGCGGCTGCGCGGCCTCGACCTGTTGATGATCGACGATCTTCAGTTCGTGGCGGGCAAGGACGCGACGCAGGAGGAATGCCTCCATACGATCAATGCGTTCATGGACGCGGGCAAGCGCGTGGTCATCGCCTGCGACCGGTCGCCGGGGATGCTGGAGGGGATCGATCCCCGCCTGCTCTCGCGGCTGGGCGCCGGTCTGGTGGCCGATATCAAGGCACCCGAAGACGATCTGCGCCACGCGATCCTGACCGCCAAGCTGGCGGAGATGCCCGCCGCCAGCGTGCCGGAGGACGTCGTCGACCTGTTGGCGGGGCGGATTCGCGGCAGCGTGCGCGAGCTGGAAGGCGCGCTCAACCGGCTGGTGGCCTATGCGTCGTTGACCGGCGATACGGTGGATCTCGCCTTCGCCCATGCGACGCTGGGCGAGGCGCTGGCCGGGCCGACGCGGCGGGTGACGATCGACGATATCCAGCGCGCGGTATCGAGCCATTTCGAGGTGAAGCAACTCGACCTGCTCTCCGCCCGCCGCGCCCGTGCGATCGCGCGTCCGCGTCAGGTGGCGATGTACCTCGCCAAGCGGCTGACCACCCGCTCGCTGCCGGAGATCGGCCGCAAGTTCGGCAATCGCGACCATTCGACGGTCATTCACGCCGTCCGCCGGATCGAGGAACTGCGCGGCACCGACCGCGAGATCGACAGCGCGGTACGCACATTGCTGCGGTCGCTGGAGGCGTAGGTCGGGACACGGCCCGATTCGACCATCCAATCCGTCTGTCCTGGGTAGCCATTGCGCTTGTCGAAATGGCGTATCGAAGGATCGTAGGACAATGCTTCCATACGTGCCTTCGGCTTCGCTCAGTCCCTACTCAGCACGAACGGTTCGGGGCGTACTGTCGTAATTCAAAACGTTCGTGGATCGGAATATCCGCGCTTGATCCCGCCCGTCAGAACAGATCGGGCCGCCGGATACGCAGCGCCTGCACCAGCAACAGCAGCTTGGCGTCGAACACCCCCGCCTGCGACGCCGCCCACAGATCGGCCAGCGGCATTTCGGTCAGGTCGATCGCCTCGACCTCTCCCGCCGCGCCGCCGCCCGGCGCCACGCGGTCGGCGGCGTCATATTCGGCGAGGAACAGGTGGACCCGTTCGGTGCTGGTCGACGGCGTCATCCATGCATGGCCGACCTTCACCGGATCGCGCAGCCGCAGCCCGGCCTCCTCCATCGCCTCGCGCAGGACGGTCGCGACGGGGGCCTCGCCCTCGTCCTCCGCACCGCCCAGCCCCTCGATCAACGGCGGCAGGCCGAGGTGCAGCACCCCGAGTCGCGTCTGGCGACCCACCATCGCGACGCCGCGCGCCGGATCATAGGCCAGCACCTGTGCGCCCGACGGGTGGAGCAGGAACGCGCGATCATGTTCGGTGCCGCTCAGCCGCACCCGCGCCAACAACAACGTCATCCATCCGGCGAACAGCGTTCGCGTTGACAGGATGGCGTCGCTGCCCGTCATACCTGCAACCCGACCGCGCGCTGGGCGGCGAGCAGCGTGGGGGCGGCCAACGCATCGGCCCTGACCGCGCCCTTCGCCAGCGTCGCCGCCACCGCCGCGCGGTCGTCGAGCAACGCCACCAGCCGATCGCGAATCGGGCCGAGGACGGTCACGGCAAGGTCGGCGAGCGCGGGCTTGAACTGGCCGAAGCCCTGTCCGGCGAACCGGTCGAGCACCGCCTGCGGCGTTTCGCCCGCCAGCGCGGCGTGGATGGTGACGAGGTTGCGCGCTTCCGGCCGCTCCGCCAGTTCGGCCATCGATCCGGGCAGTTCGAGCGGATCGGTCTTGGCCTTGCGGAATTTCGCCACGATCGAATCGTCCGAGTCGATCAGGTTGATGCGGCTCATGTCCGACGGGTCCGACTTGGACATTTTCGACGTGCCGTCGCGCAACGACATGATGCGCGGCGTATCCTGCGGAATCATCGGATCGGGCAGGGGGAACAGGTCGACGCCGAAGTCGAGATTGAACTTGGTCGCGATGTCGCGCGCCAGTTCGAGATGCTGTTTCTGATCCTCGCCCACCGGCACATGCGTCGCGCGATAGGCGAGGATGTCGGCGGCCTGCAGCACCGGATAGGTGAACAGGCCGACGCTGGCACCTTCGCGATTCTTGCCCGCCTTGTCCTTCCACTGGGTCATGCGGTTCAGCCAGCCGACCCGCGCGGTGCCGCCCAATATCCATGCCAGTTCGCTATGCGCCCGCACCCGCGCCTGGTTGAACAGGATCGAGCGGTCGGGATCGATCCCGGCCGCCAGCAGCGTCGCGGCCATTTCGATCGTGTTCGACGCCAGCATCGCAGGATCGATGCTGACGGTCAGCGCGTGGAGATCGGCGAGGAAGAACAGGCAGGTATCGTCCGCCGTCATCGAATCCTGCAACCGCACCCAGTTGCGGATCGCGCCCAGATAATTGCCGAGATGGAGGTTGCCGGTGGTCTGGATGCCGGAGACGACGCGCATAGGGGATTCCTTCAAGCGGCGCGCCGCCGCAGCAGCGCGCGAAGATCGGCCATCCGGAACGCTCCGGTGGCAAGACAGGCGATGGCATAGACGGTGGCCCCCGCCCCGACGAGGGCGACCATCCCGGCCACCCGCGTCATCACGTCGCCGACCGTCCAGGGTTCGACCAGCCGGTGGGCGAAGAACAGTGCCGCGCCCATCAGTGCCGCCGCCACCGCGAATCGCGGCAGGCGGCGGGCAAGCTGTGCGTCGAACGCGAAATGCCCGCGCCGCCTGAGCGTCCAGTACAGCATGGCGACGTTGATCCATGCGGCGACGGCGGTCGCCAGCGGCGGGCCGACATGCGCGATCGTCGGGATCAGGATCAGGTTGAGGACGATGTTGACGACGATCGACAGCATCGCGAACCGCACCGGCGTGCGCGTATCCTCCCGCGCATAGAAGCCGGGGGTCAGCACCTTGATGAGGACATAGGCGGGCAGGCCGACCGAAAACGCCGCCAGCGATTCGGCGCAGCGCCGCGTATCGTCCGCGCCGAACGCGCCATGCTGGAACAGTGCGCGGATGATCGGTTCGGCCACCGTCAGGAATGCGACCGTGGCGGGCAGGGTCAGCAACAGCGCCAGTTCGATGCCGCGATTCTGCGTATCCATCGCCCCGGCATCATCCTTGCGGTGCAACTGCCTCGAAATGGTCGGCAACAGGATAGTGCCGAGACCGATGCCGATCAGCCCCAGCGGCAACTGGTTCAGCCGGTCGGCATAATAGATGTACGAGATCGAGCCGGCGTCGAGCAGCTTGCCCGACAGCGCGGTGGATACCACCAGATTGACCTGCATCGCGCCCGCCCCGGCGGCGGCGGGCAGGATCAGCCGCAGCATCCGCCGCACATCGTCGTCCAGCCGGGGGCGATGGGGGCGAAGCGAAATCCCGGCGCGACGACAGGCCAGCATCAGCCAGCCAAGCTGCAACGCGCCGCCCGCCGTCACCGCCCATGCCTGTACCTGTGCCGTGGCGTAGGGATCGGGACCGTGAAAGAACAGCAGCGCGGTGACCATCGCGATGTTCAGCAGGATCGGTGCCGCGGCATTCACCCAGAATTTCTCGATCGAGTTCAGGATCGCGCCGAGCAGCGACACGATCGAGATCAGGAGCAGATACGGGATGGTGATCCGCGACAGCATCACGGCATAGGCGAACTGGTCCGGGGTCGGATCGTTGAAACCGCCCGACAACAGGTACGTCAGCGGCCATGCCGCGACCAGCATCGCCGCCGTCGCCGCGATCAGCACCGGCAGCAGCACCGACAGCACCGCCTGCGCGAAGCGAAGCCCGGCGGACAGGCCGCCATCGTCTTCGGCCACGCGGCGGTTGAACAGCGGCACGAACGCGGCGTTGAACGCCCCTTCGGCGAACAGCGCGCGGAACATGTTGGGCAGGCGGAAGGCGACGAGAAACGCGTCCGACGCGAACCCCGCGCCGACGAACGTCGCCTGCAACGAGTCGCGGACCAGTGCCAGCACCCGGCTGACGAGCGTCAGCCCGCCGACCGAGCCGAGCGATTTCGCCAGTTTCATGCCATCACCCGCCCGCGCGCGCCGGGGCGTGGATCAGGCGTGCCCCGCCACTTCGCCGATGCCGCCCTGACCGCCGGATTGTGACAGATAGAGCTGCGCGAAGTCGATCGGTTCCAGCATCAGCGGCGGGAAGCCGCCGTCACGCACCGCATCGGCCAGCACCCGGCGGGCGAAGGGGAACAGGATACGCGGCGCCTCGCCCAGCAGGAACGGCTGAAGATGCTCGTCCGGCACGTTGCGCAGCCCGAACAGCCCGGCATAGGACAGGTCGACCAGATACATCACCTGACCCTCGACCTCGGCCCGTGCCTCGATCTTGAGCACGACTTCGTTCACGCCGTCGCCGACCTGCGTCGCGCCGATGTTGAACTGCACGTCCAGCTTGGGCTGGCCCGCGATCTGGAATACCGCCGGGGCGTTCGGGTTTTCGAACGACAGGTCCTTTACATATTGCGTAAGGACGTTGACCGATGGCGTGCCGTCATCGCCGTTCGGAAAGGCGGCCATGCCGGTGATGTCGTTCTGATCGTCCATCTGCAATCCTTAGCGAAGATCGGGCGGATAGCTTTCGCACTTTCCGCGTTCTGTACCGTTGGCGCGCCTAGCAGCCGCCAGTGCGTGTTTCAACGGGTTGCCCCGCGCAAAGGGCACACCGTGTCACGCCGTTTGAAACCTCGGCCGATCGGGCCTATGTTCGGTCGATGGAAGGAAATGAAGGCATGGTGGTTTTCGTCGTCCTGCTCGCGATGATCGCGGGGTTTCTCGCGATGCGTCTATATGCGGTGCTCGGCAAGCGTACCGGGCATGAGCCGTTGCCGCGTCCCGCCGAGGAGCGCGTCGGCGCGCCGCCGGTGCCGCGCGCCATCGAAGTACCCGCCGAGGCCCGCAACCTTGGGCCGCGTCAGTTGGATTCGGGTGCGGAGAACGGGCTGCGCGCGGTGATCGCCGCCGATCCGACCTTCGACGTCGCCCAGTTCGTGGACGGTGCCAAGTCGGCCTATCGCATGATCCTCGAAGCGTATTGGCAGGGGGACGAGGCGACGCTGGAATGGCTGACCGAACGCGACGTCCGCGCGGCGTTCGCCGAGGCGATCGCGGAGCGCAAGGCGGCGGGGCATGTCCTCGAAAACCGGCTGGTCGCGATCGAACGCGCGATGGTGACCGAGGCATCGGTCGAAGGCGGCGTGGCGCGGATCGCGGTGCGCTTCGATGCCGACATCTCGTCGATCACCCGCGATGCCGACGGCACGATCATCGCCGGTTCGATGTCGGATGCGGTCGAGACGCACGATATCTGGACGTTCCTGCGGGTGCTCAAGAGCAGCGACCCGAACTGGAAGCTTGCCGATACCGACGAAGCCTGACCGGAATGCACAAGGGGGGATTGGCGGCGCTTGCCGCGATGTTGCTGGCCGGGTGTAGCAACAGCATCGTCCCGCGCGGGGCGGAGACAGCGGCAACGCGCCCCGCCCCGACCGGCCCGGTGCCATCCCCACCGGTGACGACGCGCCCGCCGGTCGGCACGTCGAACCCGGTGCCGGTGCGACAACCGACCGCCGCCATTCCCCTGCCGCCGATCACCGGCGGCGCAGCGGTATCGGGGGCTGCCACCGCAGCGGCCGCGGGTGTCGTTGCCGGCCCCCCGGTCGGCTCGCTTCCGATCGCCGACGACGTGGCGGCGCGGGCGCTCACCGCGTTTCGTACCAGTTGCCCCGGCCTGATCCGCCGTACCGACCCGACCGGCCTGACCCGCGCCGCCGACTGGCAGCCCGCGTGCGAGGCGGCGAAGCGTACCGACGATCGCGGTGCGCGCGCCTTTTTCGTCCGCTGGTTCGAAACCGCGCAGATCGGCGACGGCAAGGCGTTCGCCACTGGATATTACGAACCCGAAATCCACGGATCGCGCGACCGGCGGCGCGGCTATGAAGTCCCGATCTATGGCGTGCCCGCCGATCTGGTCGAAGCCGATCTGGGGCTGTTCACCACCGACCTGACCGGCAAGCGCGTGCGCGGGCGGGTCGAGGACAAACGGTTCGTCCCCTATTTCGATCGGACCGCGATCGAAGACGGCGCGCTGGCGGGACGCGGGCTGGAAATCGCATGGGCGGCCGATCCGGTCGAAATCTTCTTTCTGCAGGTACAGGGATCGGGGCGGCTGCGGCTGCCCGATGGCGGCGTGATGCGGATCGGCTATGCCGGGCAGAACGGGCGGGAATATACCGGCATCGGCAAGCTGATGCGCGATCGCGGGCTGCTCGCCCCCGGTCAGGCGTCGATGCAGGGCATCATGGCGTGGCTGCGCGCGCACCCCGATGAAGGGCGCGCGATCATGCGCGAGAACAAGAGCTTCGTCTTCTTTCGCGAACTGACCGGGGCGGGGCCGCTGGGCGCGATGGGCCTGCCGGTGGTGGGACAGGCGAGCGCGGCGGTCGATGTGAAGTTCGTGCCGCTGGGCGCGCCGGTGTTCCTGTCGATGGACCGCACCGATGCCACCGGCCTTTGGATCGCACAGGACACCGGCGGCGCGATCAAGGGCGCCAATCGCTTCGATACCTTTTGGGGCGCGGGCGACGATGCCCGTGCCATCGCCGGTGGCATGAGCGCGCGCGGCACGGCGTTCCTGTTGCTGCCGATCGGCACCGTCGCACGGATCAGCGGTGGCCGCGCGACGCCTTGACCCGGCGGAGGCGGCGCTGTGGGCGCGGGTGGTGTCGGCGGTAAAGCCGCTCCACGCCGCCCGGCCCGCTGCTCCGCCGCCGCCGCTGGCCCGGCTCGAAAAGCATGGCGCGCCCGCACCGAAGCCGGTTCGTGCCGTCGCCGCTGCGGCGACCCCGGCACCGGCGCGCGCGCGGACGCCGGGGGCGACGCTGGATGCCAGTTGGGATCGGCGGATCGCACGCGGGCTGGTGTCGCCCGATGCCACGCTCGACCTGCACGGCCATACGCTGTCATCGGCGCATTCGCTGCTGGATCAGGGGCTGGGCCGGTCGATCCAGCGCGGCGACCGGGTGTTGCTGCTGGTAACGGGCAAGCCGCCCCGCGCCGAATCGGAACGCCCGCACGCGCGCGGTGCGATCCGCGCGGCGATCGGCGACTGGATCCTCGCCAGCCGCCATGCCGACCGCGTCGCATCGATCCGCCCGGCGCATCCCCGGCACGGCGGGCAGGGTGCGCTGTATCTGGTGCTGCGGCGCGAGCGGTAGGGCGCTCGCCGGCTATCCCGCCAGTCCCGCCGTCGCGATATCGGCATAGATCGCGGTCAGAGCGCGCAGATCGTCCACCGCGACCGCTTCGTCGACCTTGTGCATCGTCGCGTTGAGCAATCCGAATTCGACCGTCGGGCACAGCGCCGACAGGAACCGCGCGTCGCTGGTCCCGCCGGTGGTCGACAATTCAGGCGAGCGGCCGGTGTGCCGTTCGATCGCGGCGGCGATCATGGTCGAGAAGGTGCCGGGGGGGGTCAGGAACGATTCGCCCGAGATGCGGCCCGTCACCTTCGCTTCGGGTGCGTGGAGTCGGACGATGGCGGCGATCCGGTCGATCAGGTCCGCGCCGCGCTGTTCGTCGTTGAACCGGATCGACAGCCGTGCCTGTGCATGGGCGGGAATGATGTTGTGCGCCGGATTGCCGACCGCGATGTCGGTGACCTCGATGTTCGACGGCTGGAACCACGCATTGCCGGTGTCGAGCACCACGGCATCGATCGCCGCCAGTGCCGTCACCAGCTTTGGCAACGGATTGTCGGCAAGGTGCGGATAGGCGACGTGCCCCTGTCGCCCCGGAACGTCGATCCAGATGTTGACCGAGCCGCGCCGTCCGATCTTGATCATGTCGCCCAGCGCCGCCTGCGACGTCGGTTCGCCGACGAGGCACAGGTCGGGGGCAAGGCCGCGGGCGCGCATCCGGTCGATCAGGGCGCGGGTGCCATAGGTCGCGGGGCCTTCCTCGTCGCCGGTCAGGATCAGGCTGATCGTCCCCGCATCGGCCGGAATCCGTGCCGTCGCCGCGATGAACGCCGCGACCGCGCCCTTCATGTCGACCGCGCCGCGCCCATAGACCATGTCGCCGCGCACGGTGCCGTCGAACGGTCCGGCGCTCCACCCGTCGCCGGGGGGCACGACGTCGAGATGCCCGGCAAAGGCGAAATGCCGCCCGCCATCGCCGCGCACCGCCAAAAGATTCTCGACCGGGCCGTCGGGCGCTTCGCCGACCACGAACCGGTCGATCGCGAAGCCCAGCGGTTCGAGCGCCGCCGCCGCCACGTCGAACACCGTGCCGAGCGCGGGCGTCACGCTGTCGCAGGCGAGCAGTTGCCGGGTGAGTTCGACGACATCGGGCACGGACGGGCTTTCGCTGAAAAGGACGATTTCGCCATCGCCGACCCGGACCGGCGGGTCAATGTCGGTGCTTCCCCGAAACGATTGCCGCGACCGGGCCGGTTCCGTAGAGGCGGGGGCGATGCGGGTGCTGTTCGTCGTCCTTGCCGTGCTGATGATCGTGCCCGGCTGGTCCGGCGCGGGTCGCCTGCCATTGTTTCGCAACCCGACACCGATCGTAACCGGCACGCCGGTGGCGTTGTATCCGGATGACCCGGCGCGACGGAAGATCGGGCCGCTGACCTTTCTGGGCGGGGTGTCGCTGCGCGCGAACGACTCCAACTTCGGCGGGGTGTCGGCGCTGCATGTCGCGGGCGATCGCTTCACCCTGTTGTCCGATGGCGGCGGAGTCGTCCGGTTCCGGATGGGAGCGGACTGGCGGCCCCGCGATGCCGCGGCCATCGACCTGCCCGCCGGACCGGGCACCGGCTGGACCAAGATGGAACGCGACAGCGAATCGATGGTCGTTCGTGCCGATGGCCGCATCCTGATCGGGTTCGAGCGCGCCAATGCGATATGGCGCTACAGCCCCGATTTCGCGCGCGGCGAAGCGTCGGTGAAGCCGCCGTCGATCAGCGGATGGTGGGGAAACAGCGGCGCGGAGGCGATGGCCGAACTTCCCGGCGGCGACATCGTGGTATTCAGCGAACATCATGCCGATCGGGGAAAGCCGGGGTACAGCGCCGTGCGGTTCGATGGCGACCCGATCCTGCCCGATACGGCGCATTACCGATTTCATTACATCGCCGACCCGGGGTTCAGCGTGACCGATGCCGCGGCGTTGGACGACGGACGAATATTGGTGCTGTTGCGTCACTTCGATCTGCGTACCCGGTTCATCGGTCGGTTGCAGATCGTCGACAGTGCGCTGATTCGTCCCGACGCGGTCGTGACCGGGCGCACGATCGCGTCGTTCGAGGGCGATGTAATCCACGACAATTTCGAGGGGCTGTCGGTGACACGCGAAGGCGACCGGACGATCGTGTGGATCGCATCGGACGACAACCAGCTATTGCTGCAACGCTCGCTGCTGTTGAAGTTCGCGCTCGATCCCGCGTTCTGAAGACACAGGAAAACCCCCGGAAGGCGCATCCACCTTCCGGGGGTCGAAACCCGTACCGTCACAGCCGATCAGGCTGCGGCAGCGACCTTCTTGGCGAGCTTCGCCACGTCGCGCTTCAGGCGACGGGCGCGCAGCGACAGGTCGTCGTCGCTGGTCTTGAGCAGCCAGTTGTCGAGACCGCCGACATGCTCGACCGAGCGAAGGCCGTGGGTCGACACGCGGAGGCGTACCGAACGCTCCAGCGAGTCCGACATCAGCGTCACGTTCTGCAGGTTGGGCAGGAACGTACGCTTGGTCTTGTTATTCGCGTGGGAAACGTTGTGACCCACCTGCCGGCCCTTGCCGGTCAGTTCGCAGATGCGCGACATGATCGTCTATCCTGATTCTGTATCAGGGCAAGTGCCCCGGAAAGACGGCGCGGATAGCGACTGGTGCCGCCCGCGTCAACCTTTCCCGGCGTGCAACCCCGATCGATACGGCGCGTTGTTACGGCATCGTTTCGGTTCTGCACAGAATGAAGGAGGGGTTGGATGCGTACGCTTCTGGGTCTGATCGGCATCGCCGCTCTTGTCGTCGTCGGGCTGATGATGGCGGGTCTTATCAATTTCGACACCAGGCCCGGCTCGCTGCCGTCGATCCGGGTCGAGGGCGGACAGGCGCCCAAGGTCGATGTCGATGTCGGCAAGATCGATGTCGGCACCGTCAACCGCACCGTCGAAGTGCCCAAGATCTCGGTCGAGCGCGCGGGCAACAGCCAGTAAGAGCCGGCCTTGCGGAACGCGGTAGTGCGCGTTCCGGAGGTGGCACTAGCGGGCCGGTGCCGCAAGGCAAACTCCAACGGCGCTGGCCGGACGCTCCGGCGGCTGGCAAGGGACGGGGATGTTCGATTCGCGTCCCATGCAACTGGCGTTGGCGGCGGCACGCGATGCCGCCGCCGCCGGAGAGGTGCCGGTCGGCGCGGTGATACTGCGTGGCGGGCATGTAATCGCGACCGGAGCGAATCGCCCGCGTACCGCGTGCGATCCGACGGCCCATGCCGAAATCGTGGCGATTCGTGCGGCGGCATTGGCGCTGGGCACCGACCGTCTGGAGGATTGCGACCTGTGGGTCACGCTGGAGCCATGCGCGATGTGTGCGGGCGCGATCGCCCATGCCCGGATCGCGCGGCTCTATTATGCGGCGGAGGATGCGAAGGGCGGGGCGGTGGCGCATGGCCCGCGCTTCTTCGCGCAGCCGACCTGTCATCACCGGCCGGAAATCTATGCCGGTATCGGCGAGGCGGAGGCTTCGGCGATGCTGCGGTCGTTTTTCGCCGGGCGGCGTTGAGGCGGCGGCGCAACCGGATTCCGAGGATGTGCCGAATCATGTCCGGTCGTGCCGGGTATAGTCGAGGTCCCGCGCGGTGGGCAGGTGTCTCGACCATACTCGACATGAACGGTCGACGGTTGGCGTTTAGCGCAGGTCGCCCTGCTCGATCGGAACGATCTTGATCTCGACGCGGCGGTTGGCGGCGCGGCCGTCCTCGGTCTCGTTCGAAGCGATCGGCTGGGTCAGGCCGAAGCCGCGCGTGCCGATGCGGGCCGACTGCACGCCCTGCGTCGACAGATAGCCCGCGACGGCGGCGGCGCGGCGTTCGGACAGCCCCTGATTATACGCGGCCGACCCGGTCGAATCGGTGTGACCATAGACGTCGATATAGGTCTGGTTATACTCGGCCAGCACGGTCGCGACCTGATCCAGCGTCGGGCGGAACTGCGGCTGCACGGTCGCGCTGTCATAGCCGAAGGTGATGCCCGACGGCATGTTCAGCACCAGATCGTCGCCACGGCGGATGACCTGAACGTCGGTGCCCGCGGTACGCGCGCGCAGGTCACGTTCCTGCCGGTCCATATAGGCGCCGATGCCCGCACCGGCGAGGCCGCCGATACCGGCGCCCAGAATCTTTTCGGTGCGGTCGCGCCGTCCACCGACCAGATCGCCCAGCAGATATCCGCCGACCGCGCCGCCCAGTCCGCCGATCGCCGCCTTGGAAATCGTGCGTTCGCCGGTGACCGGGTCGGTCACGCACGCGCTGGTCAGCATTGCCGCCGACAATGCGCCCGCGATCCAGAATTTCGATGCGATAGCCATGTGTCCTCCGTGAAGATTTATCGTTGTTCGTCGCCGGAAAAACCCCGGCCCGCCGACTGTTGTTCCGCATCCGTTTTGAACAAAAGCTGACAGATCGGTTGTGCAACCGTCAGCCATGCGGCATGGGGACGTCAGTTCGATGGAACCTCTCTCACCCTTCCCCTGGTTCGACGTCGTCATCATCCTCGCGCTGGTGGCGTTGAACGGCGTGTTCGCCATGTCCGAACTCGCCATCGTTTCCGCGCGCAGGGCACGGCTGGAGACGCTCGCGCGTGGCGGCGGGCGGGGTGCCACCACCGCGATGCGGCTGGCCGAAGACCCCGGCAAGTTCCTGTCCACGGTACAGATCGGCATCACGCTGATCGGTATCATCGCCGGTGCCTATTCGGGGGCCAGTCTCGGCGGGCCTACGGGCGAACGGCTGGTGCTGCTGGGCCTGCCCGAACCGCTGGCGGCCAATGTCGGGTTCGGCGTGGTCATTGCCATCACCACCTTTGCCAGTCTGGTGATCGGCGAGCTGGTGCCCAAGCAGTTCGCGCTGCGGTCGCCCGAACCGATCGCGGTACTGGTGGCGCTGCCGATGCTGTGGCTGTCGCGGATCACCGCGCCGTTCGTATGGCTGCTCGACAATACGTCGGCGTTGATCTTCAAGCTGTTGCGCCTGAACCGCGAATCCGAAAACCGGGTGACGGCGGAGGAATTGCACCTGCTGGTCGCGGAGGCCAGCCGGTCGGGCGTGATCGAGGAACATGAGCGGTCGATCATTTCGGGCGTCGTCCGCCTCGCCGACCGTCCGGTGCGCGAAGTGATGACACCGCGTACCGACGTCACGTGGCTCGACGTGGCGCTGGACGATGCGGGCATCCGCGCGGCGATGGCGGAAACGCCGCACACCCGCCTGCCGGTGGCGGAGGGATCGGTCGACGCGGTGATCGGCGTGGTACAGGCACGCGACATCGTCGCCGCGCTGTGCCGGGGCGAGACGCTCGACCTGCGCACCTTGCTGCACGATGCCCCGGTGCTGCCGGATCAGGTCGATGCGATGGATGCGTTGCAGGCGATACGCCGTGCCGACGTGCCGATGGGGCTGGTTCACGACGAATATGGGCATTTCGAAGGGATCGTGACTCCCGCCGACCTGTTGCGCGCGATCGCGGGCGACTTCGCGTCGGACACCGACGACGGCGACAGCCCGCATATCGTGCGGCGCGAGGACGGGTCGCTGCTGGTGTCGGGTCAGACGCCCGCCGACCAACTGGCTGAACGGATTGGCATCACCTTGCCCGAAGATCGCGATTACGCGACCGTCGCCGGGCTGGCGCTGGCGATCCTCAAGCACCTGCCGACCGAAGGCGAGTATTTCACCGAACAGGGATGGCGGTTCGAGATCGTCGACATGGACGGGCGCAAGATCGACAAGCTGCTGGTCGAACCGGCGGACTGACCCTGCATGTGGCACGCACGAACATCGATCGCACGGACGCTGGGACTGGCGGCGCTGTCGTTCGGGTTCGTCCTGGTATGCGCGTGGCTGGTGACGCAGGACGAAGTCGCGCCGCTGCTGGCGGGCGTGGTCGGACTGATCTTTTTCGGCGGGTGCACGATCGCGATCCTGTGGCGGTTGCGCCACGTCGGCCCCGCGATCGAGATTTCGACCGCGGGCCTGTGTTGGCGGCAGTTTTCCGACCGGACGATCCCGTGGCATGAGGTGGTGCATGCCGAGGTTCGCGTCGTGCGGCGTCAAAAATTCCTGTGCCTGTGGCTGCGTACCCCGGTGCAATGGCGCGGCCGCATGATGGCGAAGAGCGCTGCGTTGTCGACGCAGATGGGGTTCGGCGACATGGCGCTGTCGGTGCTCGGTACCGATCGATCGTTCGACGAACTGGTCGTCGCGGTCGCGCACTATGTACCCGTCGACCGGGAGGCGGTCGACGGGCGTCGTTGACGCGCCTTACAGCTTCCCGAACTTCGCCTCGAACCCGGCCTTGTCGCCCGCCGCCAGCAAGCGCGCCTGTTCCAGCCAGCGGTCGCGGGCCATGCGCGGCGCGAAGATGCCGAGCTGCCCGGCGACCCGCTCCGCCGCCGCATCGTCCAGCCGCGCCAGCGTCGCGATGTCGGGGATGCCCAGATCGACCAGCATCGTCGCGACCTTCGGCCCCAGCCCCTTTAGCAGCGTCAGGTCGCTTTCCGCCGTCACCGGCGCGATCGCCGGGATCGGCGTCGGTTCGGCGGCGGGGGTCGGCTCCATCACCGGGGTCGATGTCGGCGGGACGATCGCCGGCACGATGGGCGGCGCGACCTGTACCACCGGCGCGGTGTCGCCACCCGGCGCCGCCCGGTCGATCGGTGCCGGTTCGCGCGCGACGATCGCTTCGCCGGGCGCGTCGGGGTCGGCGGTCGGCGTATCACCGGTGCGTTCGAGGTGCCCGGCCTCTTCCAGTTCGCGCGTGCCCTCCCGCCGACGCCGGGCCTGCTTCATGCCATAGGCGATGCCGACGATCGCGATCACCGCCAGCACGGCGATCAGAATGAAATGCACCGTGGTCAGCGGGGCCAGCACGTCGGCGGCCTCGGCGGGGGAAGAAGCGATCCTGTCCTGCATGTCCGTCCTTAGTTTGCCGTCGGGTCGGTCGCCGCTTCGCGCGCGACTTCCCGCCATCCGATGTCGCGTCGGCAAAAGCCGGGAAAGTCGAGCGCGTCGACCCCCCGATATGCTGCCGCCTGTGCCTGTGTCACGGTATCGCCCGTCGCCGTTACGGCAAGGACGCGACCGCCCGCCGTCACAACGTCGGACCCCTGCGTTCGGGTTCCGGCGTGGAAGACGGTCGTGCCGGTCGCCTCCGCCGCCGCGATGCCGCCGATCGCCGCGCCCGTCACCGGCGTGCCCGGATAGCCGGTGGCGGCCATCACCACCGTCAGCGCGGTGCGCGCCGAGAAGTGCGGCGGTTCCGCGGCGTCCAACTGCCCCTGTGCCGTCGCCAGCAGGATCGGCAACAGATCGCTGTCGAGCCGCGCCATCAGTACCTGACATTCCGGGTCGCCGAACCGGGCGTTGTATTCGATCAGCTTCGGCCCCCGGTCGGTCAGCATCAGCCCGGCATAGAGCACCCCGGAATAGGGCGTGCCGCGCGCCGCCATCGCCGCCACGGTGGGCCGCACGATCGTATCGATCGCCAGTCGTTCCAGCGCCGGGGTCAGGACCGGGGCGGGGGAATAGGCGCCCATGCCGCCGGTATTGGGGCCGGTGTCGCCGTCGCCGACGCGCTTGTGGTCCTGCGCCGATCCGAACGGCATCAGGTGGGTGCCGTCGGTCAGCACGAACAGGCTGGCTTCCTCGCCGGTCAGAAACTCCTCGATCACCGCCTCGCCGCCCGGCTGGTCGAAGATCGCGGCCAGCGCGGCCTCCGCCTCGTCACGGTCCATCGCGATCGTCACGCCCTTGCCCGCCGCCAGACCGTCGGCCTTGATGACCACCGGCAGCGCGAACGGCAACAGCGCGGCGCGCGCGGCGGCCAGATCGCGCACACGGACATAGCCCGCGGTCGGGATGTCGGCTTCGCGGCACAGATCCTTGGTATATCCCTTCGACCCTTCCAGTTGCGCGGCGGCAGCGGACGGACCGAACACCGCGACCCCGGCGGCGCGCAGATCGTCGGCCAGTCCCGCGACCAGCGGCGCTTCCGGCCCGACCACCACCAGCGCCACGCGCGCTTCGGCGCAGAACCGCACCACCGCGGCGTGATCTGCCACGTCGAGCGGCACCAGCGTCGCATGGGCGGCGATGCCGGGGTTGCCGGGCGCGGCATAAAGCGTATCGAGGGCGGGCGAGCGCGCCAGCTTCCATGCCAGCGCATGTTCGCGGCCACCCGATCCGATCAGCAGGACATTCATGGACGATCGCTTTCCCGGTTTTCAGTCGAGCCGGCTCGTAGCCGACACGCAGCCCGGCGACAACGCCGCCCCCGAAAGCGTGACCGAACTGGCCGGTCGCCTGAAACGCATGGTCGAGGGCGAGTTCGGGCGGGTGCGGCTGCGCGGCGAGATTTCGGGGTATAAGCGCGCCGCATCGGGCCATGTCTATCTGAGCCTGAAGGACGACGGCGCGTTGATCGACGGCGTGATGTGGCGCGGATCGGCGGGCAGCCTGCCGTTCACGCCGCAGGACGGGGCGGAGGTGATCGCCAGCGGCAAGCTGACCACCTATCCGGGGCGTTCGCGCTACCAGATCGTGATCGACCGCATGGAACTGGCGGGCGAGGGCGCGTTGATGGCGCTGCTCGAAAAGCTCAAGGCGAAACTGGCGGCGGAGGGGCTGTTCGATTCGGCGACCAGGCGCGCACTGCCGTTCCTGCCGCGCACCATCGGCATCGTCACCTCCCCCACCGGCGCGGTGATCCGCGACATTCTCCACCGGCTGGCCGATCGCTGCCCCACGCATGTGCTGGTGTGGCCGGTCAAGGTGCAGGGCGAGGGCGCGGCGGCCGAGATCGCCGCCGCCGTGCGCGGGTTCGGCGCGCTGCCGACCGATGGCACGGTGCGGCGGCCCGACCTGTTGATCGTGGCGCGCGGTGGCGGGTCGATCGAGGATTTGTGGGCGTTCAACGAGGAAGTGGTGGTCCGCGCGGTCGCCGCCTCGCCGATCCCGGTCATCTCGGCGGTCGGGCACGAGACGGATACGACGCTGTGCGATCACGCCGCCGACCTGCGCGCGCCGACCCCGACCGCCGCCGCCGAGATCGCGGTGCCGGTGCGGGCCGACCTGTCCTATACGCTGGCCAGCCTGTCGCTGCGGACGCAGCGTTGCGCGCGGCGCTATCACGAACGCGGCAGCGAGCGGCTGGCGGCGCTGGTGCGGGTGATGCCGCGTCGCGACGCGCTGTTGGGACCGCAGCGGCAGCGGGTCGACGATCTGGCCGGGCGGCTGTCGCTCGCGCTCGAACGGCGGATTGCGGGGGCGCGGCGCGAACTGGACCGGCGGGGCGGGGCACTACGCCCGGCGATCCTGTCGCAACGGCTGGCCCAGTCGCGCGCGCGGTTCGACGGTGCGGCCAAGCTGCTCGACAGCGTGAACCCCGACAATCTGTTGCAGAAAGGCTATGTCCGCGTCGTCGCGCGCACCACCGGCAAGACGATCGCCTCCGCCGCAGAGGCGCGGGCGGCAGGCGGCCTCTCGCTCCACTTCCGCGACGGCACGGTCGATGCGAAGGTTGAGCGTGGCACCGGCCGCCCTTATGTCGAACCGACCCAGCCCACCCTGCTCTGACCCGGACCCGAGACCCCATGTTGATGACCGATGGCCGCCCGGCGCGGCTCCAGTATCTTGCCAGCAGCTTCCGCATTCTGGTCGACGGCGACTACGTCACCTGTGCCGTCACCGGCGCGCGCATCCCGCTCGACGACCTGCGCTACTGGAGCGCGCCGCGACAGGAAGCCTATGCCACCGCCGAAGCCGCGACCGAGGCGATGGGGCCGGCATGAGGATGGCGGGCATCGCGCTGGCGCTGTTCGTGACGGCACCGGCGGCTGCCCAGACGATCGGCCAGACGATCGAGCTGTCGGGCACGCCGGGACAGGCGGCGGTGATGACCGGCACCGTTCCGCCCGGCACGACGTCGCTGACGCTGAACGACGTTCCGGTGCGGGTCGCGCCCGACCGCGCGTTCGTGGTGGCGTTCGATCGCGATGCGGGGCCGGGCGCGACTTTGGTCGCGACGCTGGCCGATGGCCGTCGCATCCTCCGCACCCTCGCCGTCGCACCGCGCGCGTGGCGGATCGAGCGGTTGCCGACCCTGCCGCGCGTGTCGCAACCCTCCGCCGAGTTCCAGCGTCGCCGCGCCCCCGAACTGACGCAAATCGCCGCCGCGCGCGCCCGCACCAGCGACTCGCAAGGGTGGCGGCAACGCTTCGTCTGGCCGGTGCGCGGGCGGGTGTCAGGGTTGTTCGGATCGCAGCGTATCTATGCCGGAGAACCGGGTGCCTATCATTCCGGCGTCGATGTCGCCCGTCCAACCGGCACGCCGGTGGCGGCACCCGCCGACGGCGTGGTGATCCTTGCCGCCGCCGCGCCGTTCACGCTGGAAGGCAATCTGTTGATGATCGACCACGGCATGGGGCTGAATTCCGCCTTTCTCCATCTGTCGCGGATCGACGTCGCGGTCGGCGACCGGGTGCGGCAGGGGCAGGTGGTCGGCGCGATCGGCATGACCGGGCGCGCCACCGGGCCGCACCTGCATTGGGGCATGAAGTGGAACGATGCGCGGATCGATCCGCTGCTGCTGGCGGGGCCGATGACGCCATAGCGCGTGACGCGCGGCGGTTGACTCGGTGGTTGCGGAACCGACACGATGGCTGAACCATTGCATCGCAAACCAACCGGGAGTTCCGCCATGCTACGCGCCACCATGATGACCGCCATCGCCGCCACGGCACTTGCGGGTTGCACCACCAACATGGCGGCGGGGGACACGGCGCAGCGTAGCGCGGTCGCCCCGCTCCGCACCGCCGCCGGGGCCGATGTCGGCACCGTCACCGCGACCGAAGGGCCGGGCGGCCTCCGTATCCAGATCGACGCGCGCGGCATGCCGCAGGGGCCGCATGGGGCGCATGTCCACACCGTCGGGCGGTGCGACGCACCCGATTTCACCACGGCGGGCGGCCACTGGAACCCGACCGGAAGGCAACATGGCACCAACAACCCCGCCGGTCCGCATGTCGGCGATGCGCCGAACCTGTTGATCGGCACCGACGGCACCGGGTCGGTCGCCATCACCCTGCCGGGCGGGACGATGGACGGGTTGTTCGACGCCGATGGATCGGCGTTCGTGATCCATGCCGCCGCCGATGATTACAAGACCGATCCGTCGGGCAATTCGGGTGGCCGCATCGCGTGCGGCGTGTTCGCCCCCGCCTGATTGCCAGCGGCAACCGCCCCGGCCATAGATTCGCGATGACCAATCGACGCGACGTTCTGGCCGGGATGGCCGTATCCACAACCCTGATGGCGGCCCCGGCGGTTGCCGCCTCGCGACGACCGGCGCTGATCGCCGGGACCTATGCCGGAAAAGGGGGCGCGGGCCTCTATCCGATCGACAGCGGTGGCCGGGTCGGCACCGCGATCGCTACCTTGCCCGATACGTCGTTCGGCGTATCGCATGGGGGGCGACGCTATCTGGTGCGCGAAAAGGCGCAGGGACGGCTGATCGCCACCGATCGCGCCGGTCGCATCCTTGCCGACCTCTCCAGCGGTGGCGACGATCCGTGCCATGTGGCGATCGACCGCACCGGTGCGCGGCTGGCGATCGCCAATTATTCGTCGGGAACGGTGGCGGTCTATCCGATCGACCGGCGCAGCGGCGTTCCGGGTGCGCCGGTCGTCCGCCAGCAAGCGGGCAAGGGACCGGACAGCGGACGGCAGGAAGGACCGCACGCCCATTGGGTCGGCTTTTCCCCCGACAACCGGTTCCTGCATGCGGTCGATCTGGGGGCGGATGCGATCTTGACCTATGACTTTACCGGTGCGGTGCCGTCCGAGCCGCGCGTTGCTTGGCGGGCGGAGCCGGGCGCGGGGCCGCGCCATCTGGTCCGGCATCCGCGCCTGCCCGTCGCCTATGTCGCCACCGAACTCGCCAATACGCTGGTGACGCTGAATGCCCGTCGCGACGGCGGGTTCACGACGCGATCGTCGGTATCGCTGCTGCCCACCGGCTTTTCGGGAAAGTCGCAGGCGGCGCATATCGCGATCGATGCCGCCGGGCGCAGGCTGTACGTATCGAATCGGGGGCATAACAGCATCGCGGTGTTCGACCTCGCGCGCGACGGCACGCCCCGGTTGGTGCAGCATATCGCCAGCGGTGGGGACTGGCCGCGCTTCTTCCTGCTGCTGGAGGAGTCCGGCCAGATGCTGGTCGCCCACGAGCGCAGCGGCACCATTGCGGGCTTCCGCCTGCTGCCGGACGGTCGCCTTGCCGCGACGGGCGAGCGCATTGCGGTGCCGGGCGTCGTGTTCCTCGACCGCGCCTGACGCGGAGGACCGGCGGCGGGATCGTCTATCCCGAGATATCGACCGGGGGATCGCCGAGGTATCGTCAGGTTTGCCGTTCGAGCCGGACACAGGTGTCTCGACTTTGCTCGACACGAACGGTCGGGAAAAACCCTGCTCACGCCGAGATGGATTCACCTGATCGAAACGACAACGGCGCCGCACCCTGTGGGTGCGACGCCGCCGTCATCGTTGCGTATCGCCGGACGGATCAGGCACCTTGCGGTGCGGGCGATCCGAACGGGCCGCGCGGGCGGCGGGTCTTGGGGATCGACGTGCCGCCTGCCGCCAAGGGCGTGGTCGGCGTGCCGATGTCGCGACCGATGTCGTCTCCCGCGATCAGGCGCTTGATCTCGTCGCCCGACAGGGTTTCGAATTCGAGCAGCGCGCCGGCCAGCAGGTGAAGCTGATCGACATGCTCGGTCAGCAGGTCGCGTGCGCGTTGCAGCCCGCCTTCGACGATGCGCTTGATCTCGCTGTCGATCAGTTCGGCGGTCTTGTTCGACATGCGGGCCGGTGCCGACGACGAGTAGCCGAGGAACGATTCGCCCTGCGGCTCGGCATATTCGACCGGGCCGACCGCGTCGGACATGCCCCAGCGCGTGACCATGTCGCGCGCCAGCGACGTCGCCTGCTGGATATCGCCCGATGCGCCCGACGACACCTTGTCATAGCCGAAGATGATTTCCTCGGCGATGCGGCCACCCATCGCGACCGACAGGTTCGCGTACATCTTGTCGCGGTGATAGCTGTACGAATCGCGTTCCGGCAGGCGCATGACCATGCCCAGCGCACGACCGCGCGGGATGATCGTCGCCTTGTGGATCGGGTCCGACGCCGGTTCGTGGAGCGAGACGATGGCATGGCCCGCTTCGTGATAGGCGGTCATCCGCTTCTCGTCGTCGGTCATCACCATCGAGCGCCGCTCGGCACCCATCATCACCTTGTCCTTGGCTTCCTCGAACTCCTGGTTCGCGACGAGCCGCTTGCCCTTGCGCGCCGCGGTCAGCGCTGCTTCGTTGACGAGGTTGGCAAGGTCCGCACCGGAGAAGCCCGGCGTACCGCGCGCGATCACGCGGGCATCGACGTCGGGTGCCAACGGCACCTTCTTCATATGCACCTGCAGGATCTTGATCCGGCCTTCGATATCCGGGCGGGGCACGACGACCTGACGATCGAAACGGCCCGGACGCAGCAGCGCGGGGTCGAGCACGTCGGGACGGTTGGTCGCGGCGACGATGATGATACCCTCGTTCGCCTCGAACCCGTCCATTTCGACCAGAAGCTGGTTCAGCGTCTGCTCGCGCTCGTCGTTGCCGTTGCCCAGACCCGCGCCGCGATGGCGACCGACCGCATCGATTTCGTCGATGAAGACGATGCAGGGTGCGCTCTTCTTCGCCTGTTCGAACATGTCGCGGACGCGGCTGGCACCGACGCCGACGAACATCTCGACGAAGTCCGACCCGGAAATGGTGAAGAACGGCACGCCCGCCTCACCCGCGATGGCGCGGGCCAGCAGCGTCTTGCCGGTGCCGGGCGATCCGACCAGCAGCGCGCCCTTCGGAATCTTGCCGCCCAGCCGGGCGAACTTGGTCGGGTCCTTCAGGAAGTCGACGATCTCGGTCAATTCGGCGCGGGCTTCGTCGATACCGGCAACGTCGTCGAACGTGACCTTGCCTTCTTTCTGCGTCAGCATCCGCGCCCGCGACTTGCCGAAGCCCATCGCCCCGCCGCTGCCCCCGCCCTTCTGCATCTGACGCAGCACGAAGAACGCGATGCCGAGGATCAGCAGGAACGGCAGCGACTGGTACAGCATCAGCATCCAGAAGCTCGGCCCCTCATCCGGGCGGGCGTTCATCTCGACCCGCTTCGCGCGCAGCCGGTCGACCAGCGTCGGGTCGGTCAGCGCGTTGGTGCGGAACTTCTCGTCGTTGGTATAGGTGCCGGTAATGGTCTTGGTCGCGATGTTGACCGACCGCACCGATCCCTCGTCCACCTTGTCGAGGAACGTGGAGTAGGGGACGACCGCGCCCGCCGTCTGGGGCGAGCGTCCGTCGAGCAACTGGACGAACAACGCCAGCGACACGAGAATGCCGACCCAGATCAACAGGCTCTTCATCCACGGATTGCCGCCGCCGCCGCTGCCATTGTCGGGGCCGTTCTGCTTGTCGTTGTCGTTCATGCCGAAGTGTTACCTCTCAGTCGCCTCAAGATAGGCGTGTGCCGGACAATGGCAATGGAACAACGTCGATCAGGGGGTTCGACGCGGTGGGGCGGGGCGGAAGTGCCAGTGCGGGCCGTCGGCGCTGGCCAACACCCCGGCCTGCGTCGCCCGCCCACCCGAATCGAGCGCGTCGAGCAGTGCCTCCACATTGGCGGCGTCGGACCATCGGCCCTCGGTACTGCCGTCGATGGCGCGGACATGGCCGATGGCGGCACGGCATAGCCGACGCCGCAACTCGCGGGGCAGGCCGCCGACGTCGATTCGGCAGTCCTCGACCTTCATGTCGCAGCGGGTGCGCCATAGCCAGTCGATCGTCTCGGTCAGGGCCAGATCGGCTTCGCGACAATGCGCGGCGGCGGCGGCGAGCGCGACGGGATCGATCTGCCCCTGTGCCAGCAGCGCGCGGGCGGCGGTGCGATCGTGGCGCGGATCGGCGTTGGACGGGTCGTCGACGAACGGCAGCGTCGCGGCGATGGCACGAAGCTCGGCACGTCGCCAGCCCAGCAGCGGCCGGACGATCGCCACCGAGTCGCCGTCACGGGGATAGCCGGTCCGCCAGCGGTCGGGTTGATAGGTCCATGTCGGACGAATGCCCGCCAGCCCGGCCGGCCCCGACCCGCGTCCGGCACGCATCAGAAAGGTCTCTGCCTGATCGTCGGCGTGATGCGCCGTTGCGATCGCGCCCGCGCCGCACCCGATCGCCCAGTCGCCGAGCAAGGCATAGCGCAGCCGCCGTGCCTGTGCCTGAAGGCTGGCCCCGGTCGGCGGGCGGTCGGCGGTGAGCGTCGTATGCGGCACCGCGTTCGCATCCGCCCAGCGCGCGACCATCGCCGCCTCGTCCGCCGCATCGGCACGCAGTCCGTGATCGACCGTCGCGGCGATCACCGCGCCGGGAAAGGCGGCAGCGGCCAGCGCCAGCATCGCCATCGAGTCAGGGCCGCCCGACACCGCGAGCGCCAGTGGACGGTCGGGCGAGGGGCGTTCGGCCAGTTGCAGGAGGTCGCGCGCGAACCGGTCGACCGCCCCCGCCGTCACCGCATCAGGCGGTGCATTTGGCGGCAGTGCGGCCACGCGCGATATCCGCCTTCATCGCCGGTGCGATCCGGTCGCCATAGACGTCGGTCAATTCGCCATACACGTCGCAGGCGTCCTTGGTCCGCTTCAGCTTCACCAGCGCGTCGGCAAGATAGAACAGGCTGTCGGGCGCGCGTTCGCCATCGGGCATCTTCTGGTAATTGTCATAGAACGCCACGGTCGCGAGCGACGGCTTGTTATCGTCCAGATAGGAACGACCGATCAGATTCTGCGCATAGCTGGCACGGCGGTGCCGGGGATATTTGGCGACGACCGGCTGCAACGCGGCGATGGCTTCGGGATAGAGCTTCGCGCTCCACAGCCGGAAGCCATAGAGATAGCCGTCTTCGGCCGCATCGCCCGACGACGGTTTCTCGATCGCGGCGATGCGCGCGGCCCGGGCGGGATCGGCCGGTGCTGCGGCGGCAGGGGGGGCGGCAGGGGTGCGGCCCGGCGCGCCCAGCACGCCGCCGCCATTGCCCGGTCCGCGTACCACCGGCGGCGTGACGGCGGTGTCGCCCGATGCCGCCACCGCGCCCGGCGTGGCCGGGGCGACGCCCGTCGCGGCTGCCGTGCCCGCCGCCTCGATCGCCGCCAGCCGGGCGTCGGTCGCGCGCTTGTAGGCGGCGAACGCCTCGTCCTGTTGCCGCAGCTTGTACTGCGCCTGTTCGAGTTGGCCGGTCAGCGACTGTTGTTGCGATTCCAGTGCCTCGACCCGCGACGTCAGCGTCGCCAGCGGGCCGCTGGTCGGCGTGCCGGGAATGTCGGCGGGTTCGGTCGGCGCGGTAATCTGGGGCTCGACCTGGTTGGGAGTGCCACCGGGGAAGATCTTGCGCTGCACCGCGCGCATCTCGCGCTCCAGCTTGTTGACGCGCCCGTCGAGCGGCGCGGTCTGCGCGGCGGCGGGCAGGGCAAGGCCGATGCACAGGGCGACCAGCGGCAGGGCGGACAGACGACGCATGGAAACACCCCCCGGCGTTACGAAGAAAGTCATAGAGCGACGATGCCGTCCGGCACCTGTCGCCACGCTGAACCCGGCACGGTCATTCGGCGGTCGCCGGTGCCGGAGTCGGCGTGCCGCCGGTGCCGTTCGCGCGGGCGCGGATCGCCTCGGCACTGACCCCGACGGTGATCGGACGCGCACCGGTGCCGAGCGGCGGGACGTTCGACCCGTTCAGCGTCACCGTCAGCAATTCGGGGCGTGCGGTGCGAATCTGCGGATTGGTGGCGGTCATCGGCACGTCATAGCGTTCGCCCGACGCCAGTTCCTTGTTCACCAGTGTCGTTTCCCCGTCGAAGACCCGGACCCAGACCGGGCCGGTCGCGGTCAGCGTGACCTGACCCCCCGTACCCGCCGGGACAGCGGCTTGCTGCGCGGTGGCGGCGGCAGCACCGGGGGACGGCGTGGCGTTCGGCAACATGCCGAGGTCGCCCGCGACCGTCGCCTGCGGCGCGGTGACGGGATCGTCGCGGCGGAACAGCGACGTGCCGAAATACACCCCGACCGCGATCAGGATCAGAATGGCCACGGCGGCGGCGATCGTCACCACCCCGGTCGACGGGCCGCGCCGCATGTCGATCGGCTCCAGATCCTGCAACGGTTCGGGCCGTTGATAGCTGACGGCCAGCTCGGCGCGCAGCGCACGCGCGACCTCCGTCTCGTCCGCGCCGATCGCGCGGGCATAGGAACGGCCGAATCCCATCGCATAGGTGCTCGACGGCAGCGCCTGAAACGTGCTGTCCTCCACCGATTCCAGATGGCGTAACGGGATGCGCGTCCGCTGGGCGATGTCGGCAAGGGTCAGCCCCTGCGCCTCCCGCGCGCTTCGCAACATCATTCCGGCGGTGCGGGGCTTGCCCGCCGTGCCGTCGCCATCAGTCATTCAAAACCCTTCCAACCCGGTATCGCCCGCCCATCGATCCCGTGGCGGTTTCCAATACCACCGGGCGGGTGTCAACGCCGCAGCGGCCCGATCCGTCGTTCGATCACGCCAGTTCGACACCGTTCGACCGTGCCCACGCCTCCAGCGCGGGTCGCAACGAGCGTGTCGGCTGCGTCAGCAACCGTTCGATCTCCGCCATCGCCGCCGCGCGGTCGAGCGACCGGATCATCGCCTTGACCGGTCCGACCGCCGCCGGGGTGATCGACAGCCGATCGATTCCGATCGCGATCAGCGCCAACGCCTCCAGCGGACGCCCGCCCATCTCGCCGCACACCGCCACCGGTTTGCCCGCCGCATGGGCGGCCTGCGTCACCCGGCGCAGGAAGCGCAGGATCGCCGGGCTGAGCCAGTCGTAGCGCATGGCGAGGCGCGGATCGGCGCGGTCGGCGGCGAACAGGAACTGCGTCAGGTCGTTGGTCCCGATCGACAGGAAATCCAGTCGCGGCCACAGAAAATCGAGCACATCGGCCAGCGCGGGTACTTCGAGCATCGCGCCATAGCGTATCTCGGTCGGCAGCGTCTTGCCCCGGCCGCGCAGCCATTCGCGCTGTTGTTCGAACAGCTCGCGCGCTTCCTCGAACTCCCACGGTTCGGACACCATCGGGAACATCACGTTCAGCGTCCGGCCCGATGCGGCTTCGATCAGCGCGCGCGCCTGCGCCTTCATCAACCCTTCGCGGCCGAGGGCGAGGCGCAGCGCGCGCCAGCCCATCGCCGGATTTTCCTCGTCATGCCCCTCCGCATGGTCGAGATAGGGCAGCGCCTTGTCCCCGCCGATATCGACGGTGCGGAACACGACGGGCCGGTCGCCCGCCACCTCCAGCACGTCCCGGTACAGCCGCTGCTGGCGTTCGCGCTGTGGCAGGGTGGCGGAGACGAGGAACTGGAATTCGGTGCGAAACAGCCCGATCCCGTCCGCGCCGGTCAGGTCGAGCGCCGCCACGTCGTCGCGCAGCCCGGCATTGACCATCATCGTGACGCGATGCCCGTCCTTCGTAATCGGGGGTTCGCCCTTCATCGCGGCAAAGGCGGCACGGCGCTTCTGCGTCAGCGCCAGCTTCGCCTCGAACGCTTCTTCCATCACGGCGGTCGGGCGGATGACGAGGATATCCTCGACCGAATTGAGCAACAGCCGGTCGCCTTCGGCGATCAACCGGCGGATGTCGCGCACCCGGCCCAGCACCGGCACCCCCATCGCCCGCGCGACGATGACGACATGCGCGGTCAGCGATCCTTCTTCGAGCACCACGCCCTTCAACCGGCGACGGTCATATTCCAGCAGTTCGGCCGGACCCAGATTGCGCGCGAGCAGGATCGTGTCCTGTCGCAGGCCCATCTGTGCCGCCGTGCCCAGTTGCCCCGACACGATCCGCAGCAACCGGTTCGACAGATCCTCCAGATCGTGCATCCGGTCGGCGAGCAGCGGATCGGCGATCTCGCGCATCCGCATCCGGGTGCGCTGCTGCACCCGCTCGATCGCCGCTTCTGCGGTCAGGCCGCTGTCGATCGCCTCGTTGATGCGACGCGCCCATCCCTCGTCATAGGCGAACATCTTGTAGGTCGCGAGCACCTCGTCATGCTCGCCGCCGCCGCCGAACTCCGCCTGATTCGACATGCGCTCGATCTGGTCGCGCATCTTGTCGAACGCGGCATAGACGCGGTGACGTTCCGCCTCCGTATCCTCGGCCACGGTGTGTTCGATGGTGATGCGCGGCTGGTGGAACACCGCCACGCCCGCGCCCATGCCCTCGACCAGCTTGAACCCGTCGACCCGCATCGATCCCGTCGCCTGCGGCCGGGTCGACGTACCGCCGGTCGCGTCGATCAGGTCGGCATTGGCGATCATTTCCGACAGGACCATCGCCACCGTCTGCAATGCCTCGATCTCGACATCGGCATAGCGGCGCGGGTCGGCATGCTGCACGGTCAGCACCCCGACCGCGCGTTCGCGGCGGATGATCGGCACCCCGGCAAAGCTGTGATATTTGTCCTCGCCGGTTTCGGGGCGATAGGCGAAATCGGGATGCGCCGCCGCTTCGGCCAGGTTCAGCGTTTCGACATTGGCAACGATCATGCCGACCAACCCTTCGCCCGGCGCGAATTTGGTGACGTGCACCGCCTCCTGCGCCAGCCCGACCGTGGCGAACAGTTCCAGCACCCCTTCGCGCAAGAGGTAGATCGAGCATACCTCGCTATCCAGCGCACCGGCGATGATCTGAACCACCGAGTTCAGTTTCGCCTGTGCGGGACTTCGCGACGCCATCACGTCGTGAAGGTTCGTCAGGATTTCGCGGGCGGAGGCGACGGCCGAAACGGGCATGGACATGGGCTAACACGCGACGGGCGGGGCGTCACCAAGCTTCGGGCAGGAATCAAAGGTTTCGGACGAGCCGCTCGGCGACCGCGATCCACGGCGGCGGCGCGATCACGCCCGGTCGCCCCCCGGCACCCGGCGGCAACAGGTGCAGGCCGGTGTCGCCGATCGCCAGCAACCGCCCGAACGCATATCCCCCCGCGCCGGTCGGGACCAGCACGTCGCGGTTGAGCGCGGCGGCGAACCCGTCGGGCGGCATCCGGCGACACCAGATCGAATCGCCCGCGCGATAGTCGCCGGTCCCGGTTGCGACGGTGATCGCCACCAGATCGGGTTCGGCGCGCGGCGGCACCACGATCGCGGCCCGCCGCGGTGCGGCGATGCCCGCCGCGTCGAGGATCGCCGCCACCGCGATGTCGTGCCGGTCGGGCAACCGCACCAGATCGGCGGCATCCACCTCCAGCGCGGCGGCGATCCGGTTGAGCCATGCGACCGACACGGTGCGCGTGCCCGTCTCCAGCCGACCGATCGTCTGCGCCGTGGTCGGGGGCAGGCAACGTGTCGCCACATCCTGCAGCGTCAGGCGGCGGGCGCGGCGGACTTCGCGGATGGCGGTAATCATGAACGATCGCTCCGAACCAATTTGGTTTATCCTCTTTCCTACAACGATCCACTCATGGCAAGCGCATCGCATCGGACGGCAGGAGGACGGATGCGGGAAGTGGTGGAACGCGGGTTTGCGGACGGGCGGATCGTCGAGGATGCCGGGACGGGGCGGCGGGTGCGCGTCAACCTGAACGAATCGCCGCTGTCGTGGCTGCGATCCCGGTCGCTGGTCGATGCGCGTCAATATGCGGCGGGCGAACAGTTGCGCGCCGAATACGAGCGCGCGTCGCTGGGGCCGCGCGTGACGATGCGGTGGGACAGCGCGCCGCGCGGGGCGCGCAACGGTCCGCCGATCGACCCGTCGGGCGGACAGACGGCGGCGAAGGCGCGGTTCGACGCCGCGATCGGTGCGGTCGGGCCGGGGCTGTCCGACATCTTGTGGCGAACCGTCTGCGCCAACGAAGGACTGCCCGCCGCCGAAAAGGCGTTGGGGTGGCCCGCGCGGGCCGGGCGGCTGGTGCTTACGCTGGCGCTGGACCGGCTGGCGGATCATTATCGACTGCCGCCGGACGCAGGAACCGGCGATAGGCCCAGCCGATCGCGATCAATGCCACGCCCAGCCCCATGAACGACAGGATGCGCAGCACCCCGGCCAGCGCCGAAGCGTCGATCAGGAACACCTTGAGCGTGGTGACGGTAAGCAGCCCGAGGCCGAGCCGCCGCAGATCGCCCGCCCCGGTCGCAAGCCCACGCCACAGCCACAGGATCGCCAGCGCCAGCATCGCCGCCGAATAGCCCCAGTTTTCGGCGACCCCGACCGGCCCGGTCAGCACCGTGCCGTGCGCGATCTGGCGGATCGTCGCCAGCGCGGCGGCGAGCGTGAGCGCGGCGGCGATCCAGTGGCGGAACCGCAATCCGCGCAGCCGCCACACCACCGCCGCCGCGAGCGCGAGGTGGAGCGTGGCGGCGTTCAGGACCGGCAGCGCCCCGACCTGTTGCTCGACCAGTGCCGGGTTCAGCCCGATCGCATCGAACCAGACGATCCGCGCCAGCGCCAGCCCGACCAGCACCATCGCGGGCAGCCGCCACCGGCTCCACAGCCACCATCCGCCGAGCAGCACGATGTCGGTCAGCACCGCACGCTCGATAAAGCCCAGCTCGACGAACCGGGGCAGGGTGGCGATCGCCAGCGGTTGTTTGCACAGGACGTAGAGGCCGAGGATCGCCATCGCGCCCTGTACCGGCAGCACGACCGGGCGGGTCGGCCCGAACATCGCCGGTCGCCACCACGCCGCAGCCGCCATCGCAGTACCGGGGAGGAGCAATGCAAGCAGCGCATCGCGCATCGGGGGAAGGTCGGCATAGGGCAGCGGATCGAACGCGATCGCCCCGAACAGCGCCTCGACGACCCCGCCCAGCGCCGATTCCGCGATCATCAGCGTCAACAACCACGGGATCGTCGCCAGCCCGCCGATCGCGCGCGCATCGAACCGCAGCGCCGCCAGCAACACGCCGCCCGCCGCCAGTGGCGCAAGCGCGATCCATGCGTCGGGCAGGATCGTCGCGACTGCTAGGCCGACGCCCAGCGCGGCGACGGCGATCCCGCCGACCAGCCCGGCATCGCCCCGGTCGACGTAGTCGCGGTGCCGCCACGCCAGCGCGGCCGCCGCACCGGCGAGCAGCAGGTCGGCGGCGGCCCATCCGGCGGGGAGCAGCAGCGCCGGGGCGAACCACTGTGCCACGACCAGCGGCCCGGCCCCGCCCGCCAGCGCGACCCAAGCCCAGCCCGGCGCCCGTCGCGACAATGTCCCGCCAACGCCACCGAACAGGGCGGTCGCCAGCAGCAGCGCGATCCGGCTGGGTGTCCCGGCATCGACCGCCAGCCCGGCACCGACCAGCACTGCGACCAGCACCGCCGCCGCCAGTGCCGCCGGAAGCAGCGTGGCGTCCCGCCATGCGAGGAACAGCGCGGCGGCGGACAGGACGAGGTAGAAGCTCCATGCCAACACCCCGAAATCGAGCGCGGGGGCAAGGATCAGCAACTGCACCAGTGCCGCGACGATCGGCGCCATACGCAGCCACGGCCGCTCGACTCCGGCCCCCGGCGCGGCGAGCGTGCCCGCGATCGCCAGCGCGACGATGAATCCGCCCACGCCGCCCAGCCGGTCGGCAGGCAACAGCGCGATGAGCAGCCCGGCCCAGCCGAACGCCGCCGCCATCGCCGACAATGCCAGCCATGCCCAGCCACGCACCGTCGCCAGCGCCAGCAGCGCCGCGACGAACAGGCCGAGATAGACGAGCAGCGGCCCGATCCCGGCGGCATCATATCCCGCGACCAGCGGCGCGGCGAATCCACCGATCAGCGCCATCAACGCGGTCGGTGGTCCATGCCGCAACGCAAGGAACAGCCCGACCGCCGTGATCGCCAGCATTATTGCAAACCCGGCCAGCGGCCCGACCAGATGATAGAGTGCCGCCGCCAGATACAGCGTGGCATAGCTCGATGCGATTCCCGCCCCGGCCAGCACCTGTCCCACGCGCGGATCGTCGCGGGTCGCGGGCAGGCGACGCGCGACCTCGGCGGCGGCGAGCAGCGCCAGCGCGAAGGCGGCGGCCATCACCGTGCGGATCGCCGGGCCCAGCCACCCCGATTCGATCGACAGCCGCACGAGGAAGATGCCGCCGACCACCAGTGCCAGTCCGCCGATCCAGATCGGCAGCCGTCCGCCGATCAGCGATTCGAAATCGATGCGCGGACGCGGCGGGGCCGGGCGCGCGGGGGTCGGGCGCACCGGTTGCGGAATCGCGGGTTCGGGCCGAACCGCCGGTGCCGCTGCCGCTGCCGCTGCCGCTGCCGCTGCCGCTGCCGCTGCCGGGCGGGGCACCGGTTCGGCGACCGGATCGCGCCACGGTTGTCCGACGAGGCGGCGTTCCAGTTCGGTCACCCGCGCCTGCAACCGGAACAATGCGATCGCCAGGCCGACCGGCACGACGATCAGCGCGATCACCGCGAAGGTGAAGAATTCCAGCATCGTGCCGCTTGTGGCACAGTGCGCGCGTCGATGTCGCGTCCATTCGGGCAGCGACCGGCGATGGGGAGGAAGACAGCGTGCAGCTATACGGATCGACGATTTCGCCGTTCGTGCGCAAGGTGATGGTGTTCGCCGAGGAAAAGGGCATCGCGATCGAACTGGTCCCGGTCGGTCCCGGCAGCGACCATGCGGCGTTCCGTGCCGTCAGTCCGTTCGGCAAGATGCCCGCACTGCTCGACGGCGATTTCTCGCTGGCCGATTCGACCGCGATCGCGGTGTATCTCGACACGAAATATCCCGACGTGCCGCTGATCCCGACCAGTGCGGAGGGCAGGGGCCGGACGATCTGGTTCGACGAGTTCGCCGACACGATCATCTTTGCCGCCGGACGCGACATGCTCGCCAACCGCGTGATCGGACCGTTGTTCCGGGGACAGGCGGGCGATCCCGATCGCGCCGATATCGCCGAACGCGATGCATGGCCGCCGATCGTCGCCTATCTGAACGATGCGATCGGGGGGCGGTCGTTTCTGGTCGAGGATCGGCTGACGCTGGCCGACATCGCGGTGGCGAGTGCGTTCGCCAGTTCGATCCACGGCGGCGCGCCGGTCGATGCCGACCGCTGGCCCGATGCGGCGCGGTATCTGGAGAAGATGCTGGCGCGCCCGGCGTTCGCCCACCGGATCGAGCGCGAGCGCGCCTTCATCGCCAGGGCACGTGCCCGTGCTGGCGGTGCGGGCACGGCGGCGCTAGGGGGACGGCAGGACTGATGGAGAATGGGCGTGCGGTTCGATTTCGTGAAATGTCATGGCAGCGGCAATGATTTCCCGCTGATCGACGCACGCGCGATCGCGCTGGCCGATGCCGAATGGGCGCGGGTGGCGCGCGCGCTGGCCGATCGGACCGGCGATGTCGGGGGCGACGGGTTGCTGCTGCTGGTCGGCGGCGATGCGACCCACGGCTTCGGGATGCGGATGTTCAATCCCGACGGGTCGGAGGCGGAGACGTGCCTCAACGGGCTGCGCTGCACCGCGCGGCTGGGGTTCGAGGTGACGGGACAGGATGCGGCGGCGGTGGGCCTGAAGCAGAGCGACGCCCTGTGTCGCGCCGTCGCCCCGGTCGCGCGCGGCGTGACCACGATCGAGACGAAGGTCGGGCCAGTATCGCTCGCGCCCGGCGATGTCGGGTTGGCCACCGGGACCGAACCGTTCGTGGATGCCGCCATTCCCGGCCTGCCCAACGAGCGTCGGTTCACGGCGGTCGCCATGCCCAACCCGCATCTGGTGGCGTTCGTCGATGCGGTGGACGAAACCGAACTGGTCGCGCTGGGCGACTGGTGCGAAGCCGCGCCCGCGCTGATCCCCGGTCGCGCCAATGTCAGCTTCGTCGAACTGCGCGAGACGGGCCATGCCCCGGCGCTGTTCGTGCGGACCTATGAACGCGGGGTCGGGCTGACCGACAGTTGCGGCAGCGCGATGGCGGCATCGACCCATGCGGCGGCGCGGACCGGGCGGATCGGCTGGGGGGTCGAGACGCGGGTGTTCAATCGCGGCGGCATGGTGCGCGCGCAGGCCGATGCCGACGGCGTGGTGACGATCGCGGGCAACGCCACCTTTGAATGGGACGGATCGATCGAGGTCGATCCGGCGACCGGGATCGCCGGGCCGCTGGCCATCGCCGGACGCCGGGACGAGGAAGTCGCGGCATGGGCGGCGATGCTGGCGGCGCTATAGCCTGGAGTGGCCGTCGACGTTGTTGTCGACGGCAGATCGTCGGTCTGAAGAACCGTAAGGCAACGCCGCTGATCGTACCCCGGCCTTCGCCGGGGTACGTAGACTGTAAAGGTACGCCGGCGTCGCAAAGGATGTGCCGTCGCGGACCTTCAGGGGAAACCCGCTTCGGCCCCGCCGTCCGTCAGCGCATCAACCCAGCCGCACGCAGGGCGCGTTCGATCGTCGCCTGAACGCCCTGTGCGATGTCCGCCGCCGGTTCCGTCGGGGGCGGCGCGTCGCGGCCGACCGGTTCGAGTCGGCGGACGGGACGTTCGGTCGTGGCGACCGATGCCGTGGGCGCGGCTGGCGTCGGCCGTACCGACGCTGTGGGTGCGGGGTGCGTCGGCTGGGCGGACGCGGGCGATCCGCCGATCAACCCCCATGACTCGGCGATGCGATGGGTGCTCGACAGGCCGACGTCGAGCATGAACGGCCCGGCCGCGCCGATGCCGTCGGGCGCGGACGGATCGATCGGGACACCATGCCCCATGCCCGCGATGCGCCATTCCTCGACCAGCGCGGTCCCGTCGCCTTCCCACACGCGCCGTTCCCAATTGCGGCCGCGTTCGGTGCGCGTCGGTTCGGCGGGCAGCGCATGGACGCCGCGCCATTGCCCGACCGTCCGGTCGAGATTGGCGACCACCACCGTGCTGTCGCTGGTCCCATGCCACACCGACACGCGCGGACGCCCCGCCGCCCCACCGGCCGCAGCGCGCGCCGTGGCGGTGGCGGCGGCATCCGTGGGCGCGCCATGCCCGCGCATCCGGTCGAGCGCCTGCGGCACCCCGGTCGCCCCGCCAAAGGCCAGTCCGCCGATGATCGCACCGCCCGCCAGCTTGTCGGGCCATGTCGCCAGCATCACCGCCGCCATCGCGCCGCCCGCCGACAGGCCGGTGACGAACACCCGCGACGGATCGATGCCATGCGCCAGCACCGCCGCATCGATCATCGCCGCGATCGATTCGGCTTCGCCGCCGGTGCGCGCGATGTCGTTCGGCTCGAACCAGTTGAAGCAGAGATTGGCGTTGTTCGACCGTTGCTGTTCCGGGAACAGCACCGCGAACCCTTCGCGATCGGCCAGTGTCGACCATCCGGTGCCGTGGTCATATGCCGCCGCACTCTGGGTACAGCCATGCAGCGCCACCACCAGCGCCGCGCCGGGTGCGAGCGTCTCCGGCACATAGATCCGCGCCCGCAACGCACCGGGATTGTGCGTGACGCCGGACAGGTCGCTCAGCCGGTCGGCCCCGGCTGCTCCACCGCGCTGCGGCATCTGCATCTGCATTCGCGACAGGCGCGCGATGGTATCGGAAATGGGCCGCATGGTTCGATGCCTCTTGGTTGCTCGACCGGTCGCCCGGCGCGGGATGGCAACGAATATGGCGCTTATGCTGCATTGCACAATGGGAAGCGCAAATGGATCGCGATTCCGGCGCACGAAGGGCCGGTCGCCATACGAATCAATGATATAGGATAGGGTGGTCGCCGCGATTCCGCTGGCGGTCCCACGATCCACGGCGGTGGATCGGCGATATGGTCGGGGAGAGAGGATTCGAACCTCCGGCCCCTGCCTCCCGAAGGCAGTGCTCTACCAGGCTGAGCTACTCCCCGACGGAGTTCCGGGTGGCCCGTAAAGGTCGCCCCGTTCGCTTGGAGGCGCGCCTATAGCGGGCACCTTTATGCTCCGCAAGCGGGTTTTATGGTCATGCTGTTTGGCTTTGCGCGCGAAGCTGCTAGGGCGCGGGCAACCTTTTCTCCTTACCGATTGTGTGACCGTGGCCACTCCGCTCGACAAACTGCGCAACTTCTCGATCATCGCCCATATCGACCACGGCAAGTCGACGCTCGCCGACCGGCTGATCCAGCGCACCGGCGGCCTCGCCGAGCGCGAGATGTCGGCGCAGGTGCTCGACAACATGGATATCGAGAAGGAACGCGGCATCACCATCAAGGCGCAGACCGTGCGCCTCGAATGGAAGGGGCATGTCCTGAACCTGATGGACACGCCGGGCCATGTCGATTTCGCGTACGAAGTATCGCGGTCGCTGGCGGCGTGCGAAGGCGCGCTGCTGGTCGTCGACGCCGCGCAGGGAGTCGAGGCGCAGACGCTGGCCAACGTCTATCAGTCGATCGAGCATGACCACGAGATCATTCCGGTCATCAACAAGATCGACCTTCCCGCCGCCGAACCCGAGCGTGTGAAGACCGAGATCGAGGACCTGATCGGCCTCGACACCACCAACGCGGTGCTGGCATCGGCCAAGTCGGGCATCGGCATCGACGAGATTCTCGATGCGATCGTCGCGCATATCCCCCCGCCCAAGGGCGATGCCGCCGCACCGCTCAAGGCGATGCTGGTCGATAGCTGGTACGATCCGTATCTAGGCGTCGTCATCCTGATCCGGGTGATCGACGGATCGATCCGCAAGGGGCAGCAGATCAAGTTCATGAACGCCGACACGACCCATCTGGTCGATCGCGTCGGCGCGTTTCGTCCCAAGATCGAGCAATTGCCCGACCTCGGCCCCGGCGAGATCGGCTTTATCACGGCGCAGATCAAGGAAGTGGCGCAGACGATGGTCGGCGACACGATCACCGACGCCAAGCGGCCGACGGCGGAACCGCTGCCGGGGTTCAAGGAAGTTCAGTCGGTCGTGTTCTGCGGCCTGTTCCCGGTCGATGCCGCCGACTTCGACAAGTTGCGCGAATCGATCAGCAAGCTGCGGCTCAACGATGCCAGCTTCACCTTCGAGATGGAAAGTTCGGCGGCGCTGGGCTTCGGTTTCCGCTGCGGGTTCCTCGGCCTGCTGCATCTGGAGATCATTCAGGAGCGGCTGACGCGCGAATACGACCTCGACCTCATCACCACTGCGCCGTCGGTGGTGTATGAGATCGAACTGACCCATCCCGATCCGGCGGGCGTCACGCAGATCGAACTGCACAATCCCGCCGACATGCCCGACGTCAACAAGATCAAGACGATCAGCGAGCCGTGGATCAGCGCGACGATCTATGTCCCCGACGAATATCTCGGCGGCATCCTGAAGCTGTGTCAGGACCGGCGCGGTATCCAGCTCAACCTGACCTATGTCGGCGGCCGGGCGCAGGCGACCTATGAACTGCCGCTCAACGAAGTCGTGTTCGATTTCTATGACCGGCTGAAATCGCTGTCGAAGGGCTATGCCAGCTTCGATTATACCCAGATCGGCTATCGCGAGGGCGATCTGGTCAAGATGAGCATCCTCGTCAACGAAGAGCCGGTCGATGCGCTGAGCATGATCGTGCACCGTGGCACCGCCGAAGTGCGCGGGCGCGGCATGGTCGAACGGTTGAAGGAACTGATCCCGCGCCACCTGTTCAAGATTCCGATTCAGGCGGCGATCGGCGGCAAGGTGATCGCGCGCGAGACGATCAGCGCGATGCGCAAGGACGTGACCGCGAAATGCTATGGCGGCGACGCGACGCGCAAGCGCAAGCTGCTGGACAAGCAGAAGAAGGGCAAGGCCAAGATGCGCGAATACGGATCGGTCAGCATCCCGCAGGAGGCGTTCATCGCCGCGCTGCGCATGGGCGACGACGGCTGACCCTTTGCGGGGCGTAGCGGCCATCGGAGTCGCGACGGTATATATGCAAACGGAGCCAGCGCCGGGGGGCACTGGCTCCGTTCTGCTATCCGGCGGATCGATCCGCCGACGATGTCGTCAGGCGACGACCTTCAGTACCATTTGAACCATCAATGCAACACCGGCCCAGCCCACGGCAGTCATGCCGACGATCGTGGCGATGGCGGTGCGGCCGGAATATTTGGTGTGCATCCTGCTCTCCGTTTCTCTTGTCCCACCCTTCATGTTGCAAGAAATCGGGGATTGCAAACCGTAGTTTCGAATGAATGTGATCGATTCCACCGCATCAAATGGCCGAAGTGGTCCCGATATGGCGGTGCAATGTACGATATGGACCATAGCCCTCGGAAAAACGGCGGTTTTCCGCGCCTCCTTCGCGCTTGCGGTACGATAATGCGGCAGCGCAACTGAGCGATAATATTTTTGGATGACGGTACGGAAGGCGGGATTTTCGCGTCGGATGGAGCAAAATTATGCTTATACGACACCGAATCGTTCGGCGCGTCGCAGCGGGAACAAACCCGATATTCAAACGTCGCTTTCGGGTGGTGGTCGTGGTGGATCGCCGATGGGGAGACGGATGATGACGGACAATGAAATGGCCAGGGACGGATTGACCGCCAACGCGTCGCAGATCGGACTGGTCGTCCTGTCGCAGGCGGAGGCGAATACGCAGGAGGCGTTCCGCGCGATGCGCGCCGCTGCGGCGGCGAACGACATCAACGAGGTCGTAAAGATTCAGTCCGATTATATTCGCGAGCAGGGCAATCGATCGATGGCGCAGGCCCGCGAAATCGGCGATCTGATCGCCCGGTTCGGTCGCGCCGCCATGGGGCAGATGACCGGGGAGCGATAAGGTTTAGAATATCGGGTACGCGAATGTCGCCATCCGGCCGCGAGCGGTGACGGTGATGGGTAACACAAGCCGTTGTCGGGGCATGATTGCCGGTCCTATATCGCTCTCCAACCGTTGGAGCGACCGCCGATCATGCCCCGATATATGCTATGGCTTCTCCTGTTGCTCGGGATCGCCGGCCCCGCCATGGCGCAAGAGCGACGCGCGCCGATCGTGCTGGCGGCGTCCAGCCTTAAGGAATCGATGAACGCCGCCGCCGATGCATGGGGGCGCACCGGCCATCCGCGTCCGATCTTGTCGTTCGCCGCCAGTTCGGCGCTGGCGCGACAGGCGGCGGCTGGTGCGCCCGCCGACCTGTTCGTATCCGCCGACAGCGAATGGATGGACGATCTGGCGCGGCGCGGCCTGTTGGCGGTCGGAACGCGCACGAATCTGCTCGGCAACCGGCTGGTGCTGATCGCGCCGGTCGGGAGCGGTGCGCGGGTAGCGTTGCGTCCCGGCGTCGATCTGCGCCGGGCGTTGAACAGCGGGCGGCTGGCGATGGCCGATCCCGCCGCCGTCCCCGCCGGTCGGTACGGCAAGGCAGCGCTGGAACGACTGGGCGCGTGGGCGAGCGTCGCACCTCTTGTAGTACGGGCGGAGAATGTGCGCGCGGCGCTGGCACTGGTCGAGCGGGGGGCGGCACCGCTGGGGATCGTCTATGCCACCGACGCCCGCGCATCGACACGCGTGCGGGTCGTGGCGATGTTCCCGGCGGCCAGCCATCCGCCGATCGTCTATCCGATCGCCCGGTTAAGGGCGTCGCGCAATCCCGAGGGGGAGCGCTTTCGCCGGTTCCTGAACACGCGTGCGGCAAAGGCGATCTTCGTGCGATACGGGTTCGCCGCGCGCTGATGCTCGACGCCACCGAATGGGGCATCGTGGCGCTGTCGCTCAAGGTCGGCGGGGTGGCGATGCTGGCGACGCTGCCGGTCGCCTATGTATTGGCATGGGTGCTGGCGCGCGGGCGGTTTCCCGGTCGGGTGGTGATCGACGCGATCGTCCACCTTCCGCTGGTGCTGCCGCCGGTGGTGACGGGGTGGCTGCTGCTGCTGGCGTTCGCGCCCGCCGGGCCGGTCGGGCGGGTGCTCGCCGACTGGTTCGATACCGGCGTGCTGTTCCGGTGGAGCGGCGCGGCGATCGCGGCGGGGGTGATGGCGCTGCCGCTGATGGTCCGTGCGATCCGCCTGTCGATCGAGGGCGTCGACCGGCGGCTGGAGAGCGCGGCGCGGACATTGGGAGCCGGACCGGCGCGCGTCTTCTGGACCGTCACGGCCCCACTCAGCCTGCCCGGCATCCTTGCCGGAATGGTGCTGGGGTTCGCGCGCGCGCTGGGCGAGTTCGGCGCGACGATCACGTTCGTGTCCAACGTACCGGGGGAGACGGCAACGCTGCCGCTGGCGATCTACAGCGCGTTGCAGGTGCCCGGCGGCGAAGCGAGCGTCGTGCGGCTGGCGGGCATGTCGGTCGCGCTGTCGCTGGTGGCGCTGATCCTGTCCGAATGGCTGGTACGGCGCGGGGGGCGACGGGTCCATGTCCTTTGACCTGAACGTCACCGCCCGGCTGGGGGACGCGATCGTGGGTGCGGTCGTCCCCGATGACGGTCGCGACGACGGGCTGACGGTGTTGTTCGGCCCGTCGGGGGTCGGCAAGTCGAGCGTGCTGAACATGGTCGCCGGGCTGTTGCGTCCCGCCGCCGGGCATGTCCGGGTGGGCGGCGAGACCTTGTTCGACCACGATGCCGGAATCGATGTCGCGGTACGGCATCGGCGTTGCGGCTATGTCTTTCAGGAGCCGCGGCTGTTCCCGCATCGCCGGGTCGCGGCGAACCTGCGCTATGGCATGGGTCGGGGACAGGCGCTGATCGGGTTCGACGATGCCGTCGCGTTGCTCGGCCTTGGCGGGCTGCTCGATCGCTGGCCCGCCACGCTGTCGGGCGGCGAGGCGAAGCGGGTGGCGATCGGCCGGGCGCTGTTGTCGGGCGCGCGGTTCCTGTTGATGGACGAGCCGTTGTCGTCGCTCGACCGGGGGCGGCGCGAGGAGGTGATGGCGGCGATCGAGCGGCTGCGCGACCAGTTGCGCCTCCCGATCCTGTACGTTACCCATGATCTGGACGAGGCGGAACGGCTGGCCACGCGCATCGTCCGGATGTGACGCTCATTCGGGCATCGGCACCCGCGCGCTCTGTCCGCCGCGCGTGAAATAGGCGGCATCGATCGACAGTGCGCGTAGCTGCCAGCCGTCGATGCTGTCGCCGGGGGCCAGCGTACGCGTGCCCGCCGTGCCGCGCACCATCGCTACCGCATCGCGCCCCAGCCGTCCGGCGACGCCCAGCAATTCCGGCGCATCGGCGGGCACGGCTTCGGCCGGGGGCGGGGCGAACAGCGTGCGGGCAAAGGCGGCGCGCAGCGGCGGCGGCGCGTTCGGCGCGGCCATCGGTAAAGCGTCGGTCGCGGTTGCGACCGGGACGGGCGTGCCGGACAACAGCCATGCCGGGACCGCTACGGCAACGATGCCGGTGGCGAGCAGGATCAGGCGGTCGCGCACGGTCATCCGCGCCACGGCGCAACGATCCGTGCATCGAGGCGGACTCCGCCCGGCGCGGGGGTCAGCCGCCAGCCAACCAGCCGCACCGGCACCTGCGCGCGTTCGAGTCCGTCGGTGAATGCGATCACTGCCTTTTCCGGTCCGGATACGCGAACCGTCAGCCCGGCCAGTGCCGCCGGAGTGGCTGGATCGCCGCCGATCGATTCGATCAACACCCCGCCACGCGCGGCATCGCCCCGAAGACGCGCCGCCAGCCGCCGCCGCGCGTCCGCTGCATCGTCGGCGGGAAACGCGGCGGCGGGAGCGATCGGTCCCGGCATCCCCGCCGCCGCGACCGCCTGCGCCGTTGCACGCGCGCGCCGTGCCTCCGCCATATCGTCCAGCGCGCGTGCCGCCGGTATCGACAAGGCCAGTGCCGCCAGCGCACCGATCAGGGGAAGTGCAGGCTTCATCGCCGCGTCTCCAGCGTGACGCGCATCGCGCCGTCGCCCTGTACCTGTCCGGTCGCATGCAGGGCGGTGAGTGCCGGTTCGCGGCGCAGCGCTGCCATCAGCCGGTCGGGATCGGGGGCCGCCACCTCCACCGACAACGCCCCGGTCGGCGCGCGATCGACGCGGAGCAGCGCGGCTTCCGGCGGAAGGCTGCGGGCCAGTGCCTCGACGACCATGCCCGCCGTCGGCCCGCGCCACGTCGCGGTCAGCAGCGTCCGCGCCCGGTCATGCCCGGCGCGAGCAGCCTCGATCGGCGCCGCCGTCGCGACGATCTGCGCCGTGGCGGCACGATCGCGAGCGGCGATCCTTGTTGCGCCGATCCATGTCGCCACCGGCATGGCGACGATCATCACCGCCATCGCGAGTCCAATGCGGTCGATCGCCCGCCGCCGCGCGACCGGCATGCCCGGTTCGGGTACAGGACGCGGGGGTTGCGGTCGCCGCGTCTTCTTCCGCCGCGCAGCCGCCAGCAACCGATCGACCAGACTGGGGCTGGGCGGTGCGTCGTCGTTCGCGGGGCGGGAGTCGGCGGCCATCGCTTCGCCCCTACCCCCCGGCAGCGCGCCGGTACAAGCGCGTCATCGAACCGTAGTCATCCTGCCATCGAACCGTCGTCGATCCGCAACCACCGTGTCGCACCGATCCGCCAACGGAGGACCGTAGGGCGTCGGCAACGATCGATGCTGTGGAATGAAGCGGGGACATCATGGCGAATACCGACCTGACCATCGGCTATGACGATGGCGATATCGAAACCAATCCCAGCACGGGACCGAGCCTTCAGGATCTGGTCGATCAGCGCTATTCGCGGCGGCAGGCGCTGCGCGGCGGTGCATCGACCGCGGCGGTGGCGGTGTTCGGCGGCGGGCTGCTGGCGGCGTGCGACGACAAGTCGACCGGCATCGATAACCTTGCCCCGGTGGTCGCGGGCCGTTCGAGCGGCGCGACCAATGCGGGTCGCGTCGTCACGCTGACCGGTACCGCCACCGACGACGATGCGATCGTCAGCCAGGCGTTCACGCAGGTATCGGGACCGACCGTCGCCCTCTCGGGTGCGAACACCGGCACCGCGACGTTCATCGCACCGGCCGTGTCGGCGGCGACGAACCTCGTCTTCCGCTATTCGGCGACCGATTCGAAGGGTGCGAGCAGCACCAGCGACATCACCGTCGCCGTGTCGCCCGCCACACTGGGCTTCAACGCGGTGTCCAAGAGCCTTGCCGACGCGCTGACCGTACCCGCGGGCTATACCGCCACGGTGCTGTACCGGCTGGGCGATCCGCTGAACGCCAATACCCCGGCCTATGCCAATAACGGCACCGACACCGGGTTCTCGGCACGCGCGGGCGACCATCACGACGGCATGAGCTTCTTCGGTCTCGCCGCCACCGGCACCACGCCCGACGCGAACAATTCGACGCGGGGCGTGCTGGTGATGAACCACGAGAATATCTCGGAGCAGTATCTGCATCCCAACGGCGTCACGCTGACCAACGGCGTCCGTCCGACCGCAGAGGTCGTGAAGGAAATGGAGTGCCACGGCGTATCGGTGGTCGAGGTCACGCGCGCCGCGACCGGTGCGTGGAGCTATGTGCAGGCATCGCCGCTGAACCGCCGCGTCACCCCGTTCACGCCGATGGCGTTCAGCGGCCCGGTGCGCGGCAACCCGTTGCTGTTCACCGCCTATTCCCCCGACGGCACGGCAGGTCGCGGCACGATCAACAACTGCGCCAACGGCATGATGCCGTGGAACACCTATCTGACGTGCGAAGAGAATTGGGCGGGCTATTTCCGTCGCGACGCGGGCGACAATGCCCGTCGCACGGCGGCACTGGGTGCCAGGGCGGTGCAGGCGTTTACCCGCTACGGCCTGAACACCGGCGGCAGCGATTCGCTGCGCGCGGGCAACTATAGCTGGACCACCGCAGCAGAAGCGACGAGCGGCCAGACGCTGATCGGCAAGTTCAACGCGACCACCAATGCGTCGCAGCCGACCACCGGCACCGGCGATTTCCGCAACGAACCCAACCAATATGGCTGGTGCGTCGAAATCGATCCCTATGACCCGGCATCGACCCCGCGCAAGCGCACCGCGCTGGGCCGGATGAACCACGAAGGCTGCTGGCCGGGCCGGGTCATCGCCGGGGTGAAGCCCGCCTTCTACATGGGCGACGACGCGCAGAACGAATATATCTACAAGTTCGTATCGAACACCGCATGGTCGACGGCCGACGCGACCACCGCCAGCCGTCTGGCGATCGGCGACAAGTATCTCGACGCGGGCACGCTGTACGTCGCGAAGTTCAATGCCGACGGGTCGGGCGAATGGATCGCGCTGGTGCATGGCCAGAACGGACTGAACGCTTCGAACCCGCTTTATTCCTTCGCCGATCAGGCGGACGTGCTGACCCATTGCCGCCTTGCGGGCGATGCGGTCGGCGCGACGAAGATGGACCGGCCCGAATGGACCGCCGTCAATCCGGCGACCGGCGAGATGTACTGCACGCTGACCAACAACTCGTCGCGCGCACCGGCACAGGTCGATGCCGCCAACCCGCGGTCGTATATCGACCGCCGGGTCAACGGTACGCAGTCGACCGGCAATGCCAACGGCCATATCGTCCGCCTGCGCGAACGCGGCGACACGACCGAGGCGACCGCCTTCGCATGGGACGTGTATGCGTTCGGGGCCGGATCGGACCTCGACGCCACCAATATCAACCTGTCATCGCTGGACGCCAGCAACGATTTCTCCAGCCCTGACGGCCTGTGGTTCGGCCGCCCGTCGAACGCCAGCGGTCAGGTGACGCCGGTGCTGTGGATCCAGACCGACGACGGTGCCTTTACCGACGTCACCAACTGCATGATGCTGGCGGCGATGCCGGGCGTGGTCGGCGACGGCGGGACGCGCACCATCACCAATACCGGCACGACGGCGACCAGCACCGCGACGACCCGGATCGGCAAGGCACCGGGAACGACGCTGCGCCGCTTCCTCGTCGGACCGGTCGGATGCGAGATCACCGGCGTGGATTCGACGCCGGACGGCCGCTCGCTGTTCGTCAACATCCAGCATCCGGGTGAGAACGGCAACCCGACCAACATCACCAGCATCTGGCCCGCGACCACGGCGGGCAGCCGTCCCAGGTCGGCGACCGTGGTCATCACCAAGAACGATGGCGGCGTCGTCGCGCTGTAAGCGAACGTCTATTCTAAACGGGAGGGCGGTGGTCGAAAGGCCGCCGCCCTTTCCGCGTCAATCGTCCAGCATCGCGAGCAGCGCCGGGGTCAGCCGTTCGTCGCAACGGCCTTCCCCGTCCATCGTCACCAGCCGCGCCGCGATGCCGTGTTCGGCGGCGAGCACCATTCCGGCGTCGGCCCCCAGCACGGTCAGCGCGGTCGCCCAGCCATCGGCATCGCGCGCCAGCGGTGCGATCACGCTGGCCGATACGATCCCGCCGGTCGCGGGCATTCCGGTGCGCGGATCGATGCTATGGTCACCGCGCCGATAGTTGCCCGACGTAGCCACGGCGATGCCGTGCAACGCGATGCGCAGCGGCGGTAGCGTCACGCCCGGCGGATTTTCCAGATCGACCCACCACGGTTCGCCATCGGGCCGAACCCCGCGCCCGGCCAGTTCGCCACCGATCTCGACCAGCAGATGCGCTATCCCGGCATCGGCCAGCGCGGTGGCGACGGCATCGACCGCATGCCCCTTGGCGATGCCCGACAGGTCGAGCGACAGGCCGCCGGGCTGGCGCAACCGGGCCAGCGGTGCGTCCCATGCCAGCCGCCGCCAGCCGCCCTTGCCCCGCAGCCCGCGAACCGTAGCGGCATCGGGTGGACCCGCGTCCGGGCCGGGCGGACCGAAGCCCCACGCATCGACCAGCCGCCCGATCGCCGGATCGAACGCGCCGCCGCTGATATCCGCCAGCGTCAACGCGGCATCGATCACCGATGCGAAATCGTGGGGCAGGGTGATCCAGCTACCCGCCGGGGCATGGTTGAAGCGGGTCAGCAGCGAATCGGCCGCCCAATGGCTCATCTGATCGACGATCCCGGCCAGCCGTCGCTCGATCATCGCGCGCACCGCCACCGGATCGGCTGACGGGTGTGCATATAGCACGCGCCAGATCGTCCCCATCGTTTCCCCGTCGAGGGACAGGATCGGGAGATGCCGGTTCAGCCCGGCAAAGGCGTGCGCGTCGATCGCCGGGGGCAATGCGATCCGCATCGCCCCCCGTCCCGCATCGGTCAGGGCGTCATGACCTCCAGCGTCGTGGTATAGCTCATCCGCCGCTCGGTCGCGCGCGGGTTGCTGACGCGATTGTCGGTGGCGGTGGCGTTGAGCCAGAACATGCCCGCATTGGCCCAGGTGATCGACAGCACGCCGTCCGCGCCGGTCGTCAGTTCCTGCGCACCCTCCGCATCGCGATAGCGCTTGCCGCCGGGGACCAGCGTGACCTTCAGCCCGGCGGCGGGCTTGCCATCGATCAGGAAGCGGAACCGTGCCGCCTCGCCCGCGACCAGCTCGTCGGGGTGGGTGATCGGTTCAAGCTCCAGCCCGGTGCCGGTCGGCTTCAGGACGGTCGTGGTCGGCTCGCCCGCGGTGACGAAGATCTGGTTGCGACCGACCGATTCGGTCACCCTCACGTCCGTCGCGTTGGCGGGAATGTCCGCGATGGTCAGCGGCGGCGGCGCGTCGGGCCGTGGCGGGCCGCGACGGCCGATCCGCTGTTCCACGCCGTCGACCTTGAAGCTGCCCATGAAGCCCGAGCTTTCCATGCCGATCTTCCATGTACCGGTCTTGTCCAGCTTCACGTCGAACACCGACCGGTATCGACCGGTCGACCCGTTCTGAATCTGCCCTGGCGATCCGTCGGGTTGCCATACCTTTACTCCTTCCAGCCGTCCGGGCTGGTGGTCGGCATAGAACAGGTCGTTCGACACGGCGGCGTCGACCGTGACCCAGCTATCGGTGCCGGAAAATACCGTACCCGACGGCAACAGCCATTGGCGGTGCGCCGACAGCATCGTCGGCGTCGCCAGCAACGCGGCGGCGATCGCCAGCCGCCCGAACATGCGTTTCATCCCGTCGTCCTCCTGTTTCGATCGTTCAGCGTGCCGTGACGGTCACGGCGCCCAGTTCATGCGACCCGCTGGCGCGACCGCGCGCGGCGGGGACGGTCAGCGGCACCGTCACCAGTTCGCGTCCGCCCGTTTCCCGTGCCGCCTCGACGTTCAGCACATATTGGCCGGGTTTCAGGTTGGCGGGCAGCGGGATGGTATATTGCCCCGGCGCACGGGTTGCCCCGCTGACGCCGTTGGCGGGCAGCGTCATGCTGCGCCCGCCCTTGCGCCACCACGCGCGCAGGTCCGCCAGCCACTTGGTGCCCGGCTCGTTGCCCGCCTTGCGAACGTCGTACCACAGCGCCAGTGTCCGGGCGGGACCGCCGCCGACCGGCTCGATCCACACCGCGACATAGGGGCGGTGATATTCGGCGACGTTCAGCCGGGGAATGGTGACGGTCACGGTGTCGGCGGCGGCGGGAGCCGCGACGACGCCGCCGAGCAGTGCAAGATGGAGCGGGCGCATGGCAGATACCTCGTTCAATGGATGAGGAAGACGGCGATCAGCACCGGCAATACCAGCCCGGCGATGACCACCGGCCAGGTGGAGGGCCGATGCCGCGCATGAAGTTGCAACAGCAGCAACCCGGTCAGCGTGAACAGGATACACGCCCCGGCGAACACGTCGATGAACCAGAACCACGCATCGCCGGTATTGCGACCCTTGTGCAGGTCGTTCAGATACGACACCCATCCGCGATCGGTGATTTCCGACGTGATCTTGCCATTGGTGCGATCGATGCTGACCCATGCGTCGCCGCCGGGACGCGGGGTGGCGATATAGACTTCGCCGTCCGACCATTCCGCCGCGTGATCGGCAACGGTGATGCCGGTCGCCTTCGCGACGGCGTCGGCGACCGGTGCGGGCAGGGGGGCTTCGGCGGCCGGGGAGCCGCCCAGTGTCGGCAGCAGCGCGGGCGGCAACGCGGCGTTACCCTGCGTCACGGTCGGCGTCGCGGCGATCGATGCGGCGTGGTTCAGCGTGATGCCGGTGATCGCGAACAACAGCATCGCCACCAGCGAGATGGCGGCGCTGACCCAGTGCCATGTATGCAATTGCTTGAGCCACCACGACCGCCAGCGCCGCTTCGCCGGGCGACGCGGAGTCGCGGGGGCGGCGATCGTTTCGGGGGCGGCGTTGCTCATCGCCACCGCCTACCCCCGCTATTCTCCGGTTTCAATAGCTATTGCGAAGCATTCCTAACTTCTGCCGAGCCTTACAGCGTGGCGACGAGGCATTGCAGCACGGCGGAATAATAGTCCTTGTCCAGCACCGTCGAGCGTGGCCGACCGAGGATGCGATTGGCCACCGCCATGCCGCCGGGCGACAGGGCATAGGGGGCCTGTTCGCCGGTCAGTACGTCGATCCATGCCGGGATCGCCTGTGGCGGCTGACTGGCCCACCATGCGCGCGCCGGGTCGGCCAGCGCGTTGCGCCCGGCGACGGCGGCATAGAGCGGCACGCGCACCGCATCGAAGCCGAACCGCGGCGGACGTCCGGCGGCAGGCGACAGTACTCCGGCGGGCGACACGTCGAACCAGTCGGTCGGCAACTGGCGCGGGCCGAACCGGGCGGCGGCGATCAGCGCGGTGCCGTCCGCCGCGATCCGCTTCCACGCCGGCGACGACCGGGCATAGCGATCGATCGCGGGCCATACATAATAGGCCGGGTTGATCGTGGTCTGCGCATCGGTCACGAACCCTTCGAGTCCCGGCAACAGCAATTGCCGCTCACCCACCGTGCGGACCAGCCGCGTCGCCACCGCATCGCCGATCGCCCGCGCCCGGTCGGCATAGCGCGCATCGCGCCACCGCTCGGCGGCGAGGCTCAGGCCCAGCCCGATCAGCAGGTCGCCATCGGTCGCGTTGTTGCGGTCGGCCACGGGATTGGCGATGCGCGGATCGTACCGCCATGAAAACAGCGCGGCATCGTTGCGCGCCAGCGTATCTTCGGTCCAGCGCCACACGGCATCGAACGCGGCGCGATCGCCCGCCTTGGCCGCGAGGATCAGGGCATAGCCCTGTCCTTCGCTATGGCTGATACCGCCATTGCCGTTGTCGACGATGCGGCCGTCGCGCAGGAATTGCGTGCGGAAACTGCGCCAGTTGATCGGGAGCGGGCCGGAGACTGTCGTCGCAAAGGGCGACGGCGTCTGCGAGGGTTGCGGCTGGGGGGTCGGTTCGGCATGGCCGCAGCCGGCAATCGCCAGCCCGGCGGCACCGACGCAAAACCCGCGACGGTCAACGATTTGGCCTGATCCCATGCTTCAACCGTACCTCTGAATCATTCCAGCCGATCGTCCAGGTCGACACGGCATTGCCGCTGCCGAGTGTCCGCAGCCACGCATCGTATACACCTTCGAGGATCGGGCGCACCATCGGTTCGGTACCCTGCCCCAGAACCGAGATGAGATTACGCGCGGCTCCGACATGGGTGATGAGGATGCCGTCCTCCGCCATATCGAACCGGACATGGCCGAACCCGTGGTCGAGCCACACGCGATTGACCACGGTCGCCAGCGCGCCCAGATCGTCGACCGGTTCGATCGGATGGGTCGACGCGATCCGCGCGCCGATCGCGCGGAAGAACGCCTGTTGCTGGGCACGCGGTGCCGTGGCCGAAACCTCGGCCGCGACACCGGCCAGCAGCAACGCGGCCGAACTGGTTTCGGTCGCGGTGGTGGTCGGGGACGTCCACGGGGGCATTGCTATCATCTGTCACCTCCAAGTGACTGGCGCAACTCGAACGTCGAGCGATATTCGTCATAGGTGCCGACCGTGTTGACGCTGGCCGACGCACCGATCCGGGTATTGGGGCTGATGCGATAGAACAGCGACCCGTCGCCCGTGACGGCGAACCCGGTAACGCTCAAACTGTCGTAATAGGACCGGACGTCCGAATTACGCAGCTTGAGCAGGTCGAGCGCGGCCTGTGCCGTCGGATCGGTCGGATAGATCGCCGACTGTTCCTGCTCGAAGCTCTGATAGCCCGGCGCGACCGACAACCGGCCCTCCCACCGCGGCGAGTTATACGCATAGCGTAGCGGCAGGCTCATGCTGAGGAAGCTCTGCGGGCTGAAATAGCCGCCATGCCCATAGGTGAAGAAATTCTGGTTGTTGTCGAACGACTGCCAGTTGAGGTTCAGCCCGGCGGTCAGCGTCGAGCTGGCGTCGCGATAGACCGGCAGGTAGCCGCCGACATTCACCTGATAGCCGCGATTGTCGCGGATGTTCAGCCCGGTGTAGCGATAGGCGGAGACGTCGCCGTAGATGCCCGTGCCATCGTCGTCCCACGACAGCGATCCGCCGCCGCCCATCCGCATGACCTGACCCCAGCGGACGCCGCTGACCGGATCGGCGGTCCCGGCATAGGCCGCGACGCTGTCGGCGACCGCTTCGTTGCGGATCCAGCCCTGTGCCGACACGGTGCGCGACAGGCGCGGCTTCGCGGTGAAACCCCATGTCACCTTCGTATCGTCGAACCCGATCGGCGTGCTGCCGACTTCGATCCGGACCGCCGAGCTTTCATAGGACGCGTTCACCGCCACGCCCGAAGCGTGCTGCGTATCCGCCTGTACCAGCCGGGCCGGACGCGATTCGGCGATCGCCAGCGCTTCCTCGCTAGCGTTGCGGCCGAAGCGGGCGAGTGCCGAACCGGTCGGACGACCCGAATCGATCACCACCGGGGTGGCACTGATCCCGACCCGGCCATCGGCGACGTCGGTCGAGATCGTGGCGGTGGCGGACAATTCGCGCATCTCGCTGGTGCCGACTTCGCCCGAGCGTTCGCGATAGCCGAACTTCAGGTCGGCGCGCGGACCGGCCTCGCCGCTTTCGCGCACGATGTCGTTGCGCAACTGTGCGAGCTGCGGGTCGCCGCTGGCGACGACGCCACCGGTCTGGGCAGTGGCCGACGGGGTTGCGACCGGTGCGCCGGTGAAGGTCTGCGTCGCGCTGTACGCCGGGGCGACCGTGAACGGGACGGGCGCGCCGGGCGTCGATACCGGCGCGCTGTAGGACGGGGCGGGTGCCGCATAGGACGCGGCAGGTGCCGCGTAGGCGGCGGCGGGTGCGAACGGCTGCGGGTTGACCGGGTAGGTCGGACCATTCGATGCGAACGCCACCGGGGCGGACGGAATCGGTCCGCCGCTCAGCATGAACGGGTTCGCCATCGGCGGTGCCGCCATCGCCTCGTTGGCGCGGAAGGGGTTGTTGGGGGTCACGCTGCCTGCGAACGGATTGGAACTGCTAAGCGTTCCACCGCCGTTGCGCGCCGCATAGGCCGCTTCGCCGCGACGCAGATACCGCAACGCCGCGCGACGGTTGCCCCGTGCCTGTTCCATCTGGCCCGCCGCCGCGAACACCTGCGGATCTTCGGGATAGAATTGCAGCGCACGCTGCACCGTGGCGTTGGCGAGCGCATTGTCGCCCGCCGCGCCCGCGCTGCCGATCAGGCCGGTCAGCGCACCCTTGTCGCGGGGATTGCGGGCGAGGACCATCTGGTACGTCTGCGCTGCTTGCGACGACAGGTTGCCCGACTGGTACAGTCGCGCCAGTGCGCCGAGCACTTCGGGATCGCCCGGTGCCCCGGCCCATGCCTGTTGCAACAGGTCGAAGGCGGGGGCGAACTGACCCTGAAGGCGCAGGCGGTCGGCCTGCGACGTGGTGGCGATGCTCTGCAACCGGGCGATGGCGATGCCGCCATCGGCCGATCCGCCGGTGGCACGCGCACGCTCGATCGCGCTGGCGACGGCGCCGTCCTGTCCGCCGCGACCCAGCACGCGGACGATCGGTTCATATTCGGCCACGGTCGCGGGACCGGCGGCCAGCGCGCGCTGGGCAAAGGCCACCGCGCTGCCGGTATCGCCGATCTCGTCGAGTGCGCCCGCGACCGATGCCAGCGATCCCGCCGACAGCCCTTCGGTCTGGCCGATCTGGCGCAGCGTGACCGCCGCTTCGGCGGCGCGACCGTTGGCGGCGACGACCCGTGCGCGGGCGATGGCGGAATCGACCGACAATTGCGTCTGGAACCGGCGGATGGCCGGGGTCCGGTTCGCGTCGGGGATACGGGCGATGGTCGATGCGGCCTGCGTCGAACGGCCCTGCTGAGCCTGTAGCATCGCGGCGGCATAGGTCGCGTCGGGGCTGCTCATCCCCTGAAGCGACTGGATCAGCGACTCTGCTTCGGGCGTGCGGCCGCGCGCCAGCAGGAAGCGGGCATATTCGTAGCGGATCCACGGATCGGTCTGATCGCTCTGGATGCCGCGCTGGAACTGCGTTTCGGCGGTGACGGTGTCGCCGCGCGCCGCCGCCTGCAACGCTTCGTCACGCGCGAGGCGCGACTGAAGCTGCTCGCGGCTGCCACCGGCGGTGCCGGCCTGCCGCGCGAAATCGGCGGCTTCGGCATAGCGACCCTGTTGTTCGGCGATGTCCGCCAGCAAGGCGAAGGCGGGCGTCTTGTCACGCACCGACGCGCGCGACAGTGCCTCGGCATCGGAGCGGGCACCGGCCACGTCGCCGCGCGCCAGCTTTTCGCGCGCGGTGGCCATGCCTGCATAGAAGCGTGCCGACCCGAGTGCCTCGGACCATTGCGCCGCGTTGCCGCGCGATGAAGCCCGCGACAACAGGTCGCTGGCTTCGGCGAAGCGCGACTGGCGCAGGCGCACGATGCCCAGGCCGCCGGTGGCGTCGGCATCGCCGCGACGGATCGCCAGCGCGGCATTGAACTGCCGCTCGGCACCCGCCAGGTCGCCGCTTTCCAGCGCGTCGAAACCGGCGGCACGGGCGACGGCACCGCGATCGACCGGGGCCGCGCGCCGCGTGGGGGCCGGTGTCGGCGTCGGCGTCGGGTTGGCCGGGCGATAGCTTTGCTGCGTGGGCGCGGAATAGCGCGGCGTCGAGGTTGGGGCCGGACCGCCCAGCGCGCCCGAATTGGCCGGTGCCGCGCGGGTCGGCGCGGGGGTCGGGGCCGGCGTGGGCGCGGCGTTGGACAACGCGCGCCGTGCCTCGGCATTGCTGGGGTCGATCGTCAGCACCCGGCGATAGGCGGTGCGGGCGAGATCGCCGCGCCCCTTGCCCTGCCAGTAGCGGCCCTGTTCGAGCAGCGTGGCCACGCCGGGTTGTGCCGCCGCCTGCTGGATCAGTGCGGGTTGCGCGATCCCTGCCAGAAGGAGGGCGATGGACGTCGAGCGGATCATGCGTTGGTTTCCTGTCCAAGGCGACGGGCCTGCTGACGGCGCAGCAGCAGATAGAGGGGACCGGCGAGCAGGATGGCGGCAAGCACCGCACCCAGCGCCATCAGCAGCGGGCGTTCGCTGAACCACCATGCGATCCGCATCCAGATCGGCAGCGACCCCGCCCAATAGCTCTGGCCGACCGCGAAGCTGCGCATCGTGTCGCCCGTCGCCACCGACAGGTCGCCCTGTACCAGCGCGTTGATCTTTTCGTCGGCCAGTCCCTGCACCAGTGCGGGCAGGTCGGTGGAGTCGGTGGCGAGCACCGCGACGACCGTACGATCGCTGTCATAGGGCGACTGGAAGCTGACCAGTCCGTTGAAACTGTCGGCGGTGGCGAGGAAGCCGTTCGTTTCCTCGACGTCGCTCTCGCCATAGGGCGAGATCAGGCCGAAGATGCGATCGACGATATTGCGCTCATGGACCCGGATACGGCCGTTCTGGACCTTCACCGGGGCGTTGGCGAACAGCGCCTCGACCCCGTTGCCGCGCGGCATGCCGACGACCAGCACGTCGCGCCCGGTCAGGCGGTCCGACCCGGCGGCCTGGGTCACCGCGACGGCGGTGGTCGCCGCGCCGGTGGCATCGCCGAAGCGACCCATCAGCGTCAGATACGCCTCGACCGTGTCGGCATCGGGCGATGCGGGCATCACGACGACGGTTTCCGCCAGATCGGGGCTGACCGTGAAGGGATAGCCCGCATTGGCGAAGGTCGAGAGGCTCGGCATCCGCTGCGCATGATAGGCATGCGTCAGGTCGATGGTCGTATCGGGGTCCACGGCCACGCGGACGTTGTCGGGCAACGTGCCCTCGCAACGCTTCTTGTTGGCCAGCACCAGGTTGTAGTCGAAGATCAGCTCGTTCTGACCGAACAGATTGTAGCTGGGGAGTTCGACGTTGGCGGTCGAGTTGTTCGACGTCGCGCCGTCCTGCGCCCCCATCAACCGGCCCCACCACGTCGCACCGGCCAGCGGCAGCGTGCGGAGATACTGGTTGTTGATCGACACATCGAGCCGCGACGCACGCCGGTCGAGCCACGAGGCCGACGGATAGCGATAGCGCAGGTTCAGTTCGGCACCGGCACGCGGCCAGAAGAACAGGTCGGGCGCGGCCCGGAATGCGGTGGTCAGCGGGCCGGGGGGCAGGCCGACGCCCTGCAGCGTGCGCGGGGCGACCAGCTCGCCCAGCTTGACCGGACGATCCGACGTGACCCAGCGCGGCGCGCCATAGCGGGGATAGGTCGGGATGCGCACGCCGTCGAAGGTCGCGCCGGGGCCGGCCACGGTCCCGCGACCGGTCGCCAGCGCGGCTGCGGCCAGCTTCAGTTCGCGTTCGTCGCGACCCATGACCAGCAGCAACTGGCCGAACGGATCGAACGGGTTGGCGATCACCAGCGTCGAGGCCCCGGTGATGTTCGGCACGAAATTGCCGATCCGCATCCCCGGCCGCACGAACACGATCGCATCGCCGCGCGGGATGGTCCCATAGCTCGGCTTGAACGCGAAACCGCGATAGCTGGCGAGACGGCCGAACCACGATGCCATCGCACCGGCTGCTTCCAGCTCGCCGCCGGTCGGCGCGCTGCCGAAGACGAAGGGCAGGTTGAGCGGCAGGTTGTCCGCGCGGTCGAAGAACGGCGCGGGCAGGCGGGCCAGGTCGGGCGACAGCGGCAGCGTCTGTACCGTCAGGTTGAACGCCGACCGCGTGTTGCTGACATTGGCCCAGAGCGAGCTGTGGAAGGGATCTTCGCAATCGCGGGCATAATGGCCGTTCAGGCGCAGATTGAGCTGGTTGTCGCCCGGCAGGAACAGTGCCGGATTGACCGGGATGGTCAATTGCGTGCCGCCCGCGCCGTCGGGCGCGAGGCGCAGCGTGCGGACGACTTCCCCGTTCAGGATGACGACGAGCTGGCTGAGATCGGCCAGCATCGCGGGCGACCATGCCATGTTGAGCGTCAGGTTGGCGCTGGTGACGACTTCGTTGGAGCGCAGGCCGAACGGCACCGCGATTTCCCCGCGCGTTCCCAACAGGCGGATCGCCGAGCGGACGCGCAGGTCGCGGAACGTCAGCCGTTGCTGCCGAACGCCTGCCGCGACCGGGGCCGATACCTCGGCGGCGGTCGGCAGCGACGATACCGCCTGCGGTGCGACCTGTTGCGCCGATGCCGGGCGCGACTGGATGCCGACACCCGCCACCGCGATCAGCGCGGCGACCGTGGCGGCAGCCTTGCGGCGGGCGGCCTGTGCCGCGCTGCGCGCGCTTTCGCGCTTCCGTTCGGCGCGGTTCAGTCCGAGCAAACGCTTTAGCGTCAAGATATCCACCTTCATGATGTCCCCCAGCGAACTCAGCGTCGAAACCGGCTCGAGCGGGCCGTCGGGTTGCCAGGCATCGCTGCGTCCCATCACGGCACGCACGAGCTGGCGTTGTTGCAGCATGTCCAGTTCGAGGAAGCGCATGTTCGCGACATTCCCCTTCAGCCGCTGGACCTTCACCGGCAGCGTCAGCATTTCATCGCCCATCGGCAGCGCGACGTGCGTCACGTCGCGATCGACCAGCGACACGTCCTTGCCCGCCGTGATCGCAAGGCCGCCCATCGACAGATCGAGCGTCTTGGCCTCGACCACATGGCCGTCGGCGAAATACAGTGTGCTGGGCAGTTCGATCGGGATACGGATGAACTCGCGAACCTGTCGCGTTTCACGCGCCACCGATACCGCCGCCAGCAGGATCACGAGGCTGAAGATCGCCCATGCGGTGTTCAGCAGCAGCGTGTCGCCCTGCGCATCGAAGATGTGCGGGAAGAACAGGTACTTCACCGTACCGAACACGATGCCGAACAGTACCAGCCCGATGCAGATCAGGTGCGGACGCACCGTCGCGATATCGAACTGCGTCTCGTCGAGCAGCGACCCCTTGTCGGTGACGTTGAACTTGCCGCCATGCGGCTTGAACAGCGTCTGGACGGTCGGGCGCGCCAGATGGAAGGCGAGGATCGTTTCGTAGACTTCGCCCCAGAACGGACGGCGATCGCCCCCCTGCAACCGGCCACCCGACACCTGCGAGCAATAGAGATGCGCGGCGGCATAGCCGAAGATCAGCGACGCCGACGCGTGGATGATGTTCTCGCCGAGGATCAGATAGGCGAGCGGGCTGGTGAGAAAGGCGATGCGCGGCAGCGGAAACTGAAAATGGAGCATCGCGTTCAGGTAGCAAAGCCGCTGCGTGAAGCTCAGGCCCTTGCCGAACAGCGGATTGTCCAGTCGCAGGATCTGGGTCATGCCACGCGCCCAGCGGATGCGCTGGCCGATGTGCAGCACCAGCCGCTCGGTCGCCAGGCCGGCCGAAAGGCGCAGGCCGAGATAGGCGGTCGACCAGCCCATACGCTGTAGCTTGAGCGCGGTGTGCGCGTCCTCGGTCACGGTTTCGAACGCGAAGCCGCCGGTGTCGAGCAGCGCGTCGCGACGGATGATCGCGCATGATCCGCAGAAGAAGGTCGCGTCCCACAGGTCGTTGCCGCGCTGGACCGCGCCGTAGAACAGGTCGCCTTCGCCCGGCAGGTTCTCGACGTTGCCGAGGTTCCGCTGCACCGGGTCCTTGGAATAGAAATGGTGCGGCGTCTGGACCAGTGCCAGCTTGGGATCGCGCTGGAACCAGCCGACCGTAAGCTGCAGGAACGAACGCGTGGGGACGTGGTCGCAATCGAAGATCGCGATCAGCGACCCGTCGGTGCGCGACATGGCGGCGTTCAGGTTGCCTGCCTTGGCATGGTTGTTGTCGGTGCGCGTGACGTAATTGCAGCCGACCGAGCGCGCGAAGGCGCGAAATTCGGGGCGGCGACCGTCGTCGAGCAGGTGGACGCGGAACCGGTCGCGCGGATAGTCGATGTCCAGCGCGGCCAGCACCGTGGTCCGCACGATGTCGAGGCTTTCATTGTACGTCGGGACGTAAACGTCGACGGTCGGCCATTCTTCCGGCTCGCCGCGCAGTTCGACCGGCTCGCGCTCCATCGGCCACGCCGTCTGCAACACGCCGAGCACGAGGATGACCCACGCATAGAGTTCGGCGAGATACAGGCCGGTGCCCAGCACCGCGCCGATCGGGCTTTCGAATTCCAGCGTCGTGGTGGTGCGCCAGAACATGTAGCGGGTCGACGCCAGCATCGACAGCAGCGCGAGGATCAGCGTGGCGCGGCGCGACTTGAACCGGCCGAGCACGATCGCGCCGAGGATCGTCACGCCCGCGAACACCCATTGCGAATACAGGTCGAGCGGGACGGTGATGACCATCAGCGACAAGGCGCCCGCCGCGACGAACGTCAGCAGCGTGGGGATATTGCTCAGCTTCACAGCATGTCGTCCGCATGCAGGCGCAGGTCGCACCGCGCCTCGACCGCGGCGGCAAGCGCCAGCAGATCGGGCAGCACCACGCTTTGCGGGGCATAGCGGGAGACCGGCTGGAACGACGCCATCGCCTCGTTCACCGCCTCGTCGCGGCGGACGGTGGCGATCAGTCCTTCGCCGAACAATTCGCGCAGGAACGCCTGCGCATGGCGCGACAGCTTGCGGGCATCGTCGACCAGGTTGAGGACGAAGCCGGTGGCGATCAGGTCGATCGTCGGCGTGCCCGGCTGCACCTTGCCCAGCGCCGCCAGCGACGCGGGTTGCGGTGCCAGCACGCACAGGTGCAGCGTGGCATAGGCCATCAGCACGTCGCGGGTCGCCAGATCGGCGGACGCGACGTCGGCGATCACGATGCGATCGTCATGGAGCAGCGGGCTGTCCGGATCGGTCAGCGCCTCGGCAAAGCGATCGTTCTGCGCAGCGTCATAGCCGCCGAGCAACTCGACCCCCTCGACGATCATGCCTTCGCCATCCTCGTCACCGATCGACGGCACCGCCTGCGTCGGCGGAACGCCGAAGAACAGCTTGAGCGCGTCGGCATGGGTGAAATCGATCGCCGTCACCTGATGGCCGCGCGCCGCCAGACCCTGCGCAAGATGTGCGGCGAGGAACGTGGTTCCGACGCCGCCGGTAGGGGAATGACACAGGATCAACGCCATTTCAGCGATTCCTCGACCGGTCGTCGGACAGGCCCGACAGGAAGCTGCGGAGATTGCCGGAAGCGGGTGCTTCCGGCGCGGGGACCGGGTCGCCGGGGGCATAGCGCGACAGGAACGGCGAGGACGCCGTCTGTGGCTGTGGCGGCTGCCATTCGGCGGCACGTTGCGGTTCGCCGACGACACGCGGATCTTCGAGCAGCGCGGCCAGCAACGGCCACGGCTCCAGATCGGAAATCGGATCGGCAAAAGCTTCGTACCGGAAATCGCGCCGGCCAAGCTTTTCGAGCAGGGAAGATACATCGCGTCGCATAGGGTTTCCTTCGGGAGAAACAATGCTGCGAGAACCCCTTACGATCGGTTAACCCAGCTTGCCGACGGGGCGGAAAAAGCCGCTGAAACGCGTGCGACTCCCGATGCCCCCTTAAAAATGTCTATGATTTCGGAATGGCTTGATCGCAATGCAGCATATGTCGTCCTTTAGGACGACGGAATGGCATGATTAATGCCTTTGGATGACGAACCCATGATCGACGGGTGGAGCGATTCGCCGGACCCGTCCCATTCCGGCACGACGAATCGATTTGCGCCCGCCGATCGGGGATCGACGGGCGCGATAATCGATGATGGCCGGGCGAGCGGCCGTGGGGGAATCAGGCGGGAACCGTCGCCGGTTCGGGGGCCAGCAGCCCGGCCCGCTTTGCGACGATCCACGGGACCAGCGCCTGTCCGGCGACGTTTACGGCGGTTCGGCCCATGTCGAGGATCGGATCGATCGCCAGCAACAGCCCGACCCCTTCGAGCGGCAGGTTCAGCGTGGACAGCGTCAGCGTCAGCATCACGGTCGCGCCGGTCAGTCCGGCGGTCGCCGCCGATCCCAGCACCGATACCAGCGCGATCAGGATGTAGTCGCTCAGGCCCAGCGGGATGCCGAAGAACTGCGCCACGAAGATCGCCGAGATCGCCGGATAGATCGCGGCGCATCCGTCCATCTTTGTCGTCGCGCCCAACGGCACGGCAAAGGCGGCATAGGCGCGCGGCACGCCCAGCGCGCGTTCGGTCACGTCCTGTGTCACCGGCAGCGTGCCGATCGACGACCGCGACACGAAGCCCAACTGGATCGCGGGCCATGCCCCGGCAAAGAACCGGCGTGGCGATAGCCCGTTGGCCAGCATCAGCACCGGATAGACGACGAACAGCACCAGCCCGAGACCGGCATAGATCGCGCCGGTGAACGCACCCAGCGCCGACAGCGTGTGCCAGCCATAGCGGAACACCGCGTCGCCGATCAGCCCGGCGGTCCCGATCGGGGTGAGGGCGATGACCCATCGCAGCAACTGGCGAAACACGCGCAATGCCGATTCGTTGAACGACAGGAACGTGGCACCCGCTTCGCCGATCTTCACCGCCGCCGCGCCGACCGCGATCGCAACGACGATCAGTTGCAGCACGTTGAACGACAGGGTGGTGCGGATCGCGTCTCCATCGGCGCTGCTCGACGCGGCGATGCCGAGGAAGTTGCCGGGCACGATGCCGGTCAGGAAGTCGAGCCACGAGCCGCTGGTCGCCGGCGCCTTGGCCGCGTCGATCGATACGCCCGCGTTCAGACCCGGCTGGATCAACAGGCCGAGCGCGATGCCGATCACCACCGCGATCCCCGCCGTGATCGCGAACCAGCCCAGCGTCCGCACCACCAGCTTCGTCGCATCCTGCAATTCGCGCAGCGACGCGATCGACGCGACGATCGCGGTGAACACCAGCGGCGGCACCAGCGCCTTCAACAACTGGACGAAGATCTGGCCGACCGTCCGCAGAGCCTGTCCCAGCGCCGCGCCGCCCTCCGGTCCCAGTTGCTGCGCGAGAAACCCGAGCAGCAGGCCGACGACCATGCCGGTCAGCACCTGTATCCCGAAACCGGGACGGCGCGACGTGCGTGCGGCGGCGCTCAACGATCCGATTCCCGACGGGTCGGCACGGGCGGCGCGGAAATGCGGGATGCGATCATGCCAAAGGCCCTTCGACGTTCGAGTCGCCGTTCGGTGCTACGGCAATATCCGACCGTCAACGTAGGATAAAATCGGCGTGTGGACAGGTTGTTTCGGGTTGCGCCGCAGCAAGCTTTTCTTGGGACGTATGCGGACGCCGTTATCCGGCATCCCGCATAGTGAAGTCATACGCCTCGCCGGGTTGGGCGGCAAGGAAACGCCACGGCGGAATGCTCGCCTCGGCCAATGCCGTCGCCAGCGCCTCCACCGGTGCCTCCCGCGCCTCGTCGGTCAGCTGGAACGTACCCCAATGGATGCCGAGCGCCTTGCCCGCCTGCACGTCGCGAAAGATGCGGACGGCTTCGGTCGGATCGACATGCTGGTCGGCCATGAACCAGCGTGGGGCATAGGCCCCGATCGGGATCAGCGCTACGTCGGGTGGTCCGATCCGCGTCCGCACCTGTTCGAAGATGCGGCCATCGCCATAGCCGGTGTCGCCGACGAACCAGACCGTGCCGACCGGCGTCGACAGATAGTGCCCCGCCCATAACGCCATGCGCACGTCGGACGGCCAGCGATTGGCCCAGTGACAGGCCGGGGTCAGCGTCGTCGCCAATCCGTTGCCCATGTCGAGCCGGTCCCACCAGTCGCCGACGATACACCGTGCCTCCGGGATCATCGCCCGCACGATCGCATCGTTGCCCAGCGGCATCGCCATCACCGGCGCATGGACCGCGTGCAACCGGCGGAGCGTCGCCCGGTCCATATGGTCGTAGTGGCAATGGCTCAGCAGCACCATGTCGATCGGGGGCAGGTCGTCGAACGCGATTCCCGGGGCGGCTACGCGCTTCGGTCCGGCGAAGGCGACGGGACTGGCGCGGGTCGACCAGACCGGGTCGGTCAGAATGTTGGCCCCCGCCGCCTGGATCAGCAGCGACGCATGGCCCACCATCGTGACGCGAAGCCCGGACACCCGCGCGTCTGGCTTCGCCTGCGACACCGCGACCGTTGTCGGCCATTTTTCCGCCAGGCCAGCCAGTTTCCAGCGTAACAGCTCGCGCAATCCGCGGTCGGTCGAGGGCTGTTCCGGATTGAAGAAGCGTTCGCCGTCGAAATGGTCGCTTGGCGGACCGGTATAATAGCGGTTTCTCGCCATCGGATCAGGCGAGAACCGGGCGGTTGCCCATCGCTTCGCCCAGTCGCACGGGCCGTTCCGGCGTCCAGTCGGGGTTGAAGGCGATCCGGTCGCGCCCGAACAGCATCACGATCGTCGATCCGAGCAGGAACCGCCCCATTTCCTCCCCCTTTTTCAGGACGATGTCCCGATCGGCATAGGTCCATTCGGATATCCTGCCCGCGCGGCGCGCATCGACCACGCCGTGCCACACCGTCGCCATGCTGCCGACGATGGTCGCGCCGACCAGCACCATGACGAACGGCCCGTGTTCGGCCGAATCGAACACGCACACGATCCGCTCGTTGCGTGCGAACAGGTTTGGCACGCCGCGCGCGGTAGTCGGATTTACCGAGAACAGCGCGCCCGGCACATGGGTCATGCGCAACAGGCGACCGTCGCACGGCATGTGCAGCCGGTGATAATCGCGCGGTGACAGGTACAGGTTGGCGAAGCTGCCGTGGCGGAACCCGGCGGCAAGGTCGGTATCGCCCCCGACCAGCGCGGCGATGGTGAAATGATGCCCCTTGGCCTGTACCATGCGATCGTCGTCGATCGCGCCGAACTGGCTGATCGCGCCATCGACCGGACAGACGAAATCGGCCGCCGCCAACGGGCGGATGCCGGGTTTCAGGGCGCGGGTAAAGAATGCGTTGAAGCTGGCATAGCTTGCCGTGTCGGGATTTTCGGCTTCGGTCATGTCGACGCGATAGCGACGGACGAACCACCGGATCAGCGGACCGGTCAGTGCGCTGCGTTCCGCACGGGCGACGCGCCCGGCGAACCCGGTCAAATGCCGCTTGGGCAGCGCGTGTTGCAGCAGGATTTTCAGTCGATCGGACATGGACGATGCTCGAAAACCCGGAGCTTAGGGCAAAAGAACCGGCATGGCGACGGTGGTTCGCCGGGTCGTTTCGCCCTGCCATTCCGGTCCGCCGCCTGCTACCCACTCGAAATGCTCAAAACACGGATCAAGCGGCTGGCGGCGGAAAATGCCCGTGCCGTCACCTTACTGGCACAGGTCTCGGCGTCGATCGCGGCGTTGAAGGACGAGGACCTGCTCGATTTCGCCGATATCTTCCTGTCGGAAGCGTCGTCGCCGCTGAAGGATATGGCCTCGGCGGAAATGACGAAACGCGGGCTGAGTTTGTGACGCGTTCCGGCATCAGGCAGCGTCCGTCGCGTCTGCGCCGCCTCGACGATGCGCTGGCGGTGCTGCCGCTCGAAGATCCGATGCTGCTGACCGAACTGGACGGTTTTCTGACCGGTATCCTCGTCGGTCCCGAACCGGTCGATCGGGACGAATGGATGCAGCCGATCTGGGGATCGGACGACGGCGGCGTCGCCCCGTTCGAGGACCCGATCGACGTGCAATGGTTCGCCGACGCGGTGATGGCGCATCACGATCGCATCGCCCATGATCTGGCGCGCGGCAAGGTGACGCCGATCTTCGACGTGGACGAGCGCAATGGCGACCTGTTGTGGGAATCGTGGATCGACGGTCTCGTCGAGGCGATCGAGTTCCGGCCGGACGCATGGCAGGCACTGGGCGAGGGCGACGACCGCGACGCCGCCGCGCGAATGGCGACCCTGATCGCCATCGCCCGCGACGAAAGCACGCTCGACAGTATCGAGATCAACGCTTTTCAGGACAAGGCATCGTCCGAGATCCGGGAAGCCGTCCTCGCGCTCTATGCCGTGCGGTGCCGCATGGTGCCTGCACCTGTCGCGGCGGTCGGTGCGCCTCCGCAGAAGATCGGGCGGAACGATCCGTGTCGTTGCGGTTCGGGCAAGAAGTCCAAGCGCTGCTGCGGCTGATACCGGTCCGTTACCTAACGGCGGTCGCGTTCGCCCATATTGGCCCATGCGCTCTGCACGATGCGATGCAACGCCCGGCCATGTTCCATCGACGCGTCGCGCAACCGCCCGCCCGCCGCGGCGAAGTCGAGCGGGCCGCTTCCCCGGTCCAGCCCTTCCACCTGCATCAACCATAGCTGACGGAACGCACCGCCCTTGCGCCGCAACAGTTGCTGCGGCGGGCCGTCCTCGACCACGCGGCCGCCATCGACGACGATCACCCGGTCGAAGCCGACGATGGTCGACAGCCGGTGGGCGACCGCGATCACCGTGCGATTGCGGATCAGTGCGTCCAGCCCGTTCTGGACCTCGAGTTCGCTTTCGGAATCGAGCGCGCTCGTCGCCTCGTCGAGCAGGACGACACGCGCGTTTTTCAGGAACGCGCGGGCGATGCCGATGCGCTGCCGCTGCCCGCCCGACAGGTTGGCGCCGCGTTCGCCGACGATGCTGTCATAGCCATGCGGCAGGCGGCGGATGAAATCGTCGCAACTCGCCGCTTCGGCGGCGCGGTGCACATCCTCGTCGGTGGCGTCGGGTCGCGCGAAGCGGATGTTCTCCATCACCGAACGGTGGAACAGCAACACCTCCTGCGGCACCACGGCGATCGCGTCGCGCAGCGATTCCTGCGTCACCTGATCGATGCGCTGGCCGTCGATCGTGACATGGCCGATCTGGGGATCGTGAAACCGCTGAATCAATTGCAGCAGCGACGATTTGCCGGCGCCGGACGGGCCGACGATGCCGACCTTCTGTCCGGCGGGGACGATCACCGACAGGTCGTGGATCACCGGTTCGCGCGGATCATAGCCGAAGGTGACATGGGCGAGTTCGACCGTGCCTTCGCCGACCCGCAGCCGTGCCGCGCCCGGCGCGTCGCTCAACGTCTGCGGCACGCCGATGATGTCCAGCGTTTCGCGCAGGTAACTGAACTGCTGGCTGGTATCGATCAGCGCCATCGCCAGATCGCGCGATCCGTGCAGGATGCGGAACGTCATTGTGCTGATGATGACGACGTCCCCGGTCGAGATTGCCCCGGTCGACCACCGCCCGATCGCCCAGACCAGCGTGCCGCCGACAAGAATGGCGAGGGCGAGGTCGTGCAGCCCGCGCATCCGTTCGACGAAGAACCATCCGCGCCGTTGCGCGCTGGCTTCCTCGTCCAGAAAGCCTTCCAGCCGTTGCAGTTCGCGCTCGCGCGCGGCGAATGCCTTGATCACCCAGATATTGCCGATCAGGTCGATCAACTCGCCGCCGACCGTGCCCGCGTGTTCGGCGAACGCCTTGTGATGCACATGGCCGCGCAGACCGAGCAGGATCAGGATCGTCGTGACCGCGACGAATATGCCGCCAAGGATCGCGGCCATCGCCATGTCGATCGTGATGAAGATCAGCATCGCGCCGACGAACGCGATCAGCGGCGGCGTCACTTCCTGTAACAGCCGGTGGACGATCGCGCCGAAGATACCCGCCAGCCCCGAAATACGGTGGCCGAGCGATCCGGCGCGCTGATTCTGAAAGAACGGCATCTGATGGCCGGTCAGATAGTTCACCATGTCCAGCCGGATACCGACCCCGGACGTCACCGTGGCATGGCCGAGCGTCAGCGCCGCCGCGCGTTGCAACACGCTTTCCAGAATGACGAGGCCGAGGAACGCGCCCAGCGCGGTATAGACGGCACCGCGCGCCCGCACCCCGCCGGTCATCGCGTCGACCAGCAGCTTCATCGCATATTGCACGCCGATCGCGCTGATCGACGCCCCGGCGACCAACAGGCCGAGCAGGAGGAAGATCCACGGGCGTGCCGCGATATAGTGGAGTAGAAAACGGGTCGGACTATGCAGGAATGGCATGACAGGCGCTCCGTTCGGGTGCCTGCTTGCTGCATCGCAGCATCGCCCGGTGCAAGCGATGACGTCCGGGCATACGACGATCCGGGCGCGGCGTCGGACGTGCGCCGTTTCCAGCGCTGTTTCCGCTTGAGAGGATCGCTGCACTGGTCCATCGCGGACGCATGGACATCCCCGCACTCTACGCTCGCCTGATTGCCGAAATCGGCGACGGCACCGGCATGGCCGACAGCCTGCTGCACGTCCATGCGGGCATGGCGGTGATGCTGGCGACGCGGGTCATCACCGGATACCGGTTGTCGACGCCGATCCCGCTGGCGGTGGTGGCGCTGGCCGAACTGGGCAACGAGGTGCTCGACCGGATGCACTGGGGATCGTGGCGGTGGGGCGATACGTCGCTCGACATCGTCAACACGCTGTTCTGGCCGACGATGTTGTTCATCGGGTTGCGGGTACGCGACCGGTTGGGACGGCGCGCGCCCGCGACGGACGAAGGAACGGTGTCGGAGGAACCTGCGTTGATCGCGGACTGAGGAGACGCACATGGCCGACACGCCCCCGCATCCCGCCGTCGATCCCGAACGGGTCCGGCCGATCAACGCCTTCGACACGCCGACCGGCTATTCCGGTCAGGAATTCACCCGCGACCGGCAGGCGGTCGAGGACGCGGCCGGTGCCGATCCGGTCAGCCCGCCCCCGGTCGAGGATGGCCGCGACCTTCCCCCCGACAATGGCCGCCGTGCCTTTATCACGGCCAATGGCGAGGCGCATGGCAGCGGCGCGGGTGCCGGGGGCGGTGCGCCGGGCGAGGATTTCGATGAGGGTACGTCGGGGGCGGCCCCCGAAGTGCCGAGCGCAGGGGCGGCGCCCGATCGCCCCTGATCCGGACGACACGCCCATTGCCGGTCGCGGGTCGGCGCTTTAGAGCGCGGCGATGCTGCGTATTACCGAACTGAAACTGCCGCTCAACCATCCGGAGGAAGCGTTGGCGGCGGCGATCCGCGACCGGCTGCGGATCGGGCCGCGCGATCTGGTCCGCTATACCGTGGCCAGACGGGCGCACGATGCCCGCGACAAGATGGATATCCAGCTCGTCTATTCGGTCGACGTGACCGTGAAGAGCGAACCGGCGGTGCTGACCCGGACCCGGCGCGACCGGACCGTCGGCACCACGCCCGACACCGGATATCGCCATGTCGCGCGCGCGCCCGTCGATTATGCCGGGCCGCGACCGGTCGTGGTCGGCACCGGCCCGTGCGGCCTGTTCGCCGGGCTGATGCTGGCGCAGATGGGGTTTCGCCCGATCATCCTCGATCGCGGCAAGGTGGTGCGCGAACGTACGCAGGACACCTGGGGCCTGTGGCGGCGCAGCGACCTGAACCCCGAATCCAACGTCCAGTTCGGCGAGGGCGGTGCCGGCACCTTCTCCGACGGCAAGCTGTGGAGCCAGATCAAGGACCCGCGCCACCTTGGCCGCAAGGTGCTGACCGAGTTCGTCAAGGCCGGCGCGCCCGAGGAAATCCTGACCGAAGCGCATCCGCATATCGGCACCTTCCGCCTCGTCACGATGGTCGAGAGCATCCGCGATACGGTGGAGTCGCTGGGCGGCGAATATCGCTTCAGCCACCGGGTCGACGACCTGGCGATCGACACCGCCGCCGACGGATCGCGACGGCTGACCGGCCTTACGCTGTCGACGGGGGAGACGATGGCGACCGGGCCGGTGGTCCTCGCACTGGGGCACAGCGCGCGCGACACCTTCGCGATGCTGCACGATCGCGGCGTGACGCTGGAGGCCAAGCCGTTCTCGATCGGGGTGCGGGTCGAACATCCGCAAAGCTGGATCGACGATGCGCGGTTCGGGCCGTGCGCGGGCCATCCCGATCTGGGCGCGGCGGCCTATACGCTGTCGCATCACTGCCGCAACGGGCGCACGGTCTATAGCTTCTGCATGTGTCCCGGCGGTACGGTGGTCGCCGCCACCTCCGAACCCGGCCGGGTCGCGACCAACGGCATGAGCCAGTATTCGCGCAACGAACGCAACGCCAATTCGGGGATCGTGGTCGGGATCGACCCGGCGCGCGACTATCCCGGCCATCCGCTGGCGGGGATCGAGTTGCAGCGTCTGTGGGAATCGCGGGCCTTCGTGGCGGGTGGCGGCGATTATCATGCACCGGCGCAGCGGCTGGGCGATTTCCTGGCCAGACGACCGTCTACCGCGCTGGGCAGCGTCATTCCATCCTACCGCCCCGGCGTGCGGTTGACCGACCTGTCCGAGTGTCTGCCCGATTTCGCGGTGGAGGCGATGCGCGAGGCGATGGTGGCGTTCGGGCGGACGATTCCGGGATATGACCATCCCGATGCGGTCATGACCGGCGTCGAGACGCGCACGTCGTCGCCGGTGCGGATCACGCGGGGGGATGATTTTCAAAGCGTCAACACCGCCGACCTGTATCCGGCGGGGGAGGGGGCGGGCTATGCCGGTGGCATCCTGTCCGCGGCGGTCGATGGGATCAAGGTCGCCGAGGCGGTCGCCCGGGCGCTGGTCCGCGCCGCATAACCGTCCCGTTCGCGATCGCTGTCAGCATAATGCCGACAGGCCGATCGCGACCGGACAGGCGCATCGCCGGATCATGCGATCGGCAGGATCGGTGCAGCCACCGACAGCAGCATTGCGGACATGAACACGGCGCCGGTCAGCGCGACGAGGTGGCGGGGCAGTTGGTCGATACGGAACATGGTGGATACTCCCTGAAAGATCGCCGCAGGTTGGTCTGCGATCGATATTTCCTGTTTTGCAGGGAGCGTGCCAGTTTTCTAAGTTCTTGAAATCGCTAGGAGTGCATCGCAAGGTTCGTGCAATGCACTCCTAATCGCAAGGATAATTCGCCGAAAATTGGCGTATTCCGCCGATCAGCGTCGGACGAGACCCTGTACCGCCGCCAGCGTCGTGCGGACATGGTCCGCCGGGTTCATGTTGGAATGCGCGAATGCGATCCGGCCGTCGCGGGCGATGACATAGCTGGTGCGGGTGGTCATCGTGCGGGGCTTGCCGTCCGGTCCGGCGGGGCGGTTCAATGCTACGTCGAAGCCCTGGATCACGCGCGGTCCGGCGCTGGCGACGGCGAAGCGTCCGGCGCAATGCTCGCTCGAAAACGCCTGAAGCCGTTCGATCGGGTCGGCCGACATGCCGATCACGGTCGCGCCCGCCGCCTTGAACTGGTCCACCGCGTCGGCGAACGCCTTGGCTTCGGCATTGCAGCCGCCGGTGAACGCGGCGGGGAAGAAGTACAGCACCACTGGCCCCTTGCGCAGTTGCGAGCGCAGGTTGAGCGTGAACGCCCGCCCGGCGATCGCCGCGCGCGTGGTGAAATCGGGAGCTTTCGCACCGGGCGCGAGCGCGGCCGACAGCGGGGCGGCGAACGGCAGCGTCAGGGCGGCGGCGAGCAGGGCGATACGCATGATGGGAAAGTCCTTGGGACGAACGGAGTGGATGCCAGCCTATCATGTTCGGCCGCGCGCGCCAGCATGGCAGGCGTACCGATCAGCGGGTAAATGCGATGCCCAGTCGTGCGCTGCTGCTACGGCGGCGATAGTCGTCGATCGCCTCGCCATAGCCCGCAAACCCCTGTCCGAAAACATATAGCCCGATCCCGCCGCCCAGCGGGCGCAGCGGATAGGAGGCAAAGAGTTCGCCCGCGCGGTGACGGCCGGTCGGATTGCGCAGCGATGCCGCCACCCTCAGGCCGTCGACCTGCCCGATCGCCACGCCGAGCGAGGCATTGCCCCAATAGCGATCGAGGTCGCGATAGCCGGTGCCGACATAGGTCCACAGCCGCGGCGTGGCCTCCACCGCCCAGCCATCGCCCAGTGGCAGCGTATAGGTGCCGCCGACGAACAGCCGGTTGACGTCGATCGACCCGACATCGCCGCGCCCGTTGGAGTCGTGGACATAGCCCCCCGCCGCGACCGTCCGGTCGCCGAGCGCGCGCTCGTAATAGATTTCCGGGCGGTAATTGGTGCTGCGGAACGGGCCGGACGATTGCTCGATCGCCCAGAACATCGTTTGCGTCCACGCCACCCGCACGCCGTCCAGCATCCCCGCGCCCTCGAACGGCCGGACGGCGAGGCTGAATTGCAGCTTGGCGGCGTCGGACCCCAATCCGAACGCGCCATAGATCGGCTCGTGCGGTTCGAACCGGTCGAGAAAGCCTGAGGTCGTGCCCGTTGCGGTCGCCACTCGCGTTTCGCCACGCGGGGCGGGCGGGTCGTCGGTTGTGGCAGCGGCAGCGGTGACAGCAGCGGCGACACGATAGCGCACCGTGCGGAAACCGCCCGCCGCGACCTGAACGGCCGTCGGGTCGGCGGGCACGATCCGCAGCGTCGTGCCGTCCGCCGCCGTGACCGACAATTCGCTGGGCGGGGTCGCTTCGGCAGGGGTGTCGCCTTCGTTCATCACGAACACGTCGACACCCTGTTCCGCCGTCGCGGTGGAGCGCGGCGGTTCGGCGACGATACGAAGGTGCGGGGCGGCGAGCGTCAGGAGGGCAAGGGCGAACATGCGGCCACCGTGGCACGGCTTTGCGACTTCTTCGAGTCGGGATCGTTCGGTACAGCCGGTAAGACCCCGTTCAACGAAAGCGATCCGATGCCTGTCACCCAAGCCGATCTCGACCTAGCCGCCCGCCTTGCCGATGTCGCGGGCGCGGCGATCCGGCCGCGTTTCCGTGCCGAACACGGGCTGGAGGTGAAGGAGGACGCCTCCCCCGTGACGCTGGCCGACCGGGAGGCGGAGGCGGCGATGCGGCGGCTGTTGATGGCGGAAGTGCCGATGGACGGCATTCATGGCGAGGAATATGGCATTCGCGAAGGCACCAGCGACCGGGTATGGGTGCTCGACCCGATCGACGGAACGCGATCGTTCATCGCCGGGCGGCCGATTTTCGGCACGTTGATCGCGCTGGTGGAAAATGGCTGGCCGATCCTCGGCGTGATCGATCAGCCGATCATCGCCGAACGCTGGGTCGGCGCGGTCGGGCGGGGCACGACCTTCAACGGCAAACCGGCCGCCACCCGCCGCTGTCGCGATCTGGCCGACGCGCTGCTGGCGACGACCAGCCCCGCGCTATTCGACGATGGGCAGTTGCACGGGTTCGAACATATCGATGCAAAGGTGCGCTCGACCGTGCTCGGCGGGGATTGCTACAGCTATGGGTGTCTTGCGTCCGGCCATCTCGACGTCGTGGTCGAAGCGGGGCTGAAACTATACGACTTCGCCGCGCTGGTGCCGGTGGTCGAGGGGGCCGGGGGCGCGATGAGCGACTGGAACGGCGATCCGCTGCATGCGGGCAGCAACGGCGAAGTGATCGCGGTGGGCGATCCGGCGCGCGTCGAGGAAATCGTCGAACTCCTCGCCTGTCGCGGGCATTGAACGGCCCGGCCGTTTTCTTCGCAACCACCGGCGCGGCCCGTCGTTCAGGTCCGGTCACCACATGCGAAGGATATGGATATGGGCTTGTTTTCCAAGGATATCGCGACGCTCGACGACCTGTTCGTCCACCAGCTTCAGGACATCTATTACGCCGAGAACCAGATCACCAAGGCGCTGCCCAAGATGATCGCCAAGGCGACCGATCCCGAACTGAAGGCCGGGTTCGAAAAGCACCTCGCGGAGACCGAGGTCCAGATTCGGCGGCTGGAACAGGTGTTCGAGATGCACGGCGCGCAGAAGAAGGCGGTGACGTGCCCGGCGATCGACGGCATCATCAAGGAAGCCAATGAAGTCGCGGGCGAAATCGCCGACAAGAAGGTGCTGGACGCCGCGCTGATCGCGTCGGCACAGGCGGTCGAGCATTATGAGATCACGCGCTATGGGACGTTGATCGCATGGGCACGCCAATTGGGTCGCGAGGATTGCGCGGCGGTACTGGCCGAAACGCTGGCCGAGGAACGCGCCACCGACGAGAAGCTGTCGACGATGGCCGAGCACAAGCTGAACGCAAAGGCCGAACTGGCCGGCGCCTGACGCGATGGCGGCGGGGCAGTTGGCGCTGCCCCGCCGCCTCGCGCTATTTACGCGGGGAGCACGCCCTTGCGTGCCGCCCATGTCGTAAACAGCGTCGTCCATGCGGCGGTCGGCACGGCTGCGGGCAACCGTGCACCGAACCCATGCCCGCCTTCGTCGAACAGATGCATTTCGACCGGGCGCTTCGCCCGCAGCATCGCGGCGTGGAGCGACAGGCTGTTGGCGACCGGCACGGTGCCGTCGTCATTGGCATGGACGAGGAACAGCGGCGGGGTGTCGGCGGTGACGCGCCGTTCGACCGATGCTGCCGCGATCGCCGCATCGGTTGCGTTCTGCCCGAGCAGATTGTCACGCGATCCGCGATGGGTCGCCATCGCGTCCATCGTCACCACCGGATAGATCAGGGCGGCGATATCGGGCCGTGCCGACAGTCGGTCGACGGCATCGACGGGGGCATAGACCGCTTCCCCCGAACGGGTCGCCAGCGATCCGGCAAGGTGTCCGCCCGCCGAAAATCCAATCACGGCCACCCGCTTCGGATCGATGCCGAACCGCGTCTCGCCGCCCCGGATCACGCGCATAGCTCGCTGTGCGTCCTGAAGCGGGACCAGCGACTGTCGGTCCCACCCTTCCGCCGGCAGGCGATAGAGCAGGATGAAACAGGTGACGCCGCGCGCGTTCAGCCAGCGCGCCTGTTCGGTGCCTTCATTGTCATAGGCAAGGAAGCCATAGCCGCCACCGGGCACCAGCAGCACCGCCGTGCCGTTGGGACGGGCAGGGCGCTTCACCACCAGCGCGGGGGCATCGATCCCGGTGACCCAGCGATCGTTGAACCCTGCGCTCGTCGACCGTTCGTTGACCTTGCGTACGATGCGCGTGCCGCGATCGCCGGGAATGCGCGTCGGCCAGAGCGGCACGACTTCCTCGCCCGGCGCGGTCTGTGCCAGCGCGCCGCTCGCGATCCCGGCGCCCAGCAACGCCCCGACGCCGATCAGCCCGCGCCGCGTCACCGCGCTGCTCACTTGGCACCGCACGAAACGGGGCCGGGAGGCGCGCTGGCGATACGGATCGACGACACGTCCATCGCCAGCGACCCGGCGGTGGCGATCGTTACGGGTTTTACGATGGCATTCATGCTCAGTCCCTGATCGGCGAAACAGCGCAGCGGCACCGCCACGCTGGTCCATTCGCCCTTGGTCAGCGCCCCGTTTAGCGGCACGGTGACGGTACGGCCAGTATCCGCCATGCCCAGCGTCACCGGCCCCGACGGCGCGGCATTCACACGATATTCGACGATCAGGCTCAATTGCCCGTTCGATTCGCGGGTCACGTCGATCGGTGTCGCCTGTTCGATCGCGGCTTCGGCGGGGCCGGTGCCGTTCCATACCAGCCTCAGGCTGTCTTCCTGCGCCGTGCGGTCGGTGCGGGTCTGGGTCAGCGCGCCGCCGCTGTTGAAGCGGGCACCCGCCGCCACGCGACCGCGCACGAACAGCGCGTTCTGATCCCCCGCCGCGACGGCGGGCCTCGTTTCGTCCAGCTTCGCCAATGCGACGGGCGCGGCATAGCTCAGGCCATAGCCGACCGGGAACAGCGGGTCGTATCCCGGATCGCGCCGGTTCAGCACGTTCTGATCGACGCGTTTGGGCCAGCTAAAGCTCAATTTCCCCCGGAAATCATGCGCCGGGCGACCGTTGCGGCCCGCCAGCAGCACGTCGGCGACCCCGCCGCCCTCGGTCCCCGGCAGGAACGCGGCGACGAAGGCGTCGGCGGCATTGAGTTGGGGGTTCACCCACAAGGGCCGACCCGACAGGAACACCGCGACGGTCGGCACGCCCGCCGCCTTGAACCGCCGCAACAGGTCGAGGTCGCGCTTGTCCTCGGGACTATATTCCAGCGTCGGGCGGTCGCCGGTGAATTCGGCATAGGGGGTTTCGCCGAACACGACGATCGCGACATCGGGCTTGGCGGTATAGCGCCCGTCGACCGCCAGCGTCGCCTTGCCCCCCGCCGCGCGCGCCGCCCCGTCGATGCCCGACCAGATCGACTGGCCGTTCGGGAAGTCCCTGTTACTGACGCCGGTGCCCTGCCACGTGATAGACCAGCCGCCGGACTGCATCCCGATATCGTCCGCGCCGCGCCCGGCGACGAGGATGTTCGCGCCCGGCCGGATCGGCAGGACGCTGCCGTTATTCTTGAGCAGTACCAGCGATTCGCGGACCGCCTGTCGTGCGATGGCGCGATGTTCGGCGCTGCCGAGCAGGTCGAACCGGCCGGAGAAGGGGCGGGTGGAAGGACGCCCCGCCTCGAACGTGCCTGCCAGTACCTTCACGCGCAGGATGCGGCGCACCGCATCGTTCAGGCGGGCGGCGGGAATGGTGCCGTCCTTCGCCTCGCGCAGCGTGTTGTCGTACAACGTCTTCCAGCCGGGACCGGAATACATGAACATGTCCAGCCCGGCATTGATCGCCGCCGGGCAATCCTCGTTGGTGCAGCCGGGCACCTGTCCATGCGCGTTCCAGTCGCCGATGGTGAAACCGCGAAAACCCAGCCGGTCCTTCAGCACGCCGGTCAGCAGGCTCTGGTTGCCGGTCATCTTGGTGCCGTTCCAGCTCGAAAAGCTGGGCATCACGGTCAGCGCGCCCGCGGGCAACGCGGTCATATATCCCGCTGCATGGACGTCGCGCAGCGTCGCCTCGGACACGCGCGTATCGCCCTGATCGCGCCCGCCGGTGCCGCCGTCGCCAAGGAAATGCTTTACCGAAGCGATGACGTGGCCGGGCTTCAGAAAATCCTTGCCGATCGTCCCCTGAATCCCCTCGACCATCGCCCCTGCATAGGAGGCGACGATGGCGGGATCTTCGGAATAGCTTTCATAGGTGCGGCCCCACCGGTCGTCCTGCACCACCGCCACGGTCGGCGCGAAGCTCCAGTCGATGCCGGTCGCCGCCGTCTCGGCCGCCGTCGCCGCGCCGATGCGGCGGATCAGCGCCGGATTCCGCATCGCCCCCAGCCCGATATTATGCGGGAACAGCGTCGCGCCGACGATATTGTTCGCGCCGTGCACCGCGTCGGTGCCCCAGATCACCGGCACCACCGGGCGTCCATCGGACCGCTTCACCGACGCATCGTAGAACGCATCGAACAGCTTCAGCCATTCGGGAGCGGGTGCCAGTTCGTCGTTGTTCGGGGCGGAATTGCCGCCGTTCAGGATCGACCCGAGCTTGTACGTCTCCAGATCTTTCGGCGTGATGCTGGCGATATCGACCTGCAGCAACTGGCCGACCTTGTCCTCGATCGACATTCTGGCCAGCAGCGCGTCGACCCGCGCCTCGACCGCGCGGTCGGGTTTCAGTCGCATGTCCAGCATAGGCCATTGATCGGGATGCGCAGTCGCCGAGGGAGCGGCAGGTGCCGTCTGTGCGGCGATCGGCCCCGCCATCATGCTGCCCGCGATCAGCGCCATCGTCGCGCACGCCATGCCGAACCGTATCCGCATCACTCATGTCTTTCCACGCCATTCGGTACATGTGACCGTAGCTTCGGGCAGGAAGCCGAGTCGCACGGCTCCTGTCAACATTACATATTTCAATTTGGCTTTTTTGGCCGAATATGCTTCGATGGATATTGATACCCGACGCGATCGGGACGGCAGGTGGGGATGACGATAGTGCGGCGTTGCAGGGCGACGATATCCGGTTGGGCGTTGGCGCTGGCGACGGTTTCTTCGGTCGATGCGATGGCGCAGACGGTCGCATCTCCGGACGGACGGATCGCGGTGACGCTGGGTACCAGCGCCGCCGATCAGCCGACCTATCGGGTGACCGTCGCCGGGCGGACGGTGATCGCGCCGTCGCCGCTGGGGCTGGAGTTCGAGCGCTATGCCAAGCTGTCGAACGGGCTGCGCGCGACCGCGACCGATGCGACCGGTGGCGAGGACCGCTATACCCTGTCCTCGGGCAAGGTCGCTGCGGTGGCGGAGCGATATAACCAGATCGTGGTGCATTTCGCCGAGGCCGACGGCAAGCGCCGTCGCCTCGACCTGACGATCCGCGCCTATGACGGTGGAATCGCGTTGCGCTACGGCGTGCCGCAGCAGCCGGAACTGACGCAGTTGCGGCTGGCCAACGAACTGACGCAATTCGCCTTTCCCGCCGACTATGCCTGTACCGGGCTGAACCTCGGCACGTTCGGCACCAGTCACGAGGGCGAATACGACCCGGTGCGTGCGTCGATGATCCGGCCGCACAATCTGTATGAACTGCCGCTGGTGTGCGACACCGGCGCAGGTGGGCCGACGATCGCCATTGCCGAGGCGGCGGTCGAGAACTGGCCGGCGATGTACCTGACCGGGACGGAGACGGGGGCGACCGGGGTGGCGGCCCGGCTGACCCGGCGGCGCGACGAACCGGGCATCGCGGTGAAGCTGGACGTCGGCGGCGGCGTGGTGTCGCCGTGGCGGGTGGTGATGGTCGGCGACAATGCGGGCAAGCTGATCGAAAACACGATGCTCACCAGCCTGAACCCCGCACCGGTCGGCGATTTCGGCTGGGCGCGTTCCGGCAAGTTCGCATGGGACTGGTGGTCGGGACCGTTGCTGGCGGGCGTGCCGAAGGCCGGATCGAATGCCGCGACCGAGCGCGCGTTCATCGATTTCGCGGCATCGCTGAAGCTGCCCTACATGATGGTGGACGAGGGTTGGTACGTGAACAGCGGCGGCGGGCCGCTGCTGTATCCCGGTGCCGATCCGACCACGCCGGTCGCCGACATCGATCTGCCCGGCCTCGTCGCCTATGCGAAGGGGAAAGGGGTCGGGCTGATCCTGTGGATGCATTGGCAACTGCTCGACCGCGACATGGAAAAGATCCTGTCGTTCGTCGAACGCGCGGGCGTGAAGGGGATCAAGGTCGACTTCATGGATCGCGACGATCAGGAGATGATCGGCTTCTATCACCGGCTGGCGGCGGCGACCGCACGCCACCGGTTGTTGCTGAACCTGCACGGGGCGACGCATCCGTGGGGGATGACGCGGACATGGCCGCATTTCCTGACGCAGGAAGGCGTGCTGGGCGCGGAGTATAATAAATGGACGCGGCGGATCGCCGCGCGCCACAATATCACGCTGGCCTATACGCGGATGCTGGCCGGGCCGATGGATTATACTCCCGGCGGCTATCGCAACGCCACCCCGGCGACCTTCGCCATCGCCGCGACCGGCCCGGAGACGCAGACGACCCGCGCCGCCGAACTGGCGAAATATGTCGTCTTCGAAAGCGGGTTGCAGGCGGTGGCCGACACGCCCGACGCCTATCGCGGGCAAGCCGGCCTCGATTTTCTGTCGGAGGTTCCGGCGCACTGGGACGAGACGCGGTTCATCGCCGGCACGATGGGCGAATCGATCGCCATCGCCCGGCGTCGCGGGCGAACATGGTATGTCGGCGCGATGACCGACGCCGCGCGCACGATTACGGTGCCGCTGTCGTTCCTGTCGCCGGGACGTCATCGCGCGCGGGTGTGGGAGGATGGCGCGGGACCGACCGCCCTGACGACGCGCACCGTCGCGCTCGATGCGGCCGGGTCGCTGACGCTCGACCTGCACGCCTCGGGCGGTGCCGCCGCCATCATCGCCCCGACCCGATAAGATTTCCGGAGACCATTCATGAAGATCGCTGCCCTGGCCTTTGCCCTTTCTGCCCTGACCATGACCGCACCCGTCGCGGCGCAGTCGCAGCCCACCGCCGAGCAGAAGGCGCAATGGGAGCGCGAAGCCGAGGAGCGGCTGCACAGGGATTTCGCGTGGCTCGGCAAATATCAGGCGGCCAACGCACGGGTCACGGCACCGGTCACGGTCGTGTTCATGGGCGATTCGATTACGCAAGGCTGGTTCGACATGGTGCCGACCTTCTTCGCCGGGGGGCGGCAGGGGCGCGGCATCGGCGGACAGACCACGCCGCAGATGCTGTTGCGCTTTCGACAGGACGTCATCGACCTGAAGCCGCAGGTGGTACAGATCATGGCGGGCACGAACGATATCGCGGGCAACACCGGTCCGATGATGATCGACCAGACCAAGGCGAACCTGATGTCGATGGCCGAACTGGCGCGGGCGCACGGTATCCGCGTCATCCTCGCCTCGATCCCGCCCGCCGACGGCTTTCCGTGGCGTCCCGGGCTCGACACCGCGACGCCGATCGCCACGCTGAATGCATGGATCAAGGACTATGCCGCGCGCAGCGGCGCGACCTATGCCGATTACTGGACGGCGCTGCACGACGGAAAGGCGCTCCGGGCGTCGCTGACCTATGACGGCGTGCATCCGAACAAGGCGGGATATGCCGCCATGGCCCCGGTGGCCGAGGCGGCGATCCGGGCGGCGATGGCGCGCCCCGCGCCGCGCCCGATCGCGACCCCGCAGTGATCGCGGCGCGGGGGACGTTTTCGATTACGGCTCGCTTCGTATCGAACGAGTCGGCATAGTTCTACCATGTGGCGACGGCGGACGATGGTCCGATCGCCCGATATCCATCAGGGCGGGGGTTTTTATCAGGTTCGGCACGAAACGGAATCGACGGCCCGACCCGGTCGCCCCCGAAGGACGCGACGTTCGGCTGTCGCGCAGCCTGTCGGGTACCAATCTCGAACGGGCGGGCGACTATAACCTGCGGACCGTGTTGCAGGCGATCCGGCTGGATCAGGATGCGACCCGCGTCGCCATCGCGCAACAGACCGGGCTGACCGCGCCGACGATCGCCAACATCACCGGGCGGCTGATCGACATGGGGCTGGTGCGCAATGCCGGACGGCGACAGGGAGGGCGCGGCCAGCCCGCGATGCGGTTGCAGGTCAATCCCGACGGCGCGTTCAGCATCGGACTGAACATCGATCGCGATCACCTGACGCTGGTCACGCTCGACCTTGCCGGACAGGTGCGCAGCCGGGTGACGCGCGACATCGTGTTCGCGATGCCCGACGACGTGGTGCGGTTCGTGACCGACGAACTCGACCGGCTGATCGAGGAAGGCGGCGTGATCCGCGACCGCGTGCTGGGCGTGGGCGTGGCGGTGCCCGACGATCTGGGCCGCATCACCCTGCCGCGTCAGCCTGCCGGATACGGGGTGTGGAACGACATCGACCCGGCACGGCTGCTCGATCCACTGCCGTGGCCGATCCACCGCGACAACGACGCTGCCGCCGCCGCGCTGGGCGAGGCCGAATATGGTACGGCATTCGACAATCCCAGCTTCTTCTATCTGCTCATCAGCGCCGGGCTGGGCGGCGGGCTGGTGATCGACCGCTCCTATCACCGGGGGGCCACGGCGCGCAGCGGCGAGATCGGGTTGATGCCCGATACCAGCGCCGGGCGGGCGGGGGCGACCGTACAGGATACGGTCTCGTTGTCGGCGCTGCTTGGACGGCTGGCGGCGGCAGGCTTTCCCGACTTGCGCGCCGACGATCTGGCGAATGCCGATCCGGCGGCGGCGCAGGTCATCGACCTGTGGCTGGACGATGCCGTGCGTGCGCTGACCGCGCCGCTGATCGCGATCAACTGCCTGCTCGATCCCGACGCGATCCTGATCGGCGGGCGGTTGCCGGTGCCGTTGATCGAGCGGCTGGCGGCGCAATTGACGGCGGCACTGGCGACGGTGGCCTTGCCCGCGCGCGCCACGGTGATGCCCGCGGTGATGGCGCAGGACGCTCCGGCGGTCGGGGCGGCGATCCTGCCGTTCCTCGACCATATCCTGCCGTCCGATTCCATTTTGATCCAGACGGGGCGCTGACATGCCGCGAACGATGCGAACCGTCCTGCTGATCGGCATGGCGGCGATGGCGACAGCGGCGGCACCGCGTGCCGAACCGCCCGCCGGACCGATCCGCGTCGATCAGGTCGGGTACGAGACCGGCGGTGCCAAAATCGGCATCGTCGCCACCAACGGTGCCCGCCCGCCACTGCCGTGGCGGTTGATCGATGCCGCCGGGCGCGAGGTCGCGCGGGGCGAGACGCAACCGTTCGGTCCCGAAGCGTCCTCGGGCGAAACCGTGCAGCGGATCGATTTCAGCGCGTGGCGTGGGACCGGCACCGGATACCGGCTGGCGGTGGGCGATGCGCGCAGCCAGCCCTTCGCCATCGCCGACCGTCCGTTCCGCCAGTTGGCGACCGACGCGATGGGATTCTTCTATCAACAGCGCAGCGGCGTCCCGATCCTCGCCCGCCATGTCCAGCGCCGCGATCTGGCGCGTGCGGCGGGCCATGCCAAAGAGGTCGTGACCTGTTTCTCCGGCACCGATCAGCGCGGGGTGCGCTGGCCGGGATGCGACTATCGGCTGGACGTGACCGGTGGATGGTATGACGCGGGCGACCACGGCAAATATGTCGTCAATGGCGGCATCGCGACATGGACGCTGCTCGACCTGCACGAACGGCTGGCGGCGCTGGGCGATGGCGGGGCGTTTGCCGACGGGCGGCTGGCGATCCCGGAAAACCGCAACGGTCGCGACGACCTGCTGGACGAAGCGCGGGTCGAGGTCGAGTTCCTGCTGGCGATGCAGATTCCCGACGGCAAGCAGCTGAGCGTGGCAATGCGCACCGACACCGGCGGTCCGGCGAGCGATTTCCGCACGATCGATGCAGGCGGCATGGCGCATACCAAGGTCGCCGACGAGGCATGGACCGGATTGCCGATGGCACCCGCCGCCGATCCGATGCGACGGTTCCTGTATCCGCCGTCCACCGCCGCGACGTTGAACCTCGTCGCGGTGGCGGCACAGGCGGCGCGGGTGTGGCGGACGGTCGATCCGGCCTTCGCAGCGCGCGCGCTGGCGGCGGCCCGGCGCGGGTGGCAGGCGGCGGAACGCAACCCGGCGATCCCGACCAGTTCGGATTTCGCGGGAAGCGGCGGCTATGGCGACAAGCAGATCGCCGACGAGCGCTTCTGGGCGGCGGCGCAATTGTTCACCACGACCGGCGATACCGCGTTGCTGCCGGTGTTGCAGGGATCGCCGATCCAGGATCGCGGCGGCATCGATTTCAACTGGGGCAGCACCGACCTGCCCGGACTGCTGACGTTGGCGACCGTGCCGAACGCGCTGCCCCCCGCGACGCTGGCGGCGGTGCGGCGGCGGGTCGAAATGCTGGCCGATGCCGTGCTGGCCGAGCGGGAGCGCAGCGGATACCGGCTGCCGATGGCGGGCGACAGATATGACTGGGGATCGAACTCGACGATGCTCAATCGCGCGATGCTGTTGGGTGTCGCGTGGCAGATCACGCGCAAGCCCGCCTATCGCGCGGGAGTGGTCGACGTCGCCGACTATCTGCTCGGCCGCAACGCGCTGGACCGGTCGTTCGTGACCGGCTTCGGCACGCGGACCACGCATCAGCCGCACCATCGTTTCTGGGCGAAGCCCGCCGATGCACGCTATCCCGCGCCGCCGCCGGGGGTGGTGTCGGGCGGCCCCAATTCGACCGCGATGACCGACGATGTCGCCGCGCCGATGAAGGGGCGTTGCGTCGGACAGACCTGTTGGGTCGACGACTGGCGCGCGTTCACGATGAACGAGGTCGCGATCAACTGGAACGCGCCGCTGGTATGGGTCGCCGGATTTCTCGACGCATCGCGCGGGCGGTGATCGCCGCCGCCTATCGCGGGCGGGGCATGTCGAAGCGGGCGGTGTCGGTGATCTCGAAATAATCGCCCGCGCCGCCGCCGCGCGTGATCGGATGGGCGCGGGCGGTGTGATAGACCCCATCGGCGATCAACGCGCGGTCGATATGCACGCCGACGACTTCGCCCAGCACCAGCCACGTATCGACCGCGTCGCCCTCCTTCGTCGTCAGCCGGACGATTTGCGTCATGCGGCATTCGAACTGGACCGGCGATCCGGCCACGCGCGGTGCCGCGACCTGTCGCGAGGGCAGCGTATCCAGCCCGGCCAGCGCGAACTCGTCACCCTCGACCGTCGCCGACGTCGCGTTCATCGCCGCCGCCTGTGCCCGGGTGGCGAGGTTCCACACGAATTCGCCGGTCGCTTGGACATTGGCCAGCGTGTCCTTCGCTCCGGTCGATGCGAAACCGACGATCGGCGGGCGATAGTTGAACGCGTTGAAGAAGCTGTACGGCGCGAGGTTGCGCGTACCCGTTGCTGATACGGTCGCGATCCACCCGATCGGACGTGGCGCGACGATCGCGTTGAACGGATCGTGCGCCATGCCGTGGCCGTTGGCGGGGTCGTAGAAATGGAAATCGGTCATTGCCGCGACCATAGCGCATGGCACGATACGGACCAGTCCGGTGTTGCCCCCTTCGCGCCGCGCCGGTTGGCGCGTACAGGTGACGGCGTGAGCAAACCCGTCACCATCTATCGCCACCGCGTCGCCACCCGGTTGTGGCATTGGGTCAATGCCGTCGCCGTGATCGTGCTGATCGGCAGCGGGCTGATGATCCTGAACGCGCATCCCCGGCTATATTGGGGCCGGTACGGCGCGAACTTCGATACGCCGTGGATCGTGTTCGACCGGTTCCCCGGATGGGTGACGATCCCGCAGACCTATAACCTCGCGCTCGCACGGCAATGGCATTTGTCGTTCGCGCTGGTGCTGGGGTTCGGGTTGCTCGCCTATATGATCGTCAGCCTGCTGAACCGGCATTTCCGGCGCGACCTGACCATCCGGCGGCGCGACCTGACGCCCGCGCACATCGCGGCGGACATCCGCGCGCATCTGGCGTTCCGGTTCCATGATCCGGAGGCGCCCGGCGAGTATAACGTGTTGCAGAAGATCAGCTATGTGCTGATACTTTTCGGGTTGCTGCCGCTCGCGATCCTGACCGGATGCGCGCTGTCGCCCGCGCTCAATGCCGGGTTTCCGTGGATGCTCGACCTGTTGGGTGGGCGACAATCGGCACGATCGATCCATTTCCTCGCGGCATCGGGCATCACGTTGTTCGTGATCGTGCATCTGGTGCTGGTGATTCTGGCGGGTGCGGTGAACGAGGTACGATCGATGCTGACCGGACGCTGGCGGGTGCCCGAATGAGCCGGTTATTGTCCCGGCGAAGCGCACTGGTCGCCGGGGCGGGCGGCATCGTCGCCGCGTGCGACAGCGTGGCGAAGCTGCCCACGGCGCAGGCGTTGCTGGGCGGGGCGGAACGGGCGCACCGGACGTTGCAGCGCACGATCACTGCGCGCGATGCGCTGGCGGTCGAATATCGCCCCGAACAACGATCGCCGGTGTTCCGGTCGAACGGCACCGCCAATCCCGACACGCCCGATTATAACGCACACGCCGCCACCGCGTTCGCCGACTGGCGCGTGACCGTGGACGGGCTGGTCGCGCGTCCGCTGTCGCTGCGGCTCGATCAGGTGCGCGGGATGCCGTCACGCAACCAGATCACCCGCCACGATTGCGTCGAGGGGTGGAGCGCGATCGGCAAATGGACCGGGCCGCGCCTGTCGCGGTTGCTCGACGCGGCGCGGCTGCTGCCCACGGCGCGCTATCTGGTGTTTCACTGCGCCGACCGGTTGAGCGGGCGGCCCTATTATGAATCGATCGATCTGGTCGATGCCTTCCATCCGCAGACGATCCTCGCCTGGGCCCTCAACGACCGGCTGCTCGGCATCCCCAACGGTGCGCCGCTGCGCCTGCGGGTCGAGCGGCAACTGGGGTACAAGCACGCCAAATATGTGCACCGGATCGAAGCCGTCGCCAGCCTTGCCGATATCGGCGCGGGCAAGGGCGGCTTCTGGGAAGATGTCGCCGGATATGAATGGTATGCGGGGATTTAACCCTCACCGCCCGCTCCATACCCCCGGATGCGCCTCGACATAGCTTGCCACGGCATCGGCGATCCGGCGGTCGTCGTCGGTCGACGGGTGATAGTGACAGGCGGACAGCGCCAGCCCCGGCACCTTCACGAACCCGACCCGGCGGTCGCCAGTGGCGCGCAGCCGCTCGGCGACCTTTTGCGTTTCCGCGGCGATCTCGCCCTCGGCCATGTCGGTCGCCCATAGCAGGATGTGTGCGCGGGGATGCGCCGCGCGCAGTCGCCGGACGAATCCGACATAGGTCGATTCATAGTCCGCATGGAGCGCCGCCCGGTTCGCCCAACGCTCGCCGCTGCGCAACTGCGTGGAGAAATCGTTGGTGCCCAGCGCGATGACGATCAGTTGCGGGTGCCATCCCGCATCGTCAGCGCGTGCCCCCTTGTCGAACAGCGCAAAGGGATAGGCGATCGGCACGGTATCGCCCGCGAACCCGTCGTAATTGCGTACGATCCCGCGGCCCGAAATCGCATTGACGCGGTACTCGGCATCGTACCGGCGGCCCAGGACCCCGCCGATCCCCTGCGACGTGTCGGTCGTCGCCCATACTTCCGCATCGGTGCAGTCGCGCCTGGTCGAGGTGTTGGCATAGCCGACGGTATGCGAATCGCCGATGAACTCGATCCGCCGCGCGCGTGGCGACAGGGGCAGGGGCGTGGCACTGCCCGCCGCGTACAACCCGCCGAACGCGGTCGGGGCGGACTGGCTCTCGCTGGCGACATCCACGCGCAGGACATGGCGACCCCGCCTCAGCCCGGCGACGGCGTACAGCCCCGGCTGCGGCTTGACGAGGCGCGCGACCCGCGTGCCGTCGACCGACACGTTCAGCACGACATCGCCCGCGCCGACGCGGAACATGGCCTGTTGTCCGCGAAACGCGCCTTCCCAATAGGTGCCGGGCCATTGGCGTTGCGCCATCGTCCCCTGTCGCACCACGCGCCCGCCGATCCGCATCGGCAACGGCCTGCCCGGCGCTGCCGTCGCCGGGGCGGGCGTGACCGTCACCGGACCCGCCACAGGAACCGGAGCCGCGCCGACCAGCATCAGCGCGGCCGATGCCGCCGCGATCTTCATCCCTTGAGCCATGCGGGCAACTCGTCCTTGGTCAGATAGCGGTCCGACGCGAAATAGCGCCGCAGCAATTCGGGGGTATTCTGGTCCGCGCCGGTCAGCCAGCGCGTGTGCCACGTCATGAACCACAGCCAGTCGGCATCCGGTCCCAACAGTGTCGGATCGGGCACCGGTCCGTTCTCGTGGAGACAGATCGGCACGGTATCGCCGACGATCGCCTTCACCTGCGCGAACATCGGGGCCAGGTTGCCGTGATCCTCGACATAGATATCGGCCCCGGCGACGTCGATCCGCGCGCGGCCGGGATACCAAGCCGGATCGACATTCTGTCCGGCCCAGCCGAGTATCCAGATCAGGTTGTTCAGTCGGTGGCGGCGGGTAAACCGGTCGTACATCAACCGCCACAGCGCCTTGAACGCATCGGGACCATGTTTGCCCCACCAGAACCAGTCGCCGCTGAATTCATGGAACGGCCGCCACAGCACCGGCACCCGCCGGTCGCGCAACACGCGAAGCAACCCCGCGATCCGGTCCATGTCGCGCAGCATCGCGACATGCTGCGGCGTGCCCGGCGTCAGCGCGGCGGCGACGTCGAAATCCTTCTTCGCATTCTCGTACCCGGTGCCAATGTCCGGCGCACCCCAATGCCAGCAGATCGTGACGATCCCGCCCGATCGCGACCACGCGGTCGCACGCTCGTTCACGCCGTCATAATCCCTGGGCGCGATGTAATCGAGGCCGAGCAGCGCCGGTTGCCGCCCGGTGACGCGCTGCAGGTAATCGAGTTCGGTCCGCGCCCCCGCCGCCGTGAAGTTCTGCTCCTGCTGCCCGGTCAGCGTCCGCCTGCCGTACAACTCCCACAGATATGCATAGAGCCGCCGCGCTTCGCGCGACGCCTGCGGGTTGCTCAGCCGACGGTTTGGGTCGACCGCCGGGGCGGCGATGGCGGGCAACGCCGCCATCGCCCCCAGTGCGCCGATCCCGGCCATCGTCGCCCGCCGCGTGGGCAGGTCGCGTCCGGCGGTCATGGCGTTCAGGCCTGCGCCAGCGCGGCGGCATGGGCGCGCACCACGGCCAGCGTCGATGCGTCGGTGTCGAAGATGCCGTACCAGCCCTGCGGCTCGTGCGGCGGATCGCCCATATAGCCCAGGTCGCCGCGCTGGAACCGGTGGTCGGCATGCGGCGTCCGCGCTTCGCCGTTCCATGCCCAGAAATTGGAGCCGACCAGCGGCCCGCCGCGCGCAACATCGGCTTCGATCGCGGTATAGATCTGCTTGTAGAACCTGTCCTTGAACGTCGTCGGAATCTCCGGCGCAAAGGCGTCCGCCCCGTCGCGCGGATAGCCGAACTCCTCGATCACCAGCGGCTTGCCCAGTTGCGTGGCGATGCGGACATGCGTGTCGATATACGTCTGAACCTTCGCGGCGCCGGCGTCATAGGTGCCCGGAAGGTCGGCGGCGTTCATCCAGCTCCAGTTGTTGGGCCAGATATGCGTGGTCAGGTAATCGATCGCCGGGGTCGAATGGCTGTCGATCAGCACCTGTTCGCGCTCGATCGACCCCTTCAGCCCTTCGGACCCGGTGCAGACCAGATGGTTGGGGTCCATCGCCTTGATATAGCGCGCGGTCTGATCGACCCAGCGATAGAAGGCGGGCAGGTTGGGCACCGCCACCGCATCCGACCCGCCGGGACGCGGTTCGTTGGCAAGCTGCCACGCCATGATCGTCGGATCGGTGGCATAGGGGCGACCGGTGACGGTGTTGGTCCGCTGGACGATGTTCCTGATGTAATCGCGATACATCATCTGCGCCTGCGTATTGGTATAGAAGGCGGCGTTGCGATCGGCGAATTCCGGCCACGGATGCGCCGGATCGTTCATGTCGATATAGTTGCCGCCATTGACCCAGTAGAGATAGGTCATCATGCCGCCCGACCATTCCCAGAAATTGGTCAGGTACAGCACGGCGGTCATGTCGCGCTTCGCCATTTCGGCGAGCATCCAGTCCAGCCCCTTCAACAGGTCCTGATTATAGTTCGCCGTGCGGTCGCGAAAGCCCGGCGTGATCGAGTTCTTGAGCGGCGACAGTTCGGCCGACGCCAGCACGCGCAGGTTGCGGATGCCGATCGCCTGCAACCGGTCCAGCTCGCGGATCAACCGCGCACGATTGCCATAGGCGGTGTCTGCGCCCAGCCATGCGCCGTACCAGATATTGGCTCCGGCATAACGATACGGCTCGCCCCGGCGGCGCAGCGCGGTGCCGCGGACCGTCACGAACGTCGATGCGGCTTCGGGGCCGGACGGGCCGCCGGGGCGGACCCCTGCGGCACAGGCGCTGGTCAGGGTCGCGGCGGCGACGAGTACCGAACGGCGATCGATCATGCGGTGGTTCCTCTGGTACGCGATCCGGCATCCGGCCGGTCGCAGGTAAACGGGGTTGTCGTCATTCGACCGGCGGCATCGTCCGCGCGGTTTCGGCATAGGTGGCGCGCATCCGGCGCAGCGCGTCGGCCACGCGGTCGGTGTCGAGCGCGTCGACGACCGGGTCGTATCCGTCGGGTATCACTCCCTGACCCAGCATCACGGCAACCCAACTGGGAATGCCGAACAGTTCGTCGTCATAGCGAAAGATGCGGCCCTTTTCGCGGAACAGCGCGATCTTGCGCGCCAGCGTATCGGGCACCGTCATCGTCCGCACATGCCGCCAGAACGGCGAATCGTCGCGCCGGGTCGCGTGATAGTGGAGGATGATGAAATCGCGGATGGCGTCGAACTGGTCGCCCATCAGCCGGTTATATTCGTCACGCTCGACATCGGTGAAGCGCATGTCGGGGAACAGCCCGAACAGCTTGGAAATCCCCGCCTGGATCAGGTGGATGCTGGTGGATTCGAGCGGTTCGAGAAACCCGCCCGCCAGCCCCAGCGCGACGACGTTGCCCGACCACATCCGTCGCCGGCGCCCGGCGGTGAACGACAATCGGCGCGGCTCGGCGGTCGGCTTCGCGTCGAGATGGTTCAGCAGGACCGTCTGTGCCGCGTCATGATCGATGAACGCACTGGCATAGACATGACCGTTGCCGGTGCGATGCTGCAACGGGATACGCCATTGCCACCCCGCCGAATGCGCGGTGGCGCGCGTATAGGGAAGCAACGGCACGCTGCGTTCGGTCGGCACCGCGATCGCGCTGTCGCACGGCAACCAGTGCGACCAGTCGTCGAACTTCACGCCCATCGCCTCGCCCAGCAACAGGCTGCGAAAGCCGGAGCAGTCGATGAACAGGTCGCCTTCGATCCGGCGCCCGCCCTCGATCGTCACCGCGCGGACATGGCCGGTGTCGGCGTCCTGTTCGACGCCGGTGATCCGACCCTCGATCCGTTTCGCGCCTTGCGCTTCCGCCCGCGCGCGCAGGAACGCGGCATAGCGGCCCGCATCGAAGTGATAGGCATATTCGAGGCCCGCCAGCGGCGATCGCGGATCGCGCGACGGCGGCGCGAACCGGCGGTGCCGCGCCGCGACCGCTGCCATCGAATAGTCGTCGATGGGGCCGATGCCGTCGCGGTCGTGCAGTTTCAGCCACAATTGATGGAAGTTCAGCCCGTCGATGTCGCGGCCGTGGGTGCCGAACGGGTGGAGATAGCGGTCCTGCCCGTCGGTCCATCCGACGAACTCGATCCCCAGCTTCGCCGTGCCGCCGGTCGCGTGCAGGAACTCCGCCTCGTCGATGCCCAGCCGTGCGTTGAAGCCCCGGATCGGCGGGATCGTCGCTTCGCCCACGCCGACCGTGCCGATCCCTTCGGATTCGATCAATGTGATCGTGCGCTGTCCGTCGTCGAGGAAGCGCGCGGCGGCGGCGGCGGCCATCCAGCCTGCGGTCCCGCCGCCGACGATGACCACCCGTCCGATCGGTGCCCCGCTCATCGCCTGCCCCGCAGCATCGCCGCCAGATAGTCGGGATAGGGCGGTATCCGCCCCGGCATCGCCGCGACCGCCGCCGCCAGCCGCTCGATCGCACCACGGGCGGTGTCGGCTGGTATCGACGCGGCGACCGGATCGCGGCGTACCGGGCGGATGCCCAGCCCGATCAACGCCTGTCGCCATTCGTGACGCGGCACCATTTCCTCCTCCAGCGGCGGCAACGACCCGCGTTGGCCGAACTGCGTCGTCATCCGCGCCAACCCCTCCGGCACGACGCAGCCGCGCACCTTGTCCCAGAACGGACCGGCCGGGGTCGTCCCCGCCAGATAGAAGGCGGCGAGGTAATCGCGCACCCGGTCGGCCGACAGGGTCGCGCGGCGGTTATATTCGGCGACCAGCCCCGGTTCGGCGGCGCGTGCAGGCATCAGCTCCAGCGCCAGCGACAGGTGCACGCACGCCAGCGGAAATCCCGGCCAGCCGAGCGGTCCGGCACCGACGGCGGCGTCGCCCAGTGCCAGTACGTTGCCGGTAAAGGGACGTGCCAGACGTCCGGCGCGCAACGCGATACGCTCGCCGCCCGCCGCGACCGTATCGTCCCTCTGGTCGGCTGCATGGGCGATGCCATGCAGCGTGCGGTCGCCCAGCGGCCATGTCGCCTGCCATCCCGTGGGAGTCGCGACATAATCGTCGGCGGGGGAGGGGCGTGCCGGACCCTGCGTAACGATCAGCCGGTCGATCGGCAGGGCGTCGGACCAGTCGATCCATTCGGCATCCGGCCCGGCCAGCCGCATCGCGGGACCGCCCGCATCGACGAACAGGTCGGCGACGATCCGCGTCCCGTCCTCCAGCACCAGCGCCTCGACCCGATCACCGGACCGCTGGACGTCGATGGTGCCGCCGGAGATGATCGCGACGCGCGCGGCACGGGCGCAGGCGACCAGCATCGCCCGCGCGCGTACCGGATCGATCCTGAGCGCGTAATCGATTCGCGACAGCAAGTCCTGCGGATCGTCACCGGGATGGGCGAAGCGTTCGGTCGCCGCCAGCATCGCGGCGGGCACCAGCGCGTCGAACCGTCCGGTCGTGCCATGCGACAGCCAGAGCTGATGCGTCTGTGCCCCCGCCATCATCGGCACGCCGTCGCCCGGCGCGACCACGAACCGGCCCGCGCCCCAGATGAACCGTTCGCCGACGCGGTGGGTCGCACCCGCCCGGACCAGTGCGTCCTCGTCGATGCCGATGGTCGCCAGCAATGCCATCGTCCGCTGCGTCGCGGCGGGCAGCCGGTCGGCCAGCGCGGCGGGATCGACAGGGGTTTCGATCAGCGTCACCGTCGCCTGCGGCAGCGCGCGGGCGAAGGCGGCGGCGGCGACCAGCGCCACCGGCCCGCCGCCGACGACCGCGATCGAACGCAATGCCGCGCGGCGGTTGGCGGACGCACTCATGCGGCGCGGCCGAGATAGGCGGCATGGTCGGGCATCGCGGCGACCAGCCCGGCGACCTCGCGCTCGAACGCACCCAGCGCCCGGTCGAGCGCGGCGGCATCGGTCACGTCGGCGCGCGGGTCCCATCCATCGGGGACGATCCCCTGACCCAGATAGACCGCGATCCAGCTCGGTTCGAGGAACAGGCCGTGGGTATAGCGCGACACCTGCGCCGTGCTCCGCCACAGCGCGATCTTCTCGGACAGGCTGTCGGGGATCGTCATCGTCCGCACATGATCCCAGAAGGGCGAATCGTCACGGGTCGTGGCATGGTAGTGCAGGATCAGAAAGTCGCGGATGCGGTCATATTCGGCATCGACCAGCGTGTTGAACCCGTCGCGATCGGCATCGGTCACGATCCGATCGGGGAAATGGTCGATCAATTCCATGATCGCCGCCTGCACCAGATAGATGCTGGTGGATTCGAGCGGTTCGAGAAACCCCGACGCCAGCCCGATCGCCAGCACGTTGCGGCTCCAGCTTTTCCGCCGCCGTCCCGCACGGAACCGCAACAGCCGCGGTTCGGCCAGCGGCGGCCCTTCCAGCGTGCCGAGCAGCGCATCGACCGCCGCGTCGTCCGACAGGTGCTGGCTCGAATAGACATAGCCGTTGCCGACCCGGTGGCGCAGCGGGATGCGCCACCGCCATCCCGCCGCCATCGCCGTGGCGCGGGTGAAGGGTTCGATCGGGCCGGACGGCGACGCGCACGGTGCAGCCACCGCGCGGTCGCATGGCAGCCAGTGCGACCAGTCCTCCCACGGTTCGGCCAGCGCCTCCCCGATCAGCAGCGCGCGAAAGCCGGAGCAATCGATGAACAGATCGCCTTCGATCCGTTGTCCGTCGGCCAACACGATCGCGCGCACGTCGCCATTGCCCGGATCGCGCTCGACCGACACGACGCGACCCTCGGTTCGCTGCGCACCCCGCGCCTCCGCATGGCCGCGCAGGAACGGGGCGAAGCGGGTGGCATCGAACTGATAGGCATAGCCGAAACTGGCGGCGAGATCGGTCGGATCGGCGCCCGGATGCGTGAAACGCCGCTGTTCGGCGGCGACCACCCCGGTGGAAAACGCCCCGATCGGCGCGACCGTCCCCGCATGATGCCGTCGTAGCCAGAAATGGTGGAAGCCGACCGGCCCCAACGGGCGCCCGAACGTGCCGAACGGGTGGACATAGCGGTCGCCGACCTTCGCGAAATCGCAGAACTCGATTCCCAGTTTGAAGGTCGCGTGCGTCGCTTCCATGAACGCCGCCTCGTCGATGCCCAACCGGGTGATGAAGGCGCGCAGATGCGGCAACGTCGCTTCGCCGACACCGACGATTCCGATGTCGGCCGATTCGACCAGATGCACGCTGGCGGCGAGCGGAACGAGGGTCGCCAGACTTGCCGCCGTCATCCAGCCGGCGGTGCCGCCACCCACGATCACGACCCTGACCCGCCCGTCCTCCGACACGTACACCCCTCCATCAGCCACGCTGCATGGCGTGTACATTTCGTCCGCGAGCCTATCGTCTAAAATACTTATATCAAGTTGTGATATTTCACTTGAGTTCGTCCGACGCTGTCAATACGAAGACGGACATCGTCATGGGGTGAAGTCCGTCCATGATGTGAGCGGCGGCCAGAATCGTCCGGCTTGTACCGGATGACGGTCTCGGGTGAGGGCTGAAGGGGAATATCATGATTGATCGAGCAACGGGTCACAGCGGCCGTAACGGCGCGCGTACTCTCGCATTCGGCGTGTCGATGCTGGCGTTGATCGGCGCGGCGCAGCCCGCCTTCGCACAGGATGGCGCGACGCCTGCCAAGCCGGTGACCGAAGGGTCGCAGGGAACGTCGTCGGGCACCCCCGCGGTTCAGGACGGCACCGCCGCCACCGCCACCGCCACCGATCAGGCGGGCGCGACCACGGGCACGTCGGGCAGTTCGCAGGACGCACCCGTCACACCGCCCGAAACCGACCGCGACGAAATCGTCGTGACCGGCGTGCGGCAGAGCCTCGCCACCGCACAGAACATCAAGCGCAACAGCGACACCGTCGTCGACGCGATCACCGCGCAGGACATCGGCGCACTGCCCGATCGCTCGGTCAACGAAGCGTTGCAGCGTATTCCCGGCGTGGCGATCAGCCGCTTCGCCGCCCCCACCGATTCGGCCCATTTCTCGGTCGAGGGTTCGGGCGTCGTCATTCGCGGCCTCAGCTATGTCCGCGGCGAATTCAACGGTCGCGACACCTTCGCGGTGTCGGGTGGCCGTGAAATCGGCTTCAACGACATCCCCAGCGAACTGATCGGTTCGGTCGAGGTGTTCAAGAACGCGACCGCCGACCTGATCGAAGGCGGCATCTCGGGCACCGTCAACATCAACACCCGCAAGCCGTTCGATCAGAAAGAACGCCTGATCTATCTGTCGGGCAGCATGAACTGGGGCGATCTCGAACAGCGCGGCGCGCCTTCGGTCGTCGGCCTGTACAGCCAGCAGTGGGAAACGTCGGGCGGCAGCCGCTTCGGCCTCCTTGCCAGCGGCAGCTATTCGCAGCAGTTCAGCCGTTCGGACTCGGTGTTCCTGTCGTCGATGCTCCCGCGCTATAACGACGATCGCAACGGCAACGGCGTGCAGGATCCCGGCGAAGGCCGCACGATCAACGCCGGAACCGGCTTCTCGTCGACGCTGTTCGACACCTATCCGGTGCCCGCCGGTTCCAGCGTCGTCTATGCCCCGCTGGGCGGCGGTTCGCGTACGCAAAGCTTCGATCGTCGCCGTATCGGCGTTTCGGCCGCCGCGCAGTTCGAGAACGCGGCCCGCACTTTCCTGCTGACCGCGCAGTATCTGCGGGCCGAAGGGCGTCAGAGCTGGCTGGAAAAGACGATCGAGCCGAACGTCTATTATGGCGACGTCACGACGACGTTCCCGGGTAGCGGCGTCCCGACCACGTTCGACGACGGCGGCGTGTTCACCAGCGGCACAATCGTCAAGCGGACGGGGGCTGTGTTCGGCACCGATCCGACGCGGGTGTGCGGCCGAAACCAAGATGGGTCGCCGAGCAACTATTGCGAACTGACGCAATTCGCGCCGAACGGCATATTCACGACCTTCTCGAACCGCTATTCGAACCAGCAGTCGACGACGCAGGATTTTTCGCTGAATGCGAAGATCGACCCTACCGATCGCCTACACATCAACCTTGATGGGCAGTATGTGAAGTCGGCGTCGGACAGCACCGACGACATCGTCGATATGGCAACCTATTCGGGCGTCAATATCGATCTTCGCGGTAAGGTTCCTCAGATCACGTTGCAGCCGCAGGGCCGAGACACCGCCGCATATTTCGGGAACAAGGCATCGACCTATTTCCGCAATGCATTCAACAACCGCACCGACAATGACGGTGACGAATATGCGTTCCGTGGCGACCTGCAGTACGACGTCAGCGACGGCAGCTTCCTGCGCAAGGTGCGTGCCGGGGGCCGCTATGCCAAGCGGGATCAGGTCGTTCGTGCCAACGACTATAACAACTGGGGCGCGGTATCGGATACTTGGACGGGCGGTGGGCCGGTCGGGTTCAACGCGGTGCCGCAGGACCAAGCATCGCTGTTCGACTATGGTGATTTCTTCCGCAACAAGGCGGTGCAGCCGCCGAGCGCGTGGTATATCAACGACAACGTCATGCGCGATCATGCCGCGCTGACCGAATTGCTGCGTACTGTAACTCGCATCGGTGGTGGTAACTATCGTCCGATCGAGGACCGGGCTGGGGTCGTGGAAGGGTATTTCCTTCCGAACGAATTCTACCGGAACAAGGAAACGACGTGGAGCGGTTATGCGCGCGCCGATTTCGGGGTCGATGATTTCGGCAACGGGATGAGCATTTCGGGCAATATCGGCGTCCGTTATGTGCGTACCAAGGACGAGTCGTTCGGGGCAGTCACCTTCCCTATCGCGAACACCGTGCTGCCGACCGACAATAACGTCGACGGAAACGGTAACGCGCTGCCGCCGAGATACACGACGATCGCTGGCTATTGCGTTTTCTCCGCAGCGCAGATCGTCAACAATCCGGGCAGCAACCTGCCCACCATTTGTACGGTGCCCGCGGCGCAGCAGAATGCCGCACTCGCCTTTGCGAACGGTGCATCGACTCCCGACAACGTGACGCAGGAATTCGGCCACTGGCTCCCCAGCTTCAACATGAAGTTGCAGGTCAACGAAAAGCTCCTGTTCCGCGTCGCCGCGTCCAAGGCGATTTCGCGCCCCAATTTCGGCGATCTTCGCAGCTACACCGGGGTTACCGTGTCCGGTTCGAACCGTCCGGGTAGCTTTGCGTTCGATGCACAGGCGCGGAACCCCTATCTGCGCCCGATCGAAGCCAAGCAGTTCGACCTGACGGCGGAGTGGTATTTCGCCAAGGTCGGGTCGCTGACGGCGGCGGTGTTCTACAAGGACCTGTCCAACATCATCCTCGACAATTACGGTTATCGCCGGTCAGTGACGAACAACGGACAGACGTTCGAAGTCACGGTCAATGGTCCTGCGAACGCACCGGGCAACGGCACGGTCAAGGGTGTCGAGCTGGGATATCAGCAGACCTACGACTTCCTGCCGGGCGCGTTGTCGGGTCTGGGGACGCAGGCGACCTTCACCTATGTCGATGCGGGCAACATCCCGAACGGCGTGCCGACCAACGGCGCGGCGGATGGTTCGCGGCCGCCGCTGGACGTCACCGGCATCTATGAAAATCTGCCGCTGACCGGTCTGTCGAAGTACAACTTCAACGTCGCCGCCTTCTATGACAAGGGCGGGATCTACACCCGCTTCGCCTATAGCTGGCGCTCGAAGTTCCTGCTGACCAACCGCGACTGCTGCTTCCCGTTCCTGCCGGTCTATGCCCTTGCGGCGGGCCAGCTCGACGGTTCGGTGTTCCTGACGGTCAACCGCAACTTCAAGATCGGCCTCGAAGCGCAGAACCTGATCGATACGACGACGAAGACGGTCTTCCTGCTCAACCCGCAGGGGCAGACCGCACCGCGTTCGTTCTTCAAGAGCGATCGTCAGCTCTCGATCACGACGCGCCTGACCTTCTGATCCTCCAAGCCTGACCCATCGGGTCCGGGGGAGTGCCGTCCGCGGCGCTCCCCCCTTTTGCGTCAGCCGCCGCCGTAAGCGCGCCAGAAGAAAACGCACGTCACGGTCGCCGTCACCGCCAGCGTCCATGCCCGGATCGTACCGGGCGACAGCCGCACGCCCAGCTTCGCGCCCAGCCATCCGCCGACGATGCCGCCGACCAGCATCGGGATACAGGCGCTCCACGCCACCATGCCCGCCGCGATGAACACGAGCATCGCCGCACTGTTCGCGGTCGCCAGCATCAACGTGCGCGGTGCCGCCATCATCTTCGGACTGGCCCCGGCGAGCAGGCCATAGGTTGCGGTGACCATCATGCCGACGCCGCCCCCGAAATAGCCGCCATAGATGCCCAGCAACGCCTGTGCCACGACCAGCGTCCGCGCGCCGATCGCGACGCGGTGGTGCAGGGCCGTCGCCGCCTGTCGCCCGAACGCGATGGCGAGGAACGCGACCAGCAACAGCCACGGCACGATCACGTCGAACGTATCGCCTGGCGTGAGCACCAGCAGCGCGCTGCCCGCAAGACCCGCGACGAAGGTGATCGCGGTCAGCACCCGGATCGATACCCCGCCAAGCGGCCCCAGCCCGGCGCGAAACGCCCATGCGCTGGCGATCGCGCCGGGTTGCAACGCCACGTTCGACGTCGCGTTGGCGATCGATCCGGGCAGGCCGAGCGCGATCAGCGCGGGCATGGTGGCAAAGGTGCCGCCGCCCGCCAGCCCATTGAGGGCACCGCCGGCGATGCCGGCCGCGAACGCCAGCGCGAGGGAGAAAGGTTCAAGCATCCGCGCGCTAGACGCCGGGCATCGTCCCGATGCAAGTCGGAAGGCGTCCGGCGATACGACACCGCCGGGCGAATGCCGTTATCCTTCTATGCTGCGCGCCGCCGGTTCGAGCTGGTTGATCGCGGCATGGACGCGCGCCTCGATCTCCTCGCGCGGCAGACCGGGGGGAATGGGTTCGAGGAAGCGGATCGTGATCGTGCCCGAACGCGCCGCGCCCCTTCGCCGCATATACAGGCCGCTGTCCAGCGCGACCGGCACCACCGGCATCCCCAACGCCTTGTACAGCCCGGCAAATCCCGACCGCAGCGGCGGCGCTTCGCCCGGCGCGACGCGCGTGCCTTCGGGAAAGATCAGCACCGGGCGGTTTTCCTTCCGTGCCGCCGCCGCTTCCTTCAGCATCGATCGCAGCGCCTTGGACGAGGCATCGCGGTCCACTCCGATCGCGCCATAGGCGCGTGCGGCAAAGCCCCAGAACGGCATTTCGGCCAGTTCGCGCTTCATCACGATCAGTGGTCCGTGAATGCGCTGCGCCATTTCCAGCGTCTCGAACATCGCCTGATGCTTCACCGCGAACAGATAGGTGCCGGGCGGGCGCTCCCCCTCCACCCGGATGCGGATGCCGAGGATCCAGCGCACCAGAAACCGGTGCGTGCCGATCCACACATGCGCATGGGCATGCATCGCCGCGCGACCGAACGCCGCCGACAACGGCGCGGACAGCACGATCGGCACCGACAGCGTGTAGAAGATCGTGCGGAACAACAGCGTCCGTGCCCAGGCGATCACAAATCCACTCCCGCCCGGAGCACGACCGCGCGCACCAGATATTTGTTATACTCGCCGAACAACAGCCCGAAGCCCGGCGTTCCGGCGACGGGATCGCGGACGACGACCACCGAATTGCCCAGCGCGTTGCGCAATTCCATCGCCGCGCGCGCCATGTGCCAGTTGGCCGTGACCAGCCGCACCGACCGATACCGATGGCGGCGGACCCATTGCGCGGTTTCGTCGGCGTTGGAGCGGGTGTCCACCGCCTCATGCCCCAGATCGACGCAGCAGCGGAAGAGACGCCGGGGTGCGTTGTTCGCCACCGCCAGTTCGCCGGGACGGACATCGGGATCGACACCGGTAACGAGCATCCGTCGCGCCTCGCCGCGTTCGATCACCGCCAACCCGCGCTCGATCCGGCCGGGGCCGCCGGTCGGCACCACGACCGCGTCGGTGACGATGCGATCCTTCAGCGGCTGGGGCAGCGTGACCGCAAACAGCGCGAAGCCCAGTGCATAAAGCAGCGCCAGAACGGAAAATACCCGCCCGATCACAGCACGCCCGCCAGACGGCGCAATACCGACCACCGCGCCGCCAGCGCCGCCAGCAGCGCGAAGGCGAACGGCAGTCCGGCGATTGCCGCCCATTCGCCGATGCCGAGCCGCACGCCGTCGACCAGTTGCGAATCGAGCGTCGCGAGGCGCAGGCCGAGGAACAGTGCGACCAGCCCACCGGCGACCACGCCGATCAACCCGCCGTTCAGCGTGTCCCATGCGATCCGCCGTTGGAACAGGCGGGCGATCTGATGGTCGGTCGAACCCAGCATGTGCAGAATGTCGATGGTCCCGCGATGCGTATCAAGCCCCGCACGCGCCGCCAGCAGCACGACGGCGGCGGTCGCCCCAGTCATCAGCAGCACCAGCGCCAGCGCCGTCCACCCCAGCACGTCGATGAATCCGCGCACCGGGGCCAGCCACGTCGCGTGACGATCGACGCGGATATTGGGCGATACCGACTTCGCCAGCGCATCGACCCGCGCCACCGTCGGCCCGGTGCCGTCGCGCAGGTCGGCATCGATCATCGCGGGCATCGGCAGATCGGCGTCGAGGCCTGCCTCGCCCAGCCACGGTTCGAGCAGTTCGGCAAGGCGCTGCCGATCGACCTCCGCCGCCCGCACCACATCGGGGGAGGACCGGAGCGCGGTGAGCAGCCGGGCGGCCACCGCGTCGCGGGTCGCGCCATTCCCCTCGATCACCTGTACCGTCAGCCGTGCCGCCAGTTGCCGGTCGAGCGCGCGCCCCGCCGCCTGCGTCGACAGGCCGAGCGCGGCGGCGAGCGTGGTCAGGAAGATCATGATCGCCATGATCCACACCATCGTCCGTCGCCCCTGCCGGTCGTCGAGCAACCGCTGTGTCTTGCCGGTACGGGCCATCAGCGCGCGCCCTCCGGCGGGGGGTGGCGCAGTTCGCCGGTCGGGTCCGACAGTCGCCCGTGATCCAGCCGCATCAACCGCCCCTGCGGCACGCGGTGCAACAGGTGATAGTCGTGCGTCGCCATCACCACTGTCGTGCCAAGACGGTTGAGCGATTCGAACAATTGCAGCAACCGTTCGGCCATGTCGGGGTCGACGTTGCCGGTCGGTTCGTCCGCGACCAGCAATTCGGGACGGTTGATGACCGCCCGCGCGATCGCCACGCGCTGCTGCTCCCCCCCGGACAGGGTGGCGGGACGGGCGTCGGCACGGTCGGACAGGCCGACCCATGCCAGCATTTCCTCCACCGGTTCGGCGATCTCGGCTTCCGGCACGCCTGCGACGCGCAGCGGCAACGCGATATTGTCGCGGGCCGACAGGTGCGGGACCAGTCGGAAATCCTGAAACACCACGCCGATCCGCCGCCGGAACCCCGGCAACCGGCCGCGCGGCACCAGCACCATATCCTCCCCGAACAGGCGGACGACGCCCCGGCTGGGGCGCTGCGACAGATAGAGCAGCTTGAGGAGCGACGACTTGCCCGCGCCCGACGGGCCGACGAGAAAATGGAACGTGCCCGCGCCGAGGGTGAAGCTGAGGTCGCTCAGCGTCTCCGGGCTTTGGCCATAACGCAGGCCGACATTCTCGAACTGAACGATACTGGCCACGTGCGTCCCTGATCCCGCCGATTTTCGCCAATCGCACATGGGGGCGATTGTCTCAAGCGTGGTACGTCCGGCGCGCGCTGCAATCGCGCCTTGCCACGATACGGGTCCGCACCGTAGTTTCAGGCGGTTAACCATCGGCTGCAAACGGGGGCGGGGGACTCGATGATCCTCGAATGTACGCAATGCAACATGCGCTATCTGGTCGCCGACTCGGCGATCGGACCGGCGGGGCGCACGGTCCGGTGCGCCGAATGTCGCCATAGCTGGTTTCAGCCGCCACCGCTGCTCGACCTCGGCACCGCCGCCGCGATGACCCCGCCGCCGGAACGCGTCGCCGCCCCGGTCGAGCGGGTGCGTGAAGCCGCGCCGGTTGCCCAGCCGCCCGTCGCCCGGCCATCGGAGCGCGCGCCCGAGCGGGAGGCGCCGCGTGCCGAAGTCCGCTCGCGCACCGCGCCGCCGCCGCCCCCGGCACCGCCCGCCCAACCGGCACGTCGCTATATCGACCCGGAAGCCGACCGCGCCGAACGCATCGCGCGCGGAGAGATCGACCCGTTCGCCCACAAGGCCCCCTTCGCCCCCCGCCGCAATCCGGCGCGTCGTCGGACCGCGATCGCCGTCGCCGCCGGGGTGGCGATGCTCGCTGCGACCGGCGCGATCCTGTATTCGGGGACGCCGGGCATCGCGCAACAATTCGGGCTGGCGATCGGTCCCGCCGCCGAAACGCCGTTGACGCTGTCGATCGGCGCGCCCGAACGGCGGCTGTTGTCGAGCGGCAATGAATTGTTCGCGGTATCGGGCCGCATCCTGAACCCGACTGCCGCGCGCCACCAGATTCCCGACATCCGCGCGGTGCTGAAGGATGATGCGGGCAGGACGGTGCATAGCTGGACGATCCGGCCGCAGACCCGCGTCATCGGCCCCAATGCCAGCCTCGCGTTCAACAGCGCCGCGCTCGACGTACCCGCCGATTCGCGCAAGCTCGTGCTGAGTTTCGCGTCGGGCATGTAACCCGGCGCGGTTCCCACCGGGAGCGAATTGGACCAGAGCTGCGTTGCGGACGACCCATGATACCGCAGGCAGGAGACCGAGGATGACCCGAACCGCACGCGAATTGCGATCGACGGTGCACGATGACGGCACGCTGACCCTGACGCTGGACGATGTGACGCTGCCCGATCCGGCCGCCGACGAGATCGTCGTGCGGGTCGAGGGCGCACCGATCAATCCCAGCGATCTGGGCCTGTTGCTGGGTCCGGCGGATATCGCGTCGCTGCGCACGTCGCAGCGCGACGGGCGTCCGGTGCTGACCTTCGACATTCCCGAAGGGCGGCGTGGCGGCGTGCGGTCGCGGGTCGGTCAATCGCTGCCGGTCGGGAACGAGGGCGCGGGCACGGTGATCGCGGCGGGCGCCGATGCGCAGGACTGGATCGGACGCAAGGTCGGCATGGCGGGCGGCGCGATGTACGCCGACCTCCGCATCGTGCGCACGCGCGAAGCCATCCCGATCCCCGACGGTGCGAGTGCTGCGGACGGCGCGGCGATGACGGTCAACCCGCTGACCGCGCTGGGCTTCGTGGAAACCGCGCGGGCCGAGGGGCATGGTGCGATCGTCCACACCGCCGCCGCATCGACGCTGGGCCAGATGCTGCAACGCATCTGCCTTGCCGACGGCATTCCGCTGGTGAACATCGTCCGCTCACCCGAACAGGCCGAAATGCTGCGCGACATCGGCGCGACGCATGTCGTCGACAGCCGCGATCCGGACTTTTGCGCGCAACTGCTGGCGGCGGTGAAGGACACCGGCGCGACGATCGCGTTCGACGCGATCGGCGGCGGGACGCTGGGCAGCGACATCCTGCACGCGATGGAGCAGGCGGCGGTGTCGCGCATGTCCGAATACAGCCGCTATGGATCGGCGGAGTTCAAACAACTCTATATCTATGGCGCGCTCGACACGGCACCGACGACGCTCAACCGGCTGGCCTTCGGCTTTCGGTGGAGCGTGTCGGGATGGCTGCTGACGCCGTTCCTGCACCGGGCCGGGGCCGAGACGATCGGGCGGATGCGGCGGCGGGTGCAGGACGAACTGACGACGACGTTCGCCACCCGCTATAGCCGGACGATCGGACTGGCCGAGGCGCTCGATCCCGACATCGTACACGCGTACGAGTGCAAGGCGACCGGCGAGAAGTTCCTGATCGATCCGACGCGCGGGTAGGAGCTGTTTGAAACTCGCTCTTTCGCGAGCTTTCAAACGGCTTCCAGGGATGCCGGCCCCCCCGCCGGATCAATGGGCGGCGGAGGTATCCACCTTGCCGCCCGGTCGCGGGGCCAGCCAGATGATCGTCGCCGAGAAGAAGAAGATCACGGCGGCCAGTGCGAACAGGTGGTTGGTCGCCAGCGCATAGGCTTCCTGATCGACCAGCCGCTCGATCAGGCCGCGCGCCTGTTCGCCGGTCATGCCGTGGGCGGCGGCACCCGCCATCACCCGGTCGGGATCGTTCAGCATCCCGACCAGTTCCCCCCGGCTGACCTGCGCATCGTTCTGCCAGATGGTCGCGCCGATCGACGTGCCGACCGCCGCCGCCAGCGTACGCAGGAAACTCATCAGTCCCGCCGCCGACGCGGTTTCGGACGGCGGCACCGCGCCCAGCGCGATGATGGTCAGCGGGATGAAGAAGAACGGCATCCCCATGCCCTGCACCAGTTGGGGAAAAGCCAGCGTCCAGAAATCGGCTCCGCTGGTCCAGAACGTCCGCAGGATCGATGTCAGCCCCAGCCACGAAATCCCGAAACAGACGAGCAGCCGCGGGTCGACCCTGGTACTGAGCTTGGCCACCACCGGCGACATGATGACCGCCAGCACGCCGTTGAATGCGGTGACATAGCCCGCTTCGGTCGCGGTATAGCCCATCGCCGTCTGCAACCATTGCGGGATGATGACGACCGACGCGAAGAAGGTGCCGAAACTGAACGAGAGCGCCAGCACCGCGACGCTGAACCCCCGGTGCCGGAACACGCGCAGGTCGACGATCGGATTGCGCTCGGTCAATTCCCAGATCAGGAACACCACGAACCCGATCGCCGCCACCACCGCGCACCCGACGATGAAACTGGACCCCAGCCAGTCATGTTCGCGACCCAGGTCGAGCATGACCTGCAACGCCGCGATCCACAGCACCATCAGCATCAGCCCGATCCGGTCGATCGGCACGATTTCGCGCGGCGTCTCCGCACGGCGCAGCAGGACGAACACGCCGACGATGCACATCACCGCGATCGGCAGGTTGATGAAAAAGATCCACGGCCACGACCAGTTGTCGCTGATGACGCCGCCCAAAATCGGGCCGAGGATCGGCGCGGTCACGGTGGTCATCGCCCACACGCCCATCGCCGCCGCCTGTTTCTCCTTCGGGAAGATCTTGAGCAGCAACGTCTGCGTCAACGGCATCAGCGGGCCGCCGCAAAATCCCTGCCCGATGCGGAACGCCACCATCATGCCCAGCGTCGACGCCAGCCCGCACAGCGCGGAAAACAGCGCGAAGCCGATCATCGCCGCCATGAACACGCGGATCGTGCCGAACCGCCGCACCAGCCACCCGGTCAGCGGCACGCAGATCGCTTCCGCCACCGAATAGGAGGTGACGACCCACGTCCCCTGCGTCGGCGAGACGCCGAGGCCGCCCGAGATATGCGGGACCGACACGTTGGCGATGGTGGTGTCGAGCACCACCATGAAGTTCGTCATCGCCAGTACCAGCCCCGCCAGCACCAGCCGCGATCCGGTCAGGGTGGGGGTGCCGGAGGCGGAAGGACCGGACAAGGTGGCGGGACGGGCGGGGGCGGCGGAAGCCATGCGACGGTCCTCAGCGATCGGCCGAAATGTCGATTTCGGCATCGATCGACAGGCCGACCCGCAACGGATGCGCCCGCAGTTCCTTCGGGTCGAGCGCGATGCGGACCGGCAGGCGCTGCACGACCTTGATCCAGTTGCCGGTCGCGTTCTGCGCCGGGATCAGCGCGAACGCCGACCCGGTGCCGCCCGCCAGACCGACGACCCGGCCATGATAGACCACGTCGTCGCCATACAGGTCGGATACCAGCGTCGCGGGCTGTCCGATGCGGACCTTCTGCAACTGGCCTTCCTTGTAGTTCGCATCGACATAGAGTCGGTCGAGCGGAACGATCGCCATCGCGACCGCGCCGGGGGCGACGCGCTGCCCGATCTGGACGCTGCGCTGTGCCACCACGCCGTCGATCGGCGCGCGGATCACCGTGCGGTCGAGCGAGAGCCGTGCCTGCGCCAGCTTCGCCTGTGCGGCGAGCACTTCGGGGGCGGTCGCCCGCGTCGTACCCTGCGTCAGCGCGGTGTTGGCGGCGCGTTCGCGGATCGCCGAGGTGCGCGTGGCTTCCGCCTGTGTCACGCCCGCTTCCGCCAGCGCGACATTGGCGCGGGCTGTCGCCAGCGCGTTGGTCGCGGCGGTCAGTTCGTCGCCCGACACCGCGCCTTCGCCCGACAATGCCTGTCGCCGGCGATAATCGGTTTCGGCCCGGGCAAGGTTGCCGCGCGCCACCGCCAGTTGCGCCCGCGCGCTGCCGATATCGGCGCCGCGCGCGTCCGCCTGTGCCTGCAACGCCGCACCGGTCGCCGCCGTCTGGCCATAGCGGCGCTCGGCGGTGGCCAGATCGGCCTCCGCCTGTGCCACCGCGATCCGCGCATCGGCATCGTCCAGCCGCATCAGCACCTGTCCGCGCCGCACCGACTGCGTATCGCTGACGTTCAGCGCCACGATCTGTCCGGCGACCAGCGGCGTGACCTGCGCCACCTCGGCGGCGACATAGGCGTTGTCGGTCGACACCCGCTTCGACGCGATCACCCGGTCATACAGGAAATAGCCGAGCGCCAGCACCGCCACCACGACGGCGAAGATCAGCAACAGCCGCTTGCGACGGCCGGGATTGGCGTGATCCGGAGCCGGGGGGGTAGGGGCGGGGGTCGCCCGGTCGTCGGATGGCGTGTCCATCATCGTGTCCCGCTGGTTGAAATGGGTCGGTAGCCGCCGCCGAGCGCGCGGACGAGTTGTACGTCGATCGCGAACCGTCGCGCATCGAGTTCGGCAAGGGTCCGCCGCGCATCGAGCACCGCCTGTTCGGCGCTCAGCACGTTCAGGAACGTCGACAGCCCGCCGCGATAGCGAAGCTGGGCGATGCGATAGGCGCCCTCCGCGCCGCTCAGCGCCTCGCGCGCGTCGGCGACCTGTCCCGCCACCTGCCCCCGGCTGGTCGCGGCATCGGCAACCTCGCGCAGCGCGCCGATCAGGGTGCCGTCATATCCGGCTACCGCCTCGTCATAGTCGGCGCGCGCCTGACGATAGCGCCCTTCGATCCGGCCGCCGTTGAAGATCGGCAGCGTGATCGCCGGACCGACCGTTCCGATCGTCGATCCGCCCTTTACGAGCGAATCCAAGCCCAGCGATTGCAGCCCGATCAGGCCGGTGATGCTGATGTCGGGATAATAATCGGCGCGCGCGACCTTGATCCGGCTGGCCGCCGCCTCGGCACGGGCGCGGCGGGCGAGCAGGTCGGGTCGCCGCCCGACCAGCGCGATGCCCGCATCGGCGGGCAGGTCGGTCGGCAGCGCGGCGATCGCCGGTCGCGTGATCGTGCGCGCCCGGTCCGGCCCCGCCCCGACCAGCGCCGCGATGCGGTTGCCGGTCAGCGCGATCTGTTCGGCATTGGCGGCCAGCTCGGCGCGCGCGGCGGGCACCGCCGACTGTGCCTGCTTCAGTTCGCCCTGCGTTTCCAGCCCGTTGGCCAGCCGATCGGCCACCAGCCGCTGCGTCTGCGTCCGGATCGTCAGCGCACGCGTGAGCACGTCGCGCAGCGCATAGAGCCGGGCGAGGTCGGCATAGGCGGCGGCGATGTCGGTCGCCAGCGTCAGCGCCGCCTGTTCGCCGTCCAGCCGCGTGGCTTCGGCGGTCGAGGTCGCCGCGACCAGCGCAGCGCGATTGCGCCCGAACAGGTCGAGATCGAGACCCGCATTCAGCGCCACCCGCCCGGTATCGTTCCAGCCACGCGGGACGAAGGCGGGCGGGATGCCGTTATTGTAACTCTGTTTGTTCAGCCCGACCGAGCCTTCGCCATTGGCATAGGGCAGGCGCGCGGCCCCGGCCTGTTGCACGGCGGCGTCGGCGGCGCGAACGCGCGCGGCGGCGATGGCGATGTCGGGCGATCCGGCCAGCGCCTCGGCGATCAGCGCGTCGAGTTGCGGGTCGCCATAGCCGCGCCACCACGCCGCATCGGGCCAGCGCGCATCGGTCGACCCGGCCAAGGTCGCGCTCGACGCGAAACGATCGGCACGCGCGATTTCAGGCCGCACGCCCAGATCGGGCGCGGCGCATCCGGCCAGCGTCAGCGCGATCGCCGCGCCGCTATAAAATCGAAAGGACAGCATCGTTCACCGTACTCCCCGGTACGCCGCGCCTCTGCGCCCCCTGCCTTGGGTTGTCAAAGGAAATATGTACTCTATGGTACGGACATGTCCGAGACCGTTTCCCGTCGTGAAGAAAACCGTGCCGCCCGTCATGCGACGATCATCGCCGTCGCCCGTGCCAGCTTTCTGGACCACGGATATGCCGCTACGTCGATGTCGACGATCGCCGCGGCACTGGGCGGCTCCAAGGGAACCTTATGGGCGTATTTCCCGTCGAAGGAGGCGCTGTTCGCCGCCGTGCTGGACGACGTGACCGCCGCGTTCCGCACCGAACTGGCCGATGCGCTCCGGCCCGGTCGCGACACCCGTACGACGCTGGTCGATTTCGCGCGGCGCTTTTCGATGAAGGTGCTCAACCCGGATGCGGTGCGGTTGCACCGGCTGGTGGTGGGCGAAGGCGGGCGGTTTCCGGAAATCGGCCGTCAATTCTACGACCGTGGCCCGGCACACGTGATGGCGCAACTGTCGACCTATATCGCCGGGGCGATGGCGACCGGCGACCTGCGCCCTGCCGATCCGGTGCGGGCGGCGCAACATCTGGTCCAACTGGTCCAGACGCACCAGAATCTGCGGCTGTGGGGCGTGGCTTCCCTGCCCGACGGCCCGGCGATCGATACCCATGCGGCGGAAGTGGTCGACCTGTTTCGTCGCGCCTATGCGCCGGATCCCGTTCCGGAGGGATGAGGCCACGTTGCCATCCGATCCCGAACACCGCATGATCCCGGTGAAGCGTTGGTGAAGGGAATGGCGATGCGTCGGAACTGGTTGGCATGGTCGGCGCTGGCATTGCCCGCGACACTGGGCGCGCAGACGTTGCCGCCCCCCGCCGCCGCGCCCGCTGCGGGTAGTGCGCAAGGGGAGGTGGCGGTCACCATCTATACCAACGACGTCGCGCTGGTGCAGGATGTGCGCCCGCTCACCCTGCCCGACGGGCGCGTGCGACAGGGGTTTCCCGATGTCAGCGCCGCGATCCGGCCCGAAACCGTGTCGCTGGCGGTCGCCGACGCCGCGATCGTCGAACAGAATTTCGATTACGACCTGCTCAGCCCGTCCAGCCTGATGGAAAAGGCGGTGGGAGAGACGATTACGCTGGTCCGGACCAACCCCGCGACGGGTGCGGAAACGCGCGAGCGGGCGCGGGTACTGGCGGTCAATGGCGGCGTGGTGCTGGAGATCAACGGCCATGTCGAGGTGCTGCGCGACGACGGCCTGCCGGTGCGCGCGGTGTTCGACCGCGTGCCCGAATCGTTGCGCGCCCGCCCCACGCTGTCGGTCACGCTGGCAAGCAGCCGCGCGGGGACGCGCCCCGCGACGCTCAGCTATCTGACGCGCGGGCTGGGATGGAGCGCCGATTATGTCGCGCTGTTCGACGATGCGGCGGGCAAGATCGACGTGCAGGGATGGGTAACGCTGCGCAACACCAGCGGCACGACCTTCGCCGATGCCAAAACAATACTGGTCGCGGGTAGTGCCGGCGGCAGCGACGATGACGACGACGATGATTTCCGTCGTCAGGTCGACCTGCAACCCGGCACCGAAACCGCATCGCGCGAGCAACTGGGCGATTATTACCTCTATCCGTTGCGCGAACGCACGACGATCGCCGACAAGCAGACCAAACAGGTCAGCTTCCTCGATGCCAAGGGCGTCGCCGCCAGTTCGGGTTATCGGTTCGAGAATGGCTGGCTCGGCAATTCGGACCAGCCGCGTTCGGCGCAATCGATCCTGCGCTTCGCCAATTCGGGCGCGGCCGGGCTGGGCGACGCGCTGCCCGCCGGGACGGTCCGCGTCTATGTCCGCGATGTGCGGGGCCAGCCGCAATTCACCGGCGAGAACCGCATCGGCCATACGCCGCAAGGATCGGCGATCGCGCTGCCGACCGGCGATGCGTTCGACGTGAAGGTCCAGCCGACGATGGTCGCGCGCACCCGCATGGGCAATGGCCGGTGGCGCACCGACATGCGCTATCGCCTCACCAACGCGCGGTCGCGGGCGGTCACGGTCGAACTGATCCAGTCCGGGCTGGACTGGGCCGATACCCGCGTGGTGGCCCAGAGCCGCCCCGGCGAACGGCGCGGCGCACGGGCGAACGTATGGCAGGTGGCGGTGCCGCCCAATGGAGCGGCGGAGATCACCGCCAGTTTCGACACGCGCTATTGATGCGCCGCTTGCCGATCCTGCCGCTGCTCCTGATCGCGGCATCGCCCGCCGCCGGACAGGGGCGGGTCGTGACCTCCGGCGCGCCCGACGACGTAGCACTGACCGTGTACCGCGCGCCCGATGGTGGCGGTCGCCTGTCGCTCGACTGGCTGCAAGGGTTCGCGCTGGTGACGGAAACGCGGCGGGTCCGCCTGCCGCGCGGCCCCGCGACGCTGCGGTTCGAGGGGGTGGCCGAAGGCATCGTGCCGGTCAGCGCGGTGATCGACGGCCTGCCCGGCGGCGTGGTGGAGAAGAACCGCGACGCCCGGCTCTTGTCGCCCGCGTCGCTGGTCGACGGGTCGCTCGGCAACCGAGTCACGCTGACCCGCACCGATCGCGCTACCGGGCGCGTGGTGCGACAGGACGCGACGATCGTTGCCGGGCCGCGACCGGGTGTGGTGGTGCGGACCGCGACGGGAATCGAGACGCTGCGCTGTAGCGGCCTGTCCGAACGGATCGAGTATCCGGCGGTGCCGCCCGGCCTGTCGGCCAAGCCGGTGCTGAGCGTCGCCACCGTCAGCCCGGTGGCGCGGACGGTGACGGTGCGGTTGAGTTACCTCGCGTCGGGGTTCGATTGGCGCGCCAGCTATGTCGCGGCGATGGCGGCGGACGGGCGCACCCTCGACCTGTCGGCGTGGCTGACACTGGCGAACGGCAACGGGCAGCGCTTCGCCGATGCCAACGTCGGGGCGGTCGCGGGACGGCTGAACCGGGTGGCCACGCGGATGATGCCGCGCGACGCTGGCGCGTTGCGGCTGCAATGCTACCCGCTCGGCACGACGACGTCCGATCTGCGCGAGCTGGAAGCGTCCCCGGCCGAAGAGATCGTCGTGACGGGAATGCGCAGGATGCGGATGGAACTTGCGCCTCCGCCACCGCCCGCCCTGCCGGCACCGGTGGTCACACCTCCGCCCGAGGATCTGGGCGACCTGAAGCTATACCGCATCCCCGAACGGGTCGCGGTCGATCCGCGCGCGCAGAAACAGGTCGCGCTGCTGGCGCGGGCGGGGGTGCCGTTCGACCGGCGTCATCGCCGGTGGATCGCGGCGGGTGAGACGGTCGAATCGTCGCCGGTGCCGGTGGTGCTGGTCCTGCGCAACCGCCGCGACGCGGGGCTGGGACTCGCATTGCCCTCCGGAACCACCGCGCTCTATGCCACTGCATCCGGCGGCACGCGGCTGTTGTTGGGTGAGGGCGAACTGACCGACCGGGCGGAGGGGGAGACGTTCCGCATCGCGGCGGGTATCAGCGCCGGGGTACGGATCGAACAGCGCCGCGAAGACAAGGGGCAGGCGGTGCTGACCGTCCGCAACACCACCCGCGCGCCGGTGACGCTGGAGGTGCCGATCGGCGCGGCGGGGCAGAAGATCGATGCACAGGGCGCGGCGTTGCCCCGCATCGACGGCATCGCCACATGGTCGCCGACGATCGCGCCGGGGGCGAGTGCGGAGTTGCGATATGGGTATTAGGCGATGATAACGTGACTCGGAACCGTTCGTGCTGAGTAAGGGCTGAGCCCTTCGACTGGCTGGCAAGCCAGCCGCTCAGGACAGGCTTCGGCGCGATGCGCCGAAGTCGAAGACCTGTACGAAGCATCGCTTGGCAGTCCTTCGATACGCCATTTCGACAGGCTCAATGGCTACTCAGGACGAGCGGTCGGGGAACGACCAGACCGTACGCGAATCGGTCAGCGCACGCGCTCCTCCGATGCCCGCCACACCGGCAACGTCAGGCAAAACACCGCGCCGCGTTCCGAATCGATCCGGTCGATCGTGCCGCCATGCGCCAGCAACAGCGACCGCGTGATCGGCAGGCCGAGGCCGGTGCCGCCGCTCCCCCGGCGGCTGGTGAAGAACGGCTCGAACACCCGGTCGCGGTCGCCGGGCGGGATGCCGGGACCGTTATCGGCGACCGTCAGCACGACATGGCCATCGTCCCGCCGCGCGGTGATATGCGCGGTCGTCGCGCCCGCCTGTCGGCTGTTGTCGAGCAGCCCGGTCAACGCCGCCTCCAGCATCGCGGGCGGGGCGGCGGCGGCGGGGATCGTCGCGGCGGCATCGATCCGCACGGCGAACCGGTCGCCCTGCCACGCATCGGCCAGCCGTCGCAGCACGTCGGCGATGTCGGTGCGCTCGTCGCCCGCCGCCTGCGTCATGTCGGCGCGGGCAAGGTCGAGCAACCGGCTGACCAACAGCGTCAGCCGCGCTGCGTCCGCCGCCATGTTGCGAAGGAAGCGTTCGCGGTCGGCGGGGGCCATGTCGGGATGGTCCTGCAACAATTCGACCGCGCCGCCGATCGCGGCCAGCGGCGTCTTGAACTCGTGGCTGACCGCATGGGCGAAATCGCGCAGATAGCGGGATCGGTGGCCGATGGCGTCGGCCATCGCCGCAAAGTCGCGGTACAGCGCCTGAATCTCGATCGCGGCGGTGGTCGGCGGGTCGGGCACCTCGCCGCGCCCTTCCGCCACCGCGCGGGTCGCTTCGCCCAGCGCCTCGACCGGGCGGACGATGCCGCGCGACAACAGTCCCGACAACAGGACCAAGGCGACAAAGATCGCGACCACACCGACCGCGATCTTGCCGCGATCCTCGAACATGCCGACGAACAGCGCGCGTGGCGGCCGTGCCAGCAACAGCACTCCCACTACCCGGTCGCCCGCCATCACCGGCCGGGCATGGTGGATGCCGAGGTCGGCGGCACGGCTGATCCATTCCAGCGCATGGGCGGGGCGATAGGCGTCGTTGCGGCGAAGCACGGTCGCGGGCCGCCCCGCCATCGCCGACCGCACTTCGGGCAGGTTGGCCAGCGATGCGCCTGCGTGCCGCCCGGTCAGGATGCGTCCGTGCGAATCGAGCAGCAATACCGACGCCAGCGTCGTCCGCACCGTCTGTCCGATCACCGGGGCAACGCGCCGTGCCCATGCCGCATCCACCGGATCGGTCGCCCCCGCGATCCTGCGCGCGGCGGGCCGGTCGGGCAGGACGGTGGCGAAGCGCAGGTCGAGGCCCGGCGGTTCGGGGGCCAGCGCCACGCCCCGCGCGAACGGCAGTGCGTCCGGGCGGTCGGCAGCGGCGGCGGCGGCGAGCGCCGCGCCCTGTGCGACCAGCTCCGCCTCGGTCTGGCGGACCAGCGCATTCTCGTACACCCGCAGGAACAGCGCGCCGACACCGGGCAGGGCGGCGACGAACACGAACGTCAGCAACAGGATGGTCCGCAGGCGAAGGTGCGGCCAGTGTCGCCGCACCACCCGCTTGAACGGCTCGATCACGCCGATCCGCAGGGGCCGAGGCGATAGCCGATGCCCGGTCGCGTCTCGATCACGTCCTCCGCACCGACGCGGGCGAATTTCGCGCGCAGATTGCGGACATGGCTGTCGATCGTGCGGTCGGTCACGGCAAAGCCGGGGCCGTGCAGCCGGTCGATGATCGCGTCGCGGCTGAACACCTTGGCGGGCATCGTCGCCAGCGTGCGCAGGATGCCGAACTCGGTCGCGGTCAGCGGCACCGCCGCCCCGGCCCAATTCGCGACCCAGCCATCGGGATCGAGCGTCAGCCGCCCGTGCGACAGCGCCATCGCGGCTTCCGCCACCGCCGGGGGACGACCGGCGGTGCGGCGCAGGATCGCCATGACCCGCGCCACGACCTCACGCGGGGAAAACGGCTTGGTGACGTAATCGTCGGCCCCCAGTTCGATGCCCAGCACCCGGTCGATCTCGTCGTCGCGGCTCGACAGGAACAGAATCGGTACGTCGCCGCTCGCGCGCAACCGGCGACAGGTTTCGATCCCGTCCATGCGCGGCATGTTGATATCGAGGATGACGAGATCGGGCGCATGGTCGGCGACCGCGACCAGCGCCGCCTCGCCATCCTCCACCTCGATCGCGTCCAGCCCGGCCTTGCCCAGCGCGAAGGCCAGCAACTGGCGGATATGCGGATCGTCGTCGGCGATCAGGATGGTGCGCGGCATGGGACACTGGATCATCGCTCCATTCCCCCCGGTCAAGGCCGCATGTCCGACGGGGTGCCGAACACCGTGCCGTCGCATCGCCGCCACGATCCGCGCGGCAGCGGCGTCGGCATCGCCCGGTCGGGGCCGAGCTGCGCGGTCGCCGCGGCAAGGCGGCGGGCACCGCGCGGCGTCCACGTTGCTGCGTCCGCCTGTCGCGCCTGCAACCCGGTCAGCACCGATTCGCGCACCGACACGACCTTCTCGCGCGTCGTCGGCGTCAGCCGCCGGCGTTCCAGTTCGACCAGCGGCAACAGCGCGCTGTCGCCCATCCAGTCGAGATAGCACAGGTCGATCTGCTCCGGCGTCGCCGACCGCACGTTCCACGTCGCGACGACCGCGCCGAGATCGACCACCGTACACGGCACCAGCACCGCCAGCGCGACCAGCGCGTTGATGTTCACCAGCCACCGTGCGCTGCGTCCGCGCAGGATACGCCACAGGATCGACGCCAGCCCGAATGCGACCACCGCCATCCATGCCAGCGCGGCGATGCGCCACGTCGTCAGCATCGATCCTTCGATATAATCGACCGTCCGCAGCGCGCTCGACGCGACCAGCACGAGGTTCTGCACGACCCATAACGTCACCAGCCGCCGCGCCAGCGGATGGTCGGCGCTCGCCCCGCCCGGCCGCAGCATCGCCAGCGACAACAGCCCGGCAAGCAACGTGGTGACGATCAGCGGATAGGCGCCCTGATGCACATAATCGGTCTGCGACGTACCGGCGGGCAGCGCGGCCCCGCTCCACAGGAACGTGATGTCGAGCAGGTTCTGGATCGCGAAGATCGCGTTGAACAGCGCCAGTGCGATCAGCACCGACGGCAGCGAGGTGCCGGGCAGCCGGGGTTCGGGGTCGGGGATCGTCGCCGCCAGCCGGATCGTCGCGGGGTGCGGACGCAGCGCGGGCCAGATGCAGATCGCAAGGAGCGTCCACAGCACAACCTGCCAGAACGAGGGGAGGCTGATCGCCGCCAGCGCCTGCGCGATCAGTGGATTGGCGTTGGCGAACAGGATCACGAACACCCCGCCGCCGATCAGCGGCAGCGCCAGCGTCGCGGCGATGGTGCGCGCGGTCCAGCGCATTTCCGCCCGCCGCCGCCGGGTCAGCCGGAACAGGTCGCGGCCGGGCGTCGCGACCCCGCTGAGCGCGTGAATCCCCAGCCGCCAGCCCCAATGCCACGCATCGTCGAACCGCCCGGTGCGCGGCAACAGCGCCGCCATCGACACCGCGCCCCAGAACAACACCCACGCCAGCGGCCCCGGATCGTCGAACAGCGCGGCGGCGAACAGCAACGCCGCGCCGAGCGCGACCTTCGCCGGTCCGCTGCGCCGCACGTCCCGCCGCGCGACCAGCAGCCCGATCGCGGCGGCGGCGGCGAACAGGCCGATCCGCGCACCGTCGAACCCGCCGACGAACAGCCGGTCGAACAGGATGACGAGCACGACGAGAACCGCGCCCTTCCACAAGAATCCGAACCGCATCCCGCTTCCTCCGCAAAAGGTGAGCGGAGGGAATGGACGCGCGCGGTCCACCGGCGATGCGCGCGACGTGCGCGATCGGACAATCTGTGGTGCAGGAACGGTGCAGACCGGGCGTCGCCGCGCCCGATCGGGGGAACGCCGCGCCGGTTATCCCAGCGCGGCCATCTTCTCCGCCGCGATCCGGTCGAGTTCGGCGCGGCTCTTCTTTTCGCTGGCGGTCTTCAACTGGCCGCACGCCGCGTCGATGTCGCGCCCGCGCGGGCGACGCACCGGCGCGGAAATGCCGCCCTCGAACACGATATCGCTGAACGCGCGGATGCGGTCGGGGGTCGAACATTCATATCCCGCGCCCGGCCACGGGTTGAACGGGATCAGGTTCACCTTTGCCGGCAACTGATATTTACGCAACAGCCGCACCAGTTCGTGCGCGTCGGCGTCGCTGTCGTTCTTGTCCTTCAGCATCACATATTCGAACGTGATCCGCCGGGCGTTGTTGGCACCGGGATAGTCGGCGCACGCCTGCAACAATTCCTCGATGCCGTATTTGCGGTTGAGCGGCACGATCTCGTCGCGCACTTCCTTGGTCACGGCATGGAGCGATACCGCGAGGTTCACGCCGATCTCCGCCCCGGCGCGCGCCATCATCGGCACCACGCCCGACGTGCTGAGCGTGATCCGCCGCTTGCTGAGTGCCAGCCCGTCGCCGTCCATCACCACCGCCAGCGCGTCGCGCACCGCGTCGAAATTATACAGCGGCTCGCCCATGCCCATCATCACGATGTTGGTCAGCATCCGCCCTTCGGGTGTCGAGGGCCATTCGCCAAGGCCATCGCGCGCCAGCATCACCTGTCCGACGATCTCGCCCGCCGTCAGGTTGCGGACCAGCCGCATCGTGCCGGTGTGACAGAAGGTGCAGTTGAGCGTGCACCCGACCTGGCTCGACACGCACAGCGTGCCGCGATCCGCGTCCGGGATGAACACCATCTCGTAATCCTGCCCGTCGGGCGAGGTCAGCAGCCATTTGCGCGTACCGTCGGACGATACCTGCGCTTCCTTGACCGCCGGGCGCGCGATGACGAAGCGTTCGGCCAGCCACGGATGCTGCGCCTTGGCGATGTCGGTCATCACCGAAAATTCGGTCGCGCCGCGATTATAGATCCAGTGCCACAATTGCTTGGCGCGCATCTTGGCCTGACGCGGCTCCAGCCCCGCCGTCTCCAGCGCCTCGCGGATCGCGGTCTTCGACAGGCCGACCAGATCGATCCGACCATCGGGGCGCGGGGCCAGCCCGCGCGGCACGGGCACGGGGTCGACATGGCCGGGGATCGGCATGGGGGGAGACGATACTGTCAGCATGGGCGACATATAGCCGATATCGCCGGGGTTTTCCACTATGCCGCTACACGCACGCCAGCGCCGCCGCGTCGATCGCGGTCGCCGCTCCGCGCAGGGCATAGACGTCGGCAAAGCCGTTGCCCGCCGCGTCGGCGGTTTCGACGCTCATCGACCGGCCGCCGCGCATCGCGGCGACGATCGCGCGGTCGGCCTGTGCGTCGGTCGCCCATGCGTCGGTCGCGCCTGCCGTCAGCTCGAACCGGCGCTCGCCGATCGCCAGTACCACGCGCGCGCGGTCGGCGCGCGGGCGGCTGAGGCGAATATGGATCTGGTTGCGTACCCGCGCGCCGGGCCAGTTCGACACGCTGGCGAACGGCGCGCCCCGCTTGCGTCCGACCGGGCGGGAAATGGCGTAGCAGCGGCGTGGCCCGTCGTCGCGAAACGCGCCCCAGCGGTCGTGGATGCCGATCGCCTGCGGTGCCGCGAGCGTCAGCAGCAGCGCGATCATGCCGGGGCCGCGACCGATGCCCGGCCCGACCCGGTATGGACCACCGTCTCGCGCCCGCCCTCGATCCGCACGATCGACCCTTGCGGCAGGTCGGGCGCGACCGGCGCGTCGAATTGCGGCAGCACGTCCGCGCCGGTCAGCACGCCGCGCAGCACCCGGCTGGACATGCCGTGCATGATGACCAGCCGGTCGCCCGGATCGTCGGCGGTATCGGCGGCCCAACCCGCGACGCGCGTGGCGATCGCGTCATACCATTCGCCGCCGCCCGGCGCGGGGCGGCGATACAGTCGCGCCTCGACATCGAGGAAGTCGGCGTCCGCGCCGGTGAGTTCGTGATAATAGCGCCCCGACCAGTCGCCCATACCGATCTCGACCAGCCGGTCGTCGCGCCGGGCGCCATGCCAGTCGAGTTCGAGATGCTCGGCGATGATCGCCAGCGTCTGCAGCGCGCGCCCCGCGCTCGACGCCCAGAGGGTGATCGCGGGCTTCACCCCCAGCAGGTCGCGCAGGGCCGCGCCCATCGCGTCGGCCTGTGCAAATCCGGCGCGGGTCAGCGGGGTGTGGACGTGATCGCCCTGCATCCGCTGGGCGATATTATAGACGGTCTCGCCGTGCCGGGCGATGTAGTCGCGCCCTTTGCGTGGGTGGGGTGCTTTGGTCGTCATCGTCCTGCTTTCAAGCCCGTGTTGCGCGATTGCAACGGATTTCGCTGTTTAGGTGAGGTTCATGCAACGCCCGCCCGAAACGTCCATTGAACGCCTGCGCCCGCCGGTTCGATGCGGGCTCGTTTACGGAGTAACAATATGCGTACCCTCCTCATCGGTCTCGCCGTCGCCGGCACCGCCCTTGCCACCCCCGCCTTCGCACAGGACGCCAATCCGGCCTTCACCGGGTTCCGCATCGGCGCGCTGGGCGGCTATGACGGCATCCGTCCGGGCAGCAGCGAGGATTCGGACCTCGACGGCGACGATCAGACGGTGAACGGCTTCCTGTATGGCGTCGACGCCGGATATGATTTCGCGCTGGGCGGCGCACTGGTCGGGGCCGAGCTGGAATATACCGATTCGACCGGCAAGGTGGAGACGAGCCGCACCGATCCGAACTTCTTCGGCTTCGGTCGCGTATCGACCGGCCGCGACCTGTATGTCGGCGCACGCGCCGGTATCCTCGCGACCCCGTCGACGCTGGTCTATGCCAAGGGCGGCTACACCAACGCCCGTCTGAACGTGCTGGCCAGTGACGGCACCACCGACCAGCGCGAGAATTTCGAGCTCGACGGATACCGCATCGGCGCGGGCGTGGAGCAGGCGATCGGCACCCGTGCCTATGCCAAGCTGGAATATCGCTATTCCAACTATTCCAACGCCGATTTCGAGTTCCGCGACGGCAGCACGACGTCGAACTTCGACATCGACACCGACCGGCATCAGGTGGTGGCGGGCGTCGGCATCCGCTTCTGATCCGACCATCCGGCGGGGCGTTTCGGCGCCCCGCCCATGATCGTACGCAAGAAGGGTCGGAGCAGTTTGCGCCGGCCCTTCTTTGCGCTAGGGAAGCCGTTCGATATGGTGAAAACGCCGGCATGATTCCTGCCGGCCAGGTGCGAGCGCATCCGCGCGGGGGATTATAATGAAGGCGACGATCGAACGCGCAACCCTGTTGAAGGGCCTCAGCCACGTCCAGTCGGTGGTCGAGCGGCGCAATACGATCCCGATCCTGTCGAACGTGCTGATCGAAGCGACCGAATCGTCGATCCGGCTGATGGCCACCGACCTCGACCTTCAGATCGACGAGACGGTGGCGGCGGCGGTGGACCAGCCGGGGGCGATCACCGTGTCGGCGCACACGCTGTTCGACATCGCACGCAAGCTGCCCGAAGGGTCGCAGGTGCAATTGGCTGCGGCCGAGGGACGCCTGACCGTCGTCGCCGGGCGCGCGCGCTTCAACCTCGCCACGCTGCCGCGCGACGATTTCCCGGTGATCGCGGAAGGGGAGTTGCCGACGCAGTTCGAACTGCCCGCCGCGACGCTCAAGCAGATCATCGACAAGACCCGCTTCGCGATCTCGACCGAGGAAACGCGCTATTATCTCAACGGCATCTTCCTGCATGTCGCCGACGATAACGGCCAGCCGGTGTTGAAGGCGGCGGCGACCGACGGCCACCGTCTCGCGCGGATGACCGTCGCCCGTCCCGACGGCGCGGAAAAGATGCCCGACGTGATCGTGCCGCGCAAATGCGTCGCCGAGCTGCGCAAGTTGCTCGACGAGGTCGACGGTTCGGTCGGCGTATCGCTGTCGGGCAGCAAGATCCGCTTCGATCTGGGACAGGCGATCCTGACCAGCAAGCTGATCGACGGCACCTTCCCCGATTATTCGCGCGTCATCCCGACCGCGAACGACAAGATCCTCAAGATCGATCCGCGCAGCTTCATGGCCGGTGTCGATCGCGTGTCGACCATCGCCACCGAAAAGACCCGTGCGGTCAAGATGGCGCTGGATCGCGACAAGATCACCCTGTCGGTCACGTCGCCCGAAAACGGCGCGGCGGCAGAGGAAGTCCCCGGCGATTACGCCGCGACCGCGTTCGAGATCGGGTTCAACAGCCGCTATCTGCTCGACATTCTGGGGCAGATCGACAGCGACCTGTGCGAGGTGCATCTGGCCGACGCCGCCGCACCGACGCTGATCCGCGAGAACGACAAGTCGCCCGCGCTCTATGTGTTGATGCCGATGCGGGTGTGATCCCCGTACGCGTCAGGACGACCGTTTCAGGCCCGGACGCTGCGGCGTTCCGGGCCTTTTTCGTTGGGGTGCCGGGATAGCGTCTCGAGCGCGCAACCGTTCGTGTCGAGCGAAGTCGAGACACCCTCGCTTGCGGCCGTACCTCGACTTCGCTCGGCCCGAACGGGAGAATGTCCGCGCAATCGTTTCTGTCCGCCCCACCTTCTCGCCAACCTGAACGGTTGCGACAAGCTTGCGACAAATCGGCACAGTTTTCCGCCATTTGCGACAAAGTTTCGGGACACCGAACGCCCATTACTGTGTTCGACCGATGGTCTGAACATGGAGATGTCCGATGAAGAAATTCGCAATGCTGCTCGTTGGTCTGGGTGTCGCCACCGCCGCGCTGCCCGCCGCCGCTGCCCCGTGGCAGAATATCAACCAGCGTCAGGCGCAGATCGAACGCCGGATCGATCAGGGAATCCGCAACGGTGCGATCAGCCGGCGTGAGGCGGTCAATCTGCGCGGCGAGTTCCGCCAGATCAGCCAGCTCGAACAGCGCTATCGCCGGTCGAACGGTCTGTCGATGGCCGAGCGCCGCGACCTCGACCGCCGCTTCGACTTGCTGGCGCGCAAGGTCCGCATCGACCGCAACGATCGTAACAACCGGCCCGGCTATCGCCGCTGACCGGACGGCACGGGCCGGGCATTCTGCCCGGCCCGGTTCGTTTCCCTCTTACTTCGCGCCCAGATCGGCCCGGTCGAGATCGACCGAAGCCGCCGGTACGACGACCAGCCCCGGATAGGCCGCGCGCAATGGGCCGAGGAACTGTTTCGCGTCGCCGACCACGACGATGCTCGCCGCCGCCGGGTCCATCGATCGCGCTGCCGCCGTGCGCACCGCCGCCGGGTCGACCGCCTCGATCGACGGCAGGAACGTCGCGATCCGCGCCAGCGGCACGCCATCGGCGACATAGGTCGCGATGGTGCCCGCGATCCCGCTGGTCCGTTCGATCGTCCGTCCGAAATTGCCCGCCAGCACCGCCTTGCGCGTCGTCAGTTCGGCGGCGGGCGCCGGTTCGGTGCCGAGCCGCCGCATTTCGTCGGCGATGATCTTCACCACGTCGGGGGCGGAGGGGTTCTTGGTCTGGGTCGATGCGCTGACCGCGCCGCCCTCGCGCCGGGCATCCAGTTCGGAACGCGCGCCATAGGCCAGCCCGCGTTTGATGCGGATTTCCTGATTCAACCGCGACGAGAATCCGACGCCCAGCGTCGCATTGGCGACGGCGGCGGGGAAATAATCGCGGTCGCCGCGCGCGATGCCGGGCCGCGCCACGACCACGCCCGCCTGTCCGGCGTCCGGCATGTCGACGACGATCACGCGCGGCGCGGGCGCTGCGGCGGCGGGGCGGGGCGTCGTGGCGGCGGCGGCACCGGCCGGTTTGGCCCAGTCGCCGAACAACCGCGTCGCCAGCGCCATGCCGTCGTCGGTGCCGATATCGCCGACCAGTACCAGCGTCGCGCCATCGGGACGCCAGCTATTGCGATAGGCGGTAAGCACGTCGCCGCGGGTGACGGCGCGCAGGCTGCTCGGCGTGCCGCTGGCGGGATGGCCATAGCCCGAGGTGCCGAACACCGCACGGTCGGCGACGAGGCTCGACAACTGCCCCGGATCGGTCAGCGCCACGCTCACGCCGTCGATGGTGCGGGTGCGCAGACGGTCGATTTCTTCCTGTGCGAATGCCGGGTTGCGCGCGACATCGGCGAGAATGCCGAGCGCCGGGGCGACCTGTGCCGATCCGACCGTCAGCGATACCGTCTGCGAATCCCAGCCCGCCCCGCTGCCGATGCTGCCGCCCAGCGATTCGACCGCGCGGGCGATCTCGGTCGCGGATCGGGTGGTGGTGCCCTGTGTCAGCAGCCCGGCGGCGAGTTCTCCCACCCCGGCGCGGCCATCGGGATCGGCCGCCGCGCCACCGGCGGCGACCAGCATCGCGGTGACGACCGGCAGGCCGCGTTTCTCGACCATCACCACCCGCAACCCGTTGGGCAGGCGGCGTTCCACCGGCACGGGCAGCGCGACCTGTACCGGTGCGGCGGGGGCGGGCGGCTGGATGCGCTGTGCGTCGGGTGCCGGGGTATGGATCGCGATTCCGGCGGGTACGGCCAGCGGCGCGACGACCACGCCGGGATCGATGGCGATCGTATCGCCGCTCGCCCCGGCGGGCTTCATGCTGTCGGGAAGGTAGCGGAGCGCTGCCGAGCGATTGTCGCTCAGCCATGTCCGCGCGACGCGCTGCACGTCGGCGGCGGTGACGCGGGCGATCGCCGCCAGCGACTTGTCGGCGGCGGCGGGATCGCGCTCGACGATCACGCCCTCGGCCAGTGCCGATGCCTTGCCCTCCGCCGTTTCGCGCGACAGCAGCGCGGCGGTGGTGATCTCGTTCTTCGCCTCGGCCAGTTCGGCGGCCGATGGCGGAGTGGCGGCCAGCGCCGCGACCTCCCGCCGCAACGCCGCTTCGCCGTCCTCGACCTTCTTGCCGCCTGCGAGGATCGCGTACAGCGCCAGCGTCCCCGGCCCCTGCTTCTCTTCGGCGAACACGCCGACGTCCTGCGCGATCTGGTCGCGATAGACGAGCGACTGGTGCAGGCGCGAATTGTCGCCGCCCGACAGGATGCCGGTCAGCACCGCCAGTGCCGCCTGATCCGGGTGGCTGGCGGGGGGCAGCGGATAGCTGATGAGAATGGCGGGCAGCGGGGTGTTCGGCTCGTACACCGTGCGCACGACCGGCGCGGTGCGCACCGGTTCGGTGACGGTTACGCGCGGGATCGGGCGTGACGGCTTGGCGATCGGCGCGAAATACTGATCGACCCAGCGGTCGAGTTGCGCGGGATCGTAATTGCCCGCCACCACCAGCACGGCATTGTCGGGCCGGTAATAGGTCGCGTGGAACGCACGGATATCGTCGATCGTCGCCGCGTCCAGATCGGCGATCGAACCGATGCCGGGCCGGGCATAGGGATGGCGGCTGTACGACAGCATCGGGTAATACAGCCCGAACAGCTTGCCATAGGGTTGCGCCAGCACGCGGTTGCGCAATTCCTCCTTCACCACGTCGCGTTCCGATGCGAACGTCTTTGGATCGACGACCAGCGTCGCCATCCGGTCCGCTTCGGCGAACAACAATCGTTGCAGGTGGTTGGCAGGCACGACCTCGTAATAATTGGTATAGTCGTCGGCGGTGGAGGCGTTGTTGAACCCGCCGACATCCTCGGTCAGGCGATCGAGCTGTTCGGGCACCAGATTGCGGGTCGCCTTGAACATCAGATGTTCGAACATGTGCGCGAAGCCCGAACGGCCCGCCGGATCGTCCTTCGACCCGACATCATACCATACCTGTACCGAGACGTTGGCGGTCGACGTGTCGCGGATGGCATAGACGCGCAGGCCGTTGGCCAGCGTGCGTTCGGTATAGGCGATCGGCGGCACCGGCGCGGCGGGTGCCCCAACCTGGGCCAGAGCGGTCGCCGGAGCGAGCAGGGCGGTCGAAAGCAGCAGCGCAAAGCCGAAACGCATGGAAATACTCCGGACGGGAAACGCCGGAGACTTGGGCGTATGGCGGGGCGGGTGTCAACGGGGGGCGTATCCCCGTGTCGCCTGTCATACCGCCGCCCCTCCCCGTCATTCCGGCGAAGGCCGGAATCCATTGTGTCGGGCGCTCGCGATGGCGTGGCCACTTCCTGCCTCCATGGATTCCGGCCTTCGCCGGAATGACGGGGAGGGGGGAGGCCGAACGCGCTGGTCCTCGCCCCTTGCCGGAACCCCTAGTCCTTCTTGCGCCGCTCCGCATTGGCATAGAGCATCGCGGCGGCAAGCGCGGCCGATCCGATGCCCACGCCGATGCCGATCGGCACCAGCGGCCATTTCTGCGGACGGGCGGGCTGGCGCGTCTCGGCGGCGGCGTCGGCGGCGCGCTTGGCATCGCGCGCGGCGGCGGCAACCTCGTTCAGTTCGGTCTTGTCGGTCATCTTCCTCTCCTCCATCGGGCCGCTCAACGCTTCTGGGTGGCGTAGCGTGCCCTGAAATCATCGGCGAATATCGCCAGCGTATCGGTTTCGATCGCGGCGCGCAGGTCCGCCATCAACGATTGATAGAAGTACAGGTTGTGCTCGGTCATCAGCATCGCCCCCAATATCTCGCCCGCGCGGACGAGGTGGTGGAGATAGGCACGGCTGAACGTCGTACAGGTGAGACAGGCGCAGGCGGGATCGAGCGGCCCGGTATCCTCGGCGAATTTCGCGTTGCGGATGTTGATCGGGCCGGTCCGCGTGAACGCCTGTCCGGTGCGGCCCGACCGGGTGGGCAGCACGCAATCGAACATGTCGATGCCGCGTTCGACCGCGCCGACGATATCGTCGGGCTTGCCGACTCCCATCAGATAGCGCGGCTTGTCCACCGGCAACTGCCCCGGCGCGTAGTCGAGCACGCCGAACATCGCGTCCTGCCCCTCGCCGACCGCGAGGCCGCCGACGGCATATCCGTCGAACCCGATATCGACCAGCGCATCCGCCGACGCCTTGCGCAACCCCTCGTCCAGCGCGCCCTGCTGGATACCGAACAGCGCGGCGCGGTCGGCATGGTCGCCCCCGGCGTCGAAGCCCGCGCGGCTGCGGCGCGCCCAGCGCATCGACCGTTCCATCGCCGCCGCCTGCACTTCGCGCGTGGCGGTGGTCGGCACCAGTTCGTCGAACGCCATCACGATGTCGCTGCCCAGCAACCGCTGGATCTCCATCGACCGTTCGGGACTCATCAGGTGGCGCGATCCGTCGAGGTGGCTCTTGAACTCCACTCCGTCTTCGGATCGTTTGGTCAGTTCGGACAGGCTCATCACCTGATACCCGCCGCTGTCGGTCAGGATCGGGCGGTCCCATCCCATGAAGGCATGCAACCCGCCCAGCCGCGCCACGCGCTCGGCCGTGGGGCGCAGCATCAGGTGATAGGTGTTGCCGAGCAGGATGTCGGCACCGCTGGCGCGCACGTCCTGCGGTTTCACCGCCTTGACCGTGGCGGCGGTGCCGACCGGCATGAACGCGGGCGTGCGGATGACGCCGCGCTGCATGGTGATGGTGCCGGTGCGGGCGCGGCCCGACGTGGCGGCGACATGAAAGGCGAAACGGGAAGACATGGGTCGGGCTTCTTGCCGGACCCCGCCGCCGCTGTCGACCATTGTCATGACGAACGGCGGCGGCGGGGGCGTTCGATTACGCCACGCGGTCCGCATCCGCCCGTTGCCGGGCGATCGCCAGTTCCAGCCCGCGCAGTTCGGCCAGCCCGCGCAACCGGCCGATCGCCGAATAGCCGGGGTTCACCGTCTTGGTCAGGTCGTCGAGCATCTGATGCCCGTGGTCCGGCCGTACCGGGATCGATCGCCCCTCGCGCAGCGACAGGGTGTGAACCGCCGACACCACGGCGAACATGTCGACCGACCCGACCAGATGTTCGGATTCGTGAAACGCTCCCGGCGCGTCGCTGGCGGTGTTGCGCAGGTGCAGGAACCCGATCCGCTCGCCCAGCCGCTCGACCATGCCGGGCAGGTCGTTGTCGGGTCGCACGCCCAGCGACCCGGTGCACAGGCACAGCCCGTTCGACCGGTTGGGCACCCGCGCGAACAGGTCGGACAGTTGCGCTTCGGTGCTGACCACGCGGGGCAGGCCGAACAGCGCGAAGGGCGGATCGTCGGGATGGATGACCATGCGGATGCCGAGCGCATCGGCGACCGGGCATATCACGTCGAGGAACGCCACCAGATTGGCGGTCAGCCGCGCCTCGTCGATATCGGCATAATCGTCGAGCGCCCGGGCGAAATCGGCATTGGTGAAATGCTCCTCGCTGCCCGGCAGACCCGCGATGATCGTCCGCTCCAGCGTGTGACAGGCGGCGGCATCCATGCCCGCGAACCGCTGCGCGGCGCGCGCCAGCGTGGCATCGTCGTAACTCGACTCTGCCCCCGGTCGGCGCAGGATGTTCAGGTCATAGGCGGCGACCGCGTCCAGATCGAAGCGCAACGCCCGCGCCCCCGTCGGCAATTCCCAGCCGAGGTCGGTGCGCGTCCAGTCGAGCACCGGCATAAAATTATAGGTGACGACGTCGATCCCGCACGCGGCTAGGTTGCGCAGGCTCTCGCAATATTGCTCGACATAGCGTTCGTGACCGGGCGCGGCGGTCTTGATCGCTTCGTGCACCGGCACGCTCTCGACCACCGACCATCGCAGCCCCGCGCGTTCGATCAACTGCTGCCGCGCACGGATCGCGTCCTGCGGCCACACCGCGCCGTTGGGGATGTCGTGCAGCGCGGTGACGACCCCGGTACAGCCTGCCTGCCGGATATCGGACAGGCTGACCGGATCGGCGGGGCCGAACCAGCGCATCGTCTGCGTCATCATCGCCGTGTCCGACGGGGTCATGCGTGGCGCTCCGTGTCGGGGCGCGGGCGCGACGATATGCCCGACGATGCGCGCGCGATTCCACCGTTCTGCAAGACCATGTGCCGTCTCTCCCCTGGCTCGTTCGGATCGATCAGGGCAGCATCGCCGCGGAAATTGCAAGTCGCATCGCGTCATGCGGACGCGTCGGACCCCACGATCCGCGCATGGTGGCGCCATCGCCAGCCAGCCGACGACCGTGCGTAAAGGTATACATTCATACTAGCGAACACGATTTGCACTGGTAAAAAGTGGTTCGTTGCTGCTACCCGTTCGCCAAGGGCCGAAAGTGCCGGATCGCGATGGAGAGGCGGTTGATGTCATGACGCATAATTCGGTCGATCCGATGATCCTGCTGCTCGACCTGCACGACGATGCGGCGGCGATCGCCCGGTACGAGGACTGGCACCGTCAGGTTCCCGCCGCGATCGAGGCGAGCATCGCGGCGGCGGGGATCGAACGCATGACGATCCACCGCGCGGGCAACCGGCTGGTCATGACGCTGCGCACCGCCCCGCACTACGACCCGGTGGCAAAGGCCGCCGCGGACGCCGCCGATCCGGCGGTCCTGCAATGGGAAGCACAGATGGACACCGTGCAACGGCGATTGCCGTTCGCACTTCCGGGGGAGAAATGGATGATGGCCACGCCGGTCTATGAATTCGACGCGACGGTTGCCGCATGCGACTGACGGGCAAGCGCGCGTTCGTCACGGCGGCGGGACAGGGGATCGGGCGCGCGGTCGCCGATGCCTTTGTCCGCGAAGGCGCGACCGTGATCGCGGCGGATATCGACGCGACGCCGCTGGCGGACGTGGCGGGCATGACCGCCGTGACGCTCGACGTCACCGACCGGGCGGCGGTCGCGGCCTTGCCCGGACTGCACGGGCCGGTCGATATCCTGTTCAACGGCGCGGGGATCGTCCACGCCGGTACGATCCTCGATTGCGACGCCGCCGACTGGGACCGCGCGTTCGCGGTCAACGTCACCGCGATGTTCGACCTGATCCGGGCGTTCCTGCCCGGCATGGTCGATCGCGGCACGGGGTCGATCGTCAACACCGCGTCGGTCGCATCGTCGATCATCGGCGTGCGCAACCGCTTCGCTTACGGCGCGTCGAAGGCGGCGGTGGTCGGGCTGACCAAATCGGTCGCCGCCGATTACGTCGCCAGCGGCGTGCGCTGCAACGCAATCTGTCCGGGCACGGTCGAAACGCCGTCGCTGCTGGCGCGGGTGCGCGCGCAGGCGGCGGCGACGGGCGCCAGCTATGACGACACCTATCGCGCCTTTGCCGACCGGCAACCGATGGGGCGGCTGGGCCGTGCCGAGGAGATCGCCGCGCTGGCCGTGTATCTGGCGTCGGACGAAAGCGCCTTCACCACCGGCACCGTGTCGGTGATCGACGGCGGGTGGACGGTCGAATGAGCCGCGTCACCGGCATGCGGACGATCGACGTCCGGTTCCCGACCAGCACCGCGCTGGACGGGTCCGACGCGATGAACCCCGACCCCGATTATTCGGCGGCCTATGTCATCCTCGAAACCGACGACGGGCAGGACGGCCACGGCCTGACCTTCACCATCGGGCGCGGCAACGAAATCTGCGTCGCCGCGATCGAGGCGATGCGCCCGCTGGTGATCGGGATCGAGCTCGACTGGCTGCGGGACGATCCGGCGCGGTGCTGGCGGCATCTGACCGGCGACAGCCAGTTGCGCTGGATCGGCCCCGAAAAGGGCGCGATCCACCTTGCGACCGGCGCGATCGTCAACGCGCTGTGGGACTGGTGGGCAAAGGCGGAGGGCAAGCCGGTATGGCGGCTGGTCGCCGACATGACCCCCGAACAGCTCGTCCGCGCGATCGATTTTCGCTACATCACCGACTGCGTGACCCCGGACGAAGCGCTGGCGTTCCTGACCGAGCGCGCGGCGGGCAAGGCCGACCGGATCGCCACGCTGCACCGCGACGGCTATCCCTGCTACACGACGTCCGCCGGATGGCTTGGCTATTCGGATGAGAAGCTGTCGCGGCTGGCACGCGAGGCGGTCGATGCCGGGTTCCGGCATGTGAAGCTGAAGGTCGGGCGCGATCTGGACGACGATATCCGCCGGTTGCGCGTGGCGCGCGCGGCGGTCGGCCCCGACGTGCGGCTGATGATCGACGCGAACCAGGTGTGGGAGGTCGATCAGGCGATCGAATGGGTCAACAGGCTGGCTTTCGCCAAACCGTGGTTCATCGAGGAACCGACCTGTCCCGACGATGTGGAGGGCCACCGCAAGATCCGCGAGGCGATCGGCGACGTAAAGGTCGCGACCGGCGAGATGTGCCAGAACCGCGTGATGTTCAAACAGTTCATCATGCGCGGCGCGATCGACATCGTTCAGATCGACGCCTGCCGTCTGGGCGGACTGAACGAAGTGCTGGCGGTGCTGTTGATGGCGGCGCGCCACGACCTGCCGGTATGTCCGCACGCGGGCGGGGTCGGGCTGTGCGAATATGTCCAGCACCTCAGCATGATCGATTATCTGTGCTTTTCGGGCACGCAGGACGGGCGCGTGACCGAATATGTCGATCATCTGCACGAGCATTTCGTCGATCCGTGCGTGATCCGCGGCGCGGCCTATATGCCGCCCGACCATCCCGGCTTTTCGATCGAGATGAAGGCGGCGTCGCTGGCGCAATACCGGTTCGCGGGCGTGCGGCCATGAACCTCGATCTGGCCGGGCGGGTGATCGTCGTCACCGGCGGCGGATCGGGCATCGGGGCGGCGATCGTTCAGGTGCTGGCGGAGGAAGGGGCGCAGCCGGTGGTGGTATCGCGCGCCGCGCCGGCCGACGCGCTCGACGATGCGGTGCGCGCCGCCGGGGTCGATCCGGTGTTCGTCGCCGCCGAACTGGGCGATGCCGAGCAGTGCCGCGCGGCGGTCGACGCGATCCTCGCGCGCTACGGCCGGATCGACGCGCTGGTCAACAATGCGGGCAGCAACGACGGCGTGACGCTGGACGCCGGGCCGGACGCGTTCGACGCCTCGCTGCGCGGGAACCTGACGCATTATTACACGATGGCGCATCTCTGCCTGCCTGCGTTGCGGGCCGCGCGCGGTGCGATCGTCAACATCTCGTCCAAGGTCGCGCTGACCGGGCAGGGGGCGACCAGCGGCTATGCGGCGGCGAAGGGCGCGCAACTGGCGCTGACCCGCGAATGGGCGGCGGCGCTGGCGGGCGACGGCATCCGGGTCAACGCGGTGGTTCCGGCCGAAGTGATGACACCGCTGTACCGCCGGTGGATCGACGAACAGTCCGACCCGGCGGGAAAGCTGGCGGCGATCGAACGCAGCATCCCGCTGGGCCGTCGCATGACCACGCCGCGCGAAATCGCCGATACGGTCGCGTTCCTGCTGTCCCCCAGGTCCGCGCACACCACGGGCCAATGGGTCGTGGTCGATGGAGGGTATACACATCTGGACCGCGCGCTGGGGTAAGAGCCCGTGCGGAAAAGGATATTTCCGCATTTTGGAACAGCGTCTATACCGTGATGACATCCGGCAGACCGGTTTTTCATCATCGTCCAAGGCCTACCCTTGGCGAAGCCGCAGACAGCGGCACGCCCGATCAGGAGAGTCGTCATGGTGGTTCCACGCGCGGCATGGTTGCCGATCCTGCTGATTACCAGCCTGTTCTTCCTGTGGGGCATGGCGAACAACCTGAACGACATCCTGATCCAGCAATTCGGCAAGGCGTTCGTGCTGACCGATCTGGAAAGCGGCTATGTCCAGTCCGCGTTCTATCTCGGCTATTTCCTGCTGGCGCTCCCCGCCGGGCTGATGATGCGGGCTTATGGGTACAAGGCGGCGGTGGTGCTCGGCCTGCTGCTCTATGGCCTTGGCGCGTTGCTGTTCTATCCGGCGGCACAGGCGGGCAGCTATCGCTTCTTCCTCGGCGCGTTGTTCGTGATCGCGGCGGGGCTGGCGTTCCTCGAAACCGCCGCCAGCCCGCTCATCACCGTCCTCGGCCCCGCCGAAAGCGCGACGCGGCGGCTGAATCTGGCACAGGCGTTCAACCCGGCGGGATCGATCACCGGGCTGTTGATCGGCAAGTTCGCGATCCTGTCGGGCATCGAACATGGTAACGCCGCGCTGGCCGCCATGCCCGAAGCGCAGCGACAGGGGTTCCTGCTGGCCGAAATCCGCGCGGTACAGACGCCCTATCTTGTCATCGGCGCGGTCGTGCTGCTGTGGGCGCTGGCGGTGGCGCTGACCCGCTTCCCGGCGGGCACGACGCGGCCGTCGGCGGACGAACGCTCGCCGATCGGATGGCGGCCGGCGATCACCGGCCTGTTCCGGCGGCCGCGCTTCCTGTTCGGCGTGCTGGCGCAGTTCTTCTATGTCGGGGCGCAGGTCGGCATCTGGAGCTATACGATCCGCTATGCGCGGGCGGTCGCCGGGCTGGACGAACGATCCGCCGCCGACTGGGTGATCGCGGCGATCGTGCTGTTCCTGATCGGGCGGTTCGCGGGCGTGGCGCTGATGCGGCGAATCGCGCCCGCACGGCTGATGGCGGCCTATGCCGTCATTGCGATCGTGCTGGCGTGCGGCGCAGCGTTCCTGTCGGGCATGGCCGGGCTGGTGGCGCTGACCGCGATCAGCTTTTTCATGTCGATCATGTTCCCGACGATCTTCGGCCTGTCGATGCGCGACCTCGGCCCCTATACGCAGACGGGGGCGTCGCTGATCGTCATGGCGATCGTCGGCGGCGCGGTGCTGACCCCGGTGATGGGCGCGGTCTCGACCGCCAGCGGCATCCGCACCGCGATGCTGGTGCCCGCCGCCTGTTTCGCGATCGTGGCGCTGTTCGCCATCGTCGGCAGCCGTCGCGCGGGTACGGCGGACCGCGCCTTGAAGCAGGATGGCATCGGGTAGTCCCGTTCGTGCCGAGCGTAGTCGAGGTACGGAAGCCGGGCGCAGGTGTCTCGACTTCGCTCGACACGAACGGTCCGGGGCAAAGATGTATGCTCAGACCTTGAGAGCAAGGCAGCATCACGCCAGCCCCGCGCCCTCCAGCCGAACGACCGGCAGCATCGCGCCCGCCGGTGCCGGGGGCAGCGTCAGGGTCAGCCCGTCCGCGCCGCGCCGCATCGTCACCGTGCCGCCACCCAACAGGGTCGCGCGCTCGATCCGCCCGGTCTTGCCGGTGCCCAGCGCCGCGATCGTCACCGGCCGGTCGGGCCAGCCGAGCAGGATGACGTTCAGCCCGCCCGCACTGGCCGTGAAGCGCACGTCGCTCGCGCCCAGCCGTCCCGCCTGATCCTCGTTGTGCATGCCGCCGGACAGGTCGGTCGGCCCCTCGCCATAGATGCGCCACGGACGGCTGCCATAGATCGCCGCGCCGTTGGTGCGCAGCCATCCGCCGATCGTATCGACGATCCGTTCCTCCTCGCTGTCGATCGTGCCGTCGCCCCGGACCGGCACCGACAAAAGCAGGTTGCCGTTCTTCGACACGACATCGGCCAGCCGTTGCAGCACGGCGCGCGCCGGGACATAGGATTTGTTGTCGAACCGCGCACGATTGTAATGCCAGTCGCCGATGCAGGTACAGGTCTGCCACGGCTCCGCGCGCAGCCGGTCGGAAAAGCCGCGCTCGATATCCTCGACCATCGCCTCGCGCTGGAACGCCGACAGCATCTTGCCGGTCAGCACCACGTCGGGGCGGCCGGTACGCCCGGCGGCATGGTTGTAATAATGGGCCAGCGCCTCCAGCCCGGTCGGCCCGAACGGCAGGCCGTAATCGTCGAAATAGATCAGGTCAGGGTTGTAGCGTTCGACCAGCGCCTTCTGCCGCGCCAGCCATCCGGCGACGAAGCGCGGATTGGCGGCGGGGGCGAATTCCATCCACCGTCCGCTGGTCGCCGCCAGCCATGATTCCATCTGGGCGATGGTGGTGAAACCGTCGGGCGGGGCCATCGTCGCGCCGGTATACAGGTCCTGCGGGTCGAGACCGTTCCACCATGTCCCGCGTCCGTCGGCGCGCGTCAGCCGCGCCGCGTCATAGCGTTGCCCGGCACGCGGCCCCTCCGGGTCGTAGCCATAGGCGGTCTGCCACCAATGCCATGCATGGCTGGCATGGTTGCTGACCCCGAAGCGCAGCCCTTCGGCACGGACGGCACGTTCCCATCCGCCGACGATGTCGCGTTTCGGGCCGACGCGCGTGCTGTTCCACGGATGCGGGCTGTCGAACAGGTCGAGATTGTCGTGATGGCACGCCATGCCGACGACATAGCGCGCGCCCGCCGCCTTGTAGCGCGACACCAGCGCCGCCGGGTCCCATCGTTCCGCCCGCCATGTGCCGATGATGTCGAGGAACCCGGTATCGGCGGGGTGGCCATAATGCGACCGGTGATGGTCGTAGAATCCGTTGCCCTGCTGATACATCTGTCGTCCGTACCAGTCGCCCGCCTCGGGCTGGCACTGCGGCCCCCAATGGCCCCAGATGCCGAACTTGGCATCCCGGAACCAGTCGGGCACCGAATACGCATCGGCGAGCGACGACCAGTTCGGCTGGATCGACCCGGCGGTCGCGCCCGATTGCGCGGCGGCCGGACCGGCGGCGGCGAGTGCGGTGGTGGCGGCGGTGGTGGTCAGGAAATCGCGCCGGTTCATGCCGTCGCCTCCTTTCGGGATGGATGGGAGAGAAAGGCGGCATGGGTCGGCATCGCCGCCACGCCGCGCGTCACGACCGACGCGATCCGGTCCAGTTGTTTGCGTCGATCGGTCGCGTCGCGTGCGGCGACGACCGGATCGACCCGGCGCGGCGACAGGCCCTGTCCCATCATCACCGCGATCCAGCTCGGTTCGCGGAACAGTTCGCCGGGGTCGAGCATCAACCGGCCATGTTCGGCGAACAGCGCCATCCGCCGGGCCAGCGTGTCGGGAATCGCCATGTCGCGCACCTGTCGCCACAGCGGCGAATCGTCGCGGCGGCTCTGGTGATAATGCAGGATGATGAAGTCGCGCACGTCCTCGAACTCGCGGATCATCAGCCGGTTATATTCGGCGGTCGTCGCACTGTCGAAGCCGCTGTCGGGGAATAGCGACAGCAACGTCGCGATCCCGCGCTGGACCAGATGGATGCTGGTGGATTCCAGCGGCTCGACGAACCCGGCGGCAAGGCCCAGCGCGACGACATTGCCGTTCCAGAACCGCCGCCGGTGCCCGGTGGTGAAGCGCAACAGGCGCGGATCGGCCAGCGCCGGCGCGTCGAGCGCGGTCAGGATCTCGTCGGTCGCCGCATCGTCGGACTGGAACGCGCTGCAATAGACCTGCCCGTTGCCAGTGCGATGCTGCAACGGAATGCGCCATTGCCACCCCGCCGCGCGCGCGGTCGAGCGTGTGTAGGGCAGGGGAGTCCCCGCCGACGCGCACGGCACCGCCACCGCCCGGTCCATCGGCAGCCAGTGCGACCAGTCGACATAGCCGGTGCCGAGCGCGCGTTCGATCAGCAACCCGCCGAACCCCGAACAATCGATGAACAGGTCGCCCGCGATGCGGCGTCCGTCGTCCAGCGTCACCGCGTCGACATGGCCGCGATCGTCCTGCGTCACCGCGACGATGCGCCCCTCGATCCGGGTCACGCCATCGGCACGGGCGCGCTCGCGCAGGAACGCGGCATAGCGCACCGCATCGAAATGCAGGGCATAGGACATGCGCGAATGGACATGATCGGGATCGTCCACCGGCCGCACGAACTTCCCGAAGCGCGCCGCCTGCGTCACCAGCGAATAGTCGGCGATCGGGCGTTCGGGTGCCGCCAGCCAGTGCTGGTGGAAGGCGATCCCGCCCAGATCGGCACCATATTGGCCGAACGGATGGAAATAGCGCTCGCCGATCGCGCCCCAGTCGCGAAACTCGATGCCCAGCTTGATCGTCGCGCCGGTCGCGCGGATCATCGCATCCTCGTCGATGCCCAACAGCCGGTTGAATTGCAGGATCGGCGGGATCGTCGCCTCGCCGACGCCGACGGTGCCGATCTCGGCCGATTCGATCAGCGTCACCGCGACCTGCGTCGCGGCGAACTGGCGCGCGATCGCCGCCGCCGCCATCCATCCCGCCGTACCGCCACCGACGATCACGACCCGTTCGATCGGGCGCACTTCCATATCACTCTCCCCCGATCGCGGCGTTCGACCTGCGATGTTCACCAGTACCAATTATCGTACAGATATGAAAGTAGCGCTTGCGCCGTGCATATCTGAAAGTTAAAAGCACATACAACAACACAGTCGTTCGGGAGAAGCGGAACAGCCGCTCATGTACCGAACCGTCAGGGGAGGTTTCATGCGCAATACCCGTTCCGTCGCCCGTGCCGTTCGTGGAAGCGCCTCGACGATCGCCATCGCCCTGCTGGGAATGACGCTGCCGTCGATCGCCCATGCGCAGGAGCAGGCTCCAGCTCCGGCGGGTGAACCGGCGGCGGAGGAACCGCAGGAAATCGTCGTCACCGGCCTGCGCCAGTCGTTGCAGAGCGCACAGGCGATCAAGCGCAATTCGGACCAGTTCGTCGATTCGATCACCGCGCAGGACATCGGTCGCTTGCCGGACGCCAACGTCGCCGAAGCGTTGCAGCGCATCTCGGGCGTGCAGATCACGCGCAACCGCGGCGAAGGTGCCGCGATCGCCGTGCGCGGCCTGACGCAGGTGCGCACCGAACTGAACGGTCGCGACATCTTTTCGGCCAGCGGCGGTCGCGGCCTGTCGTTCGAGGAAGTCGGATCGGAACTGCTCGCCGGTGTCGACGTCTACAAGAACCCGTCGGCCGACCTGATCGAAGGCGGCCTGTCCGGCACGGTCGACCTGCGCACCCGCCTGCCGTTCGATCAGCCCGGCCGCCTCGTCGCGGCGACGGTCGGATCGACCTATTACGATCTGGCGGGCAAGAGCGGGCAACAGGTATCCGGCCTGTACAGCAACCGCTGGGAAACCGGCATCGGCGAAATCGGCTTCCTCGCGAACATCGGCTATCAGACGAGCGTGTTCCGCGAGGACAAGGTCGTGGTCGAGCCGTTCTACGAACACGGCACTGCGCCGGGCGCGCGCCCGCCGATCAACGGCTTCCCGAACCAGTCGGTGCAGGTGCCGCACGGCGGCGGCTATGCGTTCTTCTTCGGCGACCGCGAACGCATCAGCGGATCGACCGCGCTGCAATGGCGTCCGACCAGCGGCCTCGAATTCTATGCCCAGTATTTCCGCGCCGACTACAAGTTCAACGAAGGCGGCCTGTCGTTCTTCTCGGGCGGCGGTGCCGATGTGCCGACCTCGCCGAACCGGCCGTTCACCGTCGACGACGACGGGATCGTCCGCACCGGATATCTCAACAATCCGGTCACCGATTCGGTCAATCTGAACACGGTCCGCGACACGTCGACCACCGACATTTCGGGTGGCATGCGCTGGGACATCACCAGCAACGTCCGGCTGAGCGTCGATTACCAGCATATCGATTCGACCGTCGAGCAACAGACGATGAACCTGACCGCGACCGCGCTGAACCCGCGCACCAGCGTCGCCGGGCTGGGTCAGGACTATGACTTCTTCTTCGACATCACCGGCGACGTACCGGTGTTCCAGTCGACGGTGCCCGGCTATTACAGCAACATCGCCAATTACGGCATGACCGCGATCCTGCCCTATGCCGAACAGAATGACGCGGCGTCGGACGCGATCCGTGGCGACCTGACGTGGAAGTTCGACGAGGGCTTCATCAAGGATATCCGCGTCGGCGGCCGCTACACCGAAAAGAGCGCGATCAACCGCAACACCACCTATGGCACCTGGACCGCGATCGGTTCGACCTGCGCCAACTGGTCGTCGGTTCAGGGGTGCTCGCGCCTGTCCGACTATCCGCAATATGCCCAGCCCAGCCTGCTGCAGAACAACCTGCTGCGCGGAAAGGCTGCGTCCAGCGTGTTCGGCCCGACCTGGCAGTTCTCGGACGCACTGGTCCGGTCGCCGCAGGCGGCGTTCGATGCGATCCGCACCATCACCGGACAGGATATCGGCTTCCGCGCCTATGACGCGCCCGACGCGTTCTTCGGCACGATCGCCGAGAAATCCTATGCCGCCTATGCCCGCGTGTCGTTCGGTGCGGATGTCGGCGCGATCCGGTTCGACGGGAACGTCGGCCTGCGCGCCGTGCGGACCGAGACCGAGGGCTTCGGTCGCCGCGTGCTGGTCTATCGCACCCCCGGCGTCGGTCCCGTGACCAACCCGGACGGCACCGTCACCGCCGCGCCCAACATCACGCTGGACGAGGAATTCAGCGGCGGTCGCGACTATGACAAGTATCTGCCCAGCGCCAACCTGCGCGTGTTCCTGACCGACGAGCTGATCCTGCGCCTCGCCGCGTCCAAGAATTTCGCGCGGCCCAGCTTCTCGCAGCTCAATCCGCAGTTCAACCTGAACGTCAGCTACACGGACGCCAACAGCATCGCGCCGTCGCTGGCCAATCCGTCGCTGCCGTACAATGCGCAGACCAACCCGTATGTCGGCACCGGCACCGCACTGGGCGATCCGAACCTGCGGCCGGAAGAAGCCACCAGCTACGACGCCGCGCTCGAATGGTATTTCGATCGGGTCGGCTATGTCTATGTCACCGGCTTCTACAAGGATCTGAGCAACCTGATCCTGCGTCGTGCGGCGGCCCCGGTCGTTCAGGATATTGCGGGTATCGGCAGCGTCCGGTTCAACGTCGAACGCTTCATCAACGAAGCCAGCGGCTATGTCCGCGGGTTCGAGGTCGGCGGCCAGAAGTTCTTCGACTTCCTGCCGGGACCGTTCGACGGACTGGGCGTACAGGCGAACTATACCTTCGCCGACAGCAGCGCGGGCCAGACGGCGGCGGGCGACATCAACAGCCAGACGCAGATCGCCGTGCCGCTCGACAACCTGTCGAAGCACAGCTTCAACCTCGTCGGCCTGTACGACAAGGGCGGGCTGAACATGCGCGTCGCCTATAACTGGCGGAGCAGCTATCTTCAGGGGACGGCGAACACCGGTACGCAGAACCTGCCGATCTTCGGCAAGTCGTTCGGCGTGCTCGACGCCTCCGTCACCTATGACGTCACCCCCAATTTCGCGATCACCGTGGACGGGCAGAACCTGCTCGATACCGCGTTCCAGACCTATCAGATCATCGAGGAACGGCCGCGCGACTATCAGATCAACGATCGTCGCGTTTCGGTCCGCGCCCGCGTCCGGTTCTGATCCCCAGGCCCTTTGGCACCCCTCCTTTGGCGGTCGGACGGTAGAACACCGTCCGGCCGCCATTTTGTAGCATTGTCGCAAGGGCGGGTGGCTGCTTTAGTGAATCCGATGAGCGAACCACTGGAACCCGGCGAACCCGCCGGCGACGACCGCCGGTACAAGGCACCCGCGCTGGAAAAGGGGCTCGATATCCTCGAGCTGCTCGCCACGGTCGAGGCACCGTTGACCCTGACCAACATCGTCAACCGGCTGGGGCGGTCGCATGGCGAGCTGTTCCGCATGGTGCAGGTGCTCGAATATCGCAACTATCTGGAACAGGACCCGGCCAGCGACGGCTATATGCTGACCGATCGGCTGTTCTCGCTGGGTATTCAGCAGCCGCGGACCCGCAACCTGATCGAACTGGCGCTGCCGGTGATGCGCGAACTGTCGCGTGACAGCGGGCAATCCTGTCACCTCGCGCTGCATACGCAGGGAGAGATGGCGGTGGTCGCACGGATGGAATCGAGCGAGCAGCTCGGTTTCTCGGTCCGGGTCGGCTATCGCAAGCCGTTGATGCAGGCGGCGTCGGGCGTCGTCCTCTATGCCTTTCAACCCGAAGACGTGCGCCGCCGCTGGGAAGCGGCAATGACGCCTGCGCCGGGCGACGCCGATCTGGCGGCGTTCCGCGCCCATGCCGACGAGGTGCGGCAACGCCGGGTCGAAATGACCGCCAGCCAGTTCGTCGCCGGGGTCCACGACATCTCCTCGCCCGTGATGCGCGGCGGGGCGGCGGCGGCGGCGCTGACCATGCCCTATCTCGAAACGCTGCAACCCCGCGTGACGAAGGCGGCGGCGGCACAGGCGGTGCAGGACGCCGCCGAACGCATCAGCGCGCAACTGGTCGAGGGCGACAACCGGGTCTGAGGGTTTGTTTGAAAACGCGCACTTTCGCGCATTTTCAAACAGACTCTACATGCTCTTTACCGCACCGGATCGCCGTACAGCACGCCGCGTCCGTCGGTCCCGATATAGACCCGCCCGAACCGCTTGGGATCGCCCGCGATCACCCGGATGCGGTTGCCCCAGCGGTGATCGTCGTCGTTGATCCGGTGCCAGCGCGCCCCGCCGTCGATCGACCGGAACAGCCCGCGCACGCCACCCTGTTCGCCCCAGACATACAGCGCCGGATCACGCCCGCCCGGTGCCGCGCGGCCCAGCGTGACGATCTCGACCAGCGGCGCATTCGGGACCGGCACGAAGCGCGCGCCGAAGTCCGTAGAGCGCCACAGTCGCGTGCCGACCCGCATCCACAGATGCCCGGCGCGCCCCGGCTCGGCGAGCAGCGCGGGCGGCGATTCGCGGTTGCGCGGTGCCGAAGGCGACAGGTCGGCGGGCAGGCCGGTGCCGCTGCGCACCACGAACCGCCGCCCGCCGTCGCGGCTGACCAGAAACCGTCCGCCCGCGAAGTCGGCGGCATAAAAGGCCAGCGGATCGCTCTTGTCGGCGACGACGCGGGTGCTGCCCGGCAGGCTCTCCGCCACCGCCCATGTCCGTCCGCGATCGCCCGACACCAGCGGCGTCGGCAGCGACACGACGAAGCGCATCCCGTCCGCGCCGACGACGATCGGGCTGTTGCCGTCCAGATCCTGTCGCGGCGTGCCGGACACGCGCGCGACCACCGGTTGCCAGCGATGCCCGCCGTCGCCCGACCATGCCAGCGTCGCCGTCACCGCCTGTCCGGCATGGCGATTGCCCGACCGCACCATCACCTGCGGCGCGCGGCCCGCCCAGTCGAGATTGTTGGTGTTGGTCAGATGCGGGTTCAGATGCATCACCGGCGGCGATCGCGACAGGTCGTCATGCGCGAAGCCTGCAATGTCGCCGAACCCGGATACCAGCGGCACGCCGCTGCCTGGCGACGTCATGCTGATGATCGCGGTCTGTTCGATGCCCGCGACCCACGGCGTCCATGTCGTGCGCGGTGCCTCCGCATGGGGCGTCGCATAAACCGTCGCGCCGGTGGTATAGGCGGTGCGGCGCGGATCGAACGGGTCGATCGCCACCCCGGCGATCCAGTGGCCGAACTCGGCATGATCGTCGCCCTGTTTCAGGAACGGGCTGGCCGTCACGTCGCGCGTCGAACCGGGGCCAAGGTCGCGCCAGTGCGCGCCGCCATCGACCGACCGCCACAGCGTGTCGCCCGGTTTCCAGCGGTTCATCGTCGACACCGCCACCACGTCGCCCGCGACCGCCAGTCCCATATAGCCGCCGGGTGGACGCGATGCCCGCCGGTCGGGGGTGATGTCGCTCCATTGCCGCGTGTCGATCGCGTGGCGGAACACCGCGCCATCCGTCACGCCGCCGGGACCGATGCCGTTGGCATAGGCGACGAACAACCGGCCCGTCCGGTCGATCACGCCCTTGACCGGCAACAGGTCGGCGGGACCACCGGCCACGCGCTGCCACCGGGTGCCGCCATCGTCCGAGCGATACAGGCCGCGCGCCCCCGGATCGGCCACGCCCGCGAACACGGTGCGCCGTCCGGGGCGGGGGTCGAACGCGACGAAGGCGATGCCTGCATTGGTGCGGCGACCCTCCGGCACGCCCAGCCCGGCATACGGGAAGCCCGCGACCCGGCGCCACGTCGCGCCGCGATCGTCGCTGCGGTGCAGGCCGTCGTGGCGCGATCCGAACAGCAATGTCGCGGGCGCATGCGGATCGATCGCCAGCCGCTCGCCCAGCCCGCGCCCGTCCTCGTTCCCGCCCATCGCGAACGGCACGCGGTGAACGCGCCAGTGCCGCCCGCGATCGGTGGAATGCAGGATCGCCGCCGCGCCGCGCCGGTGCATCCCGGCCGCCAGATACACGCCGTTGCCGTCGACCGGATCGGCGGCGACGCTTTCCACGCCATAATAGCTGCCCTCGGCGAACCCGTCCTGCAACGGCACCCATTGCCCGGCGGCATCCTCCCACCGATACGCCCCGCCCATGTCGGTCCGCAGATAGGCCAGCCCGCGCACGACCGGGCTGAACACCAGATTGGGCGCGAATCCGCCCGCGCCGACCACGGCATTGTGCCAGCGATATCGTGGCGGCGCGGGGTCCGCAGCCTGTCCGACGGACCCGGTGACGAAAGCGAATGCTGCCAATGCGGCAAGAAAACGAACCATTCCAAGGTTATGCACCAGTGTACGCATTGTTCACAGGAGAAAAATAGGTTGCGCCCGTTTCCTGAGCCGGTACATCTGTATATCGACGACGACAGAAACGTCGAACGCAGGGGATGATGGCTTTGAAGGCAACATGGATGCGCCGGTTGCGCATGGCGGGCGCCGCAGCGGCATTGACAGCGCTATCGGTCCCGATCGCGGCGTCGGCGCAGGGCCGCGAACTGCCCCGCCTCGCCACGCGCGACGGGCGGCACGCGCTGATGGTCGACGGCGCGCCGTTCCTGATGCTGGGCGTACAGGCCAATAATTCGAGCAATTATCCCAGCGTCCTGCCCGACGTGTGGCCGATGGTCGAACGGGTCCACGCCAACACGCTGGAAATCCCGGTGGCGTGGGAACAGATCGAACCGGTCGAGGGCAGGTTCGATTTCAGCTATCTCGACGCGCTGCTGCCACAGGCGCGCGAACGCGGCGTCCGCGTGGTGCTGCTGTGGTTCGGCACGTGGAAGAACACCAGCCCCGGCTATGTCCCGGCATGGGTCAAGACCGACAATGCCCGCTTCCCCCGGATGCGGACGAAGGACGGCAAGCCGCATTACGCGCTGTCGCCGCACGGCGCGGCGACGCTGGCCGCCGATCGCAAGGCGTTCGTGGCGCTGATGCGCTATCTGAAGACCAACGACCCCGACCACACCGTCATCATGGTGCAGCCGGAGAACGAGGTCGGCGTGTACGGACAGGGGCGCGACCATTCGGCGGAGGCCGAGCGGCTGTTCGCGGGGCCGGTTCCCGCCGAACTGACCCGTCGCACCGGCAAGCGCGGCACCTGGACCCAGGCGTTCGGCGACGGCGCGGATGCCGCCTTCAATAGCTGGTACACCGCGCGTTACATCGATTCGATCGCCGCCGCCGGACAGGTGGAAAAGAACCTGCCGATGTTCGTCAACGCGGCGGTGGGCGATCCGTTCGCGGCGGCGGGCAAGTCGGGCGGTGCCAGCGGCGGCCCCGACTGGCAGGTGATCGACGTGTGGAAGGCGGCGGCCCCGCATATCGGCGTCGTCACCCCCGATCTCTATGGCCGCGATGCGAAGAACTATATCCGGTTCCTCGATCACTATGCGCGTCCCGACAACGCGCTGATGGTGCCCGAAACCGGCAACGACGCCGAATTTGCCCGCTTCCTGTGGCCGGCACTGGGGCGCGGTGCGATCGGCTGGGCGCCGTTCGGCATGGACCTGACCGGCTATTCCAACCATCCGCTCGGCGCGGTGACGCTGGACGATGCGACGGTCGAGGCGTTCGCCGCCAAATATCGCTTCCTGAAACCGATGGCGCGCGGCTGGGCGCAACTGGCCTATCGCCATCCCGGCTGGGGCACCGCCAAGGGCGCGCCCGACGCGCAACAGGCGCAGACGATGGGCCGGTGGCGGATCACCGCGAAATATGGCGAATGGCAGTTCGGCAGCATGGATTCGCCGTGGCTGAAGGCATCGCCGCCGCCCGCGGCCAGCCAGCCGGTCGGCGGCGTCGCGGTGCTGCAACTTGGCCCCGACCAGTTCCTGATCGCGGGCACCGACGTCCGCGTCGGCGTCGGCCTCGCGGCCAGCGGCGGCACCGACAACGCGCTGATGCTGCGGGTCGAGGAAGGGACGCTGGCCGATGACGGCAGCTTCACCGCCCGGCGCGTGATGAACGGCGACCAGACCGATTATGGATTGAACTTTACCGCGCGGCCGATGCTGCTGCGCGTAACGATGGGGACGTACCGCTGATGATGACGATGGGCAGGACGATGCGCTGGGCCTTGTTGCCGCTGCTGGCCTCGGTGGCGCTTCCGGCGCTGGCGTCCGATGTGGCGACGGTCGCGGGCGGCGTGATCGTGACGCCGGATGCCGGTCCGGCCAAGCGGGTTCGCGTGCTGGTTTACGGCCCCGACCGTTTCCGCGTGACGGCGGTGCCCGGCACCTCGGTCGAGACGCCCGACAGCCTGATGGTGACGGCGAAGCCCGACGGCGCGTTCACCGTGACGCAGCGCGGCGGCGTGGCCATCGTCAAGGCGGCACGCGCCACCGCTGAAATCGATCTCGACGACGGGCAGGTCCGGTTCCGCGACGCGAACGGCAGGCTGACGCTGGAGGAAGCGCCGCGCGCCGGGTTCGCCCCGCTGACCGTGGAGGGCGAGCGGTTCGTGGCGGTCCGCCAGCAGTTCAATCGCGGCACCGACGAGGGCTTTTACGGCCTCGGCCAGCATCAGAACCGCCAGATGAACTATAATGGCGAGGACGTCGAACTCGCCCAGCACAATATGGACATCGCGATTCCGTTCGTCGTGTCGACGCGCAACTACGGCGTGTTGTGGGACAATAACGGCATCACCCGCTTCGGCAATCCGACCCCGTACAAGCTGGTCGGCGAAGGCATGCGCGTGACGTCGGGCGGCAAGCCCGGCTGGACAACGCAATATTATCTGGGCGACCGGCTGGCCGTGACGCGCCAGGAACCGACGATCAACTATCAGTTCATCAAGGATCAGGCGAACTGGCCCGCCGCCGCCAAGGCGCAGACGGTCGCCGCCACCACTGGTCAGAATACGGCGGGCAACGCGGTCGAGACGCAGCGCGTGGTGTGGACCGGCACCGTGCAGCCGACCGTCACCGGCACCCAGAAATTCCGCCTCTATTCGTCGAGCTATGTGAAGGTGTTCGTCGACGGGCGCGAGGTGCTGAACCGCTGGCGTCAGAACTGGAATCCGTGGTTCCACAATTTCGATATTCCGATGACGGCGGGCAAATCGCACGAGGTGCGGATCGAGTGGGAGCCGAATGCGGGCTATATCGCACTGTTCCAGAACGATCCGCTGCCCGCGCCCGACCGCAATTCGCTGTGGTGGTCGTCCGAAGTCGCCCATGCGCTCGACTATTATTATGTCGGCGGCACCAACATGGACGAAGTGATCGGCGGCTATCGCGCGCTGACCGGCAAGGCGGCGCTGATGCCCAAATGGGCGTACGGCTTCTGGCAGAGCCGTCAGCGGTACGAGACGCAGGACCAGTTGCTGGGCGTGGTGCGCGAATATCGCCGCCGCCGCCTGCCGCTCGACAACATCGTGCAGGACTGGTTCTACTGGCCGGAGGACCAGTGGGGCTGCCATTGCTTCGACCCCGTGCGCTTCCCCAGGCCGCAGCAGATGGTCGACGAGGTCCATGCACAGGACGCGCGGATCATGATTTCGGTGTGGCCGAAATTCTATCCCAACACCCGCAACGCGCAGGAATTGGCCGCCAAGGGCTATCTGTATCGCGGCAACCTCGACGCGAACGAGGTCGACTGGGTCGGCAAGGGGTATCGCAATACCGATTACGACCCCTATGCCCCCGAAGCGCGCCGGATCTATTTCCGCCAGATGCGCGAGGCGCTGGTCGACAAGGGGTTCGACGCGTGGTGGATGGACGCGACCGAGCCGGACATCCATTCCAACCTGTCGATCGAACAGCGCAAGCAGCGCATGGGACCGACGGCACAGGGACCGGGCGCGGAGTTCTTCAACAGCTATCCGCTGGTCCATGCCGAGGGCGTGGCCAACGGCCTGCGCGAAGCGAAGCCCGACGTGCGCCCGTTCATCCTGACGCGATCGGGCTATGGCGGCATCCAGCGCGCCAGTGCCGCCCTGTGGTCGGGCGACGTCGCCGCGCGGTGGGACGATCTGCGCGACCAGATTTCGGCGGGCGTGAACCTGTCGATGTCGGGCATTCCCAACTGGACCCACGACATCGGCGGCTTCGCGGTCGAGGACCGGTACAGTCAGAAACAGCCCGCGCACCTCGCCGAATGGAAGGAACTGAACCTGCGCTGGTTCCAGTTCGGCGCGTTCAGCCCGCTGTTCCGCAGCCACGGCGAAACCCCGTTCCGCGAAATCTATGAACTGGGGGCCAGCGACCCGGCATTGTACGAGTCGCTCGCCAGCTATGACCGGCTGCGCTACCGCCTGTTGCCGTATATCTATTCGACCGCGGCGGCGACGTGGCACCGCGACGGCACGATGATGCGCGGCATGGTCATGGACTTCGCCGCCGATCGCCGGACGTGGAATGTCGATGACCAGTATCTGTTCGGATCGGCGTTCCTCGTCGCCCCGGTGACGCAGTTCAAGGCACGCAGCCGTCAGGTCTATCTGCCCGCCGGTGCCGACTGGTACGACTTCGCGACCGGCGCCTATCTGAGGGGCGGGCGCACGATCACCGCCGCCGCGCCGCTCGACCGGATGCCGCTCTATGTGCGCGCCGGATCGATCGTGCCGTCGGGACCGGAAGTGCAATCGACCGCCGAACAGCCGGACGGCGCGATCGTGCTGCACGTCTTCACCGGCAAGGACGGCAGCTTCACGATGTTCGAGGATGACGGCCTCTCGCAAAACTACCTCAAGGGGCAGTCGGCACAGATCCCGATGACGTGGAACGAGGCGACGAAGACGCTGAGCGTCGGCGCGCGGCAGGGCAATTTCCCCGGCATGGTCGCCAGGCGCGCCGTGTCGGTGCGCTTCCACACGCCGGGCCGGGCGGTGGCACCCAGCTTCGCCGACAATGCCGCGACGACATTCGTCTATGACGGACGCGCGGTGACGGTGCCGCTGTCGGGCAAGCCGCAGGCGCGGTGAGCGGGGCCGGGGCGTTTGTCCCGACACGCTGACCGGCACGCCGGTTGCGGGAAACGCCCCCGGCCGTTCATGTCGAGCGAAGTCGAGACACCGGCACCCGGTTGCCGTACCTCGACTTCGCTCGGCACGAACGGAAATACTGACGTTTAACCGAACGATTCCCGTTCATCCCGAGGTGCCATTGAGCCTGTCGGAAGGGCATGTCGAAGGACTTCTGTCCAGGTACTTCGGTTGTACCCCGCCCGTGCCGGACCTCTGCGAAACTGCCCACGTACCCCGGCGAAGGCCGGAGTCCAGTCGGGATGGCGTTGCAAATCATCATACACCTTCCCCGAACTGGACCCCGGCCTTCGCCGGGGTACGGGAGTTGAGGAAGGTACATTGACGTCTGCGCAAGTCGCGACATCGCTCGAACCTTGTGCGCTTTGCAAGGTCCGGCACCGCCGCATTGCCGGTGGTGACTTCGCCCACCCTGTGCGAACGTCGGCGCGACCATGCCGACCACCGACCGCTTCCTCCGCGCCATTCCGCCCAGCGCCATTCCGTTGCGGACGCGGTTGCTCATCGCGATGCTGGGGCCGCTGATCGGGGTGGCGATCGTCGTCGGGCTGGTCGGGGCGACGCTGATCGCCGATGTCGTGCGGCGAACCAACGACCGGGTGCTGGGCGGCGCGCTGGGCGCGATCGCCGAGACGGTGCAGGTCGAACGCGGCGAGGTCACGCTCGACCTGCCGCCCGCCGCGTTCGGGATGCTGGAAAATACCGAGCGCGATAACGTCTATTATCGGATCGCGGTCGGCGGCGACCTGCTGACCGGCTATGCCGACCTGCCCGCCCCCGATCCGGCCACGCTGTCGATCGACGTGCCGCGCTTCCGCTTCGCCACCTATCGCGACCAGCGCATCCGCATCGCCGAGGTCCGCCGCGCCTTGCCCGCGATCGGCCCGCCGGTGGTGGTGCAGGTGGCGGAAACGCTCGACAATCGCCGCGCGCTGACCCGGCGGCTGCTCACCGCGCTGGCGGTGGGGGAAGTGGCGCTGGTCGGGATCGCGGTGCTGCTGCTGCGCCCGGCGCTTGGGTGGAGCCTGCGCCCGCTCGCCCGGCTGCGCGGCGCGGTGGAGGCGCGCGACGGGCGCGCGCTGCCCGACCTGTCGCCGCTCGACACCGGGCCGTTGCCGCTCGAACTGCGACCGCTGGCGGCGGCGTTCGACCGGCTGCTGGCACAACTCGACACCGCCACCGCCGCCACCCGCCGCTTCACTGCCGACGCCTCGCACCAGATGCGGACGCCGCTGTCGGTCCTCAAGCTTCAGGTCGCGCTGGCGCGGCGCGGGTCGCAAGGCGCGCTGGACGAGATCGGCGATGCCGTCACCCGGCTCGAACGGCTGTTGACGCAATTGCTCTCGCTCGCCCGGGCCGAGGAAGCGGGCGCGTCCGCCGCGCTCGAACGCGTCGACCTGCGCGAAGTCGCCGCCGCCGTGCTGTCGCGCCGCATCGCGCAGGCGATCGAGGCGGAGGTCGAACTGCAACTCGACGCGCCGGAGGACCACCGCTTCGTCGTCGCCGGGCACCGCACGCTGATCTTCGAGATTCTCAGCAACCTGATCGACAACGGCATCCGCTATAACCGGCGTGGCGGGACGGTCGCGGTAGTGCTGGCCCGCACCCCCGATGCGGTGCTGCTGATCGTGCGCGACGACGGTCCGGGCATCGGCGAGGGCGACTGGGCGCGGGCGTTCGACCGGTTCGTCCGGCTGGGATCGCGCGATGGGCCGGACGGCAGCGGCCTCGGCCTCGCCATCGTACGATCGGCGGCGGCGCGCATGGCGGCGAGCGTCGACCTTGGCGACGCGCAGCCGGGGTTGCGCGTGACGCTGCGCTTCCCGGCGGGGTGAGAAGTATCTGCAAAATTCCCCGTTCGTGCCGAGCATGGTCGAGGTACGGCCCGGCGCGCACGTGTCTCGACTTCGCTCGACACGAACGGGGGGAGAGGGTGCCCTCGTTCGATCGCATCTATCCCCGATCGAACAACACCGTCCCCGCGCGCACCGTGTCGCCGGTCGCCACCCCGTCCGCCAGCCGGAACGGGGCGGGGGTCAGCATCACGATCGTCGATCCATGCTCGAACCAGCCCATCTCCTCCCCCTGCCTGAGCGGCGCGGCGCAGTCCGCCACCGGCTCCGCCCGATCGCGCAGCAGCGCCACCGTATCGAGGAACGTCAACCGGATCGCCGCCACCAGAATCGCGGCGACCGGCACCAGCAGCACCGGCGTCCCGTCGTCCAGCCGCAGCCGCACCGTCGCGCGTTCGTTGCGGCAATAGAGCCGGTCGACCCGCTTCAGCGCGGGCGGGTTCACGTTGAAACAGTCGCCGGGGAAGTATCGCACCCGGTCGACCGTCCCGTCCTGCGGCGCGTGGAACCGGTGGTACATGCCCGCCGTCAGCCTGAGCGTGACGAAGCTGCCCCCGATATACGCATCGCCTTCGCCCCCGGTCAGTTCGCCGATCGAATAGCGTCGCCCCTTGGCCTGCACGATCCGGTCGCCGGTGATCGCGCCGCTGGCGACGATGATGCCGTCGGACGGCGACGCGATCTGGTCCGCGCCCGCTGCGAAGCGCCGCGCGCCCGGCGTCAGTTGCCGGATGAAACAGGCGTGCATCGACGGCCAGCTCGTATCCCGTGCGTCGGACAGGTCGACCGCGCTGAACGTCCGCCACACCGCGATCGACGCGCGCGCGATCCACGGATGCTCGATCTTGCTGAACCGGCCCATCGCTTTGGTCAGCGTACGGCGCGGCAACCAGTTGGTCGCGACGTAATTCAGCGTCTCGTTCCGCGTCAGGGCGTCGATGGTGCGCGCAAGCGTCATCAATCTTTCCTCAATCCATCATAGTCGCGAATGTCATGTCCACGCTCGCCATCGCGCTCGCCGCCGCCGGTACTGCCGGTCTTGCCGCCACCAAAGGGCGTGCCCGCCTCGCGCTCAGCCGCGCCAAGCACGGCTCGCTCACCGGCCATGTCCGCTGGGGACAGCGGATCGCGCGGCAGATCGCGTTCTACGACTATGACGATATCCGCTTCTTCGCCGCCGACGGCGCGCCGGACGATGTGGCGGCCCGGCGTCGTGCCGGGTTCGACCGGCTCTCGGCGCTCTATGCCGCGCGCTTCCCCAACAGCGTCGCCGCCACCGCCGACCTGCGCGAGGGTCTGTCCGACCTGAAATTCACCGGCCGCTACCGCGTGCCGTTCCAGTTCAGCGCGCTGGTCCGCGAACGGCTCGCCACCGGGGCGATCTATGCCGCGTCGCGCGGCGTCACCGTCACCGATCTCGACGGCAATGATTTCTACGACCTTGCCGGGTCGTATGGCGTCAATCTGTTCGGGCACGACTTCTATCGCGACTGTATCGAACGCGGTGCGGCGCGCGTCGCCGCGCTCGGCCCGGTGCTGGGCAATTATCACCCGGTCATCACCGGCAACGTCGCCCGGTTGCGCGCGATCAGCGGCATGGACGAGGTGTCGTTCCACATGTCCGGCACCGAAGCGGTGATGCAGGCGGTGCGCCTTGCCCGCTATCACACCCGCCGTCCGCGCGTGGTGCGCTTCGCCGGAGCCTATCATGGCTGGTGGGGCGATGTGCAGCCGGGCATCGGCAACCCGACCCCGGCCGACCGCACGCTGACGCTGGCCGAAATGTCCGACGCCACGCTGCGCGTCCTCGCCACGCGGCGCGACATCGCGTGCGTGCTGGTCAATCCGCTTCAGGCACTGCACCCCAATCGCGGCGCGCCGTCCGACGGGACGATGATCGACAGCAGCCGCTCGGCGCATCTCGACCGCGCCGCCTATCGCGACTGGCTGGTCCGGTTGCGCGACGTGTGCAACCGGTCGGGCATCGTGCTGATCTTCGATGAAGTGTTCATGGGCTTCCGCCTCGCCAAGGGCGGCATGCGCGAGGCGTTCGGGGTCGCGCCCGACATGGTGACATACGGCAAGACGCTGGGCGGCGGGTTGCCGGTCGGGGTGTTGTGCGGTCGCCGCGACCTGATGGCGCGGTTCCGCGACGATCGGCCCGCCGACATCTGTTTCGCGCGCGGCACGTTCAACGCGCATCCCTATGTCCTGGGGGCGATGGCCGAGTTTCTCGACGCGCTCGACGGGCCGGAGGTCGCCGCGCTGTACGACGGCGTCGATGCCCGCTGGGACGCGCGACTCGACCGTTTCAACGCGGCGATGGCCGATGCCGGGCTGCCGGTGCGCGCGGCGGGGATGCAGACGGTGTGGACGATCACCTATGCCGTGCCGTCGCGCTATAACTGGATGCTGCAATATTATCTCCGCGAAGCGGGGCTGGCGCTGAGCTGGGTCGGGACCGGGCGGCTGATCTTCAGCCTGAACTATGACGACACCGCCTTTGCCGAGGTCGTGGCCCGCTTCGTCGCCGCCGCCCGCACGATGCAGGCGGACGGCTGGTGGTGGACCGCGCCCGGCACCACCAACAAGACGCTGCGGCGACAGGTGTTGAAGGAAACGCTGGCACGGCGGTTCGGCCGGGGCTGACGAACCGCTTTCCTACACGACCGCGATCGGGCAGGGCGGAGCGGCTCTTTCCCATCGTCGGCACGATTTGCGGTTCGCGGGGCGGCAGTGCGTACCGCCCGCCTTGCCCCCCTCGTACCCCGGCGAAGGCCGGGGCCCAGTTGGGGGACGTTAGCGATAGAAACACCGTCCCCCGACTGGACCCCGGCCTTCGCCGGGGTACGGAACGCTCGGGGGCGGGGGAACGTCACACCCGCCCGCCAAAACCCGTGCGAGTGTGACTTTCGTGACCTTTGGCCGTTCAGTCGCGCGCGGCGTCGCGCAGGTCGGTGTCGATTTTCACGCCTTTCAGCAACTGTACCGGCGCCTTGCGATACAGCAGGAAGTCGTTGAACGGGTCGGTCACGATCTTGGTGGCCCATACGATGCCGGTCTGTACGTCGCGCTGGACGAACAACTGGATCACGCGGAACACCAGCCCGCCGACCGCCAGCGCCAGCCATACCAGCGCGAGGTGGCGCAGGAACCCGACGAAGCCGACATGCGGCTCGAACAGCCCGAACAGCGTCGGATCGATCAGCAACGGGATCGGACATGCGGCCCAGATGCCCATGAAGATCCATTTGCGGAACAGGTTGTATCCGACCTTGATGTCTTCCTTGTGCGCGTGCGTCGCCTGATTGACGTGATCGTACGTCTTGGGCTCGAAGAAGAAATGCCCCGATTGCCGCGCGGTCATCGCGACCAGCCAGCCGAGCAGGCTGGCGACGGCGGGGTCGATCCACACCACGACATAGGCGATCAGGAACGTCGTCGCGCTGACGAAGTGCAGCGCCTGATTGACGATGCTGTGATGGTAATAGCGGTGATCGTCCCACCGCTGTTCGTGCAATGCAGCCTTGAATCCGGACATCGTGTCGAAGCCTTTGCGGGGTGAATAGGGGGAGGGGGCGATCACGCGATCGCGGCGTGGACCGGGGTCGGGTGATTGTCCTGCGCGTCGGGCGCGCGGCGGAAACACACCAGCGAGAAATGGCCCAGCGGCGGCAGCGGCCGACGTTCGACCAGCTCGGCCTGCGGGTGGCGTTCGGCCCAGTCGCCATAGACCGACCACGGGAAATCGGTGCGCCAGCCAAGGCGGCTGGTCACGGGCATCAGCGCGCGTTCGATCCGGGCGCGCACGCCCGCTTCCGCGCCCAGCCGGGTGGTGATGACGATCATGCCGCCGGGGCGCACGACGCGCAGGAACTCGCTCAATGCACGGTCGGGGTGCGGCACCGCCGACACGACATATTGCGCGACCACCACGTCGAACGATGCGTCGGCGAACTCCAGCGCCTCGGCATCGCCGATCGCGATGCGTTCGACATGGTGCAGGTTCAGCCGCTTCACCCGGTCGCGCGCCTTGTCGAGCATCTGGTCGGCGATATCGATGCCGGTGATCCGGCTGTCGGTGCGATAATGCGGCAACGAGATGCCGGTGCCCACCCCGACCTCGAGGATGCGGCCGCCGACCCGTTCGGCGGCATCGATCGCGGCGCGGCGGCCCCGGCGGAAAACGGGTCCGAACACCATGTCGTACACCGGTGCCCAGCGGTCATAGGCGCTTGCCACGCCCATGCGGTTCATATCCTGCGCCAAGTCGACATATCCCTGTTTCGCCCACGGGCGGCCTGTCGATCGAAAATGACGCAGGCCGGTTACACGCCGATGGCGGAATGATGTCCCGAAGGTTTCAGTTTGATGAGACGCGCGTCATCGATCCGAAACACAATTGTCGTGTCGGTCGGGTACAGGGCAGTCATCGCGTGGACGAGTGTCCGGTCCGCTCTCGTGGAGGATAACGATGACGACGGCTTATGTATCCGGCACCGACCAACGTCCGGGACCGGAAAAATCACCCGGATCGATCGTGAAGTCCCTGGCGCGCAAGGTGCCGGACTGGATCAACGACCCGCAATCCTATCAGGCGGACGGCCCGAAGCGGTCCTATCGCACCGTTTTCATTTCGGACATCCATCTCGGCACGCCGGGATGCAGTGCGACGCAACTCGTCGACTTCCTCCATTCGATCGAATGCGAGACCCTGTACCTTGTCGGCGACATCGTCGACGGGTGGCAGATCCGCAAGGGCTGGTATTGGCCGTCGAGCCATAACGACGTCATCCGGTCGATCCTGAAGTTCGCGCGGCGCGGCACCCGTGTCATCTATATCCCCGGCAATCATGACGAGGCGTTTCGCGACTATACCGGCCTAGAGTTCGGTGGGGTCGAGATGGTCGAGGAGGATATCCACGAAACCGCCGATGGCCGTCGCCTGCTGGTGCTGCACGGCGACAAGTTCGACGGCGTCGTGCTCTATGCCCGCTGGCTCGCCTTTCTCGGCGACTATGCCTACACCACGTTGCTGCGCGCGAACCGGGTGTGGAACTTCGCACGCCGCAAGCTGGGCCTGCCCTATTGGTCGCTGTCGGCCTATGCCAAGCACCGGGTGAAGAACGCGGTCAACTTCATCGGCCGGTTCGAGGAAACGGTCGCCCATGCCGCTGCCGAACATGGCGTCGACGGCGTGGTGTGCGGCCATATCCACACCGCCGAGATCCGCCAGATCGGCGACATCATGTATTATAACGACGGCGACTGGGTCGAAAGCTGCACCGCGCTGGTCGAGGATCATGCCGGGCAATTGTCGCTGATCGACTGGCGCGCCGAAACATGGGGCCGTGCCGCCACCGCTGCCGCCGCTGCCGGCCGGGTCGAAGCGGCTCAGGTCGAGGCGGGGGCGGTCACGGCGTGAAGATCGCGATCGTCAGCGATGCATGGAGTCCGCAGGTCAACGGCGTCGTCCGCACGTTGCAGACCACGATCGGGCGGCTGCAGCATCGCGGGCATGTCGTCGAATCGATCACGCCGGATGCGTTCGCGACGCGGCCCTGTCCGGGATATCCCGAAATCCGGCTGGCGCTGGGCTGCGGTCCCGAACTGGCCCGCCGGATGGAGGCGTTCGCCCCCGACGCTATCCATATCGCCACCGAAGGACCGCTCGGCTGGGCGGCGCGGGCGTGGTGCGTGCGCCACGGCGCGCGTTTCACCACGTCGTTCCACACCAACTTCGCCGACTATCTCGCGCTGCGTACCCATTTGCCCGCCGGGCTGTTCTGGCCGTTCCTGCGCCGGTTCCACCGCGCGGCCAGCGGGGTGATGACCGCCACCGCCCGCGTCGCCCGGACGCTGAACGATCGTGGGATCGAGGATACCCGTCGCTGGTCGCGCGGCGTCGACCTGTCGCTGTTCAAGCCCGACGGCCCCCGGCTCGACCTCGACACGTTGCCGCGCCCGATCCTGCTGCATGTCGGGCGCATCGCGATCGAAAAGAATATCGAGGCGTTCCTGAAGCTCGACGTGGCGGGCACGAAGCTGCTGGTCGGCGACGGCCCGGCACGCGCCGACCTCGAACGGCGCTATCCGCTGGCCCGGTTCGTCGGGTTGAAACAGGGCGCGGCGCTGGCCGCCGCCTATCGCGCCGCCGACGTGCTGGTCTTTCCCAGCCGCACCGACACGTTCGGGCTGGTGATGATCGAGGCGCTGGCCTGCGGCACCCCGGTCGCCGGATATCCGGTGCCCGGCCCGCTCGATATCGTCGGCACCGACGGCCGTGGCGGCGGTGATGCCGTGATCGGTGCGGTCGACGACGACCTTGCCCGCGCGGTCGCCGCCGCGCTGCCCGCCGACCGCGACGCCTGCGCCCGGATCGGCGCGGGCTATTGCTGGTCGCGCTGCACCGACCAGTTCGTTGGCAACCTCGTCGAATCGGGCGTCGCGCGACGCTGACCGCGTGTTTGAAGAACGCGCGGAGGTTCGCGTTCTTGACGTCACCGGCCCACTCCCCCGCCCCGCCACCCATCAGGGTGCCGTGTGGCTGACGGGGCGGGGGAGCGGGCCGGTGCCGCCACACGGCGCTGAATCCCCCATTCCGGAACCAACCGGTCCGCACACGCTTTTCGTGGCGTCGCTGCATCGCCCCGGCTACCACGGGCGTAAATCTGGTATGTTTGGGGGATTTCGATGGCCGGTGGATTGGTGGCATTGCTCGACGACGTCGCAGCGATCGCGAAGCTGGCGGCCTCGTCGCTAGACGACGTGACGGCGGCGGCGGGGCGTGCGGGTGCCAAGGCGGCGGGCGTCGTCATCGACGATGCGGCGGTCACGCCACGCTATGTCGTCGGCCTGTCGCCCGCACGAGAACTGCCGATCATCGGCAAGATCGCGCTCGGTTCGCTCAAGAACAAGCTGCTGATCCTGTTGCCCGCCGCGCTGTTGCTCAGCGCCTTTGCCGGGTGGGCGATCACGCCGATCCTGATGCTGGGCGGCGCGTTCCTGTGTTACGAAGCGGCGCACAAGATCGTCGGCGCGCTGACCGGCAACCATCATGACGACGAAGCCGCGACCATCACCGATCCGGTCGAACTGGAGAATCGTCAGGTCAGCGGCGCGATCCGTACCGACCTGATCCTGTCGGGGGAGATCATGGCGATCACCCTGTCCGGGCTGGGCGCGATGTCGATCTGGATGCAGGCGGTGGTGATGGCGGTGGTCGGCATCGCCATCACCATCGGCGTGTACGGCGTCGTCGCGCTGATCGTGAAGATGGACGATATCGGCCTCGCGCTGACCAAGCGACCCGGCGCGGCGGCGCAGGGGATCGGTCGCGGCCTCGTCCGCGCCATGCCGGTGTTGCTGAAGGCGCTGGCGCTGATCGGCACGGCGGCGATGATCTGGGTCGGGGGCGGCATCATCCTGCACGGGATGGAGGAATTCGGCCTGACCGCGATCCCGCACTTCGTTCACAATACCGCGCATCACGCGGGCGAGGCGCTGCCCGCCGTGAAGGGCGTCGCCGAATGGGCCGTTACCGCCGGCTTCTCGGCCGTTCTCGGCATGATCGTCGGCGCGATCATCGTCGGCGTGCTGCACCTGATCCCGCGCAAGCACTGACCGGCGGTCGGCGGCGGAAGGCTATTCCGCCGCCTGTGCCTGACGCCCCGGAATATCGAAGCCGAACCGGGCCTCGACCTCCGGGTCGAGCCATGCGTGGATATGGGCCAGATCGGCATCGGACACCGGGGCATAGGCGGTCGGGGTGAAGGGGCGGTGGCCCTGACCCTTGTAACTGTCCTGCGCCACATAGGGGCCGACCTGCGCGATGCCGGTCGCCGCCGACAGGTCGGCGATCACCCCGGCGGGATCGGCCACGAACGCTTCGTGCGACAGCAGCGCGACATGATGCGCCCGGTCGTGCAACTCGCTCCAGTGGCGCAGCTTGGCGGTCCGCTTGGCCAGCGCATTGGCGAACCGCCGCCCGGTCGCGGGACAGCGTTCGTGCAGCATTTCGCGCCCCAGCACCGGGTGATCGCCCTCGACCCCCCAGAATTCGGTGTCCCAATAGCTGTGCCATTCGGCGCGGATGAAGTCGGAAAAGCCCAGTGCCTTCAACTCGGGATGCGCATGCCACGGCTGACGATGCAGGCTGCGTACCCAGTCCACCGGATCGCGCGCGACCGCCAGCACCATGACATCGCGCGGGAACAGGATTTGCTCGGGCACGAACCAATGCTTGAACCCGCACGCTTCGGTAAAGGCGGCGCGGCCCAGATTGGCCTCGATCGCGCGGATCAGCACGTTGGTGCCCGAACAGCGTTGCCCATACACTTGAATAGCGCGGACCGGTTCGTTGCCGCGCCGCAACAGGGTCAGGCCCGGACGCGGCGAATGCCAGCGGCCCTGAGGTTCGGTCATCGCTATATTCCTACTTGAATCATCGGAAATTGTTGCGCTATCGCAATAATTTAGTTCATGCCTGCCGATTGCGGACCCCGCAACGGGTGGGCGTGCGTTGCACTGCACGAACACGAAAAAAACCGGGGACGCATGACGATACGGCCGATCACCTTCTTCATCCATCATCAGGGCCGCGGTCATGCCAACCGCGCGATGGCGATCGTCCGCGAACTGCCGCCCGAACGACCGGTGACGGTGCTGTGCGCGCGACCCGAGCTGTTCGACGGGTTCGAGCGGCCGATCGATCTGGTGCGATTGCCGAACATGATCGGCGCACCGGTGCCGACACGCGCGCTGTTCGATCAGCCGACGCCGGAGGTGCTGCACTGCGTGCCCCTGGGCGTCGATGCCACGCGGCGGACGATGCGGACGATCCTCGACCATCTCGACGATGTCGCCCCTGCGCTGTTCGTGATCGACGTCTCGGCGGAAATCGCGCTGCTGTCGCGCATCGCCAGCGTGCCCGCGGTCAAGATCCGGATGCATGGCGACCGCACCGATCCGGGGCATCTGGGCGCGTATCAGGCGTGCGTCGGACTCCTCGCCCCGTTCGGTGCCGCGATCGAACAGGACGACTATCCCGACTGGGCGCGGACCAAGACCTGCTACACCGGCGGGCTGTGCACCACGCTGGACCCCGTGCCGACCCGGGCGGAAGCGCGTGCGCGGCTGGGCATTGATCCGGACCGCGAAGTCGTGCTGGTGCTGACCGGCGGCGGCGGTGCCGGTACGCCCTATGCTCCGTTGACGATGGCGGCCCGCGCGGTGCCGGACGCGCTGTGGCTGGTGGTCGGACCGGTCCACCGGGAAGGCCATGAGACCGATTTCGGCAATCTGGTCGAAAAGGGCTGGGTCGACGGCGTGACCGACCACATCGCCGCCGCCGATGTCGTCATCGCCTCCGCCGGCGACAATACGGTGCACGAGATCGCGCGCGTCGGGCGGCCGTTCATCTGCGCGCCCGAATGGCGCTATTTCGCCGAACAGACGCGCAAGGCCGACCGGCTGGCCGATGTCGGCGCGGCGGTGGCGCTGCATCGCTGGCCCGGCGATTTGGCCCCGTGGCGCGGGTTGCTCGACGCGGCCAAGGCGCTCGACCCGGCGGCGTTGACCGCGCTGTACGATCCCGGCGCGGCGCGGGTGGCGGCGACGTATATCGAAGGGCTGGCGAACGATCTTTGGGCGTGAGGGTGGTCGTGGGGGGACTGACCATGCGGGTCTGTCCGTGGCTTAACTATTCCAACTAGTTATACTGATTGCAGTTCCTATAATTGCCAACAGTGTCCATCCGATTGCTGCGGTCCAGAAGCAGCCGGGTGCCGATCGGCGGTTCGTATCAAGCTCGGGGCCTAAGGCTCCGGTACTCACATACATATTGCCGGAAACAAAACCGGCTAACAGCACGATCGCGCAGAACGCAGCAATCAGTGTTCCAACGATCACCGGAACGTTCATAACGAATTGTCGCTATCTGATTTAATTGTTCGCAACCGGGTGTTGCCGCGTACCCGTTGTATCAACTCGCCCCCTAACTGAACAACGCATCGTCGCACCGGCTGGCGACAATCTCCGCCCCGGCCGGCGCACGCCGAACGACGATCGCCTCGGCATCGGGCGACCAGTCGATCAGCCCCGCCGCCGCGAACTGTCCCAGCCAATAGTCCATGCACCACCGGCCCCAGCGCGCCCGGAACCGGGTCGCGTTGCGCAGGATGTGATCGAACTGGTGCAGCGGGGGAATATGCACCGCGTGATGCTGATGCCACGCGATCGCGCCGCCGGCCCATGCCATCGGCACCTCCGCCGCCGCCAGCCGCCATGCGAAGTCGGTTTCCTCGCCGCCATAGCCGACATAGCCCTCGTCCATGCCGCCCGCCGCGTCCCATGCCGATCGCGGCAGGGCGAAGGACAGGCCCCATAGCTCGCCGTGACTCGGCACCGCGCGAACTTCGTTCTCGGCCAACGCGGGCTTGGCCGGATGCCGCCGGGCCACGGCGTCGAACTCGTCCGGCGTGGCACCGGCGGGAAGATAGCGGACTTCGCCCAGATACACGCCCGGCGCGGCCGCCAGCACCTCGGCATAGCGCGCGACCAGCGAGGGGGCGGGCACGCAATCCACGTCGAGGAAGATCAGCGTATCGCCCTGTGCCGCCATTGCCGCCGCGTTGCGGGCGCGCGCCAGCGGCATCGGGTCGCCGTCCACGAACACCGCCCGCACCGGCACGCCCGGATCGGGCAGTCCGGTGGGCACGTCCGGCTGCATATAGGCGATGACGATTTCATCGGGCGGCCGGGTCTGTGCGGCGATACCCTCCAGCAAGCGTGCCAGATGCGCGGTGCGCCCGCGCACGAGCGTACAGACGCTGATCACGCCGACAGGCGCTGGGCCGGTCCGGCGCGGAAGTGCGCCACGCCCTCCATGATGCCGAACGCATAGCCGCGCCGCGCGACATAACTATGGGCAAGGTCGGGGCGATCGGCCAGACCGTCGGAATAATTGCCGACGATGATCGACCGGTCGCAGGCACGCAGCATTTCCACATCGTTGCCACTGTCGCCCGCCACGATCACCTGATCGCGCCGCAGTCTCTTGTATTGCCGTACATGCTCGACCGCCGTCCCCTTCGACGCCGCCAGCGGCAGCACGTCGAGATAGCGGCCGTGGCTGTGGATTACCGACGCAGGCAGTCCGGCGGCGCTCAGCCTGTCGCGTACCCGTTGCGCGATATCGGCCTCGCCATCGGTGAAGAAGCTGAGCTTGTACCGACGCTGCTCCAGCGGACTTTGCGGGCGGAGTTGCGGCAGGTCGCCAAGGATCGCGGCGATGGCCCCACGGTCCCATCCCGCGTCGATGATCGCCGACCATTCGGCATCGCGGATATACATGCCGCCATGCGCGCGGTGATAGATTTCGGAGCCGACCGAGGTAATCATCACGGCGGGCGGCGCGACATGGTTCTGCGACAGGATCGCCAGCGCGCTGTGCAGGCTGCGCCCGGTGGCGATGCCGAACGCCATGTCGTGCTGGTCGCCATGCCACAGGTTGAATGCGTGCGCCGCTTCCGCCTCGCCCAGCAGGGTGTTGTCGATATCGGACACCAGCAACAGGCGCGGGGCATCGACCGCCACCGGGGCGGGCGGCGCGATCACCGCCTGCGCCAGTTCGACATAGCGCGCGACATGGCCGTCCCAGTCGTACAGCCGTGCCGCCGTCGCGCCCGCCGCCGAATACCGGTCCCACAGCGCATCGTCGGACAGGATGTCGAGCACCGCCCGCCCGATCGCCTGCGGATCGCGTGGGTCGACGAGGATGCCGTTGCCGCACCCTTCGATGATGTCGTTCGGGCCGCCGCTGTCGGTCGCTACCAGCGGCAGGCCGGATGCCGCCGCCTCCAGCAGGGTCAGCCCGAACGGCTCGTTCAACGCCGGGTTGACGAACACGCCGCGCCGCGCGCGGGCATGGCCATAGATCGCCGGAATTTCGTGCGGCGAATGCGTCTTGGGCAACGCGACCGATCCGTACAGGTCGTACAGGTCGATCAGCGCGAACAGTTCGGCCATGTTCGCCGCCAATTCCGGCTCCAGCGCGCGCGGATCGTCGCGCGTTCCCGCCACGATCACCAGATTGGCTGCACAGCGCAGCGCCGGACAGCGGCCATAGGCGTGGACCAGTGCGGCAAGGTTCTTCTTGCTGACCGGGCGGGCGATGGCGAGGATCACCGGCCTGGTCGGATCGGCAAGAAACCGATCGATCCGCGCATCGACCATCGGATCGGTCGCATTGCCCGCGAACATCGCCAGGTCGCTGCCCGGCGGAACGATGCGGATGCGACCGGGATCATAGCTCGGATATCCGGCATATTGGACTTCCGCCTCGTCCCGCGACGAGGCGATGATCGCGTCGGCGGCGGCGATCGCGCGGTCCTCGATCGCGATGCGTCGGTCCAGCCCCTGCGTCTCCGCACAATCCACGCCGAACGCGGTGCGCTTGACCATGCCCAGCGAATGGGCGGTGAACACGAACGGGATGCCGGTCCGCGCCTTCACCTCGGCTGCGACCGCACCGGCATCGGCATAATGCGCGTGGATCAGGTCGGGGCGGCGGTCCAGCCCGGCGATATGGTCGACCAAAGCATCGACCATCGCGTCATGCTCCTGCCACAGCGCTTCCTTGGGCAGATAGGCGTCGGACCCGGTGCGCAACCGCACGATCCGTGTCGTCGCATCGACGGTTTCGGTGCGGGCGGAATAGCAATCGGCGTGGGTAGTACCGCGAAAGGCGCGAGTGACGATCTCGATCCGGTCGATCGCCGGATGGCGCGTGCTGGCCGCGACCAGATCGAGCAGATAGCGGATGTGACCCCCGGTGTCGGCGGTCACGCCATATTCTACCCCACGCGCACGAAGACAGCCCTGCAACGCCAGGTGTAGAATAAACATTACGGAGCTTTCCCGTTCAGAAACACGGACTTGAGTCCGCAGAGGGGGAACCGTTCGTGCCCCGCTTGGTTCCGGTGGGCGATGGTATATCCCCTGCGCATCGCCCAGCTCGCCCCGGTCATCTATCCGACCCCGCCGGGCGGCACCGGGGGGACCGAACGCGTCGTATCCGACCTGACCGAGGCGCTGGTGGCGATGGGCCACGCCGTCACGCTGATTGCGCCGTCGGACAGCATCACCACCGCCCGCCACCTGTTCGCGCACCCCAGCCTGCGGGCGCTGGAGGCACGACACGGTCGCGTCGCGCCGGGCGTTCCCGCCGCGCTGGAAGCGGCGCAACTTGGACTGTTGCAGCAGCATCTGGCCGAATTCGACATCGTGCATTGTCACGGCGAATTCGCCCATGCCGCCGTGTTGGGGCATCGCATCGGGTGCAGCCTGACGACGGTGCACTGGCGGCTGGACGAACTCGACCGCCAGCTTTTCTTCCGCAGCTTTCCGACGCTGCCGGTGGCCGCGATCTCGGCGGCACAGGCGCGCGACCTGCCGTCGTCGAACCTTGCCGGTGTCGTGCATCACGGCATTCCCGCCGAACGCTTCCATATGGGGCCGGGCGGGGCGGGGGTGGCGTTCATCGGGCGGATGACCGACCAGAAGCGCCCCGACATGGCGATCCGCGTCGCCCGTGCCGCCGGGCGTCCGATCCGGCTGGCGGGCGGGATCGATGTCGGCAATCCCCGCTATTTCGACGGCGCGGTCGCACCGCTGCTGGGTGACGATGCGGTGCATGTCGGCGAGGTGGACGACCGCGCGAAACAGGGTCTGCTGGGCGACGCGGCGGCATTGCTGTTCCCGATCGACTGGCCCGAACCGTTCGGGCTGGTGATGATCGAGGCGATGGCATGCGGCACCCCGGTGATCGCATGGGATCGCGGCAGCGTCCGCGAAGTGGTGGAGGACGGCGTCACCGGCTTCATCGTGTCGAGCGAGGCGGAAGCCGTCGCCGCGCTGGCCCGGATCGACAGCATCGACCGCACCACGGTTCGCCGTCGCTTCGACGAACGCTTCACCGCCACCCGCATGGCGCAGGACTATGTCGCGCTGTACCGGCAACAGGTGGCGCTGCGATGAGAATCGGCCTGCTTAGCTGGGCCTATCCGCCAGAGAAGAGCGGCCTCTCGCGCGCGGCGGCGGAGATCGCACAGTCGCTGGCCGCAGCCGGACATGACGTGCGCGTCGTGACGCTCGACCGGACGGGCCGGTCACGGGACGGCGACGTCGAAGTGATCGGCGCGGTGCGGGAACGCGACTGGCTGGCGCGGGTGCGCCGTTGGCCCGCCATCGGGCATCTTGCCGGACCGGCGATGATGGCGCGCGCCGTACGCCGCCTGCATGCCGAACGCCCGTTCGACGTGGTGGAGGCGACCAACTGGTACGCGCCGGGCCTGTGGGTGGCGCTGACCGGGCCGGTGCCGCTGGTGACGCGCAACTCGACTCCGGTGGCGACCAGCGGCGGGCGGGGCGGAAGCCTGCGCGACCGGATCGACCGCCATGCCGCGATACTGGCCGAAGCGGTCGCGGCACGCGCGTCCGCCGGTCTGGTCTCGAACACGCAGGCGCATGGCGAGAAGATCGCCGCGCTCTATCGCACCGTCCCGCCGGGACCGGGCCATGCGGTGATCGGCCTCAGCCTGCCGCCCGCGATCGTCGCGGCGGGGCGGGCGGCGTCGTATCCGCCCGGCAATGCCGTGCTGCGGATGCTGTTCGTCGGGCGCAACGAACCGCGCAAGGGGATCGACGCGCTGCTGGGCGCGCTGCCCGACCTGTCGGCGGAGGCGGATGCGGGGACGATTCCCGACTTCCGGCTGACAATGATCGGCCTGCATCGCCACGAACTGGGCGGGCTGCCGCCGGCAGCGCTGCGGCGGATCGAATCGCATCACCGCATCGGCGACGACGGGCTGTTTGCCGCGCTGGCGGCGGCGGATGTCGTCGTCGCGCCGTCACGCTACGAGAGTTTCGGGCTGGTGTATCAGGAGGCGATGATGTTCGCCCGCCCGATTGCGGCGTGCAGCGAGGACCCGAGCGCCCGGCTGTTCGTCGGCGATACCGGCGCGGGGCTGCTGGCGGAGGACTGCACCGCGGCGGCGCTGGGCGGGGTGCTGCGGCGGATGCTGTGCGACGAGGATCTGCGGACGGCGCTGTCGGCGGCGGCGCGGGTCGCGGCGGGGCGGTTCACCCGCGCGACGCTGGCAAGCGAGACGGTCGCGGCCTATTCCGCCGCCGTCATCGGTCGCAGCAACGCGGCTTCGTCCTCCGGCCGCCCGGCACCGGCCGACATCGCCGCATAGACTTTCGACCGTTCGACCACCCGCGCACGGTCGAGCCGGTGCTCGATTGCCCCGGTCAGTGCCAGCGAGGTTTGCGCAAAGGGCACGACCGGGCGTTCATGGACGATCCCGGTGAAGCGCACCTCGGCCCGGTTCAGCCGATACTGGATATCGGGCCACAGTGCCGACCATATCCCGTCGACCAGATTGCGCCGCGCCAGCCCGAGCGACTGCAATCCGGCCCGGTCCGCCGCCGCCGTCATCCACCCCATCGCCGACAACAGCGCCGCATCGGGGCGTTCGTCGGTATCGAGTTGCAGCACCCATCCGCTCGCCATCATCTGCACCCGGTTGCGCTGGGCCGCGAAATCGCCGTTCAGCGGGTGGGACACCGCGTCGATTCCCGGATGGCGCAGCGCCAGTGCGGCGGCATCGCGCGGCGTTCCGTCGAGCAGGACGATGGCATGGACGAAATGGCTGCATAGCCCGTCCAGCATCGCCGACACCGCATCGCTGTCGGCGGCACGGGCGATGATGCCCAGCGTCACGTCGGCCGCGACCGGGGCGGCGCGCTGCCACCCGCCCTCCGCCTCGACATAGCCCAGCGCCCATCCGGCGTTGCGCCGGGCATGGGGCGACAGCGCGAAGCCGTCTTCGCCGCCGCCCGCGAAGCTTGCCGCGACGGCGTGTCGCATCGCCGCTGCGTCGAACTCCAGCGACCCCACCGCCAGCCCGCAATGGGTGCATTCGGGCATCGCCCGGTCATGCCATCGGTCGTTGCCGCAGATCGGGCAGCGCGGCCCGGCGATGTTGTCGCCCATCGACTTGTCCTCTTGTCGTTCCGGCGTCAGGGAACGCACGGCGCGGCCGGACGGTTCGCATCGACCGGAGCAGGAAGGAACAGCCGATGGACAGGATCATCGTTGCCGGGGCCACCGGCGATCTGGGCGGACGGATCGTGCGTGCCGCCGTGGCGCGGGGGGCTGGGGTGCGGGCGCTGGTACGGGCGGGCACCGCCGACGACCGGTTGGCGGCGGTGGCCGCGACCGGGGCCGAAGTCGTGCCGGTCGATTTCGACGATGCGCCGGCACTGGCCCATGCCTGTCGCGGGGTGGTGTGCGTGGTATCCGCGCTGAACGGGCTGGGCGACGTGATCCTCGGTACGCAGACGCAGTTGCTCGACGCGGCGATCGGTGGTGGCGCGGCGCGGTTCATCCCGTCCGACTATTCGATCGACTATACCGCGCTGCCGACCGGTACGAACCGCAATTTCGACCTGCGTCGTGCGTTCCGCACCCGGATCGACACCGCGCCGATCCGGGCGACGTCGATCTTCAACGGCGCGTTCGCCGACATGCTGAACGGACAGATGCCGTTGATTCAGCGACCGGTGCGGCGAATACTCTATTGGGGCAGCCCCGATACGCGCTTCGCCGTGACGACCAAGGACGACGTTGCCGCCTATACCGCCGCCGCCGCGCTCGACCCGGCGGCGCCGCGCGACCTGCACATTGCGGGTACGCAAGTGTCCGCGCGCGATCTGGCCGAAGCGATGACCGACGTGACGGGTCGCCCATATCGCCCGATGCGCGCGGGATCGACCGCCGGACTGGCGCGCATGATCGCGGTGACGCGGCGGTTGTTCCCGCAAAGCCGAGCGGTGTTCCCGGCGTGGCAGGGGATGCAGTATCTCCACAACATGTTCGATGGCGGCGCCCCCTCCGCGCCGATCGACAACGACCGCTACGACGTCGCATGGACCGACCTGCGTAGCGTGCTGACGCAATAGGCACACCGGCTTCCCCATCGCCGGTTGTCATGCCGCTGTAACGTTGCCGTAACGATGCTGCCACCGCGACCGTGCAGGGGCGCGGCAACGAGGAAGCGTTCAGAGCTTCCCCAAGGGGAATAGACATGGTTGGATTTTGGTCGCGGTCCGCACGGGCCGCGTTCGTGCGCGCGCTGTTGACCGGCGCGGCGATGATGCCCGCGCTGGCCCATGCCGGTGTTGCCGAAGACCCGGTCGCGCCGTTGCCGGTGCCTGTGGCGGACCCGACCGAACCGACCGAGGAGCAGGAAATCGTCGTGCGCGGTTCGCGCCCGATCGCCGAGTCCGAAGCTACCGCGTTGCAGATCCAGCGCAACAGTCCGTCGCTGGTGTCGGTCATCGCCTCCGACGCGGTCGGCCGCCTGCCCGACCAGAACATCGCACAGGCGATCAGCCGCCTGCCCGGCGTCGGTGTCGAGCGCGATCAGGGTCAGGCGCGCTACGTCAATTTGCGCGGCGCGCCGAAGCGGTGGACCACGCTGTCGTTCAACGGCATCAACGTCGTCAGTCCCGAAGGGCGCGCCGCGCGGTTCGATTCGATCCCGTCGGCGATCGCGTCGCAGATCATCGTGCGCAAGGCGGTGACGCCCGACATGCCGGGCGAGACGATTTCGGGCAATGTCGACATCGTCACCCGTTCGGGCTTCGACCAGACCGGCTTCCACGTCGCGGCCAAGGGTGGCCTCGGCTATGTCGAACTGGGCGAGCGCAGCGAATATGAAGGCTCGCTGGTCGTATCCGACCGGTTCGACACCGGTATCGGTGAATTCGCCATCGCATCGTCGGCCAGCCTGTACCGCCGCGGCATGGTCACCGACAATTTCGAAACCGACTGGGAAGCGGTCGATCGCGACAGCCGCCCCGGCTTCGCCGACCGCATCTGGGCGCGCGAGACCGAGAACAAGCTGTATCGCCTCGTCCGCAAGAACTATGCGCTGTCGACCCGGCTCGACTGGCGTCCCGCCGACGGGCACAAGATATTTGCGGAAACGATCTATTCGGCGTTTCAGGACGACGAACTGCGCAACAACTACATCTTCGACCTCGACGATCAGCAGTCGCGCACACCCAACGGCACCGCCGCCTGCGCCGTCAACGCGACGCCCGCCAGCGGGACGACCGGCTATGCCGATATCTGCACCGGTAACACCCCGTTGCAGGGCACGGTGTACGGCATCGATCTGAACTCGAACTTCACGGTCCGCGCGTACAAGCAGTCGGTGTTTACCAACACGCTGGGCGGCGACCATGATCTGGACGGATGGCGCGTGTCGTGGCGCGGCAATTTCACCCGGTCGATCGACGACCGGACCCAGCCTGCGCAGCTCAATTACGACAGCCCGTCGTTCGGCACCAACGGCGCCAACGCCGCCAATCGCCTGACCGTCGCCTATGACCTGAACGATCCGCAACTGGCGCGGGTGCAACTGTATCGCACGATCCGCAACGCCGACGGCACGCTGGCACGCGGCGGCCGCATGACCCCGATCGAGAATTTCCCGCGTACGCTCAGCCGCCTGCGGTCGCTGAAGGCGCAGGATACGACCGAAGCCTATTCGGCGCGGATCGACGTGCAGCACGATATCGACTTCCTCGGCGGCACGACCGTGCTGGCCGCCGGGCTGCGCTATGACGATCGTACCAAGTCGATCGACGAGCGGCTGCTCGAACTGACCACCGCCGCACAGTTCGCGGCAGCGGGCATCCCGCTCGGCTATGACGCGATCGGCAAGAGCGGCGGGTTCCAGGGCGAAATCCCGCTCGGCTATACCTTCCAGTATTTCGACCGCGACCGCGTCATGGACCTTGTCGACCGCGCGACCCGCGTCGGCAGCTATGTGTCGCAGGTGCCCAACCTGTATGACGTGAACGAAAAGGTCTACTCGGCCTATGGCATGGCGACGGTCGCCACCGGATGGGGCAGCATCGTCGGCGGCGCGCGGATCGAGCATGTCCGCAACGATTCCGCCGCGTTCGGCACCGGTCCCGGTCGTCTCGCGGTCAAGAGCGAGCAGACGCTGGTCTATCCCAGCCTGCATCTGAATTACGACGTCACGCCGGAAATGAAGGCACGTTTGTCGTTCAACACCGGCGCGGCGCGGCCCGATTACGACCAGCTTCGCCCGAACCTGACCTTCAACGACGCCAACCTGACGATCTCGGGCGGCAATCCGGAAGCGAACCCGGAACGCGCGATGGGCGTCGATGCCTATGTCGAATATTATGTCGCGCCGCGCGGGTTCCTGTCGTTCGGCGTCTATTACAAGCAACTGCGCGACGTGCTGTTCGATTCGACGCGCACTTTCGGCAGCACGCTGCTGAACGCCGGCGGGGTCGACCGGTCGCAATATCTCTATTCCACGATCGACAATGGCGGCGACGGATCGATCTTCGGCATCGAAGGGGCGATCCAGCAGCAGTTGGAACCGTTCACCGGCGTGCTCGGCCTGCCCGACTGGATGGGCGGCTTCGGGGTGCAGTTGAACGCGACGCTCAACCGCAGCCGCGCCGAAACGCCGGACGGTCGCCGCGTGCGCCTGCCGGGGGCATCCGACGCGGTGTACAACCTTGGCGTCTATTACGAGAAATACGGCTTCTCGGCCCGGGTGCAGTATCAGAACCGTTCGGCATGGCTGGACGAACTGGGCGATGTCGCGACCATCAACGGCGTCGTGCGCGGCGTGGACGGTGGCGACTTCTATTGGGGCAAGGACGACGAACTCGACGCCTCGGTCCGCTATGCGGTCAACCGCAACGTCGAACTGTTCGGTAATTTCTCGAACCTGCTGAACGGTCCGGGCCGTCGCTATGTCGGGCAGAGCCAGTACACGATCGAGCACGAGACGTTCGGTCGCCGCTATACCGGCGGTCTGCGGATCAGCTTCTGATGCGCGCCTTGGTATTGACGATGCTGCTGGCGGGGTGTGCGACCATACCCCCGCCGGTGGCGGGCCCCGCGACGGTGCCGACCGTCGCGGCGGTGGCGGAAAGCGATCCGGTCGACAGCGTCGCCGACGCCGCCGACGATCCCGCGATCTGGCGCAACCGCCGCGATCCGGCCAGAAGTCTGGTGATCGGTACCGATAAGCAGGCCGGCATCCACGTTCACGACCTGTCGGGACGGCGGTTGAGCTTCACCCCTGCCGCGCGGCTGAACAATGTCGATCTGCGCGATACCGGCGGGCGGGTCGTCGTCGTCGCCAGCGACCGCGCGGACGAAGCGACCGCGCATGTTTCGCTGTTCACGCTCGATACGGCGGCGGCGCGGCTGGTGCCACTGGGCCGCTATCCGGTCGGGCCGGGCGAGGCCTATGGCATGTGCCTGTGGACCCGCAAGCGCGACGGGGCACTGTTCGGTTTCGTCGTGCTGAAGGACGGCCGCATCGATCAGGTGTCGATCGACCTGCCGCCGGGGGCCGCGCCGGTCGTCCGCACCGTTCGCTCGATGAAGCTCGGCACCCAGTCGGAGGGTTGCGTCGTCGACGACCGTACCGGGCTGCTCTATGTCGCGGAGGAGGATGTCGGGCTGTGGCGGTTCGACGCCGATCCCGCCGCGCCGACCACGGCGACGTCGATCGCGAAGGTCGACGGCACCACGCTGGTCGCCGATGCCGAAGGGCTGGCGCTGGCCCCGGCCGGGCGCACCGGCGGTTATCTGGTCGCCAGCAGCCAGGGCGACAATGCCTATACCCTCTATCGCCTGCCCGACATGGCCTATGCCGGGCGCTTCCGCATCGGCGGCGGCGCGATCGACGGGACCAGCGATACCGACGGCATCGACCTGATCCTCGGCGATTTCGGCCCGACCTTCCCACGCGGCCTGATGGTCGCACAGGATGGTGACAACGCTCCGGCGACGCAGAACTTCAAGTTCGTGTCATGGAATGCGGTACGGCGGGCGCTGCGGTTGAAGTGAGCGGGTGGGGGGCGTCCGTCGCGCCTCCCGCCTGTCCCGATGCCGATCTGTCACGAACGGTCGGGGAAAATCGGTCGAACCAATTCCACCCCCGACATCCTTACCTCGTCGCTTCGGCGATCAGTGCGGCGGCATCCTTGCCCGCCCAGTCCATCGCCCCGGTCACGCGCCACACTTCCTTGCCCGCGGCATCGTACAGGATCGTGGTCGGCAGGTTCAGGCCCATGCCGGTCGTGAACTGAAGGTCCGGGTCGCGATAGGCGGTGATCCGCTGCAACTTCGCTTCGGTGAGGTAGGGCTGGACCTTGGCCGGGTCGAGGTCCTGCGACACCGCCAGCACGGTCAGCGTATCGCCGGACTTCGCCGCCAGCGCGTCCAGCGTCGGCATTTCACGCACGCACGGCGCACACCATGTCGCCCACACGTTCAGCAGCAACGGCTTGCCACGAAACGCGGCCAGCGTCGTGCGCTTGCCCGCCGGATCGAGGAATGCATAGGTCGGCGCGGCCTCGCCCTTGTGCGTCCGCACCACCTTGCCGGTCGATTCCGGTGCCGCGCCGTTGGCCGGGGCGGCGGGGGCGATGTCGGGAACGGTGCCGTCCTCGGCTTGCGCGGCTTGCTCCGGCGGGGCGGCTCGCTTATCGCAACCTCCGCCGACAATGGCCAATCCGAGGAGAAGCGCGATCACTGGGCGCATGGAAGGCTCCAACAGCATGTGGGGCGGGCGCTTCGCCGAAGGCCCGTCGGCGGTGATGCGCGAGATAAACGCATCGATTCCGTTCGACAAGCGAATGTGGCGACAGGACATTGCCGGGTCCAGGGCGCACGCAACGATGCTGGGCGCGCAGGGAATCGTAGATGCGGCCGATGTCGCCACGATCCTGTCGGGGCTGGACGCGGTGGCGGAGGAATATGCCGAACATGGCGTGCCCGACGACCTGGCGCTCGAAGATATCCATATGCTGACCGAGGCGCGGCTGGCCGATCGGATCGGCCCGGTGGCGGGACGGTTGCACACCGCCCGGTCGCGCAACGATCAGGTGGCGACCGATTTCCGGCTATGGGTCCGCGACGCGATCGACGCGGTCGATGCCGCGCTCGGCCATTTCCAGTCGGCGTTGCTGGCGCGGGCGGAGGAACATGCCGCCACGGTCATGCCCGGCTTCACGCATCTTCAGGTCGCGCAGCCGGTGACGCTGGGCCATCACCTGATGGCGTATCACACCATGATCGCGCGCGATCGCGGACGGTTCGCCGATTGCCGCGCGCGGCTGAACTACAACCCGCTCGGGTCGGCGGCGCTGGCGGGCACCGGTTTCCCGCTCGACCGCGACGCGACGGCGGCGGCGCTGGGCTTTGCCGGTCCCACGGTCAACTCGCTCGATTCGGTCAGCGACCGCGACTTCGCGATCGAATATCTGACCGCCTGCGTACAATGTTCGTTGCATCTGTCGCGGCTGGCCGAGGAGTTCGTGATCTGGGCATCGCAGCCGTTCGGCTTCGTCGCGCTCAGCGATCAATGGTCGACCGGCAGTTCGATCATGCCGCAAAAGCGCAACCCCGACGCCGCCGAACTGGTGCGCGGCCATAGCGGGCGCATCCTGGGCCAGATGACCGCGCTGATGGTCACGATGAAGGGTCTGCCGCTCGCCTATTCCAAGGATATGCAGGACGACAAGCCGCCGGTGTTCGAGGCGACCGACCTGCTCGCCCTGTCGATTGCCGCGATGACCGGCATGGTCGACAGCGCGACCTTCCGCCCCGACCGGATGCGCGCGGCGGCGGAAACCGGCTATTCGACCGCGACCGACCTCGCCGACTGGCTGGTGCGCGAAGCGGGCGTGCCGTTCCGCGAGGCACATCACATCACCGGACGCGCGGTCAAGCTGGCCGAGGAACGCGGCTGTCGGCTCGACGGGCTGGCGCTGGACGACCTGACCGCGATCGACGACCGAATCACCGCCGGTATCTTCGACGTGCTGAGCGTCGACGCATCGGTCGCCAGCCGCCGCAGCTTCGGCGGCACCGCGCCCGACCGGGTGCGGGCGGCGATCGCCGCTGCGCGGGGGGACGCATGATGCGCCTGCTGCAAACGAGCCGTTTGTCCCGAGCGAAGTCGAGGGACGTGCCCTACACGTCGGCGCCTGCGGGACGCGTGTCTCGACTTCGCTCGACACGAACGGGAGTGGTAATCGCGCTCGTTCTCACCCTTGCCGCCTGTGGCGCCCGCCGCGATCTGCGCCCGCAGGAAAATGCCGCGCTGCCACCCGCGCCCTATGGTGCGACCGCGACGCCGACGCCGGGGCAGTTGCTCGACCCGAACACGCAACAGCGCCCTTCGCGGAGCGACGAATTGCTGACCGAATCCAAGGCGCGGGGCGACGATCCCTTCGCGCTGCCGCCGACGCACTGACATGGACCGGTTCGATCTTCTGAACGGCGTGATGCATGCCGAGGACGTGGCGCTGCCCGACATCGCTGGCGCGGTGGGCACGCCGGTCTATGTCTATTCCGCCGCCACGCTGGAACGGCACGTCCGCGTGTTCCGCGATGCCGTGGCCGGGCTGGGCAATGGCGATCCGCTGGTCGCGTTCGCGGTAAAGGCCAATCCCAACCGAGCGGTACTGGCGACGCTGGCGCGGGCAGGCATGGGCGCCGACGTGGTGTCGGGCGGCGAACTCTATCGCGCGCTGCACGCCGGGATGCGCCCGCAGGACGTGGTGTTTTCGGGCGTCGGCAAGACGGCGGACGAAATGCGGCAGGGGCTGTCCGCCGGGATCGGTCAGTTCAACATCGAATCCGAACCCGAACTCGACATGCTATCGGCGGTTGCCGCCGACATGGGCATGGTGGCGGAGATCGCGATCCGGGTGAACCCTGACGTGATCGCGGGCACCCACGCCAAGATCTCGACCGGGGGCAAGGAGAACAAGTTCGGGATCGGCTATGCCGAAGCACCCGCCGCCTATGCCCATGCCGCGTCGCTGCCCGGTATCCATGTGCGCGGTGTCGCGGTGCATATCGGCAGCCAGTTGACCGACCTGTTGCCGCTGGAGGCCGCGTTCGGGCGCGTCGGTGCGCTGATCGCGATGCTGCGCGAACAGGGACATGCGATCACCCATGCCGATCTGGGCGGTGGGCTGGGCGTGCCGTACGAACCGGGCAAGCCGGTGCCACCGAGCCCCGCCGACTATGGCGCGATGGTGGCGCGCGCGACCGCCGGATGGGATGCGCGACTGATGTTCGAGCCGGGGCGGCTGATCGTCGCCAATGCCGGTATCCTGTTGTCACGGGTGATCCGGGTGAAGCAGGGGGCGACCGCGCCGTTCGTGATCGTCGATGCGGCGATGAACGACCTGCTGCGCCCCAGCCTGTACGACGCCTATCACGACATCCGCGCGGTTCGTCCGACCGGCGAAACCGGCCCGGCGAACATCGTCGGCCCGGTATGCGAGACCGGCGACACCTTTGCACTGGGTCGGGAGATGGACGTCGTGGCGGCGGACGATCTGGTCGCGTTCATGACCGCCGGTGCCTATGGCGCGACGATGGCGTCGACCTATAATTCGCGCGCGCTGGTGCCCGAAGTGCTAGTGGCCGGGGATCGGTTCGCCGTGGTGCGCGAACGTCCGCCGGTCGAGGCGCTGGCCGACGCCGACCGCCTGCCGCCCTGGTTGTGAACGGCCTGCCGATACTGGTCCGCACCGCCGGGCGGACCATCCTGTTGATCGGCACGGGGGAGCCCGCCGACGCCAAGCGCCGCTTGCTGGAGCGGACCGGCGCGCGCGTGGTCGCCGACGATCCCGACGCGCGCCTCGCTGTCGTCGCGATCGAGGACGAGCAGGAGGCACAGGCGACCATCGCCGCATTGAAGGCGCGGGGCGTACTGGTCAACGCAGTCGACCGGCCGGACGATTGCGACTTCACCCTGCCCGCGATCGTCGACCGGTCCCCGGTGCTGGTCGCGGTATCGACCGGCGGCGTGTCGGCGGGCCTTGCCGCCGCGATCCGCCAGCGGCTGGAAGCGGTGCTGCCCGCCGGTGTCGGCCGCCTTGCCGAGGCATTGGGCGCGGCACGGACCGAGTTGCGGACGCGCTTTCCCGATGGCGGTACCCGCCGCCGCGCGATCGGTGCGGCGATCGCGCCGGGCGGTCCGCTCGACCCGCTGATGCCGCATGCCGACGATGCCGTTGCGCGCTGGCTGAGCGACGCCGCGCCGCCCGCCGGGCGGGTGGTGGCGATCCGGTTGCGCTCCGCCGATCCCGACGACCTGACGCTGCGCGAGGCGCGTTGGCTGGGGCAGGCCGACCGCATCCATCACGCTTTCGATGCCCCAGCCGCGGTCCTCGACCGCGCGCGGGCCGATGCGGTGCGCGTGGCCGGGCCGGTTCCGATCGATCCGCCGCCGGGCCTGACGATCGACCTGACCGGGCCGCAAGCGTGACCGGGTTCGCCTATCGCATCGCCAATGGTCGCGCCGAACGCATCGAACCGGAAGCGGCGGTTGCGGCGACCGGCGATTTCGTGTGGATTCATCTGCACGGCGAAGGCGCGACCATTGCCGACTGGCTGCGCGGGACCGCAGGGCTGCCCGAGTTCGTCGTCGATCCGCTGACCGCCGTCGAGACGCGCCCGCGCTGCGATGCGATCGGGAAAGGAGCGTTCGTCAATCTGCGCGGCCTGTCCGAGGATGCGCTGTCCAATGCCGATCCGCTGGCGTCGGTGCGCCTCTATGCCAGTGCGGGCCGGGTCCATTCGGTGACGCGCCGTCGCCTGAGCGCCCTCGATCCGGTGATCGCGCGGGTCGAAAGCGGCGGGGTGGCCGATCCCGGCGACCTGATCGTCGCCTTCGCGACGGCGATCACCGAACAGCTCGATCCGCTGATTGCCGATCTGGGTGATATGCTCGACGATTGTGAGGAGGCGCTCGACGCCAGCAACATCTTCGACCTGCGTCGCAACGTGACCGGCACCCGCGCCCGTGCGATCGGCTATCGCCGGTTCCTCGTGCCGCAGCGATCGGCGCTGGAGAAGCTGGCGACGCTGACCGGCGACTGGTTGCAGGCCGACGACCGGCTGCACCTCGCGGCGGCGGCGGACCGGGCGGCGCGCATGGCGGAGGAGGTCGATTCGATCCGCGAACGCGCCGCGCTGATCCACGAAACGCTGACCGACCTGCGCGCCGAGCAACTCGACCAGCGGTCGCTTCAGATCGCGATCGTCGCGATGGTCTTCCTGCCGCTGACCTTCCTGACCGGCCTGCTCGGCATGAACGTCGAAGGGATTCCCTTCGCCAAGGAGCCTTGGGCGTTTGCCGGGGTGGTGGCGTTGTGTGCGGCGATGAGCGTGGTGATCGTCGGCTGGTTCGCGCGGCGGCACTGGATCGGCAAATAGCCGCACGGGCGGTTACGCCAGCATCGATTCCCGCGCCATGACGCAATCATACTCGAGAATCGCCCCCAATGGTGTGCGGCTGACCAACGACAGGTTCATCAGCGCAAAGCCGAGCGTCTCATAATATCCGAGCGCACCGGTAAAGTGCGGCTGGTTCTCGTACAGCGGCTTGACCGATATTTCGGACTGAAGCCCCGCCATGCGACCGATCGCGTCGCCGCAACCGCGGCATACTTCCAGATCGAAGCCTTGCGTATCCATCTTCAGGAACATCCCGGCGGACGGACCCGTCAGCGCCTCGATCTCCGGTAGCATCGTGTCGAACCGCCGCATCTGCACCGGGATGCTGTCGACTTCCTTCGGCATGATGCCGCGAATCGGTTCGAGGAACGAACTGAGCACCGTCACCCCCGGCGGGCCGATGACATTGAACTCGCGTTGTTCGTCGACGCTGCCCAGCGCGACGTTCAGCACATGCCACTTCGCATCGCGTGCCGCCGCACGTTGCAGGACGGCATAGTCCGCCGGCACCGGCTCGAACGACACGATATGCCCGGCATATCCCATCCGCCGGACCTTTTTCGCATATTGGCCCTTATTGGCTCCGACATCGAGCAGGCAGTCGATCCGCAGTCGCGCGAGCAGATCGATCAGGAATGCCCCTTCCTGATATTTCAGGACCAGCCCGACACCGGGAAGACGGACATTCGCCTTGATCGCACGCTGGGCAAGTCCGAGCAGGGGGTTCATCGGCATCTCTCCATCACGGCGACCCGTTCCGGCCGTCCGATGAAGACGATACTTTGAAATACTTGCTATCGATATCGGTAGTTTACGGAAAATCGACGTAGCGACTCGGTTGCGGTTACCGCGCCACGAACCCCAGCATCTGGTCCACCATCAACCGCAACTGTGCGTCGGCGCGGTCGAGAGCATCCGGTTCGGCGGTGTTGATCGCCACGGCCACCGGCGTCGGCCAGCCGCGCAGCGCGTGCGCGACGGTCCGCAGCGTGTGCATCGTCGCGACCGCTGCCTGCCACCCCGCCGCCGTGGCGACGATGCCGACCGGCATCCCGTCGAAATAGACGCGATCGTCGCGGCGCAGCAGTTCGACATGGTCGAGCGCGTTCTTGACGAGGCCCGACAGCGTGCCGTGATAGCCCGGCGACCCGACGATGATGCCGTCCGCGTCGCGTAGCGTCGCGACGAACGCGCGGATGCCGGGATGGGCCAGCGCGCTTTCCGGCTCGTAATTGGGAAAGTCGATCGCCGGTCCGGTCAGCAACGTCGTACGCGCGCCGCGCGCGGCGGCATGAGCCAGCGCACGTTCCAGCGCGGTGGCGGTGGCGGAGGTCGGGCGAAGCGTGCCGCCCAGCGCGACGATATGCGGTTGCGTCATGCCACCGCGCTACCCCAAGCGGCGGCGAAGCGCCACCGCGCAACGCCGCTGCCGTTCGATCAGAAGAACAGCTTGCGAAAGCTGATCCGCACCACCCGGCCCAGGGGGTCGACATAGCCGGGCTGATAGCTGAACGGCACCTCGCCCTGTGCGTTCGTCACGCGCTGGCGGGCATTGAACAGATTGTCGACATTCAGGGACACGCGGCTGCCCCGGAACCACGGGTGATCGCGTACCAGCCCCGGTTGCTGACCAAGGTCGACGAACAGCCTTGCGCCGACCGTGGTCAGGCTGCCGAAGTCGAGCGACTGGCCGCCAGTCGCCCCGCCGTTGACGCTGGTTCCCTCACGCCAGTTGACGGTCAGGCGCGACCCGATGCCGTCCCGGCTGTAGCCGCCGTTGAATTGCACCGCATGACGCGGGCTGCCGCCGTTGTTGCCGGTGGCCGATCCGTTCAACAGGTCGAGCTCCGGAATCCCCTGCCGGATCAGCAGCGTGTCGGTGATGTTCCAGGTATGATAGATGCTGGCCTGCAACCGGCCACCACCACCACCGCCGCCGAAACCGCCGCCTCCGCCACCGAAGCCGCGTCCGCCGCCGGGACCACCCGGTCCGCCGCCGCCACCGGGTCGTCCCTCGCCGCGCGGACGGTCGCCGCCGCCCGGCCGACCTTCGGGAAGCGGGGTGCCTGCCGCCGCCGCCGCGTCGCGCGCTGCCTGACGCTGCGCCATCCGGGCCTCGCGCTCCGCCTGTGCCTGACGCGACCGTGCGGTGGTGATCGATTTGGAAAAATTGATGCCCCAGCGCAGCGAACTGGTCTCGGCACGTTCGAAATTCACCGGGCGGTTGTCGATTCGCAGCAATTGCCCGGTCGCATCGCGGGTGAAGCGTTCGGGGAAGGCGGCTTCGATCTCGGCAGTCGCGCTGGGGAAGCCCGCGATCGGGTTGTCGATCCGGCTGCTGGTATAGTCCGCCTGCACGCTGAAATCGCGGTCGGTCCACGGGCGGACGTTCAGCCCCGCCTTGAACACGCGACTGTCGCTGGACGACAATCCGGGATTGCCGCCGTCGAGCCGGGTGATGTCGACCGTCTCTCCGCGAACGTAATCGAATACGCGCACGAACGGCGTGGTGATGACCGGGTTGCCCAGTTGCTGCGACGTCGGTGCGTTTTCCTCATGCGTCATCGTCACCAGCAGGCGGACCGGTGTGACCGGTTGCCAGTTCAGGCCATAGCCGAAGGTGGTGAGCGTGCCGAAGTCCGACAGTTGCTCGACCTCCGCATTGGCGTTCACCGACAGGCGACCCAGCGCCGACAGGACACCACGCGATTCGCTGGCGATGGGCAGGTCGATATTGCCCCGAACGCTCCCCGAATCGCGCGCGATCTGGGTCGCGGTGTCGATCCCGGCGCGCAGCGAACGGCTGTCGAATTCGGTGGTGCGTCCCGCCACGCGGATGCTGGCATTGGCATCGCCCGCGGGCAACGAGAACAGCACGCCTGACGCCAGCGCGTCGATCGCGGCGGCGCTGGATACCGAGTTTGCGGTATCGGCGGTGCGGGTCAGCACGCCCAGATCGCCGAACGGGTTGAAGCTGCCCGCCGTCACCTGTGCCTGCAACGCCGCCGCATCGACGCCGCGTTCGGTGCGCGTGTCGCTTTCGGTGCGGTCGTAATTGCCGTTCAGCGACCAGCGCCACCGGCCGACATCGCCGTTCAGCGCGAACCCGGCATTGGCGGCAGTCGTCTCGCCGTTGCGGACCAACGGGCTGGCGTCGGCAAAACGCTGGACCAGCACGTTGCTGGTGAACGGGGAAAACGGCGTCTCCCCCGGCAGCGCCAGCGATATGCCGGGCAGGCCCAGCAAGCCTTCGGTCCGGGTGTGTTCGACCCGCGCGGTCGCGGTCGCGGCGACATTGCCGAACAGCGTACGGCTATACACCGCGTTCCCGGAAAACCGGTCGACCGCGTTCTGCAACGTGCGGAACGGGGTGGTGTCGGTCACGTTCGGCGCATTCGCCCCGGCGGCGAATCCGGCAAGCGTCGTCGGCCCGGTCGGGACCGCCGCAACGGTGACGATGCCGCCCGCCGCCGCGTTCAGCGCCGGATCGATCGCCCCACCGGACGTGGCGCTGGTCACGTTACCGGTCAGGTCGAACGGGGTGCCTGTGGTATTGGGAAGAATCCCCCGTTCGCTTTCGAGCAGGCTGGACGTGGTTTCGGCCTGAAGATTGACGTTCAGGCGCCGGTCGCGATCGATCCGGACCAGTCCGCCCTCGGCCTCGAAATTGCTCGACCCGCCCTGCGTCGGCGCGCTGCCCTCGATCTCCCCGGTATAGCTGCGGAAACGGGGACGCAGCACGAAGTTCACCACGCGCTGGTCCGCGCGATAGCCGAACTTCAGTGCGACTTCCTCGGGCAGGATATCGACGCGCAACAGCGCTTCGGGCGGAAAGTCGCGAATCTCCTGGAATCCGGCCGATCGGCGGCCGTTGATGAGGATCACCGGTTGTCCGCCGCGCACCGACTGCACCTGCGGCGCGAGTTCGGTCAGCAGTTCGGCCACCGAACTGACGCCATAGGAGCGGATGTCGGCGGGCGACAATTGCAGTTCGGGCTTGATGTCGCCGGGCACCGATCCGGGGGGCGGACGGCCGGTCACGACGATCTCTTCGGCATCGCTATCCGCATCGGCTGCGGTCGGCGGTGCCGTTGCCGGGGTTTGCGCACCGGTCTGCGCCGCCGGATCGGAGTCGGTCTGCGGTGTCGCGGGTGCCGTCGCCGTCGTGGACACTTCCGCGCCGGGTGCGGTGGCCGGTGCCGCTTGCGGCACGTCGGGCGCGGTCTGCGCCGTCAATGCGGCCGGGGCCGCCCCCAATGCCAATACCGCCAAACTCCACCGCGCCATGCGCAACCCTTCCCTGTACCGTCCGCCGTGTGTGTCGGCGATCCGTTGGCCTCTATCGGCCAAATGTCGCACAACTATCGCAGATTCCGACAATATCGCCCGTGTTCCCGCATCCGCGCCATTACCGGCGTAACAGGTAGTTCATGCGCCCCGCCGCGATCGGTGCCGTCCGGTCGTCCTGCCACGCGGTCGCCGTGACGTTGGCGATCCGCGCGCCCAGCCGGGTGACGATCCCGGCGGCGAACGTCGTCCGTTCGCGTCCGCCGCGCATGAAATCGATGGTGACGTTGATCGGCTTGATCGTGACCGCCGCCGCCCCGTCGCCCGTCGATTCCCCGCCCAGCGCATCGCGCAACGCGACATAGGCCGCCATCTCCAGCATGCCGCCGATCGCGCCGCCGTGGAGGAATCCCGGCCGTCCGATCGCATCGGGCGCGAACGGCATCTCCAGCAGCGGGCGACCATCGTCGTCGGTGCGCGGCAACAGGCCGAGCAGTCGGGCATAGGGCGGCAGGATCATGTCGCGTCCAGCAGCATGAAGGTGCCCGCGACATGCGCCAGCGGATCGTCCGGATCGCCGTCATGCGCCTGTCCGCGCACAAACGCGACCTGTCGCGCCACGCGGTAACATTCGCCGCGTCCGATCACCGTCCGCCCGGCGACGGCGGGGCGCAGATAATCGATGCGCAGGTCCAGCGTGGCGTGGGGCAGGAAGCTGCCGCGCTTCAGCCACACGCCCATGCTGGTCGCCATGTCCATCAGCGTCAGGATCGGTCCCGACGCCAGCACGCCGCGCGCGGGATCGCCGATCAGGTCGTCGCGGAACGGCAACGCCAGTTCGCACCAGTCGCCGCCATGCGCATGATAGGCGATGCCCAGCCGTTCGCCATGCCCGCCCATCCGCGCGGCAAAGAACCGTGCCGGGTCGAAACCGGATGTGAACCCAAAGGATGCGATCGCACGAACTCCTGACCGGTCGGGCGGCGCGCCACCGTTCGTCGCATCCGGTAATCGGTTTTCGACGACGATGCGACACGGTTTCCCCTTGCGACAGGGAACGCCGATTCCGAAAGATGGGTCCGGAATGGATGCGATCGACGGTCGCGGGGGCAAGGGCGCTGTAAAGTCACGGCGATGGATGTCGTCGCCTGCCTTGATCCCGAACCGCATTGCATCGATGCGGCGCGGGTGCGTGGTATCGCGCTGGTGCCGTTGTGGCAGCGGCCGGACGCATCGATCCGCCTCGCGCGGTGGACCGCCGCCGCTGGCGGAATCGACGAACGGTTGCAGGCGGCACGGCGCGGTCGGGACGCGGCGTGGGTGCTGTTGCTGGTTCCCGACCCGATCGCCCTTGCCGCCGCGCTGGACGCGGGTGCCGACGATGCCGCGTGCCATGCCGCCGACCCGCTCGAAATCGCCGCGCGCCTGTCCGCGCTGCTGCGCCGGGCCGACGGTGCCCGTCCGATCCATGTCGGCGACCTGCATATCGACCGGATAAACCGCGTCGTACGGCGCGGCGGGCGGATCATCCGGTTGGTGCCGCGCGAATATGCGTTGCTCCTCTACCTTGCCGAACATGCCGGGCGCGCGGTGTCGCGGGAAGAATTGCTCCACGCGATATGGGCGAGCCGTTCCGGTGCCGCCACCAACGTCGTGCAGGTGCATATCTCGCGGCTGCGCGCCCGGCTGGATATCGGTGGCCCGCCGGTACTGCACACCGTTCGCGGGCACGGCTATTGTCTGGGCGACGCGATCAGCGCAGCGCCACCTCGGTAACGTAGAAGGGCGACAGCGGCTGGTCGGTTGCGTTCTGGACCCAGAAGCCCTCGATCTGTTTCGCATCGGCACCGATCACGGTCAGCGGTACGTCGATCTTCATCCAGCCGGACGGGGGCAGGGTCACGACGCGCGCCTTCTCGTCCACCGCCTTGCCGCCGACGATAGTGACGATCCGCACCTTCTGTCCGCCGCCGCCGGTGCCCTGAATCAGCATCGACACGTTCTTGTACGGCGTGGTATCGAACGGCGCATGGTGCAGGAACAGCGCCTGATAGGGACCGGCCGTGACCCGGATCGGCGTCCGCTGCGTTCCCGGCAGCACCACCGACAGGTCCGCCTTGGCCCAGCTCCAGTTCTGCCACCCGTCGCCCAGCGCACGGTCATAGATGTTGGCGATCCCGGTCGGCGCAGCGGGCGGCGCGGCGGCGGGGGCTGCGGCAGGCGCGTCCTGCGCGGCGGCGGGGATGGCAACGGCGGCGCACAGCATGGCCGCGACGATAACAGGCTTCATATCACTCTCCCTGACGCGCCGTTGTTCCGGCGTCGCGATCGATATCGCGCGATCGACAGGGCTTGGAAAGCGGCGATTGCCGCCATGCCGCCCGCGCGATAGCCTGCCCCGAAAATAACGGTGGCGAGGATGACGATGGCGCAGCGGGTAACGATGACGGTCGCCGATCATGTCGCACAGGTTCGGCTGTCCCGCCCCGACAAGATGAACGCGATCGACCCGGTGATGTTCGATGCGCTGATCGCCGCCATCGACACGCTTCGGGACCGGCGCGACGTGCGCTGCGTCGTGCTGTCGGGCGAGGGGCGCGGCTTCTGTGCCGGGCTGGACATGGCGAGCATGGCGGCGGGCGGCGGCGACATCGATCTGACGACGCGCACGCATGGCGATGCCAACCGCGTACAGCAGGTCGCATGGGGCTGGCGCACCCTGCCGATGCCGGTGATCGCGGCGACGCACGGCATCGCCTTTGGCGGCGGGTTGCAGATATTGGCCGGGGCCGATGTGCGGATCGCCGCACCGGGTTCGCGCTTTGCCATTCTCGAAGCCAAATGGGGGCTGGTCGCGGACATGGCCGGGTTCGCGCTGTGGCGCGACGTGCGCGGCGACGTGCTGCGCGAACTGGCGTTCACCGCGCGCGAGTTCGACGCGGCAGAGGCGCTGGCGGCCGGTTTCGTCACGCGCATCGCCGACGATCCCCATGCCGCCGCAACCACGCTGGCGCACCGGATCGCGCTGCGCAGCCCGGCGGCGGTGCGGGCCGCGAAACGGCTGGCGAACCTGTCGGACGACGCGGACGCATCGACGATCCTGACCGCCGAAAGCGCCGAGCAACGCACGCTGTTGGGGGCACCCGATCAGAGGGAGGCAGTACGCGCCGGGCTGACAAGGGAGGAGCCGGTATTCGGCGACGCGCCCGGCTGACGAACGGTTCGCGCTCAGCGCGCCCGGTGGAACCGCCACGAAAAATCATGACCGCCCGCCGGGGTCGTGCCCGACAGCACCAGTTGGAACGTCGATACCGGCATTCCGGCGGGATCGATCCACAGGCTTTCCTCGACGCCCAGCGTCGCGCCCTTGCACCGGAACTGCCACACCGCGCCGCCCGCGATGCGCAGGAACGCGGCCTGTCCATCGGCAGTCGGCGCGATCTCGACGCCCGGTGCCAGGTGGAAGCGCGCGACGAACGTGGTGTCGCCCCGCCGCCCGCGATTGCCTGCGGGGATCAGCATATCCTCGCCCTGTACGTCGCGCCCGTCCGCCGACAGCGTCAGGACGCGGCGATGGTGGAACCCGACCCGCTTGGCATAGCCATCATGCGATGCCTCGATCCGGCTGATCGCTTCGGTCTCCTGTCGCGACAGGTCGACCGCCGTCACGCCCTTGCCCAGCGATCCGTCGGGGTTCACCGCCGTCGAATTGGTATCGGCCAGTACCAGCGTCGAATGGGCCGCGGTGGTGCGCAGCGCGCGGCGCAATTCGGCGGGCAGCGTCAGCAGCGCGTCGGCCGCCCCGCCGCAATTGACGACGATCCGCTGACCACCATCCGACAGCTCGAACGCCAGCGTCGAAGCACAGCCGCCGCCCCGCGCCGCGCGCGCCATCGGCGGGGGTGCGGCATCGACAATCACGATCGTGCGCCCCGCCGCCAGTCGCTGATAGCCCCAGTCCCCGGCATGGCGCAGCGGACGGGTCCGCACGCCGGTCGCGGAAATCACGTCGGCGATCCGGTCGCCCGTTACCGGGCCGGACCCTTGCCAGCACGACAGGCCGCCATCGCCGTGACACACGCCCATCAACGCCGCGACCATCCCGGTCAGTGTCGCGCCGAGAATGTCGGGCGGTTCCAGCCGACGTGCGCCGTACAGGTCGCGCAACGCCGTCAGCGTCATCACGATATCAAGTTGTTCGGCGGGCGATCGGCCGATACTGCCGCCATCGTCGTACAGCCCGGCGGTGAGGGCGCGCGTCAGCCCCGCCTCACCGAACGCCCGGCGCGGATCGCCGCCGGGCACCACCAGGCCGGCCGCCACCACACCCGCCCATGCCGTGATAGCCCTGATTCCGGCGGGCGCGCGTCCCGCTTCGCCGTCGAGGTGCCGGGCGGCGCGTGCGATCGTATTGAGCACCCGCGATCGATAGACCAGATCGGCCGACGACAGGATCAGCGGCGCATGCAAAATCCACGACAGCATCCGCCGTCCGCACAGGTCGGCACGCCACGCCGGTTCCGCCACGGTGTCGCCATGCGCCGCCAGCCATTCGCGCATCAACGCTTCGGCGATCGGCACCGCGACCACGCGCGGCGCGACGCTCGACAGGTCGCGGAGCCATGTGCCGCCATGCAGATGCTCGGCAAAGGCGGCGGAAAAACGTGGCCGGTCGAGCGCAAGGCGATCGATGGCCACCCGTTCGCCCCGGAACATCAGGTCGCCGTCCAGCAATGCCTGTCCGCGTGCCAGATCGCCGAGGAACGGATCGTCCGCGACGGCGATAAGCTTGAGCGGATGCCGCCCGGTCAGCCGCAGGCCGTGGAGCGGGGTGCGCCACGTCATCCGCTGCAACCGTTCGGCCACCCGTTCGGACAGCGACAATCCGGTGCCGCCGCCCTGCCGCACCAGCCGCTTGCCGACGTCGATGCCGTCGCGGCGGTCGTCGTCGCCGGGCGGCGCTTGTGTCATGCGCCCCGAAGCGCGGCGATGTTACCGGCATAGGCGTCCGGTCCACCGGTAAAGGTCGCGGTTCCGGCGACGAGGCAATCGGCGCCCGCCGCGATCGCGCGTGGCGCGGTGGCGCGGTCGATGCCGCCATCCACCTGCAGGTCGATGACGCGCCCGGTGGCGTCGATCCGCCGCCGCAACTGCTCGATCTTGGTCAACTGGCTGTCGATGAACTTCTGTCCGCCGAAGCCGGGATTGACGCTCATCACCAGCAACAGATCGACCAGGTCCATCACATGATCGACCACTTCGACCGGGGTGGCGGGGTTCAGCACCACGCCCGCACGCTTGCCCAGCGCCTTGATCCGTTGCAGCGTGCGATGCAGATGCGGCCCGGATTCGGGGTGGACCGACAGGATATCGGCCCCCGCTTCGGCAAAGGCGTCGATCAGCGGATCGACCGGCGACACCATCAGATGCACGTCGAACGGCTTGGCGGAATGCGGCCGCAGCGCCTTTACCACCGCCGGCCCGATCGTCAGGTTCGGCACGAAATGCCCGTCCATCACATCGACATGAATCCAGTCCGCCCCGGCGGCGTCGATGGCGCGCACTTCCTCGCCCAGCTTGGCGAAATCGGCGGACAGGATGGATGGGGCGATACGAACGGATTGCATGGATCTGTTTCCTAGCATGGTCTTACCGCCCGGCAAGGTTTGCGGGCGAGATTGGAGAAAGCGGAAAATCGGTTCGCCTCGAAGTGCAGCGGAAGGAAGGGCAAACCGGACACGTCCGGAAATGCCGCAGCGCCTTACCGCTGCGTTTTCGCGCGAGCTTTCCCTACACCCGCCGCAGCCGCACGACGAAGAACCCGTCCAGCCCCCCGGCCTCCGCCAGCATTCCCGGCAGCGTGCGAACATATCCGCGATCGTGCGGCGAGACGCCTTCCGGCAATTCGGCGGCGGTCGCCGGTTCGACGATGAAATCGCTCCGCGCGTCGAGGAACCGGTCGAGCTGCGCTTCGCCCTCTGCGGGTTCCAGCGAACAGGTGGCATAGACCAGCCGCCCGCCGGGTTTCACCCAGTCGGCGGCGCGGGCCAGCAATCGCGACTGCAACGCCGCCGTCTCGGCGATCACGCTGGGGCGGACGCGGTGCAGCACGTCGGGATGGCGGCGGAAGATGCCGGTCGCGCTGCACGGGGCGTCGAGCAGCACGGCGTCGGCGGGTTCGGCGGGCTTCCACACCAGCGCGTCGCCGGTCACTACCTGTGCCGACAATCCGGTGCGTGTCAGGTTTTCCGACAGCCGCGTCAGCCGCGCCGCCGACGAATCAATGGCGGTCACGTCCCACCCGGCGGCGGCGAGTTGCAATGTCTTGCCGCCCGGCGCGGCGCACAGGTCGATCGCGCGTCCCGGTCCGTTGCCCAGCAGCCGCGCCGGGATCGACGCCGCCAGATCCTGAATCCACCATTCCCCGTCGGCATAGCCGGGCAGGTCGGCGATCGGCCCGGCGTCGCTCAACCGCCGATGGCGCGGCGCCAGCGTCAGCCCGTCCGGGGCGATGTCGCCGCGCAGCGACAGGTCGAGCGGCGGTTGCTGGGCGATGGCGCGGGCGGCGGCGATCACCATGTCCTCACCCCATGCCGCGCACCATCGCGCATCGATATCGGCGGGCAGCATTGCCGTATCGGGCAGCCGCGCATTGCCGCGCATCAACGTGCCAAAGACGCCGTGGACCAGCTTGCGCGGTCCGCCGTCGACCAGCGGCAGCGCGGTCGCGATCGCGGCATGGGGCGGCGTGCCCAGCACCAGCGCCTGTGCCAGCGCGATGCGCAGCACGAACCGCGCCTTCGCATCGTCGGGCAGGGGGCGTTGCGTCGCGCCGTCGATCATCGCGTCGAGATCGGGCAGGCGACGCAGCACGGCGGCGGCGATGGCATGGGCCAGCCCGCGATCCTCGCGCCGGTCGAGGTCGCCGGTCGCACTGGCCAGCGCGGCCTCCAGCGGCAGCCCGCGACGCAGCACCGCGTCGAGCAGGCGCAACGCGGCGCGGCGCGCGGGCACGCCCGGCGCTTCGGGAGCGAGGCGGGGACGGGCCATCTCAACGGCCTCCGGCGATACGGTAATTGACGTTGGTCACTTGATTCCTGTCGTTGGTCCGCCAATTGAAAGGCTGGTCGAACCGGGAGACGTACCTATGGGCACCCGCCCCGCGCATGTGAAGCCACCGGCGTACCTGTCGAAGTCGCCGCCGGTCCCCACGCCGGAACCCGTCGCACCGAAACGCGACGGCGACGATCCGCTGGGTTTGAACCCGGTACGCTATGGCGACTGGGAGTTGAAGGGCATCGCGATCGACTTCTGACGCCCGCGACCGGTTTGTCGCGGCGGAGGCGGTCGGTTGCCTCGACATCCGCCGGGTCGTCAGGACTTGTCGAGGCGCTGAACGGCGTTGGGTCCGTGGGGCCGCGTACGAGATACTTGTCGGCCGCCGACAGGGCCATTTCGACCTGCGTACCGGCCCGGTGCGAAACCTCTGTGAAACTCGACGTACCGTCCTCCACGCCGTACCCCGGCGGAGGCCGGGGTCCAGTTTGGTGAGTGTTTGCAATGAGGTATAACCGTCATCGCTCCTGTACCCCGGCCTTCGCCGGGGTACAGGAGCGATGTTAGAGATATTTCGGCGTCCGTGTTCCCTGCCGGACGACTCGTCCCGGCGCGCCGGGACGCAGCCGAAGCACGGGACGCTTCCCGCATTGCCGGGCAGTATCGCACCATCGCCCGCCGCGATCCTGTCGCAGCGGGCGAGCCGGTTCAGAAGCTGTAGGCGACGCCGATCGCGCCGAGCCACTGGTCGCTCGATCCGTTGCGCGATACGATCGGGCTGTCGGCGAAGTCGTTGATCAGCTTGCGGTACACGACGGTCCCGAACAACTGGACGCCGCTGCGCAGGTCGCCGGTCAGCGAATGTCCGGCCAGCGCGCCCAGTGTCCAGTTTTTCCATCCGCCACGCGCGTTGTAGACGGGCAGGCCGCTGGCGACCGACTGGGTCGGCGTGATCGAGAAATAGCTGTCGGCATAGCCGTTGCCGACCCGCTCCGCCGACACGAACAGCCCGGCCAGCGCCTTCGCGCTCAGCGGGGTGGTGTAGTTCACGGTCGGGGCGAGGACGGTCGACTTGTGGCCGCTCGCCACATCCTTGCGATAGCTGACCGAGACGGAGAGCCGGTCGAACTCGGACGTGATGACGCCGGTCTTGCCGATGCCGACATAGCCGCCTAGTTCGATCGCGGTATCGACCTTGCCGAGGGCGCGGACCTGACGGTCGTCGATTCCCTTGGTGCTGGTGCGGTTCAGGCCGAGGACGGCGATCGGGCCCGCCTGAATGTCCCATGTCGGGCCGACGCCATCGGGGATCAGGTCGACGCTCAACCGGTTGCCTGCGAGCAGGAAGTTGAACCCCGAGATACGGCCGGCGGCGGCGGGGACCGGGCTGAACGAATAGTCGTCCGACCCTTCGTAATCCGGCAGCATGGCTGCGCCCACGCCGACGACGGCGAAATCGCCGCCCGCATCGGTGTTGGGGGTCGTCGCGGCGGGCGGTGCGGAGCTGGTCGCATCCTGTGCCAACGCGGGGGTGGCGGCAAAGGCGGCGGCAGTCAGGACGGCGGCGGTAATGGCGCGCAAGGCGGTAGCTCCGATGAATGTTGCAGCCGCGTAACGTCGCTATCGCCGCTTCGCTCCACCGGAAGCGTCAAAGCAGGTAGCGAATCCGAACCTGTTGCACCGATGCATCACCTTTCAGCGGGAACTCCGCTGCCCTGAACTTGGGCGGGCCGAAGGTAATGGCGGGATTGCGTGAGAATCCGAAGCCTTCGCGCGGGATGCCGGCAAAGGTGTCGAGCTTGGCGTTGTTGTTTTCGTCATGGATCACCGACACGGCATAGTCGCCGCGTCCGATCCCCTGAATCCGCACGCCGCGATCGCCTGCCGGAAAGGTACGGGTCACGGCATTGCGATCGTCGGTGCAACCGGGAAAATTCTCCGGCTCGGCAGTCAGGCACAACCGGACGACGCCCTTGGTCGAGCGCAGATCGGTCAGGCGGACGTCAAGCGTGGCCGTCGGCATGGCGCCCGGCAGCATCGCCATCGCCAGTCCCGCCAGCAGCACGCTGCGTCCGACGCGCTGCCCGCGCGCGTTCCTTTTCGAAATCGCCGAGGCCGCCGTCGGTCCCGCACAGGCGATCCCAGACCCTGAAATACAGTCCATAGTTACACCCATAGCGTTCATGATGCCGTTGATGATGGCTCGCCGTGATGAGCCACCCGCCCAATCGCCCCCCCCACATGAACCGGGGAAACATCTCCCACCCCATATGGTTGGTGACCCCCATAACGGTCATGATCGTCAGCACCAGTGCCAGTGCGCCGATATGGATCGGAATGCACAGCACCAGTACCGGAATTACCACAGCACCGGTCAGCGCCTCGACCGGGTGGAACGCCATCGCCGCCCATGCGGTCGGCGGGCGGCTGGCATGATGAACCGCGTGGGCGATGCGAAACCATTTCGGGCGATGCATCCACCGGTGCGTCCAGTAGAACCACGTGTCGTGCGCGATCAGATAGAGCAACACGGATACCGGCAGATACCACAGCGGCCAGTCGTGCACGTCGGTATAGATCCGGGTCCAGCCGCGATGCTGCCATCCCCACGCGACGACGCCCGCGGGGATGCCGTAGATCGCCGCCGACAGCAGCGACCAGCGGATTTCCTTGCCGATCTGATCGTCCAGCCCGCGATACAGGCCGGGATGCTTCGCGCGGGTGGCAAAGGCGAACCCCGCCGAAGCCAGCAGATACCGGACGCCGACGATCACCGTCATCGCGACGGCGGACAACAGGATGGCGAGGAGGACCGACATGCACGGGCTATAGCGGGTGCCGGGGTCCGCGACCAGTGCGGGGCGGGCACGCATCCTGCCGGTCCGTGCCGGGAACGCGCCCGCCGTCATGCCCGGTACGATTTTGGTGCGTTGCCCGGTTCCTGCCCGTCGTCTAGGGCGGGGCATGCCCACCATTCATCACTGCGACCTCGCCATCGTCGGCGGGGGACTGGCCGGGGCGTTGATCGCGCTGGCCGCGGCGAAGCGGCGGCCCGATGCCCGTATTCGCCTGATCGAAGGCGAGGCGAGCTTCGGCGGCAATCATGTCTGGTCGTTCTTTGCCAGCGACGTGTCCGACGCGCATCGTGCGCTGGTCGCGCCGTTGATCGCGCATGGCTGGCGCGGATACGACATCGCGTTTCCGGCGCATGGCCGCACGCTCGACACGGCCTATTACTCGATCACGTCCGATCGGCTCGACACCGTGCTGCGCGCGACCCTGCCTCCCGAAGCGCTGATGGCGTCCACGGCGGTGCTCGGCACCAGCCCGACCGCCGTGGTGCTGGCCAATGGCGACCGGGTGGAGGCGCAGGGCGTGATCGATGCGCGCGGGCCGGGCGACCTGTCGCTGCTCGATCTGGGCTGGCAGAAGTTCATGGGGATGGAACTGCACCTGACCGGCCCCCATGCGGTCGATCGCCCGATCGTGATGGACGCGACGGTCGACCAGCGCGACGGGTATCGCTTCGTCTATACCCTGCCGTTCACCGCGACGTCGCTGTTCGTCGAGGATACCTATTACAGCGACACGCCCGATCTGGATCAGCCGATGCTGGCGGATCGCATCGCCGCCTATGCCACCGATCGCGGATGGCCGGTCGCGGTCGCGGGGCGCAGCGAAACGGGCGTGCTGCCGGTCGCGATGGGCGGCGATTTCGAGGAATATTGGCGGTCGGGCGGCAATCGCGTCGCCAAGGCGGGGATGCGCGCCGGGCTGTTCCATCCGCTGACCGGATATTCGCTGCCCGATGCAGTGCGCATGGCGCATGTCATCGCCGATGCGGGCGACTGGTCGGGCGGGGCGCTGCATACGCTGACCCATGATCGCGCGTCGGCATTGTGGCGCGAACGACGCTTTTACCGCACGCTGGCGACCATGTTGTTCCGTGCGGCGGAACCGGCGGAACGCTACCGTGTGCTCGAACGCTTCTATCGGCTGGACGCGGGGCTGGTCGGGCGCTTCTATGCGGGGCGGTCGACACTGGCGGACAAGGCGCGCGTTCTGATCGGAAGACCACCGGTGCCGATCGGCCGGGCGGTGCAGGCATTGGCGGGGAGACACAAGTGAAGACGGCAGCCGTTATCGGCGCAGGGTTCGGCGGCCTCGCGCTCGCCATCCGCCTGCAATCCGCAGGTATTCAGACGACCCTGGTCGAAGGGCGGGACAAACCCGGCGGTCGGGCCTATTATTGGGAACGCGACGGGTTCGTGTTCGATGCCGGTCCCACCGTCATCACCGCCCCCGAGGCGTTGCAGGAATTATGGGCGCTGACCGGTCGCGACATGGCGGAAGACGTGACGCTGCGATCGGTGCTGCCCTTTTACCGGCTCAACTGGCCCGACGGCACCAATTTCGATTACACCAACGACGATACGCAATTGCGGTCGGAAATCTCGAAACTTGATCCGGGCGATATCGCCGGATATGCCAAGTTCCTCGAATATTCCGCCGGCGTGTATGAAGAAGGCTATGTAAAGCTCGGCCATGTGCCGTTTCTCGACTTCGCATCGATGATCAAGGCTGCACCCGCGCTGGCGAAATATCAGGCGTGGCGATCGGTCTATTCGATCGTGTCGTCGTTCGTGAAGAACGAGAAGCTGCGTCAGGCATTGTCGTTCCATACGCTGCTGGTCGGCGGCGATCCGATGAAGACCAGTTCGATCTATGCGCTGATCCACAAGCTGGAGCGCGACGGTGGCGTGTGGTTCGCGATGGGCGGCACCAACCAGCTCGTCGCGGGCATGGTGCGGCTGTTCGAAAAGCTGGGCGGCACGATGATGCTGGGCGATCCGGTCGCCAGCATCGACACGCTGGGCGACCGGGCGACCGGCGTGACTACCCAATCGGGGGTCGTGGTCGGTGCCGACATGGTCGCGACCAACGCCGATCTGGTCCACAGCTATCGCGACCTGCTGTCCACCTCGCGCAGCGCCAAGCGCGTGACGCAGCGGCTGGAGAAGAAGCGCTTCTCGCCGTCGCTGTTCGTCGTGCATTTCGGCATCAAGGGGACATGGCCGGGCATTCCGCACCACATGATCCTGTTCGGGCCGCGCTATAAGGGGCTGCTCGCCGACATTTACGATCACGGCGTGCTGAGCGAGGATTTCTCGCTGTACCTCCACCATCCGACCGTCACCGATCCGTCGATGGCGCCGGAGGGGCATTCGACCTTCTATGCGCTGTGCCCGGTGCCGCACACCGGCAAGTTCCCGGTCGATTGGGACGAGATCGGCCCCATCCTCGAAAAGCGCATCCTCGACGAGGTCGGGCGGCGGTTGATCCCGGACATTCACGAGCGGATCGTGACCAAGTTCAGTTATATGCCGAGCGACTTCACCCGCGACCTGAACGCCTATCACGGGTCGGCCTTCTCGCTGGAGCCGATCCTGACGCAGAGCGCCTATTTCCGCGCGCACAACCGCGACGACAATATTCCGAACCTGTATTTCGTCGGGGCTGGCACCCACCCCGGCGCAGGGATTCCGGGCGTGGTCGGCAGCGCAAAGGCGACGGCAGGGCTGATGCTGGAAGACGAACGATAGGGGAGGTTTCTCCTTCCCCAATCCGTTTGGTTCGAGCAGCGATCGAGCTTGTCGAGAGCGCGTATCGAGAAGGCTGTCCCCCGGGAAAGGCGTTCTCGACGGGCGCTTCCCGGCTACGCTCGAAGCTGCTCGAACCAAATGGTGAGGATTGGGTGCCGGTGCTTGCTCCGTCTCGCCGCCTGACCTAACGACGCGGCATGAACCGTCTAGCCGTCTATTGCGGGTCCGCGACGCCCGCCGATCCGATCTATATCGACTCCGCCCGCACGGTGGGCCGCACCCTTGCCGAACGCGGCATCGGCGTCGTCTATGGCGGCGGGCGGCTGGGGCTGATGGGTGCGGTGGCCGATGGGGCGCTGGCGGCGGGTGGCGAGGTGATCGGCGTGATCCCGCAGGCGCTGGTCGGCGCGGAAGTCGCGCACAAGGGCCTCACCGAACTGCACGTCGTCGATACGATGCACCAGCGGAAACAGGCATTTACCGACCTGTCCGACGGGTTCGTCACCATCCCCGGCGGCACCGGCACGATGGACGAATTGTGGGAAGCGATGAGCTGGGCGCAGCTCGGCTATCACACCAGGCCGGTCGGACTGCTGAACACGGCGGGCTATTACGACCATCTGATCGCGTTCGTGGCGAAAATGGGCGAGGTCGGGTTCCTGCGGCCGGTCCATCGCGACATCCTGATCGTCGCTGATGCGCTGGACGGGTTGCTCGACCGGATGGCGGCCTATGTCCCGACCGTCCCGATCATTCGTATGTCGAGCGCCGACCTCTGAGCGCCGACCGGGCCGCGCTGGTCGCCGCCGCGCACGACACGATCGCGCGCGGCTCCAAGAGCTTTGCGGCGGCGAGCACGCTGTTCGATCCGGTGACGCGCGAGCGGGCGTGGCTGCTCTATGCATGGTGCCGGGCGTGCGACGATCTGGCCGACGGGCAGGAACTGGGCCACGGGATGCAGCGGGTCGACGATCCCGCCGCCCGGCTGGCCTCGATCCGGTCGCGGACCGCCGATGCGCTGGCGGGACGGCCGACCGGGGATGCGTCGTTCGACGCGCTGGGTGTGGTCGCGGCCGAAACGGACCTGCCGCATCGGCTGGTGTACGACGTGATCGACGGGTTCCAGCTCGACGCCGATGACTGGCGCCCCCGGACCGAAAACGATCTGTACCAATATTGCTACCATGTCGCGGGGGCGGTCGGCGGCATGATGGCGGTGGTGATGGGGGTCGATCCCGCCGATCGCGACACGCTGGACCGGGCCTGCGACCTCGGCCTCGCGTTTCAGTTGGCCAATATCGCGCGCGACGTGGGTGAGGATGCGGCGGCGGGGCGGTGTTATCTGCCGGGCGACTGGCTGGCGGAAACCGGCATCGCGCCGGATGCGGTGATGGCCCCGGCCAATCGCGCGGCGCTGACCATGTTGGCGCGACGGATGACGACTCGCGCAGCGCTGCACGAGGACAGCGCGCGGATCGGTGCGGCACGACTGCCGTGGCGGTCGGGCTGGGCGGTGCTGGCGGCGGCGGACATCTATGGCGGCATTGCGCGCAAGGTCGCGGCGGCGGGCGATGCGGCATGGGACCGGCGGCAAACCACGTCGAAGGCGGAAAAGCTGACGGCGATCGCGCGCAGCTTCGTCATCGCCCGGCTGGGGCGGCGCAAGCGCGACGTGCCGCGCGATCCGCGATTGTGGACCCGGCGGGGATAACGCGCTGAAGTCAACCTGCTCCGTTCGTCCCGAGCGCAGTCGAGGGACGTGCCACGGTCGAGGCATGGCGTATCTCGACTACGCTCGGGACGAACGGCGCAGAGGCTAAATCAGTCACCCGTCACCACGTCGTGAACCAGCACTTCCCCGCGCATCACCGTAACGCAGCGGGCATGCAGGATCGCACGCTCTCCGTGCAGGGTGACGGACATGCCACCACCACGGGCGCTGGCCTGCCACGCGGTGAACCGGTTGCGTCCCAGCCGTTCGGCCCAGAACGGGGCGAGGGCGGCATGGGCCGATCCGGTCACGGGGTCTTCGTCCACGCCCCATGTCGGCACGAACACCCGGGTTTCGACATCGGCGATCTCGCCCGGTGCGGTGACGATCGCCATCATCCCGGTGGCAGCAAGTGCGGTCATGTCGGGGGTCAGCGCCCGCACCGTGGCGGAGTCGCGTACCAGCACGATACTGGTATCCTCCGCCCCGGCACAGGAGGCGAACACCTCCCCTTCGCAACCGAGCGCCGCGAGCAGCGCGGGGTTCGCCGCCGCGCGTACCCGCGTCACCGGCAGGTCAAGGGCATAGCCGTCGTCGGCACGACGCACGACCAGCACCCCCGACTTGCGGGTACGAAAGCGCACCGCATCGCGCGTTCCCAACAGCACATGCCCGCTGGCCAGCGTGGCATGGCCGCACAGCGCGACTTCCACGGTCGGCGTGAACCAGCGCAATTCATAGTCCGCATCGCCGCTCGTCGGCACGGTGAAGGCGGTTTCCGACAGATTATGTTCGGCGGCGATCGATCGCAGCAGCGCGTCGTCGGGCCATGCGTCCAGCGGCATCACCGCCGCCGGATTGCCCGTGAACGGTCGGTCGGCGAACGCATCGACAACGGTGAACTTCATGGGCGTCGTCATCAATAGCTGCCGATGCGCTTGCCGAACCAGTGCGGCGTCACGTCGGTTTCGACCAGCGGATCGTCGGTATCCTCATGCCCCTCGGGATCGAGGTGGATCAGCACCTCGACCTTGGGAAAGGCACGGTGCAGCGCGCGCTCGACGCCCTCGACCACGTCATGCGCGTCGGCGACGGTCAGCGTCCGGTCGACCTCCATATGGAACTGGGCGAAGTCGTGGCTGCCCGAGCGGCGGGTGCGGAAATCATGGATGCCGCGCAGGCCATCCTGCCGCGCCGCGACGTCGAGGAACGCCTTGCGCTCCTCTTCCGGCCATTCCTTGTCCATCAACTGGTCGATCGCCTGGCTCGATGCCTGGAACGCGCCCCATGCCAGCCACAGCGCGATGGCGATACCCATCACCGGGTCGGCGTTGCGCACGTTCAGCACCTGATCCAGCACCATCGCGACGATGACGGCCAGGTTGAGCAGCAAATCGGACTGGTAATGGACATTGTCGGCGCGGATCGCGACCGATCCGGTGCGGTTGATGATCGACCGTTGATAGGCGAGCAGCGCGAACGTGGTCAGGATCGCGATCACCGACACGCCGATGCCGAATTCGACGTCGCGCGTCTCGCCCGGCGCGCCGAACGCGGCGATCGCGCGCCATGCGATGCCCGCCGCCGATGCGGTGATGAGCATCACCTGAAACAACGCCGCCAGCGCCTCCGCCTTGCCATGACCGAAGCGGTGGTCGTGATCGGCGGGCGTCGCCGCCAGCCGCACGCCGTAGAGCGTAACGAGGCTGGCGAGCAGGTCGAGCGCGGTGTCCGCAAGGCTGCCGAGCATCGCGACCGATCCGGTATGCCATGCCGCAAACCCCTTCAGCCCCAGCAGGAACAGCGCCATCGTCACCGACGCGATGGCGGCGCGGGTGGCGAGCGGGATCACCCGCCGACGTTCGGTCTCGGTCACGGGAACAACTGTCCTTCGCGCCACCCGTCGCCTTCCCGGGTGAAAAGGCGACGTTCGTGCAGGCGATGGGCGCGGTCCTGCCAGAATTCGATGGTCAGCGGCGCGACGCGATATCCGCCCCAATGCGGCGGACGGGGCACGTCGCCCCCGGCGAAGCGCGCCTGCGCCTCGGCGAAGCGCGCCTCGAACGTGTCGCGCGAGTCGAGCGGGCGCGACTGGTCCGATGCCCATGCCCCCAATTGCGAATCCCGCCCGCGCGACGCGAAATAGGCGTCGGACTCGGCATCGTCGGCCAGCGTTACCGGTCCTTCGATCCGGATCTGGCGGCGCAGCGATTTCCAGTGGAACAGCAATGCGGCATTCGGATTGGCGGCAAGGTCGGCGGCCTTGCGCCCTTCGCGGTTGGTATAGAAGACGAAGCCGTCTGGGCCATGCCCCTTGAGCAACACCATCCGCACCGACGGACGACCGCCCGAGTCGGCGGTTGCCAGCGCCATCGCATTGGAATCGTTCGGTTCGCTGGTCCGCGCTTCGGCGAACCATTCGTCGAACAGGAGAAAGGGGTCGGTCATGGGCACAGCCCATACCCCGTTTCGCGGCATTTGGCACCATCGGCGACGCGCTGCCACGGAACCCAAGTTTCCCCTGAGAATTGAATCACTTGCGTAACAAGGGGACGGCGGCATGGCGGCACGGGCATATTGGCAGGGACAGATTCGCCTCGCGCTCGTCTCGATCCCGGTGGAGATTTACAGCGCCACCCGCTCGGGCGCGAGCGTCAGCTTCCGCCAGATCCACGAGCCCAGCGGCAAGCCGATCCATTACGAAAAGTCGGTGACGGGCATCGGTCCGGTCGACACCGACGAGATCATGAAGGGCTATGAGCTCGAAAAGGGCGAATATGTCCTGCTGGAACAGGACGAGATCGACGCGGTGAAGCTGGAGTCCAAAAAGACGCTGGAGCTGACCCAGTTCGTCGACGCGCACGAAATCGACGTGGTCTATTACGAGAAACCCTATTTCGTGGTCCCGGCCGACGATCTGGCCGAGGAAGCGTTCATCGTTTTGCGGGAAGCGCTGAAGCGGACCAAAAAGGTCGGGCTGGGCCAGTTGGCGCTGCGCGGTCGCGAATATGTCGTCAGCCTGAAGCCGTGCGGGCGCGGCATGGTGCTGGAAACGCTGCGCTATGCCGACGAAGTCAACAAGGCGCAGGGGTTCTTCCGCGACATCGGCAACGGTACGCCGGACGAAGATCTGCTCGACCTCGCCGAAACGCTGATCGCCAAAAAGACCGCCGCGTTCGATCCGCAGGAGTTTCACGATCGTTATGTCGACGCCCTGAAAGACCTGATCCAGCGCAAGGTGAAGGCCAAGGGGCGCAAGATCGTCGATACGGAGGAGGAGGATACCCGCCCGAGCGGCAGCAACGTCGTCGACCTGATGGCCGCGCTCAAGAAATCGCTGGAGAAGTCGGGCGCCGCCGCTCCGGCCAAGGCACCCGCAAAAAAGGCCCCCGCCAAGAAAACACCGGCGAAAAAGGCGCCGGCGAAGAAACCGGCGGCGCGCAAACGTGCCTGACCGCACCGATCCGCTGGCGGCGTACAACGCCAAACGCGACTTTGCGAAGACCGCGGAACCGGCGGGTACGCTGGCACCGGGCCATGGCAACCGCTTCATCGTGCAGAAGCACGACGCGACGCGGCTGCATTATGATTTCCGGCTGGAAGTGGACGGCGTGCTCAAAAGCTGGGCGGTGACGCGCGGGCCGAGCATCGACCCGGACGAAAAGCGGCTGGCGGTGCGGACCGAGGATCACCCCCTGTCCTATGGCGATTTCGAGGGGACGATCCCGAAGGGCGAATATGGCGGCGGCACCGTCATGCTGTGGGATGATGGCACCTGGTCGCCGATCGCCGGCAAATCGGCGGCGGATATCGACAAGGGCCATCTGCATTTCGTGCTGGAGGGGCAGCGGATGCGCGGCGAGTGGCTGTTGATCCGGCTGAGACCGCGCGGGCGCGAAAAGCGCGAGAACTGGCTGTTGCGCAAGATCGCGGACGATGCGGCGGGCGGCACCGACGTGCTGACCGAAACGCTGCTGACCAGCGTGAAGACCGGACGGACGATGGAGGAAATCGCTGCCGGTAAAGCTCCTCCCCGGAACGGGGAGGGGGACCATCCGCAGGATGGTGGAGGGGGACGTCCTTCTCCACGACGGCCACGGAAAGGAAAATCCGCCACCGCTTCGGCAGCGAAGCGACCGGCGTTCGTCGATGTGCAACTGGCAACGCTGGTCGATGCGGTGCCCGCCGGGAATGGCTGGCTGCACGAGGTGAAATATGACGGATATCGCGCGCTGATCGCTACCGGGGCGGACGGGGCGCGTATCTTCACCCGCACCGGGCTGGACTGGACCGCCAAGTTTCCCGACGTGGCGCGCGCCGCCGATGGGCTGCCGCCCGGAATGCTGATCGATGGCGAGGTCGTGGCGCTGCGCGACGGCAAACCCGATTTCTCGACGTTGCAGGCGGCGATCAGCGATGGCGGCGCGATGCGGTTCTTCGCGTTCGACCTGTTGTTCGCCGGGGGCGAGGACCTGCGCGACCTGTCGCTGGTCGAACGCAAGGCGCGGTTGCAGGGGTATGTCGGCACCGACGATCCGTGCATCGCCTATTCCGATCATGTCGTCGGCGCGGGCGAGAAGCTGTTCGCGGCGATGTGTCGCGAAGGGTTTGAAGGAATCGTGTCGAAACAGGCCGACGCCCCGTATCGCGGCACCCGGTCGCGGGCGTGGGTGAAGGTCAAATGCATCCGGCGGCAGGAGTTCGTCGTCATCGGCTGGCTGTCCAGCACGGCGGCGGGGCGGGGTATCCGGTCGCTGCTGCTGGCGGTGAACGGCGCGGACGGGCTGGTCTATGCCGGAAAGGTCGGAACCGGCTTCGATGCGGCGACGGCGGACGATCTGCGCGGGCGGCTGGCCCGGCTGGCGCGAAAGACCCCACCCGCGACCGTGCCGCGCGCGGCGGCCAAGGACGCGCAATGGGTCACGCCGACGCTGGTCGCCGAAGTCGCCTTTGCCGAGTTCACCGCCGACAATGTGGTGCGCCATGCCAGCTTCGTCGGCCTGCGCGCGGACAAGGCGGCGAAGGATGTCGTCCTCGAAACCCCGGCCGGCGCCCCCGAGCCGAAACGGTCGCACGCGCGGATCACCAACCCCGACCGGGTGATCTTTCCCGGCGATTCGCTGACCAAGGGCGATCTGGCCCGCTATGTCGAGGCGGTCGCACCCTTGCTGCTCCCGTGGGCCGGACAGCGACCGATCAGTCTGGTGCGATGTCCGCAGGGGCGGGCCAAGGCCTGCTTCTTCCAGAAACACGATGCGGGCAGCTTCGGCGACGCGGTGGCACAGGTGGAAATTGCGGAGAAGGACGGCGGGACCGAACCCTATCTCTATGTCCGCGATGTCGACGGACTGATGGCGTGTGTCCAGATGGGAACGATCGAATTCCACGGATGGGGCGCGCGTGTCGCCGATGTCGAGCGGCCCGACCGGATGGTGTTCGACCTCGATCCCGACGAAGGACTGGGGTTCGACGACGTGAAGCGCGCGGCGACCGACCTGAAGCGGCACTTGGCCGACCTCGGGCTGGTCAGCTTCCCGCTGCTGTCGGGCGGGAAGGGCGTGCATGTCGTCGTGCCGCTGACCCCGGAAGCGACATGGCCTGCGGTCAAGGATTTTGCCGACCGGTTCGCCCGCGCGTTGGCACAGGCGGAGCCGGACCGATTTGTCGCGACAATGAGCAAGGCGAAGCGCAAGGGCCGCATCTTCATCGACTGGCTCCGCAACCAGCGGGGCAGTACGGCGGTCATGCCCTATTCCGCACGGGCGCGTTCGGGCGCGCCGGTCGCCGCCCCGGTATCGTGGCGCGAACTGGACGCGATCGACACGCCCGCGCGCTGGTCGATCCGCGATGCCGACGAACTGCTGGCGCGTGCGGCGGCGGCGGGGCTGGCGGGATGGGGCGTGGCCGAACAGGTGCTGCCCGACCTGTAGGTCAGGCGGGCACGCGTTCGGCCAGCGCACGTTCCCATGCCAGCGCATCGCGTACGATCCGGTCGAGATCGGCATATCGCGGCTGCCACGGCAGCGCGGCGAGGATCGCGCTGTTGTCCGCGACCAGCGTATCGGGATCGCCCGCGCGTCGTCCCTCCAGCTTCCGTTCGATCGTGCGGTTGGTCACGCGGTCGACCGCGTCGAGCACCTCCAGCACCGAATAGCCTCGGCCATAGCCTGCGTTCAGCGTATGACTGCGCGACGGATCGGCGATCAACAGGTCGAGCGCATGGACATGCGCGGCGGCAAGGTCCGAAACATGGATGTAGTCGCGCACCCCGGTGCCGTCGGGCGTGGCGAAGTCGGTGCCATAGACGCCGACATGGCCGCGCTTGCCGATGGCGGCCTCGACCGCGACCTTGATGAGGTGGGTCGCGCCCGCCGTCGACTGGCCGCTGCGCCCCTGCGGATCGGCGCCCGCGACATTGAAATAGCGTAGTGCGGCATAGTTGATCGGATGCGCGGCGGCGACGTCGGCCAGCATCATCTCGGTCATCAGCTTCGACATCCCATAGGGATTGATCGGCCGCTTGGGTGAATCCTCCCGGATCGGCACGACCTCCGGAATGCCATAGGTCGCGGCGGTCGAGGAAAAGATGAAGTGCCGCACGCCTTCGCGCACCGCGCTCTCGATCAGCGCGCGCGACGCGGCGGTGTTGTTACGATAATATTTGAGCGGATCGGCGACCGATTCGGGAATGAGCACCGAACCGGCGAAGTGCAGGATCGCGCGGACCCGGTGCTCGCGCAACGCCATCCGGATCGCGGCATCGTCGCAAATATCCGCGACGAGCAGCGTCGCTCGCCGATCGACCGCCCAGTCGAACCCGGTGGCGAGGTTGTCGACTACCACCACGTCATGCCCGGCATCGAGCAACGCCAGCACCGCATGGCTGCCAATATATCCCGCCCCGCCGGTGACCAGAACCTTGCCGTCGCTCATTCCCGCATACCCGAATACCGCCGCGCCGATTGTACCGCGGCGCGGCCCCCCTATTTTGTCCCGTGTACGAAGGAGATTACACGATGGCTACCGAAGTGGCGACATTCGCCGGCGGATGTTTCTGGTGTACCGAAGCGGTATTCCGCGACGTGATCGGGGTGGAGAAGGTCGAAAGCGGCTATATCGGCGGCACCGTCGCCAACCCGACCTACAAACAGGTATGCGGTGGAGATACCGGCCATGCCGAAGCGATCCGGGTGACGTTCGATCCCGACACCGTCGGCTATGGCGACCTGCTCGACATATTCTTCGCGACGCACGATCCGACGCAGTTGAACCGGCAGGGCAACGACGTGGGCACCCAATATCGCTCGGCGATCTTCCCGCATTCGCCCGAACAGGAAGCGGCGGCACGCGCGGGCATCGAACGTGCGGGCGAGGGACGCGGAAAGATCGTGACGACGATCGAACCGCTGGCCACGTGGTATCCCGCCGAGGACTATCATCAGGAATATTGGGAAGGCGAAGGGCAGCGTAACGGTTATTGCATCGCGGTCATCCCGCCCAAGTTACAGAAGCTGCGCAAGAGCTTCGCCAACCGGGTGCGATCGACCGCCACCGTCTGATCGAACCGGGCATACGGAAATAAGCAAGGGTCGTGCCAAAGCGGTGCGACCCTTGTATACTGCGCGACGCCTTGCTACCCCTCTGTCGACCGGCAGGGGCGGGGATGGGGGCGACGATGGAATCGGCCGAACGGGATCGGCGGTTGGCTGCGATCGACGCCTATGGCCTTGCGTGCGGCCTTGTCGATCCCGCGCAGGACGATCTGGCGCGGCTGGCGGCACTGATATGTGGCGCGCCGGTGGCGTTGGTCACGGTCATCGATTCCGAATACCAGTGGTTCAATGGCCGGGTCGGCACCGACCTGCCCGGTACGCCGGTGGATCAGGCGATCTGTATCCATGCGCTCGACGCGCGCGACATGCTGGTGATTCCCGACCTGTCGGTCGATCCGCGCACCGCCGACAATCCACTCGTGACCGACAATCCGGCGGTACGGTTCTATGCCGGGGTGCCGCTGCGCACCGCCGACGGGGCGGTGATCGGGACATTGTGCGTCCTCGACATGCTGCCCCGTCCCGACGGGTTGACGTCCGAACAGCGGGACGCGCTGGCCGGACTGGCGCGACAGGTGATGACGACGATCGAACTGCGCCGGTCGGTGCAGGAGCGCGATGCGGCGATCGCGGCGATCGCGGCCGCCGAACTGCAATTGTCGGGTGAAGAACGCCGGTGGCAGCGCGTGTTCGAGAATATCGGCGACGGCTTCGCGCTGGGCGAGGTGATTCGCGACGTAGTCGGACAAGTGGTCGACTGGCGGTATCTCGATGCCAATCCGGCATGGTTCGCGCTGGCGGGGTTCGATCGCGCTGCAATGCTGCGAAGCACCGGGCGCGCGCTGGACCGCCATGCCCCCGATCACTGGCCGCGCGAACTCGACCGGTTGCTGGCCGATGGCGTCCCCGCCAGCTTCGTTCACCGTGCCCCCGAACTGGGCCGGTGGTTTCGCGGACGGTGTTTCCGGATCGAGGACGACCGGTTCGGCGTCATCCTGCACGACACGACCGAGGAAGTGGCTGCGGCGGAGCGACAGGCGGCGTTGATCCGGCTGGGCGACGAATTGCGCGAATGTCACAGCGTCGCCGACATCACCCGCGCGGCGTCGGCGCTGGTGGGAGAGACGCTTGGCCTGACCCGCGCCGGGTTCGGACGGGTCGATCCCGACGTGACGCTGGTCGATATCGAGCCGGACTGGACATCGGGCGGCAGCGTGTCGATCGCCGGGCGGCATTTCTTCGCCGAATATGGCGCATTGCGCGAGGTGCTGGCGCGGGGCGACGCGGTGGTCGTCAACGACGTGCGCACCGATCCGCGCACCGCAAGAAAGGCCGAAAGGATGGCGGCGATCACGGTCGGCGCACTGGTCAATATGCCGGTGCGGCGTGATGGACGGGTCGCGGCGATCTTCCTCGCGCATGACGCACGACCGCGCGCATGGTCGGCCGAAGAACTCACCTTTCTGCGCAAGGTCGCCGACCGGGTGGAGGTCGGCGTCGCGCAGGTCGAGGCCGAGGCGCAACAGGAACTGATGGTCCACGAACTGTCGCACCGGCTGAAGAACACGCTGGCGATGGTGCAGGCGATCGCGTCGCAGACGTTGCGCGGATCGATCGATCGCGCGCCGCTGGATGCGTTCGAGCGGCGATTACAGGCGTTGGGCGTCGCGCACGACGTGCTGGTGACACGCAACTGGGCTGGCGCGGACATGGCGACGACGGTGCGACAGGTGATCGCGGTGTTCGGTTGCGACGATCGCATCGACCTGTCCGGTCCCGAAGTGCCGCTGGGCGCACGCGCGGCGTTGGCACTGGCGCTGATCCTGCACGAACTCGGCACCAATGCGGTCAAATATGGCGCATTGTCGAATGCGACCGGGCGCATCGCGCTGCACTGGCGGATCGAGGACGACCGACTGACGATGGAGTGGCGCGAACGGGGCGGTCCGGCGGTGACGGCACCGGCACGGCGCGGGTTCGGGTCGAAGCTGTTACGGCTGGGGCTGGCCGGAACCGGTGGTACCGAACTCGACTACGCTCCCGAAGGGGTCCGCGCCGTCATGTCGGCGGCACTCACCGATCTGGCGGGCGGATAGCGGATAAGGAAAGGGCCGCCCCCGATGGGGACGGCCCGTTCGCTTCGTCGATTGCGTCCGGCGCGATTAGCGCACGGTGCCACGACGCACGAGGTTCACGATCGCGAGCAGCACGACCGCACCGATCAACGAGTAGATGAAGCTCATCACGGTGATGCCGTTGTTGATGTTGGCACCGGTCACGAACCCGGCAATCACCGCGCCGACGATGCCGACGATGACGTTCAGGATGATGCCCTGCTGTGCGTCAGTGCGCATGATGATGCTGGCGAGCCAGCCGACGATGCCACCCACGATGAGCCAGATGATGAATCCCATTTTACGTCCCTCCAGTTGATGTCTGCGGCCCCGATCGCGTTTCCGTACCGGCCGTACTGAAGGAAAGACTCACAAAGCAGGTCGTTGTTCCGCCTGCGTTTTGAACTACCGCATCAATATTTGTGCGGCTGACTTTCGTATAAGGATCGATAGTGTTGAAGCCGCGTGACGCGCAGTCCCGGCATCCCCGAACGATCTACCGCCCGCTGCCATCCGGCGAACTCTTCGGGCGACAGCGAATAGCGCTGGCACGCCTCGTCCAGCGTCAGCAACCCGCCGGTGACCGCTGCCACCACCTCCGCCTTGCGACGGACGACCCAGCGGGTGGTATCGGGCGGCGGCAGGGTGTCGATCGTCAACGTTTCGCCCAACGGGCCGATCACCTTTGCCGGGCGGATCTTCTGGTTCTCAATCATACTGGACCTCTGGCCGGAAGTGATAGGCTTGGTCATGGACAACGCGGCTGAACATCGACTGAAACGGTGCGGTAAATACAGAATTTACCATCGTTCCCAGATCGTTAACCCGGTAGGATATGGTGCGCCGGGGGCATGGCGTCACGGCATCGCCGCTCCGATCTCCGCTCAATCCGACGAAATTGCACATCCTGTACCCGGTCCCGATGGCGTCCTGCCGATGCCGGTTGTGCGGCCGGATTGCTGAAGGTCCGGTAAATAAGTGCGTATTTTTGCAACCGGGGGACCGAACGCCTATCTGGCGGGCTATGGACCCCGATCTCTTTCAGCTCGAATCGCCTGTTTCCGCCCGCCGTATCGTCGTGGCGATGTCGGGAGGGGTCGACAGTTCGGTGGTGGCGGCGCTGGCCCATGCCACCGGGGCGGAGACGATCGGCGTTACGCTGCAACTCTACGACCACGGCGCAGCGGTCGGGCGGGCCGGGTCGTGCTGCGCGGGCCGCGATATCCGCGACGCGCGCGCGGTGTGCGACCGGCTTGGCATCGCCCATTATGTGTTCGATCACGAAACCAGCTTCCGCGAAACGGTGATCGACGATTTCGCCGACGAATATCTGGCCGGACGAACCCCGATCCCGTGCGTGAAGTGCAATATGGGGCCGAAATTCACCGACCTGTTCGCGCTGGCCCGCGATCTCGGCGCGGACTGCCTTGCGACCGGGCATTATATCCGCCGCGTCGTCGGCCCGGCGGGGGCCGAACTGCACCGCGCGGTCGATCCGGCGCGCGACCAGAGCTATTTTCTGTTCGCCACGACGCAGGATCAACTCGACTATCTCCGCTTCCCGCTGGGCGGGATGCCCAAGGCGCGGGTGCGGGAGATCGCCGCCGAACTGGGGCTGGGCGTGGCGGGCAAGCCCGACAGCCAGGATATCTGTTTCGTGCCCGACGGCGATTATGCCGGGCTGGTCCGCAAGCTGCGCCCCGAAGCGAACGAAGGCGGCGAGATCGTCGATATGGCGGGCCGGGTGCTGGGGCGGCATGGCGGGCTGGTCGGCTATACCGTGGGCCAGCGGCGGGGCATCGAACTGGGCGGACAGCCGGAGCCGCTCTATGTCGTGCGACTGGAGCCGGAAACGAAGCGGCTGGTGGTCGGTCCGCGATCCGCGCTGGCGATCGGCGCGGCGCGGCTGGCCGGGATCAATTGGATCGGCGGCGATCATGCCGGACCGCTGAGCGCGAAGGTCCGATCGATGGCCAAGCCGGTGCCCGCCGCCCTGATCGACGACCGGCTGGTGTTCGATGCCCCCGAATATGGCGTCGCCCCGGGACAGGCGGCGGTGCTTTATGGTGGGGAGCGCGTACTGGGTGGCGGCTGGATCACCGGGACCGAGGCGGCGTAACGCTTTCGCCCGGGCGGGGAGGCGCTTGCTCCGGTAGCCCGGTCCGCCTACAGCCCGCGCCGATGCTGCCCGCGCTTGCCCATGTCCGTGACTGGATCTTCGACCTCGACAACACGCTGTATCCCGCGTCGAGCAACCTGTTCGCGGCGGTCGACCAGCGGATGGGCGACTATATCTGCAACCTGATCGGGTGCGACCCGGTGGAAGCGCGGCGGGTACAGAAACACCATTTCCATACGCACGGCACCACCCTGTCGGGACTGATGGCCGAGCATGCGGTCGATCCGCATCATTTCCTCGACTATGTCCACGACATCGACATGTCGCCGCTGGTCGCCGATCCCGATCTGCCGGGGCTGCTGGCGGCGTTGCCGGGGCGCAAGCTGATCTTCACCAACGGCGACATCGACTATGCCCGCCGGGTGCTGGCGCGGCTGGGCCTGTCGGACAGCTTCGCGGGTATCCACGACATTCACGCCACCGCCTATCGCCCAAAGCCGCAGGCCGAAGCCTATGACGGGCTGTGTACGGCATGGGACATCGACCCGACCCGCGCCCTGTTCGCCGAGGATATGGCCCGCAACCTGATCCCGGCCAAGGCGATCGGCATGACCACCCTGTGGGTGGACAACGGGTCCGAACAGGGGCCGGGATCGGCCCGCGATCATATCGATCACACCACGCACGACATTGTCGCGTGGCTACGCTCCGTGGAGGAAACATGACCGACCTTGCCGCCCAGATCGACGCCGCGTGGGATGCCCGCACCGAACTGACCGTCCATACGCAGGGTGCGGTGCGCGACGCGGTCGACGCTGCGCTGGCACTGCTCGACAGCGGCGAGGCGCGCGTCGCCGAACCGGTGGGCGACGGGTGGCAGGTGAACCAGTGGCTGAAAAAGGCTGTGCTGCTGTCGTTCCGGCTCAACGACAATCAGGTGATGGACGGCCCCGGCGGCACCAACTGGTTCGACAAGGTGCCGAGCAAGTTCACCGGATGGGGCGAGCATCGTTTCCGCGAGGCCGGGTTCCGCGCGGTGCCGGGCAGCATCGTGCGGCGCGGCGCGTTCGTCGGCAAGGGTGCGATCCTGATGCCGAGCTTCGTCAATATCGGCGCCTATGTCGGTGAGGGCACGATGGTCGATACCTGGGCAACGGTCGGATCATGCGCGCAGATCGGGCGCAACGTCCACCTGTCCGGCGGTGCGGGTATCGGCGGCGTGCTGGAGCCGCTGCAGGCCGATCCGGTCATCATCGGCGACGGCGCATTCATCGGCGCGCGGGCCGAAGTCGCCGAAGGCGTGCGCGTCGGCGAAGGCGCGGTGCTGTCGATGGGCGTCTATCTGGGGGCATCGACCAAGATCATCGACCGCGCCACCGGCGAAGTCTTCCGTAGCGAAGTCCCACCCTATGCGGTGGTGGTTCCCGGATCGATCGGCGGCGGCGAGGGCAAGCCCGCGCTCTATTGCGCCGTGATCGTGAAGCGGGTCGATGCGCAGACCCGGTCGAAGACGAGCATCAACGAGTTGCTGCGGGATTGATCCACGCCGGAGACTGAAGGGGTTTAGTGGTTTCTGAACGGTCATCGCGGCGGGAACGGCTTCGAGACCGGTGTGAAAGTCGTTGCGTACCCCGGCGAAGGCCGGGGCCCAGTTGGGACGGGTACGTAAGGTATCACGAACGTTACCAAACTGGACCCCGGTCTTCGCCGGGGTACAGGCGCGGAGAGGCTTGATCTACTTTTGCAGAAATCTCGCCTCGGTCGGAAACAGCAGTGGTGCGTGTGAACCCGCCGTGCTCACCCCGCCCCGACGAAAAGCCCGTATCGAACGGCGCCTGCGCGTCGTTCGATACGGGCTTTCGATTCCCGCCATCGTGGTCGGGTATGAGGATTACAGCTTGGCGGTCAGTTCCGGCACCAGATTGAACAGGTCGCCGACCAGTCCGACATCGGCCACCTGAAAGATCGGTGCATCCTCGTCCTTGTTGATCGCGACGATGACCTTGCTGTCCTTCATGCCCGCCAGATGCTGGATCGCGCCGGAAATGCCGACGGCGATATATACTTCGGGGGCGACGATCTTGCCGGTCTGGCCGACCTGATAGTCGTTGGGGGCATAGCCCGCATCGACCGCCGCACGCGATGCGCCGACCGCCGCGCCCAGCTTGTCGGCCAGCGGGTCGATCAGGGCGTGGAACTGTTCTTCCGATCCCAGCGCGCGTCCGCCGGACACGATGATCTTCGCGCTGGTCAGTTCGGGGCGTTCCGAACCGGCGATTTCCGATCCGACAAAGCTCGACAGACCCTTGTCGCCGGTCGCGGCGACGGCCTCGATCGTGGCCGATCCGCCGGTCGCGGCTGCGCGGTCGAACGCGGTGCCGCGTACGGTCAGCACCAGCTTCGTGTCGCTGGTGGTAACCGTAGCGATGGCGTTGCCGGCATAGATCGGCCGGGTGAAGCTGTTCGGCCCTTCCACCGACAGGATCTCGCTGATCTGCATCACGTCGAGCAGCGCGGCGACGCGCGGCGCGATGTTCTTGCCGGTGGTGGTCGCGGCGGCCACGAACGCATCGCGCTCCGCCATCAGTTCGACGACCAGCGGCGCGACGTTCTCGGCCAGGTTATTGGCATAGGCGGCGTCGTCGGCGACCAGCACTTTGGTCACACCATCGATCCCGGCGGCGGCCTGCGCCACCGCATCGACGCCCGCACCGGCGACCAGCAATTCGACATCGCCCAGCTTCGCGGCGGCGGTCACGGCGGGATAGGTCGCGTCCTTGATCGCGGACCCGTCATGTTCGACCCAAACCAGCGTCTTCATGCCACCACTCCCAGCGTCTTGAGCTTCGCCACCAGTTCGTCGGTATCGGCGACCTTCACCCCGGCCTGACGCTTAGCCGGTTCCTCGACCTTCACGTTGGTCAGGCGCGGCGTCACGTCGACGCCGTACTCGGCCGCCGTCCTGGCCGCGAGCGGCTTCGACTTGGCTTTCATGATGTTGGGCAGCGACGCATAGCGCGGCTCGTTCAGCCGCAGGTCGGTGGTCACGATCGCGGGCAGCGCCAGCGCGACGGTTTCCAGCCCGCCGTCCACTTCGCGGGTGACGTGCACCTTGTCGCCCTGCACCTCGACCTTGCTGGCGAAGGTGCCCTGTGCCCAGCCGGTCAGTGCGGCGAGCATCTGTCCGGTCTGGTTGTTGTCGTCGTCGATCGCCTGTTTGCCGAGGATCACCAGACCCGGCTGTTCCTCGTCCGCGATCGCCTTCAACAGCTTGGCGACGCCCAGTGGCTCGACCTTGGTATCGCTGACGACATGGATCGCACGGTCGGCCCCCATCGCCAGCGCGGTGCGCAGCGTGTCCTTGGCTTTCTCCTCGCCGATCGAGACCACGACGATCTCGGTCGCCACGCCCTTTTCCTTCAGGCGGATGGCTTCCTCGACCGCGATCTCGTCGAACGGATTCATGCTCATCTTGACGTTGGCGAGGTCGACGCCCGTTCCGTCGGCCTTCACCCGGGGCTTCACATTGTAATCAAGCACGCGCTTGACCGGCACCAGCACCTTCATGGGCACTCCCTCTCAAAACTCTTTGCACGGCGGCATCGGCGTTTTCTGTGGCGGTTTCGCGTGGTTTTCGCAAGTCCGGTATGGAAACGCAGAGCGCCGTAACGGCAGGTGGCGACCCTATCGCGAATCGCCTTGCCCACCCAACGAAAAAGGGCCCGGACGTTTCCGTCCAGGCCCCTTCCGATTACGTGGACGCTGCGATCACGCGGCCTTCTGTACCTCGGCCACGATCTTGCGGGCGGCGTCGCCCAGATCGTTGGCGGGTACGATCGCCAGACCCGAATTGGCGAGGATGTCCTTGCCCGCCTGTACGTTCGTGCCTTCGAGGCGGACGACCAGCGGCACCGACAGGTTCACTTCCTTCGCCGCGGCGACGATGCCCTCGGCGATGATGTCGCACTTCATGATGCCGCCGAAGATGTTGACGAGGATGCCCTTCACCGCCGGATCGGCGAGAATGATCTTGAACGCCGCCGTCACCTTTTCCTTGTTGGCGCCGCCGCCCACGTCGAGGAAGTTGGCGGGGAACATGCCGTTCAGCTTGATGATGTCCATCGTCGCCATCGCCAGACCGGCGCCGTTGACCATGCAGCCGATGTCGCCGTCGAGCTTGATATAGGCGAGGTCGTACTTCGACGCCTCCAGCTCCATCGCGTCTTCTTCGGTCGTGTCGCGCAGTTCCACCAGATCCTTGTGGCGGAACAGCGCGTTGCCGTCGAAGCCGACCTTCGCGTCGAGTACGACCAACTGGCCTTCCTCGGTCACGGCGAGCGGGTTGATCTCGATCTGCTCGGCATCGGTGCCGAGGAATGCGTCGTACAGCTTCGATGCGACGCTGGCCGCCTGCTTGGCGAGGTCGCCCTTCAGTTCCAGTGCGGCGGCGATGGCGCGGCCGTGATGCGGCATGAAGCCGGTCGCGGTGTCGATATCGATGCTGTGGATCTTTTCCGGGGTGTCATGGGCCACCGCTTCGATGTCCATGCCGCCTTCGGTCGAGGCGACCATCGAAACGCGGCCGGTCGCACGGTTCACGAGCAGCGCGAGGTAAAATTCCTTCGCGATGTTCGCCCCGTCGGTCACATACAGGCGGTTGACCTGCTTGCCCGCGTCGCCGGTTTGGATCGTGACCAGTGTATTGCCGAGCATGTCGGTGGCATGGGCGCGCACCTCGTCGAGGTTCCATGCGAGGCGGACGCCGCCCTTCGCATCGGGACCCAGTTCCTTGAACTTGCCCTTGCCGCGTCCACCCGCATGAATCTGCGACTTGACGACATAGAGCGGCCCGGGGAGCTTGCCCGCTGCTTCGACGGCTTCTTCGACGCTGAGCGCGGCATAGCCGGCGGGAACCGGAACGCCGAACTTCGCCAGCAATTCCTTGGCCTGATATTCATGGATATTCATGGTGCTGCCTTCCGCCTCTCGGGTGGTTGTACGCAAGTTGCCCGCGCTAAAGCACAGGATGAGAGACGAATCCACCCCGAAACCGCACTAATGAAACTGCGTCGCAACTGCGTTAACGTGCGGGATAGATCGTCGATCGTCCCATATGCGTGGAAAAGGCGGGCATATGCCGTCGCATTATGGTGCGATCCTCGCTATATGCACGCCATGCATTGGGCAATCGGTACGCTCCTGTTCGTCGGCACGATCGTGTTCATGGAGGGATTCGCCTATGTGGCGCATCGCTGGCTGATGCATGGGCCGGGATGGTTCCTTCATGCCAGCCATCATCGCCCGCGCCACGGCAATTGGGAATGGAACGACCTGTACGCGGCGATCTTCGCGGTGCCGTCGATCCTGTTGCTACTGGGCGGGGTGCAGTGGGGCTGGTGGCCCGGTACGATCTGGATCGGCGCGGGCATCGCCGCCTATGGCGCGGTCTATTTCGGGTTCCACGACGTGATCGTCCATCGGCGGCTGAATCACCGTTACATCCCCGGCTCCTCGTACATGAAACGGATCATTTCCGCGCACCGGCTGCACCATGTGGTCGAGACGAAGCATGGTACGGTCAGCTTCGGGTTCCTGTGGGCGCCGAAGCCCGAAGATTTGAAGGCGCAGTTGAAGGCGCGCGGCAATCGGGGCGTGCGCGCGCCGACCGCCTTGACGCGGGACGCGCCAGCCGCGGCACCGCGGGAATCCGTCGAGCATCCGTGACGGCGGACGGGTGGCAGGCGCGCGTGCTGTCGTGGGCCCTGGCGATCCTCGCCACGCTGGCGATCGTCGGCGCGGTCGCGACGATGTCGACCAACACACCGGGCGTCGGCGGTGCGACAGTCGGTGAAGCAGGCGTGCCGGTCGCGCGGGTCGATCCGCGCACCGGCGAACCAATTCCCGAGGCATCGCCCGCCCCGTTCACCCAGGGCGCGCCGCGTGTGCCGCAGCCGACCAGCGCGGCGATGCAACAGGCCGATGCGTTGCGCGACATCGCCGGATGGCTGGCGGTACTGACATGGGCGGTACTGGCGCTGGTCGCGGTGGCGGCGGTCGCAGTGCTTGCCCTGTTCCGCATCGCGCACCAGCGGGCGGAGCGTTGATCGACGATCCCGCCTTCTACGCGATCGCGGTGCCTGCGGTGGTGATGCTGGGGCTGGCCAAGGGCGGCTTTTCCGGCATGGGTGCCTTGTCGCTGCCGATACTCGCACTGGTGATCGATCCGGTGCGGGCGGCGGCGATCCTGCTGCCGATCCTGATCGTACAGGATGTGGTCGGAGTATGGGCGTTCCGCCGCACGATCGACTGGCCGGTGCTGGGATGGATGCTGCCCGGGGCGGCGGCGGGTATCGCACTCGGCTACGGCTTCGCGGCGATGGTGTCGGCGGCGGCGGTGCTGGCGGTGGTCGGCGCGATTTCGATCGCCTTCGGGTTGTGGCGATTATGGGTCGAGCGGCGTGGGATGCCCGCCGCCAGCCGGTCGCCGGGATGGGTCGGCACCCTGTTCGGCGTTGCGTCCGGCTTCACCAGTCAGGTCGCCCATGCGGGCCAACCGCCGTTCCAGCTATGGGTGCTGCCCCGTGCCTTGCCCCGCGACGTGCTCGTCGGGACCACCGCGCTGTTCTTCGCCGTCGTCAACTGGATCAAGGTGCCCGCCTATGTCGCGCTCGGTCAGTTCACGCCCGCCAACCTGATGACGGCGGCGGCGCTGTTGCCGGTGGCGATCCTGTCGACGCTGGCGGGGGTGTGGCTGGTGCGACGGGTGGCGGCGGCGCGCTTCTATACCGCCATCTATGTGCTGATGATCGTGGTAGGCGCGAAGCTGGTGTGGGACGGAATCGCCTGAGCGATCAGGTCGTGGTTGCCGGTGCGGGCATCCACCGGGCGACACCGACCAGCAGGCGCGCCATGACCGCCGCCCCGACGGCGATCCCGATCGCCGTTGCCAGCGACGCTTGTGCCGGAGCGATCGCGGCCCAGGCGCCACAGGCGAATCGGATCGTGAAGACAACCAGATACAGAATGAGGGGAACCGGCGATCCCGGTTGCCGCACATATCCGCCCGGCAGTCGCTGCCCGCGCGGATCGGGCAATACGACGCCGCCGGCAGCGCCGACCACCGCACCCGCCAGCCATGCGCCGACTGCCGGCAGGAACCCGGCATGGGCGGCGAACGCGACCACGCCAGCGATGCTCCAGAGCAAAAAGGCGATGGACGGGATCAGTGCGACCGCTGTCGGCACCGCCCGCGTACGCAACCGTCGAACGCCCAGCAGGATCAGCACCGCCAGCAGGATATAGACCCATATCGGTGCGCCGGTCGCGATCTGGCCAGGATGCATATCGATATCCCCGTCGAATGATCGCATGGGCGATGGCGGCAGTGTGATCGCGGCCGCGAAAGATTTCAACCGATCCGCTCAGTCGAACAGGCTCGACACCGATGCTTCTTCCGCGATCCGGCGGATGGCTTCGGCCAGCAGCGGGGCAATGGTCAGGTGGCGGGTCTTCGGTCCCTGCGCAATCACGTCGTGGTTGCCGATCGAATCGGTGATGACCAGCTCTTCCAGCGCCGACGCCTCGACCCGCGCCACTGCGCCGCCCGACAGGACACCGTGGGTGCAATAGGCGACGACGCCGACCGCGCCCGCCGCCTTCAGCGCGGCGGCCGCGTTGCACAGCGTGCCCGCCGAATCGACGATATCGTCGATCAGGACGCAGAAGCGGCCCTCGACATCGCCGATGATGTTCATGACTTCCGATTCGCCCGCGCGCTCGCGGCGCTTGTCGACGATGGCGAGGGGGGCGTTGTTCAGCCGCTTGGCCAGGCTGCGCGCGCGCACCACGCCGCCGACGTCGGGCGACACGACCATCAGGTTATGTTCGCCGAATCGGGTCTTGATATCTTCCGACATCACCGGCGCGGCATAGAGATTGTCGGTCGGGATATCGAAGAATCCCTGAATCTGTCCGGCGTGCAGGTCGACGCACAGCACGCGGTCGGCCCCGGCCTCGGTAATGATGTTGGCGACCAGCTTTGCCGAGATCGGCGTGCGCGGGCCGGGTTTGCGGTCCTGTCGCGCATAGCCGAAATAGGGGATGACCGCCGTGATGCGCCGTGCCGACGCGCGCTTGAGCGCGTCGATCATGATGAGCATTTCCATCAGGTTGTCGTTGACCGGATAGCTGGTCGACTGAATGACGAACACGTCTTCGCCGCGCACGTTTTCCAGCACCTCGACGAAAATTTCCTCGTCGGCGAACCGCCGTACGCTGGCCTTCGTCAGCGGGATTTCCAGATAATCCGCGATCGCGGTCGACAAGGGAAGGTTGGAATTGCCCGCCAGCAGCTTCATGGGTGCGCCCGTATCCATGAGGAATGTGATGCGCGCGCCATAGAGCGCGCGGACGATTTGTGAAACCCATGTGACGCGAAGGAGGCAGGAATGGTCGAGGTCACGTTCACGCCGAGTGCGGACGATTATGTCCGGTTGCAGCGGGCGATGTACCTGCGCCAGTTGCGATCGCGTCGGTTTTTCACCCGAATTGCGGTGTTGGTCGCGGTCGTGGTGGCGGCGATGATGGCCTTCCTGATCGCTACCGGAGAGCGGGTGGATACCGCCGCGCTCATTGCCGGCGGTGGCGCGATCGGCGGTCTTGTCGGCGTGGCGGCGTGCATTTTCGTCAACTGGCTGTTCCTGCCGCGCCGGTCGCGGGCGCTGTTCGCGCAGCAGCGCACGCTTCACCACGAACATCACACCATCTTCGACGCATGGGGGATGCGGCAACATAGCCCGCGTGCCGATATCGCGCTGCCGTGGGACGAGTTCCCGCACTGGCATCTGGCGCGCGACGTCCTGTTGATCTTCAGCAACGACCTGCTCGCCTATTTCATTCCCCGCCGGGCGATGTCCGACGAACAACTGACGCAGGCGGTCGCGATCCTCACCGCCGCCGGCGTGCCGCGCCGTTGATCCGGTTGCCGCACCGGCAGCCACCGCCTACACGCCGCGCCATGACCGTCACCCGTTTCGCCCCCAGCCCGACCGGGCACCTGCACATCGGCAATCTGCGCACCGCGCTCCATAACTGGATGTTCGCGCGGGCGCATGGCGGGCGGTTCCTGCTCCGGATCGACGATACCGACCCGCAGCGCAGCGAGGAGCGGTTCGTCGATGCGATCCGTGCCGATCTGGCATGGCTGGGTCTGGTGCCCGATGGCGAGGAACGGCAATCGGCACGGTTCAACCGATATGAGGTGGTGTTCGCCGACCTGATCGCCAGCGGGCGGGTATATCCCGCCTATGAGACGCCCGAGGAACTCGACCTGCGGCGCAAGGTGCTGGCAGGGCGCGGGTTGCCGCCGGTGTATGACCGGGCGGCGCTGGCGCTGACCGACGCGGATCGTGCGCGGCTGGAGGGCGAGGGGCGCAGGCCGCACTGGCGCTTCAAGCTCGACCATGCGTCGATCGAATGGGACGACATGGTGCGCGGGAGCCAGCGGTTCGACGGCGCGCTGCTGTCCGATCCGGTGGTGCGGCGGGCGGACGGGTCGTGGCTGTACCTGTTGCCGTCGGTGATCGACGATGCCGACATGGCCGTGACCCATGTCGTGCGTGGCGAGGATCATGTGTCGAACACCGCGACGCAGATGCAGATGTTCGAGGCGATCGGCGCGACCCCGCCGACCTTTGCGCACGAAGCGCTGCTGGTCGGGAGCGAGGGGAAATTGTCGAAGCGGCTCGGCTCGCTGGGCGTCGCGCATTTCCGCGACTCGGGGATCGAGCCGGAAGCGGTGGTCGCGCTGCTCGCGCGGCTGGGCACCAGCGATCCGGTCGAGCCGGTGGTCGATCGGCAGGGGTTGATCGATGCGTTCGACTTCGCGCGGTTCGGCCGGGCACCGGCGCGGTTCGACGAGGCGGAACTGGCGCAGCTCAACACGCGGATCGTCCATCAATTGTCGTTCGACCGGGTCGCGGCGGCATTGCCCGCCGGGATGGATGCGGCGGCATGGGATGCGGTGCGCGGCAATCTCGACCGGGTGTCCGATGCCGCCGACTGGTGGCAGGTCGTGACCGGACCGATCGATCCGGTCGAACTGGACGCGGACGACCGGGCGTTCGTGGCGGAAGCGGCGCAAGTGGCGGGCGAGATGGCATGGGATGCGCCGTGGGCGACGCTGACCGCGGCGTTGAAGACCGCGACCGGGCGCAAGGGCAAGGCGCTGTTCCTGCCGCTGCGGCTGGCACTGACCGGGCGGGCGCATGGCCCGGACATGGCGGCGCTGCTGCCGCTGATCGGGCGGGAGCGGGCGGTGGCGCGGCTGACGGCCTGACCGTCAGCGCGCGCTCAAACCCATAGCGCCGAGAGCGGATAGAGCAGGATCAGCCAGACCATGCACCCGGTCACGATCCGCCGGTCGGTCGCCGCGATCGCGACGGCGATGACCGGGAAGAACGACCAGGTGACGACCAGCGTGCGGAGGTCGCCGAACGGCGGCAGGCTGGCCAGTGCCCCGGCGGTCGCCAGCAGGATCACGTTGCAGGCCAGTACCCCGCCCAGCACCAGTCGGCGATGTTGGTCGAAATAGCTGTCGAGATCCTCCCATTCGCCGATATCGTCGGGGAAGACGAGCGAGACCGAGATATAATAGAGCGCGGTGACGATGAACCCGCCGAACAACACCGCCCAGTTGAGCGGCAACAGGTCGCGCAACGCCCAGCCATACATCCAGAACGTCACGACGTCGCACGACACGAAGATGCCAAGCAGGACGGTCGGCCAGCCGATATGGACCTTGCGCCGCGCCTTCAGCGCGCGGGCCAGCCCGCCGAGACCGGCGGCCAGCGCCAGACCGAGCAGCAGCCCGAACAGCGTGAAGATGAATTCGAAACTGCTCATGTCGCTGCCCCCAAACGCCGCCAGCCCCCCGGCGGATCAGTCGGTCATAGCCCCAGCAGCGCCCGGACCTGAACGAAATCCTGCGCGATCTCGGTCACGCCCAGCGCGCGCAGCCGGTCGTCGTGACCGATATCGCAATGCGTACCCGCGCACAGCCCGATCACCCGCGCACCCGATGCCACCGCGCCGGTGACGCCGACCGGCGAATCCTCGAGGATCGCGCAGCGTTCGATCGGCACGCCGAGTTGCGCCGCGCCATAGAGATACAGGTCGGGCGCGGGCTTGCCATTGGCGACATGCTCCTTGCCGCTATAGACATGCTCGCCGAACGCATCCTCGATTCCGAGGTGGCGGAGATGGGTGCGGATCCAGTGCGTCGTGCTGGACGACACGATCGCGCGCGGCAGGTCGGCGGGCAGGGCGCGGACGAAATCGATCGCGCCGGCCACCGCCTCCAGCCCTTCGGCCAGCACCCGCGCATCCTCGACCGCGCGGGCGTCGCGGAACCCGGCGGGAAGCGGGCCGCCGATCCAGCGTTCGATCGCGTCGGTGAACTGCGTGCCCGACAGGCCCATGAAATTCGCCATCGAATCGGCGGGCGTCGTCGGGTGGCCTGCCTTGGTCAGCACTTCCGCCAGATGGCGGTTCCCCGCATATTCGCTTTCGAGCAGCACGCCGTCGAAGTCGAACAGCAGCGCATCGGGGCTGGTCATCATCGTTCCTTGCATCGTCGGATCAGTCGCGCGCGCCGAACAGCGCCGATCCGACGCGGACATGGCTTGCGCCGATCGTCACTGCCGTCTCGAAATCGTCGGACATGCCCATGCTGAGGCCGGACAGGCCGTGGTCACGCGCGATCCTGGCGGTCAGCGCGAAATAGGGGGCGGCATCGACCCCGGCGGGGGGCACGCACATCAGCCCGGCAATCGGCAGGCCGAGCGCGCGCGCTTCGGCCAGCAGGCCGGGCAGGTCGGCCAGCGCGCATCCGCCCTTTTGCGGTTCGTCACCGATATCGACCTGAATGAAACAGGCGGGTGCGCGGCCGACCTTGGCGATCGCCTTGCCCAACGCGGCGACCAGCGAGGGGCGGTCGACCGAATGGATCGCGTCGAACAACCGCACCGCATCCTCGGCCTTGTTCGATTGAAGCTGTCCGACCAGATGCAGCGAAATGCCGGGCGTCGCCGCCTGCAACGCGGGCCATTTCGCCTGCGCCTCCTGTACCCGGTTCTCGCCGAACACGCGCTGTCCCGCATCGATCAGCGGCTGGATCGTGGCGGCGTCGCGGGTCTTGCTGACCGCGATCAGCGTGGTCGCGCCGGCATCGCGTCCGGCGAGTGCTTCGGCATGGGCGATCCGGTCGCGAATGGCGGACAGGCGGGTCGGGGCATCGGCTTGCGTCATCGTCCGCGCTATAGGGAGGGCCATGCATCCCCGCCACCCTTTGCCGCGCCGATGGCTGATGACCGACGAACGGCTGGGCGACCGCCTGCCCGCGATCGTGACGGCGATGCCGCGCGGGAGCGGCATCGTCTTTCGCCATTACGCCACGCCGCCTGTCGAGCGGCGCGCGCTGTTCGTACAAATTCTGCGAATCGCGCGGGCGCGGCGGATCGTCGTGCTGGTCGCCGGACCGTCGTTGCGCGGTGGCGACGGGGTGCATGGGCGATCGGCACACGGATCGAATCGGGGGATGGCGACGCGGCCGGTCCATTCGGTACGCGAACGCATCGCCGCCGAGCGGGCCGGGGCGGCGGCGATGTTCGTATCGCCGGTGTTCGCCACCCGGTCGCATCCCGGCGCGCGCGGGCTGGGGCGGGTGCGATTCGGGTTGGTCGTGCGCGGCGCACGGGTGCCGGTCATCGCGCTGGGGGGCGTGGACGCACGCCGGGCACGGGGATTGCGCGCGTTCGGCATCGCCGGATGGGCGGCGATCGATGCATGGGGCGTGCGGTAGGGCGCGATCCGGGACGGACGGTCGCGCAGCGCCGCCCGTCGCCGGGAATTGAACGTATCTATCGGATCGAAAAGGATTTTCCTGTAACCGCCTGTCCGACTGGCGTCGATATGGGATCAGGTCGCCGCGTCAAAGGTCACGAAAGTCACACTCGCCACGATCGGCGCGTCATGCGAATCAGAAGCGGAAGGCGGTGCCCACATAGACCGCCTGACTTTCGCGGCGGTCGGGTTCGACGCGCAGCATCCGGTCGCGTTCGGAACGATAGCGGACACCGGCGGTGACATCGAGATTGCGGGTCAGCTTGTACGATCCGCCCATGTCGAGCGAATAGCCCGGCGCGTCGGCGACGAGGCGCGGCTGGTCGGCGAGCGGCCGGTCGCTGCTGGCACCCACGCGACCGCTGAACTTGCGGGTCGAATAGCTGACGCCAAGGCCCATCTGTTCGCGGCTGCCCGGCTGTCCGGCAAGGTCGAGTCGGGTCAGGTCGCCCGCGACCGCGAATCGCTTCCAACCCACGGTCATGCCCAGATTATAGGCGACCGGGTTGAGTGCCGGGGTCGGTGCGGCGGCAGCGACGCGATCGGGCAGGCGGCCCGGACGCGAGGTGCGGGCGCGGACCGCGACCTTGACCGCGCGATTGCCGATCACGCTCCCTTCGGACGGGGTGAAGCGGAAACCGTTGGCGTTCAATCCGGTGCGCGCCAGTGCGGCGGCGAGTCGCGGATCGGCCGATGCCGGGGTGAACGATCCGATCCCCGCGAGCGGCAGCGATGCCACCTGTGCGGACCGGCGCAGCACGCGGGGCGAGGTCTGTTCCTGCGCGAACAGGGCCGGCGACGCGCAAAGTCCGGCGGCGATCATCGCCCCCAGCCCAGTGCCCACCAGAATCTTCCTGCCCGTCATGATTTTCCTCACTCCCCGCTAAAGCCGGTATCATAATTCGGTTGCGTGCATCCACTGGCCTGCGGTCGCTTTCCGCCGACCTGTTGCACCGAACCCACATATTTGTCGTACCTGTCGCCAGAACCTCGCCGGACGGGCGTTGTGTGGCACGACACCAACTCGCTTGCCGCTGCCGCGCGTCGTCCTATAGAAGCGGCGGAATTGCCGTCATGGCCTGTAGTCAAGGAATCCGCCGATGAACCGCCCGCTGCTCCTCGCGATGCTGGCACTGTCTGCCCTGCCGCTGGCCGCATGCGGCGGTGGCAAGGGCCGGGTGTCGACCGACCTCGCCGCGTCGCGCGTGACGACGATCGGCGTGAACAGCTATCTGTGGCGCGCCAGCCTCGACACGCTGTCGTTCATGCCGCTGACCCAGACCGATTCGAACGGCGGCGTCATCGTGACCGACTGGTATGTGAACCCGGCGATCCCGACCGAACGGACCAAGCTGACCGTGACGATCCTCGATCAGGATCTGCGCGCCGATGCGCTGCGCGTCGCCGCGCTGCGTCAGGTGAACCAGAACGGCCAGTGGGTCGAGGCGCCGGTACAGGCCGCCACCGTCCAGAAGCTGGAAGACATCATCCTCACCCGTGCGCGCGACCTGCGTCGCGGCGCCGTCTCGGGCTGAACCGACCGACCATGACCAGCAACTTCGTGCCCGGTGCCAGCGACGCGCGCTGGCAGGCGGCGTGGGACGCGCACGGCACCTTCGTCGCCGACGATTCGTCGACCAGGCCGAAGCGCTATGTCCTTGAGATGTTTCCCTATCCATCGGGGCGCATCCATATGGGCCATGTCCGCAACTATGCGATGGGCGACGTCCTCGCACGGTTCCTGCGGATGACGGGGCATGAAGTGCTGCACCCGATGGGGTGGGATGCGTTCGGGATGCCCGCCGAAAATGCGGCGATGGAAAAGAAGGTCCATCCCGGCGGCTGGACCTATGACAATATCGCGGCGATGCGCGCGCAGTTGAAGCGGCTGGGCCTGTCGTTCGACTGGACCCGCGAATTCGCGACGTGCGACCCCGAATATTACGGCCACGAACAGGCGCTGTTCCTTGAGCTGCTCAAGGGCGGCCTCGTCTATCGCAAGGAATCGGCGGTCAACTGGGACCCGGTCGACATGACCGTGCTGGCCAACGAACAGGTGATCGACGGGCGCGGCTGGCGGTCGGGCGCGGTGGTCGAGAAGCGCAAGCTGAGCCAGTGGTTCCTGCGCATCACCGACTTTGCCGACGATCTGCTGTCGGGGCTGGGGTCGCTCGACCAATGGCCGGACAAGGTGCGGCTGATGCAGGAGAACTGGATCGGCAAGTCCGAAGGGCTGCAATTCTCGTTCGCGCCGCTGGTTCCGCTGACCGAACCGATAGAAGTCTATTCGACGCGGCCCGACACGATCTTCGGTGCCAGCTTCGTCGCGATCGCCGCCGACCATCCGGTCGCGCGCGAAGTCGCCTCGTACAGTGCTGATGCCGCTGCGTTCATTGAGCAATGCAAGCAGGGCGGGACCACCGCCGCCGAACTGGAAACCGCCGAAAAGCTGGGGTTCAATACCGGTTATGAAGTGTTGCACCCGTTCGATTCGGGTTGGACGCTGCCGGTCTATATCGCGAACTTCGTGCTGATGGACTATGGCACCGGCGCGGTGATGGGTGTGCCCGCGCACGACCAGCGCGACCTCGATTTCGCGCGGAAATACGGGCTGGAAGTCCATCGCGTCGTTGCCGATGGCGATATGATCGATCCGGTATTCGTCGGTGACGAAGCGTATACCGGGCCGGGGCGTCTGGTAAATTCCGGTCCGCTCGACGGGATGGACGTTGCCGCCGCCAAGCGCGCGGTGATCGACCGCGCCGAGCGCGAGGGGTGGGGCAAGGGCACCACCGTGTGGCGGTTGCGCGACTGGGGCGTCAGCCGTCAGCGCTATTGGGGCACGCCGATCCCGATCGTGCATTGCGACGAGTGCGGCGTCGTGCCGGTTCCGCGCGAGCAATTGCCGGTGACGTTGCCCGACGACGTGTCGTTCGACATTCCGGGCAACCCGCTCGACCGGCATCCGACGTGGAAGCATGTCGATTGCCCGGCGTGCGGCAAGCCCGCCCGGCGCGAGACCGATACGCTCGACACCTTCGTCGATTCGTCGTGGTATTTCATCCGCTTCGCCAGCCAGCCCGACGACCGGCCGTTCGACCGTGCCGTCGCCGAAAGCTGGTTGCCGGTCGGGCAGTATATCGGCGGGGTCGAACATGCGATCCTGCACCTGCTCTATGCCCGGTTCTGGACGCGGGCGCTCAACCATGTCGGGCTGATCGACCTGAAGGAACCGTTCGCGGGCCTGTTCACGCAGGGGATGGTGACGCACGAGACGTACAAGTCTGGCGACGGACGCTGGCTGGCGCCGGACGAAATCGCCGACGGCGTCGAAACCGCGACCGGCGCGCCGATCGTCGTCGGCCGTGTCGAGAAAATGTCGAAGTCGAAGAAGAACGTCGTCGACCCGGCCCCGATACTCGACCGCTATGGTGCCGATGCCGCGCGCTGGTTCATGCTGTCCGACAGCCCGCCCGAACGCGACCTGCCGTGGAGCGAGGCGGGGATCGAGGGAGCGGAGCGGTTCGTCCGGCGGGTCGGCAAGCTGGTGGCGAATCACCAGCCCGGCGGCGCGGGCAGCGACGCGCTGGCGCGGTTGCGCCACCGCACCATCGCCGGGGTCGCGACCGATATCGAGACGTTGCAGTTCAACAAGGCGGTCGCCAAACTCTATACCTTCCTCGCCGAGTGCGAGAAGGCGAAGGGCGTGGCCGATGCCGATGTCGAAACGCTGCTGCTGCTGGTCAGCCCGATGATCCCGCATCTGGCCGAGGAAGGCTGGGCGCATCTGGGCAAGGACGGGCTGATCGCCGATGCGGCATGGCCGGTGGTCGATCCGGCGATGCTGGTCGATGCCGAATCGACGATCGCGGTGCAGGTGAACGGCAAGCTGCGCGATACGATCGTGCTGCCGCGCGGAACGGCGAAGGACGAGGCCGAAGCCGCCGCGCTGGCATCGGAAAAGGTCGTGCGGGCGCTGGAGGGCAAAACACCGCGCAAGATCATCGTGGTGCCCGACCGCCTTGTGAACATCGTCGCATGAGGCGCGTCGCCGCGATCCTCGGCCTCGGGCTGATGCTGGCGGGCTGCGGGCTGCGGCCGCTCTATGGCGGTGGCGAATCGGGCGCGGTGCGACAGATGCTGTCGGGGGTCGAGGTCGCGCCGATCGCCGGGCAGAATGGCTGGCTGGTCGCCAATGCGCTGCGCGACCGGCTGCGGTCGGAGGGTCCGGCGCGCTATCGGCTGGAAATCCGGCTGGACGACGACATTACCGGGCTGGGCATTCGCCGCGACGATTCGATCACGCGCGAACGGCGGACGCTGCGCGCGCGCTATCAACTGGTCGACCTGTCGAACGGGGCGGTGACGATCGATGCGACCGCCGGATCGGATGCCGGGATCGACGTCGTGCGGTCCGAATATGCCACGATCGCCGCCGAACGCACCGCGCTGGAGCGGCTGTCGGTGATCGTCGCGGATCAGATCGTGACCCGCATCGCATTGACGACCAACAAGCCGCGCCCGTGAAACTCGGCCCGGAGCAGGTCGCGGCCAGACTCGACCGACCCGCCGCCGACATCCGCCTCTATCTGTTTCACGGTCCCGATACCGCCGGAGCGGTGGCGCTGGCCGCGCGGCTGGGCAAGGGCATGGGCGACGGCGTGGAGCGTGTCGACATGGACGGTGCGATGCTGAAAGGCCGCCCCGGCATCCTTGCCGACGAAGCGGCGTCGGCATCGCTGTTCGGCGACCGCCGCTATATCCGCGTGACCGGCATGGGCGAGGAATCGGTCGAGGCGGTGACGCTGTTGCTGGCGGCGGGCAGCGCGGGCAACCCGGTCGCCGCGATCGCCCCGACTGTGAAGGCTACTTCCAAGCTGGTGAAGCTGGTCACCGCGTCGCTGAACGCGGTGGCGGTGGCGTGTTATGTCCCGGATCAGCAACAGGCGGCGAAACTGGCGGTGGCGATGGCGCGCGACCACGGGATGCGGTTGATCGGCGACGTCGCCGAACGGCTGGCGCAGGTGACGGCGGGCGACCGCGCGGTGCTGGCCAGCGAGATCGAGAAGCTGGCGCTGTATCTCGACGCCGCGCCCGATCGGCCGCGCGATGCCGACAATGATGCATTCGATGCGATCGGTGCGTCGATCGCCGATGCGGAGATGGGCGGGATCGTCAGTGCGATGATCGCGGGCGACACCGCCGCCGTCGCGCTGCCGGTGCCGCCGGGGGAGGGGGCGATCCCGTTCCTGCGCGCGGCGGCGCGGCGGTTGCTGGCGCTGGCCGAGATGCGCGGCGACATCGACGACGGCACGCCGGTCGATCAGGTGCTGGAGCGGCACCGCGTGTTCTGGAAGGAAAAACCCGCGACCGCGACGGCGCTGCGTCGGTGGGATGCCCCGCGCATCGCACGGGCGATCGAACGGGTGCGCGATGCCGAACGGGCGGTGCTGTCGGGACGCGGACTGGGCGAGGTGACGACCGCCGCCGAAGCCATCGCCATCGCGCGGGCGGCGGCGCGCGGGCGATAGTGCGAAAAGCATTTGCGCCCCGGCATTCCCGCTGATAGGGGCACCGGCCTACCAGCCACGGGGTCACGGCCCCCAGGCGTTCATGTGCGGCCATGGCGGAATTGGTAGACGCGCAACGTTGAGGTCGTTGTGGGCGAAAGCCCGTGGAAGTTCGAGTCTTCTTGGCCGCACCATGTACCCCGGACAGGCTGTCCGGGGGTTCCCGATACCGACACTCGCGGTTCAGCCCAGCGGGGCGAGTTGCAGCTTGCGGATCAGCGCATTGCCCGTTTCGGTCGGCGCAGCGAGTGCCGTTTCGTACAGCGCGATCTGTACGGCGCACACGTCCTTGACCTCTGCCGTACCCTGCAACGCCCGCTCGGCCCGTTCGCGCGAGAAGCCGGTGCGGTCGAGGATCGCCTTGATGATGTCGCCGGACAGCATGAAGCGGTTCGACGGTTCGTGCGGCACGGACGTATCGGCATGTTTCAGGATCGCGGTGGTCAGCGCGGTACGCTGACCGTCCCATACCGACGATAGCCGGGCATCGTATCGCCAGATGCCGGCATCGACGCATCGGGCCGGGTCGAACGGCTGGTAATAGCGCATGACCTTGACCTCCCACGTCACGGCATCGCGCAACAGCGTGTCGGGGGCGTAGGTGACGGCGCTGATATGGCGCTGGCGTTCGGCTTCGATCCGTGGATCGGGCGGCACCGGTATCACGGGTGACGCCACTGGTATGATAGGGGGCGGGGTCGTCGGTTCGGTGTCGGTGCCGATCCCCATGATCCGCACGATCACCGTCAGTATCAGGATTCCGGCCAGCCAGTATTTCGCAGCGAACTCGCCGAAGGATTTGCCGGTGCGTTCGGCTTCGCCCACGCGGTCGGGGTTCAGCCAGCCTTCGACCTGCGGATATTGGGTGCGGATGATCTGTAGCAGCATCAACCGGTTCGCGCGTGAAACGCCACCGCGCCGGGCCGCGCCGTCGGGCCGTTGCAGTTCGACCCATGCCCCGTGATACATATGTTTGGGATCGTCGAGCATCCCGGCGAAGCGTGTCGCAGCGATGCGATCGATGACATGCCGCGCGCCGGGCAGCAGGGCATAGTCGTTGCGGCGGTCGATCCACCCGAACAGCGCCGCCGCCGGTTCGAGCAACGGGTCGGATCGCGGGACGGTGGCGGCAAGGTTATCGGCGAACCATAGTTCGGCACTGGCGGCGAACCCGACCTCCTCCATGCGCGGATCGTCGAGCAGCGCGCGGCCATGATGCGCGATGGCGTCGACCTCCTGCGGCGTGGGCGGTGCGTCGTCGTCGAACAGCAACTGTACCAGCGCGCGGTAATGCGCGTCGATCGTGTCAAGAAACGCCTGTCGTTCGGGATCGATGTCGGGTTCCGCTATCGGCGGTGCCGCATGGGTGGCGAATCCGGGATCGTCGAAGCTATACTCGAAGCTGTCGTCGTCATCGTCGGAGGCGTCGTCCGACCAGACCAGGTCTTCCGCTTCCTCGACCGCGCCCGCCGCGATCCGGTCGGCCCGCGCCAGTGCCGCGTCGCGCGCCGCGCGCAGCCGGGCGAAGCCGTCGGGATCGGCGTCGACGTCCATCGCCTTGAGCGCGGTGGCATAGGCGCGGCGGATCGCGCCCTTGTCTTCGGTCGCCGCGATGTCGAGCAGCCGCCAGTCGGCGGGCGTCACAGGAAACGCTCGCCTTCGAGTTCGTCGAGCACTCGACCGAACGCGGTCTGGGCTTCGCGGATCACACGATCGTCCTGCGTCTCCAGCGCCGATTCGAACTGGCCCAGCATCTCGCCGATCGCGGTCCGCCGGTCGCCCAGCAGCGATTCATACGCCCGTCGCGCGCGTGCCAGCAGCGCCGCGTTGACCGCATCGTCGCGCGGATGGATCTTGAGCGCGGCCAGTGCCTTCCGCCGGGATTCGAGTTCGGCGGGCGATGGCGCGTCGTCATCGTCGAGGATCACCAGATTGCGGGTCTGCCCCGTCTCCGGCACCGACACGTCGATTTCGAGCAGCCCCGAACTGTCATAGCTGAACCGGCATTCGATCGCGATCGTACCCGCGGCGCGCGGCGGCACCGGGACGGTGATCTCCCCCAGCCGGACATTGGCGGCGACGTTGCGCGCCTCTCCCTGATAGACGCCGAACTGCACCTTTTTCTGTTGGTCCTGCACGGTCGAGAAGGTCGAGACGCGGCTGATCGGCACCACCGAATTGCGTTCGATGATCGGCACGAAGATGCCGGTGCGAAACCCGCCGCGCCCGTCCGACTCGGTCGAATCGACGCCCAGCGTGAACGGGCACACATCGGTCAGCCGGATTTCGTCGAGCGCGGCGTCGCGCGACAACAGCCCGGCCTGTACCGCCGCGCCCAGCGCCACGGCGTGATCGGGATGGACCGTCGTCGCCGGGAACCGCCCGAACATCCGCGTCACCGCGCGGCGCACGATCGGCATCCGCGTCGCGCCGCCGACCAGCACGACTTCGGACAGGGTGCTCGCGGCGATGCCGCTGTCGCGCAACGACCGGAGGACGGGTTCGCGGATACGCTGTAGCAGGCGCGCGGCGTGCTCCTCGAACGCGGCGGCGGTGACGGGGGCGGTCAGCGTGGCGTCGTCGAGCGTGACGGTCAGCTCGGCCGAATCGCTCTCGCTCAACGCACGGCGCGCGCGTTCCGCCGCCTGCGCCAGCAATGCGTCGGCGCGGGTGGACGCGATCGCCTTCAGCCGGGCATCGGGGTCGAGCGCGGGGCGGAGCAGGTCGATCAGGCAATCGTTGAAATCGTCGCCGCCCAGCCGGTTGTCGCCCGCCGAGGCGCGCACCTCGACCACGCCGTCGTACATCTCGACGATCGACACGTCGAACGTACCGCCGCCAAGGTCGAAGACGAGGAACGGTTCGCGGTCGCTGCGGTCGGCGATGCCGAAGGCGAGCGCGGCGGCGGTCGGTTCGTTGATGAGGCGACGGATCGGCAGACCGGCCAGTTCCCCGGCGCGGCGGGTGGCCTTGCGCTGGCGATCGTTGAAATAGGCGGGGACGGTGACGACCGCGCCGGTTACGGCTTCGCCGGTGAACGCCTCGACATCCGCTTTCAGACTGCCCAGCACCAGTGCCGACAATTGTTCGGCGTCGAGCACCTGTTTCGCCATCGTCGCGGTCTGGCGCGTGCCCATCCGGCGCTTGAAGCTGGTGACGGTGCGGTCGGGGTGCGTCGCCATCCGGTCGCGCGCGGCCCGCCCGACCAGCACCGCGCCGTCGTCGCCGATGCTGACCGCCGACGGGGTAAGAAATTCGCCAAGCGCGTTGGGCACCATCACCGCGTCGCCGTCGCGCCAGATCGCGACCGCGCTGTTGGTGGTTCCCAGATCGATTCCGACAATCATCGCGTCCCCCGTATCGGTCGGGACGGTGTAGCCGCTGTGGTTCCGCTGGCAACCGCGTCCGTCGCCGGATCAGTCGCGGTTCAGCCGTACCGTGACCTGCGGATCGAGTATCGCCATGATGAAATAGGCCCCCGCCTGTTTCACGCGCGCCCACCAGCCCGAGCGTTCGCGGTGCAGCGCGCGGGTTATGTGTTGCGACCGCGCGATCTCTCCATCCATATAGGCGCGCAGGTGCGCGGCGAAGGCGGCGTCCTCCACCCGCAGCATCAGTTCCATGTTCAGGAACATCGACCGGATATCGAAATTGGCCGACCCGATATGCACCGCATCGTCAGCGACGAACAATTTGGTGTGCAGCTTGGTCGGACGATATTCGTACAGTTCGATCGAATGGCGCAGCAGGTTGCGATAGGTGAAGCGCGCCGCCAGCAGCGCGATGGCGTGGTCGGTCGTGGCGGGCACCACGATCCGCAGGCGGGTACGCGCGGCGGCCCGGTCCAGCCGCCGGGTCATCAGCGGTCCCGGCGCGAAATAGGCGGCGATCATGTCGATGTCCGATCCATTGCGGATCTCATGCTTCACGGTTCGCGCCCATGGCGACAGCCGCCGCGACGGCCCGCCGAGCAGCCAGCGGATCGGCCCCTCCCGCTCGCTCCATTGCTCCAGCATCCGCGACAATTGCCGCAGCGGCGCGCCGGGCAGGGCGGTCCACGCCTTCAACGCATCGAAATATCCCGCCAGCCGCCCGGCGGCGGGACCGTCGACCAGCAGGCCCAGATCGCGCCACGCCTGTTCGGCCTCGGTCCCGAAATAGGCATCCTCGATATTGAAGCCGCCGACGATCACCCGCGCCTCGTCCGCCAGCGCCAGTTTCTGGTGATTGCGCAACAGGTAGCGGCGACCGATGCGCGGTACGAACACGCACACATCGCCCCCGGCTTCGCGCAGCGGCCCGAAGAAGCCGCGACTGGCCGCCGCCTCCGCGCCCAGCCCGTCGACGATCAGCGCCACCCGCACCCCGCGCCGGGCGGCGGCGATCAGAGCGTCGCGGATCGCGATGCCCGCCGCGTCCTCTTCCCAGATATAGAACAGGATGCGCAGCGATCGCCGCGCCCCGGCGATCAGGTCGAGCAGCGCGGTCTTTCGCTCAGGCCCTTCGGTCAGCAGCGTCAGGCGGTTGCCCGCGACGGTGAAAATCGGCTGCGTCGCGGGGGTCATGCATTCTCCTGAACGGACGGTCGGGACCGTAACGGCGGGATCGCCACCCGAGTTTCATTGACTTTAGCGCGATGCAGGGCTAGGGGACACGCTTTCCGATACCCTCCGATCAAGTAAGGAAGGCGTTTCATGGCGCGCGTCACTGTCGAGGATTGCGTCGACAAGATTCCGAACCGGTTCGACCTGGTGTTGTTGGCCGCCCAGCGTGCCCGCCAGATTTCGGGCGGTGCCGAGCTCACGGTCGATCGCGATCGGGACAAGAATCCGGTCGTCGCCCTGCGCGAAATCGCAGAGGAAACCGTCACCCCCGCCCATCTGCAGGAATCGGTCATCGGTTCGATGCAGAAGGTGCAGATCGACGACGAGGAAGCCCCGGACGAACTGGGTTCGCTGGCCGCATCGGCAGAGGCGCTGCGCCTCACCGCCGCTGCCCCGCCGCGCAACCAGAATGTCGGCGGCGACTACGACGGCTGATTCGGCCGGGTTCGTAGTGCGATAGGAAAGGGCGGTCCTGCGGGGCCGCCCTTTTTCGTTGTGGGCTGGACGGCAGTCTATAGCGAGTACCATTCGGTAGACCGTTCATCCTGAGTAGCCGTTGAGCGAAGTCGAAACGGCGTATCGAAGGACGTGTCACCAAGTACTTCGATACAGGTCTTCGGCTTCGCTCAGCCCTTACTCAGCATGAACGGTTCAAGGTAATTCCTGTCAAAGACCGCGCCACGCTCCTGCGACCTACTCCCCCAGCCACGCGGCCCGGAACGCGTGTTGCGCCGGGGTGAGCTTGGCGCCGAGCGTCTCGCTGCGCACGATTTCCAGCGTCGGGTCGGCGGCGACGGTCAGCGTGGCGGTGCGGTCGCTACCGCCGCGCTGGCGATAGCGTAGCGTCACGCGCTGGCCGGGCTTGAGCGTCGCCACCGCCGCATTCCATGCCGCCGCATCGGCGACCGGGGTGTCGCCGAGCGCGAGGATGGTGTCGCCGCGATCGATCCCGGCGGCATAGAGCGGCGTGTTCGTCGCGGGCGACTGGGCCAGCATCGGTGCGGGGCTGTCGCCGTCGGTGTCGGCATTGCCGATCCAGCCGCGCGTGGGTGCGGCGGCACGCAGCGTCAGCCCGGCGCGTGCCAGCAGCGGCGCGAAATCGGGCAGGGCGCTGCCCTCGATCGATGCATGGAAGAACCCGTTGGCGAAGGCTGCGTCGCCAGTCAGCCGGACCAGCGCGGCGCGCAGGTCGGCGGGGGTGTAGGCCCGTTCCGGCACGCCGTGCGTCTGCCACAACAGCCGCATATAGTCGTCGAGCGATTTGCCCGGATAGCGGCCGCGCAACTCCAGATCGAGCGCGAGCGCGATGATCGCGCCATACGGGTAATAGGATGCGAAGATGTTGGGATTGGGCGTGTCGATCGACGTCGCGGCATCGACGAACGGCGCGCGCAGGCTCATTTCCTGCGGCGAGGCATTGGTCCGCGCGGTCAGTCGGGCCGGGTTGGTCACGATCCCGTTCAGCGTCCGTCCCAGCGACGTGACATAGCTGTCGACCGTCGACAGCCCGGCGCGGCGCACGGTCAGCGGGCCGTAATATTGCGTGAATCCTTCGGCCAGCCATAGCGACGGCGTGGGATTGGCACGGGTGAAGTCGAACGGCTCCAGTTCGGCGGGGCGGATGCGCTCCACGTTCCAGCTATGGAAGAACTCATGCGCCAGCGTGCCGAGTTGCGCGTCGTTCGCCGCCGCCAGCGACCGCCGGTCGGTGATGATGGTCGAGTTGCGATGCTCCATCCCGTCGCCGGTGATGTAGGGCAGGTAATCGGCGATGAAGGTATAGGTGCCGAAATCGTATGGGGCGGGCGCGCCGAAGATCGCGATCTGTTGCCGCACGACCTGCTTCGCCTTTTCGACATAGCGGTCGGCATCGGCGGCGGTGCCGTCGTGATGGATCGCCAGCCGGTATGTCTGGCCCGCCTCGCGCCATTCGCGGACCATATGGTCGCTGATCTCGGTCGGGCTATCCATGAAATATTGCAGGTTGGGCGCCCAGAAGGTCTGCGCCGCCGATGCGGCGGGCAACTGGGTCGCGACCTTCCATGCCGCGTCGGCGGGGCGGAAGCGGACGCGGATCGGCTTCGCGTCATATCCGGTCGCCCACAGGAACGTGGCGGGCATGTTCAGATGTGCGTGGGTGGCGTCGATCTGGGCATAGGTGCCGTCGCCGTGATCGGCATAGAGGGTATAGGTGACGACGACCGTGCCGTCATGCCCGGCGACGCTCCAGCCATAGGGATCGGACCGGGTCAGCCGCAGCGGCCGCCCAGCGCCGTCGCGGGCAGACACGTCGTACACGTTCTTGGCAAATTCATGGACGGCATAGCGGCCGGGCGACGACCGCGACATCTGTATCCGCAGCGGACCGGCGGGAACGCCGCGCCACGTCGCGGTGATCCGCGCCTCGTGATGGGCGGCCTGGGGGAAGGCGACGTCATAGTGCACCGACGCGGCGTCGCCCGGATCGCGCTGTACGACCGGCGCGGGGGCGGCGGCCGGTGCCGTCTGCGCGGCGGCGGGGGCGGCCATCAAAGCGGCGATGGAACAGGCCAGAAGCAACCGACGCATGAAAATCCCTTTCGTGTTTTGCGGCGGTTCTATCCGCGCGTCCGGGCGATGGATAGCGGGCAAGCGGGGATTGATCGCCATGCCCAGCGCCCCACATGCCGTGTCCCCCGAGCCGGCATCCCGCCCGCGCGGACTTCGAGCGAGGAACGGCATGGCGGACGACGATCGGCGGGGCCGGGCCGTACCGCGCGGGCGGCTGTCGCGGCTGGGCGCGTTCGGGCGGATGGCGGGCGGTGTCGCGGGCGGCGCGATGGCCGAAGGCGTGCGGCGGCTGGCCGACGGGCAGCGCCCGCGCATGAGCGACCTGTTGCTGACCCACGCCAATGTCGGGCGCGTCGCGGACCAGTTGTCGACCCTGCGCGGGGCGGCAATGAAGCTGGGACAGATGATCTCGATGGATGCGGGCGACGTGCTGCCGCCCGAACTGACCGCGATCCTCGCCCGGTTGCGCGACGGGGCGCAGCATATGCCGCCGCAACAGCTGCAAAAGGTGCTGGCCGCCGAATGGGGTGCCGACTGGCGCACGCGCTTCACCCGGTTCGATGCCACGCCCGTCGCCGCCGCATCGATCGGACAGGTGCACCGGGCGGTGATGCCCGACGGACGGATGATGGCGATCAAGGTGCAATATCCCGGCGTCGCCGAAAGCATCGATGCGGATGTCGACAATGTCGCGACGTTGCTGCGGGTGTCGGGGCTGCTGCCCGCCGGGCTGGATCTGAAGCCGCTGCTGGCCGAGGCCAAGGCGCAGTTGCACGAGGAGGCGGATTATGGCCGCGAAGGCGCGCAACTGGCGCGGTTCGGCGCGTTGCTGGCCGACGATCCGCGCTTCGTGGTGCCGGTGCTGGAACCGTCGCTGACGACCGACCGGGTGCTGGCGATGACCTTTGTCGAAGGCGTGCCGATCGAGAGCCTCGACACCGCGCCGCAGGCGACGCGCGATGCGGCGGTGACCGCGTTGATGGATCTGGTGCTGCACGAACTGTTCGTGTTCGGATGGATGCAGACCGACCCGAATTTCGCGAACTATCGCTATCAGGCAGCGACCGGGCGGATCGTGTTGCTCGATTTCGGCGCGACGCGGACGGTGGCCGACAAGACGGCGGCGGCCTATCGCGCGCTGTTGCTGGCCGGGCTGGCGGGGGATCGCGATGCGGTGCGCGAGGCGGCGATGGCGGCGGGGTTTCTGGGCGAGGCGGCGGTCGCACGCCACCGGGTGCTGGTCGACCGGATGATCGACGTCATCCTCGGCGAACTGGGGCGCGAGGGGCCGTTCGACTTCGGCGACCGCGCGTTCGTCGGCGTGATTCGCGAGGAGGCGACCGTCATGGCCGCCGACCGGGCGACATGGCACGTCCCCCCGGCGGCGATGCTGTTCGCCCAGCGCAAGATCAGCGGCACCGCCATGCTCGCCGCCCGGTTGAAGGCGCGGGTCGACGTGCGGGCGATGGTCGGGGCGCGGCTCGGTATGACGACGCAATAGGCGCGGGTCAGCCTCTACGCAGCCATTGCCGCAGCAGCATCGTGACCTCGCCCGGCCGCTCCATCGGCGACAGATGGCCGCACGACCGCAGGACGTGGAACATCGCGCCGGGAATCCGGTCGGCCAGCGCGCGGGCATCGTCGGGCAGGCAGATGCGGTCGCGCTCGCCCACCGCCACCAGCGTCGGCACATGGATGGCGGCGATCGCATCGCTCAGGTCGGGGCGGGCAAGCAGCGCGCGCTGCTGCCGCTCGAACACGGCGCGGCCGACGCGTTCGGCCATCGCCTGTGCCGGGCCGCTGACGATCGGGGTCAGGCGCGGATCGGCATGGGGGGCGGTGGCCAGCATCCCCTGTTCCACCACGGTGCGCGGGCGCACGTCCATCGTGGCGCGGGTGCCGAACAGGGCGATGCGTTCGACCCGTTCGGGGGCCTGCCGCACCATTTCCATCGCGACATAGCCGCCGAGGCTGACCCCGGCGACCGCGAAGCGCGGGGGGGATTCGGCCAGCACGCGCGCCGCCATGTCGGTCAGCGTATCATCCTGCGACAGGTCGCCGAATTCGGGTTGGGCGAGGTCGCCCAGATCCATGATCTGGCGTGCCCAGAGTTGCCCGTCGCAGCCCATCGCGGGCAACAGCATCAACGGTACGAGCGAACGGTCCATGCCGGTGTCTCCAGTGTCATCGGGGGGCGGGGGCGATATCGGGTGAGGCGGGGCGAAAGGCGAGCGGTGCGGCGATCAGCACCAGCACGACGCGGGTCAGATGGTGGACGATGACGAATCCGGGTTCGAGCGCGAGGCCGAGCGCGACCATGCTCATTTCCGCCAGCCCGCCCGGCGAATAGCCGAGCGTGAGCAGCACCGGGTCCAGCCCGGTCATGGCGGCGATGGCAAATGCCCATGCGGCGGTCAGCGTCAGCAGGATCGCGGTCGATCCCGCCGCCAGCGCCAGCGTCCGGCCGAGCGTCGCCAGCGTCAGCCCGGCGAAGCGGCAGCCGATGGTCGCGCCCAGCCCGACCTGCGCCGCCGCGATCACCCAGCCGGGGATGCGGAAATCGCTGATGCCGGTGACGTGTACCGCCGCGCTGACCGCGAGCGGGCCGATCAGATGCCATGCGGGCAGCCGCAGCAACCGGCCCAGCACCAGCCCGACCGCAATGCATCCGCCCGCCCACAGGATCAGCGACGCATCGACCGGCCCGGTCGCGATCGGACTGGCCGCCAGCGCCGCCGCGTTCGCACCGGGGCGGATCAGGTGCAGCGCCCAGGGCAGGGTGAACACCACCATGAAGATGCGCGCGCCGTGGATCAGCCCGATCGCGCGCTCGTCCGCGCCGCGATCCGCGCCCATCAGCACCATTTCGGCGATGCCGCCGGGCATTCCGGCAAAATAGGCGGTGGCATGGTCGAACTTCGCGACCCGCCGGAACCACGCGACGCACAATAGCCCGGCGCTGAGCAGGAACAGCGGCAGCAGCGCCAGCGGCACGATCCATTCGCGGGTCTGTGCGACGATGCCGGGGTGGAAACTGCTGCCCAGCACCACGCCGATCACCGCCGCCATCGGCCGCCGCGTGGCGGACGAGGCGCGGACCGGCGCGCCCGCGACGCTGGCGACGGCGCAGGCGGCCATCGATCCCAGCACCCACGGCAACGGCGCGCCGACCGCATGGAACGCCGCCCCACCCGCCGCGCCCACCGCCAGTGCGGCGGCGAAGCGCAGGATCGTCGAGGCGGCGTCCCGCGGCATCAGGCGACGAACGGGAAGGCGAGCGCGATCATGCCGACCAGCGTCATCACCACGCACACCCCGATCGCGGGCAGCAGCGTGAAGCGCTGATGATCGGCAAGGTCGATCCCGGCGAGGCTGACGAGCAGATAGGTCGACGGCACCAGCGGGCTGAGCAGGTGGACCGGCTGGCCCATCAGCGACGCCCGCGCGATCGCCATCGGTTCGACCCCGTAATGCGATCCGGCCTCGGCAAGGATCGGCAGCATCCCGAAGTAGAAGGCGTCGTTCGAGATGAAGAAGGTGAACGGCAGGCTGAGCAGCGCGGTGATCGGCGCCATGTACGGCCCGAGCGCGGGCGGGATCATGCCGACCACTTCCTTGCTCATCGCCTCCACCATGCCGGTCCCGCCGAGGATGCCGGTGAAGATACCGGCCGCGAAGATCAGCGACACGACCGACAGCACGTTCCCGGCATGGGCGGCGATGCGTTCCTTCTGTTCGGCGACGCCGGGATAGTTGACGATCATGGCGATGGCGAACGCGATCATCATCAGCACCGACAGCGGCAGGATGCCCCATACCAGCAAGGTCAGCAGCGCGACGACGAGCAGGCCGTTGAACCAGATCAGCTTCGGGCGGCGGGCTTCGGGATATTGCGACACGGCCATGCCCGAAAACTCGGTCGGCTGGTTGGTCTTCACATGGCCGATGCGGCGGCGTTCCTTCATGCCGAACCACGTCGCCAGCGCCAGCAGCGCGACCAGCCCGGCGATCATGCCGGGGATCAGCGGCAGGAACAGCGTGGCCGGATCGAGCTTCAGCGCGCTGGCGGCGCGGGCGGTCGGCCCGCCCCACGGCGTCAGGTTCATGATCCCGCTGGTCAGCATCAACAGGCAGCACAGGTACAGGCGGTTCATGTCGTACCGCTTGTACAGCGGCAACAGCGCGGCGATGGTGATGATATAGGTCGTCGACCCGTCGCCATCGAGGCTGACGACCGCACACAGCGCGACCGTGCCCAACAGGATGCGGAGCGGATCGCCGTGCACCAGCCGGATCAGCCGCCCGACCAGCGGATCGAACAGGCCGGTATCGGTCATCGTCGAAAAGAACAGGATCGCGAACAGCAGCATGACGCCGGTGGGCGCGAGGTTCTTGATCCCGTCGATCATCATCGGACCCAGCCCGGCGGCCTGTCCGGCGATCACGCCGAAGATCGTGGGAATGACGATCAGCGCGACCAGCGGCGTCATCTTCTTCGTCATGATGAGCGTCATGAAGACCGCCACCATCGCGAAGCCAAGTAGTGCGAGACTCATAATCGAGGTTCCCCGGGAATGGTGGATCAGAAGGTGACGGAGACGCGGCCGCTGACGGTTTCGCCCGCATCGCCGCCGACGAAGGCGCCGGCGCGATTGTCGGTGTCCCAATGGATCGCGTTGAGCTGGAACCGGGTGAAGCTGTTGAGATACCAGTTGATCCCCAGCGTTCCGGCCCAGCCCTGACCACCGGTCAGCAGATCGGTATAGTCGAGGTTTTCATAGCGCGCGGTCAGTTCGATCGCGCCGGGGCCGCCGTCGAACGTCGGGCGCAGCACCTTGGGCTGGCCGAAGCTGCCCAGACGCGGATTGTACGGCGGCAGGTCGCCGGTCAGGAAGAACCCGCCCGACACGCTCCATGCCTTGCTGTCGAAATCGGTGCCGGTGCTGGTCCGCGCCTCGCGCCGTCCGGCTTCGGCCATCAGCCAGACCGGGCCGCGATAGCCGCCGACCTCAAGGCCATAGCCGGTGGTGCCGGTCCCGTTCAGCAACGTGCCCGACGACACGCGCAGCGCGCCGTTGAAGCGCCCGCCGATCACGGTGTTACGGGTCAGCGCGGTGTTGGCGGGCGACAGCGCTTCGTCGAAGCCCCAGATGCCCAGATGCAGCACCGCATTGCCGGTCTTGATCGGGTTCCAGTGCGCGCGGGCCAGCACGGTGCGCCCGTCGCCGACCGTCTGTGCGCCGTCGATCCGGTCGCCGGTGACGGTCAGCGAGGCATGGCCCGTCTTCCAGAACAGGCGCGGCATGATGCCGACGCCATAGAAGCCGCGCTGCGGAATGATCGCGGTCGACACCACGGTGCGTTCGAGGAACGGCGTCGAATCCGATCCGGTCGACCCTTCGAACCCGCGATCGTTGAACAGGTGCCCGGCGCGGACGTCATAGTCGATTCCCGGCGCGATGCGGTTGCGCCACCCCATGAACGCGGTGACGATATCGACCTCGTTCTCGGAGAAATCGGCCTCCATCTGATAGAAGAAATGCGTGCCGACCCCGCCTTCGAGGCCGAGGCGCAGCGCGCGGATGCCGGTGGTGGTGATGTTGCGCCCTTCATAGTCCGACCCGAAGGTCGAACTGACGTCGGCAAGGATGCGCCCGCGCGGCTTGAAGGTATATACCCCGTCGGCCGAGTGGAACACGGGCAGCCCCGCGCCCCATTCGGTGGTCAGGCCCGACGGGTTGTCGCGCGCCGCCCGCGCCTGCGCCACGTCGCGGTCGGCGGGGCCGGGCGGGGCGAGCTGCGGTGCGAAGGGCACGGTGCGGCGCGGCTGCGGGGTGGCGGGGAGCGGTTGCACGGGATCGACCTGTGCGACCATCGTGTCGGTGCGCGGCGTCGCGCTCGCCTGCGGCGCGCCCTCCAGCCGGTCGAGCCGGGCCTTCAACACCGCGATCTCCGCTGCCTGTTGCCGGACCAGTTCGGCGAGATCGGCGGACGACGGGGTCTGGGCCAGCGCCGGGGTGGCGGCGACGAGCGCGACCATCGCGCAGCCGGTACGGAGAAGATTCATTTCGAGGCTCCGGAAAGGATCGCCTGCCATTCGCGCAGGAAGCGCTGACGGGTGATGCGGTCGAGATTGACGAGAAGTTGCGGACCGACGCGGATCGGCCGCGCCTGTGCCGGGGGCAGGCGGCGGGCGCGCACATCGGTCCGCACCGGCCACAGGCTGCGTTGCGCCAACAGGCTTTGCCCGCGGCGCGACAGCAGGAAATCGAGGAACAGCCGCGCGGCGGCGGGCGACCGCGCATCGCGCGCGACGAAGGCGATGCGCGACGTCACGATGGTATAGTCGGTCGGAAACACGACGCCGAGGCGCGGATCGCGCCGCGCCCGGTCGAGCGCATAGGAGCCGATCACGTTATACGCGATCGCCTGACGCCCCGCCGCCACCGCCGCCAGCATCGGTTCGGTCGTCGCGGACAGCACCGGGCGCGTCGCGGCGATCGCGGTCAGCAGCGACCGCGTATCGCGGGTGATCGCCATGTCCTGCGTCAGATAGAGATAGCCGACGTTCGACCGCACCGGATCGAACGTCGTCACCCGCCCGGTGAACAGCGCGCGGCGTTGCCGCAACAGCGCCTCCAGCGCGGCATGGCTGCGCGGCATCTTCGCATCGGGGATCAGACGGCGGTTATAGACGATGCCGATCGGTTCGGCGGTGACGCCATAGCCCATGTTCTTCCACACCGCCTGTGCGGGCAAGGCGGGCTTTTCCGGGCTGGCGTACGCCTGTGCATAGCCGTCGTTGATGAGCTTGACCTGAAGGTCCATCGCCGACGACCACACCAGATCGGCGGAGGGGCGGCGGGCGCGGCGTTCGGCGACCAGACGGCGATAGATTTCGGTCGAGCCGAGATCGACATAGCGTACCGCGATGCCGGGCCATGTGCGGCGGAACGCGGCGACGACCGGGACCAGTTCGGCGGTGTCGGCATTGCCATAGATGGTGACGCCGCGTTCCGCCTTCGCATCGGCGACGAGTTGGTCGTAGGATCGGGGATAGCCCGCCGGACGCTGTGCCGCCGCGGGCAGCGCCGCCGTCACCGCGATCGTCATCGCCAGCAATGATAGGATCTTCCGCATCCCTGCTCCTCGTCGCTTTCCGCTTCTTCGATCGGATCGGCTATGATCGTGCGATACCGACGCAACCTGTCAGCAACCTTTCACCCCCGGAGGCACCGATGCGCATCCTGATGATCGAGGACGACGCCGCGCTGGCCCGCAGCATCGCGGCGCTGTTGCGCGTCGGCGGTCACGCGGTGGACCATGTCGCGAGCGGGGAGGAGGCGCTGGAGGTGGTGGCCGACGAACCCTATGCCCTCGTCATCCTCGATGTCGGGTTGCCGGGGATCGACGGCTTCACCGTGCTCGAACGGTTGCGGCGGCGCGGCGAGCGGGTGCCGGTGCTGATGCTGACCGCGCGCGACGCGCTGGACGACCGGGTGCGCGGGCTGGACCTTGGGGCCGACGATTATCTGCGCAAGCCGTTCGAGCCGGAGGAGCTGGAGGCGCGGGTCCGCGCGCTGGGGCGGCGACGCGGCGGCGATCCGGTGCCCGAACTGGCGGTCGGCGCGCTGACGCTCAACCGCTCGACCGGCGTGGCGGAGGTGGCGGGCCGCACGCTCGACCTGCGACGGCGCGAATGGGCGGTGCTGGAGGCGCTGGCGACCCGCGCCGGTCAGGTCGTGCCGCGCGAACTGATCCTGTCCGAAGTATTCGGCTATGACGAACCGGTCGGCCCCAACGCGCTGGAGGTCAACGTGACCCGGTTACGGACCAAGCTGTCGCCCGACGGGCCGCAGATCCGCACCGTGCGCGGGCTGGGCTACCTGCTGGATGCGGGGTGAGGCTGGTCAATCGACATTCGGGATTCATGCCTCTTTCCGTCATTCCCGCGCAGGCGGGAACCCATAGACTCAGGAAGTTCGGCTCTATTCCATCCGCTGGCGTGTATGGATCCCCGCCTGCGCGGGGATGACGGGAGGTGCCGCGTACTGCCAGCTACGAATGTCGATCAGGCCTTACAGCCCCTCGGCCACCGCCACGAGGGCCGCGTCCATCGCCGCCGTCGCCGATCGTCCTTCGGGAACGTCGTTGGCATAGAGGGCGAAGGTCAGCGTCCGTCCGCTCGCGGCGGTCATCGTGCCTGCCAGCGCGCTGGTGCCGCTGAGCGATCCGGTCTTGGCGGACATCCTGCCCGCCAGCGTCGTGCCGGTGAACCGCCGCGCGAGCGTGCCGTCCACCCCGGCGACCGGCAGCGTCGCGGTCCATGCCGCACCCCACGACTGCCCCTGTATCCACCGCAGCAACCGCACCATCGCGCGCGGCGTGATGCGGTTATAGGTCGACATGCCCGACCCGTCGGAAAAGTCCCATGAGGTGCGCGGCACCCCCGCCTGCGCCATCATCGTCGCCACGCGGCGCAACCCGTCGCCGATCGATCCGGTCCCGGACACGGCACCGACCCGTCGCAGCAGCAGTTCTGCGTGGAGATTCTGGCTGACCTTGTTGGTGACGGTCATGTCGGCGAGCAGCGGCGCGGGCCGTGTCGTCGCCAGCATCGCCGGGACCGGCGGGCGGGCGACGACTGCATTGTCCTCGGCACTACGCCACGGCCGGTGGCGCGCGACGGGCTGACCGGTCACGCGAACCCCGCGCGCGTGCAGCATCGCCGCCAGCGTCCACGCGGCATAGTGCGCCGGATCGTCGATGCCGACGCGCAGCCGTTCGGGCGCGGTGCCCGCGATCGTGCCGTCGATCCGCAACAGGTCGCTGCCCGGCATCCGGTCCACGGTGATCGCGGTGCGCGCGCCGGGCCGTACGCGATTGTCGATCCGGTAATAGGCCGGCCCCGTCACCGTCGCGCCGCCGGGTGCCGGGTGGACCATCAGCACCAGTTCGTTGTCGTCGAGGCTGAGCGCCGAAATGCCGGTGCCCGACCGGCTGGCGATGTTGTTCCACCCCATGCCCGGCGACCAGCGCTGATCGGGGAAGGCGCTGTCGTCGCCGACGACGTTCCGTACCGTGCGGGTCCGTGCCGCCACCGCATCGGCAAGCGTGGCGAGGCAGTCGACGGTACAGTCCGCCGCCCCCGACAGGCGGGCGTCGCCGCCGCCGGTCAGGAGTACGTCGCCATCCTCGATCCGCACGCCGGTCGCGGCACTGTCGGGTCCGTCCATCGGCAACGTGGCAAAGGCGGCGGCGGTGGTGACGATCTTGGTGTTCGATGCGGGCACGAAGCGGTCGTCAGGCGCGATCGCGACCTGTTCGACCCCGGCGTCGTCCACCACCACCAGCCCGAACCGGGTTCCCGCCGGTGCGGCGGCAAGCGCCGCCCGCGCCGCCGCCGTCGCATCGGGGCCGGACGGCATCGCCATCGCCCCGCTCGCCGTTCCCAGCGACAATGCCGCACCCCAACCGATCGTCCGCATGATGCCCATGTCGCGATGCTATCCCCGGACGACGACAAACGGAACCGTCGATCGGCAACCCCCGCACGCCGACCCGGCTTGCGATCGGCGCAGGACCGAACCAGACTGTCGCGCACCGGGGAATAGCCAGGAGAGGCAGCAGGATGGCGGACGAACCGGTCAAAGGGCCAGCATCCTATTTTCCGTCGATCGAGAAGAAATATGGCCGCCCGATCGCGGAATGGCAGGGACTGGTCCGCCAGCGTCTTCCCGCCCGGCACATGGAACTGGTCGCGATGCTGAAGAACGATCACGGCATGGGCCACGGCCACGCCAACGCGCTGGTCGCGCACGTACTGGTCGCCGACAAAGAGTAGCGTTGCGATTTCGGGTTCAGTATCGTCGGTGGTAGCGCTAACGGTAGTCGAACGCGCACATGCCGATGCCGCGATGCCTGGGAGAGTGACGATGACGGGAACCACCACGAACGCGCGTTCGGAGCCGCTCGTCATCCGCGACGCGCGGGTGATCGTGACCTGTCCGGGACGCAATTTCGTCACGCTGAAGATCGAGACTGATCAGGGGGTGTACGGCATCGGCGACGCCACGTTGAACGGGCGCGAATTGTCGGTCGCGTCCTATCTGACCGATCATGTCGTGCCGAATCTGATCGGGCGCGACGCGCACCGGATCGAGGATATGTGGCAGTTCCTGTATCGTGGTGCCTATTGGCGGCGCGGGCCGGTGACGATGACCGCGATCGCCGCCGTCGATACCGCGCTGTGGGATATCAAGGCGAAGGTCGCCGGGTTGCCGCTGTACCAGTTGCTGGGCGGGCGGTCGCGCGACGGCGTGCTGGTCTATGGCCACGCCAACGGCGCCGACATCGCCGAGACGGTCGAGATGGTCGGGCGGTATCGCGACATGGGATATCGCGCGATCCGCGCGCAATCGGGCGTGCCGGGGGTGAAGGGCGCGTATGGCGTGGGCGCGGCGGCAGGCAAGATCTACGAACCCGCCAATTCCGCCCTGCCGCAGGAGACGCTGTGGTCGACCCCCGCCTATCTGCGTCATGCCCCCAAATTGTTCGATGCGATCCGCAACGCCCATGGCGAGGAGCTGGAACTGCTCCACGACGTGCACCACCGGCTGACCCCGATCGAGGCGGCACGGCTGGGCAAGTCGCTGGAGGAATATCGGCTGTTCTGGATGGAGGACGCCACGCCCGCCGAGAATCAGGAGGCATTCCGCCTGATCCGGCAACACACCACCACCCCGCTGGCGGTGGGGGAAGTCTTCAATTCGATCCATGACTGCCGGACGCTGATCGAGGAGCAGTTGATCGACTTCATCCGCGCGACCGTGGTCCATGCCGGGGGCATCACCCATCTGCGCCGCATCGCCGATCTGGCCGGACTATATCAGGTCCGCACCGGCAGCCACGGCGCGACCGACCTGTCGCCGGTGTGCATGGGCGCGGCGCTGCATTTCGACACCTGGGTGCCCAATTTCGGCATTCAGGAATATATGGCCCATTCGCCGGAAACCGACGAGGTCTTCCCCCACGACTATCACTTCGCCGACGGTTATCTCCATGCCGGCGAACGGCCGGGCCACGGGGTCGATATCGACGAGGCGCTGGCGGCGAAATTCCCGTACAGCCCCAAGCAATTGCCGGTCGCCCGGCTGGCCGACGGAACGCTGTGGCACTGGTAGCCACAGCGTCCCCCGGCATCGATCAATAGACGACGACCGACCGGATGCTTTCGCCTGCGTGCATCAGGTCGAACCCCTTGTTGATCTCGTCCAGCGACAGGACGTGGGTAATCATCGGGTCGATCTCGATCTTGCCGTTCATGTACCAGTCGACGATCTTGGGCACGTCGGTCCGCCCCTTCGCCCCGCCGAACGCGGTGCCGCGCCAGTTGCGCCCGGTGACGAGCTGGAACGGGCGGGTCGCGATCTCCTTGCCCGCTTCGGCCACGCCGATGATGATGCTGGTGCCCCATCCGCGATGGCACGCCTCCAGCGCCTGTCGCATGACGTCGGTATTGCCGGTGCAGTCGAACGTGTAATCCGCCCCGCCATCGGTCAGCGCGACGAGATGCTGGACCAGATCGCCCGACACCTGCTTCGGATTGACGAAATGGGTCATGCCGAACCGGCGGCCCCATTCCTCGCGGTCGGGATTGATGTCGACGCCGACGATCATGTTCGCACCCGCCATCCGCGCGCCCTGCAACACGTTCAGCCCGATGCCGCCCAGACCGAACACGATCACATTGTCGCCCGGCGCGACCTTTGCCGTGTTCACCACCGCGCCGACGCCGGTCGTGACCCCGCACCCGACATAGCAGCTCGTCTGGAACGGGGCGTCGGTGCGGATCTTCGCCACCGCGATTTCGGGCAGCACGGTGAAGTTCGAGAAGGTCGAACAGCCCATATAGTGGAAGATCGGCTGGCCCTTGTAACTGAACCGGGTGGTGCCGTCGGGCATCAGCCCCTTGCCCTGCGTCGCGCGGATCGCGGTGCACAAATTGGTCTTGCCCGACAGGCACGACTTACACTGCCGACATTCGGGGGTGTAGAGCGGGATGACGTGATCGCCGACCGCGACGCTGGTCACACCCACCCCGACCTCGCGCACGATCCCCGCGCCTTCATGGCCCAGCACGCTGGGGAACAGCCCCTCGCTGTCCAGCCCGTCGAGCGTATAGGCGTCGGTATGGCAGATGCCGGTCGCCATGATCTCGACCAGCACCTCGCCCGCCTTCGGACCTTCGAGGTCGAGTTCGACGATTTCGAGCGGGCGTTTGGCCTCGAAGGCGACGGCGGCGCGGGTCTTCATGGGAATGTCTCCTTGGTTGCCGCTGCGGTAGCGGAGCGGGCGGGCGCGCGGCAAGGGGGTCGCGAAGCGGCGCGGTCCGTGGGATAGGGCGGCATGGCACCGCGTTCCCTGTTCACCTGCGCCCTTGCGCTCCTGCTCGCCGCCTGTGCCGGGGGAGGGTATCGGCCCGTCGCCGACCATCCGGTGCGGATCGGTCCGCCCTATCGCGTGCGCGGCGTCGCCTATGTCCCGTCCGCCGATGCGACCTATGACGTGCTCGGGCTGGCAAGCTGGTATGGCAGCGAATCGGGCAATCGCACCGCCAATGGCGAACGCTTCCGCCCCGGATGGGTGACGGCGGCGCATACCACCCTGCCGCTGCCCAGCTATGTCGAAGTGACGGCGCTCGATACCGGGCGGCGGATCGTGGTGCGGGTCAACGACCGCGGGCCGTTCAACGGGCGCGGCCGCATCCTCGACCTGTCGCGCGGCGCGGCGGAGGCGCTGGGCGCGCGCGGGGCCGGGGTGGTGCCGGTGCGGGTGCGGGTCGTCAGCCCCGATGCGCGCGACCGCGAGCGATTGCGCCGGGGCAAGGCGGCGCGGGAATTGCCGCCGGTGGATGCGGCGACGCGCGCGAACCTGAGGGCGCAGTTGCGGTCGGCCGGGTGGTAGAAGATCAGGCGATCACGGTTTCCGACAGCGCGCGAAACTTCACGCGGGGAACCCGGAAACAATAGGGCGTATCGACCGCTCCGAACGCCCGCAGCAGATCGCCCGGCGCATATTGCCGTACCGTCAGCGGCACGACGGTACGGCAATCGATCGGCAACGATATGTCGGCTCGCGCCAGGCCATTTGTGTCCGCAATCGGTGCGATCGCCGCATCCTGCAGACACAGCGTGTCGATGGCGGTGCCGGTATCGGCGAAGAACGGCGCAAAGACGGAGGGCAGGTCATGGCTGTCCGCTTCGTAGCCCGCCAATTCCCATCCGGGCGCGCTGCCACGACCTCCGTCCACCCGGCTGACCCACCCGACAGGTGTCCGGCGATGGTCGAAACGCCATGCATGATGTGCCAGCATCACATCGCTGAACAGGCGCGTGCCCAACGCGTACAAGGCACTGTCGAACACATTGGCAAGGAACAGGACCGTTGGCACCGACGGCGTCCTGCCCCCGATGGACGTTACATAGAGCCGCCAGTTGCTTTGCAGCGGCGAGGGGAAGCAACGTCGTAATGGCCCGGCCAGCGCCGGGCCAAAATGGCCGTGGCGATAGGTGAGGATCGTCAGGACCGTCATGCCGCCCGCCGACGCCACCGTCACGCCGTCCGGAACGTGCCGGGCAACGGCATCGAATGGGACGACCCAGTTCGCATAGACGATATCGTGAACGTGGCTTTCCAGAACCGGAAAGGGCAGCGCGCCCAACGTTGCCCGTCGCAATCTCCGAAAGCCGGATGCGTTCGCCATACGGCCCTGGATCATGCCAGCGATACCGGCATCGGGCGAGACGAAATGATTGAACGTCATGGACGATGGTTTGGCTACGGTGATCTTTCGTAGCAAGCGGCATGTCGGGTCGACGCGAAAAGGGCGGCCTCTTGCGGGGCCGCCCTTCTGTTTTCTGCCAGCGCCGCGGGCGAAGCCCGCGTCGTCGGTCGCTGCCGTAGCAGCGCCGGCCGTTCGCGCTGAATAGGGGCTTGGCGGCAGCTTCGCTGCCGCCTCGCATCAGCGCGAGTAGAATTCGACCACGAGGTTCGGTTCCATCTTCACCGGATAGGGCACTTCGTCCAGCGTCGGCACGCGGGTGAAAGTGACCTTTGCCGCGCCGTCGGGCGCGACATATTCGGGGATGTCGCGCTCGGCCAGCGTCTGTGCCTCGAGGACCAGCGCCATTTCCTGCGCCTTGGCGCCCAGCGTGATCTCGTCGCCGACGAAGCAGCGACGCGATGCGATGTTGCACTTCACGCCGTTGACGCGGACGTGGCCGTGGCTGACGAGCTGGCGCGCGGCCCACACCGTCGGTGCGAACTTCGCACGATACACGATCATGTCGAGGCGCTGTTCGAGCAGGCCGATCAGGTTCTGGCCGGTATCGCCCTTCATGCGCGCCGCTTCTTCATAGGTGCGCTTGAACTGCTTCTCGGTCACGTCGCCGTAATAGCCCTTCAGCTTCTGCTTGGCGCGAAGCTGAATGCCGAAATCGGAGATCTTGCCCTTGCGGCGCTGACCATGCTGGCCGGGACCGTATTCGCGCTTGTTGACCGGGCTCTTGGGGCGACCCCAGATATTCTCGCCAAGACGGCGATCGAGCTTGTACTTGGCGCTGGAGCGCTTCGACATCGTAATTCCAATGCAATTGCAGTGACGTTTGACCGCTCCGACAGGAACGATCGCGGGTCCCGGTATTCGCTTCCGACATGTCTTTGGGACAATGCAGGGCCGCCGCTTCACCGGGAATGCGGAGCCGATTGCGAGCGGCGCGCCTAGCCGGACAGGGCGTGGGAGTCAAGGCTGGGGGAGCCAAGCTGGACAAGTGCCGCCATGCCCGGCAGAGCGGCGGCCATGACGATCCTGCCCGGCCCCGAATGCACCACCATGACCGACGTCCGCACCGGCGTGGACCAGATCGACCGCGACCTGATCGCGCTGCTCGCCCGGCGCTTCGCCTATATGGACGCCGCCGCCCGCATCAAACCCGATCGCGGCGCGGTCCGCGACGAGGGCCGCAAGGCACAGGTCATCGCCAACGCCCGTGCCGAAGCGGCGCAGCACGGCGTGCCCGACGCGGTGGTTGCCGACCTGTGGGAGACGCTGGTCGAGGCGTCGATCGCGTATGAACTGGCGACGTTCGACCGCACGCGGGGGTAGGGCGCCCTCGTCCATTCCCGCCCCTTCCGTTTGCTTCGAGCCTGTCGAGAAGGGGTTGCGTCCGGGGGGCGTTCTCGACGGGCGCTTCTCGACTTTGCTCGAACCGAACGGTTGCGAGTGGAGCGGAAGCCGCTCAGCGGCGGCGTTTCGCCCCGTCGAGCGCGGAGAGCACGCCGCGCATCGTCCGCACCTCCTGCGACGTCCAGCCCGGCTTGGTCAGCAGCGTCCTGAGCGTGCGGCGCGAGGTGGCGGCGCGTTCGGGCGGGAAGAAGAACCGCGCCGCCTCCAGCATGTCGTCGAGCTGGCGGATCATCCCCTCCAGCTCGTCATGCGGCGCGGGAACGCCGAGGTCGACGACCGGCGGGCTGGCCAGCCCCTCGCCCTTCGACCATTCATAGGCGACGAGGATCACCGCCTGCGCGAGGTTGAGCGAGCCGAATTCGGGGTTGATCGGCACGGTCAGGATGGTGCGGGCCAGCGCCACATCGTCGGTTTCCAGCCCCGAGCGTTCCGGCCCGAACAGGATCGCCGAGCGGCCGGGTTCGGTCCGCATCGCGCGCGCGGCGACCTCCGGCGTCACCACCGGCTTGGTGATGCCGCGCTTGCGGACCGTCGTGGCATAGACATGGGCGCAATCGGCCACCGCCTCCGCCACGCTGTCATACACGACCGCATCGCGCAGCACCTGATCCGCGCCGCTGGCCGCCGGGCCTGCCTCGGGATTGGGCCACCCGTCGCGCGGGGCGACGAGGCGCAGTTCGACGAGGCCGAAATTGAGCATGGCGCGCGCGGCCTTGCCGATATTCTGGCCGAGTTGCGGGCGGACGAGGACGATGACGGGGGGTGGGGGTTGATCGTGGGACGCCCCTTCCCCCCGTTCGCTTCGAGCAGCCTCGAGCGTGTCGAGAGGCGTCCGTCGAGAAGTCGCCGCCGCCGATATGGTCGACCAGTCGCCCCGGAACAGCCCTTCCTTCTTCTTGCGCGACCAGTCCTTGACCTGCGCCTCGCGATCCAGTGCGTCGGTGCGGGTCTGGAACGTCTCGCTCCACATCAGTTCAACCGGGCGGCGGTCATGGGTATAGCCCGGGAGCGCGCCCGACTGATGCTGGGCGATGCGGCGGTCGAGGTCATCGGTGTGCCCGGTGTAATAGGTGCCGTCAGCGCATTTCAGGATGTAGACGTGGAACATTGCGGGCCTTGGTCACGGGGTCTCGACGGTCGTATCTCTGCATGCTCGATACTGCCCGAACCGAACGGAACGCAATGGAACAGTCGTTTCCGGCGGTCGGTTGGGGCAGTCGTTCTCGACGGTCGTATCTCGACAAGCTCGATACTGCTCGAACCGAACGGTGGAGGGGGTGGGCGCCACTCCCCCACAGGTCACGCCCAAAGGTCACGAAAGTCACACTCGCACGCTATCCGCGTCCGGCTTCATCCACCGTACCCGCGAAGTCCTCGAAATCCTTGGCCTCGCGGAAGTCCTTATACACGCTGGCGAATCTTATATACGCCACCGGGTCGAGGCCGCGCAGCCCCTCCATCACCAGTTCGCCGATATGCTGCGAGGGGATTTCGGTATCGCCCGCCGTTTCCAGTTGCCGCTGGATGCCCGATACCAGCCGTTCGACCTGTGCCGGGGTGATCGGGCGCTTGCGACAGGCGGTGGCGACCGACCGGAGCAGCTTGTCGCGGTCGAACGGCTGGCGGCGGTCGCCCGACTTCACGACGGTCAGGTCGCGCAACTGGATACGCTCGAACGTGGTGAAGCGCGCGCCGCACGCGGTGCATTGCCGCCGTCGCCGGATCGCCGCGCCGTCGTCGCCGGGGCGGCTGTCCTTTACCTGGCTGTCGTCATGGGAACAGAACGGGCAACGCATCGTGGTTCCTGAATGGCCGTCGGGCCGGGGACCATGACCGGTCGCGTCGCCGGAGTCTCCAACGAACGCGACCGGACGATGGGATCAGACGCGCTTCTTCGCCTTGAAATACGCATAGCCCGCACCGGCGGCGGCACCGATCAGCGGGCCGACGAACGGCACCGGGATCGCCACGACCGCGCCCAGCGCGCCCCATTTCGCCATGCTCTTGCCGAGCGTCTTGTCCTTGCTGTCCATATTATTCCTTACAGGCCGGGGTAGATCGGGAAGCGTTCGCACAGCGTCCGCACCCGTGCCTTAACGTCCGCCTCGACCGCTTGATCCCCGGTCTCGCCCTTCGCACGCAGCCCGTCGAGCACGTCGGCGACCATGTTGCCGATGTCGCGGAATTCGGCGGGGCCGAAACCGCGCGTGGTGCCTGCGGGCGATCCGACGCGGATGCCGCTGGTCTTGACCGGGGGCAGCGGGTCGAACGGGATGCCGTTCTTGTTACAGGTGATCGCGGCGCGCTCCAGCGCCTCGTCCGCGTCCTTGCCGGTCACGCCCAGCGGGGTCAGGTCGACCAGTGCCAGATGCGTGTCGGTGCCGCCCGCGACGAGGTTCGCACCGCGTTCCTTGAGCGTGGCGGCGAGAACCTTCGCATTCTCGACCACAGCGGCGATATAGTCCTTGAACTCCGGGCGCAGCGCTTCGCCGAACGCCACTGCCTTGGCAGCGATGACATGCATCAGCGGCCCGCCCTGAAGCCCCGGGAACACCGCCGAGTTGATCTTCTTCGCGATCTTTTCGTCGTTGGTCATCACCATGCCGCCGCGCGGGCCGCGCAGCGTCTTGTGCGTGGTGGTGGTCACGACATGGGCGTGGCCGAACGGCGTGGGGTGCAGGCCGGCGGCGACGATGCCCGCGAAATGCGCCATGTCGACCATGAACGTCGCGCCGACTTCATCGGCGATCGCGCGGAACTTCGCGAAATCGATATGGCGCGGATAGGCCGATCCGCCCGCGATGATGAGGGTCGGCCGATGCTCCTTCGCCAGCCGCTCGACCTCGGCATAGTCGATCAACTGGGTTTCGCGATCGACGCCATACTGGACCGCGTTGAACCACTTGCCCGACATCGCGGCGCGCGCGCCGTGCGTCAGGTGGCCCCCGGCGTCGAGGCTCATGCCGAGGATCGTGTCGCCGGGCTTGGTCAGCGCCAGCATTACCGCGCCATTGGCCTGCGCCCCCGAATGCGGCTGGACGTTGGCGAAGCCGCAGCCGAACAACTGCTTGGCGCGATCGATCGCCAGCGTTTCGACCTCGTCCGAGGGGTGGCAGCCCTGATAATAGCGCTTGCCCGGATAGCCTTCGGCATATTTGTTGGTGAAGACCGAGCCCTGTGCCTCCAGCACCGCCTTCGACACGATGTTCTCGCTGGCGATCAGTTCGATCTGAAAACGTTCGCGTTCCAGTTCATGGGCGACACCGGCGAAGACGGCGGGATCGACGTCGGCAAGGCCGCGATCGAAAAAGCCGTCCGGGCGGAACTGGTCGAGGATCTGCGGGCTGGTGCTCATGGCGAAGGCTCCGGGAAACTGGGGGTCGCGCGCCCCTTAATCCCGCTGTCACGCAAATGCCACCCGTCAGGCCGGCGGAGACCCCAGTTTGTCGACGCGGCGCTGGTGGCGGTCGCCGCCGAACGGGGTGGCGAGGAACGCGGTCAGACACGCCTTCGCCATTTCCGATCCGACCAGCCGCGCGCCCATCGCGATCACGTTGGCGTCGTTATGCTCGCGCGCCAGCGCCGCCGACAGCGGTTCGGCGACCAAGGCGCAGCGGCACGCGGCGACGCGGTTGACCGCGATCGAAATGCCGATGCCCGACCCGCACAGCGCCACGCCGAAATCCGCCTGACCCTCCGCGATCACCCGCGCCAGCCGATAGCCGTAATCGGGATAATCGACGCTGGCGCCGTCGTGCGGGCCGAGATCGGCGACCTGATGCCCGTTCTCCCGCGCCCAGGTGGCAAGCTCCGCCTTCAGTGCGAGGGCGGCGTGGTCGGATGCGAGTGCGATGCGGGCCATAGGCCGCCGATGTAGCGGGATGGACCCGACCGCGCTAGGGTTGCGTTGGGGCTTCGAAGGGAATGTGGATGCGCGGAAATTGGATCGTCGTCGCGGCGGTGGTGCTGGGCGGGTGCGGTGCCGCCGAACGACGCAGCGAGGGTCGGGCGACACAGGCCGAAATCGACAACAGCGCGCAGGCGACGATCGCCCCGCCCGTCGCGCCCACGCCGACGCCCGGCGAAAGCACGACGGCGACGCCGACCCCGGCGGCCAGCGCGAGCGACACGCCGGTCGATACCGCGCGCTATCTGGGCCGGTGGACCGGGGTGGAGGGCATGTTCCTTATCGTCGCGCCGTCGGCGGAGGGCGTCACGCTCGACATGCAATATGACCTCGACCACCGGGCGACCTTTGCCGGGACGGTCGAGGCGGACGGCATCGCCTTTACCCGGGGCGGCATGGCCGAGACGTTGCGGCCGGGCGACGGCGCGGCGACCGGGCTGAAATGGCTGGCGGACAAGCGCGACTGTCTGGTGGTCAAGACCGGCGAGGGATATTGCCGTGACTGATGCGAACGGCCGGGTCGGCCGCACCGCGCGCCTGTTGGGCGCGGCCGGGCTGTTGCCGCAGGTGGCGGCGGTGACGGTGCTGGCATGGGTGCAATATGTGGGCAGCATCCGCGGCGTTCGCAGCCTTGCCGGGATCGCGCTGTCGGTGGCGTTCCTCTATCCCGCGCTGATCCTCAGCTTTCTGGGCGGCATGTGGTGGACGATCGCGATGCGGCGGACCGAGGGACAGGGCCGGTTGGCGGCGGTGGCCGTGCTGCCCACGCTGATCGCGTTCGCGATGTTTGCGAGCATGGCGGTGACGCCGCGGTTCGACCGGCTGATCATGGCGCTGGGCGTGGCGATCATGGCGACGTTGCTGGTCGACGGGTGGCTGGAGGCGAGCGGCGAAGCGCCGGTCGGATGGCTGCGGCTGCGGGCACCGTTGTCGCTGGGGCTGGGCGCGCTGACGATCGTCGCCGGGGTGCTGATCGGCGGGCCGGTGTTGGGGGTGTGAGACTGGCGGTGTGCGGGACATGACCAAACCCGAACCGTTCATCCTGAGCAGCCATTGAACTTGTCGAAATGGCGTACCGAAGGACTGTCACAGGTGCTTCGATACGGGTCTTCGACTTCGCTCAGCTCCTACTCAGCACGAACGGTTTCGTGTCGGGCAGGGTGAGGAGAAGCCCGTCGCCTACGCTGCCTTGCGCAGTTCCAGTCGGCCCCAGATTTCGACCAGCGCGTCGGTCAGGTCGCGCATCATCGCCACGTCGTGCGCCGGGCCGGGGGTGAAGCGCAGCCGTTCGGTGCCGCGCGGGACCGTGGGATAGTTGATCGGTTGCACGTACACGCCGTATTCGCGCAACAGGATGTCGCTGATCCGCTTGGCCTTTACCGGGTCGCCGACCATCAGCGGCACGATATGCGTTGTCGTGTCCATCACCGGCAGCCCGGCATCGGCGAATAATTGCTTCAGCGTCCTTGCCGCCGCCTGTTGCCCGTCGCGCTCGGTGCTCGACGCCTTCAGGTGGCGGACGCTCGCCAGCGCGCCCGCGACCAGTACCGGCGACAGGCTGGTGGTGAAGATGAAGCCGGGGGCATAGCTGCGGATCACGTCGATCACGGTGCGGTCGGCGGCGATGTATCCGCCCATCACCCCGAACGCCTTGCCCAGCGTGCCTTCAACGATGGTGATGCGCGATGCCGCGTCGTCGCGTTCGGAAATGCCGCCGCCGCGCGCGCCGTACATGCCGACCGCGTGCACTTCGTCGAGATAGGTCAGCGCGTTGTATCGGTCGGCAAGGTCGCAGATCGCGTGGATCGGGGCGACGTCGCCGTCCATCGAATACACGCTTTCGAACGCGATCAGCTTGGGCAGCGCCGGGTCTTCGGCGGCGAGAAGTTCTTCGAGATGGTGCAGGTCGTTGTGGCGGAACACCCGCTTCTCACAGCCCGAATTGCGGATGCCCGCGATCATCGATGCGTGGTTCAGTTCGTCGGAAAAGATCACGCAGCCCGGCAGGATGCGCGCCAGCGTCGACAGCGTCGCCTCGTTCGAGACATAGCCGCTGGTGAACAGCAGCGCCGCTTCCTTGCCGTGCAGGTCGGCCAGCTCGTTTTCGAGGTCGATGTGATAATGGGTGTTGCCGCCGATGTTGCGGGTGCCGCCCGATCCGGCACCGACATCGTGCAGCGCCGTCTCCATCGCGGCGATGACGGCGGGATGCTGCCCCATCGCGAGGTAATCGTTCGAACACCACACGGTGATCGGCTTCGGCCCGTTATGCCCGGCGAAGCAGCGCGCATTGGGGAATTGCCCCTTGTTGCGCAATATGTCGATGAAGACGCGGTAGCGGCCTTCCTCGTGCAAACGGTCGATCGCCTGCGCGAATACACGGTTGTAATCGACCGAGCGGGCCGGACTTGCGTCGATGCTCATGGCGCGGGTGTGTACGCCGATGCCCGGCACCACGCCAGCGGATAAAAGCGGTCAGAGCGATCGGAAGGCTGGACAAATTGTCCCAGTGTCGTGGGGGCGAAAGCGGACATGGTTGCTCCCCTCCCGCTTGCGGGAGGGGCTGGGGGTGGGAAGCCCCGCGTGTTTCGGTGCATGGGGATACGCCCGCTCCCGGCCCCTCCCGCAAGCGGGAGGGGAGATCGTCGTCTCGAACTACAACGTCTCCACCCGTCCGAACCCCCGTGATTCGAGGCCCGCCGCGATCCCGCGTTCGCGTTCGCCCAGCCGGGTGAACACCAGCGTTCCCGGCACCGGCGCGTGCGGAAACGCCTGTCCCGCCGTCAGCACGGCGATGCGGCGGGCGATGCCGGGGCCGCCGTCGACGAAGCGGACCCCGTCGGGGGCGGCCGCGATCATGTCGGCTTCGAGCAGCGGGAAATGGGTGCAGGCGTTGACGATCACGTCGATCCGGTCGCCGCCGGGCTGTCCGAACAGGCCGTGCAATTCGGTCGCGATCCGGTCGCGCGAGGGCGGTTCGCCCGCCAGCGCGCCCTCCGCCAGTTCGACCAGCGCCGCCGATCCGTGGCGCAGCACCGTGCAGTCGCCCGCGAATCGCGCCGCCAGATCGTCGACATAGGGTTGCCGCACCGTCGCCTCGGTCCCTAGCACGCCGATGACGCGCGTGGCGCTCAGCCGTGCGGCGACGCGGATCGCGGGCACGGTGCCGACCACCGGCAGGTCGAGCGCGGCGCGCACCGCGCCCAGCGCGATGGTCGACGCGGTGTTGCACGCGATCACCACCAGTCGCGGGCGATAGCGTTCGACCAGCCGCCCGAGCAGCGCAGGCACCCGCCCGGCAATCTCGCTCTCGGTCTTGGTGCCATAGGGAAAGCCCGCCGAATCGGCCGCATAGACGACCGGCGTGTTCGGCAGCAGCGCCAGCGTCGGCGCGATCACCGACAGGCCGCCGACCCCGGAATCGAAGAACAGGATCGGTTGATCGGCGGTCGTCATCGTCAGGCTTTCGGGTCGGGCTTTCGGGTCGGGCGTTCGGCGGATCGGCTTTCGGTGGCGGGCGCGTTGCAAGCCATTCGCTTGTCCCTTACCCTGTCCGCATAGGACGACAAGCACGCAGGGGGACTTTCTGCCGACCGAAATCATCTGGTTGCCGCCGGTCGCGGCGATGCTGATCGGCTATCTGCTCGGATCGATTCCGTGGGGGATATTGCTGACCCGCATCGCGGGCGCGGGCGACCTGCGCGCGATCGGGTCCGGCAATATCGGCGCGACCAACGTGCTGCGCACCGGCCGCAAGGGGCTGGCGGCGGCGACGCTGCTGCTCGACCTGTTCAAGGGCGCGGTGGCGGTATGGATCGTCGCGGCGCTGTGGCCGGGCGAGGAACTGGTCGCGGGCGCGGCGGCGTTCCTCGGCCATTGTTACCCGCTGTGGCTGAAGTTTCGCGGGGGCAAGGGCGTGGCGACGATGATGGGCGTGGTCGTCGCGCTGCACTGGCCGAGCGGGCTGGCCTATGCGGTGGTGTGGCTGGGCTTGCTGGCGACGCTGCGCATCTCGTCGGTCGCGGGGATGGCGGCGGCGGTGGTCGCACCGATCGCGGCGGCATGGGCCGGGCGGTTCGATCTGGTGCTGTTGTTCCTTGCCCTCGCCATGATCGTGTTGTGGAAACACCGGGCGAATATCGAACGGCTGATCGCGGGCGACGAGCCGAGGATCGGCCGCAAGCGTGACTGATGCGGCGGCGGCCGGTGCTCCCGGTGCCGCCCCCGGTTCGGCGACGCGGTTCGCGGCGCTGCGGCTGATCCGGTCGGCGCGGATCGGCCCCGTCACCTTTCGTCAGTTGATCGCGCGCTATGGCGATGCGGTGGCGGCGATCGAGGCGCTTCCCACGCTGGCGGCACGCGGCGGCGGGCGCGCGCCCGTACTGGCCGAGGAGGCCGCGATCCGGCGGGAGATCGCCAGCGTGCGCGCACTGGGCGCCCGGTATCTGATGATCGGCGATGCGGACTATCCCGCGCTGCTGGCGGAGATGGAGACCGCGCCGCCCGCGATCATCGTGCGCGGCGACGCGGCGCTGCTGGCCCGGCCGTGCGTCGCGATGGTCGGCGCGCGCAACGCTTCGGCGGCGGCGTGTCGCTTCGCGCGCGGGCTGGCGAGCGATCTGGGCGCGGCGGGCTTCACGATCGTGTCGGGACTGGCGCGCGGGATCGACACCGCCGCGCATCACGGCTCGATCGACCATGCCACCGTTGGGGTGATCGCCAGCGGTATCGACGTGACGTTTCCGCCCGAAAATACAGGGTTGCAGGAGGATGTGGCGACCCGCGGCCTGCTGATCGCCGAACAGCCGCCGGGCACCCAGCCGCTCGCCCGCCATTTCCCGTCGCGCAATCGCATCATCGCCGGACTGGCGCTGGGCACGGTGGTGGTCGAGGCCGCGCCGAAATCGGGGTCGCTCATCACCGCGCGGCTGGCGGCGGAGGCGGGGCGCGAGGTCATGGCCGTGCCGGGATCGCCGATCGACCCGCGCGCGCAGGGATGCAACCTGCTGATCCGCGAGGGGGCGACGCTGGTGCAGTCGGCGGCCGATGTTGCGGAGATGCTGCGCCCGATCGACCCGCGCGCGGTCCGCGCGCCGGGTGGCAGCTATCGCGGACCGCCGGTGGCGGCGGATGCGGGCGAGGCGGAACGGCGGGCGGTGACGGCGTTGCTGGGACCGGTGCCGGTCGCGGTGGACGAATTGATCCGCCAGGCGGACTGCGCCCCGGCGGTGGTGCAGACGGTGTTGCTGGAACTGGAACTGGCCGGTCGGCTGGAACGCCATGCGGGGGGCAGGGTCGGGCTGATATGATCCGGTTCAGCGCGACGGCAGCGCCCATTGCATCCGCCGGACAACCGCGCCCGGCACCGCCCGCCCGTCGGCGGCACGCGCCGGTTTGAACCGCAATTTCAGCATCGTGCGACAGGTGGCGGCGTCGAGGCTGGGCGAACCGCTGCTTTCCAGTACGGCGCAATCGGCGACCCTGCCCTTCGCATCGATTTGCAGCGTGACGCGGGTCGCCCCCTGTTGCCCGAGGCGACGCGCTTCGGCGGGATAGTCGTCGTCGGTCTGAAACGACCATGTGAGCTGTTGCGGGGGCGTGACGGGTTCTGCCTGACCGGCGGTGGCGAGGATGGCTGTCGTTATGAACGTCATCATTGCAGGCATATGCCGGCCCATGTTCCACCCGATCGATACCGGACGCTACCCCATAGCGCCGCCCCGGTGCCAGCGGTTTCGCCGCTATCGCGTCGCGCTTGCCCTGTGCGCGTGCATGGTGTCGATGGCTACGACGTGCGAAGCGTCATGCGCGGGAAAGGCTTGGTTGATATGATGAACGATGTGTCGCGTCTGTTGGCGCAAACCGGACGGACGATCGGACAGGACCCGGTGGCGGCGGCGATCGCGCTGATCCTGCTTTCCGGCGTCGGAATCGCCTTTGACATGGCACCACCGGAAGTGATGGCGCTGGCCATCTTCGGGACATCGATCGCGGGCTTTGCGGCGCAATATATCCTCACGCGCCGGGTCATGCGTCGCGACGGGCTGCTGATGGCGGGGGCTGCCGGGGCGGTCGCGGCGATGTTCGGGTTGGGGATCGTGTCGAACCTGGCGATCGGGCTGGGGTTTCTGTTGCTCGTGGTGCCGGGATGGTGGCTGGCGGCGCGGTGGATCGCGGCGGTGCCGGTGCTGTTCGCCGAGGAGCCGGGCGTGATGGCGGCGCTGGACATCAGCGCGGCCCGGATGCGTCCGATGGTCCCGGCGGCGATGGTCGCGATCCTGATCGTCTATCTGCCGTTCGTCGTTGCGACGGGGTTGTTCATCCTCGAAGGAGAAGGGCAGGTGGCGACGTCCGCTGCCGAGTCCGTGCCGGCCAATCTGGCGATGTCGGTGTCGCAGGTCGGCGCATGGTATCTGGCGGTCGCCGCCTATCGACTGACCCGGCCCGAATCGATCGACGCGGTATTCGACTGATGCCGGTGGCAGCGCCCCGTCAGCGGACCCCGCGGCCGAAGGTGTAGGTCAGCGCCAGCCCGCCCGATGCCTGATTGCGCGATCCGAACGCGCGGACGACCGGGGATCGCGCCGGATCGCCCGCCAGCCGGTCGTATTTGGCATAGCCGTACACGCCCCAGCGCGACGTGAACTGGCGCAACAGGCCCGCGGTCGCGCCGACGGCCTGCACCCCGCCATCGGCACGAAAGGCGGGCAGGCCCGATGCCGCCGCATCGGCCGGCGCGACGCCGAAATAGGCACGGTGATAACGGCCATCGGCCAGCGTCACGCGCGGACCGATCGAGAACAGCCAGCGGTCGCCGTCGCGCGCGATATAGTCCGCGCCGACATTGCCGATCACGCCCTTGTGCCCGCCCAGCCCCTGTCGCGCTTCCACCCGGACGCGCAGCGAATCGCCGATCGCATATTGCGCGAAGCCGCCGAGTTCGACGGTGAAGCCGACATTGGGCAACGCCCCGCCGACGTCCCGGCTGCGCCGACGTCCCTCGAACCCGAAAGCGGGGCCGAACTGGAACCCGTTGGTCGTCAGGAGGGGGAAGCCGCCGCTCTCGTCCGGTGCCTCGAACGCGAAGGGGATGTCGCCGCGCGTCCGCGACACGTCGATGAACGGACGGACGCTGACCGAATCGGCCCCCGGATAGCTCGGCACCAGTTGCGGTCCCAGCCCGATCCGCGTGCGGCGCGGCTCGCGCGGTTCGGATGGCGGTTCGGATTCCTGAGCCTGTGCCGCGGATATGCCGAGGCCGAGCGAAAGGGCGAGTGCGACGGCGGCCGGGCGGGTGGATATCATCCGCGAAACAAAGCATTTTTGATACGACTTGGCAAAGGGCGTCGCGACCGGTCCCTGCCATCACTACGTAACGTGCATCCGGCATCGGCGCCTTGTCGCTTGACGGCCCCCGTTCCGCCTCTCCACTCTCGTGCGTACACGTAAGGGACCAATTCCACCGTCATGCAGCTCGTCATCGTCGAATCGCCCGCCAAGGCGAAGACCATCGAAAAATATCTCGGCGCGGATTACCGCGTCCTCGCGTCGTACGGCCATGTCCGCGACCTGCCGCCCAAGGACGGATCGGTCCATCCCGACGACGGCTTCGCGATGGATTGGGAACCCTATGCCGACAAGACGAAGCAGCTAAAGGCGATCACCGATCTGGCCAAGACCGCCGATCGCCTGATCCTCGCGACCGATCCCGATCGCGAGGGGGAAGCGATCAGCTGGCATGTGCTGGAGGTGCTGAAGAAGCGCAAGGCCGTGCCGGGCGAGGTCGAGCGCGTGACGTTCAACGCCATCACCAAGCCCGCGATCCTCGCCGCGATGAAGGCGCCGCGCGACCTCGATACCGACCTGATCGACGCATACCGGGCGCGCCGGGCGCTCGACTATCTGGTGGGCTTCACCCTGTCGCCGGTGCTGTGGCGCAAATTGCCGGGGGCCAAGTCGGCCGGGCGGGTGCAGTCGGTGGCCCTGCGCCTGCTGGTCGAGCGCGAGCGCGAGATCGAACTGTTCCGCGCACAGGAATATTGGTCGGTCGTGGCCAAGATGGAGGCCGACGGCACGCCGTTCGACGCGCGCCTCGTCAAATTCAAGGGGCAGAAGCTCGATCGCCTCGCCCTGGGCGATGCCGGATCGGCGGAAGCGGCGAAGCAGGCGGTGGTCGACGGACGCTTCACCGTCACCAGTGTCGAGACCAAGCCCGCGACCCGCAACCCGCCGCCGCCGTTCACCACCTCGACCCTGCAACAGGAAGCCGCGCGCAAGCTGGGCTTTTCGGCCAGCCACACCATGCGGATCGCCCAGTCGCTGTATGAGGACGGCGCGATCACCTATATGCGGACCGACGGCGTCCAGATGGACGGATCGGCGATCGATGCCGCGCGCGGTGCCATCGCCAACCGCTATGACGGCAGCTACGTCCCCGACAAGCCGCGCCAGTATCAGACCAAGGCCAAGAACGCGCAGGAAGCGCACGAGGCGATCCGGCCGACCGATTTCACGAAGGATCGCGCCGGGTCGGGCGATCACGCGCGGCTGTACGAACTGGTATGGAAGCGCGCGCTGGCCAGCCAGATGGCGTCGGCGCGGATGGAGCGCACCGCCGTCGAGATGGAGGACCAGACCGGCCAGACCGGGCTGCGCGCCACTGGACAGGTCGTGTTGTTCCCCGGCTATCTCGCCTTGTACGAGGAAGGCCGCGACGATGCCGCCGACGAGGACAGCCGCCGCCTGCCGCTGCTGCGCTCGGGCGATGCCCCGGCGAAGAAGGACGTCGTCGCCGAACAGCATTTCACCCAGCCGCCGCCGCGCTTCTCCGAAGCGTCGCTGGTCAAGCGGCTGGAGGAACTGGGCATCGGGCGGCCGTCGACCTATGCCTCGATCATTCAGGTGCTGAAGGATCGCGGCTATGTCCGGGTCGAGAAGAACCGGTTCTTCGCCGAGGAGACCGGGCGGTTGCTGACCGCGTTCCTCGAACGTTTCTTCGAGAAATATGTCGGCTACGACTTCACCGCCGAGCTGGAGGAGGAACTGGACGACGTGTCGGGCGGGCGTGCCGAATGGCAGGCGGTGCTCGAAGCGTTCTGGCGCGATTTCAAGCCGCGCACCGTCGATGTGATGGAACAGCAGCCGAGCGCGATCACCGCCGAACTCGACCAGTTCCTCGGCAGCTATCTGTTCCCCGAAAAGGCGGACGGCAGCGACCCGCGCCTGTGCCCGAATTGCGGCGAGGGGCGCCTCGCGCTGCGCGGCGGCAAGTTCGGCGCGTTCGTCGCCTGCTCCAACTATCCCGAGTGCAAATATACCCGCCGCTTCGCGCAGCCCGGCGGCGAGGGGGAAGCGGATGCCGTGCCCGAGGCGCTGGGCAACGACCCCGACACCGGCCTGCCGGTCGAGCGCAAATCGGGCCGGTTCGGGCCGTACATCCAGCTTGGCGACGGCAAGGAAGCGAAACGCGCGTCGATCCCGAAGGATATCGGCGACCTGACGCTCGAATGGGCGCTCAAGCTGCTGGCGCTGCCGCGCACCATCGGCAACCATCCCGAAACCGGGGAGCCGATCGAGGCGGCGATCGGGCGCTATGGCCCGTATCTGAAACATGCGGGAAAATATGCCCGGCTGCAATCGACCGCCGACGTGTTCGATACCGGCATGAACGCGGCGGTGGTCAAGCTGGCCGAAGCGGCGGCGGGCGGCGGGCGTCCCGCGCGTGGCGCACCGCGCGAACCGCTGCGCGTGCTGGGTGCGCATCCGCGTACCGAGATCGAACTGAAGCTGATGGAGGGGAAATACGGCCCCTATGTCACCGACGGTACGACCAACGCGACGGTGCCCAAATCGGTCGATCCGCAGGCGCTGACGCTGGAGGAAGCGGCCCGGTTGATCGACGACCGCGCGGCGGCGGCCCCGGCCAAGGGCAAGAAGAAGCCTGCTGCCAAGAAGGCCGCGCCGAAGAAGGCGGCGGCACCCAAGGCTGCGGCGGCGGAGAAGAAGCCGGCGGCGAAGAAACCTGCCGTCAAGAAGCCTGCGGCGAAGAAGCCTGCGGTCAAGAAGGCGGCGGTCAAGAAGGCGGCGGCGACGGACGAGTGATCGGGGAGGGGGAGGCCATCGTACTTCCCCACCCCCGTTCATGCTGAGTAGGGGCTGAGCGAAATCGAAGACCCGTATCGAAGCACCTGTGTGTCCTTCGATACGCCGTTTCGGCTTCGCTCAACGGCTACTCAGGATGGGCGGGAGCGGGGAGATCGCCTCTACGAGCCGCCTGCGCCGAAATCGGGACCGTACCCCCCGCGAAGGCGGGGGGCCAGAGCCACCGGCATCCTGCGTTCGGCCATCCGACCGGGCTACGCGAAACGTCTGTGGAACTACCCCCGTACCCCGGCGAAGGCCGGGGCCCAGTCGGGATGGCCTTTGCGCCTTATCGCCGACTTTCGCCAAACTGGACCCCGGCCTCCGCCGGGGTACGGGCATCGAGCAATGCGCCCCGTTCGCGGCGCTCCCACCTGCACGGGAGGTTACGCCGCCCCCTTCAATACGTAATCCGCCACAACCGCAGCGGCGAATCCTTCGGCAGCGCCACCGGCGTCAGCCATGCCGGCACCTGCCCCTTCGCCAGTTGCGCATAGAAACCGCCCGGCGAGCGCGCCTGATAGACCGTCGTTTCCGCCATGTCGGGACAGGTCAGCAGATAGGTCGCCCCGTGCCGCTTCGCGATCGCGCGAAAGGCGTCGGGGCTGCGCTGGAACGCATGATGCACGTCGAGGATCGCATCGCCGTTGCGGTGATACGGGCCGGTGATGCCGTCATGATGCGTCGTGACGATCAGGCGCGGCCCCAGATCGACATGGGTGAACATCACCGCGCGGGGAATGCGGTTCAGCGCCGACAGCGCGGGCAGGCTGGCGCAGCGTGCCCCGGCGCGCAGGATGCGTTTGGTCCGGGCGTCGGGCGGGTCGATGCGGAATTGCTGGACGATCAGGCCGACCGCCATGCTCGACAGCAGCAGGAAGGCGATCACCGTTCCCGCCACCCGCACCGCCACGTTGCGCTGCTCCAGCAACCACGGCAGCACGATCCACGCCAGCGCGGTGACGCCGGGCACCGCCATCAACTGTGCCGCCGGACCTGCGCGAATCTGCCAGAACAGCATCGCCACCGCGAACGCGCCGAACAGCATGACCGCCGCCCAGCCGACGAAGCGGTCGCTGCGCCGCGCGCGCCATGTGGCGACGATCGCGCCGATCAGCCCGACGATCGGCCCGGTCGTCATCGGCAGGATGGTCCGCCACGGCATCGCATAGACCGGCTTGGCTTCGCGCACATTGTTCAGCCAGGTGCGCGCCAGTTCTTCCGACACCCCTTCGGGACGATGGAGGCAATTCGGGAACAGCGTGGCGAACGCCGCCGCCAGCGCGCCGCCCGCGACCACCGCCAGCATCAGCCGCACCGGCAGCGCGCGCGGCGACAGCGTGGCGAGCACGACCAGCAGCGCGCCGCCCGCGACCACCGCCGACAGCCATATCGGCGTCAGCGCATCGCACCGCATCGCGTAATTGGCGTTCGACGCGAACGCGACGAACCCGATCGCGCTGCCCCCCGCCAGCGTCGCGCCATAGACCGCCAGCCGCTTCGCCTCCGCCCGGTCCCATACCCAGCGCAGCGCGACGATCGCGCCCGCCATCCCGCAATAGGGCAGAAGCTCTAGCCCGATCGTCAGCGATGCCGCCGACGACAACCCGACGGTCAGCCCGCCGCGCGCCTGTTTCGGGTCGGCCAGTCCGGCCACCGTCCATGCGAGGCAGGCGAGCTGCCACCCGTGGTGGTCGATCCGCATCGGCATGAACATCAACAGGGTGGACGAACAGCCGAACAGCACGAGGATCGCCAGCGTCCACGCGACCGGCGCGATCAGCCGCCGCGTCGTCACCGCCAGCGCGATCAGCGTCACGCCCAGCGGCAACAGCGGGGCGATGCCCGCCGCCAGCCGTTCGGCCCATGCCGCCCCGGCAAACGGTTTGAACAGGAGGTACAGCCCGGCGATCGGCAGGTCGACCAGCCGCGACCAGTGGATGTCGAGGCCGTTGGGCGGGTTCAGCCGATATTGCCGCAGGTCGTACCAACCCTGCCCCTGCAACAGGCCGCGCACCTGCATCAGCCGCATATTGTCGTCGGTGTCGGACAGCGCCAGCCAGTGGACCGCGTTCCACCGCGTGGACAGATACCACGCGGCGATCACCACCCACGCCATCAATACCCAGCGCAGCCAGTGACGGTCGAGGGCGCGTTCCAGCGACGAATCGGTGCTCAAAATCGCTTCCCCCCGCCGCGCGCGCATTCTACGGCGGCTTCCTGCCATCATGGTATGGGGGCTGTATCGGCTCCCGCGCAAAGGACAAGGTGTGGACGCGATCATCGGCCGGATCGAACGCTTTAGGAGCAGCGGCATGTTGGGCCAGTTGGTCCGCTTCGGCATCGTCGGCGTGTTGTCGACGGTGATCTATGCGGCGGTCTATCTTCCGCTGGTCTATTACGCGCTGGCGCCGGGCTATGCGTTCGTGGCGGTGCCGCCCGCCTTCGTCGTGGCCGCCGCGTTCGGCTTCGTCGCGCATGGCCGGTGGAGTTTCCGCGATCATGGGCAACGGTCGGCCGGTGCGGTACAACCGGTCAAGTTCGCGGTGGTGCAGGGGTTCGGCATGGTGCTGAACGCCGGTTTCACCCTCGTCCTCGTCGACATCGCCGGGGGGCCGGAATGGCTGCCGCTGGTGCCGGCGATGCTCGTCACCCCGATCGCGACCTTCGCGCTCAATCGAAAATGGGTATTCGGATAAGATGGATCGCATCGTCTATGACCGCATGGCGGCGCATGATTCCACCCATTGGTGGTATCGCGCCCGGCGTGACGTGCTTGCGGAATATGTGGCGCGCTATGCCGGGCTGACACCGGGGGCGCGTATCCTCGAAATCGGGTGCGGCACCGGGCACAATTTGCCGATGCTGGGCGCGTTCGGCACGGTGGATGCGATCGAGATCGATCCGGCCGCCCGCGCCATCGCCACCGAACGGCTGGGCCGACCGGTGGGCGAGGCGCCGTTGCCGACGCTCGACGGGGTGGCGGGACCGTACGACATGATCGCGGTGCTCGACGTGGTCGAGCATATCGAGGACGACGTGGCGACGTTTCGCGGCATGGCCGAGCGGCTGGCCCCCGGCGGGCGCATCCTCGTCACCGTGCCCGCGCATCAATGGATGTGGAGCGCGCACGACGTGGTGAACCATCACCATCGCCGCTATTCCAAGGCGACGCTGGGCAAGGCGATCGCCGATGCCGGGCTGACGCATAACGGCCTGCGCTATTTCAACTCGCTGCTGTTCCCCGCCGCCGTCGCCGCGCGCGTGGCGGGCAAGCTGACCGGCAAGGACGACAGCGACGATTCGCCGCCGCCCAAGGCGCTGAACACGGCGTTCGAGGCGATTTTCCGGCTGGAACGCCATTTGCTGGGCCGGTTGCCGATGCCGCCGGGCCTGTCGATCGTGACGCTGGTGTCGAAGGCGTAGGGCGGTTCGTCCTGCCGGGTGCCGCCGGATGGAGCCACAATCCCGTACCCCGGCGAAGGCCGGGGCCCAGTCGGGCGATGTTTCGATCGTTGCAACAGGTGCCCCAACTGGACCCCGGCCTTCGCCGGGACACGCGGATTGGGCGGGCGCGTTGCCGTTTTCGGTGGTTCCCCGTTGTCATGAATGCGGTTCGATACCGGCGAATGTCGATATCGAAACCGCGCCGGCCTTCGCCGATCGAAGACGCGACACCCGCGAACCAGGACCGTACCGTTGCACCCAAGCCGCACACCCGGCCCAAAGCGACCCGATGGGGCTATGGCATGCGCGCGCCGTCGCGTATGACGCCGCGATGATCCTGTTTTCGCGCGCCATATGACGGGCGCGCCTTCCCCCGATGCCGATATCGCCGCGCTCGCCAAGGGCGGCCGGACCAACGTGTTCGGCTTCGTGCTGCGGCTGGTCGCGCGGTTGCCGTTCCTGTTCATCGCCGGGCGCATCTATGGCCCGGAAATCGTCGGGCGGTTCGCGCTGGCGGTGCTGGTGGTCGAACTGGCGGCGCTGATTGCCACGCTGGGGCTGAAGCGCGGGCTGGCACAGGCATTGTCGTCGACCGACCGGCCCCATGCCCATGTGGTGTGGGACGCGCTGGCGGTGGCGTTCTTCCTGTCGGTCGCGGCCAGCGCGGTGCTGTTCGTGTTTCCGCAGATCATGTACCCCAACAGCCAGGTGATCGGGTTCGAGCGGTTGTTGCCGCTGATCGTCTTCGCGATTGCATGGTCCGATGTCAGCCTCGCCGCGCTCGCCTATCGCCTCAACGTGAAGGCGGCGGTGACGGCGCGCGCGGTGGTCGAACCGTGGACGATCTCGATCGCGGCATGGGCGTTGAGCTATTATTCGACCCGCGACGGGCTGATCCTGTCCTATGTGCTGGCGATGGCGGCGGCGCTGGTCGCGTCGATCGTGCCGTTCGTGCGCAGCTATGGCCTGCCCTATGGCTGGAGCCCGCATCTGCGCCCGATGCTGGCGCTGGTGAAGCGCAACATGCCGCTGGCCGGGGCCGATGCGATCGAATGGGGGACGCGCAACGTCGACCGCTTCATCCTTGGCCTGATGTTCGGTCCGGCGGTGGTCGGCGTGTATTACATGGCGCAACAGGTCGCGTCGCTGCCGCAAAAGCTCAAGACCAGCTTCGACCCGGTGCTCGGCCCGGTCATCACCCACAGCCTTGCCGCCGGGGACAAGGCGGCGGTCGCGCGACAGGTGCGACAGGTCGGCTTCTGGATCATCACCGCACAGGCGGCGCTGGCGCTGGCGGGCAGCATCCCGGCCGAAGGGGTGATGGGCGTGGTCGGGCGCGAGTTCGTCAGCGGCGCGGGTGCGCTGTCGTTCCTGCTGATCGCCGAAGTGTTCGCGGCCAAGGGCGCGGTATCCGAAGCGGCGCTGGTCTATATCGCGCGCCATCGCAACCTGATGATCTCGCTCGGCCTGCTGGCGTTTCAGGTGCTGCTCAGCTTCGCGCTGATCGCGGCGATGCGCGGGCTGGGCTGGCCGGAGGCGTGGGCGGCGGCGGGTCCGGCGGTGGCGCTGGTCACGTCGGTCGGGATCGGATCGGTCGTGAAATCGGGCCTGTTGTCGCGCCTGCTGGGCGTCAGCGTCCGCGATTTCCGCCCGGCGTTCCTGTGGGCGATCCTCGCCGCCGCGCTGGTCGGCGGGGCGATCATGCAATTGCCCAAACGCTATGAATGGGCGGAGATCATGCTGGGCGTGCCGGTGATCCTCGGCACCTATTTCGCGATCCTGTGGCGCTGGGCCTTCCGCGCGGAGGACAAGGCACTGTTCCACAAGAGCGCCGCCGCCGGGGAGGCGCAGATCCCGACCGACCGGCATAAGGTGTAGGGTGTCGGGTATCGGAGCGTTCGGGGGCGGGCGATCTCCGATCGGTGCAGGTGCTTCCCGCTATCCCATCTGGCATGAACGGTCTCGGGAAAAGGCAATCGGGAACGGATTTCGGGAAAGCAGGTAGCCGATCGGGTGATGGTGTCCCATCGCCGGCGCGCTTCCCGTTCGATGTTCCTAATCGGGAAAATAGGAACGGCTGCTACCGCCTAATTGCGGACATTGCTTCTCTGATCCAGAGTGCAGGACATGGAGACTAACCACACCGCCAACGATACCCGCTTCGGCGTAGTAAGCCGAAAAGTTGGTGCGGCCATCGGCCTGACCTCTGGCGCTGTATTCCTCGCGTTTGCGCTGGCGGGCTATGAAAGCGCGGGCTCTTGCGCCGCCGCGTCGCTGCTGGTCGTTCTTCTAGGAATGCGAATGAGTTGGCCAATGCGTCATGAACGTTGGTTTTGGCCTCTATTCGCCGGGGTAGCCGTCCTTCATGCCTTCGCCGTGATACACGCGCCCGAAATCGAGGCTCGACCCTCTTACGAGTATGTGCCCTACGTGCTCGTCGATCTAGCAGTGGTTATGGCGGTCGTGTGGGTCGCCACCAAGGCGTTCGCGAAGGGCAGCTAACCACCACTTGCGGACATGCGCGACAGTCCCGCATTGTAGCCCACAGGAGGCAGGCGGCATGGAAGCGTTGAAGCGTGACGATCAGGAGCACTCCGTTCCCGAGAGCTTACGCTCCCTGTTCGGCTCGATTGCTGATGCCTTCATGCGTGGCGACTATTCGCTGCGCGATCACCGGATCGAGGGCGTTGGGCCGATCGAGCCCGCCACGGCTACTGCTATCGCCGAAAACGTGTCCGCCTATGGTGACAGCATAGCGCCACTGGATGCTTCCACGTGGGAGCGGTCCTGCTACCGTTGGATGGACGGCCACTGGCAGGTGCTTGTGGACCTCACGACCGTTCGCGAACCGGTGAGCGACCTCACCCTGCACGCCGATTTGCGCGAGGTTTCGGGTCCGCTGCTCATCGAAATCCGATCCGTTCACGTTCCGTGAGTGGCGAGCAGACCGCCAATGCCAGCTTTCCACCAAACCCGATCATTCTCGTGCTCCGATCGATTCCGGGACGGCCGAGGCGGGAACCATGCTTGCAACGGCGACAAGCCGCCCCCACCCCGCACCCATCAATGCCGGAAGTGGCGCATGCCCGTGAACACCATCGCCAGCCCCGCCTGATCCGCCGCCGCGATCACCTCGTCGTCGCGGATCGATCCGCCGGGCTGGATCACCGCCGTCGCCCCGGCTTCCACCGCCGCGAGCAGGCCGTCGGCGAAGGGGAAGAAGGCGTCCGATGCGACCGCCGAACCGATCGTGCGCGGCCGGTCCCATCCGGCCTTTTCGGCGGCGTCCTTCGCCTTCCACGCCGCGATCCGCGCCGATTCCAGCCGGTTCATCTGACCCGCGCCGATGCCCGCCGTGCTGCCGCCCTGTGCATAGACGATCGCGTTCGACTTCACATGCTTGGCGACCGTCCATGCGAAGCGGCAATCGGCCAGTTCCTGTGCCGTCGGCTGGCGCTGCGTCACTACCTTCAGCTCGACATCGGCAAGGCTGCCCGCATCGCGCGACTGGACCAGCAGGCCACCGGCGATCGACTTGATCGACAGGCCGGGGCGCGCCGGATCGGGCAGGTCGCCGGTCAGCAGCAGCCGCAGGTTCTTTTTGGCCGCGAACACCGCCTTCGCCTCGTCATCGGCATCGGGCGCGGCGACGACTTCGGTGAAGATGCCGCTGATCGCGCGGGCGGTTTCGCCGTCGAGCGGGCGGTTGACCGCGATGATGCCGCCGAACGCCGATACGCTGTCACAGGCCAGCGCGGCCTTGTACGCCTCGATCAGCGTAGCACCGCTGGCGACGCCGCATGGATTGGCATGCTTGACGATCACCACGGTCGGCGGGCCGTCGCGAAACTCCGACACCAGTTCCAGCGCGGCGTCGGCGTCGTTATAGTTGTTGTAGCTCAGCGCCTTGCCCTGCAACTGCCGCGCCTGCGCGATGCCGTGCGCGCCGGGGCCGCGCGGGATGTAGAGCGACGCCGCCTGATGCGGGTTCTCGCCATAGCGCAATTCGCCGCCACGGGTGAAGGCAAGGGGGAGGGTATCGGGAAAGCGTTGTCCCTGATCGGCGAAGGCAAACCACTGGGCGATCGCCGAGTCATAGGCGGCGGTGGCGGCATAGGCTTTCGCGGCAAGGCGGCGGCGCGTGACCAGCGTGGTCTTGCCCCCGGTCGCAGCCAGTTCCTCGACCAGCGCGGCATAGTCCGCCGGGTCGGTCAGGATCGCGACGTGCGAATGATTCTTGGCGGCGGAGCGGACCATCGACGGGCCGCCGATGTCGATATTCTCGATGATCGTGTCGCGGTCGGCACCCTTGGCCACCGTCGCCTCGAACGGATAGAGGTTGACGACGACGATATCGATCGCGCCGATGCCGTGCGCTTCCATCGCCGCGACATGCGCCGGATTGTCGCGCACCGCCAACAGGCCGCCATGCACCGTCGGGTGCAGCGTCTTGACCCGGCCGTCCATCATTTCGGGAAAGCCGGTCAGTTCGGCGACGTCCTTCACCGCCAGCCCGGCATCGCGCAGCGCAGTGGCGGTGCCGCCGGTGGAGACGAGTTCGACGCCATGCGCGCTCAGCGCAGTGGCGAGTTCGACGATGCCGCTCTTGTCCGAAACCGAAAGGAGCGCGCGGGTTGCCTTGACCTGATCCATGGCCCGGCCCCTTCGCGCGATTGCGGCGCGGAGGCAAGTGGGTCCGCCATCGATCCGGCTTGCGCCACCATGAACGCCGGGTAGTTTTCGGTTCACGCAACCTCGATCAAGTTCGCTTCGTTTTCCCTGCCTGTCTTCAAGGAGCCGTTCGATGCGTATTCCGATTCTGGCGGCGCTGGCCGCCGCGTTCACCCTGCCCGCGCTCACCGCCGCCCCCGCGATGGCACAATCGCCGCGCGCCGAATATCGGGACGAGGTGCGCGACGCCCGCCGTGACTATCGCCGGGACGTACGGCGTGCCGACGATCGCGGCGACGTCCGCCGGGCGCAGCGCGACTATCGCCGCGACGTGCGCGACGCGCGACAGGATCTGCGCCGCGACCAGCGCGACTGGCGCCAATATCGCAATTTCAACTATAACCGGCTGGAGCGCGGACAGAGCCGCTATTACGCCGACCGCTATTATCGCGACGGCTCCTATTACCGGCCGCGCGCGCTGAGCCGCAACGACCGCATCTATCGCGGGCAGAACGGGCGCTTCTATTGCCGCCGTAACGACGGCACGACCGGCCTGATCATCGGCGGTCTGGCGGGCGGCACGCTGGGCAACATCATCGCCGGGGGCGATTCGCGCCTGCTCGGCACGTTGCTGGGCGGTGCGGGCGGTGCGCTGCTCGGCCGGTCGATCGAGCGCGGTCAGGTCGTCTGCCGCTAAGCGATCATTCGGGCACGGCGGTCGGGACGACCGGCCGCCGTGCCGCACGAATCCCGCCCGCGACATACACCGCCAGCCCGGCCCAGATCAGCGCGAAACAGGCGAAGCGGAGCGGGGTCAGCCGTTCCCCGAACAGCGTGATCGCCAGCACGAACTGGATCGACGGCGCGATGAATTGCAGCATCCCCATCGTCGACAACGGCAAGGCGCGCGCGGCGGCGGAGAACAGCAGTAGCGGCGCGGTCGTCACCGCGCCCGCCAGTATCAGCAATCCGGCCATGCCCGCGCCCTGCTCGAACGCCAGCGGCTGTCCGTTGCCCAGCCATAGCAGATAGGCGAGCGCGACCGGGGCCAGCAGCGCGGTTTCCACGGTCAATCCCTCCAGCGCGCCGACCGACACCGTCTTGCGGATCAGCCCGTACAGCGCGAAGCTGAAGGCGATCGTCAGGCTGATCCACAATTCCCCGATCGATCCGAACGCGAACAGCGCGACCCCGCTGCCCGCCAGCACGATCGCCGCGCGCTGGGTCGCGTTCATACGCTCGCCGAGCAGCGTGACGCCGAGCACGACGTTGAGCAACGGATTGAGGAAATAGGCGAGACTGGCGGCCAGCACATGGCCGTGCAGCACCGCCCAGACATAGATCAGCCAGTTGGCGGCGATACACGCCGCGCTGGCGACCAGGTTGAGCAACGCCCGCCGATCCGCGAACGCCCGCCGCAGTTCGGCGCCGCGCCGCACCGCGACGACGATACCCGCGACGAGCAGCGCCGACCACAACACGCGCTGCGCCACGATTTCCCCCGCATCGACATCGCGCAACAGGTGGAAATACAGCGGCAACAGGCCCCATAGCATATAGGCGGCGACCCCATGCGCCAGCCCGCGCCGCTCCACGGTCATGGATGGACGATCAGATCAGTCCGCCGGTCAGGAACAGGCGCAGCCCGCTGACCAGCAGGATCACGAGGTTCAGGTTGCGGCCGGTGGTCTTCGACGACAGCAACCCGACCACGAACCCGACCAGCGCGATCGGAAACACGATCCAGTTCATGAGCGAGATGATGGGCACCAGCGCCGGAATGGCCAGCACGAGCGCGACGAGACCGATGAGGATCGAGACGAGGTTGAGCATGGCCCCGACATGGCCCGGACCGGCCGCCGGAGCAATGGCGCGGGCGGGTTTTTCTACGCGGTGGCGACCGGCGCGGACTTTACGGCGGACAGGGGCGTTCCCATGTCGACGGGCAGGGGGAATCGTCCATATGATCGTCGTCGTCGCCATGCTTGCCGCCTGTATCGCCGTCCTGCGCGGATGGCCCGACGTGCCGGTGGCGCGGACGCTGCACCGCTGGCTGGTCGTGCCGATTGCCCGGCGGGATGCGGCGATCCGGCGCAGGCATCTGGTGCTGGCGGGGATCGTCGCGGCGGTGGCCGGTGCCGCGATCTGGATGGGGGGCGACATGATCGCCGTCATGGCGATGGGATCGCCCGAAATCGCCGGTGTGCTGGCGACGGTCGAGGTCGCGGCATGGATCGACGGCGCGATCGCGATGATCGCCGCCGCCGGTGCGCTGCGCGGTACGTCGGTCCGGCTGTGGATCGGGCGGGCGTTCGGCACGCGGCGGACGCGACGGGCGGTGCGGACCCGACGGGCGCGGCGGGTGGCGTCGAACGACGACGACCCGGCGGGGTGGGTGTTGGCGGCGTAGGGTTTGGGGGCAGCCTGCCGATGCGCGGCGGGGTTGGTGGCGAAGTATGGCGTCTTCACCGCGAACCGTCTGTCCTGAGTAGCCATTGAGCCTGTCGAAATGGCGTATCGAAGGACGGTCACAGGTGTTTCGATACGAGGCTTTGACTCTACTTGGCCCGGACGGGTTGGTCCGATGTTGTCCCGCTGCCATGATCGCCGAAACGGTCGCGAAGTTCGCGCATTTCACGCGCAAACGAACCCATGAAGAACAATCCCAACGCGGCAATTTCAGTCTGCTCATCACCGTCATATTGCGGAGAACGAGGTTTACGCTGACCCGGCCGCAGCATGACGTGGTCGCATTGGCTCTCGATGCCGAGCAGGCCGATGACCTCATCGTCGAGCGATGAACCACCGCCATCGATCCAGAGATCGAGGATTTGCCGACAACCGAGGATCATTTCGCGGGCGTCGACCGCCTGACCCTCGATCCGCGCGACGAAATCCGCAGCAAGCGCGCCGATGTCCCGCTCGACCTGCTCGCGCTCTCGACGGTTCCTACCCATCATTCTACCGCGATATCGTGGAAACCGGGCGGTGCACGGATGGCATCAGCGGCGTGTCGGTACCGCAACCTTGGACGCCTCAACCGGTCCGCGAGGCGTGACCGGCCGACACACCCGAACCACCGGCTGACACGCGATGCCGATGGTCGAGCATTGCGGTTTCCCGTCGCGGGTCGTGCAGGCGCGGCATTGCTGCTTCACCTCGGTACAGCCCGGCGGCGGCGCGGCCATCAGCAGGAAGGTCAGTAGCATCCGTCGCGTCTCCACCGATCGACCGTGATCCGGTCGCGTACCAACCTATCGCGGTTCCACGCCCGCCGCCACCGGACCCGCCGCCGTCGAGTCCAGCAGCGAATCGCCGCCGAGCGTGCGGTACAGGGTCACGCGGTTGCCCGCCGCGATCAACTGCGTCGCGACCAGTCGGCGCTGCGCGGTGTACCAGGATCGCTGCGCGTCGAGGCTGGTCAGGAACGTGTCGATGCCGCCGCGATAGCGTGCTTCGGTCAGGCGGAACGTGTCCTGTGCCGCCGCCGCGTTGGCGCGGTCGGCGCGGGTCTGTTCGGCGATCGTGCCCTGCCGCGCCAGCGCGTCGGACACCTCCTGAAACGCGGTCTGGATCGTGCGTTCATAGGTGGCGAGCAGGGCGTCGCGCTGCGCTTCGCTCAACGTCACGTTGGCGCGGGCCGCACCGGCGCGGAAGATCGGATAGGACACGCCCGGCGCGACCGAATAGCTGAACGCGCCGCCGGTGAACAAGGTACGCAGCGCGTCGCTGGCGAAACCGACCAGCCCGGTCAGCGACACGCGCGGGAACAGCGCCGCGCGCGCCGCGCCGATATCGGCATTGGCCGCCAGCAGTTCATATTCCGCCTGCACCACGTCGGGGCGGCGCAACAGGATGGTGGAATCGACCCCGGCGGGCAGGTCGGCGATCGTCGGCAGCGCGCGGTCGATCGATTGCGGCAGCATGGTCGGATCGATCGGCGCGCCGACCAGCAATTGCAGCGCGTTGATATCCTGCGCCAGTTGCGTGCGCTGTTCGGCAAGGTCGCTTTGCGCGGTGGCGAGTATCTGTTCGGCCTGACGCAGGTCGGTGCGCGGGGCGACCCCGCCCTGCAACCGGGCGCGGGTCAGGGTGACGCTGCGCCGGGCATTGTCCGCCGTCTGTTGCGCGATCGCCATCAGGCTGCGGTCGGCGCCATAGGTCGCCCATGCCTGCGCGATATCGCCGACCAGCGTCAGGCGAGTGGCGCGGGCGCCCGCTTCGGTGGCGAAATAGCGATTCTGTTCGGCGGCGGTCGCGGCGCGGACGCGCCCGAACAGGTCGATCTCGAACGCGGTGATCCCGGCGTCGAGCGAGAAGCTGCTGGGCGAGGCATTGTTGGCGACCACGCCGGTGCCGCCGGTGCCCGTTCCGACCGTATTGTTCCCCCCGCCGGTGCCGCGATAGCGATAGCCCGCCGATCCATCGACCTGCGGGAACAGGTCGGCGCGCTGGATGCGATATTGCGCGCGGGCGGCGCGGATATTGGCGGCGGCGATACGAAGGTCGCGATTGTTGACCAGCGCCTGCGCCACCAGCGCGCGCAACCCCGGATCGGTGAACACCTGTTCAAAGGTCAGCACGGGCAGCGCCGCTTCACGCTGTTTGAGATAGGCGTCGCCCGCCGGCCACGATGCCGGGACCGGCAGCGGTGCAGGGTCGTAGGGCGGGGTCATCGAACATCCGGCCAGCAGCAGCGCGACCAGCGCGGGGGACAGGCGGCGGATCATGCGCTTGCCTCCGTCGTCGGCTGCTTGTGGCGCAGCTTGTTCAGCCCGTCGCGCACCCCGCGCCGCACCAGCACGAAGAACAGCGGGATGTAGAAGATCGCGAGGATGGTCGCGGTCAGCATTCCGCCGATCACCGCCGTGCCGATCGCGATGCGGCTGTTCGCGCCCGCCCCGGTCGACAGCGCCAGCGGCAGCACGCCGAAGATGAACGCGAGGCTGGTCATCAGGATCGGGCGCAGGCGGATGCGCGCCGCCTCCATCGCCGCGTCGATCACCCGCGCGCCGCGTTTTTCCGCCTGTTCGGCAAATTCGATCATCAGGATCGCATTCTTCGCGGCCAGCCCCATCGTCGTCAGCAACCCGATCTGAAGATACACGTCGTTTTCCAGGCCCCGCAGCGTCACGAACGCGATCGCGCCGATCAGGCCCAGCGGGATGACCAGCAGCACCGCGACCGGGATCGACCAGCTTTCGTACAGCGCGGCAAGGCACAGGAACACGACGAGGATCGACAGCCCGTACAGCAATGGCGCCTGTCCCGACGACAGCCGCTCCTGAAACGACAGGCCGGACCATGCCACGCCGGTTCCCGGAATCTGCGATGCCAGTTCGGCCATGCGGTCCATCGCCTCGCCCGAACTCACGCCGCTGGCGGCCTGTCCCTGAAACTCGAACGAGGGCAGCCCCTGGAACCGCGACAAGGTAGTCGGCGCGACGGTCCAGCCGGTGCGGGCGAAGGACGAGAACGGCACCATCTGTCCATCCGATCCGCGCACGAACCATTGCGACAGGTCGGCGGGTGCGGAGCGATAGGGGGCGTCCCCCTGTACGAACACGCGCTTCACCCGGCCGCGATCGATGAAGTCGTTGACGTAGCGGCCACCCCATGCGGTCGACAGCGTGTTGTTCACGTCGCCCTGCGCCAGCCCCAGCGTCGACAGCCGTTGCTGGTCGATCGCGACGTTCAGCGTGGCGATGTCGGGCAGTTCGCTCAGGCGCACGCCGGTCAGCATCGGATCGGCGCTGGCGGCGGCGAGCAGCTTTTCGCGGGCCTCGGCGAACTGCGCGGGGGGCATGCCGCCGGTATTCTGCAACTGCATGGTGAAGCCGTTGGCCTGTCCCAGCCCGCGCACGGCGGGGGGCAGCAGCGCGAACACCTGTGCGTCGCGAAAGCCGCGAAACGCCGCCGATGCGCGCGCGACGATCGCGTCCGCGCCGTTTTCCTTGCCCTTGCGCTGCGACCAGTCGGTGAAGTTGATGAATCCCTGTCCGGTATTCTGGCCCGACGCGCCGCCGCCACCGCCGCCCGCCACGACCAGCAGCGTGCGGACATTGTCCTTTTCGTGCGTCAAGAAATATCGTTCGACCGATCGTTGCACTTCCTCGGTCCGGCCGCGCGTCGATCCGGCGGGCAACTGGAACCGGATCGATGCCGCGCCCTGATCCTCGGTCGGCAGGAAACTGGTCGGCAGGCGCACGAACAGCAGCACGAGGATGGCGAGCACCGCGGCATAGAGCAGCAGGTACAGCCACTTGCGGTCGATGACATGCGTCACGCCGCGCGCATAGCGATCGACGCCCTTGTCGAAATTGCGGTTGAAGCCGTTCCGCGCCCGTTCGCCGACATGCGCCACGCGGGGGAACCGGCGTTCCAGCCAGCCGCCCTCCAGACTGCCGTCCTCGCCGCGCTTCTTCTGCTTGAGCAGCGTTGCGGTGAGCGCGGGGGACAGGATCAGCGCGACCAGCACCGACAACACCATCGCCGCGACGATCGTGACCGAAAACTGGCGATAGATCACGCCGGTCGACCCGCCGAAGAACGCCATCGGCAGGAACACGGCGGACAGGACGATGCCGATCGCGATCAGCGCGACCTGAATCTCCTCCATCGACTGGATCGTCGCGTCGCGCGGCGACATGTCGGGATTCTCGTGCATCAACCGCTCGACATTCTCGACCACGACGATCGCATCGTCGACCAGCAGGCCGATGGCGAGGACGAGGCCGAACAGCGTCAGCGTGTTGATCGAAAACCCGAACAGATAGAATATGCCGAACGTGCCGAGCAGCACCACCGGCACCGCGATCGTCGGGATCAACGTCGCGCGCCAGCTTTGCAGGAACACGAACATCACGATCACGACGAGGATCACCGCCTCGATCAGCGTCTTGACCACTTCCTCGATCGACAGTTCGATGAAGGCGGTGGTGTCGTTGGCATAGGCATAGGTCAGCCCGGCGGGGAATTTGGCGGACTGTCGTTCGACCTCCGCCTTGACCAGTTCGGCGGTTTCCAGCGCGTCGGCACCGGGGGCGAGGCTGATGGCGAGGCCCGCGCCGGGATGGGCGTTGACCCGGCTCAGCGCGTTGTAGTTTTCCTGTCCCAGTTCGATCCGGGCGACGTCGGACAGCCGCACGGTCGCGCCGTCGGGCTGTGTCTTCAGGATGATCGCGCGGAACTGTGCCGGGGTCTGCAACCGCGACTGGGCGGTGACGGTCGCGTTCAACTGTTGTTCGGGGCCGGTCGGCTGTCCGCCCAGTTCACCCGCCGCGACTTCGGTATTCTGGTTCTGGATCGCGGTGACGACGTCGCCGGGGATCAGCGAATAGGAGGCGAGCCGGGCCGGATCGAGCCAGATGCGCATCGCATATTGCGATCCGAACACGTTGGTTTCGCCGACGCCGTTGATCCGCGCCAGCGGTTCGACGAGGTTCGCTTCCATGAAATCCGACACGTCGCCATTGGTGCGCTGATCGGTTTCGTCGAAGATGCCGACGATCATCAGGAAGTCGGGGTTCGATTTGGTGACGCGAACGCCCTGTTGCTGCACCTGTTGCGGCAGGCGGCTGAGCGATTGCTGGACCTGATTCTGGACCTGCACCTGCGCGATGTCGGGGTCGGTGCCCTTGTCGAACGTGGCGCTGATCGTCACCTGTCCGCGCGACGAGGATTGCGAGCTGAAATACAGCAGCCCGTCGATGCCGGTAAGCTGTTGCTCGATGATCTGCGTCACCGAATTCTGGATCGTTTCCGCATTCGCGCCGGGATAGGTCGCGCGGATATTGACCTGTGGCGGGGCGACGTCGGGATATTGCGCGATCGGCAGCGACAGGATCGCGCCCAGCCCGCCCAGCATGACGATGATCGCGATCACCCATGCGAAGATCGGGCGGTCGATGAAGATGCGTGACATGGTTCAGGCGATCCGGGCCGGGGCGATGAAGATGCGTGACATGGCTTATCCCGCCTTTGCGGGCGTGGCGGCGTTGTCGCCCGCCTGACCCTGCGGCGGGGCGATCCGTTGCGGCGCGGTGGCCGGGACCGGACGGATCTTCGCATTGGGGCGCAGGTTCGCCGTGCCCTGAACGATCACGCGCTCGCCGGGGTTCAGACCGCCGGTGACGACCCAGAACGCACCCTGCGTCCGTTCGGCCTGCACCACCTTCTGCACGGCGGTGTCGTTCGGGCCGACGACGAACACCGTCGCCTGACCCTTCGGATCGCGTTTCAACGCCTGTTGCGGCACGAGGATCGCGCGGCGGTTGATCGCCTGCGCGAACTTGGCGCGGACGAACATGCCGGGAAGCAGCACCCCCTGCGGATTGGGGAAGCGGGCGCGCAGCGTCACCGTGCCGGTCTGGGCGTTCACCATCACCTCGGCAAACTGGACCGTGCCGGTCGCGCCATAGTCGCTGCCGTCCTCCAGCGTCAGGCGGACGTTCGCCGATGCCGGGGTCACGCCGCCACCCGCCAGCGCGCGACGCAGCGTCAGCAGGTCGGCGCTGGATTGCTGAATATCGACGAAGATCGGGTCGAGCCGCTGGATCACCGCCAGCGGATCGGCCTGTGCGGTCGTGACCAGCGCGCCTTCGGTGAAATAGCTGCGACCGATGCGGCCGGTGATCGGGGCGGGGACGTTGGTGAACGACAGGTTGACCCGTGCCGTCTCCAGCTGCGCCCGGCCCTGTTCGACGGCGGCCTGCGCCTGTCGCGCCTGTGCGGCGGCGTCGGTATAGTCCTGACGGCTGACCGCCTCGATCTCCGCCAGCGGGCGATAGCGGTCGGCGCGGACACGGGCCGCTTCGGCATTGGCGCGGGCGCTGTTGAGGTTGGCGACGGCCTCATTGGCCTGTGCGCGGTACAGGCGCGGGTCGATTTCATACAGCGTCTGCCCGGCGCGGACCAGCGCCCCTTCGGTAAAGAAGCGGCGGCGGACGATGCCCGCGACCTGCGGCCGGACTTCGGATTGCTGGAACGCGACGACGCGCGCGGCGAGATCGGCGGTCTGTTCGACGCTGGTCTGCTGTACCACCACGAACCCGACCTGTGCCGGGCCGCCCGCGCCCTTCTTTCCCTTGTCGGTCGATCCGCCGCCACAGGCCGACAGCGATACGATCCCCGCGATCAGGAACAGGCGGGGCATCAACAGGCGGGGCAGCATGGGCAGGCAGGACAGGCGGGCACGCGGCGACGCGGCGAATCGGATCAAGGCGGATACCCTTTGGACGGGGGCGGGCGCGGTCCGGCCAGCCGGAAAGTAGGCCGGGTATCCGCAAATACGTCGCGTTCTTCAATAGCCGTGAGCGCACCCCATGCAACGGGCGATTTGTCGCAATTTGTCGCGGGGTGGGCGGTGTGCCGGGTCGTTGTTTCGGCGGAATGATAGTTGAATGATTCCAATCGGTTCGTTTGTCGTCGCGGTCAGGGTCGGGGATCGGCGCCGTCGGCCGCCCAAGCTGCGACGGTCGTTGGAACGCAGGGGCGTGTGCGACCCGGAACCCACGGGGATCGAAGATGGTCCGCTGCGCCGCACAATTAGGTTGATATGTTGTATCATCCTACGGTACGGAGCGCGCCAGTCGTACACCGGAGTATCCATGATGAACCGTGCCGCCCTGTTGCTGTCGAGCGCCGTGTTGCTGATGCCTGTCGCCGCCGTGGCCCAGACCGCCGCATCGCAGACCGCCACCCCGCCGCAGGGCGATGCCTATCACGATGAAACCCCGCCCGAGGTCGTCGTCACCGCGCCCTATGCCCGCAATCAGGCCGATGTGCTGTCGGGCACGACGGTACTGACCGGACAGGAGCTGACCCGCGAGCTGCGTCCGACGATCGGCGAGACGCTGGCGCGGCAACCCGGCGTGTCGGCGACCAGCTTCGGTCCCAGCGCGTCGCGGCCGGTGCTGCGCGGGCTTCAGGGCGAACGGGTGCGGGTGCTGACCGACGGTATCGGCAGCTTCGACGTGTCGAACACCTCGGTCGATCACGCCGTCGCGATCAACCCGCTGACCGCCGACCGGATCGAGGTGCTGCGTGGCCCGGCGGCGTTGCTGTTCGGATCGTCGGCGATCGGCGGCGTGGTCAACGTGATCGACAGCCGCATCCCGCGCCGCGTGCCGACCGAGCCGATCCATGTCGAGGCGCTGGGCACCTATGGCACCGCGGCGCAAGAACGCAGCGGAACGGCGGCGGTCGACGTGCCGGTGGCGGGCAAGATCGTGTTCCACCTCGACGGCACGTGGTCAAGGACCGGCGACCTTCGCACCGGCGGCAACATCCTGTCGCGCCCGCTGCGCGAACAGGCGGCGGCGAGTGCTGACCCCGAAATCCGCGATCTGGCCGACCTGCGCGGCAAACTGCCCAACACGGCGTCGGAAATGTGGGAGGTCGCGGGCGGCGCGGCGATCGTGACCGATACCGGCAATCTCGGCTTTTCGGTCAGCCATCTCGACAACCGGTACGGCGTTCCGATCCGCTACAACCTGACCGGCGGCGAAGCGGAGCAGGTGACGCTGCATGTCCAGCAGACCCGCGCCGACATGCGGGCCGAGGTGAATACCGGCGGCGGGCTGGTCGACAAGATCCGGCTGCGCGCCGGGTTCGCCGATTATCGCCATGACGAGATCGAGGATACCGGCGAGATCGGGACCACCTTCTACAATCGCGGCATGGAAGCACGGGTCGAGGCGGTGCAGGCCCAGCGCGGCGCATGGCGCGGCGCGTTCGGCGGACAAATGTTCCTGCGCGACCTGAACATCGTCGGCGAGGAGAAATTCCTGCCCAGGAGCGAGACGCAGCAATTCGGGCTGTTCACGCTGCAATCGTTCGATTTCGGCCCGGTCCGTGCCGAAGCGGGCGGGCGGTACGAATATACCGTGTCGCGCGCTGCCGCCGACGCGACGCTGGGCAACGACAATATCCGTCGCGCCTTCGACAGCTTTTCGGGATCGCTGGGCGGCAGCGTCGCGGTGGTCGGCCCGGTCCGCTTCGGGTTGAACGCCAGCCACACCGAACGTGCGCCGTCGGCCGAGGAACTGTTCGCCAACGGCCCCCATGCGGGCACGCAGGCGTTCGAGGTCGGCGACCCCGGCTTCGTCAAGGAAATCAGCGACGGCATCGAAGCGACGCTGAAGGGGTCGGGCGACGGCTACAGCTTCGGCCTGTCGGCCTATCACAACTGGTTCCGCAACTTCATCTATGAGAACCCGACCGGCGCGGTCGAGGACGACCTGCCCGTGTTCCAGTATCTTCAGGCCGATGCCCGGCTGTGGGGCTTCGAGGCGGAGGCATCGGCACGGGTGGCGCAGATCGGCCAGACCGCGTTGGTGGTCGACGGGCTGGCCGACTATACCCGCGCGACGATCGTCGACACCGGCCCCGCGCCGCGCATCCCGCCGCTCCGCCTGCTGGGCGGCATCGAGGCACAGGGACAGATGTTCCAGGTGCGCGGCGAGGTGGAGCATGTGACCGAACAGGATCGCGTCGCCACGCTGGAGACGAGCACCCCGTCCTATACGATGGTCAACGCATCGGTATCGATGCGGCCGTTCGGGCGATCGAACCCGACCAGCCTGACGCTGTCGGCCAACAATTTGTTCGACGTGGAAGCGCGGCGTCATGCCAGCTTCCTCAAGGACTATGCCCCGCTGGCCGGGCGCGATGTCCGGGTGACGGCACGACTGGCGTTCTGAGGACTGGACGCCACGTCGCAGGGTAAAACCGGACCCCGACCCCTGCCGTACCCCGGCGAAGGCCGGGGTCCAGTCGGGATGGCGTTCATACCCTATCGCGAACCTTCGCCAAACTGGGCCCCGGCCTCCGCCGGGGTACGGGGGGTAGTTTGCGGAGGTCTGGTTCGGGCGGGGGTGCGGTCGCCGGCCGCCTCCGTCCGGCCACCGCCACCCGAACCGCCCTCGCACACCCATCTTCGCCGACGATTGCCGTCGCTTCGCCCGCATGTCACAACCGGCGCATCGATCCCTGTCCGTGAGGTTCCATGCGTCTGTTCTTCCTCGCCGCATGTCTGCCGCTGGCCGCGTGCCAGACCGCCGGCGATACCGCGCCCGCGACCGCCGGGGCGGCACCGGCCACCACCGTTCCTGCCGCCGCCGTTCCCGCATCGCCGATTTCGGTCGATACGATGAAGACCGCCACCCGCATCCTGTCGTCGGATGCGTTCGAGGGGCGGGCGCCGGGCACACCGGGCGAGGAAAAGACGCTCGCCTATCTGGCGCAGGAATTCGCGCGGGTCGGGTTGAAGCCGGGCAACAACGGAAGCTGGTTTCAGGACGTGCCGCTGGTCGAGATCACCGCGCGCAACGTGTCGCCGCTGACCTTTACCGGCGCGGGGCAGCCGATCGCGCTCGCCTATGGTCCCGACATGGTCGTCGGCACCTATCAGGTGACGCCGAAGATCGCGGTGGCGAACAGCGATGTCGTGTTCGTGGGATACGGCATCAACGCCCCCGAAAAGGGGTGGAACGACTATGCCGGTGTCGATGTGCGCGGCAAGACGGTGCTGATCCTCGTCAACGATCCCGATTATGAAAAGCCGACGCCGGGCGGCGACTTCAACGGGCGGGCGATGACCTATTACGGGCGCTGGACCTACAAGTTCGAGGAAGCGGCGCGACAGGGCGCGGCCGCCGCGATCATCGTCCACGACACGGTGCCCGCCGCCTATGGCTGGAACGTGGTGCAATCGAGCTGGACCGGATCGCAGCAGGTCGCCGACGCCGCCAACGGCCATGCCGACCAGAGCAAGGCGATCGGGTGGATGCAGCTTGCCGCCGCGAAGCGGTTGATGGCGGGCGCGGGGCAGGATTTCGACCGGCTCGCCGCCGCCGCCAAGGTGCGCGGCTTCCGCGCCGTGCCCCTGACCGGCGTGAAGGCCGGAGTATCGTTCGACAACCAGATCCGCCGCCACGCGTCGAAGAACGTCGTCGGCATCCTGCCCGGCACCGCCCGCCCGGACGAGGTCGTGCTGTTCACCGGGCATTGGGACCATCTGGGCCGGTGCGAAGCCGCGCCCGACGGCGACGACATCTGCAACGGCGCGGTCGACAACGCCACCGGCACCGCCGCGCTGATCGCGCTGGCCGAAGCGAACGCAAAGGCAGGAGCGACCGCGCGCAGCCAGGTCTATGTCGCGGTGACGGGCGAGGAATCGGGGCTGCTCGGATCGGCCTATTATGGCGACAACCCGGTCTATCCGCTGGCGAAGACGGTCGGCGGCATCAACATGGATGCGCTGTCGGTCGCGGGTCCGGCGCGCAACGTGGTGGTGGTCGGCAAGGGCAAGTCGGACCTCGACGCCTATCTCGACCGCGCGCTGGCCGTGCAGGGCCGGGTCGCGGAAGCCGATCCCAGCCCGCAGAACGGCTATTACTACCGATCCGACCATTTCAGCCTCGCCAAGCATGGCGTGCCGATGCTCTACATCGATTCGGGCGACGACCTGATCGACGGCGGCAAGGCGGCGGGAGAGGCAGCGGCGAAGGACTATACCGAGAAGCGCTATCACGGGCCGAAGGACGAATACGACCCGAACTGGAACTGGGCGGGCGTGGCGCAGGATCTGGCGTTGTTCTACGCCATCGGCCGCGATCTGGGGAACGGGACGACATGGCCCAACTGGGTCGCGGGCGACGAATTCCGCGCGATCCGCGACCGCAGCCGTGCGGGCGTGACGCCGTAGGCGCTGGCGGTCGACGGCCCGACGATCGTACCCCGGCCTGCGCGGGATCCGTGCGACCCTACTCGCGTACCCCGGCGAAGGCCGGGGTCCAGTCGGGATGGCGTTCGTACCCTGTTGCGGACCGTCGCCAAACTGGACCCTGGCCTCCGCCGGGGTACGGGCATTGCGCGAGGCACAGCGCCCATCGCACAGGTTCCGCCTGCGCCGGGGGTACGGCGCGGTGGTTTGATACGCGCCGCGACCGCCGGACCCGGCAACCGGGATCGGCGGGCGACACCGGCCGGAATGCCTGATATCCGTCTGGAATCATCATGCTATATGCACCGACCGGGGGGACGGCGACGATGGACGGACTGGACGATGCGGGCACGCTGGTGGCCGGGGGACTCGCCGCGCGCGAAGTGTCGCGCGCTGCGGGGCAGGGGGCGGGCCATCATGCAGCGGGCGCGCAGGATTCGCACCATTTGCACGGATCGGTGTGCGCCAATTGCGCGACGCCGCTGACCGGCGAGTTCTGCAATGCCTGTGGACAGGCGGCGCACCTGCACCGCGACATCACCGGCTTCGCGCACGACGTATTGCACGGGGTGTTCCATTTCGAGGGCAAGTTCTGGACCACGCTGCCGATGCTGGCGTTCCGCCCGGGGCAGTTGACGCGGCGCTATGTCGATGGCGAACGGCAGAAGTTCGTCACGCCGATGGCGATGTTCCTGTTCTCCGTCTTCCTGATGTTCGCGGTCGTCTCCAACCTGCCCGGCTGGATCGCGCCGGGCGAGGTCGGGGCGACGCCCGGCAAGCTGGACGGGGCCCGGCGCGAGATCGGCGAATCGATCGCTGCCGACCGCGCGAAGCTCGCCCGGCTCGAAGCGCGACGCGCGGCGGCGAAGCCGGGCGAGGACGTCGCAACACTGGACGAGAATATTCGCGAGACCGAAGGTAATTTGCGCGGGCTGCGCGCCGCCGCGCGGTTCATCCCCGGACAGGCGGAGGCCAGCCCGCGCGTGCTGAAACGATCGACCGGCGAACCGGCCGCCGCTGCCGACGCCGATCTCGCGAACGAGACCGCTGGCGACTTCGGCACCACCCGCCTGAAGGCGACCGCCGCCGGCTTCGACATCGGCGACTGGGTCCAGCGCAAGGGCGAGCATGCAAAGGAAAATCCCAAGCTGCTGTTCTACAAGATGAAGAGCGCGGGCTATAAATATAGCTGGGCGCTGATCCCGATGTCGCTGCCGTTCCTGTGGGTGATGTTCGCGTGGCGGCGGCGGTTCGGCCTGTACGACCATGCGGTGTTCGCGACCTACTCCATCGCGTTCATGTCGCTGCTGGTCGTGGTGCTGACGGTCGTCGGCTATGTGTTCGGCGGGGCGGGGCGGACGATCGCATGGACCGCGCTGTTCCTCGTGCCGCCGATCCATATGTACAAGCAACTACGCCACGGATACGAACTGCGCCGGTTCAGCGCGGCGTGGCGCACGGTGGCGTTGCTGCACATCGTATCGTTCACCTCGCTCGCGTTCTTCCTGTTGCTGCTGTACCTCGGGCTGGCGGATTGATCGTGGCCCCCGCACCGTACCCCGGCGAAGGCCGGGGTCCAGTCGGGACTGCCTACACACCCTATCGCGAACTTCCGCCAAACTGGACCCCGGCCTTCGCCGGGGTACGGCGATAAGGGAATATCCATCGGCATTTGCGGACGTCTTCCCTGCGGCATGGTGCGGCACGGTCGGCGATTCCTGCGATACCCGCCATTCCCGTCCCGACTGCGGATACCCCGCGCCTTCCCGACCGCACCCGCCCCGATCCGTCGCACGCACCCTTTCGCGGCGGGCGGCGATCCCCTATCTGCGCGCGCATGACACCGCCAAAGCCCGAATGGGCCGCCCATGACGCCGTATGGATCGGCTATCCCAGCCATGCCGAGCTGTGGCTGGAAGACCTCGACCCCGCGCGCGACGAAGTCGTCGCCTTTGCCCGCGCGATCCATGCCGACGGGCGGGGCGAGCGCGTGATCCTCGTCGCGGCGAACGACGATGCCGCCGCCGACGCCCGCACCCGCGCCCCGTTCGCCGAGGTGACGGTCGAACTGTTCGGCGACATCTGGCTGCGCGATACCGGGCCGATCGTCGGCGGCGACGGCACCGCCCATGCGTTCGGCTTCAACGGCTGGGGCGGCAAATACGACCTGCCCGGCGACGACAGCATCGGGCGGCGGCTTGCGGCGGGGCGGGGCATGACGCTCGCGACGCACGACTGGATCGTCGAGGGCGGCGCGCTGGACGGCGACGGCACCGGGTTGGTGGTGACGACCGAGCAATGCGTGCTGAACCCCAATCGCAACACCGGGTTCGACCGCGCGGCGGCGGAAGCGCGGCTGCGCGACGATCTCGGCTATGACCGGGTGCTGTGGCTGGGCGACGGCTTGCTCAACGACCATACCGACGGGCATGTCGACAATCTGGCGCGCTTCGTCGGTCCCGGCCGCCTCGCGCTGCCGATGCCCGCCGCCGACGATCCCAATGCGGCGGTCTATGACGACGCCGCCGCGCGTGCGGCGGCGTTCGGGGTGGAGGTGGTGCGCGTCCCCAGCCCCGGCACGGTGCTCTCGCCCGATGGCGACATCATTCCGGCCAGCCACATGAACTTCTATATCGGCAACGCCGCCGTGGTCGTGCCGCTCTATGGCACCGACAGCGACGATGCGGCGGTCGCGGCGTTCGCCGACCTGTTCCCCGACCGGGTGGTGGTGGGGCTGCACGCCGATCATATCCTGACCGGCGGCGGCAGCTTCCACTGCATCAGCCAGCAGATTCCGGCGGGTTGATCGCGTTCGTCGCCCGCGCCGCGCTGTCGGGGCTGATCGTCGCCGCGATCGCGTTGCTGGCGCGGCGCAATCCGGCGGCGGGAGCGCTGGTCGCGTCGTTGCCGCTGGTGTCGCTGCTCGGCATGATCTGGCTGTGGCACGATACCGGCGATCCGGTGCGGATGGCCGATCACGTGCAGGCGACGTTCTGGTACGTGCTGCCGTCGCTCCCGCTGTTCCTGATCGTTCCGGCGCTGCTGCGGTACGGCGTCGGCTTCTGGTGGGCGTTGCTCGCCGGTTGCGGTGTCACGATCCTGCTCTATCTCGTCACCATTCCCATCGCCGCGCGCTTCGGCGTCACACTGTAGGACTCGTCATGACGCAGATCACCGTCGCCGCGCTCCAGCTCGGCTTCACGCCCGATATCGACCGCAACATCGCCAATGTCGCGGCACTGGTGCGCGAGGCGGCGTCGCGTGGGAGCCAGGTGATCCTGCCGCCCGAATTGTTCGAGGGCGAGTATTTCTGCCGCGTCGAGGACGAGGGCCTGTTCGCCACCGCGCGCCCGACCGCCGAGCATCCGGCGGTGCGCGCGATGCAGGCGCTGGCGTCCGAACTCAAGGTGCATATCCCGACCAGCTTCTTCGAACTGGACGGGCCGCATCATTACAACAGCCTCGCGATGATCGATCCCGACGGCCGTATCCAGGGCGTGTATCGCAAGAGCCATATCCCCGACGGTCCGGGATATGAGGAGAAATTCTATTTCCGCCCCGGCAATACCGGGTTCAAGGTGTGGGACGGTCCGGCAAAGCTGGGCGTCGGCATCTGTTGGGACCAGTGGTATCCCGAAACCGCGCGGGCGATGATGCTGATGGGCGCGGAACTGCTCTTCTATCCGACCGCGATCGGCAGCGAGCCGCACGATACCAGCCTCGACACCGCGCGGCTGTGGCGGCGGGCGATGGTCGGCCATGCGGTGTCCAACGTGGTGCCGGTGATCGCCGCCAACCGCATCGGCGTAGAGCATGGCCAGACCTTTTACGGCACGTCGTTCATCACCGACGAGCGCGGCGACATCCTTGCCGAACTCGGCCGGGAGGAGGAGGGCGTCATCACCGCGACGCTCGACCTGACGCAGGTCAGGCGCCACCGCGCGGCGTTCGGCTTCTTCCGCGACCGGCGCCCGGAATTATACGGGCGGCTGGTGCAGGACATCTGAGGGGGCTGATCGGGAACTGGTGCAGTACGCAACGATTCCACCGTTCGTGCCGAGCGTAGTCGAGGTAAGGGGCCGGGCGCAGGTGTCTCGACTTCGCTCGACACGAACGGCGGGATAAAAATTCCACCTGAACCGATGGGTTGGGTCAGCCCCCCGGACGATGAAAAGGACCGCCTGTAAAACTCGCTCTACCCGGAGGTTCACAGGCGGTCGTCATTCGTTCGTCCTAATCGCCCAACATCAGGCGTAATGGTCGCCCGGATAGGCGAACAGCAGATCGGCATCGGCATCGCCGGTCAGCGTGACCTGCCCCTCGAACGTCAGGCAGTCGCCCGCCGCCCATGCCACGCCGTCCGCCGTGCCCGCGCCGGTGACGGGCACGAACCAGCCCTTGGTCCCTTCGGGCACCGTCACGGTGCGATCGCCGCCGGTCCAGCGTTCCAGCACGAACTTCGGCCCGTCGACCAGGATCGAGCGGTCGTCGGCGATGCGGCCGGGCGCGGGCGGTGCCTCGAACGGGCGGGCGTCGGACACCGCGACTCCGTCGTCGAGGTGCAGTTCGCGTGGGCGGCCATAATCGTACAGGCGGTACGTCGTTTCCGAATTCTGCTGGATCTCGATCAGCGTGATGCCCGCGCCGATCGCATGGACCGTGCCCGACTTCGCATAGAAGAAGTCGCCCGGCTTCACCGGCTTCCAGTCGAGCTTGTGCTCGATCGTGCCGTCGAGTGCCGCGTCCTTCAACTGTTCGGCGGTCATCGGTTCCAGCGTGCCCAGCGCGATCGTCGAATCGGGTTCGGCGGCCAGCAGCGTCCAGCATTCGTCCTTCCCGCGCGGCAACCCGCGCGCCTGTGCCTGACGGTCGTCGGGATGAACCTGTACCGACAGGCGTTCGGAGGTGAACAGATATTTGACCAACAGGTCGGGAGTGTCGTCGCCCGGCGCCTTGAACCAGATTTCGCCGACCGGATCGGCGTCGGCGGGCTGGTCGGCAAAGCCGAGGCCGAGGTGATGGCGGCCCCACGGCTTTTCGACACGGTGCATTTCGAGCTTGGTTGCGGGCACGGAATCACTCCTGAACGGACGGTGGAACGGGTTGGGATTTCCATGCGCGAAAGGGACTGTTCGCGCTACCCCTGCCGGACTACAAGCGGCCACCATGCGTACCCGATCGTTCCGCGCATCCGCGCTCGTCCTCGTCGCCCTTTCCGGCGTCGGCCTTTCCGCCTGTGCCAGTGGCGGCGCGGGGGCTGGTCGCGACCTGCCCTATGTCGCCCGCGACGTCGGCACGCTGTATTCCGCGGCGAAAGGCCGTCTGGACCAGCATCAATACAAGGTTGCCGCCGCCCTGTTCGACGAGGTGGAGCGTCAGCATCCCTATTCGGTCTGGGCGCGCCGCGCGCAGTTGATGGGCGCGTTCAGCTATTATCTAGACGCCGATTATACCAAGGCGATCGCCGGATCGCAGCGGTTCCTGGCGGTGCATCCGGGCAACCGCGACGCGCCATACGCCTATTATCTGATCGCGCTCAGCTATTACGAGCAGATCAGCGACGTGACCCGCGATCAGAAGATCACGCTACAGGCGATGGATGCGCTCGGCGAATTGTCGCGCCGCTATCCCAACACGCCCTATGCCGCCGACGCCCGGCTGAAGATGGATCTGGTCCGCGATCACCTTGCGGGCAAGGAAATGGAAATCGGCCGCTTCTATCAGCAGCGCGGGCAATGGCTGGCGGCGTCGATGCGCTTCCGGTCGGTGGTCGACACGTATCAGACGACGACCCATGCCCCCGAAGCGCTGATGCGCCTGACCGAAACCTATCTGGCGCTGGGCGTACCGGCGGAAGCGAAAAAGGCCGCCGCCGTGCTCGGTGCGAACTATCCGGGCACCGACTGGTACGAACGGGCCTATGCGCTGATCGGCGACAAGACCCCGCCGCCGCCCCGGCCACAGCCGGTGCGCGTCGCACCGCCCGCACCGCCGCCGCGCGGAAGCGTGAAGCTGGAACCGGCCGACGAGGATACGCCGCTGCCGCCGCCGACGACCAATACGGCACCGCCGCCGGTCACGCCGTCGCCGGTGACGCCATCGCCCAACGGCCCGACCCCGCTGTAGCAACTGATCGACACGATCGCACGTTCGACGCCGATGATGCGCGAAGGTGTTTGTTCTTGGACTGTTCCTGCGGTACAGGCGGAGTCGCGATGCTGACTGCGCTTTCCATCCGTGACGTGGTGCTGATCGAGGCACTGGACCTCGATTTCTCGGCGGGCCTCGGCGTGCTCACCGGCGAAACCGGGGCGGGCAAGTCGATCCTGCTCGATGCGCTGGGGCTGGCGCTGGGCGCGCGGGGCGACAGCGCGCTGGTGCGGCATGGCGCGAAACAGGCCGCCGTCACCGCCAGCTTTGCGCCGCCCGCGCCCGATGGTCCGGTCGCGCGGCTGTTCGACGACAACGGCCTCGACCTCGAACCCGGCGAGCCGTTGCTGATCCGGCGAATCGTCAAGGCGGACGGTGGCAGTCGCGGGTTCGTCAACGACCAGCCTGCATCGGCGGGGCTGTTGCGCGACCTTGCGCCGCATCTGGTTGAAATCCACGGACAGCATGACGATCGCGGGCTGCTCAACCCGCGCGGCCACCGTGCGCTGCTCGACAGTTTCGGGCGAATCGACACCCGCCCCGTCGTTGCCGCGCATCGCGACTGGCGCGCGGCGGAGGCGGCACTGGCGGCGGCGCGGGCCGAGATCGACGTGGCGCAGCGCGACCGCGAATGGCTGGAACATGCGGTCGGGGAACTGACCGCGCTCGCCCCCGAACCGGGCGAGGAGGACGCGCTGGCCGATCGCCGCCGCGACATGCAGCGCGCGGAAAAGGTCGCCGACGATTTGACGCAGGTCGAGGACCGGCTGGCCGGGTCCGATGGTGCGCTGTCGGTGTTGCGACAGGCGGCACGCGCGCTGGACCGGATCGCGGGCGATCACCCGGCGCTGGCCGAATCGCTGGCGGCGGTCGACCGCGCGTTGGTCGAGGCGGAGGCGGCGGAAGAATTTCTGCGTGATGCGACGAGTGCGCTGGCGTTCGATCCGCGCGCACTGGAAGACGATGAATCGCGCCTGTTCGCGCTGCGCGGCATGGCGCGCAAGCATCGCGTGCAGCCCGACGATCTGGCGGCGCTGGCCGAGGAACTGGTCGCGCGACTGGCGCTGCTCGAATCGGGCGAGGCCGGGATCGGCGCGATCGAGGCGCGGGTCGCAAAGGCGCGTGCCGCCTATCTCAAGGCGGCGGATGCGGTGCGCAAGGCGCGACAGGCGGCGGCGACCCGGCTCGACGCGGCGGTGGCGGGCGAACTGGCCCCGCTGAAGCTGGACGCGGCACGGTTCCGCACCGTCGTCGCCGATCTTGAGGAAAGCGCATGGTCGCCGACCGGCCGCGACCGGGTGGAGTTCGAGATTTCGACCAACCCCGGCGCACCGTTCGCGCCGCTGGCCAAGATCGCGTCGGGCGGCGAATTGTCGCGCTTCATCCTCGCGCTCAAGGTCGCGCTGGCCGAAGAGGGCGGGGCGGCGACGATGATCTTCGACGAGATCGATCGCGGCGTCGGCGGTGCGGTCGCATCCGCGATCGGCGACCGGCTGGCACGGCTGGCGATGCGGACGCAGTTGCTGGTGGTGACGCACAGCCCGCAGGTCGCGGCGCGCGGTCGACGGCACCTGTTGATCGCCAAGGCGCATGACGGGGTCGTCACCCGCACCGGCGTCCGCCCGCTGTCGAGCGACGAACGGCACGAGGAAATCGCGCGGATGCTGTCGGGCGCGGAAATCACCGACGAGGCGCGGGCGCAGGCACGGCGGCTGATCGAACCGGCGTGACGGGGTCGGCATGACCGAACCGCCACGCACCCCCGACGGCCGCTATATCGTGGTCGACGGCGTGCTGTGGCGCGCGACCCGCCCCGATCTTTCGGAAGCGGAGCACACCCGGCTGGTCGGCGAACTGATGGACGCCCGCCGCGCGGTCGGCACGGGCAAGCGCGCCGGGGACGACACCGCCGTCGCCACCGCCCGCCGCGCGGTCGATACCGCCAAGATCGCGCTGGGGGAACGGGGGCCGCCGTGGTGGGACGACGGCGCGCCGGACTATAACCGGCGCAAGGTGGCGAACACGCCCTATGCGGCGTGGTGGGTGGCGCGGGGTGTTGGGGACGATGGGGTTTGAAACGGGTGGTGGTTGTCTCCCCCACTTGCAGACCTTAGCCGTATCGCCCAGACCCGTCTCATGTTCGATCCGCTGTTCCCAGTTATGCTGTTTTGCGGGCCATTCGCGTTCGCGATTCTGCTATATGTTGAGGGAAAGGGTGCGACGCGACGCTTTTGGTCTGTATTTGCGAGAATAGTCTTAGCGTTGGCCTCAATATGGGGTCTAACCTATTGGGCATTGATAATCGCTGTCGGCTTGTTCGGTGAAGACATCGACAAGAGCGGATTAAATCAAGTTGCCATCGTCGCCATGATAGCTGCAGTGGCAATGGTGGTTGCGGGCTGCCGATTCGTCGCGCGGCATCGGGCATAGGAAACATCCTGTCGAGCAGACGTTCGCTTGTATGCTACCAAGCCATATGCCGGTCGCATCGCCCCCAATCCCTCCAAGAACGCCATCGCCTCTGTCGGACGGTGAACTTACGTTCATTAAGGAAACGGTCCGGCGCTTCTATGGGGCCGACGCAATTATTCGCAATTTTGGCCCTGATCCGAATTACTTAAAAGTTCATGTCGAGACTGACGCGGAAAATGACATGCGGAACTATGACTGTCTTGGAGTGCTGCTCACCCGCATTGATCGAGCGCAGATTAGCCTAGAAGTCACAAAACGTGGTGAGAAAGTGCGGGGAAGCGCGAAGCTGGCATATCGCCAAGGTGTGATCCTCTAACGTCTACTTCCACCAATCCCGGAAATTCCCTCGATAGAGCCGCGATCACGGCAATCCGAAGCGCACGACGCCGGTCAACTCCTTTCCGGCTACGTGATACCCGGCGGCACAGAACGCCTCCCACTACCCCAACCGGTCCACCGCCACCGCCAGACGCTCGTCCAGCACCCCCAGCATCGCGGTCCACCCGCCCAGCGCGTCGAGTTCGCCCGGCCCGTCCGAAACGCCGCGCAGTCCGATCAGCGGCACGCCGAAATGCTGGCACGCCCGCAGCACCGCGAAGGTTTCCATGTCGACCATATCGGCATCGATCGCGGCATAGTCGTCGCCGCCGACGATGTTCGCCCCGGTCGACAGTCGCGCGGTCGGCAGGTCGGGGATCGGGGTGGCCAGCGGCATTTCGGGTGGATGGTCGGTGAACGGCGTCACGCCGCGCGGCACGCCGATCCGCGATGCGTCCATGTCGCGCCACGACACGCTCGCCACCTGCCACACCGACCCCAGCGGGAGCCGCCGCGACCCGGCCGATCCGATCGATACCACCCGTTCGGGCAACGCCCCCGCCGCCGCCATCCCGGCCAGCGCGATCCCGGTCGCCAGCGCCGCCTCGACCGGGCCGACCCCGGTCACGACCGGATCGAACCGCGCGCGCAGATGCGGGCCATATTCGTGCGTCGTCGCCATCACGAACAATGTGCGGTGTCGGTCGATCATCGTGCCATCCCTGTCGCTGTCGGATGCCGAATAGCCGAGGATGCTATGGGGTACAGCTTCCGATCCGCTTTCCGGTCAGGCGCGATTGCGATTCGCCGCTGCTGTCGATGTAGCTGGAGGTCGCCCGCGTGCGGATCGACGCATCCAGCGTCGTCGGCGTCAGGGTTCCGTCGACCACCCGATCGCTGAACCCGGTAACGCCGCCGCAGGATTGGCGTCCGCGTATCCGCCCGTCCGCGAGGCGGATCTGCATCGGCGAACAGCCGATCCGCCGCCGCGCGGTGGGTTCGTCGCCCAGCAATCGTCGGACGGAATGTTCGATCGTTCCCGCCGGAATGCACTGGCTGCGGCGATATCCTTGCTGCACCCGGGGCGCGGTACGGACCTGCCCTCCATCCTCGGGTGCCTGAAACGATATGGTCGGACTGCGATCGAACTGCCACAGCCCGGCGGACACCATTGGCGGCGGACCGACGATCACGACCGCCCGGTCCTCCCGGCTGCGAGCGGTGACGACGATGTCGCCGGATGCGCGGGCGCCCGCCGGGTCCAGCTCGTCCAGCCGTCGGATCAGGCACGCGCGCGACGCGGCGGCATCGCTGTGTCCTTCCGCGACGCACTGGCGGAGCATCGCGCACAGGATGCGATCGACCCGCGCATCGCCGCTCGACCGTTCGATGTCGCAGCGTTGCAGGGTGGTGCCCGCCACGTCGTAGCGGAACCGCACCGTCCGCATCTGCCGCGCGATCTTGACGAGTTCGGAGTCGTTCGGTGTCGAGGGTGCCTGACCCGGTGGCGATGCCGTCATCGCCAGTGCCCCGATACCCAGCATGCGGACCGCGCCGATCATCCTACCCTTCCCCGTTTCCACAGCGATGCTAGAAGGATAGGCGAGTGGTTGCCAGCGCCACGCCACGGGCGGGGAGCGTGTTCCGATCGACCCGGCCCGTCGACGGATCGGCACGTCTCACCCTGCCATTATTGCTATTGCGAATTGGCATCAATTATGGTGGGAGACATTCGCCCATTCTGCGGTTCGCGGCGGGATTCACCCACTTCCCCCCGCCGCACCCCCTTGCTAAGGCGCGCGGTACAGCTCGAATTCGCACCTGCGGCGCGCCCGTGGCGGCCCCCATGTACGGGCCGTTCCCAAGAACGCCGCGACAATTGGGAAGGACCCGCATGACCGCCATTGGCCAGGACACGCTCGGCACCCGCGACACACTCGATGTCGGCGGCAAGACGTATCATTATTATTCGCTGGCGAAGGCCGCGGCGAAGCTGGGCGACGTGTCGCGGCTGCCCTTCTCGATGAAGGTGCTGCTCGAAAACATGCTCCGCTTCGAGGACGGCGTGACCGTCACGCCGGAGGACGCGCAGGCGATCGTCGACTGGCAGAAGGACGCGCGCAGCGACCGCGAGATCCAGTATCGCCCGGCCCGCGTGCTGATGCAGGATTTCACCGGCGTGCCGTGCGTGGTCGATCTGGCGGCGATGCGCGACGCGATCACCGGCCTCGGCGGCGACGCGGCGAAGATCAATCCGCAGGTGCCGGTGCACCTCGTGATCGATCACTCGGTCATGGTCGACGAATTCGGCACGCCGCAGGCCGCCGACCAGAATGTCGAGCTGGAATATCAGCGTAATATCGAACGCTATGAATTCCTGAAATGGGGATCGAAGGCGCTCGACAATTTCTCGGTGGTGCCGCCGGGCACCGGCATCTGTCATCAGGTGAACCTCGAATATGTCGCACAGGCGGTGTGGTCGTCGGAATCGACCGACGGCACCGGCACGATCGCATACCCCGACACGCTGGTCGGCACCGACAGCCACACGACGATGGTCAACGGCCTCGGCGTGCTCGGCTGGGGCGTCGGCGGGATCGAGGCGGAAGCCGCGATGCTCGGCCAGCCGGTATCGATGCTGATCCCCGAAGTCGTCGGCTTCAAGCTGACCGGCAAGCTTCAGGAAGGCATCACCGCCACCGATCTGGTGCTGACCGTGACGCAGATGCTGCGCGCCAAGGGCGTCGTCGGCCGCTTCGTCGAATTCTTCGGCCCCGGCCTGTCGTCGATGACGCTGGCCGACCGTGCGACCATCGCCAACATGGCCCCGGAATATGGCGCGACCTGCGGCTTCTTCCCCATCGACGACAAGACGATGGACTATATGCGCCTGACCGCGCGTCCCGAGGAAGTCATCGCGCTGACCGAAGCCTATGCCAAGGCCAACGGCTTCTGGCGCGACGAGAACGCCGTCGATCCGATCTTCACCGACACGCTCGAACTCGACATGTCGTCGGTCGTGCCGTCGCTCGCCGGGCCGAAGCGTCCGCAGGATCGCGTCGAGCTGCCGATGGTGGACGACGTGTTCAACGGCGACCTGACCAACGTGTACAAGAAGGCCGCCGCCGTGCGCGTGCCGGTCGAGGGTGCGACGCACGACATCGGCGACGGCGACGTCGTGATCGCCGCGATCACGAGCTGCACCAACACGTCGAACCCGTCGGTGCTGGTCGCCGCCGGTCTCGTCGCACGCAAGGCGAACGCGCTGGGCCTGAAGCCCAAGCCGTGGGTCAAGACGTCGCTCGCACCGGGTAGCCAGGTCGTTACCGACTATCTCGACAAGGCGGGCCTGACCGCCGATCTGAACGCGGTCGGCTTCAACCTCGTCGGCTATGGCTGCACCACCTGCATCGGCAATTCGGGGCCGCTGGCCGCACCGATCAGCGCGGCGATCAACGGCAACGACATCGTCGCCGCGTCGGTCCTGTCGGGCAACCGCAACTTCGAAGGCCGCGTGTCGGCCGACGTGCGCGCCAACTTCCTCGCATCGCCGCCGCTCGTCGTCGCCTATGCGCTGAAGGGCACCGTGACGCAGGACATGGTATCGACCCCGATCGGTCAGGGCACCGACGGACAGGACGTGTACCTCAAGGACATCTGGCCGACGAACGAGGAAGTCGCCGACCTGATGGCCGCCAATATCGACGACGGCATGTTCCGGTCGCGCTATGGCAACGTCTATGCGGGCGACAGGCACTGGGCCGGTATCTCGGTCGAGGGGTCGGATACCTATAAGTGGCCGACCAGCAGCACCTACATCGCCAACCCGCCCTATTTCGACGGGCTGACGATGACGCCGCAGCCGGTCGCCGACATCATCGAGGCGAAGCCGCTGGCGATCCTCGGCGATTCGATCACCACCGACCACATCTCGCCCGCCGGGTCGATCAAGGCGGACAGCCCGGCCGGTACGTTCCTTCAGGAGCATCAGGTCAGCCGCGCCGACTTCAACTCCTATGGCGCGCGTCGCGGCAACCACGACGTGATGATGCGCGGCACCTTCGCCAACATCCGCATCAAGAACGAGATGGTCCCCGGCGTCGAAGGCGGCATGAGCCGGTATGACGGCGAAGTCATGGCGATCTATGACGCGGCCATGCGGCACAAGGCCGACGGCACGCCGCTGGTCGTCGTCGCGGGCAAGGAATATGGCACCGGATCGTCGCGCGACTGGGCGGCGAAGGGCACCAACCTGCTCGGTGTACGCGCGGTCATCACCGAAAGCTTCGAGCGGATTCACCGCTCGAACCTCGTCGGCATGGGCGTGCTGCCGCTTCAGTTCGCCGACGGCGTGACGCGCCAGACGCTGGGCCTGACCGGCGACGAAAGCTTCACGATCCAGAACGTCGCGAGCCTGCGCCCGCGTCAGGATGTGGAGGTCATTCTGACCCGCGCCGACGGCACCACCGAAACCTTCCAGACGAAGTGCCGGATCGATACCGTCAACGAACTGGAATATTTCCTGAACGGCGGCATCCTGCAGTACGTGCTGCGCAAGCTGGCCGCGTAACCCGCGTCCCCGCGACGGCCGAACGAAAGGGCCGCGTCACCGATCGGGTGGCGCGGCCTTGTTCGTTTTACCTCTGTCGCGCCGCCCGCGCGAACAGCCACGTCGATCCGGCCCATAGCGCGGTGAACATCGCCGTCACCGGACCGATGAACCCGTATCCGGCCACCAGCGCGACCACGCCGACCGCAACCTGTGTCGCCGCCGCCGCGCCCATCGCCCATGCCATCGCCGCCGGACGCGCCCGTGCCGCCATCGTACCCGCGACCGCCACGGCGATCACGCCCGCGAACATCAGGTTCGCCGGGTTATCCTCCGACCCGATGATCCCGACCGCCAGATTGATCCACACGAGCAGGAACGCCGCCAGCAACGCCAGCCCCGCCGCCACGCGGTAGGCGACCCGGCCACTCGCGCGCACCGCCAGTTCGAACGCGATGCCGACGCCGCCCAGCATCGCCACGGCGAACGCGAAGTCGGCCGGGGTCCAGTGTACCTCCTGCGTAAAGCGCATCGCCACCAGCGGCAGCAGCACCAGCATCGCCGCACCGCCCCACGCCGCCACCCGTATCCGGTTCGCCGTTCCCGTCTGTCCGTTCGTCATCGTCGCCTCCTGTCGCGCCAACGATAGCGGCGCGGCGGGGGCGGAGGGAAACATGGCTTCGGAGGATTCGGGGTGCAGAAGCTGTGCAGGGGCGACGAAGAAAGCTATACCGCTCCCGCGACGTCAGCGCCCGCCCTTCGCCCGCGTCAGCGCCGCGACGCAGCTCGCACGGTCGATCGGCGCGCCGGTGCGCTGGCGTGCGTCGACATGCCGCACCACCGGCACGCCCCCGGCGGCGGGGGGATAGAGATAGGCGTCGAGCACGCAGATGTCCGACCCGAACTGCACCTTGCGGCCCTGTCCCTCGGTCAGGTCGAGTTGCGGGGTGCCGAGCAACTGGGTCAGCGCCGACGCATTCTGGCCCATCACCCGTTCCAGCCCGATGGTGCCATAGACCGGGGGCGGGGGCGTCGGCACCCGCCCGCCCGGCGCGGCGGCACCCCCGGCACAGGCCGACAGCAACAGCGCGGCGGCAATGGCGGATACGGCGTTACGCATGAACTTCCCCCTTCGCGCGACGCTGGTGGAACAGGTGCGTCGCCATCGCCGCACCGATCAGCGGCGCGACGAAGTTGACGAACGGAACCACGAGCAGCCCGGTCGCGGCAAGTCCCAGCGCGAACCGCCGGCTGCGGGTCGCCGCACGATCGGCGCGCATCGCCGCACGCGACAGATGCCGTGCCGCCACCATGTCCGACAGGTCGCGCCCGAGCAGCCAGCCATTGACCACGAAGAACGCAACCGGCGTACCGATCCCGGTCGCCAGCAACACCAGATACAGCGGCGCGAACAACAAATTGACCGCCACCGCGCGTGCCCCCGACGCCAGCCCCATCGCGATGCTGCGTGCGAACGGCACCGGGCGGGCGGTGGCGAGCGCGGCTGGATAATGGCGCGCCTCGACCGCTTCGACCACATCGTCGGCGAACACGCCGATCACCGCGATCGCGACCACGCGGAACGACAGCCATGCCAGAGCGACCGCCGCGACCATCGTCGCCGCCGCCGCCAGCGCGCCCGCACCGTCGCCCAGCGCGAAGCCGTCGCGGGCCACCCACCGCGCGCCCCATGCCAGCAACGCGGCCAGCGCCACCAGCAATACCACCGTCACCGCCAGCGACTTGGCCAGCACGCGCAGGAACGCACGGTCGCCCAGTTGCGCCACCGACAATAGAAATGCCTGAATCATCCGCCGACGATGCGGCCCGGCGCGGTTCGCGTCAACGTGAGGACGCCCGAACCTTGCCTGTATCCGCGCCGCTGGCTAACGCCCCGGCATCGCCCGCCTTTGCGGCGGCCCGTTTCTGGAGAGCCTGCTTGACCGAACCCACCCTCGACGTCGTCGCGATCGGCAACGCCATCGTCGACATCCTGTCGCAGTCCGACGACGCGTTTCTGGCGGCGCAAGGCATGACCAAGGGGTCGATGCAGCTCGTCTTCTCCCCCGCCGATGCCGATGCGCTCTATGCCAAGATGGGCCCGGGCCGCGAAGTGTCCGGCGGTTCGGCGGCGAACACCGTCGCGGGCATCGCCGCGCTGGGCGGCACCTGCGGCTTTATCGGTCAGGTCGCCGACGATCAGCTCGGCGCGGTGTTCGCGCATGACGTGCGCGCGGCGGGCATCCGGTTCGACACGCCGGTGCGCGCGGGCGAGCCGACCACGGCACGCTGCCTGATCTTCGTGACGCCCGACGGGCAGCGGACGATGAACACGTTTCTGGGCGCGTCGCAGTTCCTGCCCGAAGCGGCGCTGGACGCCGACCTGATCGCCAGCGGTGCGATCCTGTATCTCGAAGGCTATTTGTGGGACCCGGAGGAGCCGCGCGCCGCGATGCGCGCCGCGATCCGCATCGCGCGCGATGCGGGCCGCAAGGTCGCCTTCACGCTCAGCGACACCTTCTGCATCTCGCGCCACGGCGACGATTTCCGTACCCTGATCGCCGACGGACATATCGATATCCTGTTCGCGAACGAGAACGAATTGCTCGCGTTGGCACAGGTCGAGGATTTCGACACGGCGGTCGAACGGATTTCGGCAAAATTGCCGATGCTGGTCGTGACGCGCGGCGAACATGGCGCGATCGCCGTCACCGGCGGCACCCGCACCACGGTCCCCGCCGAGCCGATCGCGCGGCTGGTCGACACGACCGGCGCGGGCGACCTGTTCGCGGCAGGCTTCCTGCGCGGTCAGGCACAGGGGCTGAGCGTCGAGCGTTCGCTGAAGATGGGCGCGCTGTGCGCGGCGGAAATCATCTCGCATTACGGCGCACGGCCCGAAGTCGATCTGAAGGCGCTGGTCACGGCGCGGCTCGGCTAAGCTGCCATAGCGCTGGAATGCGAAAGGGTCCGGGAGTTGCCTCCCGGACCCTTTTTCGTGGTCGGCGTTTCGTGCTGGCCGGGTGCGGCCGGAACCGCACCCGATCGACCTTACCGCGCGTCGTGCGGCACTTCGAACACATCGTCGGACGGCACTTCGATAATGCCCTTGGCGACGTGGCTGGAGCGATATCCGTACAGGAAATACACGACCAGACCGATCGCGCCCCAGATCGGCAGGACCAGCATCGCGTCGAGCGGCAGGTTGAAGAACAGGAAGATACAACCCACGATCGTCGCCGGTGCGACCAGCCAGATCAGCGGTGCGCGGAACGCACGCGGACGGTTGGCTTCGGTCTTGCGCAGGATCAGCACCGAAATCGCCACCATCATGAAGGCATAGAGCGTGCCCGCATTGGCGATGTCGGCCAACTGACCGACCGGCAGGAACGCCGCGGCGAATGCCACCGCGCCACCGGTGATGGCGGTCACGACATAGGGCGTCTTCCACTTCGGGTGGATCTTGCTCAGCCCGTCAGGAAGCAGGCCGTCGCGCGCCATCACGAAGAAGATGCGGGTCTGACCGAACAGCAGGACGAGGATGACCGAGGGGAGGGCGACGAACGCAGCGATGCCGAGCATGTTGCCGACCTTGCCGAAGCCGATTTCGCGCAGCACATGCGCCAGCGCTTCGTTGGAGCAGACCAGTGCATCGGCATATTGCGGCATCATGCACTGACGTGCCAGTTCGGCCGAACCGGCGGCGAAGGGCACTTCCCCGGCGGTGATGAAGCCGTTCGGCCCCAGCGGCTGACCACCGATCGTGCCGATCGCACCGGCGGCGACGAGGATGTAGAAGACGGTGCAGAACAGCAGCGACCCGATTAGGCCGATCGGCACGTTACGCTGCGGATTCTTGGTTTCCTCGGCTGCGGTCGATACCGCGTCGAACCCGACATAGGCGAAGAAGATCGTGGCGGCGGCACCCACCGCACCGACCCCGGTCCCCCATCCACCAAAGATTCCGGCGGGCAGGAACGGGTTGAAGCGGCTGGCGCTGAACTGATCCGACGGTAGCGTCAGTGCGATAAAGGTGGTCAGCGCGACGACCTTGATAACCACCAGCACCGCGTTGAACTTCGCGCTCTCGCTGGTGCCGACGATAAGCAGGCCGGTGACGAGCAGGGCGATCAGCACGGCGGGAAGGTTGATGAACCCCCCGGCCACGCCGCCCAGCGCGAGCGGACCGCCCGCGAGATAGGCGGGTAGCTGTATCCCCATGAACTCGTTCAGGATCGTGCCGGTGAAATATCCGGACCATCCGACCGACACTGCCGACGCGGCGACCGCATATTCGAGGACCAGCGCCCACCCCACGGTCCATGCGAGCAACTCGCCCATCACCGAATAGGTATAGGTATAGGCTGAACCCGCCACCGGGATCATCGATGCGATTTCGGCATAGCAGAGTGCGGCGACGACGCAGATCAGCCCGGCGATGCCGAACGCCAGCATCAGTCCGGGTCCGGCTTTCTGCGCGCCGGCGGCGGTGAGGACGAAAATGCCGGTGCCGATGACCGATCCGATGCCGAACAGGGTCAGCTGGAACGCGCCCAGCGTGCGAGGCAGCGATTTCTTTTCGGCGGCGGCGAGAATGGCGTCGAGTGGTTTGACGCGCCCGAATAACATGAAGCGATCCCCCGATGCGCGACGCCGTTGCGTCCGCGCTCTTGTGAATTGCGCGATGCTACCCCGAAATGCGGGACGTGCAATTCCTTTCGTGCAACAAAGCTGTCCTATTGCGGTAGCATGATGCCCAATGGCCGCCCGCCGAACAGGTGGACGTGCAGGTGCGGTACCTCCTGTCCGCCGTCGCCGCCGATATTGGCGAGCAGCCGGTATCCCGGTGCGACCAGCCCGTGTTCGCGCGCGACATGGCCCACCGCGCGGACGAACCCGGCGATCTCCGCGTCGTCCGCCTTCGCCGAAAAATCGTCCCACGAGACATAGGCGCCCTTGGGGATCACCAGCACATGCACCGGTGCCTGTGGCGCGATGTCGTGAAAGGCGAGGGCGACGTCGTCCTCGTACACGCGCTTCGCCGGAATCTCGCCGCGCAGGATGCGCGCGAAGATGTTGTCGGGGTCATAGGGGCGGGTGGCGTCGATCGGCATGGCGTTCACTCCGTGGGGCGGGCGACCTTTTCGGCGATGCCCGACAATCCGTCGCGCCGTGCCAGTTCGCCGCGCACCTCGTCCAGCGCGATTCCGCGATCGGCCAGCAGCAGCAGCAGGTGGAACAACAGGTCGGCGGATTCGCCGATCAGCCCCGCCCGGTCGTCGGTCATCGCCGCGATGACGCATTCGACCGCTTCCTCGCCGACCTTCTGCGCGATCTTGGCGGTGCCGCGCGCGTGCAGCTTCGCGACATAGGAATGCGCCGGGTCGCCGCCGATCCGGCTGGCGATCACCGATTCGAGGCGGTCGAGTGCGTCCATGTGCGTCCTGTGGCTGGCGGTGATGCCGATGCACTAGGCATATTCGCGCAGGGAAGCGACCCCAAGTTCCTCTTCGTACCGGGAGGATCTTGAGATCAGTGTGTCCGCACCGGCACGCCCGCCGCCGCCAGCGCGGCATGGGCATCGGCGATCGTCGCCTCCCCGAAATGGAAGATCGATGCGGCGAGGACCGCACCGGCATGGCCGATCGTCACCCCCTCGACCAGATGGGCGAGGGTGCCGACGCCGCCCGACGCGACGACCGGCACCGACACCTGATCGGCGATGGTGCGGATCAGGTCGAGGTCGTATCCGTCGCGCGTGCCGTCGCGGTCCATCGACGTGACCAGCAACTCGCCCGCGCCCAGTTCGGCAAGCCGCAGCGCATGCTCCACCGCATCGATGCCGGTCGCGCGGCGGCCGCCATGCGTGAACACTTCCCAATGTCCGTCCACCCGGCGCGCATCGACCGATGCGGTCACGCACTGGCTGCCGAACCGGGCGGCGATGTCGGCGACCACTTCGGGCCGGGCGACGGCGGCCGAGTTCACCGCCACCTTGTCCGCCCCCGCCAGCAACAGCGCGCGCGCATCCTCCGCCGACCGCACCCCGCCGCCGACGGTCAGCGGCATGAAGCACACTTCCGCCGTGCGCCGCACCACGTCAATGATCGTGTCGCGCCCCTCGTGACTGGCCCCGATGTCGAGAAAGGTCAGCTCGTCCGCGCCCGCCGCGTCATAGGCGCGCGCCTGTTCGACCGGATCACCCGCATCGCGCAGCGAGACGAAATTCACGCCCTTCACCACCCGCCCGGCATGGACGTCGAGACACGGGATCACCCGGACGCGGACGGTCATGCCGCCGCGACCCGGATCGCTTGCGCCAGGTCGAGCCGACCGTCGTACAGCGCGCGCCCGGTGATGACGCCTTCGATCCCCGGCTTGCCCTTCAGCGCGTGGATGTCGCCGATATCGGCCACGCCGCCGCTGGCGATGACCGGGATCGACACGGCGGCCGCCAGCGCGGCGGTCGCCTCGACATTGCAGCCCTTGAGCATCCCGTCGCGCCCGACATCGGTGAACAGCAGCGCGGCGACGCCCGCATCCTCGAACCGGCGGGCCAGATCGACCACCGACACATCGGACACATCGGCCCAGCCGCGCGTGGCGACCATGCCATCCCACGCATCGACCGCGACCACCACCTGTCCGGGACAGGCGGCGGCGGCGGCGCGCACGAAATCGGGGTCCTCCAGCGCGGCGGTGCCGATCACCACCCGCGCGACGCCAAGGTCGATCCAGCGATCGACGTCCGCCCGCTTGCGGATGCCGCCGCCCAGTTGCACCCGGCCCGGAAACGCGCGCAGGATGCCCGCGACCGCATCGCCGTTGACCGATCCGCCCGCGAACGCGCCGTCGAGATCGACGACGTGCAGATGATCCGCCCCTGCCTGAGCGAACAACGTCGCCTGATGCGCGGGATCGTCGCCATAGACGGTGGCGCGGTCCATATCGCCCTCGGCCAGCCGGACGACCTGTCCACCCTTCAGGTCGATCGCGGGAAAGATCGTCAGGCCGCCGGTGCACGCCTTTGCGCCAGAAATCAGGGACGCCATTCTAGGAACCTTTCCAGCAGCGCGATGCCATAGCGCTGGCTCTTTTCGGGGTGGAACTGCACCCCCAGGATATTGTCGCGACCGATCGCCGCCGTGACCGGGCCGCCATGCCGCGTCGTCGCCAGCACCGCGTCGCCGTCGAAGCCGTAGCTGTGCAGGAAATATGCCTCGCCCGGTACGATCAGCGGGTGCTGGACCGCGGGCACCACGTCGTTCCATCCCATATGCGGCACGGCGACGCCGGGCGAGGCGGGCAGGCGGCGGACCGTGCCGTCGATCCAGCCCAGCCCGTCATGGTCGCCGAATTCCTCACCGGTGGTGGCCAGCAACTGCATCCCCACGCATACGCCGAGGAACGGCACGCCGTCGTCGACCGCGCGCTGCGTCATCGCTTCGATCATGCCGGGGATCGCCGACAGCCCCGCCATGCACGACGCGAACGCGCCGACCCCGGGCAGGACGATGCGATCCGCCCGCAGTACCGCGTCCGGATCGGCGGTGATGCCCGGATCGCGGGCGCCCGCCGCCTTCAGCGCGTTGGCGACCGAATGCAGGTTGCCCGCGCCGTAATCGATCAGCGCGATCACAGCAGGTCGGCGACCGCATCCATCGCCAGCGTCGCGGTGAACGCCACGATCTCGACGGTCGCGACGCCGTTCACGACGAACGGATCGGTCGCGGCGACCGCGGCCACCGCGTCGGCCTCGCCCCGGAACAGCAGCACGCCGCCGGTCGGCGGGGTGCGCCGCCCGGCCAGCAGCATGATCCCCTGATCCATCGCATCCTTGATCCATGCGACATGCGCGTCGCGGTGCACGTCCACCTCGTCCAGCGGCTTTACATAGGTCAGCAGCGCGAGGCTCATCGGCTTCATCGGGCGGGCGGCCATGTCACAAAACTCCCTTGGTCGACGGAATCGCATCGGCCTTGCGCGGGTCGATCTCGGTCGCGGTGCGCAACGACCGGGCCAGCCCCTTGAAGATGCTTTCGGCGATGTGATGGTTGTTGGTGCCGTACAGCGTCTCGACATGCAGCGTGATGCCTGCCGCCTGTGCGAAGCTGTGGCAGAAATGCTCGAACATCTCGGTATCCATCGTGCCGAGCCGCGATTGCGAGAACCGCACCTTCCACACCAGCCACGGGCGGCCGGAGATATCCAGCGCGACGCGGGTCAGCGTTTCGTCCATCGGCGACAGCGCGTCGCCGTACCGGCGGATGCCGCGCTTGTCGCCCAGCGCCCTTGCGAACGCTTCCCCGATCGCGATGCCGGTATCCTCGACCGTGTGATGCTCGTCGATATGCAGGTCGCCGACCGTCCGCACGGTCAGGTCGATCAGCGAATGGCGCGAAAGCTGTTCGAGCATATGGTCGAAAAAGCCCACGCCGGTCTGGACGTCATAGACGCCGGTGCCGTCGAGGTTGACCGTGACGTCGATCGACGTCTCGCTGGTCTTGCGGGCAATGGTCGCGGTGCGCATGGCTCCCCATAGCGCGGGCGGCGGTCCATGCAACGCAACGAATCTTGACCCGACCGGAAACGTCGCTACCCAAGGGGCCATGAGCCTTCCCGTCGCCGACAGCCTGATCCCCTATGACGAAATCGTGCAGGAAGTGCTGCGCGCCGTAGTCGGCCGCGTGCTGGGACAGGTGGCCGCCACCGGTGCGCTGCCCGGCGAGCATCATTTCTACATCACCTTCCGTACGCAGGCGCCCGGCGTCGATATCCCGAAGCGGCTGGTCGAACGCTTCCCGGACGAGATGACGATCGTCATCCAGCATCGCTTCTGGGACCTGACCGTCGATGAGCAGCGGTTTTCGGTAGGGCTGAGCTTCGGCGGGATTCCCTCCACCCTCATCATCCCGTTCGCGGCGATCACCGGCTTTCACGATCCGGCGGTCAATTTCGAGCTGCGCTTTCCGGCGAACGAAGGCCCGGACGACGGCCTCGACCCGCAGGACCCGCCGGAAAACGACACGCCGATCGCCACGTCCGAAGACGGGTCGAACGTCGTCGCGGTGGATTTCAAGCGCAAGAAGTGACGATCGAGGTCGTCGCCACGCCGGGTGAGGCGGACCGCGATGCGATCCTCGCACCGCTGATCGCGCACAACGACGCGGCGGTCGGCGCGACCGACCGGCGGCCGCTGGCGATCGTGGTGCGCGACGATGCCGGTGCGATCGTCGGCGGGCTGTGGGGCCGGATCGGCTATCGCTGGCTGTTCGTCGAATATCTGGCGCTGCCCCCGGCGATGCAGGGACAGGGCATCGGCCGCACCCTGATGCTGCGGGCCGAGGCGGAGGCGCGCGGCGCCGGGTGCATCGGCATCTGGCTCGACACGTTCAGCTTTCAGGCGCGCGGCTTCTATGAAAAGCTGGGCTTCGCCGCGTTCGGCGAGATCGCCGATTTCCCGCCGGGCGAGCGGCGCTTCTTCCTGTCCAAACGGATCGACTGACGCCGCCGGAGGTTCTTCTCCCATGACCGATACCCGCACCGAAACCGACTCGATCGGCCCGATCGAGGTTCCCGCCGACGCCTATTGGGGCGCACAGACCGAACGCTCGATCGAGAATTTCCCGTTCCCCGCGACCGAACGGATGCCGATCGGCATCGTCCACGCGCTCGCGATCGTGAAGCAGGCGGCGGCCCGGGTGAACCGCGCCCACGGCCTGCCCGCCGACATCGCCGACGCGATCGAGTCGGCGGCGGGCGAGGTCGTGGCCGGGCGGCTCGACGACCAGTTCCCGCTGGTGATCTGGCAGACCGGCAGCGGTACGCAGTCGAACATGAACGTGAACGAGGTGATCGCGGGTCGCGCGAACGAGGTGCTGACCGGCACGCGCGGCGGCAAGACGCCGGTGCATCCCAACGACCACGTCAATCGCGGCCAGTCGTCGAACGACAGCTTCCCCACCGCGCTCCACATCGCCGCCGCCCGCGCGTGCGAGGATGCGCTGCTCCCCGCGCTCGACCGGTTGAAGACGGCGCTGGATGCCAAGGCGTCGGCATGGGCCGATATCGTCAAGATCGGGCGCACCCACCTTCAGGATGCGACCCCGGTCACGCTGGGGCAGGAGTTTTCGGGCTATGCCAACCAGTTGTACCGGTGCCGCGCACGGATCGAACCGGCGGTGCGGCACGGCATGTACCAACTGGCGCAGGGCGGCACGGCGGTCGGCACCGGGCTGAACGCGCCCGGGGGGTTCGACACCGCCATCGCCGCCGAGATCGCAGCGATCACCGGCCTGCCGTTCTTCACCGCGGAAAACAAGTTCGAGGCGCTGGCATCGAACGATCCGCTCGTCCACCTGTCGGGCACGCTCAACACGCTGGCGGTGGCATTGACCAAGATCGCCAACGATATCCGGCTGCTCGGCTCCGGCCCGCGATCGGGCCTGGGCGAACTCGAACTGCCCGCCAACGAACCGGGCAGTTCGATCATGCCGGGCAAGGTCAACCCGACCCAGTGCGAGATGCTGACGATGGTCGCGGCACAGGTGATGGGCAATCATCTGTCGGTGACGGTCGGGGGGATGCAGGGGCATCTGGAGCTCAACGTGTTCAAGCCGATGATCGGCGCGGCGGTGCTGCGGTCGATCGAGTTGCTCAGCGTCGGCATGGCGAGCTTTGCCGAGCGCTGCGTCGACGGGATCGAGCCCAATCGCGCGCGCATCGCCGAACTGGTCGACCGGTCGCTGATGCTCGTCACCGCGCTCGCCCCCGAGATCGGCTATGACAATGCCGCGAAGATCGCCAAGCACGCCCATGCCGAAGGGCTGACGCTGCGCGAGGCGGGGCTGGCATTGGGGCTGGTCGACGATGCGACGTTCGACCGGCTGGTACGGCCCGAAACCATGATCGGCTGACGGAACCGACGCCCCGCTCCCGCGCTCTATCCGCGTAACGATATGAGGGACGGATTATGGGTGCGACGACGATAGGCGCGCTGGTCGGCGGTGTGATCGACAGCATGGGCGGCGACGGCGACTCGAACGCCGATGGCGCGATCAAGGGCGCGATCGTCGCCAACGTCCTGAAAATCGCGATCCCCGTGGTCATCACCTATGCCGTGGGCTGGGCGGTGCTGCGCGGTGCGGGCGAGCTGAAGGCACAGATTTTCGAACAGGAGAATGCAGCATGATCGGACGGATTCTGGGTGCGCTGGTCGGGCGCGAGATCGATCGCCGCGACGGTTCGGGCGGCACCAAGGGCGCGGCGATGGGCTGGGTCGCGGGCAGCGCGCTGCGCCGCATGGGGCCGCTCGGCATGGTGCTGGGCGGCGGCTATGTCGCCAAGAAGGCGTATGACCGGCGCAAGCTGGCGAAGATCAAGCGCGGCTATTGATCGCGATGCGCGCGGGCCTCGATCCGGGGTCCGCGCGCGTTTACCCGACCGCGCGGTCTTGACGCGGTGCCCGTCGTCACGCCATCAGGCGCGGCCATGACGCAATCGCCAGACCCCGACCTTCACGGCTTCAAGCGCCGGGGAGTGTTGTTCGTCCTTTCCTCGCCATCGGGCGCGGGCAAGTCGACCATCGCGCGCAAGCTGCTGGCGGCCGAAACCGACCTGTCGATGTCGGTATCCGCGACCACCCGCGCGCCCCGCCCCGGCGAAGTCGACGGCAAGGATTATCATTTCGTCGATCTGGAGGAGTTCCGGCGCATGGCGTCGGATCACGAATTCCTCGAATGGGCGCATGTCTTCGACAACCGCTATGGCACGCCGCGCGCGCCGGTCGACGCGATGCTCAGCGCGGGCAAGGACGTTCTGTTCGACATCGACTGGCAGGGTGCGCAGCAATTGTTTCAGATCGCGGGCGGCGACGTGGTGCGGGTGTTCATCCTGCCGCCGTCGATGGCCGAGCTGCGCCAGCGTCTGGTCGGACGCAACACCGACACCACCGCCGTCATCGACCGCCGCATGGACCGCGCCGCTGCCGAGGTGAGTCACTGGGACGGGTACGACTATGTGCTGGTCAACGACGACGTCGAAACCTGTTTCCGCGCGGTGCAGACGATCCTCGCCGCCGAACGGCTCAAGCGATCGCGCCAGACCGGGATCATCGGGTTCATCCGCAAACTGATGCGTTGATCGGGGCGGGGCGGCATGATCGTGCCGCCCTGCCGACGGTCATACTGCGCACACCGTTCGTGCCGAGCACAGTCGAGGTACGGCCCGGCGCGCAGGTGTCTCGGCTTCGCTCGACACGAACGGATGGTTTTTAGCGCGGTTTCCGATCACACCTGCGCCACCTTGATCTCATCCGCATTGGGCGCCTCCACCGCACCTTCGGGCCGTTCGGAAAACCGCACCTCGTCCGGGGCGTTGCCCAGCGCATTGCCGCTGTCGAGCAGCCCCGCGCCCGATGTCGCGGGCGTCGCGACCGGCACCGTGCCTTCGTCGGCGATTCCGGCGGCGAACGATGCCGACGAATCGGTGCCGTCCGCCTGATGCGCGACATCGCCCGGTGCGGGCAGCAGCGCGACCGGCCGCTTCGGCGTCGATCCGCGCAGCGACAGCAGCGCCCCCGCCGCCGCGCCGATCCCGCCGAGGATCGCGATGGTCGTCCACGGCCGCATCTGCATTTCCAGCGCGAGGCTCTGTTTGCGGACATAGATGTCCTTGTTCGACCGTTCGCGCCCATCGGCCCGCGCCTCGAACAGATTGTCGCGCGCCGCGGGTTCGGCGGGCTGGTCGATCGACTGGGCGGTTTCGCCGAAGATCGCTTCCATCACCCGATCCGCGCTGCGCGGCATCAGGTTGCTCATCTTCGTCAGCAACAGCCCGCTGCCGCCCACCGTCAGGTCGCGTTTGGGATGTTCGGCGGCGAAGCAGATCGCCTTTGCCACCAGTTCGGGGTCATAGACGACCGGCGGGATGCGGGCGGGCTTGTCCATCCGGTTGCGGGCATGTTCGGGATAGGGGGTGTCGATCCCGGCGGGCTTCACCAGCGTCACCGATACCGGACGCCCCGCCGCCTCCAGCTCCATCCGCAGCGATTCGGTGAAGCCCTGCACCGCGTGCTTCATCGCGCTGTACGCACCCTGGATCGGGACCGACCGGTCGGACAGGATCGATCCGAGATTGATGATCGCCCCGCCACCCCGCGCGGTCAGTTCGCGCGCGGCGTGGAGCGATGCGGCGACCACCGCGAAATAGCCGACGTCGAACACCCGGCGCTGTTCGTCGATACCGGTGTCGAGCAGATCGGCGTACAGCGCCACGGCGGCATCGTTGACCCATGTGTCGTATCCGCCGAACACCTCGCGCGCCTTTTGCGCGATCCGCTCCGGCGCATCCGCCTCGGTCACGTCGATCGCCAGATGGGTCGCGCGTCCGCCGCTGGCCCGGATCGATGCCGCCGCCTCGACCAGTGCGTCCTCGTTCCGCGCGACCAGCACGACCCGCGCTCCGGCCCGCGCCGCCCGTCGCGCGGTGGCAAGGCCGATACCCGACGATGCGCCGGTAATGACAATAGTCTGTTCCGACAATGGCTTGAGCGTGACGGCCATGATGCTTCTCCGCAGGTTTCCACTTGCCGCCCCAACGCGCGGAGGCGGGTAGGGGTCCGGTTCGCGGGCGGAGGAAAGGGTCGAACCGGCACCATATTCCCGTACCCCGGCGAAGGCCGAGGCCAGGGTACGGGGCGGTTGCGGCTATCCACCAGCCTTCCCCAACGGGACCCCGGCTTCCGCGGGGTACGGCAACGAGAAGGCTCGACGGTGAGAAACGCAGGAGGGGGCCTATTCCTCCAGCACCGCCATCCGCTGCGGCAGGATCGCCATGACCGCCCGGCGCTGCTCCGCGTCGATCGCGGTCCAGCGCGCGATTTCGTCACGGGTGCGGCCACAGCCGAAGCACCAGCCGGTCGTCGCGTCGATCGCGCAGACCAGCGTGCACGGACTTTCGATCGCGACCGGCGCGACCATCGCGAACGGATCGTCGCCCGCGTCGGTCATGTCACTTGCCGAGGCGAACGCTCAGGAAGGCGGGGACGGGGCCGTTCCAGCCGCCGTCTTCGGGGGCATCCTGTTGCACATAGCGGGCCGGGCGTTCGTCGCGCCGTTCCTCGCGGCGATCGTCCCGCCGTTCCTCGCGCTTGGGGCGCTCGTCGCGCTCGCGGCGCGGCGGGCGGGGAGTGGGGGCAGGCTCGACCGGCGCGACAACCTCCGCCTCGACCGGTTCGGGCGCGGGTTCGGGCATCGGCTCGGGTGCCGTCGCCGCACGTTCGCGACGGGGCGGGCGCGCTTCCTCGCCGGCGCGGGCGCGGCGCTCGCGACGGCGCGGTGCCTCCGCGACCGGCTCGGCGTCCGCCGGTTCCTCGACCGCCGGTGCGCCGCCCATGTCGAGCACCGGAATCTTCTGACCGGTCAGCTTCTCGATATTGGCGATGTTCTCGGCATCGTCGGGCGTGACGAAGGTGTACGCGCTGCCGGTCGCACCCGCGCGGCCGGTGCGGCCGATGCGGTGGACATAATCATCCGGGTGCCACGGCGCGTCGAAGTTGAAGACGTGGCTGACCCCCTTGATGTCCAGCCCGCGCGCCGCGACGTCGGACGCGACGAGGATGGTGACGTCGCCCTGCTTGAACCGGTCGAGTTCGGCGATACGCGCCGATTGTTCCATGTCGCCGTGGATTTCCGCCGACCGGAACCCGGCGCGTTGCAGCACCTTGTTCAGTTCGCGCACCGTCGTCTTGCGATTGCAGAAGATGATCGCGGTACGGACGTCCTCGTTCCCGAGCAGGCGGCGCAGCACGTCGCGCTTTTTCGCGGACGCGACCGGTACGACATGCTGGGCGATGTTGATGTTGGTCGATGCCGGGCGCGCGACCTCGATCGTCTTGGGATTTTCGAGGAACTTGTCGGCCAGCTTCTTGATCGGCGGCGGCATCGTCGCCGAAAACAGCAACGTCTGACGCTGTTTGGGCAGCTTGGTGCAGATTTCCTCGATATCGGGAATGAACCCCATGTCGAGCATCCGGTCGGCTTCGTCGATCACCAGCAGCGAACAGCCGTTCAGCATGATCTTGCCGCGCGTGAACAGGTCCATCAACCGGCCCGGCGTCGCGATCAGCACGTCGACGCCCTTTTCCAGCGCGGCCAACTGGTCGCCCATCGACACGCCACCGATCAGCAACGCCATCGACAGCTTGTGGTTGGCACCGTATTTCTCGAAATTCTCCGCCACCTGTGCCGCCAGTTCGCGGGTCGGTTCGAGGATCAGCGAGCGCGGCATCCGTGCGCGGCTGCGCCCTTCGGCCAGAATGTCGATCATCGGCAGCACGAACGAGGCGGTCTTGCCCGTCCCGGTCTGCGCGATGGCGACCAGATCGCGCATCATCAGCACCGACGGGATCGCCGCCGCCTGAATCGGCGTCGGTTCGGTATAGCCCGAATCGGTAACGGACCGCAGAAGTTCGTCGGACAGGCCGAGATCGGCGAAGGTCATTGCGATTCCAGAATTGGGGAGCGCGACAGAAAGGCGCTCAGATAAACCAGTCGGCGACTTGCGGAAATCGCCGAAAAAGTCAAGCCGAACGGAGGGGTGGCGGGTGTTTCGCCTGCCTCGCCGGCATTCAGCGCGCGGGCACCAGGGCGCGCAACTGCGCGATGCGGCATTGCCCGCCGGAGCGCGAACGGATGACGTCGCGCGATGCGCACATCCGCCCGTCGCTGGTCGGGCGCAGATACATGCCCGAATAGAAATCGAGCGCCGGGCAATCGTCGGCCAGCCGCGCGCGCAGCCGCTTGCCGCCGTTCAGCAACAGGTCGACGCTGTCGGGGCTGCTGACGGTGACGGCGGCCAGATCCTGAATCGCGACGCAGCGGTCGGTGCGGCGTTCGACCCACCGGATCGGGGGCAGGGGCCGCGGCGCGCTGAACGTCGCGGGGGCGAACGGGGCGCTGGGCACGCGCACGATCACCCGCTGGATTCGGACTTCGGTGCGGACGGTCGTCACCCCCTGTCCGGTGGGGGCGGTCGCCGCCACCGGGCGACGTTGCGCCGCGCCGGGCATGGCCAGCATCAGCAACATCGCGGTTGCGACAGGAAACGGCGCTACGCTCACAACATCCTCATCGTCACTGCGGTTTTAACCGGGGATGAACTGGCGGCAAGGGGGCAGTGATGATAGCGCGCGGGGATGATGCCACCGCATGTCGCCGCCATGATCGCCGACGCCCGCGTGATGCTGGGCGACCGGATCGTCACCACCGATGCCGAACGGATCGTGCCGTGGCTGACCGACTGGCGCGGCCGGTATCGCGGGGCCAGCGCGGCGATGTTCGAACCGGCCGACACGGCACAGGTCGCGGCGCTGGTCGCGCTGGCGGCGCGGCACCGCGTGGCGCTGGTGCCGCAGGGGGGCAATACGTCGATGGTCGGCGGGGCCACGCCGCCTGTCGACGGCTCGGCGGTGCTGCTGTCGCTGCGCCGGATGGATGCGATCCGCGCCATTGCCGACGGTCGCGCCGTGGTGGAGGCGGGGGTGATCCTGCAACGGCTGCACGATGCGGCGGCGACGGCGGGCCAGCGGTTTCCGCTGACGCTGGGCGCGCGGGGCAGCGCGACGATCGGCGGGCTGGTGTCCACCAATGCGGGCGGTACGCAGGTGCTGCGCTGGGGCACGATGCGGCGGCTGGTACTGGGCGTGGAGGCGGTGCTGCCCGACGGGTCGGTGCATGACGGCCTGCGCGTGTTGCCCAAGGACAATCGCGGATACGACCTGACGCAGTTGCTGGTCGGGGCGGAGGGGACGCTGGGCATCGTCACCGCCGCCACGCTGCGGCTGGTCCCCGCCATCGCCGAGCGCGCGGTGGCATGGGCCGGGATCGCCGACCCGGCGGCGGGGCTGGCGACGCTGCGCCGGATGCAGGCGGCGACCGACCGGATCGAGAGTTTCGAGATCATTCCCGCCGACACGCTGGCGCTGGCGGTGGCCCATATCCCCGGCGCGCGGAAGCCGCTGTCCGGCGCGCATCGCTGGCACCTGCTGATCGAGGCGGTGGCGGGGCCGGGCGAGGATGCGCCGGGGCCGCTGGTCGAGCGGCTGCTGGCCGATGCCCTGTCGGCGGGCCTGATCGACGACGCGACGATCGCGGCGAGCGAGGCGCAGGCGGAGGCGTTCTGGCGGTTGCGCGATGCGCTGTCGTCGGCGGAAAAATCGGCCGGCCCGGCGGTGCAGCACGACATTTCGGTGCCGGTCGATGCGATGCCGCGTTTCATGACCGACACGGCGGCGGCGGCGGAAGCGCGGTTCGCGGGCACCCATGCCACCGCCTTCGGCCATCTGGGCGACGGCAACGTCCATTTCCATGTCCGCGCCCCCGCCGGGGTCGATCCGGCGGCGTGGTATCGTGACGACGCGCCGGGCATCACCCGCTTCGTTCACGATGCCGTCGCGGCGGCGGGCGGGTCGATCTCCGCCGAACATGGCATCGGCCAGATGAAGCTGGCGGAGCTGGAACGGCTGGGTCCGCCCGCGCGGCTGGCGGCGTTGCGCGGGATCAAGGCCGGGCTGGACCCGATGGGCCTGTTCAATCCGGGCAAGCTCGTATCGCTTGCGCGCATCGGCGGCACCAAATAGACGACGGGCGTGGTTCGCCCGGGGGGGCGGACGTCCGGCGCGTAGACGGCCGGGCCGTATATAGTTCTTGGAGACCCTGAAATGGCCAGCGCGCCGCAGAATCAATCGCTTCCGCTCTTCTACAACCAGCTCGAACCGCTTTCGAGCCAGACGCATCGCGACTGGAAGGTCCGCATGACCGATCGCGCGCCGTTCCTCGTCGGGCAACATGCCGTGCCGGTGACGGTCGAGGAATTTCCGCTGGTGCAGCGCCGGATGCCGATCGTGTTCTCGGTCGGCGACGATCCCGTGCCGCTGGCGCTGATGGGCCTGAACGAAGGCGTCAACACCTTCATGGACGACGAAGGCCGGCTGATCGATACCGAGACCTATGTCCCGGCCTATATCCGCCGCTATCCCTATCTCCTCGCCCGGTTGCAGCCGCAGGCCGAAGAGCTGTCGCTGTGCTTCGACCCGACGTCGGACGTGATCGGCCCGTTCGAGGATGGCGAGCCGCTGTTCGACGGCGACCAGCCGAGCGAAGTGACCAGGCAGATCCTCGCGTTCAACGAACAGTTCGAGCAGGCGGGTCAGAAGACCGGCATGTTCATGAAGGAACTGAAGGACCTCGGCCTGTTGATGGACGGCGAAGTCTCGATCCAGCAGGAAGGCAACGACCAGCCCTTCGTCTATCGCGGCTTCCAGATGGTGTCCGAGGAAAAGGTCGCCGAACTGCGCGGCGATCAACTGCGCAAGATGCAGCAGTCGGGCATGTTGCCGCTGGTGTTCGCGCACCTGTTCTCGCTCTCGCTGATGCGCGACATTTTCGGTCGCCAGATGCGTCAGGGCAAGGTGCAGGCCCAGCCGATCGCGGTTCCGACCTTCTGATCGCTCGCCCCGCGACCGTCCGTCCGGGCGGTCGCGGGACCGGTCTTCGGCGACGACCGACCCGGAAGCATCCCCGCAAGGCATGCCCGCTTGTTCCGAGCGCAAGTATAGGAAGCCGTTACCGGACGCCTCCGAAGGAGGCGAACGCGCCGCTTCCAATCGTTCCCCGAACCGATGGGCGATACTGCGAAAGACTCGCCACCCGGCACCGCCGCCGCATGGGGGACGGCAACGGACCGATGGTTCTCCGGACCGAGTCGCAGCCCAGATCGCAAGGACCCCCGAACCCATTCCGTACCCCGGCGAAGGCCGGGGTCCAGTCTCGCGACATTCGCAACGGGGGCGCGGAAGCCAGCCGTCCGGCCCCCGACCTGTACCGGAACGCTCGTGCAGACTCGCCCCGGTGAAGCGCCACGACCCGGATCGGACCGGCCCACGCCGCGAATGAACGATCCGAATCGGCAACCCGCCGCCAACCGCCGATTATGTCCGCCACCGCGCTGCGGCATTACGTTTTGTTGCGGGACGACGGTCTCTCCCCACCGCCGCCACCGATCGCCCGACGATATGATCCCGCGTTGCGGCGAACCGACATATCGATTGCAGAAAGTCCCTTGAACCCCGCCGACCCGTTACCTAGATTGTGGATGCGCGGTTCGATGTTCCCCCCTTTCGTCGACCGTGTGGCGCGTTTCACGCGCCTCCTCCCTGAACCTTGGCCACTCCGTGCTTCCTGCACGGGGTGGTTTTTTCTTGTGGGTTGTCCGGGGCTTATTCGGCAGCGATCGGCATCTGGCCGCTCAGCGCCTCCTGCGCCAGCGCATCGATCGCGCCCCGCACGAACCGTGCGATTCGCGGCAGTCCCGCCCCCGGCGCGTCCATCGATTCGTCGAGGTACAGACTGCGATCGATTTCGAGCTGCACCGCGTGGATACCCGCACGGGGCCGCGCATGGCTGTCGAGAATATGCCCCCCGGCATAGGGATGATTGATCGCCACCGACAGCCCGGCACCCCGCGCCGCCGCATCGATGCGCGTGGTGAAGCGCGCCGCGCACGCCTTGCCGAAGCGGTCGCCGATGACGATGCGCGGCGGCACGTACCCGGCCAGCGGCGGCATCGAATGTATGTCGAGCAGGATCGCGATGCCGAACCGCGCATGGGCGGCGGCCAGCGCCGCGTCGATCGCCGCGTGATAGGGCGCATGATCGTGCGCGATCCGATCCGCGACCTCGGCCGGGGTCAGCTTGCGTCGCCAGATATTGTCGGCCCCGCCCGCCCGGCGCGGGATCAGCCCGATGCCGCTGCGCACCTTGTCCGATCGTGCCGCCACCGACGGGGCCGGTCCCGATTCGACCTGCGGATCGCGGTCGCGCAGCGGCGACCGGTTCAGGTCGATCCACGCCCGTGCCCGTCGCGCCACCAGCATCGCCTCGTCCCCCACCGCCGCGTGCGCGACCGCATCGACGAAGCGATCCTCCAGCATCGCCAGCCGCGCGACCGGCACCCCGACCAGCGCGGCCATCGCCACCGGATACTCGCGTCCGGCATGCGGCACCGACACCACCACCGGCGATGCGGCGACGGCGGGGCCGAAGCGGTCGAACGAAGCGGGGCGGGGCGTGGCATCCATCCCCCGCAAAGGACCATGCCCTGCCCCCGCTGTCGAGCGGTGCGCGCGCCACGTCGAATAAAGCATCGCGGGGTGCAATTATGGTCTTGCCAGCCCCCGGCACCGCCGCTAACAGCGCCACTCCGGTTTCGCCCCAAGCGGCGCCGGGCGCGTAGCTCAGTGGTAGAGCACTGTGTTGACATCGCAGGGGTCGCAAGTTCAATCCTTGCCGCGCCCACCATATAGAACCCCGTCAGCCCCACCGGGCCGGCGGGGTTTTTGCTATGGACCGGATCGCCGGGGCGGGCGTTGGGCGGGCATGGCGACGATGAAGGTCTATCGCACCGCAATCGGGTTTCACGACGCCTATGTCGCCGCGCCCAGTCAGAAGGCGGCGTTGCGCGCATGGGGCAGCGACCACGACCTGTTCGCGCGAAAGGCGGCGGAGGTCGTGACCGATCCGGCGCTGACCGCCGAACCGCTGGCGTCGCCGGGAAAGGTGATCAAACGGCTGCGCGGGACCGAGGCGGAACAGATCGCCGCACTTCCCCCGGATCGTCCGCGCCGCGCCCGACCCGCTTCCGACCGCAAGCCGTCGAAACCCAAACCCGAACCCCGCCCGTCGCGCAAACCACTGGAAGATGCGGAACAGGCGGTGGCCGATGCCGAGCGCGACTTTGCCAAGGCCCGCGCCGAACTGTCGGCGCGCGAGGCGGCACTGGCGCGCGAACGACGCGCGATGGAACGGGATCAGGCACGGCGGCTGGATGCCCTGAACCGTGCGCGGGAACAGGCCGATCGGGCGTATCGCGACGCCCTGTCCGACTGGCGCGGGTAACGGGGCGCGGCGGGATCAGGCGGGCGGGTCGATACCGAACACCCGGTCGGCCATCCGCTGGACCAGCGGCACGACCAGCAGCGATGCGGGCAACGCCGTGGCGAACCCGACCGGCGTCCCCTGAACGAAGGCGGGCCAGAAACCGTCGGGACCGGCACGCACCATCGCGCCGACCGCGCCGATCATCGTCGACAGCACCCCGGCGCTGACCGTGGCCGACAACAGGCGATATCGGAATTTGGCGCGCACCTGAACGGTGTCGCGGGCCTTCTCGGCGTCGGGATCGGCGTGAGGATCGTTGCTCACGCCGGGCATAGCGGCGGGCGGCGGCGGTGGTTCCGTCGTTTCCACGCTGACAGCCGTGGCGCGCTATGCCACAAGCAATAATATTACGCGTAATGGAGTCGGCGACAGACCGGCCCGGCGCGATGACAGGAGAGTATATGCGTCTCATCGATCATGTGATCGCGGGCGGCGGCAGCAGCCTCGCGACCCGTCCCGGCCCATTGCGTCACGGGGACGTGTTCGACCCCAATCGCGGCGAAGTGCAGGCGCGCGTGCCGCTGGGCGATGCCGCCGATCTCGACCGCGCGGTGACGGCGGCACAGGCGGCGCAACCGGCATGGGCGGCGACCAACCCGCAACGCCGCGCGCGCGTGATGTTCCGGTTCAAGGAACTGGTCGAGGCGGAGATCGATTCGCTCGCCCGCCTGCTGTCGTCCGAACATGGCAAGGTCGTCGCGGACGCAAAGGGCGATATCCAGCGCGGGCTGGAGGTGGTCGAGTTCGCCTGTGGCGTGCCGCATCTGATGAAGGGCGACTACAGCCTCGGCGCCGGGCCGGGCATCGACGTCTATTCGATGCGGTTGCCGGTCGGGATCGGGGCGGGGATCACGCCGTTCAACTTTCCGGCGATGATCCCGATGTGGATGTTCGGCGTGGCGATCGCGTGCGGCAACGCCTTCATCCTGAAGCCCAGCGAACGCGATCCGTCGGTGCCGGTGCGGCTGGCCGAACTGATGCTGGCGGCGGGCGCACCCGAAGGCATTCTTCAGGTCGTGCACGGCGACAAGGAGATGGTCGACGCGATCCTCGATCATCCGGCGATCGCCGCGATCAGTTTCGTCGGGTCGTCGGACATCGCCCACTATGTCTATCGACGCGGCGTCGATGCGGGCAAGCGGGTACAGGCGATGGGCGGGGCCAAGAATCACGGCATCGTCCTGCCCGATGCCGACCTCGATCAGGTGGTCGCCGATCTGGCGGGCGCGGCGTTCGGATCGGCGGGGGAGCGGTGCATGGCGTTGCCGGTCGTCGTGCCGGTGGGCGAGGAGACGGCGGAGCGGCTGCGCGAAAAGCTGATCCCGGCGATCGCCGCGCTGCGGGTCGGCGTATCGACCGATACCGATGCCCATTACGGCCCGGTGGTGAACGCGGCGCACAAGGCGCGGGTCGAACAATGGATCGCGACCGGCGCGGCGGAAGGGGCCGAACTGGTCGTCGACGGGCGCGGCTTCACGCTACAGGGGCATGAGCGCGGCTTCTTCATCGGCCCGACGCTGTTCGATCACGTCACGCCCGCCATGTCCTCCTATCGCGAAGAGATTTTCGGACCGGTGCTTCAGATCGTCCGCGCGCCCGATTTCGAAACGGCGGTGCGCCTGCCCAGCGAGCATCAATATGGCAACGGCGTCGCGATCTTCACCCGCAACGGCCATGCCGCGCGCGAATTTGCGGCACGGGTCAATGTCGGCATGGTCGGCATCAACGTGCCGATCCCGGTGCCGGTCGCCTATCACAGCTTCGGCGGGTGGAAGCGGTCGGCGTTCGGCGACGTCAACCAGCACGGCACCGAAGGGATTCGGTTCTGGACGAAGGTCAAGACGGTGACGCAACGCTGGCCCGACGGATCGGCGCTGCCGACGCGCGCGGAGGACGGGGGACCGGCGCGGACCGACGATGCGTTCGTCATCCCGACGATGGGGTGAGGGCGGTGCTGCGTCCTTCGATACGCCATTTCGGCTTCGCGCTATGGCTGTCCGAGCGCCTGCCGCAGGCGCGCGGTCGAGGGGGCTACTCCGGATGAACGGACATTGACGGCTTCTGCAGCAATGATTCCGTTCGTACCGAGCGAAGTCGAGGTGCGGCCCGAAGCGCAGGTGTCTCGACTTCGCTCGGCACGAACGGTGGATACGAGGTTCCGGTCGATCGACAGGCAGGCATCTGGATGTCGCGACCTATCCAACCCCCACCCGTTCGTGCTGAGTAAGGGCTGAGCGAAGCCGAAGACCTGTATCGAAGCATCGGCGACGTCGGTCCGATCGCGATGACCGCATACGAAAGACGAACGATATTCTCATGGGAATGAACGGCGGATGATGACACGTTTGACGATGCTGCTGACGGCGATGCTGCTGTCGGTCCTGCCCGCCGCCGCGCAACAGCGGATCGCGCTGACCTTTGACGATGCCCCGCGCGGAAAGGGCGCGTTCCTGACGCCCGACCGGCGCACGGTGATGCTGATTGCCGCCCTGCACCGCGCCGGGGTCGACCAGGCGGCGTTCTTCGTCAATCCGGAGAATCTGACCGGGACCGACGGGGCGGGCGGGACCGAACGGCTACAGGCCTATGTCGCCGCCGGGCATGTGCTGGCCGATCATTCGTTCAGCCATCCCGCGCTGTCGAAGATGACCGCCGCCGCCTTCCTCGCCGATATCGACCGGGCGGAGGCGTGGTTGAAGGGGCGCGAGGGATATCGCCCGTGGTTCCGTTTCCCCTATCTGGACGAAGGCCGCACCGACCGGGCAAAGCGCGATGCGGTGCGCGCGGGACTGAAGGCGCGCGGCCTGTCCAACGGCTATGTCACGCTCGACGGGTCGGACTGGCAACTCGAATCGATGACGCTGGCGGCGGCGCAGGCCGGTCGGGCGATGGACATGGCGGGCCTGCGCGACCTGTATGTCGACATGATGATGCAGGGCGTCGAATCCCATGCCGCGAATGCCGCCAAGGTGTTCGGCGCGAAGCAGCCGGTCCATGTCATGCTGCTGCACGAAACCGACATCGCCGCGCTGTTCATCGAGGATTTCGTGAAGGCGCTGAAGGCAAAGGGGTGGACGATCGTGACCGCCGATGCCGCCTATGCCGATCGGGTCGGGCGGGTCGTGCCCGATCCGGCCAATGCCAACGGCACGCTGACCGGCCAGATCGCGGACGCGCGGAACATCGCCGGGCTGGCATGGCCCGCACTGTCCGATGCGAAGGCGGCACAGGCGGCGTTCGACGCCCGCGTGCTCGCCCCGGCGCACGCCGCGACGGCACCCCCGGCGCGATGAAACCCCGCAACCCTCCGTCATCCCCGCGCAGGCGGGGAGCCATATACGCCGACGACGCGGAATGGAGCGGAGTCCTCATCGCACATGGGTTCCCGCCTGCGCGGGAACGACGAAAAGGGCATGGACGACAACGATCGACCGGCCCCGATATTGGAGCGTAGCGTGAACCAGTTCGACCTGACCGACGACCAGCGTGAGATTCAGGCGCTGGCCCAGCGCTTCACCGCGCAGGCGATCACCCCCCATGCGGCGGAATGGGACGAGAAGCATATCTTCCCGCGCGACACGATCCGCGCCGCCGCCGAACTGGGCTTCGCCGCGATCTATGTCTCCGAAGCATCGGGCGGGATCGGTCTGGGCCGGATGGAATCGGCGCTCATCATGGAGGCGATGGCCTATGGCTGTCCGTCGACGTCCGCCTTCATCTCGATCCACAACATGGCGGCGTGGATGCTCGACACGTTCGGATCGGCGGAACTGAAGGAGCGCTTCCTCGGCGATCTGGTGACGATGGACAGGCTGGCCAGCTATTGCCTGACCGAACCGGCATCGGGGTCGGACGCGGCGGCGCTGACGACGCGCGCGGTGCGCGACGGCGACGACTATGTCGTGACCGGCACCAAGCAGTTCATTTCCGGCGCGGGGGAAAACGACGTCTATCTTGTCATGGCCCGCACCGGCGGTGACGGGCCGGGCGGCATTTCGTGCCTGTTGATCGAACGCGACATGCCCGGCGTCTCGTTCGGCGCGAACGAGCGCAAGCTCGGCTGGCATTCGCAACCGACCCGCGCGGTGATCCTCGATCAGGTGCGCGTGCCCGCCGCCAATCTGGTCGGACAGGAGGGGCAGGGATTCCGCATCGCGATGGCCGGGCTGGACGGTGGGCGGATCAATATCGGCGCATGTTCGCTGGGCGGCGCGCAACGCTGTCTCGACGAAGCGGTCGCCTATACCAGGAGCCGCCGCCAGTTCGGCAAGGCGGTGGCCGATTTCCAGAATACGCAATTCACGCTCGCCGACATGGCGACCGAGCTGGAGGCGGCGCGGGCGCTGCTCTACACCGCCGCGGCCAAGGTAACGGCCGACGCCCCCGACAAGACGCGCTTCGCCGCGATGGCGAAACGCTTCGCCACCGACACCGGATCGAAGGTGGTGGATCAGGCGCTGCAACTGCATGGCGGCTATGGCTATCTCATGGACTATCCGATCGAACGCTTCTGGCGCGATCTGCGCGTCCATTCGATCCTTGAGGGGACCAATCAGGTGATGCGGATGATCGTCGGACGGGACCTGCTGAAGTGACCGGCATCGTTTCCGATTTCGCATGGAGCCAACGCGCATGATCCTCACCCATGTCGAGGAACGGGTCGGTCGCATCCGCCTCAACCGCCCCAAAGCCCTCCATGCGCTGACGCAGCCGATGTGCGAGGCGGTGCTGACCGCGCTGGAGGACTGGCGCGGGAACCCGGCGGTCGAGGCGGTCGTGATCGACCATGCCGAAGGGCGCGGCTTCTGCGCGGGCGGCGATATCCGCCTGATCGCGGACAGCAGCACGGGCGACGGCGCGGCGGCGCGGGCGTTCTTCGCTGTCGAATACCGGATGAACCACCGGCTGTTCACCTATGCCAAGCCGGTGATCGCGTTCATGGACGGGGTGGTGATGGGCGGCGGCGTCGGCCTGTCGCTGCCATGCCGGTTGCGGATCGCGACCGAAAACAGCCGGTTCGCGATGCCGGAAACCGCGATCGGCCTGTTCCCCGATGTCGGCGGCGGCTGGTATCTATCGCGCCTGCCCGGACGGATCGGCCAGTATCTGGCGCTGACCGGCGCGCGGCTGAACGGGGCGGAGATGCTCGCGCTCGGCCTCGCCACCCACTACCTTCCCGCCGACCGTGTGGATGAGGCCAAACGCTGGATCGGCGGCGATCCGCAGGCGGCGGCGACGATCCTGTCCGATCTGTCGGCCCCACCGCCCGAAGCGCCGATCCTCGAACGCCGCGAAGCGATCGACCGGCTGTTCGCGAGCGACGTGCTCGAAGACATCCTCGCCGCGCTGGCGGCGGACGATAGCGACTGGGCGCGCGAGCAACTCGCGATCCTGCGCCAGCGTGCGCCGCTGTCGTGCAAGGTATCGCTCAAGCTGCTGCTCGACGGGCGGACCATGCCGACGTTCGAGGACGAGATGCGACAGGAATATGCCGTCGCCACGCACATCGTCCAACGCCCCGATATCGTCGAGGGCGTGCGCGCGGTCATCGTGGACAAGGATCACGCCCCCCGCTGGAACCCGGCCACGCCGGAGGACGTCAGCGACCATATGATCGACCGCATCTTCGCACCGCTGGATGCGGCGGACGAATGGCAGCCGGTGTGAGCGCCGCCTTTTCCCGCCCCTGTCCGTCATTCCGGCGCAGGCCGGAATCCATTGTGTCGGGTGCCATCCACAGGGACGCAACCGTCCCCCGTCCATGGATTCCGGCCTCCGCCGGAATGACGGACTGCTATCGCTATGGAGCCACGAATGCCCGCCTATGAAACCATCCTGATCGAGCGCCGCGACCGGGTGACGCTGATTACGCTCAACCGGCCGCAGGCGCTGAATGCGCTGAATGCACAGGTGCTGCGCGAATTGCTCGACGCGATGGCCGCGTTCGATGCCGACCCGGAACAGGGCTGCGCCGTCATCACCGGATCGGCCAGGGCGTTCGCCGCCGGGGCCGATATCAAGGAGATGCAGGCGATGGGCTTTGCCGCCATGTACGGCGGCGACCATTTCAGCGGCTGGGATGCCTTCACCCGCACGCGCAAGCCGGTGATCGCGGCGGTGGCGGGCTTCGCGCTGGGCGGCGGGTGCGAACTGGCAATGATGTGCGACTTCATCCTCGCCGCCGATACCGCGAAGTTCGGACAGCCGGAGATCAAGCTGGCGGTGACGCCCGGCATGGGCGGATCGCAACGGCTGGCCCGCGCGGTGGGCAAGGCGAAGGCGATGGAAATGTGCCTGACCGGGCGCATGATCGGCGCGGAGGAGGCCGAACGCTGCGGGCTGGTCGCGCGGATCGTGCCCGCCGACGAGCTGGTCGAGGATGCGGTGCGGACCGCCGCCATCATCGCGGGCATGGCCCCGCTGGCGGTCAAGGCGAACAAGGAAATGGTCAACGCCGCGTTCGAAACGACGCTGGCGCAAGGGGTGCAGTTCGAACGGCGGCTGTTCCACGGCCTGTTCGGCACCGCCGACCAGAAGGAAGGCATGGCCGCCTTCGTCGAGAAACGCCCCGGCGACTGGACCGGGCAATAAGGGTTGAGCGGCCGGGCAAAGGACCCGGCCCCGCCGACAGGAGCAGGATATGGCACGAATCGGGTTTATCGGCCTCGGCAACATGGGCGGCGGCATGGCCGCGAATCTGGCGAAGGCGGGGCACGACGTCCGCGCGTTCGACCTGTCGGCCGATGCGCTGGCACGGGCGAAGGCGGCCGGATGCCTGCCGGTCGGGGATGCGGCGGCGGCGGCGACCGGGGCCGAAGCGGTGGTGACGATGCTGCCCGCCGGTGCCCATGTCGCCGACGTGTATGAAAACGCGGTGTTCGGCGTGGCCTCGCCCGGCACGCTGCTGATCGATTGTTCGACCATCGACGTCGACACCGCCCGCCGCGTGGCACAGGCGGCACGCGGGCGCGGGCTGCACGCGGTCGATGCCCCGGTGTCGGGCGGGATCGCCGCGGCCAATGCCGGGGCGCTGACCTTCATGGTCGGCGGCAGCGACACGGCCTTCGCCCGCGCCCGTCCGTTCCTCGACGACATGGGCAAGGCCGTCTTCCATGCCGGGGACAATGGCGCGGGGCAGGCGGTCAAGATGTGCAACAACATGCTGCTGGGCGCGACGATGCTCGCCACCTGCGAAGCCTTTGCGCTGGCCGAGCGGCTGGGGCTGGACCTCCAGACCTTCTACGACGTGGCCTCGGTCAGTTCGGGGCAGAGCTGGTCGATGACCACCTATTGCCCGGTGCCCGGCGTCGGTCCGGAAACCCCCGCCGACCGCGACTATGCCGGCGGCTTCGCGGCGGCGCTGATGCTCAAGGACCTGCGGCTGGCGATGGAGGCGGCGGCGGGCGTCGCCGCCGACACGCCGATGGGCGCGATGGCGACCGAACGATACGCCCGGTTCGTCGAGGACGGCGGCGCGGCGACCGATTTCTCGGGCATTATCCGCACGTTGCGGCCGGTGCGCTGAGGGCGCGCGATCCTGCGGTCCGCCGAAAATCGCACGACTCTCTCCCCCTCCATCCCCGTACCCCGGCGAAGGCCGGGGTCCAGTTGGAATGGCCGTCCCCCTCTATCGCAAACCTCCACCAAACTGGACCCCGGCCTTCGCCGGGGTACGGGTATGAAGGACGCAACGTCCATGCCCACGCAGGTTTATACAGGATGACATCCCGAAAAACCGTCCATCCTGAGTAGCCATTGAGCTTGTCGAAATGGCGTATCGAAGGACCGCCAAGCGATGCTTCGATACGGGTCTTCGACTTCGGCGCATTGCGCCGAAGCCTGTCCTGAGCGGCTGGCTTGCCAGCCAGTCGAAGGGCTCAGCCCCTACTCAGCACAAACGGTCCCGGTCTTGTCCGCCCAGAGCCATCCGCCCAGCCTACAACCCCGTCGAGATCGCCGCCCCCGCGGGCACCCCCGCGAACGGCAGCGTCGCCGCGCCGTCGCCGGTCATCGTCAACCGCAACGTCGCATCGTCGCCAAGCGTGGCATCGACCAGCGTCCGCCGCCGCTGCCCTTCGGGCACCAGCCGGATGCGCGTTTCGCGGCCGACATGCTCGGCGGTCAACAGCATCGCCGGGGTCGCGGTCGCCACGCCGCCGGGGCGGGTCGCGCAACTGCCGGGATCGATCGCGATGCGCCCCTCCGCCATCGCCGATCCGGCGACCGTCGACAGCCGGGGCAGGTCGACCTGCACCGCCGCGTCGCATGTGAAGGGCAGGCCCGGCTGCACCGCTTCGAGCAGCGACGTGTCGGCCGATCCGCTCGCCCGGTCGATCCGCACCCCACCGGGCGACAGGATCGCCTGTCCGCCCAGATCGGTGTCGGGGCCGGTCGCGGTCCAGTCGACCGCGAAGCCGAGGCTGGTCAGGCTGCGGAGCGGGGCGAAGCGCCATTCGATGCGGCTGCCCCCGGCGACGCCGACCTCGCCGTTCCACACCGTGCCGCCCACGCCGCTGCGCCAGTCGGCGTTGCGCACGATCAGGCTGGCGGGCAGGGTGGCGACGATCGCGACCGCGAACGAGGCTATGCCGAGCGCGGCGAAGCGGATACTACGCCGCCGTGCCTGCAATCTCGAAGGACTCGGTAATGCGATCGCGACGTTCGGCCCTGCGGCTGTTGCGGGATGGGGCGATACTATCGACGGCGGCATGGGCGACTTCCCCCCTGTTGGCGGCGCGCCGGGGCAAGCGCACCACCGCGTTGCTGGTTCCGCTGACCGGGGACCGGGCGGCGCTGGGGCTTAGCATACGCAACGCCGCCATGCTCGCCCAAACCGATGCGGCGGCGATGACCGTGATCGACACCGGCGGCACCGCCGAAGGGGCGGCGCGCGCGGCGACAGCGGCGGTGCGCGGCGGCGCGGCGATGCTGATCGGGCCGTTGTCGGCGGCGGAAGCGCGCGCGGCGGGCGCGGCGGTGGCGGGCCGGGTGCCGGTGCTGACGCTGACCAACGACAGCGCCGTGCGCAATTCCGGCACGTTCGTGTTCGGCATCACGCCGGGACAGGCGGCGTCGGCGATCCTCGGCTATGCCCGGTCGCGCGGCGTCCGGCGCGTGCTGGCGGTCGATGACGGCACGCCATGGGGCCGGGCATCGGTCGCGGCGGCCAAGATGGCGGAGGCCGAACTGGGCCTTTCCATCGATATCGCCACGCTGACCGGCGGTACGCTTCCGGCACCGGCGACGCCGCCCGATGCGCTGTTCGTGCCGGGCGGTTCCGCGCTGGTACTGGCGGCGGCGCGACAGGCGAAGGACAGCGGCGTACAGTTGCTCGCCACGGTGCAGGCGCTCGACTATCGCGCCGACACGCTGGCCGCGCTCGACGGGGTATGGATCGCCAGCCCCGATCCCGAACGCTTCGCGACCTTTGCCACGTCCTATACCGCGCGCAACGGCGGCCGGCCGGGCGCGATCGCGGCGCTCGGCTATGACGCGGCGTCGATCGCGCGGACGCTGCGCGATGCCGACACGCTGACCCGCGAAGGGTTGCTCGGCGAGAACGGCTTCGATTGCGTCACCGGCCAGGTCCGCTTCCGGTCGGACGGCAGTTGCGCGCGCGACTTCGCGATCCTCGTGCCCCGGACGGGCGTGTACGAGAAAGTCGCCGAGAGCCGGGGCGCATGACCCGCCCGCCATCGGCGGGGCAGGGCGGCTTCACCCTGCTCGAACTGATGATCTCGCTCGGGCTGTTCGCGCTGATCGCGGTCGCCGGGCTGGCGCTGGTCGACAGCGTGATCGGCGTGGACGACAAGACGGAGGCGCGGCTGGACCGCGTCGCCGACCTGCAACGCGCGATGGTGGTGATCGGCAGCGATTTCGACCAGATCGCGCCGGGGCCGCTGGCGGGCGATCCGGCTGGCGTGCGCTTCACCCGCGCCGCGCCGGGCTTCGGCGGGCCGAACATCGGCGTCGCCTATCGGATCGAGGGTGGACGGTTGATGCGGATGGTCGGCGGACGGTCGCAACTGGTGCTGGGCGACGTGGCCGGCGCGCGCTGGCGCTATTTCGACGGCGGCTGGATCGATCGCTGGCCGGTCGCCGCCGACCGCGCGGGCGACTGGCCGCGCGCGGTGGTGGTAGAACTACAGGTCGGCGGGCCGGGCGGCGGCGCGATGCGGCGGGTGGTGGCGTTGCCGGTTCCGGCACGGGTGTCGTGATGCGCACCCGCGATCGCACCCCCGATCCCGACCGCGACGGCGGCATGATCCTCGTCAACGTGCTGATGTTCGTCGCCATTGCCAGCGGCATGGTGCTGCTGATGATCAACCGCGAGGAAATCGCGCTCGACCGCTCGATCCGTTCCCGCGAAGCGTCGCGCGCGCTGGCGGTGGTGCGCGGCGGGGAGGCTTCGGCACTGGTCGCGCTGCAGCGCGACGCCCGGATCGCGCCCGAAACCGACTATCCGGGCGAGCCGTGGGGCGCGGTCGCCGATACCGGCATCGCGATCGACGGCGGCCGGTTCGACCTCGCGATCGCCGATGCGGAGGGGCGGTTCAATGTCAATTCGGTGCGGATCGGCGACGATGCCGTGCCGCAACTGATCTTCCTGCGCATCGCCGCCGTCGCGGGCCTGTCCGACGAACAGGCCGTGGCGGCGATCGCGCTGATCCGCGAACGCGGCCCGGTACAGGATCTCCGCCCGCTGGCCGCCTTCCTGCCACCCGACAAGGCGGCGTTGCTGGCGCAGATGGTTACGGCGCTGCCGGGAAAGACGCTCATCAACCTGAACGCGGCGTCGCCCGAACTGCTCGCCGTGCTGTTCGAGCCGGCCAAGGCGCAGCGCCTGCTCGCGATCCGCAACCGGCAGGGCTATCTGTCGGCCGAGGATCTGACGCGGGAAGAGGTTTCGCCGCCCGCCGGGACCGGGTTCCGCTCGAACCATTTCTGGGTCCGCACCCGCGTGACCATCGGCGGCACCGTGCAACAGGGCGCGACCCTGATCCAGCGCCAGCCGTCCGACGCCGGAACGATCGCGGTCCCCGTCGCCCGCTGGCGCAACGCCGCCATCCCGCCGGAGGTGCCGGGGTTCAAGTGAGGGCGGGGGCGTTCAACACCTTCGAGAGTAGCGACATCAAACGCCATCAGCGTACCCCGGCCTCCGCCGGGGTACGGCAAATGGGTGCGGCAAACGCACCCGGATGCTCACCCCCAACGGCCACGATGGTCGTCGTCGCGCCCTTCGCGCAGCATCGCCGCCTGCTCGCGCCAGTGATCGTGATCGATCGTGCCGGGGCGCAGGCGCAGATCGTCTTCCAGCGCGCGTTCGTCGGCTTCGGTCAGTTGTTCGATCGCGCGATAGGTCTTGATGCCTCGCTGGCCCAGCGCCTGTTCCAGATCGGGATCGATGCCGCGAATCCGCGACAGATTGTCCCGGCCCCAGCCGAAGAACCCGCCGCCATGCCCGTGCGACGACGCCGCTGCCGCCGCCGTCGCGGTGCCCGCCGCCACGCCGGTCGCGGTCGTGCCGCCGACGACGGGGCGATCCTTGACCAGCCGGTCGCGCTCGACCTCCAGCTCCTTCAGCCGCGTGTCGCGGGTCTTCAGGTCGGCGGCGACCTCGGCGCGATACGCTTTGTGCGCCGCTTCCTCGTCACGATACCGCTGCTTCCACTTCTTGCCGCCCGACGAGGAGGCGAGGCCGAGCAGCCATCCGGCGATCAGCACCAGCGCAAGCGCCGCATATTGGGTCGGCGTCTCGAACAACATCGGCATATCCCCTCGATCGGTTACGCGGGCACAACGGTTCGCAGGGGGCGGCGTTCCCGCCCGGATCGACGGCAAGGGGTATAGGTTTCCCCGCGCACGCATGGACCCGCAAAACCTCCCGTGTACCCCGGCGAAGGCCGGGGTCCAGCCGGGATGGCGGTCATAGGCTGTTACGAACCTTCGCCTAACCGGACCCCGGCCTCCGCCGGGGTGCGCGGATTGAGGAAGGTGCATCCACATTCGCAGAAGTCTGCGCGCAGGTGGTGATCCAGAGCCGGGACCATCTGGCCTCTGCCTGTGCGAGGGTGCGGCAGGAATACGGTGTGTTCCGCGCCCGGAAAATCACTTCGGCGATCCGGTCGTCCGCCGGTCCCCGAATGCCGATCCGCCCTAGACTTTGGGGGTCGCCACCCCCTAACCGGGCGCATGGCTGCCCATGCCCTGTACCGCCGCGCGATTCCCGCCGCCGCCACGATCACCCGCTGGCCGGCACCCGACGGCTGGGCGCATCGCCGGTTCGACTGGCCCGCCCCCGGCAATGTCCGCCCGCGCGGGGCGATGTTGTTTCAGACCGGGCGCGGCGACGTGTTCGAGAAATATCTGGAAGTCTTCGCGCACTGGCATGTGCGCGGCTGGGCGATCGCCGCGTTCGACTGGCGGGGGCAGGCGGGGTCGGGGCGCTGCACCCCGGCCGGCGATTGCGGCCATATCGACCGGTTCGAGGACTATGTCGACGATCTCGCCGCCTTCTGGGCCGGATGGGACGTGCCCGGCCCGCGCGTCATGGTCGGGCATTCGATGGGCGGGCATATCGCGCTTCGGGCGCTGGTGTCGCGGCGGATCGATCCCGCCGCCTGCGTCCTCGTCGCGCCGATGCTGGGCCTGCGCGCGCCGGGCGGGGCGCGGGTCGGCGAACTGGCGGCCCGCGCGCTGGCGGCGATGGGCGATCCGATGCGCCCGGCATGGCGGGGCAACGAACGGCCGCACACGCTGCGGTCGCGCGAATCGATGCTGACGCACGATCCGGCGCGCTATGCCGACGAACTCTGGTGGTCGGCGGCGAACCCGACCCATCGCACCGGCCCGCCCAGTTGGCGCTGGCTGGTCGATGCGTTCCGCTCGACCCGCGAACTGCGCGCCGATCCCGCGCTCGCGACCACTGCCACGCCGGTACAGATGCTGGTGGCGGAGGCGGACGCGCTGGTCGATCCGGCTGCCGCGCTGGCGGTGGCGGCACGGTTGCCCGATGTCGACCTGCACCGCTTCGGCCCCGAATCGGCGCATGAGATATTGCGCGAGGCCGATCCCGTCCGCGCCCGCGCCATCGCCGCGATCGACGCGTTCCTCGATGCGCAGGCGCCCGCGATGCCCCCGGTGCGCGCATGACCCGCCGCCGCGTCGCCATCATCGGGGCCGGAATGGCGGGGGCCAGCCTTGCCGCCCGCATCGCACCGCACGACGACGTGCTGCTGCTGGAGGCGGAGGCGCAGCCCGGTTTCCACGCGACCGGACGGTCCGCCGCCTTCTGGTCCGAAACCTATGGCGGGCCGTTGATCCAGCCGCTCACCACCGCGTCCGGCCCGTTCCTGCACGCCCCCCCCGCCGAGTTTGGCGGCCGCAGTTTCCTGAAGACACGCGGCGAATTGCTGATCGCGCGCGACCCGGCGGTGCTCGATGCGCTGGCGGCGGGATTTGCGGGCAGCGGGGTGCCGATCGATCGCCGCGACCCCGCCGCCACCGTGCCCGGCCTGCGCGACGGCTGGCACGCGCTCTGGTCGCCGGGTTGTGCCGATATCGACGTGGCGGCGCTCCATGCCCGCTACCTCGCCTTCGCCCGCCGCCACGGTGCCGGGCTGCGCTGTGACTCGCGCCTCGTCGCCACGCGCCGCGACGGCAGCGGATGGGCGCTGCGCCTCGCCGACGGATCGACCGAGACGGCCGACATCCTCGTCAACGCCGCCGGGGCGTGGGCGGACGAGGTGGCGGTGCTGGCCGGTGCGCGCGCCGCCCGCATCCGCCCCTATCGCCGCACCGTGGTGCAGGTCCGCGTCGATCCGCCCGCGCCCGCCGACCTGCCGCTGGTCGTGGACGCGGCGGGCAGCTTCTACTTCAAGCCCGAACCGGGCGGTCGCCTGTGGCTGTCGCCACATGACGAAACCCCGGATCGCCCGCACGACGTCGCGGCGGAGGAGATCGACGTCGCGCTCGCCATCGACCGGCTGCACGATGCGACCGACTGGCGGGTAACGGCGGTCGAGCGGCGCTGGGCCGGGTTGCGCAGCTTCGCGCCCGATCGCCTGCCGGTCTATGGCTTCGACCGCGACGTGCCGGGCTATTTCTGGTGCGCGGGACAGGGCGGCTTCGGAATCCAGACCGCCCCGGCGGCGGCGGCGATGTGCGCGGCGCTGCTGGGGCATGGCGACGTCCCGCCGGGGGTCGACCCGGCGCTCTATTCGCCCTATCGCTTGTCCGAGTAATCGCAACAGCCATTTACGGTAGCGCTAACAAACCCTATCTGGATGCAAACGCACGATTGAGAGGACGCATATGACGATCACCGGCGAACTGTTCATCGGATCGAAGCGGGTTGCCCGCGACGACCTGTTCCAGGCCTTCGACCCCGCCACCGGCGAGTTGTTCGGCGAATCCTTTTCCAAGGGCACCGCGCAGGACGCGACCGAGGCGTGCGACCGCGCCGCCGCCGCCTTTCCGGCCTATGCCGCGCTTCCGCTCGAAACCCGCGCCACCTTCCTCGACGCGATCGCCGACGAGATCGAGGCGCTGGGCGACGCGCTGATCGAACGCGGCAGCCGTGAAACCGGCCTGCCGATCGCGCGCCTGACCGGCGAACGCGGCCGCACCTGCGGTCAGCTTCGCCTGTTCGCCAGGGAAGTGCGCGACGGCGCGTGGCAGCAGCTTCGCATCGATCACGCCGATCCCGCCCGCGCGCCCGCGCCCAAGCCCGACCTGCGGCTGCGCACGATTCCGGTCGGCCCGGTGGTGGTGTTCGGCGCGTCGAACTTCCCGCTCGCCTTCTCGGTCGCGGGCGGTGACACCGCATCGGCGCTGGCGGCGGGCTGCACCGTGGTGGTGAAGGCGCATCAGGCGCATCCCGGCACGTCCGAACTGGTCGCATCGGCGATCATCAAGGCGGCGGAAAAGACCGGCATGCCCGACGGCGTGTTCTCGATGGTGTCGGGCGCGGGCCAGACGATCGGCACCGCGCTGGTCGCCGATCCCCGGATTCAGGCGGTCGGCTTCACCGGATCGCGTGGCGGTGGCACCGCGCTGATGAAGGTCGCGCAGGAACGGCCGCAGCCGATCCCGGTCTATGCCGAAATGTCGTCGATCAACCCCGTCGTCCTGATGCCCGAAGCGCTCAAGGCACGCGGCGAGGCGCTGGCCAGACAATATGTCGCCTCGCTCAGCATGGGCGCGGGTCAGTTCTGCACCAATCCCGGCCTCGTCCTCGCCATCGCCGGGCCGGAACTCGATGCGTTCCTCGACACGGCGGGCGATGCCCTGCTCGGCACCCCGGCACAGGTCATGCTCAGCGCCGGTATCCACAAGGCGTTCGAGGAAGGCCGCGCCAAGCTGGCGTCCAGCCCGGCCGTGACCGTCGTCGGCGAAGGCGCCGCACCCGAAGGGCCGACCCGTGGCCGTGCCGCGATCTTCGCGGTGTCGGGCGCGGACTTCATCGCCGACCCGGCGCACGCGCATGAAGTATTCGGCATGTCGTCGATGGTGGTGAAGTGTGCCAGCGCCGACGAACTCGCCGACGTCCTCGCCAAGCTGGAGGGTCAGCTCACCGCGACGCTCCAGATCGACGAGGGCGATTACGAGGATGCGCGCAAGCTGATCCCGGTGCTGGAACGCACCGTCGGCCGCATCCTGTGCAACGGCTGGCCCACCGGGGTCGAGGTCGGTCATGCGATGGTGCATGGCGGCCCGTTCCCGGCGACGTCGGACGGGCGCACGACCTCGGTCGGCACGCTCGCCATCCACCGCTTCGTGCGGCCGGTGTCGTATCAGGACTTCCCCGAAGCGCTGCTGCCCGACGCGCTGCGCGAAGGGAACCAGAACGGCGCGCTGACCCGCATCGACGGGGCATGGCACGTCGGCTGACCCCGCCGCCACGGTTGCGGCGCTCCCGCCGTTCGTCCCGAGCGAAGTCGAGGGACGGGCCATACGCGGTGCCCGTACGGATAAAAGCAGGGCGTCGGGTCGTTGACCCGGCGCCCTTGCTATATGGAAGCGTCATGGACGACGACACGATCATCGAAACCCCCGAAGGCCCGAAGCGCTGGGGCGACTGGAAGAAGAAGAACCCGGTGCAGGTGCCGTCGCGCCGGACCAGGGGCAAGAAACTGCCGAACAAGGTAAAGATCCGCACCGACGAATGACGCCGGAGAAGGCAGCGGTCCGGTCGGGATGGCGTTCGGACCTTACGGGGCCGGTGAGAGGATGGTCGAAAACATACGCCAGGTGTCGCGATCGTCTCGTTTGGGATCGGGAAACGGGCAAGCTGGCAGGTTGCGCCTGTCTTCCTCATACCCGCTAGAAAGTAGCGGAGGACGGATTTCGCTACGGCTTAGGCTAGCCCGCCCGGAGTCTGGCGACGGGACGTGCTCGACCCGACTACCGCACGGGCGCTGGTGGCATCCATTCAGCGTCCAGCGACAAAGGATAATCCGCGAAAAACACGGGTATAGCATCGCTCCCGCCCACTTCCGCGCGGCCAAGAATGTCCGTCAGCCACCCGGCATAGGTCCAGTCACGGCCATCGCCCTTCTCTACGATGACCGGATAGCGCTGGATGAAGAGAATGGCGAGCTCTCGAGCCGAGCGCCCGGCGGCATCCTCCCAACCGAAATAACGATCGGCGTTCGCCGACGAATGATGGGCCACTTCCTCGCTTGGCGCATTGTTCAGAAGCGATATCCCGTCGGCTGCGACATTTGCAGCGTGCGTGATCGCGCACCGCCAATGCAACCCGCTCGGCGCCATGCCGGAACAGAATCGAACCCGCTGGTAGCCTGCTTTGTGCAGCTCGTGAATCATCGACAGAAGTCGGGTGGCATCTCGAACAGGGCGTTGCCCCGACGGCTGCAAGGAAACTCTTCGACCCACGATGTCTTATAGCTCACCACCTATCGCAGCGTCACGCGACGAATGTGACAGGGACCGGCATTTGCGCTTCAGTATGCCTCAGCTATCCGCGATCGGGCCATTTGATCGTTCCGCCCCTTCGCGAAAGGGAACGGTGATCGAGCCGGCGGAGGCGTTCCCGTAACGGAAGGGCCAGCGAAAAAGCCGGAAACTGTGATCCGGTCGCGCGCATCGCGGCAGGTCGTCTTTCTCGAAACCCGCTCCCGAATGCGTTTTCCCGAAATCGCCGGTCGGACACGGAAAAAACGGGAAGCCCAGCGAGCGAAGGTTTGCGTGACGGCCACGGGCATCGATCCAACGTCCGCCGGAGCATGATCGTCAAACGGCGGGCCGACGCCCCGAAGGACGCCGACCCGCTCCCCGATCAACGCGATCCGCGCCGATCCTCGGGCGCCGTCACCGTCGGGCCAAGGCTCTGCAACACCGCGCGCGCGTCGAACGCACGCACGTTGTTGGCGGGCTTGGGGCCGCGACCGGTCACGATCTCGGCCATCGCCTCATATTTGTCGACCGTGCGGATATCGACCGACCGGTCGAAGAACGGATCGCCCCAGAACGGGTCCCAGCTCCGCCAGCCGAATGCCCGGCTGCGATACCGCCATGCCGGCCCCCAGCCGCCGCCCCAACCGAAGCCGCCGGCATAGGCGCCGCCGAAGTTCGGCGTCGAATAGGTACGGCTGCGGACGTTGGTGTCACGATCCGCGAGGATGAAGTGATCGAACCCGCGCTCCAGCGTCAATTGCGCGGCGCGGTACAACAGATAGCGCTCGACCGTTTCGCGCGACGTCAGGTCGTTCCCCGAAAAGCTGACCTGGAACCGGTTCGGTTCGATCTGCTGATCGCTATATCCGTTGCGATAGAAGCCCTGACCCGTGGCGGGCTGATACGGGGTCGGGGTGGCACAGGCGGCAAGCGCCATTGCGCCGACGATGGTCGCGCCGATCGTGCGAAGACGGGCGCGAGGGACTAGGTGCAGCAACATCCGTTTCTCCAATGCCGCCACGGCTCCCCCGATCCGGTGACGATCCATATCCGGCAAGAACGATCGGCCAGCGGTTCGGGTCCGTGACGCGGCACGACGGACAGTGCCACACGCAAGATTAGCGGAGGCTGAACGCCCGGTACATAGAGTGAACCGATTTCGGATGTCGCGACGATTTCCGTCGCGTCCGGCGCGATGCTGTCGCTGCCGGTGGGTCGCTGGCTCCCTGAGTAGGATTCGAACCTACGGCCATTCGATTAACAGTCGAATGCTCTACCGCTGAGCTATCAGGGAACAACTGCGAGGCCGCGTCTCTACCAGCGGATTTCGCCTTTGCAAGCGGGATTTTGCCTTTTCGCGACGGATCGCGCCGGTTCACCCGGCGAACTGCTCCATCGTGATGCGATCGTCCAGCGCATGTTCGGGGTCGAACAACAGCGTCAGGTCGCGGACATGGTCGATCGCCACGTCCACCTGCGCCACGTCGCGCACCTCGCGCTGGTCCGCCACCGCCGATACCGGACGCTTGTCGGGTTCGAGCACGCGCAACGTGATTCGCGCCTTGTCGGGCAGGATCGCACCACGCCACCGGCGCGGGCGGAACGGGCTGATCGGCGTCAGCGCCAGCATCGCCGACCCCATCGGCAGGATCGGGCCGTTCGCCGACAGGTTGTATGCGGTCGACCCCGCCGGAGTCGCGGTCAGGATGCCGTCGCACACCAGTTCGGGCATCACCACCCGGTCGTTGACCGATACTTCCAGCTTGGCGGTCTGCCGCGTCTCGCGCAGCAGCGAGACCTCGTTGATCGCGGGCAGCACGCGGACTTCGCCGTCCATCGTCGTCGCGGTCATCGACAGGGGCGATACCCGGAACGGCTTGGCGCGGCTCAGCCGCCGGTCGATATCGTCCAGCCGCCATTCGTTCATCAGGAACCCGACGGTGCCAAGGTTCATGCCGAACACCGGCACCATCCGCCGCCGTTCGAGCAGGGTGTGCAGCACCTGCAACAGGAACCCGTCGCCGCCCAGCGCGACGATCACGTCGGCGTCCTCGATCCCGACCCAGTCGTACCGCTCGCGCAGCGCTTCTTCCGCCGCGCGGGCGGGCGGGGTGGGGGACGCCAGCAATGCCCGCCGCGTCGTCATCCGCCGGTGACGCTCATGTGCCGGGCGACGGCGGGGGCACCGCCCGCCTCGATGCGGAAATCATGCGCGGCGGGCTTCATCGGCAACGCGGCGTCGAGCGCGGCGTCGAGCGCCGGAATGCCCCCGGTCCGCAACGCGTCCTTCAGGTCGACATGATCGTCATGACCGAGGCACAGGTACAGCTTGCCCTCGGTCGTCAGCCGCACCCGGTTGCACCCGCCGCAAAAATTCTCGGTCAGCGGCGATATCAGCCCCAGCCGGTTGCCATGTTCCGCGACCTGCCAATATCGCGCCGGGCCGCCGGTACGGTGGCTGTCGCGCGTCAGGGTGAAGCGGGTCGACAGCGTATCGAACACGCGGGTCAGTGGCACGAAGCGATCGGTGCGATCCTCGTCGATCGCGCCCATCGGCATGGTTTCGATCAGCGACAGGTCATGCCCCTCGCCCCCGCACCAGGCGAGCATGTCGCCGACATGATCCTCGTTCAGCCCTTTCAGCACGACCATGTTGATCTTGACCGCAATCCCCGCGTCGCGTGCGGCGGCGATGCCGTCCAGCACGCGCGCGACATCGCCATGCCGGGTGACATGGCGGAACACGGCGGGGTCGAGGCTGTCGAGGCTGACGTTGATTCGCCGGATGCCGCCATCGGCCAGCGCGGGCGCGTGATCGCGCAGCCGCGTGGCGTTGGTCGTCATCGTCAGTTCGTTCAGTCCGTGGCCCAGTTGCCGCCCCAGCCGCCGGACCAGATCGGTCACGTCGCGCCGCACCAGCGGCTCGCCGCCCGACAACCGGATCTTGTCGATGCCGCGCGCCACGAACCGCTCGGCGATCGCGGCAATTTCCTCCAGCGACAACAGCTTGTCGCGCGGCAGGAACGTCATCGTCTCCGCCATGCAATATCGGCAACGCAGGTCGCAGCGATCGGTCACGGAGATCCGCAGATAGCGGATGGTGCGTCCATGCGCGTCGACAAGGGAGGGGGCGCACGCCATGAACGCAACAGCTAAGGTGCGCGGCGACACCATACAAGGTGTCCATTGCCGCTCATCCCGCCGCCGCCTAAAGTCGCGGGCATGAACGGGCACGAAAGCGGGTCGCAGGGCCGGGATGCGGCACAATCGGCGTCACCTGCGCCCGCGCGCGGCGTGTTCGTACTGTCGTTCCATCATGCCGATGCGCTGACGGCCATCCTGTCCGCCGCCGGGTGGCAGGTGACGGCCGTGACCGGCGTCGACGGCATTCCGCCCGCCGATCATGGCGGCGATGCCGACCTTGCGCCGACCCTCCCCCCGGCCACCACGCCGCCCGCCGCGCCCCCTGTTGCCCCGCCCATCGCGATCGTCGATGCGCGCGGTGCGATCGACGACGGTATCGCCGCGACGGCGGCGCTGGCGGAGGTCGCGGGCTATGGCGACGCGCTGCTGGTGCTGGTGTCGCACGACGATTCGGGGCGGATCGATGCGTTGTTCGATGCCGGGGCGACGCATTTCCTGATCGATCCCGCAACCGACGATGAATTGCTTCAGGCGGTGCGCTTCGCCGATCGCCATGTCGCGCGCATGATCGGCGGCGATGCGACGGCGGTGCGCGACTGGATCGACCGGCGGATCGACGGCGGCGGTCGCCCCGCGCTGCGGCTGCTGGCGGTCGGCGGCGTCGATCCGGTCAACCGGCAACAGGGGCGCGGCGCGGGCGACGCGATCCTGCGCGCGGTCGAACGGCGCATCGCCCGCGTGGTGCGCGGGATCGGCGACGACGATGCGGCGGTGGCCCGGATGGGCGGTACGGAATTTGCCGTATTGTTGCCCGGCGGCGACGATCCCCGGCTCGGCACCGCGCTGGCCGATGCCATCGCCCGCCCGTTTGCATCGGGCGCGACGATGGCGGCGCTCACCCTGCGCCAGTCGGGGGGAGAGGCCGCAGCGGGCGAGGATGCGGCGGCATTGCTGGACCGGGTGCGCGCGGCGATGCCCGGCGCCCGCGCAAGCGACCCCGACCGCCCGGTCGCCCCCGCTGACGCCCAGCGGCTGGCCGCCGACATCCTGCGCGCGATCGAGGAGGACGAGATCGCGATCCTGTTCCAGCCGCAGGTGACCGTCGCCGACGGCACCATCGTCGGCGTCGAGGCGCTGGCCCGGTGGCGGCATGGGCGCGACGGCGAACTGGGCGCGGAACTGCTGTTCGATTCGGCGGCGCGCGCCGGGCTTGCCGGGCGGCTGTCGCGCCATGTGCAGCGCGCGGCGCTGGTCCATGCGGCGGCATGGCCCGACACGCTGTCGCACCTGCGCCTGTCGATCAACGTCACGCCCGAAGACGTCGCCCGCGCCGATTTCGTCGCATGGCTGCTGGCGCTGACCGACGACAGCGGCTTCCCCCGCGACCGGCTGACGATCGAGATTACCGAGGGCAGCCTGATCGCCGACCTCGACGATGCGGCACGGCTGTTGACCGATCTGCGCGCCGCGGGATGCCGCGTCGCGATCGACGATTTCGGCACCGGCTATTCCAGCCTCGCCTATCTCCGCGCGCTGCCCCTCGACTATCTCAAGGTCGACAAGCGGTTGACGCAGGATATTGCGGGCACCGACCGCGACCGGGTGGTGGTGCGCGGCGTGATCGCGATGGCGCGCTCGCTCGGCCTGATCGTGATCGCCGAAGGGGTCGAAACCCCCGAACAACGCGACGCCCTCGCCGCCGACGGCTGCGAACTCTATCAGGGTTTCCTGTGCGCCGAACCGCTGGAGACGGCGGCGCTGGTGGAACTGGTCGGGTAGGGGGCGGCTTTTACCGCACCCCGGCCTCCCACGCCGCTATCCCGCCGCCTTCGCCAGCCCGCGCGAAATCTGCAACGCCGCGTTCAACCGCGCCTGCGGGTCGCCGAAACTGCGGCTGACGACCAGCTTCATGTCGGGGCGCAGCTTCGCGGTGCCGTTCAGTTTCTCGACATAGGCGAGCAACCCGTCGACGTTGGGGAACTTGTCCTCGTGGAAGCTGACGATCGCACCCTTCGCGCCGACGTCGATCTTCGCGATGCACGCCTTCTTCGCGTTCAGCTTTGCCTCGATCAACTGCAACAGATTGGCGGTCGGCAGGGGCAGCTTGCCGAAGCGGTCGATCATCTCCGCCGCGAACGAATCGATCCCGGCGCGGTCGTCCACGTCGTTCAGCCGCCGGTACAGCCCCATCCGCAGGTCGAGGTCGGGGACATAGTCCTCGGGGATCAGGATCGGCGCATCGACCGTGATCGCCGGGCTGAAATCCTTCGGCCGGTCGTCGCGCAGCCCGCCCGCCCGCGCGTCGAGGATCGCTTCCTCCAGCATCGACTGGTACAGTTCGAACCCGACTTCCTTGATATGCCCCGACTGTTCGTCGCCCAGCATGTTGCCCGCCCCGCGTATGTCGAGGTCGTGGCTGGCAAGCTGGAACCCCGCGCCCAGCGATTCTAGGTCGGACAGCACTTTCAGCCGCTTCACCGCCGCGTCCGTCACCATCCGTTCGGGCGGGGTGGTCATGTACGCATAGGCGCGCGTCTTCGACCGGCCGACCCGCCCGCGCAACTGGTATAGCTGGGCCAGCCCGAACTTGTCGGCGCGGTTGATGATGAGCGTGTTGGCCGACGGGATGTCCAGCCCGCTCTCGACGATCGTGGTCGATACCAGCAGGTCGTATCGCTTGTCGTAAAATGCCGACATGCGCTCCTCGACCTCGCTCGGCGCCATCTGCCCGTGCGCGACGACATAGCGGATTTCGGGGATTTCCTGTGTCAGGAACGCCTCGATCTCGGGCAGGTCGGCGATGCGCGGCGTGACGAAATAGGCCTGGCCCCCGCGATAATGTTCGCGCAGCAATGCCTCGCGCAGCACCACCGGGTCCCACGGCATGATGTATGTCCGCACCGCCAGCCGGTCGACCGGCGGCGTCTGGATCACCGACAATTCGCGCAGGCCCGACATCGCCATCTGCAACGTGCGCGGGATCGGCGTGGCGGTCAGCGTCAGGACATGGACGTCGGCCTTCATCGCCTTCAACCGTTCCTTGTGCGTCACGCCGAACCGCTGTTCCTCGTCGACGATCACCAGCCCCAGCCGCTTGAAATCGATCTGTTTCGACAGGACGGCATGGGTGCCGACCACCACGTCGATCGTCCCGTTGGCCAGCCCCTCGCGCACCGTCTTCGCCTCGGTCGCCGTCACCAGCCGCGACAGCCGCCCGATCTCGATCGGGAACCCCTCGAACCGCGCCTTGAAGTTCATGTAATGCTGCCGGGCGAGCAGCGTGGTCGGGCACACGATCGCGACCTGCATCCCCGCCATCGCCGCCACGAACGCGGCACGCAGCGCCACCTCGGTCTTGCCGAAGCCGACATCGCCGACGACCAGCCGGTCCATCGGCCGCCCGGCGCTCAGGTCGTCGAGCACATCGGCGATCGCGCGCTCCTGATCGTCGGTTTCCTGATAGGGGAAGCGGTCGACGAACGCCGGATAGCCGCTGCTGTCGCGCTCGGCGATCTCCGCCGGGCGCAGCGCCCGCCGCGCGGCGGTGACGATCAGTTCGCCCGCGATCTCGCGGATGCGATCCTTCATCTTGGCCTTGCGCCGCTGCCACCCCTCGCCGCCCAGCCGGTCGAGCGTCGCGCCCTCCTCGCCCGATCCATAGCGCGACAGCACTTCGAGATTCTCGACCGGCACGTACAGCTTGTCGCCGCCCGCATAGCTCAGCGCCACGCAGTCGTGCGGCGCCTTCGCCACCGGAATCTGCGTCAGCCCCTCGTACCGGCCGATGCCGTGATCGGCATGGACCACCAGGTCGCCCGGCGACAGCGTGGCCAGTTCCTGAAGGAACGCATCGGTATTCTTGCGCCGCTTCGCCCGCCGGACCAGCCGGTCGCCCAGCATGTCCTGTTCGGTCAGCACCGCCACGCCCGGCGCGGTGAACCCGTGGTCCAGCGGCAGCACGATCAGCGACACGGTGCTCGCCGCCCCGCCCAGCGCTTCCTGCCAGCTATCGGCGGTGGTCATGCCGGTCAGGTCGTGGTCGCCCAGCAACCCCATCAACCGTTCGCGCGCGCCTTCGGAATAGCTGGCCAGCACCGGCTTGCGCTTCTGTTTGCGCAGGGCGGCGATATGATCGACCACCGCTTCGTACACATTGGCCTGTTGCGTGCGTTCGGGGGTGAAGTCGCGCGGGGCCTCCACGTCGAAATCGACCACCGTGGCGCTGTCGGGTTCGTGGAACGGCGTGACCTGATGCGCCGCCATGTCGGACAACCGCTCCGCCCATTCGTCCGCCGACAGATACAGCGCCCCCGGCAGCAACGGCCGGTAACTGCCCGGATCGGCCGATTGCGCGCGGACGCGGTTGGTATGGTAATCGGTGATCGATTCGAACCGCTGCTCCGCCGCCGCCGGTACGCCCGCGTCACGCACCAGCACCGTGTCGGGCGACAGATGATCGAACAGCGTTTCCAGCCGATCCTCGAAGAACGGCAGCCAATGCTCCATGCCCGACAGGCGGCGGCCCTCGCTGATCGCCTGATAGATCGGATCGCCGGTCGCGCCCGCGCCGAATTTCTCGCGATACCGGGTGCGGAACCGCTTGATCGATTCCTCGTCCAGCAGCGCCTCGGACGCGGGCAACAGGGTGAAGCCGTCGACCCGCCCGGTCGTGCGCTGGTCCTCGGGGCTGAACGTCCGCACCGTCTCGATCTCGTCGCCGAAGAAATCGAGGCGCAGGCCATGTTCCGACCCCGACGGCCACAGGTCGACCAGCCCGCCGCGCACCGCGAACTCGCCCGCGTCGTGCACGGTATCGACCCGGTTATAGCCGTTGGCCTGCAACAGCGCGGACAGGCGCTGCAACGAAATCCGTTCGCCCGGTGCCAGCCGCGCGACCAGTTGCCGGATGCGGAACGGCGTCAGCGTCCGCTGCGACGCCGCGTTGACCGTGGTGACGATCAGGCGCGGTCCCTTCGCAGCGGTCTGGATCGCGTGCAGCGCCGCCAGCCGCTCCGCCATCGACCGTAGCGTCGGGCTGGCGCGGTCATAGGGCAGGCAATCCCATGCCGGGAACGTCACGATGGTCAGCTCGGGCGCGAAATACGGCGCGGTCGCCGCCACCGCGCGCATCGCCGCCTCGTCCGGCGCGACATACACCACATCCCCCTTCGCCCCGCGCGCCAGATCGGCGAGCAGCGACGGCAGGAACCCGGCGGGCACACCCGCCAGCGTCAACGATCGGGGAGCGGCGAGAATCTTCGACAGGTCGGGCATGGAGTTCCGTCAAGCTCCCCTCCCGCTTGAGCGGGAGGGGCTGGGGGTGGGCAGTTCCACGGGTGGCGGCGTTCCCTTGGCAGGCCCACCCCCGACCCCTCCCGCGATGCGGGAGGGGAGGGTTATCTGGCGATCGGCACGAAATCCATCGCCCGCATCGCGTGCAGCACGGGATGGTCAAACTGCGGCGGCACTGGCTGGGTCTGCAACGCCCATGCCATGATGTCGACGTCCTGTTCTTCGAGGAACGTCTCGTACCATGCGATCTCGCTGTCCGACCACCCGGCCGAATGGGCGTCGAAATAACCGCCGATCATCAGATCGGCTTCCTTGGTGCCGCGATGCCAACTGCGGAACTTCAATCGTTTCAGGCGGGTCTCGCGGTCCATCTCGGCTCCAACGGCAAATGGCCGACAGGCGCTGGAAGCGACCGCCGGCTGGGCTATAGGAGGACATAGTCATGCGTCCCGAAGTCCTCAACCCGCTGTTCGCCGAAGTCACTGCGCTCAAGGGCGTGGGGCCGGCGCTTGCCCGTCCGCTCGACCGGCTGAAACTATCGCGCATCGTCGATGTCGCGTTCCATCTGCCGACCGGCTGGGTCGACCGGCTCAAACGCACCGAATTGATGGCGCAGGATGCCGGGCGGATCATCGCCATCCCGCTGACCGCGACCGACTATCGCACCAGCGCCGGGCGCGGGCCGACCCGGGTGCGCGCACAGGACGCGCACGGCAATATCGTCAGCCTCGTCTATTTCGGCGGGTCGTCGGGCTGGGCGAAGAAGCTGTTCCCGATCGGCGAAACCCGCCTCGTTTCCGGCAAGCTCGAAACATACGGTCAGGAATTGCAGATGGTGCATCCCGACCATGTGCTGCCCCCCGACGAAGCCGACACGCTCCCCGAACGCGAGGCGATCTATCCGCTGTCCGAAGGGCTGACCTCGCGCCGGTTGGGGCAATTGGCGGCGCAGGCGATCGACCGCGCCCCCGACCTGTCCGAATGGATCGAATCCAGCCTGCTCGCCAAACATGGCTGGCCGTCGTGGCGCGACGCGCTGGGCCGCACCCATGCCGACCCGGCGGATACCGCCGCCCGCACCCGGCTGGCCTATGACGAGGTGTTCGCCAACCAGCTCGCGTTGATGCTGGTGCGGGGCGAAGCACGGGCCAAACGCGGGCGCGCGCTGAAGGGCGACGGGCGGCTGCGGGCGTTGCTCGACCTGCCCTATACCCCCACCGGCGCGCAATCGCGCACCATCGCGGAGATCGAGGGCGACCTGCAACAAACCCAGCCGATGCTGCGCCTGCTGCAAGGCGATGTGGGGTCGGGCAAGACGCTGGTGGCGCTGATGGCGTTGCTGATCGCGGTGGAGGCGGGAACGCAGGGCGCGCTGCTCGCCCCGACCGAAATCCTCGCGCGACAGCATTTCGCGACGCTGCAACGGCAACTGGCGGGCACCGGCGTCACCGTCGCCGCGCTGACCGGGCGCGACAAGGGGCGGGTGCGCGAAGGCGTGCTGATGGGCCTTGCCGACGGATCGATCGACATCCTGATCGGCACCCATGCGATCTTTCAGGAAGCGGTCGGCTATCGCGATCTCGGGCTGGTCGTGGTCGACGAACAGCATCGGTTCGGGGTGGCGCAACGGATGATGCTACAGGCGAAGGCGACCGTGCCGCCGCATCTGCTGGTCATGACCGCCACGCCGATCCCGCGTACGCTGACCCTCGCCCAATATGGCGAGATGGACGTCAGCCGCCTCGACGAAATGCCGCCGGGACGCGAACCGATCGAGACCCGAGTCCTGTCGGAAGATCGGCTGGACGAGGTGGTCGATGCGCTCGCCCGCCATCTGTCCGCCGGGAAACAGGCCTATTGGGTGTGCCCGCTGGTCGAGGAGAGCGAGAAGTCCGACCTCGCCGCCGCCGAGGCGCGGGCGGAGGCGTTGCGGATGCGCTTCGGCGACCGCGTCGGGCTGGTCCACGGCCGGATGAAGCCGCTGGAAAAGGACGCGGTGATGGGCGACTTCGCCGCCGCGCGCACCGGCGTACTGGTCGCGACGACGGTGATCGAGGTCGGCGTCGACGTTCCCAACGCCACGCTGATCGTGATCGAGGCCGCCGACCGCTTCGGCCTCGCCCAGCTTCACCAGTTGCGCGGTCGCGTCGGGCGCGGCGGCGGCCGGTCGGTCTGCCTGCTGCTGCGCGGCAACGCCCTGTCCGAAACCTCGCGCGCGCGCCTCGCGCTGATGCGCGAAAGCAATGACGGCTTCCGCATCGCCGAGGAGGATCTGCGCCTGCGCGGCGCGGGCGAACTGCTCGGCACCCGCCAGTCGGGCGAAGCCGGCTTCCGCCTCGCCACGCCCGACATGCTGGGCGAACTCCTCCCCATCGCCAACGCCGACGCCCGCCTGCTCATCGACCGCGACGGCGGCCTCACCGGCCCGCGGGGACAGGCCGCCCGCACCGCGCTCTACCTGTTCGAACGCGACGCGGGGGTCAGCCGGTTGCGGTCGGGGTGAATCCGCTTCGCGCACGGGAGGGCCAATGGCCTTCGCCCCGGCGCAAAGACGTATCTCCAACGATCGACGTTACGGACAGGGACGGCTTGTTCGCTACGACCGCGCAAAACGACAGCGCCGCTATTTCAGTGGCAGGAACAGGTCCGCGACCGCCTCATGCTCCGGCACCTCCGGAAAAAAGGCGAGCCGCTGGCAGTAGAGCGGGAAGTCGCGTGCTTCCTCACCGCTGGCGGGGAGCCAATCGCGGTAGAGGTACAGCGCCGCCGGCTCCAGATTGTCGGTGTTGCCGACGACGCGCAGTATCGCGCAGCGTCCGCCGGGAATGGTGCCCGCCTCGATCCGCTCGCCCTTCGCCTCGATCGGTCGGTCTGTGCCGACGCACAGGTCCATGCGATACTTGGTCGGCGGCGTCGTGTGCGGATCGGAATGGAAAATGTTGAAGGTCGGGCTGACCTTCGGCGACAGGCCGCTTGCCTTGCGCCAGGCGATGAACCGCTGGATGGTCGCGCCGATCGTCGCCGGGTCGCCGCGATGCTCCATGATCGCGACCGGGGTCGGGGCTAGGTCGCGGATCGTCACATCATCGGGTGTATAGGTGGTCTGCATAAGCGTGCTCCTCGCATTGTCGAGAGGCCCGAAGGCCGCAAGCCACGGCTCCCAATCGGGAGCCTTCCTGAACGACGACGGCGATTGCCCGACCCGTTGCCGAAAGGCGCGGGCGAAGGCATCCGGGGCGTCGTACCCGGCATCCATCGCGATCTCGGTGACGGTCTGCGCATCCCGATAGGCCAGCCGATAGGATGCCCGCTTCATGCGGGCGAGCTGGACGTAGCGATGCACGGACAGCCCGAAGGTCGCCGTGAACTGCCGGTGAAAGTGGAATTTCGAGAAGGCGGCGATGCCGCTCACGGCATCCAGGTCGAGATCGTCGTCCAGATGCCGGGCGATGTGATCCAGCACCCGCTGCATCCGGCCATGATAGTTGTGATGCGCCGCCTTCATCGTCCTGTCCTCCGTGGCATCGCCAGTTAGGCGCCTCCGGATATCACGCGCTCGACCGATCTTGCGGTTCTGATGGGGCGGGCAGCCTTTCCGCCAAGGCAACTGTGCGGGCGAACCGGTTTGAAACCTGTTACCGTTTCCCCGAACCGGCGCTCGGTATTCCGATCATCGTCCGATCCGTCGCGCATCGCTCGTCCAAAACGACAAAAGGGGCCGGAAGCGCGAAGCTCCCGACCCCTTTGTCTCTCCGGCTCCCCGACGCGGGAGTTAATCCCGCGTCGTCGGTCGGGGCGGTCGCCCCGCCGGCCGGCCTGTCGCCGTCTTCGGGATAGCGCGCACGCTATCCCGATGCGGCTCGGGCTTACGCGCCTGCGACCTCGGTCGTGTCGACCTTGATCCCCGGGCCCATCGACGACGACACGGCGACCTTGCGGACATACTTGCCCTTGGCGCCGGTCGGCTTGGCCTTCACCACCGCATCGACCAGCGCGTCGAAGTTCGCGCGCAGGTCTTCGGCCGGGAACGATGCCTTGCCGATGCCCGAATGGATGATACCGGCCTTTTCGACGCGATATTCCACCTGGCCGCCCTTGGCCGCTTCGACCGCCGCGGCGACGTTCATCGTCACGGTGCCAAGCTTCGGGTTCGGCATCAGGCCCTTGGGACCCAGGATCTTGCCCAGACGTCCGACCAGACCCATCATGTCCGGCGTCGCGATGCAGCGATCGAAATCGATCTTGCCGCCCTGGATCGCGTCCATCAGGTCTTCGGCACCGACCACGTCGGCACCCGCCGCCGTGGCTTCCTCGGCCTTCGCGCCGCGGGCGAACACGCCCACGCGCACGGTCTTGCCGGTGCCCTTGGGCAGCGTCACGACGCCGCGCACCATCTGGTCCGCGTGACGCGGATCGACGCCGAGGTTCAGCGCGACTTCGATCGTCTCGTCGAACTTGGCGGTCGCATGGGTCTTGGCCAGCGCGATCGCTTCATCGATGCCGTGCAGCTTCAGCGCGTCGACGGCGGTGGCGAGGGTCTTCGCCTTCTTGGTCAGCTTTGCCATGATCTCAGCCCTCCACCACTTCGAGGCCCATCGCGCGGGCCGAACCTTCGATGATCTTCGTCGCGGCGTCGATGTCGTTCGCGTTCAGATCCTTCATCTTGATCGTCGCGATATCGCTCAACTGCGACCGCTTGATGCTGCCGGCCTTCACCTTGCCCGGTTCCTTGGAACCCGACTTCAGGTTGATCGCCTGCTTGATGAGGTACGTCGCGGGCGGGGTCTTCGTCTCGAAGCTGAACGAACGATCGGCATAGACGGTGATGATCGTGGGAAGGGGCGTGCCCTTCGCGATGTCGCCGCTGCTGGTCTGCGCGTTGAACGTCTTGCAGAATTCCATGATGTTCACGCCGCGCTGACCCAGTGCGGGCCCGATCGGCGGCGACGGCTTGGCTTCGCCCGCCGGCACCTGCAGCTTGATATAGCCGGTAATCTTCTTGGCCATGTTCACTCTCTCTCAAGTTTAGCGGTAGGTAGCGGCAGCCTTCGTCGCCGAAGCCCGCCTCCCGCATGGTTTCCAAAACTGTCGTCCGGGAAGCGCGGGCGCATAGCCGATCGCCCGCCCCGGTGCAAGGCACGGCGGACAGCGCGCGGTTGCAATGTTGGATTTCGCGTGCGCGTGATGGTCCGGTCGCAACCGGAGCCGCCGCCATGCCCCGACCCTATACCCGTGCCCAGGCGTTGCAGAACGCCGCCTTTCTCCGCCGCCTGTCCGAAACCGGCAATGCACGGGAGGCGGCGCGCGAGCTGAACCTCAACCGGTCGATGCTGACCAAGCGCCGCCATGCCGACCCCGCCTTCGCCGCGCGGTGGGAAGCGGCGCTGGTCGTCGCCGCCGGGCGCCTGTCCGATCCCGCCGTGCCGTCGGGTGAAGGCCGCCTCGTGCGCAGCGGCGGCCGCCTGCAACTGCGCGCGCCCTCGGCCAAGGTCCGCCATATCGACATCGCCACCGAACAGCGGTTCCTCGCCGCGCTGTGCGCCACCGCCAATGTCCGCCTCGCCGCCGCGGCCACCGGCTTCGCGCACAGCAGCTTCTATGCCCGCGCCCGCGCCAATCCCGGCTTCGCCCGCGAAATGCGCCTCGCCATCGCGCTCGGTTGCGAACGGCTGGAAATGGCGTTGCTGGAGGACGGGATGCCCGAATCCAACACCCACGACCAATGGCGGCACAACGCCCCGCCCCCGATCCCCCCGATGACCGCCGCCGAGGCGCTACAGGCCCTCGCCATGCACGCCCGCCGCGAGGAGCGACTGGTCAATCCCGAATGGCACCCCCGCCGCCGCCTCGAACCCGACGACGCCTGGTCCGAACGCCAGTGGAAGGCGACCCGGATCCGCCGGATGGTCGAGGAGGAGGAAAGCCTGATGACGGAATATGCCCGGCGCGAAGCCCATGCCGAACGCTCCCCGTTCGAACCGTCCGACCCGCTGGCGGACATCGTGACGCAGGCGCTGGCCGAGGTGCGGCGGATGCGGGCGCGCAAGGAGAAGCGGGCGGGAGGGGAGGCGCCGGAGGGGAAGGGGTTGTTCGGGGGGAAGGGGTTTGGGGTGGTGTAAGCAGCAGGTTGGATTCGTTACGTTTGATGCTTGAAGCATGAAAGCTACTAGACCGTACACTGATACAGCAACATTGACAGACGTTAGATGGGTAGCAATATCTTTGGAAGGTAGAGTGGAGAGCAAGAGTGTCGGAACAAAAAACCCAACGTGTTCCCAACGATCCTACATTTACACGGCATTACGCAGACGTAGGCCTAGCTTACCTTTTGGGAAGGAATGTAGACATTGTATTTCTACAAAATAGCCCGACGGTTGCGACGGATGTAGTTGAAGGAAAAATCGGGTATGCCGCGGAAGTGGATCGTTCTGCAGTATCTAATATAAGAATCAGTATGAACGCTGCGGTCGGTTTGGCGATGGATATTCTTGAAGAGTCTTCTTCTTCTAAACTCATCAGAAAAGATAAAATTGTAGAAAAATTAAAAGATATTATAAAGTTATTTGAATCCGAAGATTCTAATGACATGGAAAGCAGCAAGTTGTGAACGAGATCGAGCCGCACCGCAGGCAATCTCAACCAGACTTTGCAATAATATGCGAAGACGATGACGTTGAGTTCGTGGAATCGGAGTTATTTGGCCCTACTTTATATCATTTAAGGCCCAAAAAGCCTATTTTCGAAACGGGAACGAAAAACTGGAGCGTTCATCGGGATGGTGCCGAGGCTTGGGATGGAGGGTTAACGTCGTCTGAACTAAAATCCCCCAATGTCCCAATATCCTCAAATTTTGGCGAGTTTGTAAAAAAAGAAATCGATTATCGTTCACAAGAGTTTTCTCAGGAAAGTAAAAATCCGGGCCTTTCAGTCGGAGCAAAAGAAATAGGGCTTGTGATGACAACCTTTTTTGCATCTATGTTAACACTTAGTGCGATTTTCCAAGATTTACTAATATCTCCTATAATTGGATGGTCTGGTATTATTTTCGGATTAGGCTTCTTTGCAATGGCAAAAATGAAGTCAGATTTATCATGAGGGTTGATATAGAAACTATATGCGGAGTAGCTCTTGTGTTGTCCGTTGCTACTTTTGCAAAGTATATTTTAGGGTGGTCATTAAAAGACTTGCTGGTAACTCTTATCAAAGAATTTTCCGAACTATTTAGATTGAAACCGACCCCTGGAGCGATAAATGCGGCTACATTGCTGGCTGTATTTTTAATGGGTGGAACGGTAATATTCTTCCCGAAATTTGAGAGGTTGCTTAGTATTGCAGGCGCAATACCTGCTTCAAATGAGGGTCAGACTATTGCTTTTGGTACTATGATAATGCTTCTACTTGGCGGACTTGTATGTGTAAGCTTAGTGAAATCAGATAAGTAGTTGTATCTAATTCCCGTTTCAAAAAATTTCCAAAAAATAACATAATAAGTACAGAAAACGGCGCGGGGCCTACGCCCCACGCCGCTAACGTCGGTCGGGGGTATCCCCCGCCGTCCGGTGTCCGCCGTCTCACGCTTAGCTGGCGCTAACCGTGTGCGGACAGCAAATAGGGCATAGCCCTATTTGCTTCGTTCCACCTGCTCGAAGTCCAGTTCCACCGGCGTCGCACGCCCGAAGATCGACACCGACACCTTGACCTTCGACTTGTCGAAATCGAGTTCCTCGACCAGCCCGTTGAAGCTCGCGAACGGACCGTCCAGCACCTTGACCGAATCGCCGATCTCGAAATCGACCTTGATCTTCTGCTTGGATGGCGACGCGGCGGCCTCTTCCTTGCTGTTCAGCATCCGCGTGGCTTCCGCCTCGCTGATCGCCTGCGGCTTGCCCGACGATCCCAGGAAGCCCGTCACCTTCGGCGTGTTCTTGACGAGGTGATAGACCTGGTCGTTCAGGTCCAGCTTGGCGAGGACATAGCCCGGCATGAACTTGCGCTCGGACTGGACCTTCTTGCCGCGACGCACTTCGGTCACGTTCTCGGTCGGAACCTCGATCGCCTCGACCGAATGATCGAGGCCGAGGCGCGTCGCCTCCGCCATGATCGAATCGCGGACCTTGCCCTCGAATCCCGAATAGGCGTGAATGATGTACCAACGCGACATGTATGACCCTTGTGTTCGCGGTTCTATCCGCCGTTAGACCGCGCGCGGTCGCCGGTTATCGATTGCCCGCGCCGCTTACTGGGCGAGCGAGAGCAGACCCTTGACGATCGCGTCGAACGCCGAATCCACGCCGAGGAAAAAGATCGCCAACAGGCTGGTCATGATTACGACCATCACCGCCGTCATCACCGTTTCCTTGCGGGACGGCCACGACACCTTGTTGGTCTCGGCCCGGACCTGCCGCATGAATTCGACTGGGGAAACCTTGGCCACGCGCTAACCTTCGCAATTGCGGTTGACCGATGGCGGGGCAAGGGGCCTCGTCCGGTCCCTGTCGGGGAACCGGCGCTGCCCATCCACGCTGTCGGATTGGGCATGGTATCTAGCGATGAAGCACCGACAACGCAAGCGTCCGGGGCCGGGGCCTCAACTCAGCAGTGCAACGGCGGCGAACCCACCGACGAGCGCCACGAGTATCGCAATACCGATGATGTTAAGACGCTTTTCAATGAAAACCTGCACTGACGGTCCATACCGCTTCAACAGGAATGCGATCAGGAAAAATCGGAACGCGCGAGTGATTAGTGCGGTCACGATAAAAATGGCAAAGTTGAACTTTGCCAATCCGGATGCGATCGTCACCAGCTTGAACGGGATCGGCGTTAATCCCTTTACCAGGATAATCGCCGCACCCCACTCGGCATACCATGCCTGAAATTTTCCCGCGCTCTTTTCCAGTCCGTAAAAGTGGATGAGCCATTGGCCAACGCTATCGTACAGGAAATAGCCGATGGCATAGCCGACCATCGCGCCCAGCACCGATGCGATCGTGCAGATCGCGGCGATCCGGTAGGCGCGGGTGCGATGTTGCAGGATCACCGGCACCAGCACCACGTCGGGCGGGATCGGAAAGAACGAGCTTTCGCAGAAGGAGACGATGGCAAGGCTGCGAACCGCGTGGCGATGATTGGCCAGGCGGAGCGTCCAGTCGTACAGCGCACGAAACATCGTCGTCGGCGTCCTGACCTGAATTGCGTGCGGGGCGCGGGGTGCGCTGGCACGAGTGGAGGGATTCGAACCCACGGCCCTCGGTTTTGGAGACCGATGCTCTACCAGCTGAGCTACACTCGTGTGCGGAGGCGGCCTCTATCCCGGTCGAACCGGGAGAGCAAGGCCGTTTATCGGTATACCGGATCGCGATGCCTGTAGGAAAGCGAAAAGCGCGCGTCCGATGCGGTCAGATCAGGCGGCGATGTCGTACGGCTTGATCTCGCCTTCGAGGTACAGCTTGCGCGCCTTGGCCCGGCTCAGCTTGCCCGACGACGTGCGCGGCAGGGTGCGCGGCGGGACCAGTTCGATGACGCAGTTCATGCCGGTAACCGACCGCACCCGCTCGCGAATTTCCTCGCGCAGCCGGATGCGCTCGCCCTCGTCCGATGCGCGGCACTGCACCAGCACCGCCGGGGTTTCCTCCCCGCCGGGGGTCGTGATGGCGAATGCGGCGATGTCCCCCGCCTTGAACCCGGGCAGTTGCTCGACCGCCCATTCGATGTCCTGCGGCCAGTGATTCTTGCCGTTGACGATGATCATGTCCTTGGCCCGCCCGACGATATAGACATATCCGTCAGACAGATAGCCCATGTCCCCGGTGTCCAGCCAGCCGTCGACCATGCACGCGGCGGTGGCGTCGGGATCGCGGAAATACCCGCTCATCAACGACGGACCCTTGCACCACAGCTTGCCGATCGCGCGTTCGGGCAGGGGGGTGCCGTCCTCCTCGCGAATCTCGATGGTCATGTCGCGAACCGGCTTGCCGCAATTGACGATCGCGCGATATCGCTGCGGCCGGTCGCTGCGGCCGCTATGGCCGGAAAGCTCTGTTTCCTCGACCAATTCCACGCTGATGCCTTCGCCCGGCGGCATGATCGACACCGCCAGCGTCGCCTCCGCCAGCCCATAGGACGGCAGGAACGCCGACGCCCGGAACCCGGCATCGGCAAAGGCGTCGACGAACGACTGCATCACGTCGGGCCGGATCATGTCCGCGCCATTGCCCGCCAGCCGCCACCGCGACAGGTCGAACCGGTCGGCGGCCTTGGTCTGGCTCGACATGCGCCGCGCGCAAATGTCGTATCCGAACGTCGGCGAATAGGAGATCGACGTCCCCGGATTGCGCGAGATCATGTCGAGCCACGCCAGCGGCCGCCGCGCAAAATCCTCTGTTTTCAGATAGTCGGTCGATACCTGGTTCGCGACGACCGACAGGAAGCACCCGACCAGCCCCATGTCGTGATACCATGGCAACCACGAGATACAGCGGTCGCCCTCGGTCACTTCCATCCCGTGACTATGCGCCGCAAGGTTGTTGAGCAGCGCCGCATGGGTGATCTCGGTCCCGTGCGGAAACCGCGTCGATCCGCTGGAATATTGCAGATAGCAGATGTCGTGCGTGTCCGCCGTCGGCAACGAAGCCTCGGGTGCGTCCTGCGTCGAGAATCGCTCCCAGTCGATCCCCTCGACCCCGGCGATGCGCGCCGCCTCGCCCGCCATCGTCTCCAGCTCGGCCGGATAGAAGAGCGTGCGGGGGTCGCAACTCGCCAATTGTACCCGCAATTGCTCGACATACGCCTCACGCCCGCCGAACGAGGTCGGCAGCGGGAGCGGCACCGGCCATGCGCCGGCATAGACGACGCCAAAGAACAGGGCGGCGAATTCCGGACCGGTTTCGGCGATCAGTGCGATGCGGTCGCGCGGACGCACGCCGTGCGCGATCAGCCGCCGCGCCTGCGCCAGCGCATCCTCGCGCATCTCGCGAAACGGATAGGGACGGCTGAGCGACCCGCGCGCATCGTGAAAGTTCAGCCCGCGCTCGCCGAGCGCCGCATAATCCATCGCCTCGCCCAGCGTCGCGAAATCGGCGAAGCGGCGCGGCAATGCGTCTGCGGTCGGTGTCACCACCGGCGAAGCTGCAACGGTAACTTCAAGATTCGTCGTCATTCTTGTCCAACTCACGGCCCCGGTTGCACCAACACGCGGCTTCCAGCCGGTCGCCATAGCGGCAACCGGGCACGCGGCACAGTTCATTTCAAAATCGTTCGTCACTGTGGCACAAACATGGCGCATGTCCCGTGACCCTCGCCGCCCGCTGCCCGCGCTCGATCAGCCCGCCCTCGATCGCATGGCGCTGCGCTATGTCGAACGCTATGCGACGACGCGGGCGAAACTCGTGCAATATCTGACGCGTAAGCTGCGCGAGCGGGGGCAGGAGGGGCCGGTCGACATCGCCGCGCTGGCCGACCGGATGGCCGATCTGCGGTATGTCGACGATCGTGCCTTTGCGGAGGCGCGGGTGGCGTCGATGGCGCGACGCGGGCTGGGACCGCGCCGGGTGCGCGATGCGCTGCGCCATGCCGGGGTGGGCGGGGACGATGCCGATGCGGTGGCGGACGTGATCGACGACGGGGCCGTCGCCGCCGCCATCGCCTTTGCCCGCCGTCGCCGCATCGGCCCGTTCGCCACCGAACCCGCCGACCGCGAACGCCGCGAGAAACAGGTGGGCGCGATGGTCCGCGCCGGTCACGGGCCCACGATCGCCCGCCGTATCGCCACCATGCTGCCGGACGAGGATATCGAATCGCTGCTCGACACGAACTAACCGGAAAGAAATCGTCGCCTTTGCGAAACTCCGTGTTAGAACGTCGGCAGGGGGACCATGAAAAGATGCGTGTCGAAGCACGACAGGCCACGGATGACTTCTCGGCTGCTTCTGTGGCGTCGCTTGGTATGGCCGATCCGGACGACGCGGCGTTGGTCGCGGTGCAGGGCCTCGTCAAATGGTTCGACGTCACGCGCGGCTTCGGGTTCATCGTCGCCGACGATGCCGAAATCGGCGACGTTCTGGTCCATTTCTCCGTGCTCGAAGCGCATGGCCGCCGCACCCTTCCCGAAGGAGCGCGGGTCACCTGTACCGCCGCGCGCCGGACCCGGGGGATGCAGGCGGTCGATATCCTCGACATCGACCTGACCACCGCCGTCGAGCCGGTACGCCGCGGCGGAGATCGTCCCGACCGCGAAGCATTGGCCGATCAGGCGGGGCCGTTCGAGCCGGTGACGGTCAAATGGTTCAACCGGTTGAAAGGCTATGGCTTTCTGATCCGTCAGACCCGGCCCGGCGACGTCTTCGTCCATATGGAAACGCTGCGGCGCGGCGGGATCGAGGATGTCGATCCCGACCAGCAGCTTGTCGCGCGCATCGTCGACGGGCAAAAGGGGCCGCTGGCGGTAGTGGTCGAAAAGGGCGAGTGAACGCGTGATATTTCAACGGACTTCCGGTCGACGAACTGCCGGACTGGCCGCGCTTGCGCTGCTGGTGGCGCTGGGCGGGTGCAAGGGTGCCGCCACCGGCAATGATTCGGCCGCGACCGGACAGGTGGCGAAAGCGACCGTGACCATCGCCACCGCCGACGGAGGATCGCATCGCTTCGTCGTCGACGTGGCCGCGACCGCGCAACAACAGCAACAGGGGCTGATGTACCGCCAGTCGATCCCGAAGGACGGCGGCATGTTGTTCGCGCCCTATCCGCCCGACGGCGGACCGCCCAAGGCCGCGAGCTTCTGGATGCGCAACACGCCGAGTTCGCTCGATATTATCTTCATCCGCCCCGACGGCACGATCGCGACCGTGGCGGAGGATACCGTGCCGCTGTCCGAAACCCCGGTCGAATCGGGCGAGCCGGTCAACGCCGTGCTGGAAATCGCGGGCGGACGCGCCGCCGAACTGGGCATCGCGGCGGGCGACCGGGTGACGTGGAAGTGACCCGCCACCCCATGCGCCCCATTGTCCCGCGCGCGCGGCAAGGCTAAGCGGTCGGCATGGCTATCTTCGCAAATGTCTTCACCTGGTGGAACGGTGCCACCTTCGGCACATGGCTCGGCCTGCGCGGCAAGACGAAGGTCGGCTCGGACGAGCTGGGCAACGTCTATTATCAGGGCGGTCGCGACACCAACGGCAATCCCCGCCGCTGGGTGATGTATGCCGGGTCGAACGATGCCAGCCGCATCCCGCCCGAATGGTTTAGCTGGATGCATCACCAGATCGAGGGCACGCCCGACGAATCGCTGCCCCCGGTGCGACAGTGGCAGAAGCCGCCGATCGCGAACCAGACCGGCACGCCGCTGGCATGGCAGCCGCCCGGTATGCTCGAAAAAGGCGGGACGCGGGTACGCGCGACCGGCGATTACGAGGCGTGGACGCCCGACGCATGATGCGGCGGCGCTGGCCGATATGGCTGGCGATCGCGCTGGTGCTGGCAATCGCGGGCTGGTTCGGCTGGCGCGCGTTGCAGGATCGCGACGCTACGCCTGCTGATTCGGGTGCGGAAGCCGAGGTCCCGGCGTCGGTCGACCCTGCTGCCCGTCCGGCGGGCGGTCCCGAAACCGTCAGCGTCGATACCGGTGTCGATGCGTCGTTGCTGGCCGGGGCGACACCGATGGCGCAACGGGTGGCCGTCGTCGGCCTGCTGAACAAGCGCAACGGCGAAACCCGCGACATCACGCTGAAACCGGGGCAGGCGACCCGCATCGGCGACGTCGTGATCCGGCTGCGCGCCTGCGAACGCACCGCGCCGTGGGAGCAGGAGCAATATACCGGGGCGTTCGTCCAGTTGGACGTGCGCGGCGTCGATACCAAATGGCGGCGGGCCTTTTCCGGCTGGCTGTTCAAGGAACGCCCGGCGCTGAATGTCGTGATCCATCCGATCTACGACGTCTGGCCCAAAAGCTGCACGATGTCCTTTCCAGAGACTGGTCCAGACACGGTTTCCGCTGCCGCCCCGACCGCCCCGCGCGGCAGGACGTCGAGCCTGCCGAAGTCCGCCGCCCCGGATGCGGCGCCTGCCGCGACGACCGAGGCGGCATCGCCCGCCCCGCCCAGCGCCGCCGCCAACAGCACCGAATAGGCACCACGCGGTATCTCGACCGCGCCCATCGATGCGAGGTGGTCGGTCTGAAACTGGCAATCGAGCAGCCGAAATCCGCCGACCCTGAGCCGTGCGACCAGCCATGCCAGCGCCACGCGCGACGCACTGGGCGCGCGGCTGACCATGCTTTCCCCGAAGAACGCGCCGCCCAGCGCCAGCCCGTACAGCCCGCCCGCCAGCCGGTCGCCGTCCCATATCTCGACCGAATGCGCGAAGCCGAGGTCGTGCAGCCGGACGAACGCCCGCTCGATCGCGCCGTTGATCCATGTATCGGGCCGGTCGCGCGCAGCCTCGGCACACAGGCGCAGGACGTCGCCGAACGCGCGATCGGCGGTGACGCGATACCGGTCGCGGACGATCAGCTTGCGCAGCGACCGCGAGACGTGCAGCCCGTCGAGCGGCAACACCCCGCGCTGCTTGGGTTCGACCCAATATACGCCGTCCGCCTCGCGATGGTCGGCCATCGGGAAGATGCCGAGCGCATAGGCCCGCAACACCGTTTCGGGATCGAGTTCCTGAAGTTGCGCCATCGCGCCACCCTATCGCGCTTCGCCGGGCGGGACCAGTTGGCGTGGGATTACCGTCCGGCCAGATACCGTGCGACCGGTTCGATCATATCCTCCGGGATACGCCGCGCGATGACCGGCATCGTCGCCTGACTCTTGCGGGCGTCGACCACCTCCTTCTCGCCGCGCCAGCGCCGCAGCCGCGCGGCGATATAGGCTGCCTTCTGCCCGTCGACGACCGGATAGGGTTTGGCCCCGGCCGCATCGTGGCAACTGCGACAGGCGGGAAGCTGCTCGCCGGGCAATCCGGCCTCGACGATCCGTGCTGCCGCCACGTCGGGTTCGCCGCCCGCCCGCTCTCCGATTCCGGGCATCGCCGCGAACCGGCGGGCCAGCGCCACCCGTTCCTCGGGTGCAAGTTGTGCGGCGGCGTTCGCCATCACCGCGCTTTGCCGCCGTCCGGTCGCATAGGCTTCGAGCGCGGCGGCGAGATAGCCCGCATCCTGTCCGGCGAGTACCGGGATGTCGCCCTGACCGCGACCCAGTCCGTCGTTGCCATGACATCCGGCGCAACTGTCGAAACGTCCGTTCGCCGATCCGAAGCCCTGCGCATTGCTGCCCGCCAGTACGCGATACTCGGCCGGGGTCATCGTCGGCAGGCGGCGAACGAACGCGACCATGCGCTTGACCTCGTCCGGGCGATCCTTTGCCGCCCATGCGGGCATGCCGCTGAACTTCACGCCATGTTGCAGGATCCAGTAGAGCTGCTTGTCGGTCCATTCGCGGGCATTTTGCGACAGGTCGGGCGCGGGGGGAGTCGCCGCCTGCATCAACGGCAACGGGCGCAGGCCCGGCGCGCCGTGGCACGACGCGCAGGACGTCGCATAATATCCCGCCGCGCTGACCAGCCCTTCCGGATCGGCGGCGTCGTCCGGCGACGACAGGGCGGAGCGGGTCTGCACCGAATTGCGCATCACCCAGTGAAGGAACCAGTCGGTCACCGCCCAATGGCCCGACGATGCGGCCACGTTGAACGCTCCCGACCACGCATAGGCCATGCCGAGCGCGAACAGCCCGATCAGCGTGACGATCACGCGTTTCCACGTCAGGCGAAGGGTCATGCGGTACGCTCCGGTTGGCGCAGCAGCGTGGCGAGCAGCGCCAGCCCGCCGAGGAAATAGCTGGCGGCACCGATCATCAGCATGACGACCCCGCCCAGTTGCTGGTCGGCCAACGGATCGGCGACATGATGCGCCATCGCCGGATAGAGCGGGCGCGGGGCCAGCCCGATCAGCGCGCCCAGCAACGTCATGTGCATCGACGTGAGCAACAGCGCGCCGACCCCCGCCGCGCGTTGCCCGTTACCCAGCACGGCGGCCCAGAGCAGCCATCCGGCGAACAGGAACGACGCCTGTTCCGCCACCATCGCCATGACGTGCGTGTCGGCCGCGATGCGGAGGGCGGGCAGGTGCCAGCCCCACACCGTCGCCAGTTCGACCAGCGACATCGACAACGGCGTCACGATACCCGGCCAGCGCCGTGCGGCATCGAACGACGTGTCGTAGAGCCCGAACGCCATCAACGGCGCCGCGATGGCGACGGCGATCATGTGCCCGGCCATGTGCCCGACCATGCCGCCGCCCGCCGCCCACCATCCGACGGGCAACAACGCGATGCCAAGGATCAGGCTGGCGCGCTTCACCGGCAATCCGTCAGGAACAGGACCGGCGCGGCGGTGAACACCACGCCGACGAAACTCAACGCGGCGAGCAGGACGGTCGAGAAGGCGAGGAACCGCACCCGGTCGGTATCGGTGCCCTGTTCGTGCGGCGGATGGTCGCCCGGCACCCGCGACTGGACATGCGCGACGATCCCCGCCCCGGCGATCAGCAGCAGCGCGACTGCCGTACCGATCGCATACATCGCGGGAAAGCGCGGAAACCCGCCCAGCTTGGCGCAATGGATCGCCGCCCATAGATAGGAGAACAGGAAATGCCCGGCCCATACCGTCGGCGGGACGATCAACGTCCACAACGTGACCTTCAGCGCGCGTACCCGGTCGCCCAGACCCCGTTTCATGTCACGCCACCCCCGGAAACAGGCCGATCGTCGCATAGGTGACGATGGCGGTCAGTGCCATGAAGTGCTGATATACGGTGATGTTGCGCAGGTCGGCGTCATGCGTCGGCGTCATCCGTCCGGCGATGCTGCGGGCCAGCGCATATCCCTGCATGATCGCACCGATCCCGGCATGGGCGGTGGTCCAGATCACCAGCACCCATACGATCGCGGGATAACTGTGCAGTTCGGGGTCGAGGCCGGTGGTCAACGGTCCCTGCAAACCGGCCCGGATACCCGCCAGGCTGGCGACGATGCCGATCGCGAGCAACAGCCGGGCGGCGGCGACTCCGCCGCGCCGGTTGGTCTCGCGCGCCGCGACGGTCGCGACCCAGCTTGCCGCCGCGACGCCCAGCGCGACCATCGGCCAGAATACGCCCGGCCCATCCATGCCCGGTCCCGACGGCGGAAATTCGGGATGCACGGTCCAGAAGAAATAATAGCCGAAGACCAGCCCCGAAAACGCTGTCGCATCCGCCATCATCGTGATGAACATCGCCCACCATCCCGGCGCGGACGACCCGGAGACATAAAGCGGCAGTTCGATGCCATGCCCGATCGGCTTGGACGGCTTTTCCGGTATTTCCGCGGTCCCGGTCCACAGCCAGTACAGTACGCACCCCAGCGTTACGATCGCCCCGGCCAGCGACCACCAATAGAGGTGATAGGTAGTGAGGATGAACACGCTGCCCAGCGCGATCGCGGTCAGCATCGGCACCCAGCTCGGCGTGCCGAGCCGCACCACGAACAGCGGCCTTGCGTCGAGCACGCTGGTCACGATCGTCTCGCGCCGCCCTTCCTCCGCATCGGGCAGGAAGAAGCGGCCTTCGTCGACCTTCGCCACGAAATCCTTCTGGTCCCAGATCGGATAGCGGCTCTCGATCAACGGCACGGACCGGATGCCCCAATCCTCGTCATCGGGATGCGCCAGCCATTCCAGCGTGCCGGCGTTCCACGGATTGCGCGGCGACTTGGCGCGCCACGGCGAGCGGAACAGGTCGATGCAGATGAGGAGCGTGCCCAGCGCGAACAGATAGGCGCCCATCGTCGAGGCGAGGTTGAGCCAGCCGATGCCGAGTTCCGCCGGATAGGTGAATACCCGGCGCGGCATCCCGAACAGGCCGCTGAAATGCATCGGGAAGAAGGTGAGGTTCGCCCCGACGAACAGGACCCAGAACGCGGTACGCCCGATCCGGTCGGACAGTTTCTTGCCGGTAATCAGCGGCCAGTAATAATAGAGACCACCGAACAACGGCAGCAGCGTGCCGCCGATCAGCACGTAATGCAGGTGGGCGACGACGAAATAGGTATCGTGCGCCTGCCAGTCGAACGGCGCGATCGCGACCATCACCCCGGTCAGGCCGCCGATGACGAAGATGGCAAGGCTGCCGGTGGCATAAAGCAGCGGCGTCGACCATTTCACCTTCCCCGCCCACAGCGTCGCGATGAACGCGAAAATCTGGATTCCGGTCGGGATCGCCACCGCTTCGGATGCGGCGGAGAAGAAGGCGAGACTGATCTTCGGCAATCCGGTCGCGAACATGTGGTGGACCCACAGGCCGAACGACAGGAACGCGGTGCCGACTGCCGCCAGCACGATCCACGGATAGCCCAGCAGATGTCGTTGCGCGAAGGTCGGGATCATCATCGCGAACAGCGCGATCGACGGCAGGAAGACGATATAGACTTCGGGGTGGCCGAAGATCCAGAACAGGTGCTGCCACAGCAACGGATCGCCGCCGCGCGTCGCGTCGAAGAACGGCCAGTTCAGCAACCGCTCCATTTCGAACAGCACGTCGCCCGCGATCAACGGCGGGAAGGCGAACAGGATCATCACCGCGACGACGAGGATGTACCACGCATAGAGCGGCATCAGGTTGAGCCGCATTCCCGGCGGACGGCATTTCAGCACGCCGACGATCAGTTCGACCGCCGCCGCCACCGACGACACTTCGATAAAGCTGAGGCCGAGCATCCAGATATCGGCACCCAGCCCCGACAGGTCGGTGCGAGTGGTCAGCGGCGGGTACATGAACCAGCCGCCATCGGGGGCGACGTTGAAGAAGATCGACCCGCCGACGAACACCCCGCCCAACAGGAACGACCAGTATCCGAACGCCGACAGCCGCGGGAACGGCAGGTCGCGCGCGCCCAGCAACTGCGGCAACAGGATGATCGACACCGCCTCGAACATCGGCACGGCGAACAGGAACATCATCATCGAGCCGTGCAGCGTGAACAACTGGTTGAAGGTGTTCGGCCCGACCAGATCGTTTTCCGGCACCGCCAACTGCGTCCGCATGACGAGCGCCAGCACGCCCGCGAACAGCATGAACGCAAAGGCGGTCAGCGTGTACCAAGCCCCGACCCGGTTGTTGTTGCAGTCGGTCCAGCGCAGGAAAATCCCCTGTGGCGCCTTCCACACCGCCCGCAACCGTTCCTCCTGCGCGGCACGCAGCGCGGGATCGTCCTGATCGTGCAGGCTCATTTCAGGCTTTCCATATAGGCGGCGATCGCCTCCGCTTCGGTGCGGGAGAGATGGGGGAAGGCGGGCATCCGTGCGCCGGGTTTGACGTCGGGAGCGTTCAGGATGAACCGGGTCAGCGTGGCGCGGTCCATTGTCAGCGTACCGGCACCCAGCGACGGACGACTGCCGACATGGGTCAGATCGGGGCCGATGCGGCCGGTGGCGTCGGTCCCGGCGACGGCGTGACACCCGTTGCACCCGTTCGCCCGAAACGCCTGCGCGCCCCGCATCGCCAGCGGGCTTTGCGGAGCGGCGGCCGGACCACGCCGTGTCGCCAGCCATGCATCGAACGCGGCCGGCTCCATCGCCACGACGTCGAACGCCATCAGCGCATGCGACAGGCCGCAAAATTCGGTACACACCCCCCGGAACCGACCGGCGCGCGTCGCCTTCACGACCAGCCGGTTGGTGCGGCCCGGAATCATGTCCATCTTGCCCGCCAGACCGGGGATCCAGAAGCTGTGGATCACGTCGCCTGCGGTCAGGTCGAACTGTACGACGCGGCCGACCGGAATGCGGATTTCATTGGCGGTATCGACCGGCGCGGCACCGGGCGGCCGATAGCGGACGCGCCACCAGAATTGTTCGCCCTCCACCGCGATCCGCAGGTCGCCGGATGCGACCGGCAACGGACGCATCGCGGGCAGGCTGTATACCAGCAGCGAGAGCAGCACGATTGCCGGGATCACGCCGCCCAGCCACCCGACCATCCGCATTCCGGCGGGTAGCGTCAGCCGCCCTTCGGGCGCGCGCACCGCCATGACCATCAGGACAGCGACCCCGGCGGCAATCACGATCGCGCCGATCAGCATCACGATGGTCAGGTGGCGGACGTTGGCGGCTTCCTGTCCGAAAACTTCCAGCGCGGATTGGTGGCGGTTGCATCCCGCCAGCACGGCAGACGCCATCACACCGATACAGGCGTTCGCCTTCCGCATAGTCCCCGTGGCCCCCGTTCGACCCAAATAGGTCGATACGGTTCAGGAACGGGAAACTACCGTTTCCGTTCCGCTACAATCGTTATCGGTGCGCCGGTAGCGCGTATTTTCAATCGCTTGCCGTCGAACCTAGCGGGGTGGCCATCGACCTTTACGGTCCCCGGTGCCCCGTCCAGCGGCCAGTCCAGCGCGAACCCGCCGGGTGGAGACGCATCCCCAGCGATCGTGACCGACAGCCGCCGGTCGTCGGCGCGCATCGCGACGTCGACCCGGCCAAAGGGGGTGCGAAGTCCGTTCATCGTCGATCCGCCGCCCGTCAGCCACGTCGCGTCCATGCCGCCGCCCAGCACGATCGTCCCGCCATCCTGTTCGACATAGCCGAACAGGTCGAGCGCGGCGCGGATGAAGTCCGATGCGACCCATGCATGGGGCACGTCGCCCAGGAACCGGGTCTCGCGCGGCACCCGCCCGACCACCTCGGCCCATCCGTTCCACGCGGCGGGACGGCGATCCTTCATGTAGAAATCGAGCATCGCATTGGCCCGGTCGCGCCAGCCCAGCCGGACCATCGCCGATACGTTGCGCAATTCATACGGGGTATAGTCCGCCCAGTCGGTGCTGGTCGGACGTGCCATCACCCGCCGCCATTGGCGGTCGAAGGTATTGGCCAACAGCGTCGGATCGATCCGCGCCTGGTCACCCGCCGGGTCGAGCGCCATCGTGGTCGATGTCGCGTCGAAATCGCCCATGCTGGTCGCGCCGGGGATATAGTCGATCTTCCAGTATCGGACCGATGCGGCGATCGCGGCGTGCAGGTCGCGCTGGAACCGGTCGCGCTGCGCCTCGATCTCCGCCGCTTCGGGACGGCCGAGTTCGCGGGCGGCGAACGCGGCGTCCTTATATCCGGTCAGCGCCCAGAAATCGTCCCACAGACTGTACTGCGCCTTGGCCGAATAGCCTTCGTGGCTGATCGACGGCGGCATCAGGCCGTACAACATCTGCCGTTCGGGCGTGCGGTTCGCTGCCGTCCGTTCCGATTGTGCCAGACTTTCCATATAGCGCCGCGCCGCGTCCAGCTTCGGCCAGTCGCCCGCCAGTGCCGCCTTGTCGCCGGTATAGCGATACAGGTCGGTGACGAGGTGGATATACTGGCCGTGGCTGTCGTTTTCCGGCACCGGATCGGGGCCTCGTGCATCGACGCAGCACGGCACCTTGCCGTTCGCGAAAATCCTCGGTCCGTACCAGTCGGCAAAGGCCCGGGCGGGCGCGACCACGCCCATCCGCAGCATCGTCTCGCTCATCATCGCGCCGTCGCGTATCCAGCTACGGTCGTAGGAGCGGGTGCCGGGCTTCAGCGCGGGACCGTCGCGGCTCATCAACACCTGTGCCAGCGCCGAGCGGACGGTATCGGCCACCGCCTGTTTCGCGGGCGGCACGCGCAGTTCGACCCCGCCCAGCGTGCGCGTCCATGTCGCCCGCGTCGTCGCATGGGCAGCGGCGACCTGTTCCGCCGTGACCGCCTCATTACCGCCAATCGCCATCGCGGTCGACCAACTCGCGCCGGGGGCAAGCGTCACGTCATAGGCGATGCCGCCGGATGCGAGGTTGGTGGGATCGGTGGCGCGGACGGCAACGCCGCCGCCCGCATATCCCGTCGAGACCGCCAGCGCGTCCCGGTCGAACGGCACCGCCCATGCCGCATCCGGCTTCGCCACCGGAAACAGCGCGCGGGTCATCACCGGATCGCCGTCGATCGCGGGCGGGGTTGTCACCGCCATCTTCGCGCCGTCCCATGCCAGCGTCGAGATCGGGCTGACCCCGCCGCGCTGGCTGAGGAACTGGGCGGGCGGATTCACCTGAAACGGTCGCATCGCGAGGACCAGCCTCAGCGTGCGCGCGGTGGTGCCGGTATTGGTCAGCTTCCACCGTCCGAACAGCCGCCTCGACGCGCCCTCGGCGAACAGGCTGGTATCCAGCGCCCAGCCATCGCCCGCCCAATCGACATGCGGGATCGGAAGATAGCCGTCCTCCAGCCGATGCGTCGCGGTCACGTCGGCCCAGCCGGTCGTGCGGCCGTCCGCCACCACGAACGGCTCGATCGAGGAGCCGCCCTTGGCAACCTCGATCGCGCCATCCTCGCCGATCAGCCCGCTGACCGCCCCACCGTCGCTCGCGACCAGCGTCCAATAGGATTGTTCGGTAAATCCGCGCGGATAGGTGCCGCGTGGCGCGTCCTTCGCCAGTGCGGCGATGAAGGCGTTCGGGTCGGCGGCCCAGTCGCGATCCTTGACCTCGATCTCGGCCAGACCTGTCGCACCGGCGATCCTGAGATACCGGGTCTCGGTATCGGGCAGGGCGATCGGATCGGCGCCGCCATCGCCCGCCGTCACGGTGCGCAGCGTGCGCCACCGGCGGCGATCGTCCGATGCCTCGACCCGATAGGTCGGCGCCGCGCCCGCCCAGTGCAGCACAACCCCGCCCAGTTCCTTCGCGCCGCCGAAGTCGATCGTCACCGGAGCCTTCGCCACGGTGGCCCGGTCGCCGTCGAGCGCCCGACGGTCACTCGCCACCGGTGCGGGCAGGGGGCGGGGCGGGGGCAGCGTTTCGAACGTCCAGTCGTCGATCTCGATCGTACCCGCTCCGCCGTCGCGACCGCGCACCACGACGATTTCCGCCGCCTGTGTCGTGCGCAGCGTCTTGTCGGCGGTCGGCCCCCACGCGAACTGCACGTCGCGCGGGCGGATGCGGACTTCCTGCCACGCGGCGGTCGGTCGGAAACTGGGCTTCACCACCCACCAGACGTTGGTGCCGTCGGCATCGGTGAACTTGATCTGCAGGTCGTTGACGCCACCGGTGCCACGCACCTTCAGCCGCATCTCCCAATGTTCGGGGAAGGTGAGCGGCAGCGGGCGGCGCACGAAGGCATAGCCGGATACCTTGGCGAAGTCATAGGTCAGCCGCAGCGCGCGGCCATCCTCCCCCGGTACTGCCGTGGCGGTCGCGCTGACCCCGTCGGACGACGCCGCGACCCACGGTCCGACCTGCTCGAACCGGTCGACCGATTGTGCCTGCGCCGCTGCCGCGAGCAACAGCAGCGCGCTCATTTGAGCCAGCCGCCGGTGAACCCGGCCCGCTCCAGCCCGCGCCGGATATGCGGGTTGCGCCGCATCACTTCCCAGATCATGCCCGACCGGCGATTCTCGATCATCGCCACGATCGGTCCCTGATCGATGCCCAGATAATCCTTGTCGACCCACCCGATGCCGGGGACGATCCGGCCATGCTTCAATTCGGTATCGGCGCGGGTCAGCGTCGGGTTGAACGAATCGAGGAAGCCGTATTTTTCATAGATACCGGCACCATAGCGGGCATGGACCTTTGCGATCATCGGCTCGACGATTTCGGGTGCGAAGGCGATCGATCCGAGCGCGGCGGTCGGCGCGATGGTGCCGTCGTCGCGCTCGCCCGGCCCGCGCGCCGAATAGCTGAAGAAGTCGCGGCTTCGCCCGTCGATCGTCACGTTGAAGTCGCCCGGCCCGTCACAGGCGGTCAGACCCCAGCAATCGTCGCCATAAGCCGCCCAGCCGCCGGGATTTTCGTTGGCATAGGCCCGCTGCGCATAGGTGGCGCGGCGGCTGTTCTCGAAATAATCGATGCCCTTCGACGCGATATAGGGATCGCGGATGCCCCGGAAATCGATCCACACATGGCTGTATTGATGACCGAACATCGGCGCGAACTGCAAATGCGGCTCGCCGCCATGCGCGTTGCCCCAGCTACGGTCGAACCGCGCGGTCAGCGCGCCCCAAGTTTCCGACGGCAGCGGATGCGTCGGGCTGGCAAGGGCCAGCACATACAGGATCATGCCTTCGTTATAGATTTCCCAATCGTGCGGGATGAACCCGGTTTCGGGGTGCCAGCCCATCGCAACGAACGGCGGGCGCGGCACGATCCAGTCCCATTCGACCGCACGATAGATTCGTTCGGCGAGGTCGCGGATGCGTGCCTCGACCGGATCGGCGCGATCGAACCAGCTTTGCGCGAACAGCACGCCGCCCAGCAGCAACGCGGTATCGATCGTCGACAGTTCGCAGCGGGCAAAGCGCTGCCCCTTGGTCACGCCGAGAAAATGGTAGAAGAAGCCCTTGTACCCGCTGAACCCAGTCGCGCCGTCGCCCTGCGATGCGTTGGCGAAGAATTCCAGCAGCGCCAGCGTCCGGTCGCGATTCTGGGTGCGCGTGATCCAGCCATGCTTCTCGCCCACGCCATAGGCGGTCAGCGCGAACCCCACCGCCGCGATCGACGCGAAGCTGGGCGTCGGCCACCGGTCCATCGCCAGCCCGGTATCGGGGTCGGCGGTTTCCCAGAAAAAGCGGAAGGCGCGTTCCTGAATATCGGAGAAAAGGTCGGCCGGGGCGGCATTGGTCGTCAGCCCGGACCTCGCGGTGCATCCCGCGATCATGATGGCGGATGCGGTAGCAAGAAAGCGGCGACGATCGATCAAGGTGCAATACTCGGTACGAAAACGAAAAAATGCCGGAACGGGCGGGGGGATACCCGTTCCGGCAGAGGGGAGGCGTTAGAAGCTGAACCCGGCGGAAAGCTTGATCGTACGCGGCGGATTGCCGCCGATGCTGTACGTCGACCGCTCGCCATAGATGTGCTGGCTGCCATCGGTGCGGCTGTTGTCCAGCGGGTCGTTGTTGAAATCAACATAGTTCCGGTCGTTCATCAGGTTGATGATATCGACGCGGAAGCGCAGCCGTGCCTGATCGTTGACGAACCCGATCGGGATGTACTTCGTCATGGCGACGTCCAACTGACGCCGGCCCCACAGATCGCCATTGTTGTCGCGGAATGCCCCAACGATCCGGCGTTCGTACGGCGTTGCCGAATTGAGGAACGCCGTCTGGTACAGCGGCGATTCGATCTGGAACTTCGCCGACAGGGTCAGGCCGATCGGGGTGTCGGCGCTACCCGCCACGACGAACCGATGCCTCGGCACACCCGACGACCGCAGGAACGGGTAATCGCCGATCTGTGCGAAATCGAGCGAGAAGCTCTCGCCGAACTGCCGGTTCTCCTCCGCCTCGGTAAAGGTATAGGTCGCGTCGAGGCTCCACGGCGAAGTCGCGGAGTAAGGCTTGGTCAGCTTGGCATAGACTGAGTCGGCATTGGTTTCGAGGCCGTTGGTGCCGACGATGATCGACCCGAAGCCGGACGGCGCGAAGCCGAACGGGCTGCTGGGCGCGCTGGTCGCCGTCGCCGGGTTCTCGAAGAAGCTGCCGTCTGGGCGGCGGTTGCCGAGCAGCCAGAGGAACCCGTCACGGCTGGAGATATGGGTATATCCCAATTCCAGTTCTACCGGGTTGAACCGCCCGCGCACACCGAGGCTGAACTGGTCCGAATACGGCACCTTCAGATCGTTGTTGATGAAGCGCAGCTCACGCCCGCCCCCGGTCGCGGTCGTCAGCAACTGCGCGCGGCCTTCCGCCGTCAGATAGGCCGGGTTCCACGGAATACAGGTGGTGGAGGGCTGGCATGCCTGTTGCGCGAACGAATTGTTGCCAATGAACTGGAATTCGCGACGCGGGAACGCGCCGAAGCTCAGTTCCTGTTGCAGGAAATCGAACTGGTTGCGGTCGTATGACCGGCCATATCCGCCGAACATGGTAAAGCGACCGGCGTCGTCGAAGCGATAGCTGAAGCCGATGCGCGGCTGGAATGCCCCGGTGAACGCCTTCCGGTTGTCACCGGTCGAGATATAGTCGGCGATGGAATAATCGGCATTCGCGAGGTTCGGATAATTGCCGGGCGAAACCGCCGTCAGGTTCGATTGCGGCGTCACGAAATCGAGATAGGCGGGCGTCCGCTCGTAATCCCAGCGCAGGCCGAGGTTAAGCGTCAACCGGTCGGTCACGTCCCAGTCGTCCTGAATATAGGCACCGAATTGAAAATTGTCCGATTCGACTTCGGGTGTGCCGAAGCTGCCCGGCGCGCCGAATTCGAGGCGATAGGGCAGGGTCGAATTGAAGCTGTTCTGACCCTGAAGATTCACGTCATAGGTGAAAAGCGGGTTGAGCAGATTCTGTTCCAGCGTCCGCAGCGTGACCCATTTCGCCTTCACCCCGCCCTTCAGCGTGTGACCATCGAATCCGGTCCAAGTGAAGTCGTTCTGGACCGTCCAGCCCTTTTGTCCCTTCTCCTGGAAATTGCCGCCGCCGCCGGTGCGGAACAGGTCGTACCGGTTGATCGAGGTGCCGTCGCGGATCGTCGCCTGGAACAACTGGCCGTTGCCGAACTCGCTCGGGCGGGGCGACCATGTCACGTCTTCGTACGACACGCGGAAATCGTTGATCCAGCGATCGGCGGTATGCTGCCACCGTGCCAGTCCGCGCCATTCCTTCACGTCGAGCGTGTTGGCAGTGGACAGGGTGTTGATGCCGTTGCCGAGCTGCAACCCCTCTTCGTTGCGATACTTGCCCGAAAACTCGATCAGATCATTGTCGGTCGGCACGATGTCGATCTTGCCGAAATACAGATCCTCGTTGAACGTCGACGAGAAGGTGCCGAACAGGTCGCGATATTCCGCCGGGAGCGTGTCGACCGACCGGCCGTTGCCCGGATTGACGTCAACCGGAAACGCGCGCCGCTTGCCTTCGTAGCTGCCGAAGAAATGCATCACGTCGCGGATAATCGGACCGCCCAGCGCCACGCCGAACTGCTTGTCTGTCGTGTCCAGCTTGTCGATCCGACGCGGGAAGAGTTCGGTGGGACGCTCCGCACGCAGGTTCTGATCGGTATAGTCGAAGAAGCCTTCGCCGTGGAACTCGTTCGTTCCGGACTTGGTGGTCGCGGTGATCGCGACCGAGCTGACCTGATCGAACTCCGCCTTGTAGTTCGATGACAGCACCTGATACTCGCCGATCGCCAACTGCGGGAACGGGTTGCCCGGCGTCGAATCCTGACCGGTGACACCGTTTTTCAGGACATAGTCCTTCTGGCTGACACCATCGATGAAGACGTTCACGCTGTTGCTGCGCTGTGCGCCGCCCTGGATGCGGGCCTGTCCCGATGCGCCGTCCTCGACGAACCGGACGCCGGGGGCGAGGTCGGCGAAAGCGAGGAAGTTGCGGTTGTTCTGCGGCAGTTGCTCGATCAGCCGCTGCGAGATGTTGGATCCGACCTGTCCGCCGTCGAGCGACCGGATACGACTGCCGGTGACGATGATTTCGTCCGCCTGCGCCGCTTCGCCATCGGGACCGCCGGAGGTGGGCGTCGCGCCGACCTCGTCCGGATTGCCCGGCTGGGGTGCGCCGGGTGTCGGCGCGGGGGGCGTGGTTGCCGTCGCCGTCAGGTCGATGTCCAGCCCGGCATTCTGACCGACGCGCAGCGTGAACTCGTCCGAGTTGCGCGTACCGTTGCGCAACTGAACTTCCAGCCGATACGTGCCTGCGCGGAGCGATGCGAAATTATACGTGCCGTCGGCACCGACCACGACGCTGCGACGATATCCGGTCGCAACCTCGACAGCAGTGACCTGCGTCACCGGATTGTCGGCGCTGGCCTTGATCGTGCCGCGCAACGACGCCTGACCGACCTGTGCCTGTGCCGCGATCGGCACGATCGCCGCGCCCGTTGCCAACGTCGTCGCGGCGGCGAGTGCCGCGCGGAACATGGTCTTCCTCATGCTGATATTCCCCTGCAGGCCCGGTTTTCCGGGTTGTGTTGTAAACTGGTGGTTTCACGCACGATCAGGACCGGCGTGCGATGTTCGACCATCCGGTCCTCCGCGCCGCCGATCAGGGCGATCAGGCGCGCGACGGCGCGTTCGCCGATCCCGGCGATGTCGATGCGAAGCGTGGTAAGCGATGGCGAGATCAGGCGGGCGAGCGGCACGTCGTCGAAGCCCGCCAGCGCCACGCGGTCGGGCACCGCGATGCCCGCCCGGCGCAGTGCCATCAGGACGCCGATCGCCATCATGTCGTTGGCGGCGAACACCGCGTCGGGAATGTCGCCATCGGCGATCAGGCCTTCCGCAACCGCCACGCCCGATTCTTCGAGGAACGTGCCGCGCTTCACCCACGGGGTCAGCCCGGCGGCAAGCATCGCCTCACGATAGCCGGTGATGCGTTCCTCGGCATCGATGTTCCCTGCGGGCCCGGCGAGGTGCAGGATGTTGCGCCGTCCACCCGCGACCAGATGATCGACCATCGCCCGCGCGCCGCCGACATTGTCGATCCGCAATTCGGGGCGCGGCTGGTGATGCGGGGCGCAATTGACCATCACCGCCGGGATACCACGCGGCAGATGCCCCAGCAGCCGGTCGGGATCGATATGCGGTGCCATCACCACCAGTCCGTCGACCCGGCCGCGCATCGTATGCAGTGCCTCGACCCCGCGCGCCGGATCGTCGTGCATGTTCGACAGCAGCAGTTGCAGCCCGCGCGCCGACGCCTCGCGGTCCATGCCGCGCAACAGTTCCGAAAAGAATTCGCCGTGCAGGTCGGGCAGCACCACGCCGATCGCGTTCGACCGCGCGAGGCTGAGCGATCGCGCACCGGCATGGGGGACGTAGCCGAGTTGCGCGGCGGCCGCCTCCACCTTCTCGCGAAGGGCGGGGCGGACGTTCTCGTGACGGTTGAGCACGCGCGAGACCGAGGCGACGGACACGTCCGCCGCGCGAGCTACATCGCGGATGGTGGCATTCGCCATCGCCTTCGTCGTCCACTCCCAAGGGGCACCGCGAAAATGCGGTCATTCCGCCGGCTTCCGGCCGATCGCTCTTGATGTAACCGGTTACATGATCTTAAAACGCACTTCAATCACGATTTGAACCGGCCCACACACGGGGCCGACAGAATGAGAGACAAGAGGGGATCGCATGGAAGACATCCGCATTTCGCGACGCGCGTTGATGATGGGCGCTGGGGCGGTGGCGGCATGGACCGCATCGCCCGCCCGCGCGCTGCTGGCACAGGCGACGGGCGCGCTGCCCGCGTCGGTCGAGTCGCTGATCGGCCAGATGACGGTCGAGGAGAAGGCCGGACAGTTGACGCTGATGGCCGCCGCATGGGCCGGGGGGGCGGCCAACGCGCTGAACCCGATCAGCGCGACGGCGACGTTCGACGAACAACTGGCACAGGTGCGTGCCGGGCGCATCACCGGCGTCTTCAACGGGAACGGCGCGGCGATGGCGCGACGGATGCAGACCGCCGCGATGCGCGAACAACGGCTGAAAGTGCCGTTGCTGTTCGCCGCCGACATCATCCACGGGTTCCGCACCGTGTTCCCGATGCCGCTGGCCGAAGCGGGCAGCTTCGATCCCGATCTTGCCGAACGCACCGCGCGGGCGGCGGCGGTGGAGGCGTCGGCGGCCGGGATCGACTGGACCTTCGCGCCGATGGTCGACATCGCCCGCGACCAGCGTTGGGGCCGGGGCATCGAGGGGGCGGGCGAAGACATCGTCCTCGGCAAGGCGATGGCCGAGGCGCGGGTGCGCGGGTTCCAGGGCCGACGCGGCCTGACCGCCAACGACGCGGTCGCCGCCTGCGCCAAGCATTTCGCCGCCTATGGCGCGGCGGAGGCCGGACTGGACTACAACACGGTCGACGTGTCCGAACGGACGCTGCGCGAAGTATATTTCCCGCCGTTCCAGACCGCGTTCGATGCCGGTGCGCCGACGGTGATGGCGTCGTTCAACGAATTGTCGGGCGTGCCCGCGACCGCCAATCCGTGGCTGCTCGACACCGTGTTGCGCAAGGAATGGGGCTTTGGCGGCGTCGTCGTGTCCGATTATACCGGCGACGAGGAACTGATCGCGCACGGTTTCGCCGCCGACGCGCGCGAGGCGACGAAGATGGCGTTCCTCGCGGGCGTCGATATGTCGATGCAGTCGGGCTTCTACATCAGATATCTGCCCGATCTGGTGGCGAAGGGTGAGGTGCCGATGGCACGGCTGGATCAGGCGGTCCGCCGGGTGCTGGCGATGAAGGTGCAGCTCGGCCTGTTCGACGATCCGTTCCGTCGCATCGATCCGCGTCGCGAAAAGGCACGCGTCCGCACCGCCGCCCATCTGAAGCTGGCGCGCGAAGCCGGTGCGCGGTCGATCATACTGCTGAAGAACGACGGAGACCTGTTGCCGCTGCCCAAATCGGGCAAGAAGATCGCGCTGATCGGCCCGTTCGTTCAGGGCCAGCGCGAGTTGATCGGTACATGGAACGTGTATGGATCGGATGCGGAGGCGGTCGATCTGTTGACCGGCGTGCGCGCTGCCGTCCGCGATCCGGCATCGGTCGTCGCGGTGGACGGGTCGGGCATCACCGACGCCATTCCCGGCGGGATCGATGCGGCGGTACAGGCCGCCAATGCCGCCGATGTGGTGGTGCTGGCGATCGGCGAATCGCAACGCATGTCGGGCGAAGCGCAGTCGCGCGTCGATATCGGCATCCCTTCGGTCCAACTCGATCTTGCGAAGGCGGTGCTGGCGACCGGCAAGCCGACCGTGGTGCTGTTGCGCAACGGGCGGGCGCTGGTGCTGGACAAGCCGGTGCTCGACGCGCCCGCGATCCTCGTCACGTGGTTCCTCGGCTCCGAAAGCGGCCCGGCGACTGCCGACATCCTGTTCGGCGATGTCGGCCCGTCGGCACGGTTGCCGGTCAGCTTCCCGTTTTCGACCGGGCAGCAACCCTATCATTACGCCCACAAGAACACCGGTCGTCCCAACCCGCCGGGGCCGCTTGTCGAGTACAAGGCGCATTATCGCGAGGCTCCGAATGCGGCGCTGTTCCCGTTCGGTCATGGGCTGACCTATGGCCGGATCGCTTATGGCGACCTCGATCTGGGCGGCGGGCGACTGAGCGCGGACGGCAGCCTGACGGTACGCGCCCGCATCAGCAACAGCGGCACCCGCGCCGCGACCGAGGTCGTCCAGCTTTACGTGCAGGACGTCACCGCCAGCATCACCCGCCCGGTACGCGAATTAAAAGGGTTCCGACGCGTCACGCTGGCCCCCGGCGAATCGAAGCTGGTGGATTTCACGCTGCGCGCCGCCGACCTGCGGTTCATCGGCGTGGACAATCGGCCGACCGTCGAACCGGGCACGTTCCGGCTGTGGATCGCGCCCTCGGCACAGGCGGAGGGCGTGGCCGGACAGTTCGTGCTGGCGTAACGGGACAGGGTGCGACCGGCGGCGGTCGCACCCTTCGCGGCGGCCGCGCGTTCTTCTCCCATACACCCCAATGAGGAGGACGTGATGGCCGACACCGGGAAACAACCCAATCAGGCGATGCCCGACAAGGCGCACGAAGGATCGTCCGCCGCCACCCCGGACGGGGTCAACAACGCGCCCAGCGGTGGCGAATCCGGCGGCGGCGACTATCCCAACCCGCACGACGACAGCAACGAAGGCCGTTTCGAAGGCGGGCAGAGCCTGAAAGATTATCATGGCGGCCCGGGCGGCAAGGACAATCAGGGCACCGGCACCTGATCCCAGCCCGCGCTAGCCTGCCGGATCGAACCCCAGGTCGCCGCTGATCGCCGCTGCGGTCGCAGCGACCTGCGGGCCGACCGTCACGACGCGATCGTCGGTCAGATATTGCGCGGCGGTGGCGATGCCGATCGCCGCGACGATATCGCCTGACACGTCGCGGATCGGTGCCGCGACCGAGCGGATGCCGTCATTGCCCACGCTGTCGTGGATCACATGCCCGCGATTCGCATTGGCGCGCATGTCGGCGACCCAGTCCGCCGCTGCCGGATCGTCGATCGTTCCCTTCGCCGCTTCCCGGTACAGCCGGGCGAGCGTCGCATCATCCTCGTCGAACAGCAACGCCTTGCCGATGCCGGTCTGTGCGACCGGTCGCCGGTCGCCGGGGCGGGTGGATACTTCCAGCCGCTGCCGCCCGGCGGCGCGGTCGAGGTGGAGCGAGTGATCGCCTTCGCGCCGACCGAGGAACACGCAGAGGCCGGTATCCGCCGATAACGCTTCCATCCGCGTGCGCGCCACCCGCACGATGTCGATGCGACGATGCGCGGTGAAGCCCAATTGCAGCAGCGTCGGCCCCAGCGTCAGCAACCCGCGCTCGCGCTGCGCGACATAGCCACGCTCGACCAGCGCCGCCGCCAGCCGGTGGGTGGTGGTGCGGCTCAGCCCCAGCGTCCGCGCCAGTTCGGCGACGCGCTGCGGTTCGTCGCGCAGCGCCTCGACCAGATCCAGCCCGCGCATCAGCGTCTGCGTCCCGCGCGACGCGGCGGCGGTGTCGGTGGGTGGCTGGTTCATCGACGAGTTCCGTCGATGCCGGCAGGGTTCGCCGCGCTCATGCCGCCGACAGCGCCGCCTGCGCCATCACCAGCGTGCCGAGCGGTCCGGCCTGTTCGCCCAGTGCCGCCGGAACGATGCGCCCGGCGATGCTGTCCGCGCCGACGAAGCCGAGATAGCCGCCCAGCGACGCGACCGTGCGCGTCCGCACCATGTCGAGCAGATGTGGCTGGCCGAGACCGACACCGCCGCCGACAATGATCCGCGCGGGCGACAGCGTCAGGAACAGCATCGCGAACGCCTCCGCCACCGCGTCGGCGACATAGCCCCATGCCGCATCGTCAGGCGCGAGCAGATGGGCGGGGCCACCGATGCGCGCCGCGATCGCCGGACCGCTGACCAACCCTTCCAGACAGTCGCCGTGGAACGGGCACGCGCCCGCGAAACCGTCGCCGGGCGTGCGGCGGATGCGGATATGGCCCGCTTCCGGATGCATCATGCCGGTGACGGGACGCCCCCCGGCGATCACGCCCATGCCGACGCCGGTGCCGATCGTGACGTAGACGAAATCGGTCATCCCCTGCGCCGCGCCCCAGCGTCCCTCGCCCAGCGCCGCGCCGGTGACGTCGGTGTGGAACGACACCGCGTCGAACCCGACGCCCAACGCGCCGACGATATCCGCCCCCGCCCAATGCGGCTTGGGCGTCGGCAGCATGATGCCGCGTTCGACCGAGATCGGGCCGAAGCTGGCGATGCCGATGGCTTGTGGCGCATGGTCGCGGTGCCAGATCGTCAGTTGCTCCGACAACGCGCCCAGCGTCTCCTGCGGTGTCGTAGTCGGCACGCGGCAGGTCGCCAGAACCTCTCGCCCGCGACCGACGACCGCAATCGATTTGGTGCCGCCCAGTTCGACCCCCGCGACGATCGGTTCGGACGCCATTGGTATAATCCCTTCCTGTTGGTCGCCGCTTGTGCCGCATCTTGGGATGATCGGGCAAGCGATCCGTTGATGCCTCGCCCAACTCGTTTCGGCGACGCGATTTCGTCTAGTCGGCTGGCGATTTATTCTCGTACAACCGTAATGATGGAGCATGAAGGACGTCTTCCGACACGCGTGCGAACAATCGCCGACCTCGCCCGCCTCGCCGGCGTGTCGGCAGGTACGGTGTCGCGTGCGCTGGCGGGCAAGTCGCTGGTCAATGTCGAAACCCGCGACCGGATCCGGGCGCTGGCGACCGAACACAGCTTTCGCCCGAACCAGATGGCCAGCCGGCTGCGGACCCAGCGCACCCGCGTGATCGGCGTGGTCGTGCCGTTGGGGCATGAACGGCGACAGCATCTGTCGGACCCGTTCTTCATGACGATGCTGGGCTGCCTCGCCGATCGGTTGACCGAGGACGGGTACGACCTGATGCTGTCGCGGGTGATCCCCGACGTCGCCGACTGGCTGGAGCGGATCGTCGATTCGGGGATGCTCGACGGCGTGCTGCTGATCGGACAGTCGGACCAGTACGCCGCGATCGAACGCGTCGCCGCGCGATATCGCCCGCTGGTCGTCTGGGGCAGCAGCACCTCCCCCGATCAGGTGCATTGCGCGATCGGTACGGACAATGTCGCGGGCGGGCGGCTGGCGGGCGAGCGGCTGATCGCTCGCGGCGCACGAGGGATCGCGTTCTTAGGCGAAATGCGTGCGCCCGAGATACGCGAACGGTGCGAAGGGGTGGCGCTGGCGATGGCGGCGGCGGGCATCGAAGCCGGGCCGGTCCAGTTCGATACCTCGCTGGCGGCGGACGGGATGGAGCGCGCGATCGCCGCGCATCTCGATCGCATGGCGGGCGCGATCGACGGCATCGTCGCCGCGTCGGACGTGATCGCGGTCACGACGCTGCGCGTGCTGGCGGACCGTGGTATCCGCGTGCCCGACCAGATGGCGGTCGTCGGATATGACGACCTGCCGATCGCGCTCAGTGCCGTGCCGCGCATCACTACGGTGCGTCAGGATATCGCGCGCGGCGCGGACGCGATGGTATCGGCGCTGTTCCGCCGGATCGCCGGAGAGGATGCACCGTCGATGGTGATGGCCCCGACGCTGGTGGTGCGCGACTCCGCCTGACGGCCGCGCACCGGCAGGATTACGCCAGCGGCGCGCACTTCGCTTCGACCCACGCCGCCGTTTCCGTGTCGAGAAGCGGCATCAGCAGGTCGGCGACCTTCGCGTGATAGGCATCGACCCATGCCCGTTCGCTGTCGGTCAACAGGTCGACGACGATCAGCGACCGTTCGACGGGCACGAAGGTCAGCGTCTCGAACCCCAGCATCCGCCGGTCGGCCTCCGGAATGGAACGTTCGACGATCAGCACGAGGTTTTCGATGCGGATGCCGTATTCGCCCGCCTTGTAATATCCCGGCTCGTTCGACAGCATCATGCCCGCGCGCAGCGGCTCCATCGGCCCGCCGCCCGGATAGTTCGGCGCGGCGATCCGCTGCGGCCCTTCATGCACCGACAGATAGGCGCCGATGCCGTGGCCGGTGCCATGCGCGTAATCCAGACCCGCTTCCCATAACGGCCGACGGGCGAAGGCGTCGATATGCCCGCCGATCGTACCATCGGGGAACACCGCCGTATCGATGGCGATATGGCCCTTCAGCACGCGGGTGAAGCGGTCGCGCATTTCCTCCGACACCGCACCGACCGGCATCATCCGCGTGATGTCGGTGGTCCCGTCGCGATACTGGCCACCCGAATCGATCAGATAGAGTTGCCCCGGCAGGATCGGCGCGTCGCTTTCGACGGTCGCCTTGTAATGTGGGCTGGCCGCGTGGGCGCCGGTGGCGGAGATGGTGTCGAACGACAGGTCGCGCAGCAGCCCGGTATCGGTGCGGAATGCCGCCAGCCGGTCGGATGCCGACAATTCGGTCAGCGTGCCCAGCGGGGCGGTTTCCTCGAACCATTTCAGGAACCGCACCATCGCCGCGCCATCGCGCGCCTGTGCCGTACGATGCCCCGCGACCTCGACCGGATGCTTGATCGCCTTTGCCAGCACGGTCGGATCGCGCGTCGCAACGACCGTCGCCCCGCCCGCCGCCAGTGCGCCATGAATCGCGGCGACCGCCCGGTCGGGATCGGCGGCGACGCGCTTGCCTTCGAGATCGCCAAGGGCGGGGGCGAAGTCGGTCATCGGTCGTACGGTGACGGCATTGCCCAGATGCCGCGCCACGGCATCCCCGATCTTGCCCGGTTCGGCGAACAGGTCGGCGGTGCCGTCGGCATGGACGATCGCATAGGCCAGCGCGACCGGCGTATGCGCCACGTCGTCGCCGCGCACGTTGAACGTCCACGCGATCGAATCGAGCGCCGTCAGGACGACCGCATCGGCGCGCTCGCTTGCCAGCCATTCGCCGATCGCCGCGCGCTTCTCGGCCGAGGACTGTCCGGCGAGCGTGTCGTCATATACCGCCATCGCGGCAGGCGACGGGGCGGGGCGGTCGGTCCACAGAGCGTCGACCGGGTTGGCATCGACCGCGACCAGCACCGCCCCGACCGGAGCGAGCGCCGCCGACGCTGCCTCGACCCAGCCGATGGTGGCGAGCCACGGGTCGTAGCCGATGCGATCCCCCGCCACGGCATGTCGCGCCAGCCAGTCGGTCATCGCGGTGTCGGGCACCTGCACGAACTGCCAGTCGGTCGCGTCGACCTGTTCGCGCACCTGCGTCGTGTATCGGCCATCGGTGAACATCGCCGCCACGCCCGCCAACACCACCGCGTTCCCCGCCGACCCCTTGAACCCGGTCAGCCATTCCAGCCGCTGGGCATAGGCGCCGACATATTCGCTCATATGCTCGTCGGTCAGCGGCACGACGAATCCGGTCAGGTCGAGCGTGGACAGATGGGCGCGAAGGGCGGCGAGGCGGTCGGTATGGATCATGCACGCGTCGTTATCAGGTGGGGCGAGGCGGTTGAAGATCGGTTTTCGGGCGGGACGGTCGCCGGGTGGCCGGACAGGACGAAGCGAAGAATCTTCTTCTGACCCCCACCGCTCGACTTCCGTGCGCGGCCGTCCCACATGGGCGACCTATGACGCATCCCATCCCCCCGATCGCCGAGCAGCGCCCCTTCACCTATGAACGCCACGGGATCGTCGTCGACGATCCGTGGGCATGGCTGCGCGATCCCGGATATCCGGAGGTCGAGGACGAGGATGTGCTGGCGTATCTCAAGGCCGAGAACGAGTATTTCGACACGGTGATGCAGCCGCACCAGCCGCTGATCGACACGCTGTTCACCGAGATGCGCGCCCGCATCAAGGAAGACGACGCCACGGTGCCGCAGCGCGACGGCGACTGGTGGTACTGGTCGGATTTCGAGACCGGCGGCGAATATCGCCGCTGGTGGCGCAAGCCGGTGGCGGGCGGTGCCGACGAACTGATCCTCGACGAACCGGCGCTGGCGGCGGGCAAGGAATATTTCCGGTTGGGTGCGTTGTCGGTCAGCCCCGACGGGCGCCTGCTCGCCTATGCGATCGACGATGACGGCGGCGAACGGTTCGAGGCGCGGGTCAAGGATCTGGCGACCGGCGAATTGTTGCCCGATACCATTCCGGGCACGTTGTCCGAACTGGTCTGGACGGCGGATTCGAGCGGGTTCCTCTATGGCCTCGCCAACGACCAGTGGCGCACCGACAATGCCCGGCTGCACCGCATCGGCACGCCGATCGAGCAGGACATCGAACTCTATCACGAGGCGGACGAAGGCTGGCGGGTATCGGTCGGCGAAACCCAGTCGCGCCGCTTCCTCGTCATCGCGGCGGGCGATCACGTCACCAGCGAGGTGCGGCTGATTCCGGCGGACGATCCCACCGCCGAACCGATCCTGGTGCGCGCGCGGCAGGCGCATGTCGAATATGACGTGGAGGAACATGACGGCACGCTGTTCATCCATACCAACGACACGCACCCGAATTTCCGGCTGGCGACCGCGTCGCTCGACGCGCCGGGCGACTGGCACGAACGGATCGCGGCCGACCCTGCCTTCTACATGACCGATGTAGCGACTTTCGCCGACTTCTTCGTGATCGAAGGGCGGCTGAACGGCCTCGACCAGATTCGGCTGCACGACTATGCGGGCGGCCCGCCGCGCCCGATCGACTTTCCGGAGGCGAGCTTCGTCGTCGGCCTTGGCGACAATCCCGAATATGCCGTCGATACGCTGCGGCTGGGATATGAATCGATGGTCACGCCGGGGACGGTGTACGACTATGACGTCGCCACCGGCGCGCTGACCGTGCGCAAGGTGCAGACGATTCCATCGGGCTACGACCCGGCGAAATACGCGACCGAACGGCTGGAGATCACCGCGCGCGACGGCACGGCGATCCCGTGTTCGGTGGTGTATCCCAAGGACTTTCCGCGCGACGGGACCGGCAAGCTCTATCTCTATGCCTATGGTGCCTATGGCTATGCCGTGCCGCCGGGCTTTTCGACCAGCCGCATGTCGTTCCTCGATCGCGGCATGGCGTTCGCGATCGCGCATATCCGGGGCGGCGACGATCTGGGCCAGCAATGGTATCTGGACGGCAAGCTCGACAAGCGGACCAACACGTTCAACGATTTCGTCGACGTCGCGCGCGGGCTGATCGAGCTGGGCTTTACCGCCGAGGGAAAGATCGCGATCGCGGGCGGATCGGCGGGCGGCGAGTTGATGGGCGCGGTGATGAACTCCGACCCCGAACTATGGGGCGCGGTGGTTGCCAGCGTGCCGTTCGTCGACGTGCTCAACACCATGCTGGACGACAGCCTGCCGCTGACGCCAGGCGAATGGCCCGAATGGGGCAATCCGATCGAGGACAAGGCGGCGTTCGAGCTGATCCGATCCTATTCCCCCTATGACAATGTGACGGCGCAAGCCTATCCGCCGGTGTTAATTTCGGGCGGGCTGAACGATCCGCGCGTGACCTATTGGGAGCCGGCCAAGTGGGCGGCGCGGCTGCGCGCGACCAAGACCGACGGCAATGTGCTGTTGCTGAAGACCAATATGGGCGCCGGACATGGCGGCAAGTCGGGCCGTTGGGAAAGCCTGAAGGAAGCCGCCGAGGAAATGGCGTTCGTGTTGTGGCAACTGGGCGTCGAGGGGTGATTTAGTTCCTCCCCGGCGCGGGGAGGAACTTCAGCTTACCGCCGGACCCGCGTGACATGGCCCATCTTGCGACCGGGCCGGGCCTCGCGCTTGCCGTACAGGTGCAGGTGCGCGCCCGCCTCGGCGATCAGGGCGGGCCATTGGTCGACATCGTCGCCGATCAGGTTGGTCATTTCCACACCGGTCGCGGTCAGCGCGACGCTGCCCAGCGGCAGGCCGGTGATGGCGCGGACATGGTTCTCGAACTGCGACGTCTCCGCGCCTTCGATCGTCCAGTGGCCGGAATTATGGACGCGCGGCGCCATTTCGTTGAAGACCGCGCCGTCGGGGCCGCAGAAGAATTCCAGTGTCAGCACACCGACATGGCCCAGCGCATCGGCCACCCGTGCCGCCAGCGACTCGGCCTCAGCACGATAGGGTTCGACCTGCGGCGCGGGGACGGTCGAGGTGTCGAGGATGCCGTTCTTGTGGACGTTGGCGGGCGGGGGATAGCGCACCAGCGTCCCGTCCGCGCCGCGGGCCAGCACGACCGAAAATTCGTGGGCGAAGTCGACGAACGCTTCGAGGATGGCGGGGCCGCCGCCGATCGCGTCCCATGCCGCATCGGCGTCGGCGGCGTCGGTCAGCCGCGCCTGCCCCTTGCCGTCATAGCCGAAGCGCGTGGTCTTGAGCACGGCGGGGCAGCCGACCCGCGCGATGGCGGCGTCCAGCGCGGCGCGGTCGGGAACATCGGCCCAGCGCGCGGGCCGTCCGCCCAGATCCTCGACGAACCGCTTTTCGGCGACGCGGTCCTGCGCGACCGCCAGCGAGTGGGGGGAAGGGCGCACCTTGTCGCCCAGCGCCGCGATCGGTTCGGCGGCGATATTCTCGAACTCATAGGTCACGATATCGACCTGTGCCGCGAAGGCGGTCAGCGCGGCGATGTCGTCATACGCCCCCCGGCTATGGGTGAAGGCGACGTCGTTCGCCGGCCCGGTATCGGGGGCATAGACATGGATGCGATAGCCGAGTTGCGCCGCCGCCATGCCGATCATCCGGCCAAGCTGACCCGAACCGATGATGCCGATGGTCGCACCGGGGGGCAGCATGGTCATTGCGGGTCGATCGCCACGCCGTCGGTCTGCGCCGTGCGCCATGCGTCGAGCCGGTCGGCCAGCGCCGGATCGGCCAGCGCGAGGATCGATGCCGCCATCAGCCCGGCGTTGATCGCCCCCGCCTTGCCGATCGCCAGCGTGCCGACGGGCACGCCGCCGGGCATCTGCACGATCGAGAGCAGGCTATCCATGCCCTTCAACGCCTTCGATTCGACCGGCACGCCCAGCACGGGCAGGCGGGTCATCGACGCCGCCATGCCCGGCAGATGCGCGGCACCGCCCGCCCCGGCGATCACGACCTTCAGCCCGCGCGATACCGCCGTCGTCGCATAGTCGACCAGCCGCGCGGGGGTGCGGTGCGCCGACACCACTTTGGTTTCGTGCGGCACGCCGAGCGTCGTCAGCGTTTCGGCGGCATGGCGCATCGTCTCCCAATCGGAAGTGCTGCCCATGATGATACCGACCAGTGGTGCGTCCATTGCCTGCCCATAACGCCCGGGAAAACGCGGTGCTTAGGGACCGGGCCGGACAAGGGCAAGCGCGAGGACGCCGTGCCGACCGATTCGCGGCCAAAGGTCACGAAAGTCACACTTGCGCGCAATTGGCGCGCGCAATCGGCGGTGCGCATGGCCGGAGGCTGGAAAGAGCGTGATCGGGGGACGATCGGCGCGGAGTGTGGCGGGGACGGAGCGTGTAGGAAAGGGGTTTCCGGGCTGCTCTGTCCGGTTGCTCCTGCGCCTTCCGCCCCCACGATTCCTGTCGAGAACCGGGCCTGTCGAGAAGGCGGTGCGCCAAACGACCGAGTTCTCGACGGACGCTTCTCGACAGGCTCGAAGCTGCTCGAACCGAACGGAGGGGAGAACAGGACGGCGGCTTACCGCTCGCTGAGATAATAGCGGTCGAGCGGCTTCAGGTCGGCGTCGAGTTCGTACACGATCGGCTGGCCGGTCGGAATCTCGAGGCCGGTGATCTCGTCGTCCGGGATGCCCGACAGGTGCTTGACCAGCGCGCGCAGCGAATTGCCGTGGGCGGAGATCAGCACGCGCTTGTCCGCACGCAGTTCGGGGGCGATGCGCTGTTCCCAATAGGGGAGCACGCGGTCGATCGTGTCCTTCAGGCTCTCGGTCTGCGGAATCGCGATCCCGGCATAGCGACGGTCGGCCGACAGATCCCATGCGCTGTCGGCGGCGGGCAGGGGCGGCGGCACGTCGAAGCTGCGACGCCATACCTTGACCTGCGCCTCGCCGTGCAGCGCCGCCGTCTCCGCCTTGTCCAGCCCGGTCAGGCCGCCATAATGCCGCTCGTTCAGGCGCCAGTCCTTTTCGACCGGCAGCCACAGCCGCCCCATCGCTTCGAGTGCGAGGTTCAGCGTCTTGATCGCGCGCGTCTGGTAACTGGTGAAGCAGGCGTCGAAATCATGCCCCTTGGCGCTGAGCAACTCGCCCGCCGCCTTCGCCTCGGCCTCGCCCTTTTCGGTCAGGTTGACGTCCCACCATCCGGTGAAGCGGTTTTCGAGGTTCCAGGCCGACTGGCCGTGGCGGATGAGGACGAGCGTGGGCATGAAGTCTCCTAGAGCGGCAGGGTCAGGAAGCGGTTGTGCGGGCTGGGTCGATAGTCGGCGAACGGGCCGCAGTCGACGAACCCGGCGCCGCGATAGAGCGATACCGCCGGTGCATGCAACGCGGCGGTGCCGGTTTCGAGGTCGATCCGGTTCAGCCCCAGCCGCCGCCCTTCCGCCACGACATGCGCCAGCAGCGCGCGGCCGACGCCGGTGTTGCGGGCGGCGGGGGCGGCGCGCATCGACTTCAACTCGCCCGAACCGTCGGCATGGCGTTTCAACGCCACGAACCCGACAAGCTGGTCGCCGCGCCATGCAGTCCAGAAGGTGACGCCGGGCTGCGACAGGCCGGTGGCGTCGAGGGCAAAGGCGAACGCCGCCATATGGCCGCGAAGCTCGGCGAGGTGATGGGCGAGCAGGTCCGCGACATGCGGCGCGGTCGGGTCGTCGACCCGGATATCGATCGCCGCACCGCTCACAGGTCGAATCCGGCCAGCACCTCCAGCCAGCTATGCGCCAGACGCTTCGACCGGTCGGGCGACCAGCCATATTCCGGGTCGGGATTGGTGTCGTGATCCTTGAACGGCATTTCCAGCGTCATCGCCAACGCGCCGAACCGGTTGGCCAACTGGTTCGTCGACATCGACAAATTCGCTTGCCCCGCTGCCGATACCGGATAGCCGAGTGTCGTCTGGAACTCCGGCGTGGCCTCTGCCCAGCGGCGACCGAAGTCGGTGAAGCGCGCGCCGTGCGCATCGGTCCAGTTCGGGATGCCGTGATATCCGGCGATGAAATTGGCCGGGATCGCTTCGTCGCCATGCACGTCGATCGCGATGTCCACGCCGGTTTCGTCCATCCGGTCGCGGACACACAGCACCTCGGGGCTGCGCTCCGGGGTCGGGGCGTGCCATTCGCGGTTGAGGTTCACTCCGGCGGCATTGGTGCGCAGATGGCCGCGGAACGACCCGTCGGGGTTCATGTTCGGCACGCAGTGAAAGGTGCAGCGCGCGCGAAGATCGGCGGCGACGGCATCCGCCGGATCGGTCAGCCGTTCCAGCAACCCTTCCATGAACCATTCGCACATCGATTCGCCGGGATGCTGTCGGGCATAGGCCCAGACCTGTACCGGCCCGTCGCCCAGCGTCAGATAATCGATCGCCCGTCCGTCGAGCGTCTGGCCCAGTTCGCGGTGGGTCACGCCCGGCGCGGCGGCGATTCGCGCGATCAGATCGTCGTGGCGATCCATCGTGTACGGCGCGAAGTATGCGAACCAGGCAAGGTCGCCGTCGAACGTCGCGGTGAAGGTCAGCACGCCGTCGTCATAGCCGGTATCGACCTGTCGCCATGCCGTGCGGTCGGTGCTCATCCGCGTCCGATATCCCGGCCAGCCAAAGGCATAGGCCGATCCGCCCGCATTCACGATGCGGAAGGTCAGCGTCCGCCCCCGCGCCCCGGCGACGCGGAAGTGGAACCACTGATAGAAGTCGGACTCGCGATCCCGTTCGATCGCGAGGTCGATCACGTCGCCCTGTATGGCGACGACCCGGATATTGCCGCTGTCGAACGCGGCGTTGATGACGATGCTCATTTCACCGTCGTAGTGATTCCCGACTCGCCTGGGAAGTTGCGGAACAGCGCATTCGCCAGTCGATCCGCCTGAAACACCGGCTGCGCGCCCGGCGTGTTTTCGAGCGAATCGGTCACGGCGCGGCCTTCCCAGATGGTGGTGCCGTCGGCGCGGCGGCGAATCTGTACCGCCAGTTCCGATCCGACCACTTCGCGCTGACCACCGCCGATGCCGAAGCCGACCCCGCCGCCCAGACCCAGCCCGCCGCGATAGCCGCCGCCACCGCCCGCGCCGATGCCGATCGAGACCGGCGGACGCTTTTCGACGAAGCCGCGCGTGGCGCGGGTGAAGGACACCGCGACGATCAGGTCGCCGGGGGCGGCGCTGCCCTGACGGAAGCCCAGCTTCTCCATCTCGCGCCCGACGGCGCTGCCATAGGTTTGAAATTCGGGGCTTATCGTCACGTTGGTCGATGCCGGTTCGACGGTGAAGGTGCCGCGCACGATCGGTTCGTTCAGGTGGAAGCGGGTGACGTCGACCGGGCGCGACCGTGTGCCCGTCGTCGCGCAGCCCGAAGTCGTGATTGCGGCCAGTGCCGCCAGACCGATGCCGATCGCCTTGTTCATGTATCTCGTCCCGTTCATGCCACCACTCGTGGAAGGCTCAACGCGCATACCCGCCCGGCGGGTTCATTGCGATGGCGTTTCGACGGGTGAATCGGCGTCGGACCTTGACGTGCGTTTCACGCGGAGATAGGCGAGCGCCTCTTTTCCGGCCGTGCGAGCGGCCTTTTTGCCGTTTGAGAGCCATCATGAAGATCGTCAATTCGCTGAAGTCGCTCAAGGATCGTCATCGCGACAATCGCGTGATCCGTCGTCGTGGCCGTATCTATGTCATCAACAAGACCAACCGCCGCTTCAAGGCCCGCCAGGGCTGATGCCGGTGGTCGGTGCGGTGTCCGATCCGGCGCCGCATCGGTCGGGTGACTCGAATCGTCCGCACGCCGTCATCTTCGATGTCGGTCGCGTGTTGTACGATTGGGACCCACGCTATCTCTACAGGCGCCTGATCGACGACGATCGGGCGCTTGCGGCGTTTGTGGAACAGGTGATCACGCTGGAATGGCATTTCCAGCATGATGCCGGTCGCGATTTCGCCGCGACGTCGGCCGAACTGATCGCGCTGCATCCGCACCATGCCGAGCTGATCGCCGCATGGGGGCCGCGCTTCCTCGAATCGATCGGCGATCCGGTGCCGGGCATGGCGGCGATCGTCGAGGAACTCGATTCGGCGGGCGTGCCGTTGTTCGCCATCACCAATTTCAGCCATGAGTTCTGGCCCCCGTTCCGCGCGCGCGAAGCTGCCCTGTTCGACCGGTTCCGCAATATCGTGGTGTCGGGCGACGAGCGGCTGGTGAAGCCCGATCCGGCGATCTATCGCCTCGCGCTCGACCGGTTCGGGCTGGCCGGGCCGGACGCGGTGTTCGTCGACGACAATCCCGCCAATATCACCGCTGCCGCCGCGATGGGTATTCACGCGATATTGTTCACCGATGCCGCATCGTTCCGGGCGGAACTGGTGCGGCTGGGCCTGCTGCCCTGATCCCGCGCTCAGATCGTCCGGTCGATCCCGTGAGCGGGGGAGGGGACGCGGGGTGCCGTCGGCGCGGTACAGGCGATCACGACTCGGAAGCCGCCGGGCGCGGCGAAGACCCGGCTGGCGCGGCCGACCGGACGGCTTTTCAGATCGGCCTGAAGCGCGGAGGGCATGGCGCGCATCGGCACGTCGGTCCGCGTCGTGACGGTGCCGGTGAACCGGCGCTCCGCCTTGTATCGTCCGGCCAGACGGATCGCGTCGCCACAGGCGCGGATGGTGCGGGTGTCGGTGCCGAACCTTCGCGCCGCCGCGGTTCGTACCGCTTTCGGAAGTGCGGCGGGGACCGCGATTTCGAGTTGCAGCAGCGTCAGGCGGCGTTCGTCGGGTACGCGCGGCGGCACCTGTCCGACCGCGACGGCGGCGGGGAAGACCAGTGCGGCCAGCAGGGCGATCGATCGGAACGGGGTCATCGGCGCGACGCCTCCATCGATACGACGACGGGAGCCACGGTGGTGCCGGGATCGCCGACCCGGTTCCACCCGGTCGGGCCAAGCCCTTCCAGCGGCTGGAACGCGGTCTTGTAGGTCATGCGCGGCGACCCCTGTACCCAATAGCCGAGATAGACATGCGGCAGGCCGCTGTCACGGGCGCGGCGGATATGGTCGAGGATGATGAACGTGCCCAGCCCCGGCGGCGCATCGGGACCGGTGGCGAAGAAGCTGTAGACCATCGACAGTCCGTCGGCCTGAAGATCGGTGATGCACGCGCCCACCAGCTCGCCGGGCTGACCGTCGATCGACGGACGGCGATATTCGACGATCCACGAGGTCACCGGCGAATGTTCGACCATGTCGGCGAAATCGCCTTCGTCCATGTTCGTCATGCCGCCGCCGGGATGTCGTGCCGACAGATAGCGGCGCAGCAGGCGATATTGCTCGTCGGTCGCCCACGGCTTGCACAGCGTGATGTCGAGATCGGCGTGACGGCGCATCAGCTTGCGCTGCGTCGCGTTGGCGACGAAATCGTCCGCCACCACCCGGACCGAGATGCAGGCGTTGCACCCGACGCAACTGGGGCGATAGGCGACCGACTGGCTGCGACGGAACCCGATCCGGCCCAGCGCGTCGTTCAGCGCGTCCGCATTGGGGCCGTTGAGTTCGGTGAAGACCTTCCGCTCCTGCCGCCCCGGAAGATAGGGGCACGGGGCGGGCGACGTTACGAAGAAACGGGAAAAACGAAACGGCGCTGTCACCCACGGGGTCCTTCGGTCGGGTGGTCCGCACCACCGATGCGTCCAGATATGGCGGGGTCGTGCCGTCGTGGGAAGATCGTTTTCGACGAATGACCGCGCCCGTGCCGTTCAGGCCGGTGGTCCCTGCGGATGCCGTGGCAGGCCATCGTCGAACACCAGCCACGGCTGCATCGCCTCCGTCCAGATATGGTCGGTGGGGGCATGGCGTTCGGGATGGTCGAGGCTGCCCATCGTCAGCCCGATGCCACCCGCCGACGCCCGTTCCGAAAACAGCGTCGCACCACAGGCCGGGCAGAAGCCGCGCCGGACCCCGGTGCCGGCATCATACCATGTCACCGGCCCGTCGATCGTCACCGAATCGAGCGGCACCATGACCCGCGCATAGAAGGGCGCGCCGGTCGCCTTCTGACACCGGCGACAGTGACAGGCGCGGACGTTGATCGCCGGCCCGTCGCTGGCGTAGCGGCACGCGCCGCACACGCATCCGCCGGTGATCGCGGTCATGCCAGTTCGACCGGGCTGACTTCATACCCGCCGTCGCGCAGCCCGTCGATCAACCGGTCGAGATGCGCGCGGTCGCGCGTTTCGCATTCGATGTCGGTGATGAGCCCCTTGGCGGGCAGCGTGGTGAACACACGCTGGTGATACACCTCGATGATGTTGACGCCGTGTTCGTGAAAGATCTTGGCGACGTGGAACAGCGCGCCCGGCCGGTCCTGCAACCGGATGCGCAGCCGCGCCAGCCGTCCCGACCGGGCAAGGTCGCGCAGCAACACGTTGGCGAGCAGCCGCGTGTCGATATTGCCGCCGCACAGCACGATGCCGACCGTCCGCCCCTTGAACCGGGTGCCGTGGCCGAGCAGCGCGGCGAGACCGGCGGCCCCGGCGCCCTCGACCACGGTCTTCTCGATCTGCACCAGCAGGCTGACGGCTTCTTCGAGCTGGCGTTCGCTGACCAGCACGATGTCGTCGACCAGCGCGGCGACGACCTGTGCCGTCAGGCCGCCGGGCTGCTTGACCGCGATCCCCTCCGCCAGCGTATCGCCCGCGCAGTCGAGGTCGGTGCCGTGCAGCCGGTTGTACATCGACGGGAACAGTTCGGCCTGTACGCCGACGACCTCGATGTCGCGGCCCGACGCGCGCGCCACGGTCGCCATGCCGCTGATGAGACCACCGCCGCCGATCGGTACGACCAGCGTGTCGATCTCCGGCACGTCCTCCAGCATTTCGAGCGCGACGGTGCCCTGTCCGGCCATGATCCGCGCATCGTCGAACGGATGGACAAAGGTCAGCCCCTGTTCGGCCTCCAGCTTGCGGGCATGGGCATAGGCGGCGTCGAACGTCTCCCCCTCCAGCACCACGGTCGCGCCGTGGCTCTGGGTCTGCATCACCTTCACGGTCGGGGTCGGCTTCGGCATCACGATCGTCACCGGCACGCCCAGCCGGTTGCCGTGATAGGCCAGCCCCTGTGCATGGTTGCCCGCCGATGCGGCGATCACGCCCTTCGACCGGGTGACGGGATCGAGTTGCAGCAGGGTGTTGAGCGCGCCGCGTTCCTTGTACGCGGCGGTGAACTGAAGATTCTCGAACTTGAGATACACGGTCGCCCCGGTCAGTTCGGACAGGGTGCGGCTGATGAGCGTCGGCGTCCGCACGATCGCGCCGCCGATCCGCATCGCCGCCTGACGCACATCGTCGACGGAGAGGGGCAGGACGGGCGAAGCGATCGGGTTGGTAGCCATAAGGGGTCCGCGCCTAACCGATTCGGCCGCGAAGGGAAAGGCGGGGGCGGTGGCGGAGAGGCGACGCGATCGCCGACACCGTACCGCCAGCCCCTTTCGCGAAGCGACGTCACCCCCTACACCGCCGCGCATGGCACAGATCGCATTTCTCGGCACCGGCGTCATGGGTGCTCCCATGGCCGGGCACCTTGTTTCCGCCGGCCACCGGGTCGTCGTGTTCAACCGCACCCCCGCCAAGGCGGAACGATGGGCCGCGACGCATGGCGGGCGCGTCGCCGCGACCCCGGCGGAGGCGGCGGACGGGGCCGATGCGGTACTGACCTGCGTCGGCAACGACGACGACCTGCGACAGGTGATGCTGGGCGAGAACGGCGCGCTGGCGGCGATGCGAGCGGGGGCGGTGTTCGCCGACCATACCACCGTGTCGGCGGCGATCGCACGCGAACTGGCCATAGCGGGCGAGGCGCGCGGGCTGCGGGTGCTCGACGCCCCGGTGTCGGGCGGACAGGCGGGGGCCGAAGGGGGTACGTTGGCGATCATGTGCGGCGGTTCGCCCGAAGCCTTTGCCGCCGCCGAGCCGATCATGGACGCCTATGCCGCGCGCATCGTCCATGTCGGCGCGGCGGGCGCGGGACAGACGACCAAGATGGTCAACCAGATCTGCATCGCCGGGGTGCTGGGCGGCGTGTCGGAGGCGTTGCGGTTCGCGCAGGCATCCGACCTCGACCTCGACAAGGTGTTGAGCGCGATTTCGGGTGGCGCGGCGCAAAGCTGGCAGATGGTCAACCGCTGGCCGACGATGGCGAAGGACGAATTCGATTTCGGTTTCGCGATCGACTGGATGCGCAAGGATCTGGGGCTGGCGCTGGACGAGGCGCGGCGCAACGGATCGACGCTGGCGGTAACGGCGCTGGTCGATCAATTCTATGCCGAGGTGCAGCGGATGGGCGGCGGACGACAGGATACCAGCGCGCTGGTGCGGAGGATCGCGAAGTGAGGAAATGGTTGCTGGCATGTGCCGCACTGGTCGCGGCGGGCACCGCGCAGGCGGACGGAATCGTCGACAATGTGGCGGGCGTCGCGCTGGATGCGCAGGGGCGGGTGGTCCACTTTACCGGCATCGTGATCGACCGCGAGGGCAAGGTCGTCCGCCTGCTGGAAAAGGGCGACAGGGGACCCAAGCGTCCCGACTGGCGCACCGATATGCAGGGGCGGGTGGTGATGCCCGGCATGATCGACGCGCATGGTCATGTCATGGCGCTGGGCTTTCGCGGGCTGGAACTCGACCTGTCGGGTGCGACCTCGCTGGCCGGGGCGCAGGAGGCGATCCGCGCCTATGCCCGCGCCAATGCCAATCGCCAGTGGATCACGGGCGGCGGATGGAATCAGGAAGTGTGGAAGCTGGGCCGCTTTCCGACCAGCGCCGAACTGGACGCGGCAGTCGGCGACAAGCCGGTGTTGCTGAAGCGCGCCGACGGCCATGCGCTATGGGCCAATGGCGCGGCGATGACGGCGGCGGGGATCACCGCCAAGACGCCGGTGCCCGCCGGGGGGCGGATCGAGACGCTGCCCAACGGCCAGCCGGGCGGGGTGTTCGTCGATGCGGCGATGACGCTGTTCGACGCGGCGGTGCCCAAGCCGTCGCCGCGCGAACGCAATGCCGCGTTCCTGAAGGCGCAGGAAACGTTGCTGTCCAACGGCATCACGGCCACCGCCGACATGGGCACGTCGGTCGACGACTGGCTGGTGTATCGCCGGATGGGCGATCAGGGACAGTTGCGCGTCCGGATCATGAGCTATGCCGCCGGGCTGGAGCCGGTGCTGGCGGTGGCGGGCAACGGACCGACGCCGTGGCTGTATGGCGACCGGTTGCGGATGGGCGGGATCAAGCTGTACGCCGACGGCGCGCTGGGATCGCGCGGCGCGTGGTTGAAGGCACCCTATGCCGACGCGCCGGGTCAGCGCGGGCTGTCGTTCATCGGCGACACGACGCTGTTGAACCAGATGAGCCGGGGCACGATGGACGGGTTCCAGTTCGCGATCCATGCGATCGGCGACCGCGCCAACCGGCAGGTGCTGGACGCGATCGACGAACTGGCGGCATCGTTCAAGGGCGACCGGCGCTGGCGGATCGAACATGCGCAGGTGATCGATCCCGCCGACCTGCCGCGACTGGGCCGCAACGGGATCATCGCGTCGATGCAGCCGACCCACGCCACCGGCGACCGGACGATGGCCGAGGCGCGGCTGGGACCGGCGCGGCTGGTCGGGGCCTATGCGTGGGCGACCGTGCTGAAGGATGGCGGGCGGCTGGCGTTCGGGTCGGATTATCCGGTCGAACATCCCAATCCGTTCGTCGGATGGGCGGCGGCGTTCACCCGCGAGGATGCGCAGGGCCAGCCCCCCGGCGGATGGCGGCCCGAGGAACGGGTGACGCGCGAACAGGCGTGGAAGGCGTTCACCGCCGATGCAGCCTATGCCGGGTTCGCCGAGGATCGCTTCGGGTCGTTATTGCCGGGGCAGCGGGCGGATTTCATCGTCGTGGACCGCGATCCGGTGGCGGCGGACCCGGCGGCGTTGCGGCAGACGAAGGTCATCGAGACATGGGTCGGCGGGTATAAGGCGTGGCCGTTGAAATAGGGCGGGGACGGGGGCGGCCGGATCAGCCAACCCCGTTCGTCCCGAGGTGCCACTGAGTTTGCGGGAACGACGTATCGAAGGACTGTCGGGCGGTGCTTCGATACGGGTCTTCGGCTTCGCTCAGCCCCTACTCAGCATGAACGGGTGTTCGGGTCGCCATTTCCGGGCTGGGTTGAGAGTCTATGCGACCGCCGCCACCTCGTCCGCGTCGCGCAGGACATAGCCCCGGCCCCAGATGGTCTCGATATAATTCTCGCCATCGGCGGCGGTGCTGAGCTTCTTGCGCAGCTTGCAGATGAAGACGTCGATGATCTTCAGTTCCGGCTCGTCCATGCCGCCGTACAGGTGGTTGAGGAACATTTCCTTGGTCAGCGTGGTGCCCTTGCGCAGCGAGAGCAGCTCCAGCATCGCATATTCCTTGCCGGTCAGGTGGACGCGCGCGCCGTCGACCTCCACCGTCTTGGCATCGAGGTTCACCGCCAGCTTGCCGGTGCGGATGATCGATTGCGAATGGCCCTTCGACCGGCGGATCACGGCGTGGATACGCGCGACCAGTTCGTCGCGGTGGAACGGCTTGGTGACGTAATCGTCCGCACCGAACCCGAACGAACGGATCTTGGCCTCCATCTCCGCTTCGCCCGACAGGATCAGCACCGGGGTCTGCACCCGCGCCACGCGCAGTTTTTTCAGCACGTCATAGCCGTGCATGTCGGGCAGGTTCAGGTCGAGCAGGATGATGTCGTAATCATACAGCTTTCCCAGATCGAGACCCTCCTCGCCGAGGTCGGTCGAATAAACGTTGAACCCCTCCGCACTCAGCAGCAGGTCGATCGCCTTCGCGGTCGTCGGCTCGTCCTCGATCAGCAGCACGCGCATCGGTAGTCCTCCGTTTCGCGGCACGCATTCCAGTCATGGCGCGGTCCGAAACAATTACCCTAATCCAAAATGAAGGCAAAAGGTTAATTTCCGTTGAACCGCGTAAGTGACTGGAACGGCACGGATGGGCGCATGTAGAAGCCGTTTGAAAACGCGCCGTGGCGCGTTTCGCGGCACCTGCCCGCTCCCCCGCCCGGCCACCCATCAGGATACCGTGTGGGCGGCCGGGCGGGGGAGCGGGCAGGTGCCGCCTGACAGAACGCGTAGTTTCACGCGTTTCAAACAAACTCTCAGCGCGCGTTGCACGAGTTGCGGAAACGGGCGGACAGGAACTCGATCAGCGCTTCCACCCGCGCCGGGCGCAACGGGCTGGGCGGGGTGAGCAGATGGAGGGCGATGCCCGATCCGGTCCAGTCGGCCAGCACCGGTTCCAGCGTTCCGTCGGCAATCGCCGCATCGACGAGGAAATCGGGCAGTCGCGCGACGCCGAGGCCCGCGGTCAACGCGGGCAGCATCGCTTCGCCGTTATTGGTCGACAGCGGGCCGGTCGGGCGGATCGACACTTCCTCCTCGCCCCGGCGGAAGTGCCAGATCGGGCTGGCGATGTTGGTATAGCCGAAACAGGCATGATGGCCGAGGTCGGCGGGATGCTGCGGACGGCCATGCGCGTCCCAATAGGCGGGGGCGGCGACGATGCGGACGGCGACCGGCGCGATGCGGCGCGCGCGCAGCGAACTGTCGGGCAGGTCGGCGATGCGGAGTGCCACGTCGATCCCGTCCGCCACGATATCGACGCGGGCGTCGGACAGGATCAGGTCGATCTCCACCCCCGGATGCGCAGCGAGGAAATCGGCGATGGCGGGGGCGACATGCGCCAGCCCGAACGACATCGGCGCGGCGAGCCGGACGAGGCCGGTGGGGGCGGCAGCCGCGTCGCGCGCCTGTTCCTCCGCCGCCTGTGCCTCCGCCAATATCCGCGCGGCACGTTCGGCGAGCGCGGTTCCGGCGTCGGTCAGCGTCAATCGCCGCGACGTGCGGTGGAACAGCGTGGTGCCGAGCGAAATCTCCAGCCGGGCGACCGCTTTCGACACCGTGGCCTTCGACACGCCGATCGATGCGGCGGCGGCGCTGAACGATCGGTGTTCGACGACGCAGGCGAACATCGCCCATGCTTCGAAGTCGGGCAGGCGCATTTCTTGTCCTCCGGCGAAACGATCGGTTTCCGACGTTTCCGTTTACGATCTGATCGCGCAGCCTATCTTGGGGGTCAAGCAAGGAGACACCGCATGATCGAAAAACGCAGCTTCGACAGCCTTGGCCATGCCGATCACGGATGGCTGAACGCCCGCCACCATTTCAGCTTCGCCAACTATTACGACCCCGCGCGCATGAACTGGGGCGCGATCCGGGTGTGGAACGATGACGAGATCGCCGCCAATTCGGGGTTCCCGCCCCATCCGCACAAGGACATGGAGATCATCACCTATGTCCGGTCGGGCGCGATCACGCATCAGGACTCGCTGGGCAACAAGGGCCGCACCGGGGCCGGCGACGTACAGGTGATGAGCGCGGGCACCGGCGTGCGCCACGCCGAATATAATCTCGAACCCGAAACCACGCGGATCTTCCAGATCTGGATCGAGCCGCGCCAAAAGGGCGGGGCGCCATCGTGGGGGGCGAAGCCATTCCCGCGCGGCGAACGCTCCGGCCGGTTCGTGGTGCTGGCCAGCGGGTTCGACGACGACGGCGACGCGCTGCGTATCCGGGCGGAAGCGCGGGTGCTGGGTGCCACGCTGAAGGCGGGCGAAAGCGTGGAACATAGCGTCGGTGCGGGGCGTCACGCCTATCTGGTGCCCGCAACCGGTGCGATCACCGTCGACGGCGTGGCATTCGACGCGCGCGACGGTGCCGCGATCGAGGGTGGCCGTACCGTGACCATCACCGCGACGCAGGACAGCGAGATCGTCCTGGTCGACGCCGAATGATTGTTCGTCCCCCGCCCGTCACGGCGGGGGACGTTCCGTTTCGAGGGAGAAGAACAATGTCGAAGGTACTGGTACTCTATTATTCGTCCTATGGTCATATCGCCACGATGGCCGATGCCATTGCAGAGGGCGCGCGTCAGGGCGGGGCCGAGGTCGATGTCCGCCGCGTCGCCGAAACCGCCCCGCCCGAAGTGGCGAAGTCGGCCGGGTTCGTGGTGAACGAAGCCCATGCGCTGCTGACCGACCCCAACGAACTGACGACGTACGACGCGATCATCGTCGGCACCGGTACGCGCTATGGCCGCATGTCGAGCCAGATGGCGGCGTTCTGGGACACGACCGGCGGCGTGTGGGCGAAGGGCGGACTGGTCGGCAAGATCGGCGGCGCGTTCACCTCCACGGCGTCGCAGCATGGCGGGCAGGAAACGACGCTGTTCTCGATCATCACCAACCTGATGCATCACGGGCTAACGATCGTCGGTCTGGACTATGCCTATGAAGGGCATACCGGGCTGGACGAGGTGAACGGCACCACTCCCTATGGCGCATCGACCATCGCAGCGGGCGACGGCAGCCGCCAGCCGACCGAGATCGAACTGGGCGGCGCGCGGCATCAGGGCAAGCGCATCGCCGAACTGGCGACGAAGGTGTTCGGCTGAATGGCCGGGGGCGGCGGCGATGCGTCGCTGCCCCGCACCCTTCGGGTTGAACGGATGGCCACACCGGGCGTTGAACGGCACATGGATATCGTCGAAACCCCCGCACCCGGCCGCAATCACGCGCGGCTGGCGATCCGGATCGGCAAGCGCAGCGGCGTGACGGCCGATGTGTCGGTGACGCCCGCCGGGCTGTTGTCGATCGGTGCGCTGGTGTCGGCGATCCTGTTGTCCAGCGCGGTGATCGTCCGCGCGGCCCGCACCGACAAATAGCTGCCTTTGTCGGGGTGTCGCGGCCCCCTGTGATCGCCTATGACGCCACGGTGGCGAAGAAGAAGCGATACCTGACCGCGACCCTGCCCGACGGCTATGTGAAGACGATCGGGCCGACGGCGAGTGGCTTCACCCATTATTGGCGGATCGTCGCGACCCTCGGCAACGGAAAGACCGAGGTGTTCTGGGGCCACAGCAAATCGTTGAAAGAGGCGACCGCGAAAAAGGCGGCAAGCGCCGATGCCGCCCGCCAGCGTGGCTGGACCGGCTATGCGTTCGAGGTGGTCGAACTGACCGAGACTGCAACCCCGCCCGACTGACCCTTTGCCTTACTGCACCGCCGGTTCCGCCGGAAAGCGCGTCCGCGCCGTCGCGAACAGGCTCCGCGCCGTCGCCGCACCCGGCGTGGTAGCGGAGGTGCCGACCCAGCGCCAGTGCCACGGTTCCCACTTCACCTGCTGACGGTTGCCGGGCGGGAACGACATCTCGAATCCGAAACGCGCGGCGTTGGCGCGCAGCCAGCGTGCGGCGGGCGTCGCGCCGAAACATGCCTCCGCATCGCAGGCGCGCGAGTCCGAGGACCCGAAATCGATGACATAGCCGGTCGCGTGCTCGCTATGGCCCGGCGGTGCCGACGCCCATGCCCGATCGGTGAACCCCGCCGATCCGTCGGGGCCGATGCCGCCGCAAAACGTCTGTCGCTGCAACACCTCCGGGCGATGGCACGATACCGCGCGTAACGTGCCCGCGACCGCCGGGTCGGCCTGCGCCGCCGCCAGCAGCCGGGTCAGGTCGGGCAGCATCGCCGGATGGACCCGGCACCGGTCGCCCAGCGGCGGCGGCGCCCCGACGAGGATCGATGCCGGGGTATCGGGATAGCGGAAATGGTTGAGCAACCGCCCGTCGACGCCCGGCTGGATCATTCCCCGCCCGCACAGCGCGACCGGGGGCAGCACCGGCATGGTCACGCGCGGCGGCGCGACCGGCGTGACCGGGGCCGGTTGCGGCGCGGCCACCGGGGGCGGGGCAGGTGTCGTCGGCGCACAGGCGGCGAGGGTGGCCGCGCCGATCAGGGCCACGGAACGCTCCGCGCCGCGATGGCCGGGTATGTTCAAACGGGAAATAACGATCGATGCGCGCACAAACGTCTCCGGGTCGCATCCTCGCCTGTCACGGCTCTGGCATGGCGGGGCCAAGGATGGCAAGGGAGGGAAATGCTCGACGACCTTGTCCTGTTCATCGATGGTGAGGCGATCGTCCTCGACAAGCCTGCCGGTCTTCCGGTCGATCCCCCGCGCGACGGGTCGCCCAGTATCGTCGGCCGTGCCGATGAACTGCGCTTCACCTTCGCCCGCGAACCGACCGCCGTCCACCGGCTGGACCGCGATACCAGCGGGTGCCTGTTGCTCGCGCGCAATCCAAAAGCCCATGCGCGGTTCCAGCAGGCGTTCGAGCAGGGGCGGGTGACGAAACGCTATCTGGCGGTGCTGGACGGCGTGCCCGCGACCGAATCGGGTGAGATCGACCTGCCGCTGGCGAAGGTCAGCACGATCGAATCGGGCTGGCGCATGGTCGGCGACCCGGCGGGCAAGCCCGCGCGGACCAACTGGCGGCTGGTGCGGACGGTCGGCGACCGGGCGCTGGTCGCGCTGTTCCCCGAAACCGGACGCACGCATCAGATTCGCGTGCATATGGCCGAAGGGCTGGGGTGCCCGGTCGCGGGCGATCCGGTGTACGGCAATGGTGGGCCGGGGACGGCGCGGATGCTGCTCCATGCCACCGGATTGATGGTGCCGCGCGACAACAAGCCCGCGATCGACGTGACCGCGCCGTGGCCGGCCAGTTTCGTGGCGGCGGGGTTCGACGAGTAGGCAACGGTGCCGCGCATCCCCATTACCCGGTCGATCGCGATCGACAGCGGCGAACTGGTCGAAAGCTTCACCCGCGCATCGGGGCCGGGGGGGCAGCATGTCAACACGACCGACAGCGCGGTGCTGCTGCGGTTCGACGTCGCCGGGTCGCCGGGGTTGCCCGATGCGGTGAAACACCGGCTGGCGGTGCTCGCCGGATCGCGCCTGACCAAGGACGGGGTGCTGACGTTGCGCGCCGACGGATCGCGGTCGCAGGAACTGAACCGGCGCGAGGCGCGCGAGCGGTTGTTCGAGCTGATCCGCGAAGCGACGATCGTGCCGAAAAAGCGCCGCCCGACCAAACCGACCCGCGCATCGCAGACGCGGCGGGTGGATGCGAAGAAGGGCCGGTCGCAGGTGAAGGCCGGACGGGGGCGGGTGCGCGAGGATTGAGGGGGGGTGTGATCGCTCCGGGCCTCGGTGCAGTTCCCTGTTTATGGGCTGGGCGACGCCGAGGACCGGTATCGAAGCGCCCGCGACATGTCCTTCGATACGCCGTTTCGGCTTCGCTCAACGGCTACTCAGGATGAACGGGAGGGGGCTGGCTCAAGGTCTTGTCGGCGGGGAGTGTCTCAACCTCCCCGCCGGTCCCGGCGCAACGCCCCTGCCATCAATGCATCGCCGCGCCCGCCTCCACCTTTTCAACCCATGCCGGGTAGAAGGACGGACGGCGCAGCGACCAGCCCGATGCGGTCGCCGCCGCCTCGCTCAGCGACTGCAGCAGCTTGCGGCGCAGGTCGGGATGGAGGTGCGGCAACGCGGCGGAGGCGCAGAAGGCACCGGGCAGCCACGGCCGGGCTTCGGCCCCGATCAGCCGTTCGTACAGGAAGCGATAGGCACCGAAGGTCGTCAGCCGCCCCTGTCCAAGGTCGAACGCCGATACGAGCAACAGCGGCGTCATGAACGGTTCGATCGAATCCAGCCCGCTGTCGTCGGGAATGCACGCCCGGATATCGGGCAGCCGGTCATAGATCCGCGCCTGTGCCCGGATGCTCGCCGCTTCGACCAGATCGCGCGACCAGCGCTGCATCGCGTCCTCCCGGTCGAGCCCGATATCGAGCGCGCGGCGGATGTAGCGCTGCGTCGCTGCCGAGAAACCGGCGAACTCCTTCATCTCCGCCAGCGTCATCGCGCCTTCGGCTGGTTTGCGTGCTGTACCCATCGTCCAAACTCCCCGCCCGAGAACCAAGCGACAGGAGATTACGTCAACCCGGCCAACTACAGGATGAACCGGGCGTTCGGATTCCCGCCAGCGACATATCCGATCATGCTTCGTGCTGCGTTGCAACACACGGCCATGCGGTTCGTCGCATTTGTACGGGGTGGGGCATTTCGCTTCGAACGCTGCGTCACGGCGGATTTGCCCCCGCGGCATCTGCGAAAAGTAGGGCGGACGTCGGGATTCGATCGGTTCATCCGCCGGTCATCGCCGCCGCAACACGCTTCGTCCGATAAGGTTCCATGCGATCGTGCGATGGGGTTTCCACCGGCGGCGAACCCTGCTTGATACCGCTCACAAGGTTTCATCGACCGTGGGGGTCACATGAGTTTCCGTGCTGTAGCAGTGCGTTTCGCACTGGTGTTTTCGTGCGCCCTGGCGATGGTGGCCCCGGCGCAGGCCCGCTTCTGGCAATGCGCGCCCTATGCCCGCGAAATTTCGGGCGTCGAGATTTTCGGCAACGCCCACACATGGTGGGGTCAGGCCGCCGGTCGCTACGAACGCGGCCATGCACCCAAGGAAGGCGCGGTCCTGTCGTTCGCCGCGACGTCGCGGATGCGGCTCGGCCATGTCGCGATGGTGTCGAAGGTCGTCAGCGACCGCGAAGTGCTGTTGACCCATGCCAACTGGTCGCGGCGCGGCGGTATCGAGCGCGACGTGCGCGCGGTCGATGTGTCGGCGGCGGGCGACTGGAGCGAGGTCAAGGTGTGGTTCGGCCCGATCGGCGGCCTCGGCACCTCGTCCTACCCGGCCAACGGCTTCATCTATTCGGGGCAGGCGCCCGCGCCCTTCACGCCGCCGGTGCAGATGGCGAAGGCCAGCCCGGCTGCGCCGATGACCGCAGGCGGCAACCAGCCGACCTCGCTGGATCGTCAGGTACTCGCCTTCAACAACTGAGTTTCACGCACAGCGCCGACCACCGGCCCGCCGCTCTCCCCCACGAGCGGCGGGCCGGTGTCGTTTCGGGTGGTGGGTTCCGAGACGGCTGATGCCGCGAAACGCGCTACGGCGCGTTTTCAGACGGGAGCGAACGTCATTGCGTCGCCGTTCATGCAATATCGCTTGCCGGTCGGCGGCGGACCGTCGTCGAACACATGGCCCAGATGCCCGCCGCACCGGCTGCACCGGACCTCGGTCCGGGTCATCATCAGCGTGCGGTCGCTGCGCGTGACGACCGCGCCTTTCAGCGGTGCATAGAAGCTCGGCCAGCCGGTGCCGCTCTCGAACTTGGTGGCCGATGCGAACAGGGGGCGGGTGCACCCGGCACAGGCGAAGACGCCCCTGCGCTTCTCCCGGTTCAGCGGGCTGCTGTACGGGCGTTCGGTGCCGTCCTGTCGCAGGATCGCATATTGCGCCGGGCTGAGCCGCGCCTTCCACTGGGCATCGGTCAGCGTCAGCGGAAAGCGCTGCGCCGCCTCGCTCTCCTGCGACGAACATCCGATCAGCCCGGCAAGGCTGGTCAGCGCGGACAAATGGAGCAGGCGGCGGCGGTCGATCGGCATGACAGGTCCCTTCGGTCGCGACCGATGTGGGGCGGGTGGCCGATCGCGGCAATGGTTCTGGAGCGTACCGTACGGCACGGGTGGCGTCAGAATCGGTGGTACAACGGCTGTCGTACCCCGGCGAAGGCCGGGGTCCAGTTACGGCGCGATTGCAATTCCTTACGGGCGTTTCCCAACTGGGCCCCGGCCTTCGCCGGGGTATAGTGGTTCCGAAGTCCCCGCTGCCCCTACAACGTCACGCCCGACTTCCAGATGCCGATCGCGCGTTCGTCGTTCGCTTCGTTGCGGGCCGGTTCGCCTGAGGCGATCGCCACGATCCGGGCGAGCAGCGCGTCGGCGGCGGCATCCTGTCCGTCGTCGAGTACGGTGCCCGCGTCGAAATCGATCCAGTTCGGCTTGCGCGTGGCGAGATCGTGGTTGGTGGCGATCTTCATCGTCGGCACCGGGCTGCCGAGCGGGGTGCCGCGACCGGTCGAGAACAGCGTGATCGTCGCCCCCGCCGCCGCCAGCGCCGTGGTGGAAACCGCGTCGTTGCCCGGCGCATCGACCACCGACAGCCCGGCCCTGCGCACCGGCACGCCGTAATCCAGCACGTCGCACACCGGTGCCGCGCCACCCTTTTGCACCGCGCCCAGCGATTTTTCCTCCAGCGTGGTGATGCCGCCCGCGATGTTGCCGGGGCTGGGATTTTCCGACACCGGCTCGCCGTGGTCGAGGAAATAGCGCTTGAAGCGGTTCGTCACCTCGACCAGCCGGTCGAATACGGCTTCGTCGGCGCAGCGCGCCATCAACAGCCGTTCCGCGCCGAAAATCTCGGGGATTTCGGTCATCAACACGGTGCCGCCCGCCGCCGCCACCCGGTCGGTCATCCGGCCGATCAGCGGGTTGGCGGTCAGGCCGCTCATCGAATCGGAGCCGCCGCACTTCACGCCCAGCCGGAGGGCGGACAACGGCACCGGGGTGCGGACCGATTCGGCCTGTTCGGCCAGCGTGTCGATCGCGGCCATCGCCTCGGCGAACTCGTCGGCGCTGGCCTGTGCGCGGACGGTGCGGACGCGGGCCAGTACGTCGTCGGGCATTCGCGACAGCATCCGGTCGAGCTGGTTCGATTCGCAACCCAGCCCGAGCAACAACACCCCGCCCGCATTCGGATTGCTCGCCAGCGCGGCGAGGATCGCGCCGGTGCGGTCGAGATCGTCGCCAAGTTGCGAACAGCCGAACGGGTGGTTGAAGGCGTGGATGCCATCGACCCGCCCGGCATGGCGCGGCCCGGCGGTGGCGGCGATCCGCTCGCCCAGCCGCCCGACGCAGCCGACCGTCGGCAGAATCCACAGTTCGTTGCGCGTCGCCACGCTGCCGTCGGCGCGGACATAGCCGGCGAAACCCGGCTCGGCACGGGCGAGGGGCGACGACGCAGGCTCCGGCGCATAGCGATAGGCATCCTCGCCCGACAGCGCGGTGGCGACGTTGTGGACATGGACATGCTCGCCGATCGTGATGTCGCGGCGGGCGATGCCGATGGCGGCGCGGTATCGGCGGACCGGCGCGTTCGTGGCGACGGCGCGTACCGCGATCTTGTGGCCGGCGGGAATGGCATCGGTCGCGACGACGATCGCATCGTCGACCTGCACCGCACCACCCGCCGCCACCGGCGACAACAACACCGCGACGTCGTCATCGATATCGACACGGACCGACCGGACGGGGGCGGCAAGGACGGGCGAACTGGCTTCGACGGTAAGCATGGGCTATAAATAGACGGTTGCCACCGATGGCACAATGCCGCATCGGACGATCAAAAGGAGATTTGGATGCCCGCCCTGCTGCTCGATGCCGATCGTCTGTTTCCCGCCGACCCGACCACGCGCGCGATCGCGCGCGACCTGTATGCCGGGGTCCGCGCGCTACCGATCGTCAGCCCGCACGGCCATACCGATCCGTCGTGGTTCGCGACCAACCGGCCGTGGACCAACGCGACCGAATTGCTGCTGTCGCCCGACCATTATATCTTCCGCATGTTGTATAGTCAGGGTGTCCCGCTCGACGATCTGGCGGTGCCGCGCGCCGATGGCAGCGTGACCGCCGATCCGCGCGCGGCATGGCGGCTGTTCGCGTCGAACCAGCATCTGTTCCGCGGCACGCCGTCGCGCCTGTGGATCGACCATGTGTTCGGCGAGGTGTTCGGGTTCGACGAAGCGCTGACCGCTGCCAATGCCGACGACTATTTCGACCGGATCGGCGACGCGCTGGCGACCGACGCCTATCGCCCGCGCGCGTTGTTCGAGCGGTTCGGCATCGAACTGATCGCCACCACCGAAGGCGCCGACGATCCGCTCGACCATCACCGGGCGATCCGGGCGAGCGGCTGGGGCGGACAGGTCGTCACCGCCTATCGCCCCGATGCAGTGATCGATTGCGAGCATGAAGCCTTTCGCCCGGCACTGGCGAAGTTCGCCGCGCTGACCGGCGAGGACGTCGAAAGCTGGACCGGCTATCTCGCCGCGCATCGCAAGCGGCGGCAGGACTTCATCGCGGCGGGCGCGACGTCGACCGATCACGGCCACCCGACCGCGCGCACCGCCAACCTGTCGCCCGCCGAGAGCGAGGCGCTGTTCGCGCGGGTGATCGCCGGGACCGCCGATGCTGCCGACGCCGAACTGTTCCGGGCGCAGATGCTGACCGAAATGGCGCGGATGTCGATCGACGACGGGCTGGTGATGCAGATCCACCCGGGCAGCTTCCGCAACCATAATCGCGGGGTGTTCGACGTCTATGGCCGCGACAAGGGGGCCGATATCCCGACCCGGACCGATTATGTCGCCGCGCTGAAGCCGATGCTCGACGTGGTCGGCACCCATGCCGATCTGACAATCATCCTCTTCACGCTGGACGAGACGACCTATGCTCGCGAACTGGCCCCGCTGGCGGGCCATTATCCGTGCCTGAAGCTTGGCCCGGCATGGTGGTTTCACGATTCGCCCGAGGGGATGCGCCGCTTCCGCGAACAGACGACCGAGACGGCGGGCTTCTACAACACGGTCGGGTTCAACGACGATACGCGGGCGTTCCTGTCGATTCCGGCGCGGCACGATGTCGCGCGGCGGGTCGATTGCGGGTTCCTCGCAAAGCTGGTCGCCGAACACCGGCTGGGCGCGGACGAAGCGCACGAGGTCGCCTACGACCTGACCTATGGGCTGGTGAAGAAGGCGTACAAGCTGGAGCAGGGCGCATGAAGCTGTCGAACGCGACGCTGGGCGACCTGCCCGCATCGGTGGCACGGCCATCCTATGACCGGACCGCGCTGACGCCGGGTATCGTGCATATCGGGCCAGGCGCGTTCCATCGCGCGCATCAGGCGGCCTATGTCGATGCGATCCTGTCCCACGATCCGCGCTGGGCGATCAGCGAGGTCGCGCTCAATTCGACCGGCGTCGCGGACGCGCTGGGGCCGCAGGACGGACTCTATACGCTGACGCTGCTGGACGCGACGGTCGAGCATCGCATCATCGGGTCGGTCGCCGAACTGCTGACCGCGCGCGCGCGTGACACGATCCTGTCGCGCATCGCCGCGCCGACGACGAAGCTGGTCACGACGACCGTGACCGAAAAAGGCTATCACCTGAACGGCGACGGTGGCCTCGACATGGATCATCCCGCGATCGTGCGTGAACTGACCGGGGCGGAGCCGTCGACCCTGTCGGGCTGGCTGGTCGCCGGGCTGGCGGCGCGGCGGGCGGCGGGCGGCGGGGCGATCACGCTGATGTCGTGCGACAACCTGGCCGACAACGGGCACCGGTTCCGCCGCGCGATCCGCGATCTGGCGGCGGCGCGCGATCCCGAACTGGCGTCGTGGATCGACGATCACGTCCGCTTCCCGTCGACGATGGTCGATTCGATCACGCCCGCGACCGACGATGCGCTGCGTGCATCGGTGCTGGAGGCGACCGGTCTTGAGGATGCATGGCCGATCCAGCGCGAGGCGTTCACCCAATGGGTGATCGAGGACGACTTCGCGACCGATCGCCCGCCGTTCGAGCTGGCCGGGGTACAGTTCACCCGTGACGTGCGCGGGTTCGAGAATGCGAAGCTGCGCCTGTTGAACGGGGCGCATTCGACCATCGCCTATCTGGGACTGCTGATCGGGCTGACGCACGTCCGCGATGCGATGCGCGATCCGGCGCTGGCCGGGTTCGCCGAGCGGTTGATGCGCGACGATATCGCGCCGTCGATCACCGCGCCGGCCGAAATGGCGCTGGACGGCTATATCGCGGCGGTGCTGGGGCGGTTCGCCAATCCCGCGATCGCGCATCAACTGGCGCAGATCGCGTGGGACGGGTCGCAGAAGCTGCCCTATCGCCTGCTCGATACGGTACGCGATGCGCGCGCCGCCGGGCGGCCGGTCGACCGGCTGGCGATCCCGATCGCGGCGTGGTTCCGCTTCCTCGAACTGCGGAAGGCGAGTGGGGAAGCGCTGGTCGATCCGCGTGCCGAGGCGTTGCTGGCGCGGGCAGGGGATGCGGGTGCCCTGCTCGATCTGCGCGATATCTTCGGCGATTTGTCCGGGGATGCGGTGTTCCGGGATGCGGTGGTGCGGGCCTATGCCGCGCTGGCACCGGGCAACGACGTGCGGGCGGTGCTCGCGGGTAGCTAGGCCACCGGCCCGGTCGAGTGCCCGATCGCCAGCGTGAGCGAGAAGGCGGTATCGACGCCGCCTTTCGCCGACGGATGTTCGATCATGTCGATCAGCCGTTCGGCGGCGATGCGCGCCATGTCGCGCATCGGTCGGGCGATCGTCGTGAGGGTCGGCGACAGCATCCGCGCGATCAGGCTGCCGTCGAACCCCGCCACCGACAATTGCCGGGGCACCGCGATGCCGAGCGACGTGGCGACGTTCAGCACCCCCGCCGCCATCACGTCGTTGCTGGCGAAGATCGCGGTCGGCGGATCGGCACGCGATAACAGGACATGCGCGGCGGCAACGCCCGAATCGAAGCCGTAATCGCCCGAGACGACCATCGACTCCGGCAGGTCGATTCCCGCCGCCGCCAGCGCGGCACGAAATCCGGCGGCGCGCTCGCCCGACGACATCGCACTTTCGCGCCCGGTGACGATGGCGATGCGGCGATGGCCGAGCGATACGAAGTGATCGGCGACCAGTGCGGCGGCGGCGCGTTCGTCGGTCACGATCATCGCGCGATAGGACGGGGTACGCACCGCGGCGAGGCCGATCACCGGCACCCGCAGCGGCGCAAGCGCGACCGGTAATTGCGCCAGTTCGGATACCGGCGGCAACACCACCAGCCCGTCGACCCGCGACCGGCGGACGAAGTGCGCAACATCGTCGATCAACGCGTCGCCGGCGCCCGACACCGGATGCACGATCATCTCGTACCCGCGCGCGACACAGGTGGCGACGACACCGCGCTGCACCGGGTCGAGCACCAGCGCGTTGGGATCGTCGTGCACCAGCCCGATCAGCGACGATCGCCCGACCGCCAGCGCCCGCGCACGCAGGCTGGGGCTGAACCCGGTGCGGTCGATGACGGCCTGTACCGCCTCGCGCGTTTCCGCATTCACCTTGGGCGAGCGATTGAGCACGCGCGATACGGTGCGGACCGACACGCCCGCCGCCTCCGCGATCGCGCGGATCGTCAGCCCCTGTTCGATCGTAGCGGTGTCGTCGGTCGGGTCTTCCTGTGCCATGACCCCATTGCTAGACGAGCGGTGTCGCGCTGAACAGCGGCGGTGCGTCGCCATGCGCGCGTTCATGCGCCAGCAGCCACCGCTTGCGTTCGATCCCGCCGCCATAGCCGGTCAGCGCGCCGGACCGGCCGATGATCCGGTGGCACGGCACCACGATCGCCACCGGATTCGCACCGTTGGCAAGGCCGACGGCACGCATCGCGGTGGGGCGACCGATAGCATCGGCAATGTCGGCATAGGCGACGGTGCGGCCCGCCCCGATCGCCCGCAGCGCCGTCCACACCGTCCGTTGGAAGTCGGTGCCACCGGTCGCGGTGGCGATGCCGTCGATCGCGGCGATGTCGCCGTCGAAATAGGCGGCAATCGCCCGGGCTGCCGGGCTTTGGCCGTCCGCCGACACTGTCCGCCAGCCGCCGGGGCGATAGTGCCGGTCGAGCAACCGCCGCATCCGGGCGTCGTAATCGGCGAAGTCGAGCGCCCGCAGCATGCGGTCGCCATCGGTCAGCACCACGATCTCACCCAACGGGCTGGCGAGTCGTTCTTCGTACAGGGGGAGGGTCGTCTTCATTCCGATACCCTGCGACGCGGGCGCGACCGGTGCCAGCGGGAAACGGACATGCAACCGGGCGAGGTCCGTTTTCCGCTGGTCGCTCCCGGCGGGTGCGATAGGATCGTCGCCATGCTCGATCCCGCCCTTTGTTACGCCGCGCTGGAACGCCGCGACCCGGCGATGGACGGGCTGTTCTTCGTCGGGGTGCGGACGACCGGCATCTATTGTCGCCCGATCTGTCCGGCCCGGACGCCCGCCCGCGATCATGTCGAATTTCATGCGAGCGCGGCGGCGGCGCAGGCGGCGGGGTTCCGCCCCTGTCTGCGCTGTCGCCCCGAAACCGCGCCCGACAGCGCGGCATGGGCGGGGACGCTGGCATCGATCCACCGTGCGTTGCGGCTGATCGACGAGGGCGTGCTGGTCGATGAGGGCGTGGCCGGGCTGGCGGCGCGGCTGGGGATGACCGACCGGCATGTGCGGCGACTGTTCGTCCAGCATCTGGGGCTGGGGCCGCTGGCGATCGAGCGGACGCGGCGGCTGAACCTTGCCAAGCAATTGATCCACGAGACGCGATTGCCGCTGACCGATATCGCCTTTGCCGCCGGGTTCGGCAGCGTGCGGCGCTTTAACGAGGTATTTCTGGCCGCGTTCGGGCGGGCACCCTCCGCCTTGCGGCGGCGCGGGGCAGTGGATGCGACCGCACCGCTGGTGGTGACGATCGGCTATCGGCCGGGTTTTGCGTGGCATGATGTGGTGACGGTAGCGTTGCCGGTCGGGAGCGCCACGGTCGAAGCCGGGGAGGGCCGGACGTTGCGGGTGACGCTGGACGGCGTGCCGCTCCCGGCGCTGGGTCGCGCGATCGCCGCTGCCAAACGCGCGGCGTTCGCCGGTCGGTAGCGGGGGTCGCGTGAACCCCCGCCATTTTCCTTTGAGTTCGTTTGAAAACGCGCCGTGGCGCGTTTCGCGGTTCCTGCCTGCTCCCCCACCCGGCCACCCACAGCATATCCTGAATGGGTGGCCGGGTGGGGGAGCGGGCAGGAACCGCCTCAAAACGCGCACCTTCGCGCGTTTTCAACAAGCCTCTTACGCCAGTCCGTGCCGCGCCAGCATCGCAGCCGGATCGGGATCGCGCCCGCGAAACGCGCGGAACAGGTCGATCGCCGGGCGCACCGACCCTTGCGACAGGATCGTCGCACGCAGCCGGTCGCCGGTCGCGCGGTCGATCGTCCCCGCTTCGGCAAAGGCGGCGAAGCCGTCCGCCGCGAGCAGTTCGGCCCATAGATAGCTGTAATAGCCCGCCGCATAGCCGCCCGCGAAGATATGCGCGAAGCCGTGGGGAAAGCGATGCCATGCCGGGGGACGGTTCACCGCCACCTCGTCCCGCACCGCTTCGATCACCGCCATCGGGTCGTCGCCATGCGTGCCGAGGTGCAGGAGCAGATCGAACATCGCAAATTCGATCTGTCGCACGACGAACATGCCCGACTGAAACCGGCGCGCGGCCAGCATCCGGTCGAACAGGTCGCGGGGCAGGGGTTCGCCGGTGACGACATGGCCCGACATCGCGGCCAGCACGCTCGGCTCCCACGCGAAATCTTCCATCAACTGGCTGGGCAGTTCGACGGCATCCCATTCGAAGCCTGACGTTCCCGAAATATCCGGGCGCGGCACGCGGGTGAACAGATGGTGCAGGCAATGCCCGGTTTCATGCAGCAGCGTGGTGACGTCGGTATGGCTCAGCAACGCAGGCTCCGCCCCGGTCGGTGCAAAATTGCACACCAGATAGGCGACGGGCAGGCTGGGCGCCGCCGGATCGTCGAGGAACGGACGGGCGGGGGCCATCCACGCGCCGCCCTTCTTTCCCGACCGCGCATGGAGATCGAGATACAGGCCCGCGAACACACCGCGTTCGTCGGCCACGTCGTAATAGGTCGCATCGGGATGCCATGTCGCGACATCGGGGCGCGGCGTCAGCGTCAGCCCGAACAGTCGGTGCAGCAGTTCCTGCCACCCGGCCAGCACCCGGTCGACCGGGAAATACGCCCTCACCACCGATTCGTCGATCGCATGGGCATGACGCTTCAGCCGGTCGCCGACAAAGCCGACATCCCACGGCTGAAGATCGTCGATGCCGAGATGCCCGGCGGCAAAGGCGGCCAGTTCGGCGCGCTCGGCCTCCGCATGGGGTTTTGCGCGGGTGGCGAGATCGCGCAGGAACGCCAGCACCTCGCCCACGTCCGGCGCCATCTTGGTCGCGAGCGAGCGCGCCACCGGATCGGGGAAGCCGAGCAATTGCGCTGCCTCGCGCCGCAGCGCGAGGATGCGGCGGATGCGGTCGCCATTGTCGAACCGCCCGGCGTCCGGCCCCTGATCCGATGCGCGGGTGCCATAGGCGCGATACACTTCGAACCGCAGGTCGCGGTCTTCGGCAAAGGTCAGTACCGCGACGACGCTGGGCTGCTGCAGCGTGACGAGCCACCCGTCCAGCCCGCGCGCCTGCGCCGCCGCCGCCATCATCGCCCGGTCGGCATCGGACAGGCCCGCCAGCCGGGCGGGGTCGGTGACGTGCAGCGTCCATGCGTCGGTCGCGTCGAGCACCGCGCTGGCAAATTCGGTCTGGAGTCCCGACACCTCGGTCGCGATGGCGCGGAACCGGTCGCGCGCGGCATCGTCCAGCGCGACGCCCGCCAGCGTGCGGTCGCGGATCGACCGTTCCACCGCCACGCGGTCGGCATCGGGCAGGGTGGCGAAGTCCGGCGTCACCGCCAGCGTGCGCAACCGGTCGAACAACACCGGGTCCTGTTGCGACGCGATGCCGCGTTCGGTCAGCACCGCCTGACCCGCCGCATGGGCCGCACGCAGTTCGGGCGTGTCGGCCACCGCGTGCAGATGCCACACCGCCGACCAGTAATTGTCGACCGCGACGTCGGCGCGCTCGATCGGCAGCCACGTCGCGGCAAAGGACGGATCGCCTCCGACCGCCTGCACGATCGCGGCATCGCGTTCGGCCAGCAGCGTGTCGAGCGCCGCCGGAATGGCATCAGGGGTAATCGCGGCGAAATCGGGAAGCTGGGTCACTGGGTATCCTTCAACATTCGACGACGTTGACCGCCAGGCCGCCCTGGCTGGTCTCCTTATACTGGCTTTTCATGTCCTCGCCGGTCTGGCGCATGGTCTCGATCACCTGATCGAGGCTGACGATGTGGCGACCGTCGCCGTGCAGGGCCAGATAGGCGGCGTTGATCGCCTTGATCGCGCCCATCGTGTTGCGCTCGATACACGGGATCTGGACCAGCCCGCCGATCGGGTCGCAGGTAAGGCCGAGATTATGCTCCATGCCGATTTCGGCGGCATTCTCGACTTGAGCCGGAGTCGCGCCCAGTGCTGCGGCCAGCCCGGCGGCGGCCATCGAACATGCCACGCCGACTTCCCCCTGGCATCCCATTTCGGCCGCGGAGATCGAGGCGTTCTGCTTGTAGAGAAAGCCGATCGCGGCGGCGGTCATCAACAATGCGCGCGCGCCGTCGCGGGTCGCGCCGTGGACGAACGTCTCGTAATATTTCAGCACCGCCGGGATCACGCCCGCCGCGCCGTTGGTCGGGGCGGTGACGACCCGTCCGCCCGCGGCATTTTCCTCGTTCACCGCCAGCGCCCACAGGCTGACCCATTCGAACACGACGCCGGGATCGTTGCGCGGCCCGCGTGCCGCCAGCTTCTCGCGGATCGCCCGTGCCCGCCGCTGGACCCGCAGGCCGCCGGGCAGTTCGCCTTCCCCGACACAACCGCGATCGATCGACGCCAGCATCGCCGCGCGTACTGCGTCGAGAAACGCGATCGTCTCGCCTTCCTGGCGCCACGCGGTCTCGTTCGCGGCGACGATCTCGGCGATCGACTGACGGGTATCGGTGCACAGGGCGAGCAGATCGTTGCCCGATCCGAAGGGGTGCGGCAGCGTCAGGTTGATGCGTGGCGGCGCCTCGCCCTCGGCCCGGATCGCCCCGCCGCCGACCGAATAATAGCGGCGGACGATCCGGCTGCCGTCGTCCAGCACGGCGGTGAACGCCATCGCATTGGGATGGCCGGGGAGGAATCCGGGATTGAAGATCAGGTCGCGCGCCGGATCGAATGCGACCTGTGTCGTTCCCGCCAGTGTCAGTTCGCGCGCATCATGGATGGCGGCGACGATCCCGGCGACGGCATCTGGATCGACGCCTTCGGGCGTCTGCCCCGACAGGCCAAGCAACACCGCGACATCGGTCGCATGACCCCGCCCGGTGAGCGACAGCGACCCGTAGAGGTCGCACAACAGCCGCACCGGCACGATGCCCTCTTCGGCCAGCATCGTCGCAAAGGCGAACGCTGCCCGCATCGGCCCGACGGTGTGCGAACTGGAGGGACCGATCCCTATCGTGAACAGGTCGGTGATGCTGAGCGGCGTCATGCCGGTGTCGCCAGCAACGCAGCATAGCGCGCCGCCGCCGCCCGCCACTCGATCCCCTTCGCTGCCAGCCATGTGTCGTCATGACAGGTATCGGCATAGCGTAGCCCCGAATCGCACAGGATCGTCACCACCGAACCCTGCTCGCCCGCCGCCGCCATCTCTTCGATCAGCGTGGCGCAGGCGGCGATGTTGGTGCCGGTCGATCCGCCGACCGGACGGCCCAGCCGCGCGCCGATCGCCCGCATCGCGCCGATGCTGTCGCCGTCCGGCACCGCGATCATCCGGTCGATCACGGCGGGAACGAACGACGGCTCGACCCGCGGACGGCCGATCCCCTCGATACACGAACCGCAATCGGCCACCGTGCGGATCGACGGGTCGGCATAATGGCGGTGGAACACCGAAGCTTCGGGATCGGCGACGCACAGCCGGGTAGCGTGGCGGCCATAGCGGATGAACCGGCCGAGCGTCGCCGACGTGCCGCCGGTTCCGGCCCCGCACACGATCCACGCCGGTTCCGGAAAATCCTCCCGCGCCATCTGGGCGAAGATCGATTCGGCGATGTTGTTGTTGCCGCGCCAGTCGGTCGCGCGCTCGGCATAGGTGAACTGGTCCAGATAATGGCCGCCGCTCTCATCGGCCAGTCGTTGCGCGGCGGCATAGACTTCGCGTGGATCGTCGACGAAATGGACCTGCCCGCCATGAAAGCGGATCGCATCGATCTTGGCAGCGGCGACGCTGCGCGGCACGACGGCGATGAACCGCAGTCCGATGAGTCGCGCGAAATAGGCTTCGGAGACCGCCGTCGATCCGCTGGTCGCCTCGACCAGCGTCGTATTCGGACCGATCCATCCGTTGCACAAGCCATACAGGATGAGCGAGCGGGCGAGGCGATGCTTCAGGCTTCCCGATGGATGGACTGACTCGTCCTTCAGATACAGCGTGATGCCGGGCGCAGCGGGCAGATCGACGCGGATCAGATGGGTATCGGCGGATCGGCAGAAATCCGCTTCCAGTCGACGAACCGCCTCCGACGTCCAGCGGCGGTCCTGGTCGGGAGGGGAGACGGCAGGGGCCGTAACAAGGGACACGACAGCTTCCTCATGGCCGCGTCGCGGATCGCGGCGGCGTGGGCGCGTTATGGCGTGGGGTGCGGGCAGGGGGAAGGTGCGTTGCCGATACCGCCGACAGGACGCTGGATGCCCGTGAGGCCGGGAAAAACGCCGGGAACCGAAAAAACTGCGAAAACGTTGTTGACGCCTTCAGAACCCGCCCGTATATGCAGTTTCACCGGACGGGGAGACGCTCTTCGCTTCTTCCGCCGGTCGCCTCGCTGGCCTTCGGGCCACCCCGGGAAGCCGGGTAGCGAGATTGCTCTTTTTATACCGGAACGTGGTCTCGATCAATTGATCGTGGCCCCTGTTCCGGTCTCCCTATCGCCGGTTCACTGGCGCCGCGATCGAAAGATCGGGCAGGGAACGCTATTTGACATTGTTGATTGGATGAAGGGACATGTGGGCGGCGGCTTGCGGTTTGTGCCATACAAGGTGGTGCAATATCGTTTAAAGCCAAGCCGGTTCATATGTCTCGTTACAACCACAGAATT